>ENA-ORUU01000001-ORUU01000001.1-human-gut-metagenome-genome-assembly--contig:-NODE-1-length-441800-cov-33.4749_pt1 | contig 441800 bp, 346 predicted proteins | sample MGYA00242085_ERZ509221 | MGnify/ENA primary metagenome ERZ509221 (study PRJEB26280, sample SAMEA2338809) | human gut metagenome | biome: human gut; feature: human-associated habitat; material: faeces... | reverse complement strand
TCGTGATCGGGTACAACCGTGTACCGCTGCCACCTGCCAAGATTATGCCTTTCATAGGTTTATGAAATTAATATGCGTTCTCATCCTGCCGCAGGGCATTCCATACCGTCATGAAGATGATGCGGATGTCGAGCAGCAGCGACCAGTTTTCCAGGTACCAGATGTCGCGGCGTACGCGGCCTTCCATCTGGCTCAGGGAGTGGGTCTCGCCGCGGTATCCCGTCACCTGGGCCCATCCCGTGATGCCGGGTTTGATCAGGTGGCGAACCATATATTTGTTGATGAGTTTCGAGTATTGCTCGGTGTGCTGGAGCATGTGCGGCCGCGGCCCCACGATGGACATGTCGCCCCTGAGCACGTTGATGAACTGGGGCAGCTCGTCGATGCTCGACCGGCGCAGGAAATCCCCGAACCGGGTCTTGCGCGGGTCGTCCCGGGTCGCCTGCACCCTGTCGGCGTCGGCGTTGACGCGCATCGAACGGAATTTGATGCACCTGAACGTCTGGCCGTTCTCCCCGCTGCGCTCCTGCAGGAAGAGCACCGGGCCGCGCGAGGTCAGTTTGGTGCCTATGGCCACGAAAATATAGATGAAGGGGAACAGCGTGCAGAGGAACAGGCTTGAGACGCTGACGTCGAATGCCCGTTTGATAAACCGGTTCGACGCCTGCCGCAACGGCTCCTCGCGGATGTAGAGGATCGGTACGTTGCCCAGCAGTTCGAGGTTCATCGTGCGCTTCATGTAGTTGCGCAGGTTGGGCACGTAGAAGAAGCGGACGAAGTTGTTTTCGCAGAAATCCATGATCGGGAATATCTCTTCCGCGTAACGATCCGTCGAGAGGCAGCAGTACACTTCGTTTACCGGGTGTGCCTCCAGCCACGGCAGCGCCTCGTCCACGCTTCCCAGGCAGGGGGTGTTGTCCGGCAGGGTGTGGTCGTCGTGGTTGCTGAAATAACCGAGTACGCGGTAGCCCGTGCTGGTGTTGTCGACCATTTCGTGGTATACCTCCTGTGCATTGTCCTTGCTCCCGACGATGATCACGCGGCGGGCGTTGCGCCCGTGTCCGCGCGTGATCTTGACCACGATGCGGCAGGTGTAGCGCCACAGCATCAGCAGTACGGTGAGCACGATGTAGAATGTCCCCATCAGGTGCACCGGCAGCAGCCCGTAGCTCCATACGGTCTGGATGAGCATGAAGAACCCCAGGTGGCAGAGTACGACGTAGAATACGCGGCGGATGATCTCCTCGTAGGGGACGATCCGCGAGGAGAGGATCACGCCGAACCACGAAAGGCCCGGGATGAAGCAGATGTTGAGACAGGCGAATATCTCCAGCGAGCGGGCGATACAGGCCGGTTGCGGATACAGCGTGAGCGCCAGTATCCAGGACAGGTTCAGTAAGAATAGGTCTCCGATGATGACGGGAAGCTTTATGAGCAAAGACTCCCGCATGACTTGTTTCATAACCGAAAATTTAGAGGCGTTAATTTTCGAATTAACGTTGCGCAGATTGCGTATGTGTGGGAAGAAGGATCTGCTGATTTATTTTTTCGATATACTTCAGCGGCACGTAAGCCGTCAGTGCGGTGGCTATGTCCTTGATCGCCACGGCGACCTTGCTGTGCCCCTTGTGCCGGATGTAGCGGCCCTCGATCCCGGCGAACACCCCGCCGGTCACGCGGACGGCATCGCCGCTGGCCAGGTCGACGTCCTGCGGTGCCACGATCTCGACATGTTCGTTCCGTGTCGCCACGACCGCCATGAAATCCCGCATCTGGTTGTCCGGTATCACCGTCGGTGCCTTTGTCTCCCGATCCATGATGTAGCGGATCGGCAGGGTGGTGCAGGCCTTGATCTCCTTCAGGCGCACGGCCGAGGTGCAGATGAACAGCAGGTTGTGGATGAGCGGCTCCCAGACCTTGCGCGTCCGCTCCCCGTATGTCCGCCGGGCGAAGTGCATCGGGATATAGCTCTCCACGCCGATGCCATCCAGATAGCCCTTTACGAGCATCTCGCGGCCGTAGGTGACGCGCAATGCGTACCAGCGTTGTTTGTTTTCCGGATTTTCAGCCATGGGCATACCCTGGGGACACCTCCGCATGGGTGCGGTTGTCAAGCGATGAAATAATTGTGTAGGAATACGACTCTTGTCTCATGTACATCCCTACGATAGGGCCTGCGCATTTTTTCCTGTCGAACGCAAAGATACGAATTTTTCCCGCTCCGCCAACAACTCTGCTGCCATGCCGGGAATAGGCCATTCGGCCCGCGTAACAAACAATAAAGGACACAAAAAGGGCTGGATATTCCAGTTTTGCGCCTCTTTATGTCCTTATTTCTTGCCGATATGCACTAAAAAGCGTATACCTTGCGTTGTTTTACGATGCAAATATAGCTCTTTATTTTTAAATCCAAAATATCCGGCGAAAGATTTTCCCGGATCATGGCTGTTTTTGTCCTTTCGCGGCCTGCTTTCCCCGGGGGCGGATTCGGCCGGGAATTCCGGCGCCTGCGGCCTGCGGCTACCTGAATACCGTGAATTTCTCGTTCCACTGGCCGCGCACCGTATCGTAATAATATCTCCATACGGGTGTCCGGAGCACTTCGCGCAGCCGCCAGCGGTTCCGGTACGGGCCGGAGAGTTTGCGGAACAAGCGCGGCAGGGGTTTGTCCGGCATCGGCGACAGGGTGAGTACCTCCTCCATGAACCGTCCGAGCATCCCCGCTTCGCATTCCGGGCCCGGAACCTCCGCCCCGAGGTATTCCACGGCGGCGGCCGTCATCAGGTCGGCGAACCTGTCCATGCGGTAGTCCGCCATCGCCGTGCGGAACAGTGCATGGTCGATCTCGTCCCAATGCCGTGTCAGGAAACATGCCCAGTCGCAGAGGTGCCGCAGTACGATCCCTTCCTTCTGGAAATGCACGGCGGCGTGGCGTATCAGGAATATGGCGTTGAACGTCGCCGGGGGCGTCTGTATGCCCGGCGCCAGGCCGTGCGTGCCGTCCTTCTCCAGTAACCGCACCAACAGGGCGTTCAGCTCCCGCTCCGTCCTGTTGCGGCGCACGTTGAGTATTGTCCTGTGGTTTTCTATCAGCACCCCGTCCCAGACGTATTCCGAATGCTTGGGGACGTCGAAATAGAGGTGTGCCCCGATCTCATGCAGGATGCGGTCGCCCTTGTCCGATTGGCCGTAGAGGTAAATGTCGATGTCGCCGCATTCCCGGTGCTCCGGGATAGGGTAGTCGCGGCTCAGCCCGAGCCCTTTGAGCAGCAACATGCGGAGCCCCTCTTCGGAGAACCGCGCTGCGAGTTTTGAGGCCGTTTGCTGCTGGTGGCGGTACCTTTCCTCCAGTTTCTCGGCCGACAGCGCCCAGCGTATGCGGGTTTCGCGCGGCGGTTGCTGTGCTGCGGGCAGCCGGCATATGCCGTCCCACACGACGGCGCTCAGCCCGTGGTCGGCGGCCATGCGGTAAATCCGCTCCCACGATCCCGGCGTGACGGCGGTGCCGGCGGTATCGCTCACGGGGGCGGCCCCGAGGCCCGCTCCGCTGCTCACCAGCCGGATGAAATAAAGGGTATCCTTGTCCAATGGCATTGAAAGGTTTGTCGTCCGATAGTGCCGCAAAGATACGACAATCTTGCGAATAATCAATTATGCAGGAAATTGCGGCTTGCAGCCACGAAAAAACGGCCGCCTTGTTCAAGGCGGCCGTTCTCCGTGATCCCGCTGGGGCTCGAACCCAGGACCCCAACATTAAAAGTGTTGTGCTCTACCAGCTGAGCTACGGAATCTCCGTGTGCCAATCGGAAATTACTTTCCGTTTTGGTGGTGCAAATGTATAGAATATTTTTGTTTTACCAAAATAAAACGATATTTTTGTACTCGTTAATACGAAAAAATAAACTTTAAATCCACAATACCTATGTGTAGAGCGCTAATTATCGGTGCCGGAGGTGTCGGGACGGTCGTCACCCAGAAAATCGCAGCCAATCCCGTCTTTTCGGACGTGATGCTGGCCAGCCGAACCAAATCCAAATGCGATGCCGTTGCGGCGGCCATCGGCGGCAACCGCGTGAAGACCGCCCAGGTCGACGCCGACAATGTGCCGGAGCTCTGCGAGCTGTTCCGCGCCTTCAAACCCGACATCGTCGTCAACGTGGCGCTTCCTTACCAGGATCTGACCATCATGGACGCCTGCCTCGAATGCGGCTGCAATTACCTCGACACGGCCAACTACGAACCCAAGGACGAGGCCCATTTCGAATATTCGTGGCAGTGGGCCTATCAGGATCGTTTCAAGGCCGCCGGGCTCACGGCGATCCTCGGCTGCGGTTTCGACCCCGGCGTGACAGCCATCTTCACGGCCTATGCCGCCAAGCACCATTTCGACGAGATCCACTACCTCGACATCGTGGATTGCAACGCGGGCAACCACGGCATGGCTTTCGCCACGAACTTCAACCCCGAGATCAACATCCGCGAGGTGACGCAGAAAGGGCGTTATTTCGAGAACGGCGAGTGGGTTACCTCCGAGCCGCATGAGATACACCGTACGCTCAATTACCCGGGTATCGGCGAGCGCGAGTCGTATGTGATCTACCACGAGGAGCTCGAGTCGCTGGTCAAGAACTATCCGACCATTAGGCGTGCACGTTTCTGGATGACCTTCGGCCAGGAATACCTCACGCACCTGCGCGTCATCCAGAACATCGGCATGGCGCGTATCGACCCGATCATCTACAACGGCGTCGAGATCGTCCCGATCCAGTTCCTCAAGGCGGTGCTGCCCGATCCCAAGTCGCTGGGCGCCAATTACCACGGCCAGACCTCGATCGGCTGCCGTATCCGCGGCATCAAGGACGGCAAGGAGCGCACCTATTATATTTATAACAATTGCGACCACGAACAGGCCTACCGGGAGACCGGGACGCAGGCCGTCAGCTTCACCACGGGCGTACCGGCGGCGCTGGGCGCGTCGATGTGGGCCAAGGGGCTCTGGCGCGGTGCCGGCGTGTTCAATGTCGAGGAGTTCGATCCCGATCCGTTCCTGGCCGAGCTCGGTCAGCAGGGGCTTCCGTGGCACGAACTGTTCGACGTGGACATCGAGCTCTGACGCGCAGGGCGGTAAATTCCCAAAAAGGGGATCGGTTCATGGCCGATCCCCTTTTTCCGGTCTTATTATGCCGTTTTTTCGGTCGCAACGTGAAACTTGTACCCTTTATTGTATTATATATGATACATTTTTATTATATTTGGGCGTCAATTAACCCATTTGAATAGTATGAAAATGAAATGTATCCTATGTGCCGTCGCCGCACTTGCGATGTGCTCGACATCCCTGTCCGCTGCTCCTGCGGAGGAAAAAGAGAAAGTGGAGTTCAAACGCCATTGGTTCATGCAGGTACAGGCGGGTGCCGCCTATACGCTCGGCGAAGTGGATTTCGGCAAGCTGGTATCCCCGGCGGTGGCGCTTTACGCCGGGCACCGGTTCTCGCCCGCGTGGGGCCTGCGCTTCGGCCTGAGCGGCTGGCAGAGCAAAGGTGCCTGGGTCTCGCCCGAGTCGGTCTACCAGTATAAATATTTGCAGGGCAACGTCGACGTGACGCTCGACCTGGCCAACCTGTTCGGCAAGTTCAACTACCGCCGCACGGTCAATCCTTACCTGTTCGCGGGTGTGGGCGTGAACGGGGCGTTCGGCAACGACGAAGCCAACGCCCTCGACGACCAGGGCTATACGCTCCAGAACGTGTGGTCGGGCAGCAAGGTCTTCGTGGCCGGACGCCTGGGGCTGGGCGTCGATTTCCGCTTTTCGGACTGCGTGTCGTTCGGCGTGGAGCTGAATACCAACATGCTTTCCGACAAATACAACTCGAAGAAGGCCGGGAACCTCGACTGGCAGTTCAATGCGCTGGCCGGGTTCACCTTCCGCTTCGGCAAGAACTATAAGAAATCGCGCCCGGCAGTCGCCGCTGCGCCCGTAACCCCCGCCCGGACTACCGAGCCCGCCCAAAAGGAGGAACCTGCCGTGCAGGAGCCCGCTCCCGTGCAGGTTCCGGTGACGAAGGCCGCCGAGAAGCCGGCAGCACTGCGTGAAAATATCTTCTTCCGTATCGGTTCGGCGCAGATCCGCACCTCCGAACAGGCGAAGGTCGCAGCGCTTGCCGAGTACCTGAAGGCCAATCCTTCCGCCCGGATCGAGATCGTCGGCTATGCCGATGCCGCTACGGGTTCGCACGCCATCAACCTGAAACTCTCGCGGCAGCGTGCCGCGGGTGTCGCAGCGGCATTGGAACAGGCCGGCATCGCTGCCGACCGCATCTCTGCCGAGGGCAGGGGCGACACCGTCCAGCCTTTCCCCGGGGTCGAACAGAACCGTGTGAGCATCTGCATCGCCCAATAAACAGGGCGGGGCAGTGTCCCTTGCGGCGGCAGAAAATCTGCCGCCGCCTTTTTTTGCCCTGCATTTCCGCCTCCACCCCGTTGGCCGCCCTGATTTACCGGCTGCCGCCCTCGTTTTACTTGCCTGTCGCCTCCGCCGCCTCTTTTCACGTTCGACGCCAGTGTCTTGCCGTCCGCCGCGCTTGTCATCTCGCTGTCGCCGCTTCCCGGTTCCGGCAAGACAGAACATCGTTTCTGTGCCTTCCTGCCGCCATCGCGCAGGCCGTTTCTTGACCCCGTCCGCCGCATTTCCCGCCTGTACTTCTGCCGTGTCTTTCAGCCGCAGGCCGCAAGACGGTAAGTATAAATACCTATTTCGCCGAAATTCCCCCTCGGGGCGTCATGGTTTAGCCGGTAATTTGCTATTTTTGCATCGTTTTGAGCGTCTCCGCCGTGCCGGGAGCACCGTTTCCGGGCGGAGGGGACGAGGGATCGAATCCAATTGAAAACATTTCGATGATTGACTTCTTGAAGCTGCCTTCTCCGTGCTACGTCCTCGACGAGACGTTGCTGGATCGCAATCTGGCCGTGATCGACCGCGTGCGCCGCGAGTCGGGCGCCGAAATTATCGTAGCCCTGAAGGCCTGCGCCATGTGGAGCATTTTCCCCGAGCTGGCACGCCATTCCGACGGTGCCACGGCGAGTTCCGCCGCCGAAGCGAGGCTTGTATTCGAGGAGTACGGCAAGCCTGCGCACACCTACGCTCCCGTCTATACCGACCGCAATATCGACGAGATACTCCGTTGCAGCGACCATATCACCTTCAACTCGGTCGCGCAGTTCGAGCGCTTCGGGCCGATGGCGCTGTTGCGCGGCATTTCGTGCGGCCTGCGCATCAACCCGCAGTATTCGCCCGTGGAGACCGACCTTTATAACCCTTGTGTCCCCGGCTCGCGCCTCGGCGTTACGGCCGATGAACTGAACGATCTTCCCGCCGGGATCGACGGGCTGCACTTCCACGTGTTGTGCGAGTCGCGCCCGCACCACCTGAAGCTGGCGCTGGAAGCCGTCGAAAAGCATTTCGGGCAATATCTCGACCGGATCGGGTGGCTCAACATGGGCGGCGGGCACCTGATGACCCACGCCGAATACGACTGCGACGAGCTGATCGCCCTGCTGCGCGATTTCAAGTCCCGCCATCCCCGCCTGCGGCTGATCCTCGAACCGGGCAGCGCCTTCACCTGGAGGACGGGCTGCCTCGTCTCGACGGTCGAGGACATCGTCGAAAATGCCGGCGTGCATACGGCGATGCTCGACGTGTCGTTCGCCTGCCATATGCCCGACTGCCTCGAAATGCCCTATAAACCGGCCATCGTCGGGGCGCACGAACCCGCCGAAGGGGAGAAACGCTGGCGCATGGGCGGCACGAGCTGCCTTGCCGGCGACTACTGCGGCGACTGGGCCTTCGACCACGAGCTGAAGGTCGGCGAGCGCATCGTCTTCGAAGATATGATCCACTATACGATGGTCAAGACCACGATGTTCAACGGCGTGGCGCACCCCTCGATCGTCATCGCCCGCCGCGACGGGCGCACGGACGTCATCCGCGAATTCGGCTACGAGGATTTCCGCAACCGCATGTCGTAAATTACACAAACGCATATAAATGAAAGATTTTACACCTACCTCCTACACGCTCGAATGTGTCGCTACGGGGCGTGAGTTCGAGGACACGGGCTGGATGCTCTCCGATCCGCAGTGCAAGACGCCCTCGCTCATCCGTGCGAAATATGCCCGCAGGCAGCTCGAAGTGAAACCCGCCGAATACGGTCTTTACCGGTTCTGCGACTGGATGCCCGTGCGGCGTATCCTCAAGGGCTCCTCGGCGCCCGTCACCTACAAAAGCAAGGGGCTTGCCGCCCACCTCGGACTGGAAAACCTCTGGATCACGTTCAACGGCTACTATCCGGCCATCGGCGCCACGATGTCTACCTGTTCGTTCAAGGAGACCGAAGCCTATTCGGTCTGCGGGCGTGCCGCCGAACACGAGGATCGCGTCCTTGTGGTCGCCTCGGCGGGCAATACGGCCCGTGCCTTCGCCAAGGTGTGTTCCGACAACAATATCAAGCTGCTCCTGTCGGTGCCCTACGACAATATCGGGGCGCTGTGGTTCGAGCATCCGCTCGACCCCTGCGTGAAACTCATCTCGTGTGCGGCGGGCGGCGACTATTTCGACGCCATCCACCTGAGCGACCTCGCCCTCAAGGGCCCCGGGTTCTATGCCGAAGGCGGCGCGAAGAACATCGCCCGCCGCGACGGCATGGCCACGACGGTACTTTCGGCCGTGACGACCATCGGCCGCATCCCCGACTACTATTTCCAGGCTGTGGGCAGCGGTACGGGCGCCATTGCCGCCTGGGAGGCCAACATGCGCCTGATCGGGGACGGCCGCTTCGGGACGAATACCATGAAACTCATGGTGTCGCAGAATGCGCCGTTCGTGCCGATGTACGACGCATGGCAGGCCGATTCGCGCAAGATGCTGCCCTACGAGGACGACAAGGCGCGCCGCGATGCGGAGATCATCGACGCCAAGGTGCTCTCCAACCGCCGCCCGCCCTACGGCATCACCGGCGGGCTTTACGATGCGCTGAAAGCCACGGGCGGAGAGTTCTTCGTCTCGACGAACGCCATGGCGCGCAAGGCGCGCAAGCTCTTCCACGAACTGGAGGGCGTGGACATCTACTCTGCGGCGGGTGTCGCATTGGCTTCGCTCATCAATGCCGTCGCCGCGGGCAAGGTCGAAAAGGACGCCACCGTCATGCTTAACGTCACGGGTGGCGGTGAGGAGCATTTCAAGGAGGGCAAGGAGCTCTGGTACCTCAAGCCCAGCCATGTATTCCCGCTCGAACCCGACACGGAAGACGTGGTCGCCAAAGTCGAGGCGCTCTTCAACTGATCCCCGATACGATCCGGCTCCGGCCGGATCTTTTTTTCGGGCCGCCGCGTCCCTAATGCCGCCCCGCGGCAAGGGGGCGGCAGCTTCCGTACTTTGGCCCCGTTTCCCGTCCGCTGCCTCGCCCGTTTCACGGCGCCTGCGCGAGTCCCGCTCTGCCCTCCGGCGCAGTCCTGTATTCCGAGTGCGCTGTCTTTGCTGTCGTCCTGCCTGCTTCCTTGCCTGTTCCACGGCGCCGGCGCGAGTCCTGGTCTGCCCCGGTATAGTCCTGTATTCCGAGTGCCCCGTCTTGCCCGCCTCCAATCCGCTTTCCTGCCCGTTTCACGACGCTTGCGTGTGTTCCTGTACGTTTCCCTGCCCCGACCCTGTATTCCGGGCGGGACACTGTCCCTGTCCGCTGCCTGCCGCATTTTCCGGTGCATTTTCCGGTGCCGGGAAAGAAAACGGCCGCAAAGGCCGGAATACTGCCGGAAACTATTATCTTTGCAGCGGTTTCCGGAGGGCGGCGCGCAGCCGGGCCTCTCACCGGGAGCTCCGATTTTTTTTATTATTAACCCAACAAATTCAAGATGAAAAACATCCGAACCAAGCAGACTCCCTGCTTCAGGCGTTGGAGCCGCAAGGGCTGGGCAGCCTTTGCGAGCCTGCACCGCCATGTAACCATCGGAGTCCTCGCTGTGACGATGTCGATCCTCTTGCTCGCGACGCAACATGCGTCTGCGCACGATGCCGATACGGCCGCCGTTCTCAAAACGCTGAGGATCGACGAGGTCGGCATTTCGGGCAGCCAGTCCGCCCCGACGCGCAGCGTACAGTCGCAAACCCCGCTTTTCGACCGGAAAGCACAGGCCGCAGCGCCCGTCCAGACCCTGGAGTCCGCCCTGCGCCTCGCACCTTCGGTCGATATCCGCGAACGCGGGGGCAAGGGCATGCAGGCCGACATCTTCATCCGTGGGGGCTCTTTCGACCAGACCATGGTACTTCTCAACGGCATCGACTTCACCGATGCCCGCACCGGGCACCAGTCCCATTCGCTGCCCGTCGACATCGAGTGCATTTCGGCCGTCGACCTGTTGGACGGCGTGCCGGGCGTCGGGGCCTTTGCCGGGGCGGTGAATATCCGCACGGCGCCCCTGAAACCCACCTACCTGCGTTTCGAGGGTGCCGGCGGCCAGCACGGCTACGCCTATGCGAACCTTTCGGGCGCCGTGACTTCGGGCCGTTTCTCGCTGCTCGCCGCCGGTTCCTACCGTCGCAGCGACGGCTACCGCCACAATACCGACTTCGCCAATTACAACGCTTTCGTGCGTGCGACCTACGAGGCTCCCCGCGCCGGGTTCTTCGACCTGCAGGCCGGTTACCAGAACCGCACGTTCGGTTCCAACGGCTTCTATGCGGCCTATAACCCCGACCAGTGGGAGGCGACCTCCACGGCATTGGCGTCGCTGCGCTGGTTGAAACAGGCCGGGCGCTTCTCGTTCGGCGCTTCGGCGAGCTACCGCAAGAATTTCGACCGTTACGACTGGACGCGCGGCACGGCGATGAACCGCCACAATACCGACAACGTCGGTGCCCGGCTGTGGGCGGATTACGACTGGCGGGCGGGTACGACCTCGCTCGGCGGCGATTATGCCTTCAACCACATCTACAGCACCAATCTCGGCGAGGCGCTCTCCCGGCCGCACGGCCGCTATACGCACGCCAAGGCGCGCAGTACGGGCAACCTCTGGCTGCGCCATGCCAAACAGTGGCGGAGGTTCGACCTCGCGGCTTCTGCGGGCATCAGCCTCACGCCCTACGGCACTTCGGCGCTGTGGAGCCTCTCGGGCGGCTATACGCCCGCCGCGGGGCTGCACCTCGGCATCGGGGCGTTCCAGTCGATGCGCCTGCCGACCTTCACCGACCTTTACTATACTTCCCCGGCACAGATCAACAACCTTGACCTGACGCCGGAAAGGGCTGTCACTTATCTGTTTGATGCCGGTTATATGAAAAACAGCTGGAGGTTGTCGCTGCAGACCTACTACCGTGCCGGCCGCGACATCATCGACTGGGTGTGGCGTGAGGATATGGGCGACAAGTGGCACTCCGAGCAGACCAGCCGCCTCGACACCTACGGCATTGAGCTTTCGGGCGGTTATACGGTCGCCGACGGCTTTCTGCGCCGCGTGACGCTTTCCTACGGTTATATTACCACCGACCGCAACAGCGACATCATCGCCAAGGGGGCGATGGATTACATGCGCCACAAGGCGGCGCTGGCCGTCGAGGTGCATTTCCTGCGCCGCATGTCGCTGGCACTCACGGCGTCGGTCTACGACCGCAACGGCAGCTACACGCACTATCCCGTGCCGGGCGACCCGTCCCTCTCCGAGGTGCGCGATTACGAGCCTTATTTTCTGCTCGACGGCCGCCTCCAGTGGGAGAAAGGCATCTGCCGGCTTTATGTCGATGCGACGAACATCACCGATTCCCGCTACTGCGACCTGGGCGGCATCCCGCTGTCCGGGGCGTGGGTCACGGCGGGCGTAGCGCTGACCATCGGCCGCTGATACGCTCCCTTCCGGCTGCATTCCGGCCCGTCGCCTCGCGCGGCGGGCTTTTTTTGGGGTTCCCCTGCTTTTTCTCCCTGCGGGAATTTCCGGCTCCGTGCCCGCCTCTCCTGCGGAAAAACCCCGGAAACTGCTGTTTCAGAATCCGGAGTGGCTTTTTTCGTTACGATTTTTTCGTATTTCTCCCGGATTTTCTTTATCTTTGAAAGTATAAATCTAACCTCATTACCTATGGAAAAGCGTATCGTGGAGTGTGTCCCTAATTTCAGCGAGGGACGCGACAAGGCAGTAATCCGTCAGATCACATCGGCCATCGAATCCTCCGGGGGCGTCAAGCTGCTGGACGTGGATCCCGGCGAGGCGACCAACCGGACTGTCGTCACGTTTGTCGGCTCGCCCGAAGCGGTCGTCGAAGCCGCCTTTGCGGGGGTGAAGAGGGCTGCCGAGCTGATCGACATGCGCCGTCATAAGGGCGCGCACCCGCGCATGGGGGCTACCGACGTGTTGCCGCTGATCCCGATTTGCGGCATCACACTCGCCGAGTGCGCCGAGCTGGCCCGCAAACTGGCCGAACGCATCGCCGCTGAACTGCATGTCCCGACCTATTGTTACGAGGCCGCGGCCTTCACCCCCGAGCGGCGCAACCTTGCGGTCTGCCGTGCCGGGGAGTACGAGGCGTTGCCCGAGAAACTGGCGCACAAGGAGACGGCCCCCGATTTCGGGGCGCGGCCGTTCGACGACGGGGTAGCCCGCACGGGTGCCACGACCGTCGGTGCGCGCGATTTCCTGATCGCCGTGAATTTCAACCTCAATACCACCTCCACGCGCCGCGCCAACGCCATTGCGTTCGACGTGCGCGAGAAGGGGCGCCCCGTGCGCGAGGGCAACCCCGTCACGGGCAAGGTCGTAAAGGATGCCGCCGGTAATCCCGTCATGCAGCCCGGCACGCTTCCGGCCACGAAGGCTATCGGTTGGTTCATCGAGGAATACGGCATCGCACAGGTGTCAATGAACATCACCGACATCGCCACCACGCCGCTCCACGTGGCCTTCGACGAGGTGTGCCGCAAGGCCGACGCCCGCGGCGTGCGCGTCACGGGCACCGAAATCGTCGGGCTCGTCCCCAAACGTGCGCTCATCGAGGCCGGGAAATATTTCCTGCGCAAACAACGCCGTTCGACGGGTATCGCCGAGCAGGAGATCGTCCGCATCGCCGTCAGGTCGATGGGGTTGGATGACCTCAAACCTTTCGACCCCGCCGAGAAAGTAATCGAATATCTGCTTGAAGCGGAGGATAAGCAAAAACGGCTTATCGACATGACCTGCAAGGGGTTTGCCGAAGAGACTGCGAGCGAATCCCCGGCACCGGGCGGCGGTTCGATCGCGGCCTACATGGGAGCCCTGGGCGCAGCCCTCGGCACGATGGTCGCCAACCTCTCGTCGCATAAGGCGGGGTGGGACGACCGCTGGGAGGAGTTTTCCGATTGGGCCGACCGGGGACAGGCGTTGCTCGGGGAGTTGCTGCACCTCGTGGACGAGGATACGGCGGCGTTCAACCGCATCATGGCCGTCTTCGCCATGCCCAAGTCGACGGACGAGGAGAAGTCCGCCCGCAGCGCGGCCCTGCAGGAGGCGACGCTCTATGCGACGCAGGTGCCCCTGCGGACGATGAAGACGGCCTTCGGGGTTTTCGAAATCGTGCGTGCCATGGCAGCCGTCGGCAACCCCAACTCGGTGTCCGACGCGGGCGTCGGGGCGCTGGCCGCCCGCAGCGCCGTGCTGGGCGCAGGCCTCAATGTCCGGATCAATGCCGCCGGGCTGAAAGACCGTGCCGCGGCCGATGCGCTCGTGGCCGAAGCCGACCGCCTTGCGGCCGAGGCCGAACGGGCCGAGCGCGAGGTGTTGGAGATAGTAGCAAGTAAAATCTGAGCGATATGACACTGCAAGAGTTCCAGAATGACATCCGCGCGGGCATTCCCGACCGGCTGCCCGCCGCTAAACCCTATGACAAACAGATCAACCACGCGCCCAAGCGCAAGGGGATACTCACGCCCGAGGAGGAGGTGCTGGCGATCCGGAACGCACTGCGTTATTTCCCCGCGAAGCACCACGCCACGCTGGCCAGGGAGTTTGCCGAGGAGCTGCGCAAATACGGGCGCATCTACATGTACCGCCTGCGTCCCGACTACGAGATGTATGCGCGGCCGATCGACGAATATCCCTGCCGCTGCCGCCAGGCCGCGGCTGTGATGCTGATGATCCAGAACAACCTGGACAAGGCTGTGGCGCAGCATCCCCACGAGCTGATCACCTATGGCGGCAACGGCGCCGTGTTCCAGAACTGGGCGCAGTACCGCCTGACGATGAAGTACCTGTCGGAGATGACCGACAGCCAGACGCTGGTGATGTACTCGGGGCACCCGCTGGGGTTGTTTCCGTCGCATCCCGATGCCCCGCGCGTCGTGGTGACCAACGGCATGGTGATCCCCAACTATTCGAAGCCCGACGACTGGGAGCGCATGAACGCCCTCGGGGTGTCGCAGTACGGCCAGATGACGGCCGGCTCCTATATGTATATCGGCCCGCAGGGGATCGTCCACGGCACCACCATCACGGTGATGAACGCCGCGCGTAAGCGTTTCTGCGGCAGCCGCAACGATGCCCGGGGGATGCTTTTCGTCTCCTCGGGGCTGGGCGGCATGTCCGGGGCGCAGCCCAAGGCGGGCAATATCTCGGGCGTGGTGAGCGTCATCGCCGAAATCAACCCCAAGGCGGCGCAGAAACGCTACGAGCAGGGATGGGTCGACGAGATGTACGATTCGCTCGACGCCCTGGTTCCTCGTATCCGCGAGGCCTGCCGTGCCCGCGAGGTGGTCTCGATGGCCTATGTGGGCAACGTCGTCGACCTTTGGGAAAGGCTGGCGGCCGAGGAGATTGCCGTAGACCTGGGTTCCGACCAGACCTCGCTCCACAACCCCTGGGCGGGCGGCTACTACCCCGTGGACGTAAGCTACGAGGCTTCGAACAAGATGATGGCCGAGGAGCCCGCCCGCTTCCGCGAGTGCGTGCAGGAGTCGCTGCGCCGCCAGGTCGACGCCATCAACAAACTCACCGCGCGGGGGATGTATTTCTTCGACTACGGCAACGCCTTCCTGCTGGAAGCCTCGCGTGCCGGGGCTGCCGTGATGGGCGAGGGCGGCCGTTTCCGTTATCCTTCCTATGTGCAGGACATCATGGGGCCGATGTTCTTCGACTACGGCTTCGGCCCGTTCCGCTGGGTCTGCACCTCGGGCCGCCCCGAAGACCTCGAGCTCACCGACCGCCTCGCCGCCGAAGTATTGGAGGAGATCCGCGCCACGGCGCCCGCCGAGATCGCCGGGCAGCTCGACGACAACATCCACTGGATCCGCGAGGCCGGCCGTAACCGGCTGGTCGTCGGTTCGCAGGCGCGTATCCTCTATGCCGACAGCGAGGGGCGTACACGGATCGCACAGGCCTTCAACCGGGCTGTGGCCGACGGGCGTCTCTCGGCCCCCGTCGTGCTGGGCCGCGACCACCACGACGTGTCGGGCACCGACTCGCCCTACCGCGAAACGTCGAACATCTACGACGGCTCGAACCTCACAGCCGACATGGCCGTGCAGAACGTCATCGGCGACTCGTTCCGCGGCGCCACGTGGGTGTCGATCCACAATGGCGGCGGCGTAGGCTGGGGCGAGGTCATCAACGGCGGCTTCGGCATGGTGGTCGACGGCTCGGAAGATGCCGACCGCCACATCCGGGAGATGCTGCTGTGGGATGTCAACAACGGCATCGCCCGCCGCAGCTGGGCGCGCAACGAGGGTGCCATGTCGGCCATCCGCCGCGAGATGGAACGCACCCCCGGCCTGCAGGTCACGCTGCCCAATGTCGCCGATGAGGAATTGATACGTAATATATTGAAAGAAAACGAATAAATCCCTATCACTTCACATGGAACATCACCATATCTCCGCGGAGCACCTTTCCCTTGCCCGCATCCGTGAAATCCTCGAATGGCACCTTCCCCTGGCACTGAGCGACGATGCCCGGACTCGCATCGTCCGCTGCCGCGAATACCTCGACCGCAAGATGGAGAACCCCGAGCGGCCGGTCTACGGCATCACCACCGGATTCGGTTCGCTGTGCGATATTTCGGTGGGCTACGACGAGCTGGCGCAGTTGCAGAAGAACCTCGTGATGTCGCATGCCTGCGGTACCGGCGAGCGGGTGCCTTCCGAGGTCGTGAAGCTGATCCTGCTGCTCAAGATCCAGTCGCTCTCCTACGGCCATTCGGGCGTGCAGCTTGCGACCGTGGAGCGGCTGATCGACTTTTTCAACAACGACGTCCTGCCCGTGGTCTACCAGCAGGGTTCGCTGGGCGCATCGGGCGACCTGGCGCCGCTGGCGCACATGAGCCTGCCGCTGCTGGGGCTGGGCGAAGTGGAATACAAGGGGGCTGTGCGCCCGGCTGCCGGCGTGCTCTCCGAGCGGGGATGGCAGCCGATCGAGCTCCAGTCCAAGGAGGGGCTGGCGCTGCTCAACGGCACGCAGTTCATGAGCGCCTACGGCGTCTGGGCTTTGATCCAGTCCCGCCGCCTGAGCGAGTGGGCCGACCGTATCGGGGCGCTGTCGCTCGACGCTTTCGACGGGCGCATCGAGCCTTTCTGCGACGAGGTGCACCTGATCCGCGCCCACCGGGGACAGCTCGCCACGGCACGCAACATCCGGCGCCTGTTGGAAGGCAGCCAGCTGGCCGCACGTCCCAAGAAACACGTACAGGATCCCTATTCGTTCCGCTGCATCCCCCAGGTGCACGGGGCTTCGAAGGACACCATCGACTATGTCGAAAGCGTGCTGACGACCGAGATCAACAGCACCACCGACAACCCGACGGTCTTCCCCGACGAGGACATGGTCGTCTCGGCGGGGAATTTCCACGGCCAGCCCATCGCGCTGGCGATGGATTTCCTCGCCATAGCCCTCGCCGAGCTGGGCAACATCTCCGAGCGGCGCACCTATAAACTGATTTCGGGCGCCCGGGAACTTCCGAAGTTCCTGGTTGCCAACCCGGGGCTGAACAGCGGCTTCATGATCCCGCAATACACCGCGGCGTCGATCGTCAGCCAGTCCAAAGGGCTGTGCATGCCCGCCTCGGTCGACTCGATCCCCTCGTCGCAGGGGCAGGAAGACCATGTGAGCATGGGTTCCAACGCCGCCACCAAACTCTACCGCGTGGTGCTCAACACCGAGCGCGTGCTGGCCATCGAGCTGTTCAATGCCGTGCAGGCGCTCGATTTCCGCCGCCCGGCGCGTTCCTCCGCGACGATCGAACAGATGGTCGCCGAGTACCGCAAACGGGTGCCGTTCATCGACAACGACTCGGTGATGTACCCCCATATCGAATCCTCCATCCAATTCCTCCGGGCACTATGAGACTGCTGGTAAAGAACATCGGTACGATCGTCGGGATCGAGACCGCCGGCCGCCTCCGCCTGTGCGGCGGGGAGATGGATCGGCTGGAGACGTTCGACGATGCCTGGCTGCTGGCCGACGACGGGCGTATCGCAGCCTTCGGGAGCATGGATTCGCTGGGCGAAATGGCCGCGGACGAGGTGGTCGACGCCGGGGGCGGGATGCTTTTCCCGTCGTTCTGCGATTCGCATACGCATCTGGTCTATGCCGGGAGCCGCGAACAGGAGTTCCTCGACAAGATCAACGGCCTGACTTACGAGCAGATCGCACGCCGCGGCGGGGGCATCCTCAATTCCGCCGACCTGCTGCACCGCACTTCCGAAGAGGAACTCTACCGCCAGGCGATGGGGCGTATCCGCGAGATCGCCGCCATGGGGACGGGGGCCGTGGAGATCAAGAGCGGCTACGGGCTGACTACGGCCGACGAGCTGAAGATGCTGCGCGTCATCCGGCGTATCCGCGAGACGGCGCCGCTGGCCGTGCGCGCCACGTTCCTCGGGGCGCATGCCGTGCCGCGCGCCTACGTCGGACGGCAGGAGGAGTATGTCGACCTGGTCTGCAACGAAATGCTGCCTGCGGTGGCGGCCGAAGGACTGGCCGATTTCGTCGACGTGTTCTGCGACGAAGGGTTCTTCACCGTGGAGCAGACGGCACGCATCATGAAGGCCGGACGCAAGCTGGGCATGCGCGCCAAGATCCACGCCAACGAACTCGCCGTCTCGGGCGGCGTGCAGGTGGGCGTGGAGTACGACGCCCTGTCGGTCGACCACCTCGAACGCATGGGCGGGCCCGAGATCGGCGCCCTGCACGGCACGGTGACCTCGCCGACGATGCTGCCCGGCGCGGCATTCTTCCTCGGGATGAGCTATCCGCCGGCCCGCGAAATGATAAATGCCGGGCTGGGCGTGGCGCTGGCTTCGGACTACAATCCCGGTTCGTCGCCCTCGGGCAACATGCGCATGGTCGTGTCGCTGGCATGCATCCGTATGCGGATGACCCCTGCCGAGGCCATCAATGCCGCGACGCTCAACGGGGCCTACGCCATGGGGCTTAGCCGTGACTACGGCTCCGTCACGGTCGGCAAGGTCGCCAATTTTTTCCTCACGGTGCCGATGCCTTCGGTGGCGTTCATGCCCTATGCCTATACCACGCCGCTCATCAGCCGCATATTCCTGCGCGGCGAGGAGGTCGTGGCGTAATATTTGACGGGAGAGCCGTATGAGATTGTTGGTTTTGATCATTGGCCTGGCGCTTGCCGGGGCCGTAAAAGCACAGGATATGAAGCCGTTGACACCGGAAGAAAGACGTGTGATCGTCGACAAGGGTACCGAAGCGCCTTTTTCGGGCCGTTATTACAAGCATCGCGGAGAGGGGGTTTACCGTTGCCGCCAGTGCGGTGCGCCGTTGTACCGTTCGCAGGACAAGTTCGACGCCGGGTGCGGCTGGCCGAGTTTCGACGACGAAATCCCCGGTGCCGTGAGGCGCACGACGGATGCCGACGGCCGGCGTACCGAAATCACCTGTGCCCGCTGCGGCGGACACCTGGGGCATGTCTTTACGGGCGAAGGCTTTACGCCCAAAAATACGCGCCACTGCGTCAACTCCGTCTCGCTCGTGTTCGAACCCGAAGGGGAAGCTTCCGCCGGGGCCGAAACGGCCGTAAAACCCGCGGCTTCCTCCCCGGAATCCGAAGGCCGGGCTGCCTCGCAGCCCGAAAAGCAGACGCAGCAGCCCGGAACCCAATCCGGGAGTCCCGGCGCTCAGGCGTCCGGGGCTGACTCGACGTCGGCCGCCGCCCGGCCGGGGGACGGGATGCCGCCCGCAGGGCAGGCCGCGGAGCGTGGCGCGACGGCGATCTTTGCCGGAGGTTGTTTCTGGGGCGTGGAATATATGCTTTCGAAAGTGCCCGGAGTCCTGAAGGTCGAGTCGGGCTACATCGGCGGCACGACCGAAAATCCCACCTATGAAGAGGTATGCAGCCACCGTACGGGACATGCCGAAGCCGTACGTGTGGTATTCGATCCTGCAAAGGTGTCCTACGAGACGCTGGCACGCCTGTTCTTCGAAATCCACGACCCGACCCAGGAAAACGGGCAGGGCCCCGACCTCGGCGACCAGTACCGTTCCGAGATATTCTACACCTCGCCCGCTCAGCAGGCGACGGCCGAGAGGCTCATCGCCGAGTTGCGGCGCAAAGGCTACGACGTCGTGACGCAAGTCACCCCTGCGGGCCGTTTCTGGCCCGCCGAGGATTACCACCAGCGATACTACGAGCGCAAGGGTACGCAGCCCTACTGCCACGCCTATACCAAGCGGTTTTGAGTAGGGGCGGGTGCCGCCGCCGCGTTGCACCCGGCCTTTCATGCCCGGAAATCCTGTTGTGTCGTTTCCGCCTCTGTCCTGTCCCGGACATGCCGCCGCATAGCACCCGCCGCCGGGGCATTTTCGATTCCGATACGATTGTAAGACACCCCGCCTCGCAGCGGGGTGTCTTGCCGTCCGGGCGCAATCCCGGCCTGGGGCGATACGGGGCCTCGGCGCCGAAGGGTTTTGAAAATCCGCTGCGGCGAAACGCTCCCGGCCGTGGACAGATTGTCTTCCGTCCGTGGTCAGATTGCCTTTCGGCCGTGGATTGGTTGCCTTCCGTCCGTGGACAGGCTGCCTTCCGGCTGTGGACAGGTCGCTGTGTTTTAGGCCGTTGCCGCGTGCAAAGCCTATTCTTCGGTGAGTTTCCCGATCTCGCCCCGCATGATGTGGGGCAGATTTTCGCGGATTTTCCCGATGGGCCAGTCCCACCATCGCATCTCCTGCAACCTGGTTACGGTGTCCACGTCGAAACGCCTGCGGATCTCCCTGGCCGGCACGCCGCCGACGATGGTGTAGGGCGGGACATCCCTGGTGACGACCGCCCGCGCCGCGATCACCGCGCCGTCGCCGATCCTCACACCGGCCATGATGACCGCTTCGTACCCGATCCATACGTCGTTCCCGATTACGATGTCGCCTTTGTTGTCCCACGCCGCGGCGACATCCTTCCTGTCCAGTCCCCACTCCTCGAAAAAGAGCGGGAACGTATAGTTGGCCAGCGATCCCAGCGTGTGGTTGGCACTGTTGAACAGGAATTTGGCGCCGCATGCTATCGAACAGAACCTGCCGATCACCAGCCGGTCGCCGTTGACGGGGTAGTGGTACAGGACGTTGTTCTTTTCGAATTGCGTCGGGTCGTTCACGAAATCGTTGTAGATCGTGTAGTCCCCGACCTCGATCATCGGGTTGCCGATGACCGTGTTCAGGTAGACCGTCTGCCGGTCGTTCGTGCGGGGATAGGTCTTGCTATTCATGGCTGGTCGTTTCAGTCTGCTTTTACGGTGATGATCTGTTTCCAGTCGGTCGTATATTCCTGCGAGAGGTGCTGGCGGTTCATTTTCAGCGGGGCGAATCCCTGTGCCGCCACCACGACCCTGTTGCGGCCGTAGGTGCGGTTGGTCGCGTCCATGGCGTCCATCAGCCGGGCGTGCCTGGCACGATCCACGGGGTCGAACAGGTCGGTTTGCAGCCCCGTGCGCGACGAAATGTCCGAAAGCGTAATCCCGGCTTTCTTGTAGCCGTAGCCTTTGCGGAATATGCGTTGCAGGGCCTTTGCCGCCAGCGGCACCAGCTCCAGCGTGTCGTCGGTCGGCACCACGGGGCGCACGGTCTGGCTTTCGAAATACTGGGGCAGCTCCTCGCGGTGGCGGTTGGTGAGGATGTAGACCGTCACCTCGCCGCAGAGGCTTTGCTGGCGGCGCAGTTTCTCGGCGGCCATCGAGGCGAACGCCGCCACCGAGGTGTGTATCTCCTCGTATTGGGTCAGCTCGTGCGCGAAGCTGCGCGAGACGGTGATCTGCTGTTTGGCCGGCGGGGCGCTCTCGAAGTCGATGCACGCCTCGCCCTGAAGCTCTTTCCATGTGCGCAGCCCCGTGACCCCCATGCGGCCGCGTATCCATGCCTCGGGACGCTGCACGAAGTCCCATGCCGTACGTACGTTGGCGGCCTGCAACATGCGCCGGTGCTTGCGCCCGATGCCCCAGACATCCTCTATCGGGAATTTGCGCAGTACCTTTTCGATGTCCTGCGGACGGTACATCAGGCAGGCGCCCTGCAACTTGGGGTACTCCTTGCAGAGTTTCGACGCGATCTTGGCCAGCGTTTTGGTCGGGGCGATGCCGATGCTCACGGGGATGCCCGTATTGCGGCGTACCGTGCGGCTGATGTGCCGTCCCAACTCCTCCAGCCGTCCGGTTTCGATGCCCCGCAAGTCGAGGAACGCCTCGTCGATGGAGTATACCTCGGCGGCGGGAACCATGCGGCGGAGCGTCCAGATCACGCGCCGCGACATGTCGCCGTAGAGGTTGAAATTACTCGAAAAGACGGCTACATTATGCCTTTTTTCGAGGTCGCGGATCTGGAAATAGGGGTGTCCCATGCGGATGCCGAGCGCCTTGGCCTCGTTCGAGCGCGCGATGACGCAGCCGTCGTTGTTCGACAGCACGACGACGGGCCGCCCCTCCAGTTCGGGGCGGAAGACCCGCTCGCACGAGGCGAAGAAATTATTGCAGTCGCAAAGTCCGTACATCGTTTTTTCGTGTTGCATGTTGTCCGTGCCCCCCCCTCGGGCGTTGTGGTTCCCTCGCGGGGATATTGCTCGGCGTGAAATGACTGGGCCTCCCCGCGGCCGCTTCAGACCTTTTTGATGGCGTACGTCACCACGCCCCATACCGAAAAATCGCTTTCCTGGCCGATCTCGATCGGTTTGTAGCGCTTGTTCGCGGGCACGAGGACGATCTTGCCCTGTCCCATCCGCAGGCGTTTGAGGGTGAATTCCCCGTCGAGGAAACATACGGCGACACAGCCGTCGTAGGCCTCCAGCGACTTGTCCACGACCAGCAGGTCGCCGTCGGCGATGCCGTCGTCCTGCATGCTGTCGCCCGCGACCCGAGCGAAGAATGTCGCACCCGGATTGCGGACCAGCTCCCGGTTCAGGTCGAGGGGCGGGTCGAGGTGGTCGTCGGCCGGCGAGGGAAAACCCGCCGAGACGCCGCTCGTCGCCACGGGAAGTTCCGTGCGGGTCGAGGTGTCGGGGCGGACGAGCCGGAGCCGTATTTCTTCCTGGTTGTCCATCTTGTTATCCATAGTCGCTGCAAAATTGCAAAAAATTTCGTGTAAACCGGCAATATTTCCTACATTTGCCTCCTGAAATCCCGGTTTTATGGAACGTGCCAAAGGTATTCTCTACGCGGCCCTGTCGTCGTCGACTTTCGGGCTGGCGCCGCTTTTCACACTGCTGCTGCTCGGCCTGGGCTACTCTTCGTTCGAGGTGCTGTCCTACCGTTGGGGTGTCGCGTCGCTGTTTCTCGGTGCCCTGGCGCTGTTCTCCGGGCGCAGTTTCCGCCTCTCGTGGCCGGAATTGCGGACGGTATTCTTCCTGAGCCTTTTCCGCGCCGCCACGTCGCTGAGCCTGGTCATCGCCTACCAGCATATCGCCAGCGGCGTCGCGTCGACCATCCATTTCATGTATCCGCTGGCCGTCGCCCTGGCCATGATGTGCTTCTTCCGCGAAAAAGGCTCCGTATGGGTCTTTGCGGCCATCGGCATGTCCATCGTCGGCGCCGTGCTCCTTTCGCTGGGCAACGTCGATTTCACCCGGGGGAATACCACGCTGGGCATGGTCTCGGCCGCCGTTTCGGTCGTCTCTTACGGCGGTTATATCGTTGGCGTGCGCAAGAGCCGTGCCGTGGGGATCGACTCCACGGTGCTGACCTGTTACGTGATGGGGCTGGGGGCTTTGTATTTCATTGCCGGCGGCCTCGTTACGGGCGGTATCCGCATCGAGACGGACGGCACGGCGTGGCTCTGCATCCTCGGGGTGGCGCTTCCGGCCACGGCCGTGTCGAACATGACGCTGGTGCAGGCCATCAAACGCATCGGGCCGACGCTGACCTCGGTCTTCGGGGCCTTGGAACCGCTTACGGCCGTGGTCATCGGCGTCGCGGTCTTCGGCGAACCCTTTACGGTGCAGGGCGCTGCGGGCATCCTGCTGATCGTCGCAGCCGTCACGATCGTCATCCTGCACAGCGGCCGCCGGAAAGCCTGACCAGGCCGCACTGCGACGTGCTGCCGCCCGGGGATCGCGGCTTCCGGATAAAGGCGGCGCGCTTCCGGCCGCGGGGGACGGCTTCCCGGATACGGATAACGTACTCCCGGACAAAATAGAACCGACGGAAAACCCGTTTTACCGATATGATCATCAGTGCCAGCCGCCGGACGGATATTCCGGCTTTCTATGCGCCGTGGTTCTTCAACCGCCTGCAGGAGGGTTACCTCCTTGTGCCCAATCCCTTCGACCCGAGGACGCTCAGCCGCATCAGCCTCGGGCGCGACGTCGTGGACTGCATCGTATTCTGGACGAAGAACCCGGCGCCGATGCTGCCGCGGCTCGGGGAGTTGTCGGGCTACAACTATTATTTCCAGTATACGCTCAATCCCTACGGCGCCGACCTGGAAAAGCACCTGCCGCCGCTCGAAAGGCGGATCGAGACCTTCAAACGCCTCTCGGATCAGGTAGGGCGCGACAGGGTGGTGTGGCGCTATGACCCGATTCTCACCAATGCGGCCTGCGACGTGGATTTCCACTGCGAGGCCTTTGCCCGGATCGCCCATGCCCTGCGGGATCATACGACGACCTGCATGCTGGGCTTCATCGACCATTACCGCCATATCCGCGGCGTCCTCGGGGCGCTCGGCATCGGGCCCCTGCAGCGGGACGAAATCCGGCGGATGGCCGTGTCGTTCCGCCGGACGGCGGCCTCGACGCCCATCGCATTGAAGACCTGCACCGCAAAGGTCGACCTTCGGCACCTGGGCATCCCGGCCGGCATGTGCATCGACCGCGGGCTGGTCGAACGCATTGCGGGCTATCCGATCGCGGCGAAGAAGGATGCGAACCAGCGCCATATCTGCAATTGCGTCGAGAGCATCGACATCGGCACCTATGAAAGCTGTCTGAACGGCTGTGTCTATTGCTATGCCATCCGGGGCAATTACGATACGGCGGAGTATAACCGCCGCAGGCACGATCCCCGCTCGCCGCTGATGATCGGGCATCTCTGCGACGACGAGGTGGTGAAAGAGCGGCCGGTAAAAAGCCTCCGCAGCACGCAGCATACGCTGTTTTAACAGGACGGCGTCTCTTCGGGGGAGTGTTTCTTCGATATTTTCCCGGATAGCTCCCGGTATGTGCAGTTCATTATTTCATAGCGTTTTACTTCATGCGTCCCGCGGTCTTCCTGCACCAGATAGGCGCGTTTTGCCCACGCCTCGATCGTGAAATCGCATGCCGGCCCTTCCAATTTCAGCACGTGCGAGTCCATCAGGTTCCAGAAAATAAAGCGCAGCTTGTTGGCATAGCTTCCGTTTGCAAACGACATTTGTACGCCTGTTTCGTCCTTAAAATAGACGCTGTTGAAATTTTCTCTTGCCCGTCCCATAGCAGTTGTGTTTAGTTGGTGCAAAGGTAGGAAGGTGTAATGACAAGTTTTGACACCGTTGCGTATTTTTTTGAATGCACGATGCCGGAATGGAGTTCTCGAACTATCGTTTCAGCACCTTTCGCAACCTGTCGAGCCCCTCGGCCAGCAATTTCCGCGGGCAGGCGATGTTCAGGCGGATGAAATCCCGGCCGGCCTCGCCGTATATCGACCCGGGGTTTATGCGCAGTTTCGCCTCTTCGAGCAGCTTCGTCTCCAGCTCGTCGGACGTAAGCCCCGATGCCCGGCAGTCGACCCACACCAGATATGTCCCCTCCAGCGGCAGCACCGGGTACTGCGGCAGGTTGCGGTCGAAATACTCCCGCAGGAAGCGGTAGTTGTCGTGCAGGTATTCGTTGAGCGCATCGAGCCATTCGGCGCCTTCGTCGTAGGCTGCGATCAACGCTTCGATGGCGAAGGGGCCGATCTCCCCGGTTTCGTTGATCTGGAGCGAGTGCCCGATCCTTGCCCTCAAGGCCGCATCCGCCGCGAAGATGTTGGCGACCTGCAACCCCGCGAGGTTGAATGCCTTGCTCGGCGAGGTGCAGGTCACCGAGCTGCGTTCGAACTCCTCGCAGAGCGAGGCGAACGGCGTATGGCTAAATCCCGGCATCACCAGCTCGCAGTGTATCTCGTCGGCCACGACCACGACGTCGTGGCGCAGGCACAACTCCCCGATGCGGCGCAGCTCCGCGGGCGTCCAGACCCGTCCGGCAGGGTTGTGCGGGTTGCATAGCAGCATCAGCTTCACGGCCGGGTCGGCGGCTTTACGCTCCAGGTCGCCGAAGTCGATCGTGTAGGTGTTGTTGCGGTATACCAGCGGGCTTTCGGCCGCCTGGCATCCGCTGTTGTGGATCGAGGTGAAGAAATGGTTGTAGACCGGCGTCTGGATCAGGACTTTGTCGCCCGGTTGCGTCAGGGCCTTGATGACGGCCGACAGGGCGGGGATGACGCCTGTCGTATGGAGCACCCATTCCGGCCGTATCTGCCAGCCGTGGCGGCGGCGGAACCACCCCGTAATCGCGTCGTAGTAGGCTTTAGGAGCCGTCGCATACCCGAAAATGTCGTGTTGCACCCGCCGCTGCAAGGCGGCTGCGACAGCGGGCGCCGTGCGGAAGTCCATGTCGGCCACCCACATGGGCAGCACCTCGGGATCGGTATCCATATCCCATTTGATCGCGTTCGTCCCGCGGCGCGGGACTATTTCATCGAAATCGTATTTCATGCGGAATTGTATTTGCTCGTTTATAAATACGTCGGAGCCTCCCCGAAAGTTTCATTCCGGGTTCCGGTTTTGCACGGCAGGCAGGCTGCCGGCTCCTCCTCACGTTCCGGCAGCGTACCCTTATGCTCGCCGATGTACCCTTATCTGCCTTGCCCTATCCGTACCGCCATGCGATGCGGGGAAACGAAAAACGAGGCAGTCGTAAACTGCCTCGTTTCCTGTTTCTTGCCTCCGGGGATTTTCCCTTCGGTTTGCTGGCGGTGCGTAGGGGACTCGAACCCCTGACCCCGTGCGTGACAGGCACGTATTCTAACCAACTGAACTAACGCACCGTTTTGGTATTGCGAGTGCAAAGATACTATATTTTCTAAAACCTGCAAATAATTCCGTGATATTTTTTTTGCCGTTTGCCTGCCGTGTCCGGCTGTGCCGCCGCCGGATACGTGCCTCCCGGCAGGTGTGCTGTTCCCTGCCCCCTCCGGCCTGTCCGCTGCTTCCCCGCCTCCCGCCGGGGATGTGGATGGATTCTCCGGGGCCGGCGGGTGTTTTCCCTTTCCGGGGTCGCCGGGCGGATTCTCCGGAGCATCCTATTGTTTCCCTTTCCCGGAACCGTAGGGTAGGTGTCCTTGGGGACTTTCTTTCCGGCGTGCCCCCCCCCTTGTTCCGGTAGGCGTACCCCCTCCCTTATGCTCGTCGACGTACCCTTATCTGCCTTGCCTTTCCCCGTCCGCACCGCCATGCGATGCGGGGAAACGAAAAACGAGGCAGTCGTAAACTGCCTCGTTTCCTGTTTCTTGCCTCCGGGGATTTTCCCTTCGGTTTGCTGGCGGTGCGTAGGGGACTCGAACCCCTGACCCCGTGCGTGACAGGCACGTATTCTAACCAGCTGAACTAACGCACCGTTTGGTTTATTGCGAGTGCAAAGATAGTGTAATTTTTCAAAACGGCAAACGCTTTTACGGCTTTTTGAAGAAAGAAAATTGTACGCTTCCGTAACTCCTTAATTGCCAGAACTCCTCGCAGGCCGAGAAATCCATTTTTTTCGAGTGTTCGAAGATGAAAATCCCCTCCGGGCGCAGCAGGTTGCCCTCCAGCACCAGTTTCACCACCTGTTCGCTGCCCTCCAGGTCGTAGGGGGCGTCCGAAAAAATCACGTCGAACTGCTTGGTGCAGCTCTTCAGGTAGAGGAACGCATTGGCCTTCACGGGATAGAGGTTGCCGATGCCGAGCTGTGCCGCCGTCTGCCGGATAAAGTTGTAATGCACCGGGTTGATCTCCACCGATGTGACGCTCCGTGCTCCGCGCGAGGCGAACTCGTAGCTTATCGACCCCGTCCCGGCAAAGAGGTCGAGCACGTCGCACTGCTCGAAATCCACCAGGTTGCCCAGTACGTTGAACAGGTTTTCCTTGGCGAAATCGGTCGTCGGGCGTGCCCGTAGGTTGCGCGGCGGGTTGATGGCCCGCCCCTTGTATTTTCCGCTGACTATTCGCATACGATCCGTTTGAAATAACCTTTCAGCAACTTGCCGCACGCCTTGGCGGCGTCGCCGGAAATCCTGAGTTCGCAGCTTTTGAGCGCGAACTCCTTTTCGAGCCGTTCCGTGAAGTAGCATACGTCCGCCGTGTCCGGTGCGGGGATCACCCCCGCGAAGCGGAGGCTGCCGTCGTACACCTTAATATATAGGAGTCCCGCCGTGCGGTATGCCCATACGGTCGGTGTTCCGGCCTGTACCTCCCGGAGCAGCGGGGTGGTGTAGCGGATGCGGTCTCCCAGCTTCTCCTCCGCCTGCCGCAACGCCTCCCGGTGCGCAGCCATCACGGCGACGATGCCCTGCACGGGGAGGCTGCATACGGCGCGCTCTTCCGCGGCGGGAGCCATGCCGTTTGCCGCGAGCAGCGTTCCTGCGTCCCCGGTGCCGAGCACCTCCTCCGGGACGAGCATCGTCCGTGCCGTCAGCAGCTCCGCCTCCACGGGCTCCTCCCCCGGGAATTCCCCGTCGAGGCCGTGCGCCGAAAAAGAGTGTCCATCCAACGTAAGCTGAATGGACACCTTATTTGTAGCTTGCGGAGTGTTACTCCCAGTTACCTGCTTCATTGTTACCAGCTTCCATTGAACCGAACTTGACGCCGGGGTAGCGGTTGAAATTGTTCATCTCGTCGTCGATCAGGTTGATGATCTCCTGGCGGTAAGCCACCGTGTCGAGGAACATCTTGTAGGGTGCGCGGCACTCCACGATCGGGATCACGACCTTCGACTCGGTGGTGATGATGCCTGCCTCCATGATGTACTGGGCCTTGTCATCGGTGCCGGGGATGTAACGCAACTGCTCTACGTCCTGTTTCGAAAGGCGCTTGGGCGAGAAGATCGTGTCGATCACGGCGATCTTGAACTTCTCGACGTTCTTTTTGCCCATCTTCTTCAGCTGTGCCATGGCTACGGAGTCATCCTCGTCGACGATCTTGCGCTCGAGTTCGAGCGTATCCTGCAGGATGAAATTCGTCAGCGTGTCGAAACTGCCCGTGAAACGCTGGTACTTCGACTTGAATGCGCGCTGTGCCGTACGGATGTCCTTGATGCGGTCGATGACCTGGGCTTTCTTGGCCTTCAACTCGTCATCGAACTTGATCGGGGTCGAGATCTGGTCGTAGATAACGTAGACCAGCGCCACGATAGCTACAGCAAGAATGATTTGAGCGATTTTTTTCATTTTTTAAGCTAATCTAATATTTGTTTGTAATTTTGTACAAAATATAACACACGCATGTTCAGCACACGTATTGCGACCCAAATTTACGCTAAAATTTGTTTTGAAACAACTCTTGGGCAAAAAAAAATCATAGAAAAATTGTCCGAATACCTTGCAGGTGACGATTTTTCGCGGATTTTCGTGCTGAACGGGTATGCCGGCACAGGCAAAACGACGCTGATAGCGGCACTCGTGGGGGCGCTTAAGGATTTGAATATCAAACCCATCCTGCTCGCCCCGACGGGCCGTGCGGCCAAAGTCCTCGCCCAATACGCTCAGGAAAAGGCTTTTACCATCCATAAGCGGATATACCGACAGCGCACCAATGCCGATTACGAATCGAAATATTCGCTCAACTTCAATGCCGAGAAGGGGGCGGTATTCATCGTCGACGAGGCCTCGATGCTCTCCGACAGTCCGGGCGGCGGGGCGCTTTTCGGCTCCGGGTCGCTGCTCGAAGACCTCGTGCAATACGTCCGCAGCGGCCGTGACTGCCGCCTGGTGCTCGTCGGCGACAGCGCCCAGCTGCCGCCCGTCGGGGCCGATTGCAGCCCGGCGCTCGACGCCGCGTCGCTCGCCCGTTTCGGCGATGTCGAGTACGCCACGATGGACGACGTGGTGCGCCAGGAGGCCGAGTCGGGGATCCTTTTCAATGCCACGCTCGTGCGGTGCATGCTCGAGAACGGCATCCATGAAATCCCCCATTTCGAAATGGGCTTCCCCGACATCGAGGCGGTCGAAGGCGGGGAGTTCCTCGATAAGCTGCAGGATTGTTACGCCAGGTACGGCCGCGACGAAACCATCGTCATCACCCGTTCGAACAAGCGTGCCAACCGTTACAACGAGGGCATCCGCCGCAACGTGCTCTATGCCGAGGAGGAGATCGAGAGTAACGACATGCTGATGGTCGTGAAGAACAACTATTATTATACCGGGCACACCGAAAACTGCCCGATGCACTTTATCGCCAACGGCGACATCGCGCGGCTCAAACGGCTGCGGCGCTACGAGGATTTCTACGGCTTCCGTTTCGCCGACGTCGTGCTCGAATTCCCCGACTACGAGGATACGGAGATCGAATGCAGGATACTGCTCGACACGATCGCCTCGGAATCCCCGGCGCTGACCCGCGAGGAGTCCTCGCGCCTTTTCTACGAGGTCGAGAAGGACTACCTCGACGTCAAAAGTAAAATCAAGCGCTTCAAGGAGATCCGCGAGAACCCGCATTTCAACGCGCTCCAGGTGAAATTCTCCTATGCCGTGACGTGCCATAAGGCCCAGGGCGGGCAGTGGAAGGCCGTTTTCGTCGACCGCTGCCTGTTCGGCGACGAGCCCATGACGCGCGACATGCTCCGCTGGCTCTACACGGCTCTGACGCGCGCCACCGATAAACTGTACCTCGTAAATTTCGACAAGAAGTTCTATGAATAGCGAACTGCATCCCCTCGAACCTTTCCTGCCGGCCAATGCCCGGGTGCTGATGCTGGGCAGCTTCCCGCCCAAGCGCATCCGCTGGTCGATGGATTTCTTCTACCCGAACCTGCAAAACGACATGTGGCGGATCGTGGGCTACCTGGCCACGGGCGACAAGTCGCATTTCCTGATGCCCGGCGGCCGGAAATTCGACAAGGAGCGCATCGAGGCCTTCTGCCGCTGCCGCGGAATCGCACTCTACGACACGGCGGTCGAAGTCATCCGGCTGAAAGACAATGCGTCGGATAATTTTCTTCAAGTCGTGCGCGAGGTGGATCTCGCCTCCCTGCTGGCGCGTATCCCTGCCTGCCGCACCCTCATCACCACCGGCCAGAAAGCCACCGATACGCTGCGTGCGATCACGGGGTGCGACGAACCGGCCGTAGGCCAGTGCGTCGGGTTCGAATATGCCGGGCGGGACATGCGGCTGTGGCGCATGCCCTCCTCGTCGCGGGCCTATCCGCGGCCTGTGGAGTGGAAGGCCGAATTTTACCGAAAAGTATTCGAAATAAATGAAATTCTGTAAAATAGAGTATCTTTGCGTAGCAAAAAAAACAAAAATAATTTCCATTCCCGGCTTGGTTTGAGAACCAAATTCTGTTATCTTTGTATGGAAATTACATACAATTTTTTATTGTGAACGCAGAGAAAAAAATAGACAAAAAATATGTCGAGACACCGCTGATGAAGCAATATTATTCGATCAAGGCGGTGCATCCCGATGCCATCCTGCTCTTCCGGGTAGGGGATTTTTACGAAACCTTCGGCGAGGACGCGATCAAGGCCAGCGGCATACTCGGCATTACGCTCACGCGGCGGGCCAACGGTTCGGCAACCTACGTCGAACTGGCGGGGTTCCCCTACCATGCCATCGACACCTACCTGCCCAAGCTGGTGCGGGCGGGCGAGCGCGTAGCCATCTGCGAGCAGCTGGAAGACCCCAAGCAGGTGCGGGGGCTGGTCAAGCGCGGCGTCATCGAACTGGTCACCCCGGGCATCGTGCTGGGCGACAATATCCTGGCCAACAAGGAAAACGCCTTCCTCGCTTCGGTCTACTTCGGCCGGCAGACGACCGGTGTGGCGTTCCTCGACATTTCGACGGGCGAGTTCTACGTGGCCGAAGGCTCCGACAACTACGTCGACAAGCTCATTTCGAACCTCGCACCCAAGGAGATCATCTACCAGCGCGGTTACGAAGACCGCTTCTCCGCCGCTTTCGGGTCGAAGCATTACACCTACCGGCTCGACGAATGGGTCTTCTCGGAGGAAGTCAACCGTGAAAAACTCTGCAAGCAGTTCACGACCACGTCGCTCAAGGGTTTCGGCGTCGACCATTTCACCAGCGGCATATCCGCCGCCGGCGCCATCCTCTACTACCTCGAATTCACCGAGCACCGCGACATCGCCCATATCCGTTCGATTTCGCGTATCGACCAGGACGACTACGTGTGGGTCGACAAATTCACGATCCGCAACCTCGAGCTGTTCTCGTCGAACGGGGGGCGCGAGAAGTGCAGCTTCGCCGATGTCATCGACCGCACGCTCACCCCCATGGGCGGCCGCCTGCTCAAACGGTGGATCGCCATGCCTGTCAAGGATACCGTGCAGATCAACGAACGGCTGGACGTAGTCGGGCATTTCATCGAGGATGCCGACCTGGCCGACACCGTGCGCGAGCAGGTGGCGCTGGTGGGCGACATGGAGCGTATTGCGTCGCGTATCGCCGCGGCGCGGGTGACGCCCCGGGAACTGGTGCAGCTCAAGAATTCGCTCTTTGCGGTCGAATTGCTCAAGGCGGCGCTCGAATCCACGGACGATGACCGTCTGCATGCGCTGGCGGCGCAGATCGACCTGATGACCGGCGTGCGCGACCGCATCGCACGGGAGATATACCCCGATCCGCTCAACAACCAGATCCAGAAGGGCGGCGTTATCGCCGACGGCGTGGATCCCGAGCTGGACGACCTGCGCCGCATCGCGCTCCACGGCAAGGACTACCTGGCACGCATCCAGCAGCGCGAGAGCGAGACGACGGGCATCCCGTCGCTCAAGATCAGCTACAACAACGTCTTCGGCTACTATATCGAAGTGCGCAACGCCCATAAGGACAAGGTGCCCCAGACCTGGATCCGCAAGCAGACCCTCGCCAATGCCGAACGCTACATCACCGAGGAGCTGAAGGAATACGAGGAGAAGATCCTCGGCGCCGAGGAGAAGATGCTGGTGATCGAACAGCGCATCTATGCCGACATCATCGCCTGCATCAGCCGTTCGCTCGCCGTGCTGCTGCGCGACGCCGCCGTCGTGGCGCGTGTCGATTGCCTGCAATCCTTCGCCCGCATCGCCTGCGAACGCCGCTATGTCCGCCCCGTGCTCGACGACGGCAAGCGCATCGACATCCGCCAGGGACGCCATCCCGTCATCGAGACGCTTATGCCCGTAGGGGAGGAGTATATCCCCAACGACGTGCTGCTCGACGACAAGGAACAGCAGATCATGATGATCACCGGTCCCAACATGTCGGGTAAGTCGGCCCTGCTGCGGCAGACGGCGCTCATCATCCTGATGGCGCAGATGGGATCCTTCGTCCCCGCCAAATCGGCGCATATCGGTGTGGTGGACAAGATATTCACGCGCGTCGGGGCGTCGGACAACATCTCGCAGGGCGAATCGACCTTCATGGTCGAGATGCTCGAATCGGCCAGCATCCTCAATAACATCTCCGACCGCAGCATCGTCCTGCTGGACGAAATCGGCCGCGGCACGAGTACCTACGACGGTATTTCCATTGCCTGGGCGATGGTCGAGTACCTGCACAACCACCCGACGGCGCACGCCAAGACGCTCTTCGCCACACACTACCACGAGCTGAACGAAATGGAGCAGATGTGCCCCCGCGTGAAGAACTACCATGTGAGCGTCAAGGAGCTGGGCAACCAGATCGTCTTCCTGCGCAAACTCGAACGCGGCGGTACGGAGCACTCGTTCGGTATCCACGTAGCTCGCATGGCCGGCATGCCGATGTCGGTGGTGTCGCGTGCCGACGAGATCCTGCGCAACCTCGAACTCGTCTACGGCAACAACGAGATCGTACCGAGCCGCAGCCTCAAAAGCCGCGGCAAGAAACCGTCGCCGTCGGTCAGGGAGGCTGCCGAGGCCGGTGCCCCGCAGAACATGCAGTTGTCGATGTTCCAGCTGGACGATCCGGTGCTGGTGCAGATCCGCGACCAGATCAAGGGGCTGGACATCAATTCGCTGACACCTATCGAAGCACTCAACAAACTCAATGAAATCAAAAAGATAACCGGTATATGATAAAGTGGCGCTTGAAGTAGTGTCTGGAAGAGCCGTCCGGTGAAAAAACCGAGTGTTAACCTATTATTAAAATTGATTTTTATGCGACTGTTCCGACCTTTTGTTCTTGCGGCATTGACAGGCCTGCTTTTGGCAGGATGTTCGAAAAAGAAATCCGAAACGCCCCCCCCTTGCTTTCATTGAATCCTGCTGAGACGAGGTTTTTTTCCACCTCCGGAACCTATTCTTTCGAGGTGGAGACCAATCAGAAATCCTGGGAGGTGCGGAGCGACCAGGAGTGGTGTGCCGTGACGCCGGATTATGCCGGCGGCAGCTTTTCCGTCGAATTGAGCGGAGCCCCAGCCCCTGCGCACGCCGCCGTGACGGTTCAGGCCGGAGCGGCCGCTCCGGTGACGATAGACTTCGCCAGCTTGCAGGATTTCGACAAAAATAGCCAGCGTTCGTATCCGCCCAGAGAAGAGTCTTATGCGCTGATTGTTGCCGCCTCGTCGGGCTGGGAGAACTACCGCCATCAGGCCGGGGCGTATCTCATGTATCAGATGCTGAAAAGCAACGGCCTGGACGACGACCATATCCTGCTCGTTTCCGAGGACGACATCGCCCGTCATTCGATAAACCCGACACCGGGGCGCATCCTGCCGCCGGAGGGGGAGGGGAATCTGTATGAAAACGTGATAGTGGATTATAAACTCTCGGAAGTCGGACTCTCCGGGTTGTTGGAAACCCTGACCTCGGGAACTTCATTTCGGCCGGGTGTGTATGACAACCTGTTCATCTATTGGGCGGGCAGGGGTACTCCGGAAGGGCCGAAGTGGCTCGACGAGACGCTTCACGCTTTCGAAGTGGCTGACTTTTTCAAGGCATTGAGTGCGCGACAAACTTTCCGGAAGCTCCTGCTCGTACTGGAAACCGATTACGGCGGGGTTGTGGGCAGGGCCTGCGAGGAGACGAAGATTCCGGGAATGCTCTGCTTTGCGGCTGCCGACGGTGAGACCTCCAAAGGCGGCATCCGAACCGATGCAGGCGGGAAAATACCTCTCTCCAACAGTTTTACGGACACATTTTATGAACTGGTTTCCTCGCCGGCGTCAATTTCAATATATGAACTGTATCGTGATATTTGCCGTACCATGCCTTACTATACGAATGTCGGCGTCTACAATGCCAACAATTTCGGCAATTTGTATACTGGAGCCATCTCTGAATTTTTGAATCCCTGACGGGGGCCGTGGTTATGACCTGCGGCCGGCCGCTCCGTTCCGGCATTTGGTCTGCGAACAGACCGTCGGGCAGATAAAACGAGTCCCGGATCTCTCGAAAAGAGATCCGGGACTCGCTCATTCGGACGGGTTGCGCCTCCTATTTGTTGCTCTGGATCAGCGAACTGATGTTCTGGATCAGCATCGCTACGGCCACCGAGTTGAAACCGCCCTCGGGGATGATGACATCGGCATAACGCTTCGAGGGTTCGACGAACTCGTCGTGCATGGGCTTCACGGTCGAGGTGTACTGCGTGATGACCGACTGCATCGTACGCCCGCGCTCGCAGACGTCGCGCAGGATACGGCGCGCCAAGCGTATGTCGGCGTCCGTGTCCACATAGACCTTGATGTCCATCATGTCGCGCAGCTCCTTGTTTTCGAAGATCAGGATGCCGTCGACGATGATTACCTTCGAAGGCTTCACGCACACGGTTTCCGCCGTACGGTCGTGGTCGACGAACGAGTAGACCGGGTGCTCGATGGGGACGTTGTCCTTCAGCGCCTTGATGTGGTCGACCAGCATCTGCGTGTCGAACGCCTGCGGATGGTCGTAATTGAGTTTCGTGCGTTCCTCGTAGGTCAGCTCGGGGTGCGCCTTGTAATAGTAGTCGTGGCAGAGCGTCACGACGTCGTCGCCTACGAAGGCCTCTTGCAGGCGCTTGACGAGCGTGGACTTTCCCGAGCCGGTTCCCCCGGCGACTCCGATTACGGTAACATTCATAGTTTCAGTTGGTAATATCGGTTATATAAAGAAAAGGATCGCTCCTTTCGCAAGGGCAATCCTTTTCCTTTCCATTATGCGTCGATATTTGCGTAATGCGCGTTTTTCTCGATGAATTCGCGTCGGGGCGGCACTTCGTCGCCCATCAGCATCGAGAAGATGCGGTCTGCCTCGGCGGCGTTTTCGATGTTCACCTGGCGCAGGATGCGCGTGTCGGGGTTCATCGTCGTTTCCCACAACTGGTGGGCGTTCATCTCACCGAGACCTTTGTAACGCTGCACGTGCGCCCCCTTGCCGAATTCGGCGGTGATGGTGTCGCGTTCCTTCTCCGTCCAGCAATAGCGCTCCTGCTTGCCTTTCTTCACGAGGTAGAGGGGCGGGGTGGCGATGTAGACGTGGCCGTTCTCGATCAGCTCCTTCATCTTGCGGAAGAAGAACGTCAGCATCAGTGTCGCGATGTGGCTGCCGTCGACGTCGGCATCGGTCATGATGATGATCTTGTCGTAGCGGAGTTTCTCCAGGTTGAGCGCCTTGCTGTCCTCCTCGGTGCCGATCGTCACGCCCAGCGCCGTGAACATGTTCTTGATCTCCTCGTTCTCCCACATGCGGTGCTCCTGTGCCTTTTCGATGTTCAGGATCTTACCGCGCAGCGGCATGATGGCCTGGAAATTACGGTCGCGGCCCGATTTGGCCGTGCCGCCTGCCGAGTCACCCTCGACGAAGAAGATTTCGGCGATCGAACGGTCGCGGCTCGAACAGTCGGCCAGTTTGCCGGGGAGCCCGGCTCCCGAAAGCACGGTCTTGCGCTGCACCATCTCACGGGCGTGGCGTGCCGCATGGCGTGCCGTTGCGGCCAGGATGACTTTCGAAACGATGGCCTTGGCATCCTTGGGGTTCTCCTCCAGATAGTGTCCCAGGGCGGCGGACATCGCCTGGTCTACGGCAGCCGAGACCTCGTCGTTGCCCAGCTTGGTCTTGGTCTGGCCCTCGAACTGCGGTTCCTGCACCTTCACCGAAACCACGGCCGTGAGGCCCTCGCGGAAGTCGTCGCCGTTGATGTCGAACTTCAGCTTGGCGAGCATGCCCGAATCCTCGGCGTATTTCTTGAGCGTGCGGGTCAGCGCGCGGCGGAAGCCCGTCAGGTGCGTACCGCCCTCGATGGTGTTGATGTTATTAACATAGGAGTGCACGTTCTCCGAGAACGAGTCGTTGTACTGCATGGCCACCTCGACCGGGACGCCGTTCCTTTCGGTGTCGAGGTAGATGATCTGGTCGATGATCGGCGTGCCGCGCGTGGCGTCGAGGTACTGGACGAACTCCTTGAGGCCCTCTTCCGAATAGAAGTGGTCTTCGCGGGTCTTGCCTTCGTCGTCCTTGCGCTTGTCGTAGAGGTTCAGGCGGATGCCCTTGTTCAGGAATGCCAGTTCGCGCAGGCGGTTGGCCAGGATGTCGTATTTGTATTCCGTCGTGAGCGTGAAGATGCTCTCGTCGGGTTTGAACGTGATGGTGGTGCCGCGGTCGGAGCATTCGCCGATGACCTCGACCTGCGACGTGGGGGCGCCCTTGCTGTACGTCTGGCGGTATACCTTGCCGTCGCGGCTGCGGATCTCGGCGATCAGCAGTGTCGAAAGCGCGTTCACGCACGATACGCCCACGCCGTGCAGGCCGCCCGAAACCTTGTAGCTGCCTTTGTCGAACTTACCGCCCGCATGGAGCACCGTAAGCACGACTTCGAGTGCCGATTTGCCCTCCTTTTCGTGGTAGTCGGTCGGGATGCCGCGGCCGTTGTCGCGTACGGTGATGGAGTTGTCCTCGTTGATCGTCACGTCGATGTCGGTGCAATAGCCCGCCAGCGCCTCGTCGATCGAGTTGTCGACCACCTCGTAGACCAGATGGTGCAGACCCTTCTCACCTATGTCGCCGATATACATGGCGGGGCGCTTGCGCACCGCCTCAAGCCCTTCGAGAACCTGGATATTCGAAGCGGAATATTCTTCTTCTTGCTTTTTTACGTTTTCTAATTCGGTACTCATCTGTCGTCTTTAAAATATCGTACAAATATACGAAATATATCCCGAATAAACAATAGCCGCATGGCTTCCGCCAGACGATTTTTTGCATTTGCAGGACGTTTCGGAGGGCGTTGCGCCCGCATCGGGCAGGACGTGCCGCAACATCCCCCGGACGGGGCTGGGGCGTGCGGGATTCGCGGTCTGCTACCCGAGTTCCGCCTTGAGGTCGACCTCGCGGATATGCCCCTGCGCAAAGAGGATGGCGCGCGCAGGGTAGTTCTCGATCAGGGCGGTGTTGTGCGTGGACATGACCACGGCACAGCCGCGGCCGGCGATCTCCTGGAAAAGCTGCATGATGCCTTCGGCCGTCACGGGGTCGAGGTTGCCTGTCGGTTCGTCGGCCAGCAGCACCTGCGGGTTGTTCAGGATCGCGCGGGCGATGACCAGTCGCTGCTGCTCGCCCCCCGAGAGTTCGAACGGCATTTTGTAGCTTTTGGCCCCGAGGTCTACGAGCTTGAGCACCTGGTCGATCCGCTCCCGGATCTCGTCTTCGCGCTTCCATCCCGTGGCTTTCATCACGTAATAGAGGTTCATGAAGACGTTGCGGTCGGTGAGCAGCTGGTAGTCCTGGAATACGATACCGATCCGGCGGCGGAGGTGGGGGATGTCGCGGCGCCTGAGCCTGCGCAGGTCATAGCCTGCCACCCGCCCTTCGCCGGTGAGCAGCTGCACCTCGGCGTACAGGGTTTTGAGCAGGGTGCTCTTGCCGCTGCCGACGCGCCCGATCAGGTAAACGAATTCGCCCGGAGCCACGCACAGGTTCACATCCGACAGCACCATCTCGCCCCGGCGCATCAGCTTCTCGGCCGAGGTGCTGCCGAACGGGTTGTCCGCATGGTAGATGGCTGCGTTTTTCAGCCTTACGACATATTTTTCGCTCATAGGTTCTGGTCGCTGGAATTATTTTCCAAAGATAGTCAAAATATCCGTACGGGGATGTCGGCACGGCGAAAAAAACCGCCAAAACTGCTTCTGAAGGGATGTTTTGATCCTTCTCGACCGGAAATATATAACAAAAAAGCCCTTTGGGTTGCGCAAAAACAACCGTATAATTTGCATTTCCGCCCGAGGGTGCTTAAATTTGCACGATAGGCCGTGACGCCTCGGCCTGACAGTAAGCAAAAAATCTTTGAATGAAAGAAAACGAGATCCTGCGGGAGATTATGCGGGATGCCAAAATAGGTTGGTGGCAAGCCGACCGTAACCGCCGCGTGTTCCATATTTCGGAAGGGCTCCGCGACCTGCTGGGGGTCGCTTCGTGCGATGTGACTTACGAAGAGTTCGGGAAGATGATAACTCCGGCCTACCGGGAATATGCCCTCGCCTCGATCGGGGTGCGGGGCGGCGCCGAACGCCTCTACCCGCTGCAAGGCCCCGAGGGGGAGATATGGTGCTATTGGAAACTGTTGCGCGAAGAGGTTGCCGAAGACGGGGGGATGTTGCTGACGGGTTATTTCCGGGTGGTCGACCCGCCGTCCGAAGTGGTCAGGTCGGAGGAAAAACAACGGATCAACGACCTGCTGTTCCGTCTTAACAGCATTTCGCAAACGCTGCTTTCGCTGCTGAAAGTCGATGACCTGGATGCCGTCGTCGACGAAATCCTGGCCGACGTGCTGACCATGTTCGATGGCGGAAGGGCCTATATCATCGAATCCGACCCCGAACACCGTTTATATAATTGCACCTACGAAGTCACGGCCGAGAATGTCGCCGGGGAACAGGAGCTGGTAAGCGGTATTTCGATGGACGAGGTGCCCTGGTGGACGCAGCGCATCGCCAACGGCCAGCCCGTAATCATCTCTTCGCTCGACGAATTGCCCGACGAGGCTTTCCGCGAGCGCGAGGTGCTGGCCATGCAGGACATCAAGTCGCTGATCGCCGTGCCGCTCCTCTCGCGCGACAAGGTGTGGGGATATGCCGGCATCGACATCGTGAACCGGCCCCGGAGATGGACGGGCGAGGATTTCCAGTGGTTTTCGTCACTGATCAATATCATCAGCCTCTGTATCGAATTGCAGCGCTCCGAGCGCGAGGCGCAGTCCGAACGCAAGTACCTCCAGAGCCTCTATCACCACATGCCCCTGGGGTATGCCCAGCTGCGGGTCATCCGTGACGAGCAGGGGAAACCCGTCGACCTGCTGGTGCTGGATGCCAACTACACCGCCGACAAGATCATGGGTGCCAAGCGCGAAACCTATATCGGCAGGCGTATTTCCGAACTGGGGCTGGATATGGAGCAATATCTGGAAACCTTTGCGGAGGTGCTTCGCAGCAACGGCTTCATCGAGCGCGACTCCTTTTACGAGATCTCGAAACGCTGGATACACTCCATCCTCTATACTACCCGGCCCGACGAGGTGATCAGCCTCTTTTCCGATACTACCGAAATGCGCAATGCCCACGAGGCGCTGTTCAACAGCGAAAAAATGCTGCGCAATATTTTCGACAACGTTCAGGTCGGGGTGGAACTTTATGACAAAGAGGGCTATCTGGTCGACATCAACACCAAAGACCTCGACATCTTCGGCATCGAGGCGAAGGAGGATGTGCTGGGGGTCAATTTCTTCGAGAACCCGATCGTGCCCGGGGAGATCGCCCGCAACGTGCGCAACGGGCTGGAGCAGAGTTTCAGGCTCGATTACCCCTTCGACCGGCTGGGCGGCTACTATCCCTCCCGCAAAAAGGGCAGCGTGCAGATATATACGAAGGTGACCATGCTGTACGGCATGTCCGGCGAACTGGTCAATTTCCTGGTGCTCAATATCGACAATACCGAGATCAACGAAGCCCACAACCGGCTGGAGGAGTTCGAAAGCTCCTTCTCGCTGGTGAGCCGCTTCGGCAAGGTGGGGTATGCCCGCTTCGACCTGGTGACCCGCGACGGGTATGCCGTGCCGCAATGGTACCACAACCTGGGCGAGGAGAGCGATACCCCCATGACGCAGGTGATCGGCATCTACAACCACGTCAACCCCGAAGACCGCGAGGCTGTATTCCGGGAGATCAGGCGCGTCAAGGCCAACGAGTCGAACGGCTTCACGCTCGACCTGCGGGTCGGGCTCCGCGACGGCAAGAACGGGTGGACGCGCGTCAACGTGGTGCGCAACCCGCTGAATACCGACCCCTCGAAGATCGAGATGGTATGCGTCAATTTCGATGTCACGGAACTCAAGCAGACGGAGAAAAGCCTGATCGAAGCCAAGAACAAGGCCGAGGTCAGCGACCGCCTGAAATCGGCCTTCCTGGCCAATATGAGCCACGAGATACGTACGCCGCTCAATGCCATCGTGGGGTTCTCGAACCTGCTGGCCGAAACCGACGAAATCGGCGAGCGCCGCGAGTACATGCAGGTCGTCGAGGAAAACAACGACCTGCTGCTCAAATTGATATCCGACATCCTCGACCTTTCGAAGATCGAGGCCGGGACGTTCGAATTCAATTACGGCATGGTCGACGTCAACCGCATGTGCGAGGAGGCGGTGCGTTCGCTGCGCCTCAAGGTGCAGGACAGGCCCGTCGAATTGCTTTTCGGCGACCATGAGGAGCAATGCCGCATCGTCGGGGACAAGAACCGGCTGATGCAGGTCATCACCAATTTTATCAACAATGCGGTGAAATTCACCGAGCAAGGCTCCATCACGCTGGGCTACCGCCGGGAGGCCGGGGACTTGCTGTTCTACGTCGAGGATACGGGAAAAGGCATCTCCGAAGAGCATCTGCGCACTGTTTTCGACCGTTTCGTCAAACTCAACAGCTTTGCGCAGGGCACCGGGCTGGGGCTTTCGATCTCGAAGAGCATCGTCGAGCAGATGGGCGGGCATATCGGCGTCGAGTCGGAGGAAGGCCGGGGCTCCCGCTTCTGGTTCACCATACCTGCCGTGGCATGCAATGCCGGGCCGGACGACGAACCGTCCGTTGTGGCTGAGGCTCCGCATCCCGTTTCCCGTCCTGACGGGAAACTCCCGTTGCTGCTCGTGGCCGAGGATACCGACAGCAATTTCCTGCTGGTGTCGCTGATGTTCCGCAAGGAGTTCGACATCGTGCGGGCCGTCAATGGCGAAGAAGCGGTGCGGATATGCCGGGAAATGAACCCTGCGGCCATCCTGATGGACATTAAGATGCCCGTGATGGACGGGTTCGAGGCTACGCGGCAGATCCGCAGGTTCGATCCCGCCGTGCCGATCGTCGCGGTCACGGCATTCGCCTACGACCGCGACCGGCAGAAAGCCCTCGCCGCCGGAGCCAACGAATACGTCGCCAAGCCGCTGAGCGGGGAGCATATCCGCCGCGTATTGGGGACATTGCTGGCGGGGGTGTAACCGCGCCGCGCGTTACGGGCTTCGCCGGCCGGGAAGTATCCGCCGTTTTCGGGGAGTTCGCCCGCAGGGAAACTTCTGCGGGCGGGATTGCCCAGTGCCTCACCCGCAGCCGCCTGCCGATGGGGCGTACCTCGTTGCCGCACCCCTTCCGGGAGACGTCGCGGTGATTTTCGACGGCTTGTATCCGATAGGGTAATATCCTGTTGCAACACTCCTCACGGTAATCATTCTGGTGCCCTCGACGGTCGCGCCGATATGGTAAGGTTCCCGCTGCTGCCCGCCCTTCGGGTGATCGTTGCGGCTCTCCGACGGCTGCAGTCGGTATGGCCGCGTCCGTTCCTGCCCTGTTTCCGGAAAATCTGCACCTTCCCGACGCTATTTCCTGCCGGAGGGTCGATATTTGAAAAAAAAGTATTATTTTTGCACTGTTTCCATGAGGCTTTGCCCCGCGAAATTCTGGGGGTGCCCGGTTTTGACAGCAGGCAGAGTTTGATTGTAAGCACGCCGAGCGCTGTGTGGCGGCTCGTAAATCCCGACGCTCAAGATTCAAATGGCAATAACAGCTATGCACTCGCTGCATAATTTTCAAGGAAAATTAGCTTAATCGCCGGGCCCAAGGCGGCTTGGCGACGAGTATCCCGGAGAGTGGTTCCGCCCTTTAACCGCTTTCCATATGGGGTATCATCGATTCAGGGATAGTGCATCGGAGCGTCCCGGCCGGTGTGCGAAATTCAGGGACTGGGACTCGGGTTCGGTTGCCGCCTGCCAGACCCGGGTAGAAGGATCAAACGGCGGCTAAGCGTGTAGAAAGCTTTCGGGTTCCCTGTTTGGACGCGGGTTCGACTCCCGCCACCTCCACGAATGTAAAACGCATCTGGTTTATTATTAACCAGATGCGTTTTCTTGTTGTATTATATCCTTTATTGCTTGCAAAACGGATGTCGGCGCAGCGGCCCTTTGCAATTCGTGGCGGACACTTTTATGCGACTCAAAACGTGGTTTCGGTCGTATGCCCTGCGGCCTTGTGGTGGCGATGGCCGGAATCCGGTCTGGCAGGCGTTCGTCGCCAAGAGCCGTCAGGGAATCCGGAAGAGCTTGCCTTCGGCGAAGGTAACCCACAGCGACCCGTCGGGGGCCTGCCGGAAATCGTTTCCTGCCGAATTGCAGCATTTCACACTCCACAGCAGCGTGCCGTCTTCGCGCACGGCGGCAACCTGCCCGAGCCTCCCGGCGACATAGACCACACCGTCGCGCACACAGGCCGGGCAGGAGTTGTATTCGTATCCCCATCCCAGATCGGTGCACCATGTTTCGCGGTAGGCGTCCGCCGAGGTGTCCACGGCCGCCAGCTCGCCGTCCATCGTCTTGTAATAGAATTGCCGTCCGTCGCCGCCGAGGCCCGTCGTTTCGCGCGCTTTGCGGCTGTTGTCGCGCCATAGCTGCCGTCCGGTAGCCAGGTCGAGGCAGGTCACGGCCCGGTCGGGCGCTACGATGAAGACCTTGCCGCCGGCGATGCGGGGCACGACATGCCCCGGGGAGAGGAACACGCCGGGGTGGCCGTTGTTCCATTTCCAGAGGCATCTGCCCGTCGCGGCGTCGAGGCAATAAAGGTGCCTGTCCCACGCCCCGAATACCAGTTTCCCGTCCGCGAGCGTCGGGCGCCCCTGCGCCTGTCCCTGTCCGTAGTTGTAACGCCAGAGCAGTTTGCCGCTGCGCAGGTCTATGCGGCCGACGGAGCCGGCGCCCAGCCCGATGTAGAGCGAGCTGCGGTCGACGAGCCCGTCGCCGACGACGGCCGTGGCGGTCGGCAGATGCCACCTTCGGCGGCCTGTCCGGGCGTCGAAGGCCCATATCCCGCCCGAGGCGGCGCCGACGATCACGAGCCCGTCCGTGCAGAGCGGGGTGGTGTAGAGCGCGTCGGGAAACCTGTGCCGCCACACTTCGCGCCCCCGGCGTGTGTCGTACGCCCGCAATACGCCCTGTGAATTGCCGTAGTAAAGCATGTCGCCGCAGCATCCCGCACCCGTCAGTACCATGGCGCTGTCCTGCAGGACGTATTCCATGCGGCCTTCGTAGTCGGGTGCGGCGGGCGGCGGGTCGCAGGGCAGGGCGAGTATCTGCGGATCCCCCTCCAGGCATACCGTATGGCGGGTGCGTGCGGCATGTCCGAGCGGCTTTTCGCGGATGCGCACCGAGTCGGCGAAGAAATCGAGCAGGGTATATCCCGGCGCCTCGCCCGGCCTGCCGGCCAGTGCCCGGCCGGGTATGCCCGCGATGCCGTCGAAATTGCGCAGGTCGAGCCGGTGGTAGTGCCCGTAGAGCGAGGCGGTGATGCCCAGCCGTTTGAGCGTTGCGACCACCTCCTGCCTGTTGGTGAGGTCTTTGTTGAGCGGGTAGTGGCAGAGGCTTACGATACGTTCGCCGGGACGGGCCCCCGCGGCCTGCACTCCGAGCCATGCGAGGTCTTCGGTGCGCACGACGCCGTCGGCCATTTTCATGTAGGGCCCGCAGTTGTAGCCCAGGAAAAGGTAGCCTCCCGCACGGTGCGCGACGCGCCCGTCATGGCCGAATATGCGGCGGAACGTCGTGCATCCGCTCTCCGACCAGGTCGTTTCATGGTTGCCCATGACGGTGAACCACGGTTTTTCGAGCTGCGACATCAGCCCGTACACGTGCTCCAGTTCCTCGTCGCTGCCCGTGTTGGTGAGATCCCCGCCGAAGATGACCAGTTCGGCATCCGACGCGTTGGCTTCGGCGACGGCCACGCGGAAGAGCGAGTCCTGTGCATTGCCCGGCGTGACATGTATGTCGGTGAAAAAGACGACGTGCAGCGTATCGGCCGGGGAGGGGCGTGTTTGCGCCGCGGCGGTTCGGGTGTCCCGCCGCGCTGCGTGATCCGCCGTAGCGGAGGCTCCCGCCGCAGGCGCATGCACGGGGACGAGTGCCGACAGGCACCACGCCATGCCGAGGCTCAGCCGGAGGATCTGTTTTTTCATGGCCGTCGAGGTAAGTTTTAATGCGGTAAGGTACGAAATTCAGGGCAAAAAACATATCTTTGTGCCACTGAAAAATACAGACATATGGCTAAAAAGATCATGCTGCTCGGTTCGGGCGAACTGGGCAAGGAGTTCGTAATCGCGGCGCAGCGGCTGGGACAGACCGTCGTGGCGTGCGATTCCTATGCAGGCGCCCCTGCCATGCAGGTGGCCGACGCCTGCGAGGTGTTCCCGATGCTCGACGGCGATGCGCTCGCCGCCGCCGTGGCCCGGCACCGCCCCGACGTCATCGTCCCCGAGATCGAGGCGATCCGCACCGAACGCCTCTACGACTTCGAACGCGAGGGCATCCAGGTCGTGCCGAGTGCCCGCGCCGTCAATTTCACGATGAACCGCAAGGCCATCCGCGACCTTGCCGCCCGGGAGCTGGGGCTGAAGACCGCCCGTTATTTCTACGCCACGTCGCTCGCCGAACTGGAGGAAGCTGCCGCCCGGATCGGGTTCCCGTGCGTGGTCAAGCCGCTGATGTCCTCCTCGGGCAAGGGGCAGTCGCTCGTCAGGAATGCCGGCGAACTGGAGAGGGCCTGGCACTACGGCTGCGAAGGGTCGCGCGGCGATATCCGCGAGCTGATCATCGAGGAATTCATCCGCTTCGACAGCGAAATCACGCTGCTGACCGTCACGCAGAAGGATGGCCCGACGCTCTTTTGCCCGCCGATCGGCCATGTGCAGAAGGGCGGCGACTACCGCGAGAGTTTCCAGTCGCCCTACGTGGCTCCGGAACACCTTGCCCAGGCGCAGCGCATGGCGGCCGCCGTCACCGAAGCCCTGACCGGTGCCGGGCTGTGGGGCGTGGAATTCTTCCTGAGCCACGAAAACGGGGTTTATTTCTCCGAACTTTCGCCGCGCCCGCACGACACGGGCATGGTGACGCTGGCCGGGACGCAGAACCTCAATGAGTTCGAACTGCACCTGCGCGCCGTGCTGGGGCTGCCGATCCCCGCGGTGACTTTCGAACGCCTGGGCGCCACGGCCGTGGTGCTCTCGCCCCTGGCAAGCCCCGTGGCGCCGCGTTACGAGGGGATCGACCGGGCGCTGGCCTCCGATCCCCGTACCGACGTGCGGATCTTCGGCAAACCTTCGGCGCGCGTCAACCGCCGTATGGGCATCGTCGTGGGCTATGCGCCGCTGGGCGACGACCTCGATGCCCTGCGCGGCCGGGTGAAGGCCGCGGCCGCCGAAATCAAAGTCCTCGAACCTTAAAAACCTGTTTCGATATGGCACAATACGCAATTATTTCGACCGAGAAAGGCGACATGAAGGCCGAGCTCTATACGGAGGAGACCCCCGGTACGGTGGCGAACTTCGTCGAGCTGGCCAACCACAATTTCTACGACGGGCTGACCTTCCACCGGGTGATCCCGGGCTTCGTCATCCAGGGCGGCTGCCCGCGGGGCGACGGCACGGGCGGCCCCGGGTACAAGATCAAATGCGAGACCTCGGCGCCGCGCCAGTACCACGACCGGGGTGTGCTCTCGATGGCCCATGCCGGAAAGGACACGGGCGGCTCGCAGTTCTTCATCTGCTGCGCCCGCGAGTCGACGCAGCACCTCGACGGCCGCCACACCTGCTTCGGCCGGGTGGTCGAGGGGCTGGACGTCATCGACGACATCCGTCCCGGCGACCTGATCCTCTCGATCCGCATCGTGGAGGAGTAGGCATACCGCCCGCGTGTACATGAACAAAGCCCTCCCTGTGCGGAGGGCTTTGTCCTTGCCCCCCCCCTATATTTTTTTCACCATTTCGAACTGCCGCCCCGTCACGGCGATGTTCGCCGCCTCCAGGAACGCCGTTAACGATTCGCAGCCGGCCTCGGTGTTAATGACCTTGACCGAATCCGCCTTGTTGAGCCGGAGCGCTTCCCGCAGCAGCGAGGTGGCGATCCCCCGCCGCCTGTACCGCTTGTCGACAGCGATCAGGGCAATGTCGCCCGAGACGGGTTCGAAGATGCAGTATCCCACCTGTGTCCCCTCTGCGCGGGCGCTCAGCCCGGCGAAGTCCCCCGCAGCCCGCCTTATGGCCTCGGGGCTGTTCTGCCAGGAGGGCATGAAATCCCAGAACTGCGGGTCGGGGGCGAACCGTCCCACATCGACGGGCGTTACCGTACAGGCAATGTCCGGGATTTTCGGGCCGAGGTGCACCTGCGCGTCCTGTTGTATGGAATAATTGAATTCACGCGCCGTTTCGAACCCGAGCTTCCGGTAGACCGATACCGCCTTTGTGTTGTGTTGCAGGACTTCCAGCAGGTATTGCCGGATTCCGGCCTCCCGCAAATAGGGAATGGAGTGTTCGAAGACCTTTGCGGCGAGCCCCTGCCCGCGATAGGCTTCGAGGGTTCCCGTGCCGGTGTCGTAGGCCGTCGGCAGACCGTTGAAATTCCCTGTCCCGTTCAGGGTGAACGCGGCGATCCGCTCCCCGTCGAACGCGGCGAACGACAGGCGGGGATCGAAACCGCGCCTTCGCAGCATGCGCCGGAGCTGCGTTTCGTCCAGTTGGACTTCGTAATCGGCGAATGCCTGGCCGAATGCCTCGAACAGCGTGCCGAAACATGTATTTTCCAGTGATTTTATCTCCATATGCGTCTGTTTCGGATTTCGGGGGACAGGGCTCCGTCCCCTCTTTTCAAGAGTCGTCGGTTGCAGCTTCTTCCCGCTGCGGGATCGCGCTTTACGCCGGGCACCGCCCCCTCTTCGCCGGAAAGCTGCCTGAAAAAACTCCCCTCGGGAACCGATGTCCGCGAGGGGAGCGCCTTATTCCGTATTGCCCGGGAGTTACTTCCCGAACTTGGCGATGATATTGTCCGTAGCTTTTTTCAGCAATTCCTCGGGGCAGCAGAGGGTGATGCGGATGTAACGGTTGCCCTCCGAGCCGAAGATGCCGCCCGGGGTCAGGAACACGTCGCATTTGTCCATCACCTCGTCCGAGAACGCAAAGCTGTCGCCCTCATACGACTCGGGCAGCTCGGCCCATACGAACAGGCCGGCCTGGTGCTCGCGGTATTTGCATCCCAGCGCGTCGAGCAGCGCATAGGCCTGCTTCTCGCGGCCGTAATAGATGTCGTTCAGCTCCTTGAACCACTCTTCGCCCAGTGCCAGCGCCGTGTCGGCCGCCGCCTGGATCGGGTAGAACATGCCCGAGTCCATGTTCGACTTGAACGTCAGGATCGAGTCGATCCACTCCTTCTTGCCCACGACGACGCCCACGCGCCACCCGGCCATCGAGTGGCCTTTCGACAGCGAGTTCATCTCCAGTGCGACGTCGCGTGCGCCCTCGGCCTCCATGATCGAGATCGGGGCGGCGGCATTGCGGATGAAACTGTACGGGTTGTCGTGCACGATCAGGATGTTGTGCCGGGCGCCGAAATCCACGATTTTCTGGAACAGCTCCATCGTCGGGGTCTGGCCCGTCGGCATGTTGGGGTAGTTGACCAGCATCATCTTCACGCCGTCCAACCCGGCCTTCTCGATCGCCTCGAAGTCGGGGTAGAAGCCGGTCTGTTTGTTCAGCGCATAGGGAACCATCTCGCCGCCCGAGAGGCGCACGGCAGCCGAGTAGGTGGGGTAGCCGGGATTGGGCACGAGCACCTTGTCTCCCTTATTGAGGAACGTCATGCATATGTGCATGATGCCCTCCTTCGAGCCGATCAGGGGCAGTACTTCGTTGTTGTAGTCCAGTTCCGTGCGGTACCATTTCTTATACCAGTCCGCAAAAGCCTTGCGCAGGATGGGTTCTCCCTTGTAAGACATGTATTTGTGTACGTCGGGGCGCTGTGCCTCCTTTGCGAGGCGGTCGATGACCGACTGGTGCGGGGGCAGGTCGGGGCTGCCCATAGCGAGTTTCACGATCTGACGGCCCGTTGCCGCTTCGATTTCGGCGATCTCGCGCAGACGGCGCGAAAAATAGTACTCTCCGATGCCGTCCAACCGATGGGAACGGGCGATGTTGACTGCTTTTGCCATAGTATAAGGGTGTTTGGATTTTTGCCAGCAGCAAAGATAGGTATTCCGATTAAAATTTAAAAGCCATCGTTGAATTTTATCTGCCATCCGATTCTCTCCGCCGCTTCATTTCTCGCCCCAAACTGCTTTTGAGCGACATGCGGGACGGGTAACAGTTCGTAACATTTTTTACGAACCGTCCCGCTTACAGCGAGAAGAGGATGAATATCTGCGCCGTCAGCACGCGCAGGAACATCACTACGGGATAGACCGTCGAATAACCCACGGCCGGCATGTCGTTGCCTGCCGTCGCATTGGCGTAGGCCAGCGCCGGGGGATCGGTCGTCGATCCGGCGATAAGTCCCATCAGCGTGTAGTAGTTCATCTTGAGCCACAGCCGCGCTACCAGCGCGACGATTATCAGCGGCAGGACGGTGATGGCGACGCCGTATCCGATCCAGCGGTAACCGCCGTCGACGATGGCGTCGATGAATCCGTCGCCCGCGCCGATGCCCACCGCCGCGAGGAACAGCGCGATGCCGATTTCGCGCAGCATCAGGTTGGCGCTCATCGTAGTGTAGGTGACCAGGTGGAAATGTGTGCCGAAGCGTCCGATCAGGATGGCCACGATCAGCGGGCCTCCTGCCAGTCCGAGCTTCACGGGCTGGGGTACGTTGAGCAGCGGAATCGACCCCAGCAGCACACCTAAAGCGATACCTACGAAGATCGTCACCAAATTAGGCTGGTTCAGCTTCTTGAGCGAGTTGCCCAATACGTCGGCCACCTGCGCCACGGCTTTTGCGGGCCCTACGACCATCACACGGTCGCCGACCTGCAGTTCCAAGCCCTGATAGGGGATCAGATCGACGCCCGCGCGGTTTACGCGCGTGATGGTGATGCCGTATTTCGTGCGCAGGCGCAGGTCGGAGAATTTCTTGCCGTTGAGCGACGATTTCGTAATCAAGATGCGGCGCGACACCAGCTCGGCATTGGGCGTATTGTTGCCCCACTGCTCGTCGGTCATCTCCACGCGGCGGCCGAAGAAGGCCACGATCGCCTCGATGTCCTCGGCCTGCGAGATCAGCCACAGCCGGTCGCCGATATGTATCACGCTCTCCGCATCGGCCATCGAGATCGTTCCGTCGGGACGCAGGATGCGCGATATGACGAACTGACGGTTGATCAGGTCGCGGACATAGGCCACCGTGCGGCCGTCGAGCGTCTTGTTGGTGAATTCGACCGAAACCTTGTCGGCGAGTTTGTGTTCACGGCTCAGCGCCGCCAGCCCCTCGTCCTCCTTTTCGAACTTCACGCGCAGGGCGTAGCGGATGAAGATCATCGTGAATATGATGCCCACGACGCCGAGCGGATAAGCCACGGCGTATCCCAGCGCGATCGTGGGGTCTTCGATTCCCAACGCATCGGTGTAAGCCTGCTGCGCGGCACCCAGTCCGGGGGTGTTGGTCACTGCGCCCGAAAGGATGCCGACCATCGTCGGAATCGGCGTGCCCGTCGCCAGATGAACTACATAGGCCGTCGCCACGCCCAGCAGTACGATCGCTACGGCACACATGACCAGCGTCATGCCGCCGTGTTTGAACGATGCGAAAAATCCCGGTCCGACTTGCAGACCGATCGAGAAGACGAACAGAATCAGCCCGAATTCCTGCACGAAGTGCCTGACCTCGCCGTCCACCGTCATTCCGAAATGACTCAGGACGATACCTACGAACAGAATCCATGTGATTCCGAGCGAGATGCCGCCGATTTTGACTTTTCCGAGCAAAATGCCGATGGTGATGACCAATGCGAAGGTCAGCACGGCATGGGCGATGCCGCTGCCGAAGAACAAGGTGTGTAACCACTCCATATTAACCTACTTTTGTGCGAATTGCCAGCAATTGTGCAAAAGTAGTATTTATTATAGAATTTAAAAAACTTTGATGCGACTTTTATAAGCCCGATATATGCCCGTCCGCCTGCCGCAGGGCTTACTGCTAATACAGATACCGCTCCATCAGCGGCATCAGCAGCGCCGTAGCCAATCCCATCAGGGCCATCGCCAGCCCGCTCAGGGCTCCTTCGACGGCTCCCATCTCGATGGCGCGCGCCGTACCGATGCCGTGCGCCGCGGCTCCCAGCGCAAACCCCCTTGCTTCGGCATCCCGCACGCCGCAGCGGCGCAGGATCCACTCGCCGAAGATACTGCCGAAGATCCCCACGCAGAACACCACGACCGACGTGACGGGGACGATGCCGCCCAGCGGCCCCGAAACCGACACGGCGATGGGCACAGTGACCGACTTGGGGGCTATCGAGTTGAGTATCTCGCGTCCGGCGCCGAACGCCATGGCGATATATACGACGCTCAGCACGCCCGCCACGCAACCCGCAAGGGTGGCGATGCCGACCGGGAGCAGGCTTCCGCGCAGTTGTTCGACCTGTTCGTAGAGCAGGTAGCCGAGTGCGACCACCGACATGCCCAGGGCAAAGTCGAGGATGCCCGTGGCTTCCTGGTAGCGGGCATAGCCGATGTCCGCCGCACGGAGGAATACGATGACGGCGACGAACGTGAGCAGCACGGGATGCAGCAGCGGCATCCGGATGCGGCGGTAGACCGCCGTCCCGAGGCAGTAAAGCCCCACGGTGAGCGTCAGCAGGAAGAGGTCGGTGGAGAGGAACGCCTTGTCAATCATTGTCCGGGGTGTTTACGGCGGTTTCACGAAGGTGCCGGATGCGGCGCAGGCGCGAGCGGCGGTTCAGGCTCTGGAACGTCTGCCCCGTCACCAGCAGGACGATGATCGTCGAGGCGATGCCCGAGATTACGATCGCCCACAGGTTGTCGAGGATCACGCGGTAGGAGTCCATCAGCCCTACGCCGTAGGGGACGAAGAAGAGTGCCATGGCCCCCAGCAGGAACCGGGCTGCGGGACGTACCGTTTCGGCTTTGACCCAATGCAGGCACAAGGCTGCGAAGAGCAGGATCATGCCGATGATGTTACCTGAAACATAACCTCCGGTAAGGATGCTCAATGCATTGCCGATCAGCCAGAAAAGAAGGATGTAAAAAAGTCCGGACATTGCGTGTGCGCTTGATTCCGGGGCAAAGATAATGTTTCCCGGCGGAAATTGTTCCTCCCGCCTGCGATTTTATGCGCGGCGTGCCGCCTCCGGCTTCGGAGGCGCATTCCGGATCGGGCTTGCGGGAGATGCCGGCCTTGCCGTTGTCCGTGGACGGGCGCCATCCTGCGGGGTGTGGCCGCCGGAAACCTCTTTTTTTCGGGGAGGGAACCCGGCATGCCGGTGGAAAAATGGCGGAAAGGGAGGATCCGTCCGATCCGCACCCCTTTCCGGCGAGCGGGCCTTTTCAGCCCGGTATTTTTCGGGCTATGGTCTGCCGTTGCCGCCGCGGCCCCTGCGGCGTGCCGTCTTCAGCGCACAATGCGTACTGGCGCACGACGCGCATCCGCCGCGCCCCCTGCCCCTGAAGAAGCACCACATCCGCCGCAGTACGACGGCTGCGACCACGATGCCGATACCCCAGACCGCAAAGTCCTGCCACCCCATGTCAGAGCCACATGAAAAGGCGGTAGACCGCCCATGCTACGACCCACGCCAGCACCGTGTTGTAGGCCACGGCAGCCGTGGCCCATTTCCACCCGGCCTCGGCGCCGATGGCGGCGATGGTCGCAATGCAGGGGAAGTAGAGGAGGATGAATACCAGGAAAGCCAGTGCCGATGCCTGCGTGAAGTCGCCGCTTGCCAGCAGCTTGCGGGAGAGGTTCACGGTTTCCTCGTCTTCGCCGGCCAGCTCTGCGACCTTGCCCGCCTGCGTGCCCGTGCCGACCTGTGCGTCAGCGTTTTCCGCAATGCGGATCGCCGTCTGTCCGTCCGCCCCGCCGATAATGGCGATGCTGCCTTCCGGCAGGTTCCCGATCTCGATCTTTTCGCCCGATCCTGTGACGATCTCCGTCGTGCCGGCGCCGGGGGCGCTTGCCGCCTCCCCGCCGTCGGGATAGAGCACGCCGAGCGTGCTGACTACGATCTCCTTGGCCGGGACACCCGACAGCAGTGCCACGCCCGCCTTCCAGTTCAGCCCCAGCGGACTGAATATCGGCGCACAGCTTTGTCCCAGACGCCCGAGGTAGGAGTTCTCATAGTGGGCCGTCGTGCCGCCCTCTTCGCTGCGGGGGTAATAGCTCAGGAACCATACGACCATCGAAGCGATCAGGATCATGCCTCCCATCTTGCGCAGGTATTGCGCGCATTTGTCCCACATGTGGGTGAGCGTCGTCTTCCATGTCGGCAGGCGGTAGGGCGGCAGTTCCATGACGAAGGGCGTTTCGTCCACCGGGAACATGAAGCGCCGCATCAGGCGTGCCGTGACGACGGCCAGCACGACTCCCAGCACATAGAGCCCGATCATCACCAGACTGGCGTCGGCGGCGAAGAACGTCCCGGCGAGCAGGAGGTAGATCGGTATTCGGGCACTGCATGACATGAAGGGGGTTATGAGTATGGTTATCAGCCTGCTGCTTCGGCTCTCGATCGTCCGGCAGGCCATGATGGCCGGGACGTTGCAGCCGAAGCCCATGATCAGCGGGATGAACGATTTGCCGTGCAGGCCGATGCGGTGCATCACGCGGTCCATGATGAACGCGGCGCGCGCCAGATAGCCCGAATCCTCCATGAACGAGATGAACAGGTAGAGGATCATGATGTTGGGCAGGAAGACGATGACCGCCCCCACGCCGCCGATGATGCCGTCGACCAGCAGGTCGCGCAGCGGCCCTGCAGGAAGGAGCGCGTCCACGCCGCTGCCGATCCATCCCACGAGCGTGTCGATCCACTCCTGCGGGTAGGCGCCGAGGCTGAACGTGCACCAGAACATCAGCCACATCAGGAAAAAGAAGATCGGGAAGCCCCACAGCTTGTGCGTCACGAAGGTGTCGATCAGCTTCGTGGCCGAGGCCTCTTCGCGTTTCCCCGGGGTGTAGGTCTCCTTGAGCGCCCCCTGAATGAACCCGTATTTCTGGTTGGCGAAAGCCGTCTCGACATCCTCGCCCAGGGCTTCGGCGATGCGCTTCGCCTCGCGGTCGCGGATCTCCACCCACTCGGGATAGCGGCTGCTGCCGCGCAGTTGTTCCTCGACCTGCCTGTCGCCTTCGAGCATCTTCATGGCATAGTAGCGTGGCGGGAAGGCCTTGGGCAGTTCGCCGCGGTAGTCGCTCATGTCGTCCTTGAGCCGCCGGAGCCCCTCCTCGATGACGGGGCCCATGTTTATATGGATGTGGCGTACGCGCTCGTCCTGGTTTTCGTACACGGCGATCACGGTGTCCAACAGCGCCTCGATGCCTTTGCCGTTGCGTGCCTCGACGGGTACCATCGGTACGCCGAGCATCCGTCCCAGATTGTCGTAATCGAGCTCCGAACCGCGTGAATTGAGCTCGTCATACATATTGAGAGCCACCACCATGCGCGGGTTTATGTCGATCAGCTCGGTCGTCAGGTAAAGGTTGCGTTCGAGGTTCGACGCCACGACCGAGTTGATGATGACGTCGGGCGTCTTTTCGGCGATATGGCTGCGGACGTAACGCTCCTCGGGGGTATAGGCCGAAAGGGCATAGGTGCCCGGCAGGTCGGTCACCTCGAAGCGGTAGCCGCGGTAGTAGCGGTGGCCGCTCTTGGCGCCGACGGTCACGCCGCCGTAGTTGCCCACGTGTTCATGGCCGCCCGATATGGCGTTGAAAAGCGAGGTCTTGCCGCTGTTGGGGTTGCCCACGAGCGCCACGCTGATCGTGCGGCTGTGGCGCGAGATGACCTCGTCGGCCGTGGCGCAGTCGTCGTCCGCACCCGGTGTCCCTGCGGCAGGGCATTCGGGGGTTTGTTCCGGCGTTCCGCAGCCGCAATGCCCGTGGTGGTGCCCGTGATGAGGGCGGTGACGGTGATGTCCTCCGGCAAGGTATTCGTTCACTTCGCTGTCGGAGAGTACGACGACCATGTCGGCCTCGGTACGGCGCAGCGAGATGTCGTAGCCCATGATTTTATATTCGATCGGGTCTTTCAGGGGGGCGTTGAGTATCACTTCGACCCGCTGCCCGCGGATGAACCCCATCTCCATGATACGTCGGCGGAAGCCTCCGTGACCCGTTACCTTGAGGATCGTGGCCGACTCGCCGGTTTTAAGTTCGGATAAACGCATTGTCGCTCTTTGTTTTGGCGCCAAAGATACGACTTTGCGGCCGGATATGCAATCCCCATTTGTGGGTATATTCGGGCGCGTATCCGGCCTGCCGCTTTTGTGCGGCGGGGCGGGGCCGGCCCGTCGGCGCGCCGTTTTCCGCCTGTGTCAAACGCCTGCGTCGGGCGGCGCTACCACCCGCCGCCCAGCGCCTTGCAGAGGTTCACGTAGTTGATGTACTGCTGCGCCACGAGGTTCACCAGCCCCATCTGCGACTGGTAGAGGCTCCGTTGGGCGTCGATCACGTCGAGGTAGTCCGACAGCCCGCTGCGGTAGAGCGCCTGCGTCATGGTGGCGATACGGTCGTTCGAGACGACCAGTTCGCAGTAGCGCTCCGCCTGCCCGCGGTAGGTGGCGATGGCGACCAGCGCCTTCTCGACATCTGCGAATGCCGTCAGCACGGTTTGCTCGTAAGTCTTTGCCGCCTGCGTATAACGTTCCATGGCCGCCAGCTCCGAGCGGCGCAGCTTGCCGAAGGCGAACAGGGGTTGCGTGAGCGAGCCCAGCGCATCCCACGCCCAGGGGTTTGCCGCAGTTAAACCTTTGATCGAGTTGGATGCTATTCCGCCTTTGGCCGTCAGTGCGATGGACGGAAACCTTGCCCCGCGTGCGACCCCGGCTTCGGCAGCCGCCTGGAGCATGTCGTAACGCGCTTCCATGATGTCCGGGCGCCGCTTGAGCAGTTCCGACGGAAGCCCTACGGGGATGTCGGCGGGATGGCGGTCTACGAGCAGGCGCAGCCCCGAGCCCGTGCTGTCCGCCGCCTGCGGCGTTTCGCCCAGCAGGATGTCGAGCGACAGCCGCGTCTGCTTCACGGCACGTTCGTATTGCGGGATGTCCGCCTCGGCCGTGTAGACCAGGCTGCGTGCCTGCTCCAGCGCCACGCCGTCCGACATGCCGTAGCGGAACATCGAGTCGATCAGTGCGGCCGATTCGCGCCGCAGGGTGCAGCTGCGCCGGGCGATCGCCAGGTCGCGTTCGTATTCGAGCAACGTGAAGTAGGTCGTGGCGACCTCCGCGGCCAGCGACAGCCGCACGCCCCGCAGCGCCCATTCCGAAGAGGCGATTTGCGCCCTGGCCGCCCGTTTGGCGTTGCGCAGCTGCCCGAACAGGGCGATTTCCCACGAGAGCGACGGTTCGACGGCGTAGGTCTGTACGATCTTGGTCTGCGGCGTGTATTCCCCCTCGGCCGTGACGCCTATGCCCACCTGGGGCAGGAACTGCGCCCGCACGACGCCGAGGTTCTGCCGCGCCTCTTCCACGCGCGAAGCCGCTACGGCCACGTCGCGGTTGTTCTCCAGCGCCCGCTGCACGAGGTTGTCGAGCACCGTGTCCCCGAACAGCCGCCACCAGTCGGAGGCGAGCGCCGCGGTGTCCCGCGGGAAGCCTTCGCCGTAGAGGTAGTCGTCGGGCACGTCGACCTTTGGCGGGTAGAAACGGGGTGTGCAGGCCGCGCAGGCGAGCGCGAAGATTACGGTAAGGTATCCGGTTTTCATAGTTTTTCCTCCTGTTTTTTGCGTTCGCGGCGGCGTTCGAAATTCCCGATGCGCCCCACGAAATAGTAGAGTGCCGGGTAGACGAAGATGCCCAGCAGCGTGGCGAACAGCATACCGCCCACCAGTGCCACGCCCATGATGTTGCGTGCCGTGGCGTAGACCCCGCTGGCGAATACCAGCGGCATGACGCCGAGGATGAACGCGAAGGCGGTCATGATGATCGGCCGCACGCGCAGTTTGGCGGCGCCGATCGCGGCATCCATCAGCGACAGGCCCTTTTCGTTGAACAGCCGGTCGGCGTACTCCACGACCAGGATGGCGTTCTTGGCCGCCAGGCCGATGAGCATGACCAGCGAAATCTGCATGTAGACGTCGTTGACGAAGAAGGCGTCCAAAAGGTGCGATACCCCGATGAAGAGCACGGCGCCCAGCACTGCGACGGGGACGCTCATCAGAATCGCCAGCGGCAGTCCCCACGATTCGTAGAGCGCCGCGAGGGCCAGGAAGACGAACACCAGCGCCAGCAGGTAGACCAGCCCGCCCGTCTTCGAGGCATTGGCTTCCTGGTAGGAGGTGCCGCTCCACGCCGTGCCGATGTCGTCGGGCAGCACCTCGCCGGCCGTACGGGTGATCTGCTGCATGACGGTCGTGGTCGAGGCGCGCGCCGCGGGCGTCACCGTGAGGGAGATCGAGCGGTAGAGGTTGAACTGCGAGACGTATTCCACGCCCACCGTGTCGACGACCTCCACGAACGACGATACGGGCACGCTCTCGCCCGAGGACGAAGCGACGTAGTAATTGTCGAGCGAGCGTTTGTCGATCCGGTATTCGGGAGCCGCCTGAATATAGGTCTGGTAGAGCTTGCCGAAACGCGAGAAGTTGTTGATGTAGGCGCCTCCCAGCAGGGTCGTCAGGTCTCCGTACAGCACGCCCAGGTCGACGCCTGCGGCGAGCGCCTGCTCCTTGTCGATGCGCAGGCGGCGCTGGGGCACCCCGGCGTTGAACTGCGTGGTCACCGAGGCGATCGAGGGCTGTTTGCGCAACGAATCCATCAGCCGTCCGGCCTGGGCGAGCAGGTAGGCCGTGCCGCGCCCTTCGAGATCCTGCACCTCGACCGATACGCCCGAGGTGATGCCCAGCCCGGGGATCGAGGGCGGGATGAAGGCATAGCACTCGGCTCCCGGCACGGCGACGTACAGCTCGTCGGTGAGTTTCTGTGCGATTTCCATGGCCGAGAGTTTGCGGTCGGCGAAGTCGACCAGCGAGACGAAGATGATGCCGCTGTCGGTCGAGGCGATGCCCGCCATCATGTTGAAACCCGCGGCGAACGAGGTCGAGGCCACTTCGGGCAGGGTGCGGATCACGGCGTCGGCCTCTTCCATGGCGGCCTGCGTGACGGGAAGCGCCGAGGCTTCGGGCGTGGAGACCATCACCATGACGTAGCCCTGGTCTTCCTCGGGGAGGAACCCCGCGGGCAGCTTGCGCCATACGACGAAGATGACCGCGAGTACCACGGCTATGAATACGCCCGTGCGCGTCACGTGGCGGATAAGCGTCGGCGTAAAGGCCGTATAGCGATCCATGTTGCGGGAGAAGGAGCGGTTGAAGGCGGCGAAAAAGCCTTTCTGCGGCGGTTCGCGGCGGCGCAGCAGCAGGGCGCAAAGCGCCGGGGAGAGCGTCAGGGCGTTGAATGCCGAGATCACCACCGAGACGGCGATCGTGATGGAGAACTGCTGGAACAGCCGCCCCGTGATGCCGCCCGTGAACGACACGGGGACGAATACGGCCAGCAGCACGACCGTCGTGGCGACGATGGGCGAGGCGACGTTCTTCATGGCTTCGAGCGCCGCGGCGCGGGGCCGCATGCCGGCGGCGATATTGACCTGCGCGGCCTCGACGACCACGATAGCGTCGTCGACCACCAGGCCGATGGCCAGCACCAGCCCCAGCAGCGAGATGATGTTGACCGAGAAGCCCAGCAGCGGGAAGAGCGCGAAGGCCCCGATGAGCGAGACGGGGATCGCCACGAGCGGGATGACGGTCGCCCGCCAGTCCTGGATGAAGAGGTAGATGATGAAGATCACCAGGATGAGGGCGATCACCAGCGTGTGGAATATGTCCCGGATACCGGCGTCGATGCTGGTCGTGGTGTCGACGATCGTGGTGGCCGCAATGCCGTCGGGCATGCGTTTTTCGAGCCGTGCCATCGCCGCCCTGACCTTCTTGCCCACCTCCACGGCGTTGCTGCCGGGCTGCTGGTAGACGACGATCATGGCCGTGGGCTTGCCCTCGAAGAGCGAGCTCACGCCGTAGCTCTGGCTGCCGAGCGAAACCTCGGCCACATCGCACAGCCGGATCTGCTGGCCTTCCGAAGTCGTGACGACCACGATGTCGCCGAACTGCGCGGGGGTGGTGATCTGCGGCGGCATGGTCACCGTATAAGTATAGGTGGTGCCGTCGGGCGCGGGTTCGGCCCCGAACTGCCCGGCGGGGTAGATGCCTCCCTGGTTCTCGATGGCCGCGGTGACGGCCGAAACCGGGATGCCGTAGTATTTCAGCACGTCGGGCTTGAGCCATACGCGCATGGCGTACTCGCCGGCGCCCATGATCGACACTTTGCCTACGCCGTCGATCTTGAGCAGCTCGTTCTGGAGGTTGATGTAAGCGTAGTTGGAGAGGAACTCGGCGTCGTAGCGTCCGTCGCTGTGCAGCGAGAAGACCAGCAGGAAGCCGGTCATGGTCTTGCGCGTGGTGACGCCCTGCTTGGTGACCGTCGCCGGGAGCTGTGCGGTGGCCGAAGAGACGTTGTTCTGCGTGAAGATGGCGTCCAGGTCGGGGTCGGAGCCTATGTCGAAGGTCACCTGCATGACCATCGAACCGTCGTTGGCGCTGGTGGTCTGCAGGTAGAGCATGTCGCTCACGCCCATGACGCTCTGCGCCACGGGCGTCGCCACGGCGTTGTTGACCGTCTCGGCATCGGCGCCGTCGTACGTGGCCGAGACCTCGACCACGGGCGGCGTGATGTCGGGGTATTGTTCGATCGGCAGGTTCAGGATCGAAATCAGCCCCACGATGACGATGACGATGGCCAGCGACAGGGCGAAGATCGGGCGCGAAACGAAAAATTTCTCCATGGCGTCACTTTTTTTCGGGGATGACCTTCATGCCGTTGTGCAGTTTCTGCTGTCCGGCCGTTACCACCAGTTCCCCGTCGATGAGCCCTTCGTCGATGCACCACATCGACCCGTACGTGTCGCCCGGAATCACCCGGCGGTACATGGCCGTGCTGTCGGGGCGTACCACCCAGACCGAATTGACGCCCTGCGCCTGGCTCACGCACGCCTGCGGCACGACCACGCGCGGCCGTACGGGGCCGACGCTGGCCTCCACACGGGCGAACTGCCCGGGTTTGAGCGAACGGTCGGGGTTGGGGAACATCACTACCAGCACGAGCGTCCCGGTCGTGCTCGACACGTCCTTGCGCGTATAGTCGTAAAGCCCCTCATAGGGGTATTCCGTGCCGTCGGCCAGCATCAGGCGAATGTCGGTGAGCAGTCCCGCGTTGTCGAAGATCGAGGTGCGCGGCCCCGCCGAGCGCAGGTATTGCGCCATCGGGATCGCCACGTCGACGGTCAGCGTGTCGATGTTCGAAATGGTCGTCAGCACCCCGAACTGCGTGCCCGGGCCCACGTAGTCGCCCACGTGTGCCGAGGTGTTGGAGATGATACCGTCGATGGGCGAGCGAAGCTCTGTATAGCCGACGTTCATGCGGGCGCTGCTGAGGGTCTGCTCGGCCGAGCGGACGGTGGCTTCGGCGGCTTTGTACTGGGCCGTATACTGGTCCAACTGCGACTGGCTGATGGCGTTGATCCTGGCCAGCGGCACGGCGCGGTCGTAGTTGTTGCGGGCTTCGATCGCCTGCGCCCGGGCCGATTGCAGGGCGGCCTCGGCTGCGAGCATCGAGGTCGAAAGCTGGTCGGGGTCGATCGTGAACAACAGCTGCCCGCGCTTCACGGGCATACCGTTGGCAAACTGCTTCGTAAGCAGGTAGCCGTTCACGCGCGGCTGGATCACCGCATCGAAATTGCTCGCCAGGTAACCGATGAACTCCATGCGGTTGGGAACGCTGTCCGTGACGGCTTCGGCCACGCCGACCCTGAGCGGGGGCATGGCGGTTTCGGGCTTGTGCCTGCGGCACCCCGCGAGGAGTACGGCGAGCAGCCCCGTGATAAGGAAAAGTCTGTTCATACCGGGATGTTTTACACCCTTGCAGGGGCAAAAAACGTACCGTGAACAGGGTGACAGCTAGTTAAAAAGGGGATTATATGCTAAAAAAAGCTGATTTTTTTAACTGCAAATGATGATGTTTAGATAATTTTTATATCTTTGCGTTGATAACAAACCCAAATTAATATAAAAGTTATGAAAGAATTAGTAGCAAAGATCAATGCCGAGTACGAGGTATTCGCAGCAAATGCAGCAGCACAGGTAGAGAAAGGCAACAAGGCCGCCGGTACGCGTGCCCGCAAATCAGCACTGGAGATTTCGAAGCTGATGAAGGAATTCCGCAAGGTTTCCGTAGAGGCTGCGAAATAATCGCCGACTACAAAGACGCAACAAAGGCTGTCCTTGCGGGCAGCCTTTGTTGTTTTCGTGCCGCATGCGGGGTGCTCCCGCGGCAAGCCGGGCGGGCACGGGTGCAGGTCAGGGCTCGATGCCAAATTTGCGGAATACCTCCATGTCCTCCCCGGCGAGGCCCGTCTTGCGGAAGGGTACGGCCTCGTTGTGGTCGTTCAGATAACGGCGCGGCCGGGTGCGGTCGTAGCCCGCGTTGACCAGCGACACGCCCGTGTCGATGTAATTCCCCCGGATCGAAGCCATGTCGGCCATGGTGTGGAACAGCGCGTGGGTCGTGGCGGGTACCGTGGCGTTTGCCTCGGCGGCAGCGGCCTTGTCGGGGAAATTCTGCCGGTAAGCGTCGGAGAACCACGCCAGCGAAGCGACGTAGAGCTGGTAGGCCGTCGTCGTGGGCGAAGCGTGCAGGAAGCGTTCGCGCCTGTCGTCGAGGATGTCCTCGCCATGGTCGGCGCAGTAGAGCAGCGCCGACGAAGTCCCGCGCAGTCCGCGCAGGTACTGGATCGTTTCCGAGAGGAAGAAATCCGTGTAGAGGATCGAATTGTCGTAGGCGTTGCGGAGCGTCTGCACGTGTTCCCGCGAGATCGCCACGTCGTCGTCGGGGCGGAAATGCGCGAACTCGCGCGGGTAACGCTGGTGGTAGCTGAAGTGTGAGCCGTAGCAGTGGAGTATGAAGAGCATCTTCTGCGCCTTGTTGCTTTCCACGGCGCGGCGCACCTCGTCCAGCAGCTGCATGTCGTGGCGCGGCGAGCGGATATAGATCAGGTGGTCGGCGTCGCGGGCGAGTTTGTCGATCATGGCGCCCTGCGGCGACTGATTGGAGATGAACCAGGTCTCGAAACCAGCCTCGTTGAACAGCGCCGGGAGCCCCTTGCGGCGGTAGAGTTCGGGATGCTCGTCGGTCGCAACGGACGAGAGGATCAGCGGCACGCTCTTGTGCGTGGTGTTGCTCTGCGTGAGCATGTCGCGGAAAACGATCAGGTCATCGACCTGCGAAAGGCGGGGATTCGTCTCGCGGTCGTAACCGTACAACTGCCAGTTCATCGCACGCGAGGCTTCGCCGATGACGTAGACGTATATCTCGCGCCCCGGCGCCTGGGCCGTGCGCGACGCACCGTAGGTGAAATCCTCCGAGGTCTCCTCGAAATTGTAGGCCTTGCGGAATTCCGTGGCGCTCAGGTGTACGTTGTAGAGCACGTTGAGCGGGAAGATCTCGTCCCGCAGCACGTGCCGGTCTTCGCTCACGCGGTAGGCTGGCCACAGCGCCAGCATGCCCAGCGCCATGAGCACCGCCCCGGTCAGCCCGACGTTCATGCGCGTGGTGCGCGATATCTGCCGTTTGTGCCCGATTTCGCGCGCGGCGAACCACAGCAGCGGCAGGTACATCACGCAGACCAGGATCACGGAGGGGTAGATGTTGCTCAGCAGCTCGCCCGCCTCGCCCGGGTTGGTCGTCACCAGGTTGGTGAACATGTCCGTGGCGATGATCGAGTTGCCGAAAAGGTACAGCAGCACGATCTGGAACGCGCACAGGAAAATGAACGGGAACGCCAGCCAGATCATTATGCCCGAACGGCGCAGTGCCACGCTCCACATCATATAAAATCCCAACGGCATCAGTATCAGCGCCTCGACCGTCCATACGGAGTAGGGTTCGGTGTTGGCCAGCACGCAGTTGGGGATAATCAGCGCGACAAAGAAATAGACGGTCAGCAGCGTGGTGAAACGGCTGCGGGTTTTGACCGTCCGTCGCCTGTTATTTTTATTCGGATCAGCATTCATATCTTTACTAACCTAAAAAGCTTCGTTCAGGCTCAGCAGGAACCCGCTGGTTTTCTTGCCGAAGCCGTAATCGAGCCGCACATTGACCCGTTTTTTCAGTTCCCACCTCAGGCCGACGCCATAGTTGGGAAGCGTTTCCGACCAGTCGAACCGGTCGAGGCTCTCGAATACGTTGCCGGCACCGCCCCATACCGTGCAGCCGATACGCCGCCAGATGCGCTGGCGCAACTCTACCTGGAAGGTAATCATGTCGTTGTCCGTATAGCGCCCCTGGTAGTAGCCGCGCATGCGCTGCGAACCGCCCATGCGGGCCAGCATCGGCCACGGGGTGCCTTCGGAGTTAAACTCCGCGTAGAGGTCGGTGGCGATCAGTCCCCCTTTCCATACCTGACGGTACCAGTCGGCCGTGAAGGTCGTGCGCCACAGCGACTTGCCGCAATTGCCCAGCCCCTTGGCGAAGAAGGTCTCCTCCAGGCTGACATAGATGCCCCGGTACGGGTTGGGGATGAAGTCGCGCGAGTCGTACTCGAGGATGGCCCCGATGCCGGTGGCCGTGTAGTGCGTCTTCTGTCCGTACTGCGACAGGTAACGCTCGCTGCGGGCGTCGAATTTCTTGCCCTGCGTGTGCTCGAAACTCAGAATGCCGCCCACATAGGTGTTGGGCAGCACGCGGTGCAGGTAGCGCCCCTTCACGAGGTAGCGTTTTTCGTTGTACGACCCCTCTTCGTTATACCGCCCGTCGTGGTAGCCGATGCCCCACATGTCGCGGGGCGCCGAAGCGAACATTACCGTGTAGTCGATGCGTTTGCTGTTGCGGGCGAAGATGTTGTTGCCCGTGACCCCCAGAGCATAGAACCCCGAGATCGAGACATTGGCGAAGATCGAGATGTCCGAGGGCGCCGTCACCGAGTCCGTGCGGTCGATGCGGTAGAGGCCCGCGGCCAGCAGCCCGATGCCGAGGCTCGTATTCTTCGAGTAGCTCGGGCCCCCCGCGAAAGTGAAGTCGATCTTCTTTTCGAACGTGCGGTCGGTGGTCGAACCTTCGAAATATTTTACGACGCGGCGCAGGAACGGCGGGCGTTTTTCGGCCTGCGGTTCCTCCTCCTCCGGAAGCGGGGTGTATGTATAGTGCAGCGTATCGCTGCCGTTGATGTATACCTCCTGCTCCTGTGCCCGTCCGTGCAGGGCGCAGCCCAGGGCAAAGCATACAACGGCTATCCTGCGCAGCATCCGGCTATTTGTACTTCTCGATTGTTTCGTAGAAATCGGCCTTGTCCTGCTCCGAGAGCACGCCCTTGCGCAGGAATACCAGCTCGCCTTCCTTCGATACGATCATCAGCACGAACTGGTTGTTGCAGTCGCCCAGCTCCCATGCCGTGCTCAGGATGCGATCCTGGTCGGCCAGTACCAGCGCGCCGTTCTTGGCCGTGCGCTTCTTGGCCATGTTGCGGGCCATGCCGTTGGGAACCATCGGGGCGTCCTTGAGGTTCATCACCCCGAAGCCGTAGATGTTGTCCCCCTGTGCACGGTGGTTCTCCTCCAGCTCGACCGTGAAGTCGTTGTTCTGCTTGTGGCGGTCGGGATCTACATAGAATATCATCAGGTTCTTCTCTCCCCAGTACGGCAGTTTGGTCGGTTTGCCGTCGAGGTCGAGCACTTCGACATTGTTCACTTTGCGCGGCAGCCCCTGGGCCATGGCTGCGGATGCCGTGAGCGAGAGGGCCGCCAGCATCGCGATTACTTTCATCTTCATTATATTCTGTTTTTTGGTTTTAAATGAAAACAAATCGGGACAAAGTTACAACATTTCCGCTAACATACCGACCGGCAGGCCATATAATATTGTTCTCTTCGTTCAATTTTTTCGTTTCGCAGGGAAAAGGGCCGTGTCGAATGCGTACAGCCCGCCGCCGGACATGGCCAGAAAAACATAGACCCCCAGCCAGGTGAATGCCAGCGTCCCGAAACCCGGGGCGCCCCAGAGCAGCACCCCGAGGATTCCCGCGGCCATGACGATGGCCGATGCCCGCACCCACAGGCCCATGATTATCAGGGTGGCGAGCACCACCTCGACGAGCGAGACGATGACGAACACGGCCGGGCTGCCGGCGAATGCGAAAGAGGGATACGAGTTGACGATCTCGTTGTAATCCTGTATTTTGCCTATGTTGTGGAAGAACATCATGCCTCCCGCGTACAGGCGCATGTACAATACGGCCCAATCCATGTGCCTGCATTGTGCGATCCGTTCACCGATTCTTTTTTCCATGCCCCGTGCCGTGCAATTTGCATTCCAAACCCCGGTGAGGCGAATATCCGGCCACGCCGCACCGCCTCAATCGTCCTGCCGGGCGAAAGACCAGTGCGTATGGATGATCTCCCAACCGCCGGACGTTGCGGCCGTGTAAACTTCCGTGCAGTGCATCCTGAACACCTGCCCGTCCCTGAAAGCCTCGTAATCGTATGCCAGGACGGCAGCGCCCGGAGACAATCGCACGACGGGGCCGATCATCCGGTACGTGTCGATCCGGATCTTGCCCCTGACTGTGCCGTAGTACTCTCCGAGGGCTTTTTTGCCGATGAGTTTGCGTCCGAGAGCCGGGTCGAAATAAACTACGTCGCCGGACGTGAGTTCCAGGAACCCGTCGGGGTCGCCCTGGTTCCACCGCTCCAGTGCCCGCCTTTCCAATGCGATGATTGCGGCTTCGGGATCCCCGCCGCAAGGGGTGTGGTTCGTGTGCCCGTTCATAAAATTAAATTTAGGATGTATGCCGTGTCGGAGCTGTCATTCCCGCGGGATGCCCGCACAGGCCCCGCCGCCCAATATAGCCAATTTCCCGGAAACGGCCTAATCCCCATCCGCCTCGGGACGGTTACCGCCCCCCCCCCGGCCGGCAGCCGTGCGGCTACGTCCCGGCGGGTAAAATTACCGCGGCTGCACCCGCCTGCGCCTTTTCCGCAGGGCCTGGACGGGTTATGGCGCGGCATGGAATAAGTCCGGGCTTCCCCGGGTTGCACGCTCTTCGGCTTCTGGGAGAGGCGAACACATTCGGGCTTCCCGGGGGGGGGTCTTCGTTTTTTGGACGGGCGGCGGCACAGCACGACCCGATAAATTTGGCACTCCTCGCGCCTTGCACTATCTTTGTCCCCATGGAAACAAAGATACTTTTCGTTTGTCTGGGGAATATCTGCCGTTCCCCGGCTGCCGACGGAATCATGCGGCACATAGTCCGCGAACGCGGGCTCGGGGCGGAGATTGCGGTCGACTCGGCCGGAACGTATGCCGGGCACACGGGCGAACTGCCCGATGCGCGCATGCGGCGGGCGGCGTCGCGCCGCGGCTATGACCTGACGCACCGTGCCCGGCAGATCCGCGAGGAGGACTTCGGGAAATTCGACATGATCGTGGTGATGGACGACCGGAACTACGAGCACGTGCACCGGCTGGCGCCGTCGCGTGCGGATGCCGCCAGGATTTTCCGTATGCGGGAGTTTTTCAGCCGCCATCCCGGCTGGGATCATGTTCCCGATCCCTATTACGAAGGTGCCGAGGGCTTCGAGCTGGTGCTCGACATGCTGGAAGACGGCTGCGAGGGAATCCTCGCGCACCTCGGGAAATAGGCTGCCGGAATACCGGGCGGACGGGTGCAGGTGTCATTTGTCGGAAAACCCTGCCGGCACCGCGGCACGCAATGCGAAACACCGGCCCGGAAGTACCCGGGCCGGTGTTTTCATGTTCCGGAAATCCCTTAGAAATCGAGTCCGAAGCTGATGCTGTACGTATTGTGCAGCAGCGTCTCCTTGCGTGCGATCAGGTAGGCGAAATCGAGGCGCAGGTGCAGGAACCGTACGCCGGCGCCGACCGACCCGTAGGTGGGGTAGTAATTCCGCCGTTCGCCGTAGTGGTAGCCCGCCCGCAGCTGGATGAGCTGCATGAGGTTGTATTCGGCGCCCACCGACATCTGGAACCCGCGCACCCGCGCCGGGGAGAAATAGTAGCCCCAGTCCGCCCCGACGGTTATTTCGTGGGCATCGGTGAGGAACGTATCCAGCGCCACGCCCGCCGTGAGATCCATCGGCAGCGTATAGTCCGTTTTTCCGAGGTAACCGCCCAGGTTGCCCAGCTTGCCGCCGACGCGCAGCGTAGAGTAGCTGCCGACGTTCTCCAGCGGCTGCGACCACGCAACGCTCAGGTCGACGGCCAGTGCGTCGGCCGTGTCGTCGTGGCGTTTGAGGTGCATGTAGCGTCCCACGATGCCGACGGCCCACCTCTCGCCCAGGCGGCGCGAATAGCCCAGGTCGACGGCCATGTCGTTGTTGCCCCGTTCGCGCAGGTACTGCCGCCAGCCGATTTGTGCCATGTTGACGTTGTCGAACCGGCAGAACCCGGTCACGGCATAGTAGTCGAACTCGCCCTGCCCGTAGTAGGACGAGGAGACCTGCGAGGGCATCTGCGAAAAGATGGCCGTCGCCGAATTATTATAGATGGCGTGCGAACCCGACAGGGTCGTCATGGCTACGCCGCCCATGCCGAGCGCCTTGGCGTCGGGTGTCGGGAGCGTAGCCTCCTGTGCCGAGGCATACAGCGCGGCGGCAAGGAGTGCCAGGGTGGTTGTCAGACGTTTCATACGGCAAATATAGCAAAAAAGATGCAACTTCCATTCCGGGGCGCTGCCTGCGCACGTTTCGTCAGCACGAAATCCGTTTCAGGTGGGCTGCCACCAGTTCGAAGAAGCGCGAAATATGCTCCCCGTCGACGAAAGCGTGGTTGACGAAGATCGAGAGGGGCATCACGAGCCGGCCTTCGCGTGCGACCGCCTTGCCGGCGTTCATCAACGGGTACTCGGTGGGCTGGCCGGGTGCTCCCTGGGCATAGGTGACCGAGGTGAAATAGAGTTTCGGCGTGGCGCTCAGGAGGAAGACATCGTAGTCGCCCTGTGCCTGCAACACTTTTTCCTCCCCGTAAGGATCCCCGTCGGAAGGAATGCCGGTGACGATGGCGCGCGCCCGGGCGTAGAACCTGTCGAACTCGGCGTGGTAGGGGATGCGGACGGTGTAGAACGTGCGTCCCGGGACGGCGATCGGCGTGATGACGTCCACCCTGTCGTGGTAAACCACGTTGCCGCTGCTGTCGGTGCGGTAGCGAAACTCTTCGATCTCGTTTACCGAACGCAGGACGGCATAGAGGTAGTAGAGGAAGAACGAACGCCCGGTGGCCTTCGCCGCTGCGCGGGCTTCGGTGCAGTCGACCTCGGTCGCTACCGAAATCCAGGAATTGAGGAAATTGCGGAAGAAGGCGTAATTGTCGCGCCGCTTCCATGTTTCGATGTCTACGATATGTTTCATGGCGGAAATTTTCCGCAAAGATAGCGATTCCCATTGCAGTTTGTCGTGCGGCCGGCGGAATTTTGCATGCCGGACGATTGCCGTTGTGCGGCGGGCATCTTGGGGCGGGGGGAGGCAATTACGTCCGCTTCCCGCTGCGTGACCGCCGCGGCATGGTGCAATTGCACGCGCTCCGTTGCGTGACGCTCCGCGGCCGGCTGCGGGACAGGGGCAATACGATAAGTTCCCTGCGGGGGTATGGCCGTAAAAAAAGCACCCGCCCGAACCTGTTCGGGACGGATGCTTCGATTCGCGTCCGATGCCTTGCGGCATGGTTTTACGTATTTCTATGGCCTGTACCGCCTTTTAGCAGTTCATCGCGCCGCAGCAGTGGATGACCTGCCCGCTGACATACGACGAGAGATCCGACGCGAGGAACAGCGCGACTTTCGCCACATCCTCGGGCGTGCCGCCGCGGCGGAGCGGGATCTGCTTGTACCAGCCTTCTTTCACCTCGTCGGGCAGCTTGTCGGTCATCTCGGTCATGATGAAGCCCGGGGCGATGGCGTTGGCGCGGATGCCGCGCGGGCCCATCTCCTTGGCGATCGACTTGGCCAGGCCGATCATGCCGGCCTTCGAGGCCGAATAGTTGCACTGGCCCGCGTTGCCGCTGACACCCACCACCGACGACATGTTGATGATCGAACCGCTCTTCTGGCGGGCCATAATGGGCGTCACGGCATGGATGAAGTTGAACGCCGACTTGAGGTTTACGGTCAGCACGGCGTCCCACTGCGCCTCGGACATGCGCATCATCAGGCCGTCCTTGGTGATGCCGGCGTTGTTCACCAGGATGTCTATGCGGCCGAAGTCCTTCACGATCCGGTCGATGACCTCATGCGTCTCTTCGAAATTCGCCGCATTCGAGGCATAGCCTTTGGCCTTGACGCCCAGCGCTGCGATCTCGGCCTCGGTGGCCTTGCCGTTCTCGTCGATCGCCAGGTCGGTGAACGCCACATCGGCGCCTTCCTTGGCGAATTCAAGTGCGATGGCCTTGCCGATGCCGCGGGCTGCACCCGTTACGACAGCCACTTTTCCTTCGAGTAATTTCATAACTTTCAACGTATTAAGAGTTTCGGTAAAATATTCTGTTTTTCCTTTTTTCGTCCAAAAGACGAACAAAGTTAAGAAAAATATTTTGAAACGTCCCGCCGCCGCCGGATTTTCGCCAAATATTACTAACTTTACCGTCCGTAAACGGAATTTCGTAAAACCCTTAACGATATGAAAAGAGACACCCAGATTTTCGATCTGATCGCCGCCGAGCGCAGCCGTCAGATGCATGGCATCGAATTGATCGCCTCGGAGAATTTCGTCAGCGACCAGGTCATGGAAGCCATGGGCTCCGTGCTGACCAACAAATATGCCGAGGGCTATCCCGGGGCCCGCTATTACGGCGGCTGCGAGGTCGTGGACAAGGTCGAGACACTCGCCATCGAACGCATCTGCCGCCTCTACGGCGCCGAATACGCCAATGTGCAGCCCCACTCGGGCGCACAGGCCAACATGGCGGTATTCTTCGCCTGCATGCAGCCGGGCGATACCTTCATGGGGCTCGACCTGGCGCACGGAGGCCACCTTTCGCACGGTTCGCCGGTCAACATGTCGGGTAAGTATTTCAACGCCGTGGGGTACCAGCTCGACGAGGCCACGGGTGTCATCGACTACGACGCCATGGAGCGCAAGGCGCTGGAGTGCAAGCCCAAGGTGATCGTCGGAGGCGCCTCGGCCTATTCGCGCGAATGGGATTACAAACGTATGCGCGCCATCGCCGACAAGGTGGGGGCGTTGCTGCTCGTGGACATGGCGCACACGGCCGGCCTGATCGCCGCCGGGCTGCTGGACAACCCCGTGAAATACGCGCATATCGTCACCTCGACGACGCACAAGACCCTGCGCGGCCCGCGCGGCGGTATTATCCTGATGGGCAAGGATTTCGAGAACCCCTGGGGGCTCACCACGCCCAAGGGTGCCGTGAAGATGATGTCGCAAATCCTCAATTCGGCCGTATTCCCCGGCATCCAGGGCGGGCCGCTCGAACACGTCATCGCCGCCAAGGCCGTGGCGTTCGGCGAGGCGCTCGAGCCCTCGTACAAGGAGTACCAGGCGCAGGTGCAGAAGAACGCCAGGGCGATGGCCGAAGCGTTCGTTAAACGCGGTTACAAGATCGTTTCGGGCGGCACGGACAACCACCTGATGCTGGTCGACCTGCGCACGAAGTTTCCCGAGCTGACGGGCAAACTGGCCGAGAAGTGCCTCGTGGCGGCCGACATCACCACCAACAAGAACATGGTGCCGTTCGACAGCCGTTCGCCGTTCCAGACTTCGGGGCTGCGCTTCGGGACGCCGGCCATCACCACCCGCGGCCTGAAGGAGGACAGGATGGACTACATCGTCGGCCTGATCGACCGGGTGCTGCACGACCCCGAAAACGAAGCTAATATCGCCGCCGTACGCAAGGACGTGAACGCCCTGATGGCCGGCTATCCGCTTTTCGCGTGGTAAAATTCCGGTAGGATGAAAGAGGTCATCGACTTTTTCCGCCGCCTGCACGACAACAACGACCGTGCATGGTTCGACGCCCACCGCGCCGAATGGGCGCACGTGAAGGGACGCTTCGCGGCTTTCACGGAGCAGCTCATCGCCGGGATCGCCGAGTTCGACCCTACGGTGCGCGGCCTCAGGGTGCAGGACTGCACCTACCGCATCGCCCGCGACACGCGGTTCAGTCCCGACAAGTCGCCCTATAAAACATATATAGGTGCGTATATCGCGCCCAAGGGCAAGAAGTCGGGGTTTGCAGGCTACTATTTCCACATCGAACCCTGCTGCGACAGCCTCGTATGGAGCAACCTGCTTTCGGCGGGGCTCTACTGCCCCGAGCCGGTCGTGCTGCGCAGCGTGCGCGAGGAGATCCTCGACAACGGTGCGGAAATCGCGGCAGCCATCCGCAAGGCCAAGGGATTCGGCATCGTCGAAGAGAACAAGCTCAAGCGGGTGCCTACGGGATTCCCTGCCGACAGCGAGTATGCCGAGATGCTGAAACTCAAGGATTTCTATATCGCCAAGCGGATCACCGAGGAGTTCCTGCTCTCGGACGACCTGCTGGAGCGAACCCTCGCGGAGTTCCGCCGCACGCAGCCGTTCATCGCGATCCTGAACCGTGCCGTGCAGTTCGCCCACGAAGAGATGATGTAACCTGCCCGTGCAATAACGCAACCGCCTTCCCCGGTCGGGGAAGGCGGTTTTTTGTCGGCGGCGTACGGCCCGGGGAGGGGCATGAAAGACAATTCCCCGGCATCCTGCTGAAATTCGCAAGGGATCCCGAAATCCCGCTTTCCGACGCGACGGCAATTTCCACCCCTCCTGCGGTCTTATCCCCGGTTCGGTGCCGTAGCCGGAAGCCCCGCCCGTGGGCAATAAAAGGCGAAATCCGCCGCCGCCCGAAAAAAACAGGGCGATTCTTTGCCTGCGGGATAGGTGATTCGCGGGCTTTCCTTGTATTATATACAAGAAGAAAAGCTATGCGACAACAAATACAGAAATTCGGCAGGGCCCTGAGCGGCATGGTCATGCCCAACATCGGCGCGTTCATCGCGTGGGGATTCGTCACGGCGCTCTTCATCCCCTCGGGATGGTGGCCCAACACCCAGATGGCACGCCTGGTCGACCCGATGCTGACCTACCTGCTGCCGTTGCTGATCGCCTATACGGCCGGGCGCAACGTCGCCGGCGAACGCGGCGGGGTAATCGGGGCCATTGCCGCCATGGGCGTCATCGTCGGCAGCGACATCCCGATGTTCATCGGAGCCATGGTCATGGGCCCGCTGGGCGGGTATACGATCCGGTGGTTCGACAAACTTACGCAGGGACGCATAAAGGCGGGCTTCGAGATGCTCGTGAGCAATTTCTCGATAGGCATCCTCGGTATGCTGCTGGCCATACTGGGCTATTGGGTCATCGGCGGTGCGGTGACTGGGCTGACACTGCTGGTCAGCAACGGCGTGGAGGTCGTGATCCGCCACGGACTGCTGCCGCTCGTGTCGCTTCTGGTCGAGCCGTCCAAGGTGCTGTTCCTCAATAATGCCCTGAACCACGGCATCTTCTCGCCGATCGGCATCGAGCAGGCCCGCGAAACCGGGCAGTCGATCATGTTCCTGCTGGAAACGAATCCCGGGCCCGGGCTGGGCGTACTGCTGGCCTGCTGGTTTTTCGGCCGCGGCAATATGCGCCAGTCGGCGCCCGGCGCCGTAATCATCCAGTTCTTCGGCGGTATCCACGAAATCTATTTTCCCTATATCCTGGCGCGCCCGGCGCTGATCCTCGCCCCTGTTGCGGGCAGTGCCGCCGGGCTGCTGTTCTTTTCGCTTGCCGGGGCCGGACTGGTGGCGCCGGCTTCGCCCGGCAGCATCATTTCGGTGCTGGCCATGGCTCCCAAAGGCCAGACCCTCGTCGTGCTGGCCGGGGTGCTGATCTCCACGGCGGTGTCGCTGCTCATGGCGGCGCCTTTCGTCCGGCGTGCCGCCGCTGCGGAGGATATGCCGACAGGCGCAATCCCCGCCGCGCAGGCCGGGGCGCCCGCCGTAAAGGCCGCGCAGCACTTCCCGGCACATATCCGCAAGGTGGTTTTCGCCTGCGATGCGGGCATGGGGTCGAGTGCGCTGGGTGCCACGCGGTTTCGAAAAAGGCTCTCCGATGCGGGCATCGGCACGGCGGTCGGCAACTGTGCCGCGGACGGCATTCCCGCCGATGCCGACGTCGTTGTCTGCCAGTCCGTGCTGGCCGGGCAGATCGCCGGATCGGCACATGGAGCCGCGCTGGTCGTGATCGACAATTTCCTGGCCGACCCGGCCCTCGACGTCCTGTTCGCCCGGTTGGCGCAACAGGACGGTGCGGACGCCATTCCCCGAGCCGGCGGTCTGCCTGCCGGGACGGCGGACGCACAGCCCTCCGACGCCGACCTGCGAAGGGCGGGCGATGCCCCGGATCGCATAGCCTCCCCGCAGCCGGACGATGCCGCGGGGCGGTCTCCCGGCGAGATCTTGCGCCCCGGGAATATCCGGACGGGGCTTCCCTCCGAACCCAAGGAAGCCGCGATCCGGCGGGCCGGGGAACTGCTCGCAGCGGGCGGATATGTCGAACCCGGATATGCGGATGCCATGCTGCGCCGCGAGGAACTCGCAACGACCTATATGGGCATGGGCATCGCCATTCCGCACGGGACGTCCGACGCCAAGAAGTGCGTCCTGCACTCGGGCATCGTGGTGCTGCAATACCCCGGCGGGGTTGCGTTCGGCGACGAAAAGGCATACCTCGTAGTGGGCATTGCCGGCGTGGGGGACGCTCACCTCGATATCCTGGCCCGGCTGGGCGAGGTATTCGGGGACGAAGATATGTTGCGGAGGCTGACGACCGAAGGCGATCCGCAGGTGATATACGAAGCACTGAAATAACTACCTATATGACAACCGGAAAAGTAACGATCACCGCCCCGAACGGCATGCATGCGCGGCCTGCGGGCGAACTTGTAAAGTTAATCAGGGGGCTTGCGCCCGCCAGGATCACCCTGCGCACCGCGGCCCGGGAGGCCAGTGCCGTGAGCATTCTTTCGCTCCTGGCATTGGGGCTCAAACACGGCACCGAAGTGGAAGTCTGCGCCGAGGGCGGCGACGAAGCCGCCGCCGTGCGGGCCGTAACGGATTTCATCGCCGGCATCCGCGAATGATGTTCACGATCCGAGGAATCCCGACGGCGGGGATCGCCGTCGGGACGGCGTTCGTGCTGCAACGCCGCGCATCCGCCGCTGCTACGGCCGCGGCAGGCGACCCCGTGGCCGAGGCCGGGCGGTTCCATGCGGCGCTGGAGCGTGCGAAGGCGGAGCTGTCCGCACTGGCGGAAGGGGAGGCTGTTTTTGCCGCCCATCTGGAGATGGCCGGCGACCCGATGCTCGCCGGGCTGGTCGAGGGGAGGATTGCGGAAAAGCACCTGTCCGCCGAGCAGGCGCTCGGAGAAGCCTGCGAAGAGGTGTGCGGCATGTTCGCGGCGCTCGACGACGACTACCTGCGCGGACGTACCGACGATGTGCGGGACGTATGTGCGCGTATCGGCCGCATCCTGTCGGGCGAAACCGCCCACGATCCCTTTGCCGGGCTGGCTCCGGGGACGATCGTGGTGGCCGACGAGCTGACGCCTTCGGATACGGCACAGATGGATTTCAGCAGGGTCGCCGGATTGGTGACGGCGCACGGAAGCGTGACGAGCCATGTCGCGATCATCGCCCGGAACAAGGGCATCGCGGCGCTGGTCGGCGTTGCCGGGTGCATGCGGCAGGTCAGAACCGGCGACCGGCTGATAATCGACGGGAAGCGGGGCGAACTGATCGTCGACCCCGATCCGGCTACCGGACGCAAATACGCCGCGCGGCTCGAATCGCTGCGCCAGGATGCGTTCCGCTGCGCGGCGGATGCACAGGCGCCCGCCGTCACGCCCGCCGGGCGGCGGATCACGGTGCTGGGCAATGCCGCGAACGTCGACGAAGTGCGACGCGCGCTCGATGCAGGCGCCGAGGGCATCGGACTTTTCCGGAGCGAGTTCCTCTACATGCAGGGCCCGGCGCTCCCCGACGAAGAGACGCAGTTTGCGGCATACCGTGCCGCGGCGGAGCTTTGCGGGGCGCGTCCGCTGACTGTACGGACACTTGATATAGGCGGGGACAAAGCATTGCCCTACATGCACTTCGAGCCGGAGGGAAACCCGTTTCTGGGATGGCGTGCGATCCGGGTTTCGCTGGCCATGCCGGAGCTGTTCCGCACCCAGCTGCGGGCATTGCTGCGCGCGAGCGCATTCGGCAACGTGCGGGTGATGTTCCCGATGATAGCTTCGGTCGGGGAGTTCCGCGCCGCCAAAGCGGTTGTCGAGACCTGCATGGCGGAACTCGACGCAGAAGGGGTTGCCTACGACCGCGACATAGCGCTGGGGGTGATGATCGAGACCCCGGCCGCCGTATTCATCGCCGACGAACTGGCTGCCCGGGCGCGGTTTTTCAGCATCGGCACCAACGACCTGACGCAGTACGTGATGGCTGCCGACCGCGGAAACCCCCGCGTAGCCTACCTTTGCGACGCATTCGACCCGGCCGTGCAACGCAGCATCGGCATGGTACTCGACGCCGCGCACCGGGCGGGTATCGAAGTCGGGATGTGCGGCGAACTGGCCGCCGACCCGCGCGCCACGCAGCGCCTCGTGGCGCTCGACCTCGGGGAATTCAGCGTCGGCCCCCCGGCCATCGCCCCGTTGAAACACCGTATACGGACTGACAAATAATTTTTATCTCGATCCCAATATCTAAAACTCAAATTATGAAGAAAACGATGCTCCTGCTCTTCGCCCTCATGCTGTCGTCGGCGATTTGTGCGCAGGATTACCACGTTGTCCTGTGGGACAACACGACGGCACCCACCTCGAACGGGCTTTCGGGCGACGAGGTCGAATCCAAGCCCGGACAGTGGAAAAACACGCAGACGGCCGAAATGTGGATTTACAAGGCCGGGGACAATGCCACGGGACAGGCGCTCGTGTTTTTCCCCGGGGGCGGCTATTCATCGCTCTCGGTCGGCAACGGGCATAAGGAGGCCCAGTGGTTCGCCCGGAACGGCATCACGGCCGCGGTGGTGAAATACCGCCTGCCCAACGGCCACAGCGAGGTTCCGCGCAACGATGCCGACGAGGCGCTGCGCGTGATGCGTTCGATGGCTGCGGAGCTGAACATCGACCCCGCGAAAGTGGGGGTGTCGGGGACTTCGGCCGGGGGTTACCTCGCCGGGAGCGTCGGGACGCTTTCGGACGTGAAGCCGGGCTTCATGATCCTCTTCTACCCGGTGATCTCGGCCGACCCGGACAAACGCCATAAGGGGACTTTCGTACAGCTGCTCGGCGCCGAAGATGCCGACAAGCCCCTTGCACAGGAGTTCTCGCTCGAGAAGAAGGTCGATGCCGCCACGCCGCCGACGCTGTTGTTCCATTGCGACGACGACAAGGTGGTACCAGCCGTGAACAGCGCGCTGTTCTACCAGAAGCTCAAGGAACACGGCATCAAGGCCACGCTGCACATCTATCCGTCGGGCGGCCACGGCTGGGGCATGAACTCCCGCTTCCGCTATTACGACGACTGGCAGAAAGCCACGCTCGACTGGCTTTCGACGCTCTGATCCCGCGGCGCCTGCGGCCCGTGAAACGACAAAAGAGGCTCTGGAAAGAGCCTCTTTTTGTTGTGCGATCCTGCCGGCATTCCGGTACGGGAGCCGGCGCCGGTGCCGCGTGCGTCCGATCCCGGGAATCCGGCGGCCGGTATTCCCCGCTGCGCTTATTTCTTGCGGTAGATGACCTCGCAATGCTCGCCCGTGAGGTATTCGACGATATTGAGCACCTCTTCGAGCGAATTGGATCGCTGGTAATTGAACGTATAGCGTTTGTCGCCGTAGCGTCCCGGCACCGAAAGCCGCACGCCGAAGGTCGTCTCGATGTGCGAGATGATCTCGTGCAGCGTAGCGTCGGACATCGTCACCAGGTCATACTGGGTCAGCACGAGGTGCGAAGCGTTGACCTGCGTAATGGCGAGGTTGTCATCCGCAGCGTCGTACAGGGCGCGCTGGTCGGGTTGCAGCGTCACCAGGTTGACCCCTGCGGGCGTCTGAAGGCGTACGGAACCGTGTTCGAGGACGACTTCGGCCTGCTGCGAACCTTCGTAGGCCTGCATGCAGAAGGAGGTGCCCAGCACGCGCACGCGCAGTTTGTCGGTGGACACGACGAACGGGGCGGCTTCGTCCCGCGCCACCTCGAAGAAGGCCGCGCCGGCCAACTGCACGTTGCGCTGCGTCGGGCCGAAGGCTTCGGGCAGCGTCAGTTTCGTACGGGCGTTGAGCCACACATGCGTGCCGTCGTCGAGCGTGACGGTCGTCACCGCATCGCCCGTGTTCTCGTAAACCCGGTATATGTCGGGTGTCGAGAGGAAATGCCATGCCGTGCCGGCGCAAACGGCGAGCAGGACGGCGGCAGCTGCTCCCAGCGTCCACCGCACCAGTCTGCGGCGACGGGTGGATCGCTCGCCGGCGACGATACTCCCGATCCGATGGTCGGTGCTGCGCATGAACGACGCGAAGCGCGACAGGTCGGTGCTCTCCTCGAAGACGCGGCGTGCCCCCCACAGGCTCTTCAGTTCGAAGAAGTATTTGCGGTGCTCCTCCGACTCCTCCAGCCACGCGAGGAGGTACTTTTCCTCCTGTTCCGAAGTCTCCCCGGCAAAATATTTTTGTATGACTGAGTCCATTATAATCGTATCGTCCATTTGTTCTGTGTCCGTTTAGTATACAATCCACGGGAGAAATCTACCCAAGCGGATGGGAATTATTTTGTAAAAAAATGAAAAACAGCAGCAGAATCAGCTCCGATTTCGACAATTTTGCCCGCAGTTGCCTCAGGGCAAGGTAAATATGGTTTTCGACCGTGCTCTGCGCAATCCCCATCTGTTCGCTGATCTCGCGGTGGGAGAACCCTTGCAGGTAACTCAGCGAAAAGACCTCGCGGCATTTGGCAGGGAGGGCTGCGATCGCCTCGTTGATACTCGTGCGCAGATCCTGCGAGTAGAGCTTTTCGATGACCGGATTCCGGTCGGGATCGTAATAGGCGTAGCCGATGCTTTCGATACGTTCCTGGTAGTAGGAGCGGTAGCTGCACGCATGGCGGTGCTTGTTGACGTAGTTGACCGACTGGTTGTAGACCGAGCGGAGCAGGTACCCGTAGAGCGACTGCCCCGGGTCGAGCGCCTCGCGGCGCACCCATACGTTAACGAATACGTCCTGCACGACGTCCTGCGCCCAGTTCCCGTTCAGGAAGAGGCGTGCGTAGGCCGTCAGCGGCGCATAATAACGGCCGCACATCTCGTCGAAGGCTTCGCGGCTCCCGGCGCGTATGGCGGATATGAGTTCTGCAGGCTCCATGTTCGTATCGTATGCACAAAGTTAGAAAATATTTGCAGATTGGCGAGCCCGCCTGCCTTTTTTGTTTTCCGCAGGGCAATAAAAGCGGCGGCGGGCATGATACCCGCCGCCGTCGGCTGTCGGTCGCGCCTTCAGGGAACTGCGGGGTGCCGGGTGAAATCCCCGGGCACAGGCGCACCGCCCTGCGGCAGTCAGTTGGCCGACACGAATGTCCTGGTGAGGAGCTCCTTCAGGGTCTCGGGGTTGTTGGTGGTGATGAAATCCATTCCCCATGCGATGCAGGTCATCATGTCCTGCACCGTGTCGACCGTCCATACGTTCGTGACCATGCCGTTGGCATGTGCCTCCTTGACCCATCCCGGATTGCCCGAATAAGCCGAAAAGCGGTAGTCGATACCCCCGATGCCGTCCTGCCGGACTGCGGCGGGAGCCAGGTCGCCGTTCAGGTATTGCACCATGGCACCCGGGAGGGCGTTGACGATGCGTTTGCAGGTCGTATAGTCGAAAGCGATGTATTCCACACGGTCGGTCAGCCCCTTTGCCTTGACAGCCTCGATGACGGCATCCGCCGCACGGGCGTTGTTGGCGGCCGAACTGTGCCTCTTGATTTCGAGGATCAGCTTGGTGTCCGCATTTTTCGTGGCCTGCTCCAGGTAATCGTCGAGCGTCGGGAGCTTTTCGCCGTTGGCGAGCGTCAGATCCTTGATCTGGTCGTAATTGACGTTCTCGATCACGAGGCTGCTCCCGGGAACGGTGCTGTCGTGGTTGATGACGACCTTGCCGTCGGCCGTGATCCAGACATCGAATTCCGAGCCGTAGATGCCCAGCTCCTGCGCCTTGGCGAGCGCAGCTACGGAGTTTTGGGCGGCGCCGTCCTTGTGGTAGCCCCTGTGGGCGATCACCCGGGGTTTGGCGACTCGGGCGGGATTATTCGAATAGGTGAGCTGCGTGATGCCCAGCGGGTACTGGTTCTGGCCGCGCATCAGCACCATCCGGTACCTGCCCGAGGCAAATCCGTTCGGGATGCGCACCGAAAGCGACTCCGCTGCGGCCGACCCGTCGAGCGTGAAAGCCCCGGCACTGCCGGCGAGCGGTTCGAAGCGGATCCTGTCCCCGGCGGCAAACCCCTTGCCGTAGAGCGTATAGGTGTAATCGGCACCCACCTCGCAGCCCGAAAGGTAGAGCAGCCCGGTAATGTTGATCGCGGCGGGCTGCTGGTCGCGTTTGACGGTTTCCCCCAGAGCCTTCACCTTTTCGGCCGTGAGCGGGGCGTCGTAGACGCGTGCGATGGCCACGTCGCCTTTCCAGGCGTTCTGACCCACGGTCGCACTGGCGTCGACGCCGATGCCGAACCAGTAGCTCGTGGTGGTGGTGGGCGGCACGTAGTTGCCCGGGGCATCCATCGTACCCTTCAGCTCGCCGTCTACGTAGATGTAGGTCTTGGCCTCCTGCTTGTTCCATACGCCCACGACGTGGTAATAGCGCCCCGCCTCGGGGTTGATGCCGCTCTTCGTCCATACCCAGCTGGATTTACCGGTCGTGCTGACGTTGGGCAGGAAGGTCAGCTCCGTACCCCTGTCGGCCTTGCTGATAAGGAATCCGGTGCCGCCGCTCGACATCGAACTGAACATCTTCAGCTCGGCCGAACCGTCCGACTTCTCATCCAGCTTGAAGAGCGCCTCGAGCGTGTGCCCGTCGGCGAGCGCATCCTGGAACTGCTTGTTGGCCGAGTAGTCGGCCTTGTAGAACCCCTCGTTGACGGACGTGCCCGGCGTGTGGTTGAAATGGGCCGCATACCTCGAATAGAGGTCGTTGTAGTAGGTCATCATCGCCGTACCTTCGAGCGCCCGCACGGGCGTTGCCGACGGGGAGTTGTCCATGGCCGAACCGTCGTTGCGGAACACCACGTCGAGCAGGTCGGCCGTCGGAAGGAGCGGCTCGCCGCCGCTGTCCATGGTCGTGGCATTCGCCGTTTCCGACCAGTCGGAATCGAGGCTGCCGACCGCCTTGACCTTGGCCCAGTAGGAGGTGTTGCTCTCCAGGTTGGTCAGCTCCTGCGACGTTGCCGTGGACGCGATGCCGGTCTTGTAGGCATACTCGCTTTCGGGGGCTGAGGCCGAACCTTTCCAGTAGGCGACCGTGTAGGAAGTCGCATCGGGGACAGCGTTCCATTTGAGCGTCAGCCTGTCGGCCGCCGCTGCGGCGTCGAACGAAACCCCGCCCGGTGCTGCGGGTTTGGTCGCGGGGGTGATGGCCGTGCAGGTGACGACCACGTTGTCCAGCAGGGCGCGTTTCTCGCTCGTCGAGATCACGATGCGGCAATCGGGCGTCACGTTCGTGAGGGTTGCCTCGAACTCGCGGAACCGGGCTTTGGCAGCCGAAATATCCACAGGGTCGGCCGCGGAGACCTCCGTGACCGTGCCGGTGATGGCGCCCTTTGCGCCGAGCACGGCGCCGCGGACGGCCTTGACGAGGATTTTCCCGGCATCGGCGCCCGAACCGTCGTATTTCTCGCTGTAAGCCTGTGCCGAGAAGCGCACCTTGACGGTCGCCGCATCGGGCAGGGCGGTCAGTTCGGGGGTGTAAAGCGAGGCGGCCGCACTTCCGGCGCCCATCTTGACATAGCCCGGGCGGCCTGCGATGTTGCCCGACTTGCCCCAGGCCGCAAGGCCCGTGCCCTCGGTGTAGGGCGCAGCCACGCCGCCGCCGCTGAACACGTCGAACTCATTGGCCGTACAGCGGGTGGCCGAGAACCCCGAAGGATTGTCGCCCGAAGCTGCGGCGTAAGTCCCGCGGTTCGAGCTCGGGGGATAGTAGCCCGCGGCGAAATTGGCGATGTCGCCGCCGTGGATCACCCTGGAGAAATCTTCCGCCAGGAGGATGTCGCCCGCCTTTGCCGAGCCTGCCGTCGTGGCACCCGCCTGCGGCCCTGCGGCGGCAGTCGCATATGCGAGCGGGTCGGAGAAGAAATCGTTGGTCTTGTCGTCCACGCAGACGTAGTAGGTCGTGGCGGGGGCCAGTCCCGAGAAGGTGAAGCGGAAGCGGTTCCCGGCCGTGATGCCGAAGACGTTCGAGGCATTCCAGCCGACGACCAGATCCTTGCATTCGGCGTCGCTGTAAAGTTTCACGTGGTAAACCTGAGCACTGCTGTTGACACACGCCTGGCCGTCCGCACGGGCCCATTCGACCGTGAGGGTCGAGGAGGTCGCCAGCACTTTCGACACGACGATCCCGGCCTGTACCGGGGCTATGTCCGTCTTCTGCGACACGACGGCAGAGTAGTCCGAATCGTAGTCGGGGTTGTTGTAGCGGCACGCCTTGACCTTCGCGTGGTACTCGGTGCCGGCCTCCAGTTCCTTGAGCAGGTACGAGGCCGAGGTGATGCCCTCCGCTACCGTGGCGTCCTTCTCCTCGGTGCCGTCGGCCCACCATGCCACCGTATAGGAAGCCGCCCCGGCCACTTCGTCCCATTCGAGGGTCAGCTTGTCGGAATAGACGGCTTCGGCGTCGAATTTCACGTTCGCCGGAACGGTGAGTTTCTCCAGCCTGGTCTCACCGTCGTAAACCACGACGATGTCGTCGAGCAGGTAGCGGGTCTTGTTGGCGCCCGCCTGTGCGGGGTTCGACGAAAATGCGATGCGCGAAGTGGGCGAGAGGCCGTCGAGCGTCACCGTGAAGGTCTCGAACCGACCTACGGCCGACGAGATGTCCACGACTTTCGAAGCCACGGCCGTGCCTTTCTTGCTCACGGAGTTGTTCGACCCGAACTCGGCGCCCTCGATGGCCTCGACCACGATGTCGCTGCCGTATACGTTTTCGCCTTCGGCATAGGCGCTGGCCGAGAAACTCACCGTTACGGTCGTGTTCTTGGGCAGGGCCGCCAGCTCGGGCGTATAGAGGATGCCGATGCCGCCGCTACCGCCGCCGCACTTGATGTAGCCCGGACGGGTCGAGGTGTTGCCCGACAGCCCCCAGCCTTTCATGCCGACGCTTTCGATGTACTCGGCCGACGTGCCTCCGGTGAATACGTTGAACTCCGTCGTCCAGTTGCAGACCGGACGGTCGCCGTCGGCCTGCGGGTTCTCGCCCGTGGCAGGTTCCCACGTCTTGCGGTACTCGGTACCCGATACGGCGTTGTAACCTGCCGCCGAGCGGACGATGTCGCCGCCGTGGATGAATGCCGCGAAATCCTGCGCCAGCACGATATCTCCGGCCTGTGCCGGGTTGTTCTGCGAGGCTTTGGGCCCGGCCTTGGCCGTGGTTCCGGCGACGACGGGGGTCATGATGTTGCCGAAGCTGGCATTGGTGACCCGGGCGTAGTAGGTCGTTTCGGGATCGAGCCCCGAGAAGGTGAACCGCACGACGGGATAACCCGCCAGGGCGGTGAAGATGCCTTTGTCCGACGCGAGTTTTCCGTCGGCCAGCCAGCTGACATGCAGCTCGCTGCACGCCTCGTCACGGAACAGTTCGATGTTGTAGAGGCGCGTGGCATCGGTCGCCGCATCGTCGGTATACGACCACTCGTAGGTGAGCGTCGACCCCGTCGCGGCATTGAGCGTGAGCTTTGGGTCGAGTTCGAGGATACCCACCGAGGCCATCAGCATGGCCGGCTGCTCGTTTGCCGTGACGTATACCCAGTCCGAGGTGGAGGAGTAGGGGAAGTTGGCCCTGACGCGGCCGTAGTATATCCGGTCGGCCGCCAGGTCGGTGAATTCATGGTAGTCGATTGCGTCCGTGGTCTTGCAGAGCGCTTCGCTGACGGGGTTCATCTCCCCGTCGACGAGCTGTACGGTGTACGACGTCGCGCCGCGGATGAAATCCCAGCAGATCGTAAGCGACGTGGCCCCGTATTCGAGCAGTTTCACGTTCTTCGGGGTCTTGGACTTGTTGGCCCCCGATATTTCCACGCCGTCGTCCTTGCAGGCCGTCAGCGAGACTGCGGCCGATAGCGAGAAGAGGGCGAACAGAATATATAAAATGCTTTTTTTCATGGTTGTTGTCCGGTTTTAGTATACGAGCTTGATGTCGTCGATGTACCAGCGGCCCGCCTTCACCGAGGAGCCCGAGAACCAGCTGTCGGCCGTGGAGATGAAGAATGCCGGATTGGCTTTCGCGCCGGGATTGGGGATGACGGCCGTGACCTCGACCCACGTGTAGGCGGGGATGTCGAGCGAAACGTAGCTCTTGGTCGAAGCTACGATCTTGTCCAGCGTGCCCTTCGAGATCCAGAACCCGTCGTTCTTCTCGCAGATGCCCACCATGCCCTGGTCGGGGGCTGCGGCCCAGATGGCGACCTTGCAGGTCAGCAGCAGGTCGTAGCCCGCGGGGATGTTCAGCACCGGGGAGATGAGGTTGCCCGGCTGCCCGTCGGTATTGTCGCTCGCAGCGCCCAGCTGGATGTAACCCGGGCACATATAGTTCAGGTAGCCTGTCCATCCCTCCATGCCGATGGCGCGGTAGAACGCCGCGTTGCCGTTGCGTACGGTCGAGGTGATACCGCCGATGCTGGCGTTGGTGCCCGCCGAGACGCTCACCGTCTCGTTGTCGAGGCTCAGGTTGGCCACGGTCTTGTCGGCCGTCGTGACACCCGCCTTCTGGCCGATGCAGTCGCCGCCCCAGGGGAATTTGCCGAAGTTCTGCGTCAGCAGGGGAAGCTCCTCGCCCTGGGCGTCGAACCCGGCGCGGACGATGGTCGAAACGGAGCCGAAATCCTTCTCCGCGCCAGCCTCGTCCGTAGCCTTCACGGCGAAGGTCACGATGCCCTGCTTGGTGGCGGTGCCCGTCAGGGGCACTTCGATGTAGCCGTTGCCGGCCATCGAGATCGAATAGCTGCCGCTGGCGGCCGAGATCCCGTCGCCGCCGGTCTGCGTCACCGTGACGGTGTATTTTTCCGTGCCGAGCGCCTTGATGTAGGGGATGCGTAGCTTGGCCCCGGCTTCCGCGTTGAGTTTGAGCATACCCGAGACGTCGAACTGCTGTCCGTTGTCGAAGGGTTTCCACTCGAAGATACCGTTGTCCTGCCTGATGGCGATGGCGACGTTCTCTTCGCCGCAGCCGTGCAGGTAGATGGTGGCGCTGCGCTCCTCGGAGGTGTTCTGGTCGCAGGTGACCGTCACCTTCTGGTAGGTGCCGGGATCTCCCTTGCCCGAGAGCTGGTCGACATGCACCCAGCCGTAGGCGTTCGTCCACTCGCGGCTGTCGGGGGCGTCGCTGATTTGCCAGTCCCCCGTGGCGCGGATCGTAAACGTATCGCTCGACTCGACGTACGGGAAACTCATCTCGCGCAGGTTGCGTTTGAGGAACCCCTGGTCGTCGTCGCTGCACGCAGCAAGGCCACAGATCCCGCCCAACGCGAGAACTATCGTCAGTTTATGAATAAATTTCATCATGATTGGATCGTTAGTTTGTTTGTAAAACCAATAAAAAAAACAGAAACCGACTCCGGATACACTGCCGGATGTCAATTTCCTACACGGTTTCTAACGATATCGAATGACTTGCACTGCAAATATAGCAATTTTCCGGGATTCGCAAGAAAAATGTTTAAAATTTTACGAACCTTGCGACGAAAAACCGAAAAATAAAATATCTGTAATATATAGGTATAAAAATTTGCATTGCAATCTTGTGAAAAAAGCTTCCGGCATTGGGTAGTTTGCCCCGGTCGCTTGTATCTAATGCAGACCGGGCGGAAAACGCCGGCCGCAACCGACCCAATGTAAACTTAAAAAAGCGATTATTAACCGGAAACTTTAAAACAGCTTCGAAAAATGCCTGACTAATCCCCCTACACCAGCACTACACGGTTTTTTATCGGACGACGGATGACTTGCAAGGTTCTGTCTGCCGTATCGGAACGAATTTCCCCGGAGCCCGCCTGCACGGCGCGGCTGCGGACGTGCTTTGCACGCGGCAGCGGGAAATAACCAATTAACCGAATTGAAACTATGAAGAAATTATTCCATAAAGGACTATGTCTGGTCATGGTGCTCTGCGCGGGGGCTTTCGGCGGATATGCCGCCCAAGGATCGCTCCCCGGTGCGCAAGGGCAGGGGTATGACCTGAATTTATCCTACTCGCGGACGACGCTCAAGGCCGTTGCCGATGCTATTACGCAGCAGGCGGGCATCGCCTTCTCCTACGAAACGGCACTGGCCGGCTATCCGATGGAGAACCTGGAGGTCTCGGAGAAGGGTGCCACCATCGAGGCCATCCTTGCGACCGTATTCACGCCCCGCGGCATCGACTACCGGGTGGTTGACAAAGTGGTCGTGCTGACGCGCAGCACGCGCCCCGTCCCGGCAGCCAGGGCCGCCGCCAAATCGGAGGTGAAAGGGGTCGTCCGCGACGCTGCGGGCAACCCGATGATCGGCGTGACGGTCACTATCAAGGGGACGCAGGTCGGCGTCTCGACGGGTGTCGACGGCGGCTATGCGATCCCGGCCGACGGGAACGCCACGCTGCTCTTCTCGTATATCGGCTACCGCCCCCATGAGGAGGTGGTAGGGCGCCGCACGCAGATCGACGTCACGATGCAGGAGGACGAGCTGGTGATGGACGAAGTAGTCGTCGTAGGCTACGGCACGCTCAAGAAACGCAATATCGTGGGCGCGGTCGAGAACCTTTCGGGCGACGCGGTCGAAAACCGGCCCAATGCCAACATCACCCGTTCGTTGCAGGGCCAGATCCCCGGCCTGAACATCGTGCAGGTCGACGGTAAGGCCGACCATGCCGGCGAAGTCACCATCCGCGGCGTGAACAACACGTTCAAGGCCCGTGTGAGCGGCGGTGAAAAGACCAACAAACTCGGACAGGGCGGCGGCGCGCTGGTGCTCATCGACGGTGCCGAAGGCGACATGGGTTCGGTGAACCCCGACGACATCGCCTCGATTTCGGTGCTCAAGGACGCTTCGTCGGCCGCAGTATACGGCGCCCGCGGCGCATTCGGCGTGATCCTCATCACAACCAAGAACCCCGAGAAGGGCAAGGTACGCGTGAGTTACAACGGCTCCGTATCGCTGCACCGCCGCACGGTGATCTGGGAGGACAACGTGGTCACCGACCCCGTGCAGTGGGTCGATGCCTTCCGCGAGTCGTATCTCAACTCCTCGCCGACGGCGACCGTACCGTCGCTCTTCAATAACTACATGCCCTATTCGAACGCCTGGTTCGAGGAACTCAAGCGCCGCCGTGCCGATCCGACGATGGACAACTACGACATCGACGCCAACGGCAACTACAACTACTACGGCGAGACCAACTGGCTCAAGGAGATCTACAAGTCGGTGAACTATTCGACCACCCACGCCGTCAGCATCCAGGGCGGCCGCGAAGGGGTCAGTTACTACATTTCGGGCCGTTACTACAACCAGGACGGCATCTACAAGGTGGGCGAGGAGACCTACAAGAAGTATAACCTCCGCGCCAAGGGTTCGATCCGCATCCGCCCGTGGCTGACGCTGGACAACAACACCAGCCTGATGAGCAGCAAGTACCACCAGCCCATGGTGCACTACGGCCAGCAGGTGATCTCGCGCCAGATCGACATGTTCGCCTTCCCGTTCGCCCTGCTGAAGAACCCCGACGGTACCTGGACGCAGACCGCGGCCAAGACCGGTTATGCGGCCTTTGCCGAGGGCACCTCGTGGCAGGAGAACAACAAGCTCGAAGTGGCCAACACCACGACGTTCAACTTCGAATTCGTCCCCGACGTCTTCAAGGTCTCGGCCGACGTGACCTACAAGGGCTCCCGCTGGTCGCGCGACCGCATGGAGAACCTCTACACCTACTACACCGGCGTGAACGTTTCGGGGCAGGACAACAGTTTCTCGTCGCTCGAAAACTGGACGTACCGCTCGGACTACATCTCGACGAACATCGTCGGTACGGTCACGCCCAAGCTGGGTGCCGACCACGACCTGAACGTGGTCGCCGGATGGAACCTCGAGGACTACGACTACCGCACGCAGAAGACCTACCGCCAGGGCAACCTCTATCCCTCGAAGCCGAGCTTCACGCTCATGGACGGCGAGTATTACTCGACCACCTCGGGCGGTTACACGTGGGGGCTGGTCGGATTCTTCGGCCGCGTCAACTATGCCTATGCAGGCCGCTACCTGGCCGAAGTGAGCGCCCGTTACGACGGGTCGTCGAAATTCCCGTCCAGTTCGCAGTGGGGCTTCTTCCCCTCGGCATCGGTCGGATGGCGCCTCTCCGAAGAGCCGTGGCTCAAACCGCACGTCGAAGGGTGGCTGGACAACTTCAAGGTTCGCGCCAGCATCGGTTCACTCGGCAATGCCAACATCGACCCCTACCAGTACCTCGAGACCATGACCGCTTCGGGCAGCGCCTCGATCGCCAAGTCGTCGGTCATCATCAACGGCCAGAACGTACCTTACACGTCGGTGCCCAGCCTGATCCCCGACGACATCACCTGGGAAAAGGTCACCACCTACAACATCGGCCTCGACCTTGACCTGTTCCACAACCGGCTTTCGTTCACCGGCGACTACTACCGCCGCAATACGACCGACCTCTACACCGTCGGCCCGAACCTCCCGCAGGTACTCGGAAGCGCCGCGCCCTACGGCAACTACGCCAGCCTCAAGACCAAGGGATGGGAGCTGAGCCTTTCGTGGCGCGACTCGTTCAACCTGGGCGGCAAGCCGTTCAGTTACAGCATCAAGGGTATGCTGTGGGACAGCCGCAGCTGGATCACCGACTACTATAACGAAACGGGCGACCTGACGACCTACTACAAGGGCATGGAGATCGGCGAGATATGGGGTTTCCGCACGGCGGGCATCTACGCCAGCAACGCCGACGCCCTGAACGGCCCGGCCTACAACTTCTTCAAGAACGGCGAGATGTTCCGCGCCTATGCCGGCGACCTGCGCTTCGTCGACGTGGACGGCGACGGCATCATGACCAAGGGCAACCGCACGCTGTCCAACCACGGCGACCTGGAGATCATCGGCAACCAGTCGCCGCGCTACCAGTACAGCATCAACATGTCGCTGAACTGGAACGGCATCGGGCTTTCGATGCTGTGGCAGGGCGTGGGCAAGCGCGACTGGTACCCGTGGACGGAGTCCGGATTCTTCTGGGGCAAATGGAACCGCGCCTACAACTCGCTGATGAAGACACAGACGGGCGACAACGTGGTTCGGATCGACAAGAGCACCGACAACTGGCGCGTCACGAACATGGACAAGAACCCCTACTGGACACGCATGGTATCGCTCGCCGCCAACCGCAACGACGGCCCGCTGACGTGGGAGAACGACCACTACCTGCAGGACGCTTCGTACATCCGACTGAAGAACATCACCATCGACTACACCTTCCCCAAGCACATCTGCAAGAAGCTGCGCCTCGAGGGGCTGAAGGTCTACCTGTCGGGCGAGAACCTCTTCACCCACTCGCCGATGTTCAAGCACACGGACATGTTCGACCCCGAAGTCATCACCAGCGGCGACTCCGATTTCGCAGCCTCGACCACTTCGGGCCTGAACGGTACGGGTAACGGCTATTCCTACCCGATGCTCAAGACCGTGACCCTGGGTATAAACGTAACATTTTAACCGACAGCAACCATGAGAAAGATACTGCTATATACGCTGACGACCCTCGCTGCTGCGGGAATGGCCTCCTGCGAGGATTTCCTGACGCGCGACACCTACGACCAGATCGGCAGCGACGAGTTCTGGAAATCGGAAACCGACCTGGAACTCTATGCCAACGGTTTCATCCAGAAGATGATCCCCGGCGACGGAACCATCACGCGCGGCGACATCTATGCCGACTACTGCGCCGTGGACATCCCGACCGACCTGCTGCGCCCCGACGGCAACGTCTCGCCCGACAACCAGACCGGATGGGCTGAGAGCAACTGGACGAACCTTCGCCGCGTGAACTACATGCTCGACAACATGCACAAGTGCAGGGGGCGTGTGAGCGACGAGATCTACAACCACTACGAGGGCGTCGCCCGTTTCTGGCGCGCCTGGTTCTACTACGACAAGGTGCAGACCTTCGGCGCCGTGCCCTGGTACGACTTCACGATCGCGGCCAGCGACAAGGAGGCGATGATGAAACCCCGCGACAGCCGCGAGTACGTCATGGACAAAGTGCTGGAAGACCTCACCTTCGCAAGCACCTACTGCCTCTCCGACGCCAAGTTCACGAAAGGCTCGGCGCTCATCAACAAGTGGGTGGCACTGGCCTTCAAGTCGCGCGTCTGCCTCTATGAAGGCACCTTCCGCAAGTACCACTCGCGCGAGCCGTCGTCCGACAAACCGTGGCAGGCCGAGTATAACGCCGACAACAAATTCCTGCGCGAGGCCGCTGCCGCCGCCAAGGAGATCATGGACAAGGGGCCCTATTCGCTCGTCACGGGCGATGTGAAGACCGCCTACCGCTCGCTCTTCACCAGCGCCGGGCTGCTCACGCAGGAGGTGATCTTCGGCCGTGAGTACAGCAAGGAGCTCTCGGCGTTCCACGAGACCAGCTGGTACTACTATTCGCCGACCTACGGTGCCAAGATCGCCATGACCAAGAAGTTCATGAACACCTACCTCACGACCCGGGGCACGCCGTTCACCGACATCGACGGTTACCAGACCATCGACTTCATCCGCGAGTTCGACGGCCGTGACGCCCGCATGGCGCAGACGGTCATCAGCCCGACCTACAAGATGAAGATCAGCGGCCGCGAACGGCTCTATTCGCCCAACTGGAAAGTGACCCGTACGGGCTACCATCCGATCAAGTGGTTGATCGACGACGATGCCGACAACGTGCTGTCGAAGGCCGCGAGCTGGAATTCGCTGCCGATCCTCCGCTATGCCGAGGTGCTGCTGAACTACGCCGAGGCGAAGGCCGAGCTGGGCGAAATGGACGCCGCGGTATGGGATCAGACCATCGCGCAACTGCGCAGCCGTGCCGGCGTGACCCCGGTCGTCCCGGACAAGGCCGACCCCTACATGGAGGCCTATTTCCTCAATACCGTGACCGACAAGTGGATACTCGAAGTGCGCCGTGAGCGCGGCATCGAGCTCTGCCTCGAAATGGGGCTGCGCTGGGACGACGACATGCGCTGGCACATGGGCGACCTGCTCACGAGCGACAACAACCCCTGGACGGGCATCTGGATCGGCAACACGGGCTACACCTACGATTTCACGGGGCAGAGCACCGACGACAACGGCGATCCCGTACCCGACTTCTACATCCGCCCGGGCGAGGATACCGAACATTCGATCGCCATTTCCAATACGGGGGCCAACCAGACCTTCTCGCTCAACGCCGCGGGGAATATCGTCTGGGAGTACAAGCGCACGTGGGGCGAAAAGAAATACCTGCGTCCGATCCCCCAGACGGCGATCACCCGCAACCCGAACCTCGAACAGAACGCGCTCTGGAAATAAGCAATAAAAAACTCAGGATATGAAAACGAAAATCATGTTATTATGCTGTATGGCGGCGACGCTGATGCTGGCATGCAGCAACGACAAGTCCGGCGGGCATGACGGCGACGAGGGAGTCGAAACCGAAGTCAACGGCACGCAGCTCGACGGCAATACGACCCTCTACGGACTGGTGACCGACACGTCGGGGAACCCCGTCCCGGGCGTGGTCGTGTCGGACGGCTACGGCTGCGTCACGACCGATGCCAATGGCGTCTACCAGATGGAGCGCTACAAGAAGGCGCGCTTCGTACATTACAGCACGCCGGCAGGGTATGCCGTCAACACGTCGGCAGACAACTACCCGCTCTTCTACTCGGAGATCGTCCATAAGAACATCGCCGACCGCCACGACTTCGTGCTGACGCCGCTGCCGGCCCCGGAAAGCGATTTCACGCTGGTCTGCATCGCCGACCCGCAGTGTGCGACCACGGCCGAGATCAGCCGCTACGTCAACGAGACGATCCCCGACGTCGAGGCTACGGTCGACGGTTACAAGGCCAAGGGCACGCCGGTCTACGGCATCACGCTCGGCGACATCGTCTTCGATACGCCCGACCTGTGGAGCAACATGAAGGAGTCGATGGCCAACCGCAACCTGCCCATCTTCCAGACCATCGGCAACCACGACCATTTGCAGACCGAGACCTCCGACGACAATGCTGCGGCCAATTTCGAAACGCAGTTCGGCCCGCGCAACTATTCGTTCAACCGCGGCGACGTGCACATCGTGTCGATGGACAACGTCCTCTACGAAGGCAAGAAGAAGTACAAGGGCGGCATCACCGACAAGCAGCTCGAGTGGCTGCGCCAGGACTTGTCGCACGTCGACAAGGACAAGCTCGTGATCTTCTGCGCGCACATCCCGTTCCGCGGGGGTACGAGCGTGACGGACGAGAGCCACGAGAACTACGACGGCGTGCTCGACCTGCTGTCCGGGTTTTCCGAGGCGCACATCATGATCGGCCATACGCATTACCACCAGAAATACATCCACAAGCGTAACGGAAAGACGATCCTCGAACATGTCCACGGCGCCGCCTGCGGTGCGTGGTGGACGGCGAACATCTGCGCCGACGGCACGCCGAACGGGTACAGCGTCTACGAGATCTCGGGCAACACCGTTGCCAACCAGTACTATAAGTCGACCAACAAGGAAGCCGGCTACCAGATCCGGGCCTATTCGGCCACGCAGGTGTTCGGCAAGTCGGGCAGCCTCACCTTCGGCTGGGCGGCCAACGCCCCGGCCATGAACGATACGAAGTGCATCGTGGCCAACGTCTGGAACTCCGACGCCTCGGGCAACTGGAAAGTCTCGCTCTGGCAGAACGGCACGAAAGTCTGCGACATGACCCGCGTCAAGACCTACGATTACTGGGCCTATGCCTACCACGTGCTCTATTACAGCAAGAGCGTTGGCACGACCTGGGGCAAGAACCTCGACCATTACTATTACGGGAACCTGGCGTCGGGAACGCCCGAGACCGCCGATTTCGAAATCGTGGCGGAGGACGGCATGGGCAACACCTACCGCACCTCGAAACTCCAGACCGACTTCATCGGCTTCTGACCCTCCCGCTCCTAAAAGCGATGCCGCGTCCTTTTCGGGGCGCGGCATTTTTCTTGCCGGTTCACAGGCGCGGTTGCAGGCACGTCGCCTCCCGGGCGCAGGTTCCTCCTCCCGCCTTGCGGGATCGCCGTCGCCGCCCCTATACGGCGGCGTTCCGTCCCGGGCGGTCAATACCAGCCTTCGGTCTGCGTGAGGTTGTAATTTCGGCTCATGGCCGCCTGCGTGATGGGCCATAGCAGTATGTTGGGGTTCTTGTCGCGCTGCGCCGCGATGTCGGCGCTGTACTCCCATATCTTGTCCGTGCGCAGGAGCATCCACCAGGTGCGGCCTTCGCCGACCATCTCCCTGAGGTATTCGTCGACAATCGCCTGCAGGACGGCTTCGGGCGACGTGTCGGTGTAGTAATTCTTCCGCCCGTAGGCCCTGGCGGCCAGCGGTGCCAGGGCTTCGAGCGCACCCGCGTAGTCCTTCCCGTAATACCGGGCTTCGGCCGCCATCAGGAAGGCTTCGCCGTAGCGGTAAAGGATGAAATCCGAGTCGAAAATGCGTGTGCCGTTGTCCACGCGCCCCATCAGTTTCTCCGTCCAGCCGATCCTGCGGCCGCCCGTGCCGTAATCGGCCGTGCGGCAGGTCAGCGCTGCACGCGTATCGACGGGGTCGGCCTGCAGCAGGGCCCGGTAGGTGTCGGTATACCACCACCACTGGTTGCCCCCGGTGGTGGGGACGGGGTTGTTGCGGTAGGCCGCTTCGACGTAACTCTCGTTCCAGCCGAGGTAGTAGGCCGGGCCGTTCAGGGCTTCCGACACATCCTGGTGCACGGCGAAAATGACCTCGCGGCCGCATTTGTTCGACGAACTGAAAATATCGGCATACGCGGGCTCGAGCAGGGCGTCCGACAGGCCGAGTTCCCCGAGCGCCTCTTGGGCCATCGCCAGGTAAGCCTCGCCCCCGGCCTGCATACGGTACATCCACAGGGCATAGTCGGCCTTCAGCATCGCCACGGCGGCCGGCGTGGCCACGGTCTTGTCCGACGTATCGGCGACGTACCTTTCCGCGTCGGCAATGTCGCGTTCCACGCGCATCAGCACTTCCGAGACGGGGGTGCGTCCGAGGAACAGCTCCGTGTCGGTCGATTCGTAGCCCCAGAGCGGCAGCGGGGCATCGCCCCAGATGCGTGCGATCTGGAAGAAGCAGTACGCGCGGATGAAGTGGGCGTTCCCCAGGCAGAAGGCCCGCGGTTTCTCCTTCAACCCCATCGCAGGAACATGCCTGATGACCAGGTTTGCCTGGTTGACCGTCGTGTAGAGCGCCGTCCAGTCGGCATACTCGTTGACCGAGCTCATGGTGCTGGTGCGCACCTGCGACTGGTCGACGCCGTTGAGCGTGTTGTGCGTCCCCGGGCCCCACAGCCCGTTGCGCAGCTCGCCCCAGCAGAGGTAGATGTCGTTCATGCTCTTGAGCGCGCTGCGCAGGTAGACGTACAGCCCGTAGGTGGCCGACGTGGCGTCGCTCTCCTCTTTCCACATGTTGCTGGCCGAGAGCTTGTTGTCCTGCATGATGTCCAGGTCGCCGTGACAGCCGCCCGCCCCGTATGCGCAGAACAGCAGCGCGACTCCGGCTATAGTCTTTCCGAATTTCGTTTTCATGGCAGTAGGGTGTCAGAACGTGAGTTTGGCCGTGAAGAGCACTTTGCGCGTCGGCGGGTAGGGACTGAACCCGGTGTCGTAGGTCGACGACGCGGTGTAGAGGCCGCCGGTGGTCGCGGCCTCGGGCGAGACCCCGTGCACGGCCGTCCAGTAGCAAAGCGTGTTGCCCGAGACGGTGAGCGTCACGTCGCTTATGTGCAGTTTGCGCAGCCACGCCTTCGGGAGCGACCACGAGAGCGAAACATCGCGCAGGCAGAGGTAGTCGGCCTTCTCGACGAATATGTCGGACGTGCGCCCGTAGTTGCGGTTGCCCCAGTCCGTATCGTTGGCCGTGAAACGGGCGTAGCGTGTATCGTCGCCCGGCTGCGACCAGCATTTTTTCACCTCGTTCACCAGGTTGTAGTTGCAGTTGCCCATCGTCGACTGGAAATAGCGCATCTGCATGTCGTTGCGCACCGAATGTCCCAGGGCATAGTCCATGTAGACGTTCAGCGTCCAGTTCCGGTAACGGAACGTATTGCCGATGCCGCCCGTCGAGTGGGGCAGGGCATACCCCAGCAGGAACTGGTCTTCGGCGTTGATGATCTGCCGGCCGTCCATGCGCGTCGATCCCGGACGGTCTTTCCACTCGTAGTCGCCGATGTCCTTGCGCCCGGCTATCTGCCGCCGGTCGCTGCGCCGGTAGCCGCGCGACTGCGTGTCGTACCGGGCCGCGTCGGCCTCCTCCTGCGTCTCGATGATGCGCTCTGCGACATAGCCGAAGATACGCCCCATGCGCTCGCCCTCGGCGATGCCCCCGAACTGGCTCCCGTCGCCGACCGAGATGCCGTTGATGCGGTTGCGGGGATTGCCGTTGTCGGGCAGTTCGAGCACGCGGTTCATGTTGTAGCTGTACGTGAAATCCGTCCTCCACGAAAAACCCTTGCGGTCGATGTTGACCGACGACAGCGACAGTTCCGTGCCGTAGAACCTGACACGCCCCAGGTTGGTCGAAACCGAGTTGTAGCCCGTCGTATTGGGGAGGCTGACGTCGAACAGCAGGTCGCGCGTCTCCTTGTTGTAATAGTCGAGCGCCAGCGTGATGCGGTTGTCCAGCAGCCCGAGGTCGATGCCGGCGTTGAACTGGAGGGTCTTCTCCCAGATCAGGCCGTTGTTGGGCATCGTATTGGTCGTGGTGGTCGCGTTGCCGTTGTAGGTGTAGAGCGAATTGTAGCTGCCGTAGGTGTCGTACAGCCCGATCCCGTTGTTGCCCGTCAGCCCGTAGCTCACGCGCGCCTTGAGCATGCTGACCACACTGTTTTGGGGCCAGAACCCCTCCTTGCTGACCACCCATCCGGCCGATGCCGCCGGGAAATAGCCCCAGCGGTGGCCTGCGGCGAATTTCGACGAACCGTCGATGCGCATCGTCGCGGCGAGGAGGTAACGCCCGCCGTAGTCGTAGTTCACACGCCCGAAATAGGAGATCAGGCACTCCCGCGTGCGGGTACTCTTCGGATAGTTGGCGATGTTCGAAGTCCCGGCGTCGAGCACGGGCAGCTTGTCCGACACGGCGCCCTGCACCCGCACGTCGAAGCTGTTGAGTTTGTCGAGCATGTATTCGTAGCCCGCCACGGCACCCAGGCGGTGCCCGTTGCCGAACGTACCCTTGTAGTCGGCATAGGCCTGGAAATCCATGCGGTTGGTCTCCGAAAAGCCCTCCTTCATGGGCCGTATGTTCGAGCCCGTCGTGGGGTTGTCCTCGACATAGAAATAGCTGCGCGTATGGCGGTTGTAGTTGGTGAACTGCCCGACCAGGCGCAGCCCGTCGAACACCTCCCAGTCGAGGTTGATCGTGGCCGTCGAACGCTTGATCGTCGACCCGGCATTGTGGTAGTAATAGGCGTAGTAGGCGGCCGGTATCGTCGTGTTGTTGGTGCCCAGCGCGGGCGTACCCGCCAACTCCTCGCCCGCCTCCTCGCCGTACCAGTCGCGGTGGGTGTTGGGGACGGAGAGCCCGCGTATGACCGAGTTGCGCAGGCTGAGCGGCGCACTCTCGAAGGTCTGCTGCTCGATCTGCGAATAGTCGAATGTCGTCGAGGCCCTGAGCCGCCGCGTCACCTGGAAGGTCGTGTTGCCGTGGAACGTGAAGCGCGAATAGCCCGTCGTGATCCCGATCCCGCTGTCGTCCGTATAACCCGCCGAGGCGGCGTATTGGATGTTGTCGCCGCCCCCGTCGATGCCGACGTAGTAATTCTGCCAACATGCGTCGCCGAACCATTGGCTCTGCTGGTCGTTGTCCTCGAAGACGATGATGCGCCCGGGGTTCACCGGGTCTTCGACCCATTGGTAGCCGGCGGGAACCTGCTCGTCCGGCCGGAGGTAACGGGTCGTCCAGAGCGATTTGGCCGTATTGCCCGTGCCTGCCGACTGTTCGCCGCCCAGCACCGATGCCGGATCCATGCCGCCGCAATACCCCTCCATGAGCGCCGGACGCACCGTGAGGATGTAATCGCGGGCGTTCATCAGGTCGAACTTCGTGGCGGGCGACGCCCAGGCCCACTGCCCCTCGAATACGATCCGGGGGCCGAGGTGTTTCGAACCTTTCTTCGTGGTGATGAGGATCACGCCGTTCGACGCGCGGGAACCGTAGATGCCCGCCGCCGCGGCGTCCTTGAGGAACGAAACGGATTCGATGTCGTTGGGATTCAGCCCGGCCATTTCGCGGACTACGCCGTCGACCAGCACGATCGGGTCGTTCGACTGGTTGATCGACGATCCGCCGCGGATCAGGAATTTGGGGTCTGCGCCCGGTGTCGCATCGGTCGTGGCGACCCTCACGCCGGGGATGCGTCCCTTCAGGGCGTCGCCGACCGAATTGACGGGGATACCCTCCAGGAGATGCCCGTCGAATTTGCTGATGGCCGCAGTCACCGTCCTGCGCGACTGCGTGCCGTATCCGACCACCACCACGTCCTCGAGCACGGCTTCGTATTCCTCCAGTACGACGTCGATGGCCGACCTCGTCCCGATGCGTTCCTCCCGGTCGGCATAGCCTATGTATGAGAAAACGAGGGTGGCGTCCGGATCGGCGAAGATCCGGTAATTGCCCTCCGCCCCGGCCGAAACGCCCCGCATCGTATCCTTCACGACGACCGAGGCGCCGACCAGCGGCGTCCCCGAGCCGTCCTTGACGCGCCCCGTCACGAGTACCAGCTGCGAACGCGCGGAATCCGTGTCGTAGGTCAGCACCACGATGCGGTCGACGACCTTGTAACGGAATCCCCGTCCCTTGAATACCTTTTCCAGGATATGTTCCAGCGGCGCCGCGGTTTCATGCACCGACACGTCGCCGAGCGGCATCTGCGACAGTGCCGATTCGTAGGAGAACAGTACGCCCGTCTGTGAGGTGACGGCCTCCGTGAAGGTCAGCACCGTTGCGGATCCGAGCGTGAGATCCACAGCGTAGGTCTTTTGTGGCGAGGCATTTCTGCCGTCATCCGTAGCATGGGCCTGCGGACACATGCCGGTCAACAGGAGAAGAAATACCAATTCCAGCTTGGGGATGGAATTTTTCTTCATATTTTAAGGTTCGTGAAGCGTGTTCCGGGTTGTGCGGTGCAAAAGGCCTGCGGTGGTCGGCCGCAGGCCCCGTATCATTCGTTGCGGATCACCTCGCAATGCGTTCCGGTCATGAACTCGACGATGTCGACGACCTCCTCGAGCGAATTGCTCCGCAGGTAGTTGATGTCGTAGCGTTTGCCGTCGTCGGGCGACATGATGCGTATGCGTACGCCGTAGCTCTTTTCGATGCCGGCGATGATCTCCGTGATCGTGGCGCCCTTCATCGTGACCAGGTTGTAACGCCTGGTCACATAGAGCGGCGCGTTGATTTCGGCCACCTCCATGTCGCCCATCCGGGCGTCGTACACGGCCCGCTGGTTGGGATGCAGCCGCACGAGGTTGTCGCCGCCGGGGGTTTCGAGGCGTACGGCGCCGCGTTCGAGCACCACCTCCGTGAGCGGGTCGCCGGCGAGCGCCCGGACATTGAAGGCCGTGCCCAGCACCCGGATCGCCAGCTCGCGGGTCTCCACGACGAAGGGATGCCGCGCATCGTGCGACACGTCGAAATAGGCCTCGCCGTCGAGCCGCACGATCCGCTCCCCGTCCCCCTTGCCTACGGCATAGCGCAACTCGGTGCCGTCTTGCAGCCACACCTGCGTCCCGTCCTCCAGATGCAGGACGGCCACGTCGCCGGTATGGTTGGCATAGGACTGGAACCGCCCGGCTTCCGGCAAGCGCACACCTGCCAGCCAGGCTGCCGCGACCGCGATCACGACCACGGCTGCCGCAGCCGCTGCGGACATCCAACGCCGCCATGCCAACCGCGCGGGGCGCTGCATGGCGTCGTCGGCGTCGATACGCGCGTTGAGCCGCCGTAGCATGGCATCGCAGCGCTCGCCGGTGGCGGGGGAGATGAGCGTCCTGTGTGCGCTCCATACGGCCGCGACTTCGAAAAACAGGCTGCGGTTCTTCTCCGAGGCTTCGAGCCAGGCATATACCTCCCGGTCTTCGGCCCCGCTCGTCCGGCGGACGAGGTATCTGTATAGCAGTCCCTCCATGTCGGTTATGGTAGGGGTATCTGTATGGCGTTCCAATATGTATACTTTTAGGGTGTTACCTATACTATACAGCCATAGGCACAAAAATACCTAGTCTGTTTTCACTTTTTTTTCGAAAAAGTGCATTTTTTCTGGAATCCCGGGAAATACGGGTCGAGGACGAAGCTGCGCAGGGCTAAAGGTAATAAAAATATCCGGGCTTCAAAGCCCGGATATCATCCCGGCCGTACCTCCGGCACAGGTGCCGGGCAGGATACGGAACGGTTCGGTCAATTCCATTTGCCCAGCAGCTTGCGGGGGTAGTTCGTGCAGATGGCGTAGAGTTTGTCCTTGTAGGCCAGGTAGTAATCCATGTCGACATCCAGGTCGGCATTGTATACGCTGAGCTTCAGCCCCGCATCGAGGAATTTCTGCACCGAATAACCGTTCTTGTTCACGGTCTTCCCCTCGAAATAGAGGTTTTCCGTCGAGAGGTTCGCCCACGGATAGCCGTAGGAGATGTAATCGGCCGGGTTGCGGAAGCTCATCCACCCGGCATTGCTGCCCACGGCGCCCGCCGCGGCGAGCGAACGCTGCCAGATGGTGACGGGGCTGCTCGAACTGATTTTCGTCGCATTGCCCGTGACGATGAACTCGCAGAAATTCTGCGCGCCCATCTCTTCGATGATCTCGCACGCCCGCTCACACGCCCTGGCCGAAGCCTCGCGCCCCTCTTCGGTCGATTTGCCGTCGATGGTAATGTTCTTCACGTCGAGCCACAGGCGCGTGGTTCCCGCCTCGAGCACCACGTCGATGAAGTCGGCCAGCGAGGGCAGCTGTTCCCCGTTGGCCAGCGTCCCGGCGGCACGCAGTTCGGCGAGCGTATGCTCCCACGGCTTGAGGTTGTTGATGTAACACCCCGCCGATGCGTGCGCCACCACGACATCGTCGTCCTTCGTAAGGTAGATGTCGCACTCCGACGCGTAGCAGCCCAGCCCGATGGCATAGTTGAGCGCCGCCACCGAATTGTCGGGGAACTGCCGTGTCCCGGCCTCCGTCGAACCGCCGCGGTGCGCGACGACACGGTTGCCGACCTCGGCCGGGGTTTTGATCTCGGTGCCGGGCTTCGACGGCCCCGTCCAGTCCTTCAGCGGATCTTCGTCGTCGCTGCATCCTGCCGCCAGGCCGGCTGCGACAAGGGTGAGGAGCATAAGCATTTTATAGTATTTCATAGGTTTTTCTTTTTTTTATTCGTTGTCGTTCCATGGCCGGAGCCCGGGCCGGACTGGGGCGTACTCCCGTCCGGCCCGCTCCGGATTCAGAAATTCTCGTAATTTTTCACACAGCGCACCGCGGCTCCCGAACCGTTGCCCACGTCGAACCCGTCGTCGAATACCATATCGGCCGAGGTCGTACAGTAGGCGCGCCACAGGGCCATCTTCGAGGCCGTCGTCTGTCCCATCATCGGGATCAGGCAGTAGAAGCGCACGTTGCCCGAGTTGGCGCAGTAGTCATAGCCGCTCTTGTAGAGGCGCCACCCCTGCGGGTAGAGGTTGAAAGCGAAGGCCTCGGCACCGTTCGAAATGGCGGTCGCGGGGTTGAACTCGGCGTCCTGCCACTCCTTGCAGCGCAGGTGCGCCGCCACATTGGCCGCATTGCCCGAGGTCATGGCGCCGTACGATGCCGTCGCAGCCGCCACGGGGTAGTCCGAATAGCTCTTAGACGACTCCGCCACCGCGTAGATCAGGTCTTTCCAGTCGGACATGTTGGCGATATGCCAGCCGTAGGGACAGATGCCCTGCACCTGCATCGAGAGCGACGGGTGGTCGGCCTCGGCCTGCGTATTGCCGCCGTCGGAGGCTGCGTAGTCTTTCAGGTCGGCCTTGAGGATCGGTTCCAGCGTGATGCTGTTGCCCACGGCATCCACGACCACCGTCCCGGCGCCTCCCAGCGGGAAGGGCATCAGCAGGGCCGGGCTCAGCGCGCCGGCCGGGTCGCCCGTCAGCGTTTCGTACGAACTGTAAAGGCGTCCGTAGACCGAAGCGCGCGTCGTCACGCCGTCGGGCATCATCAGCTCCTTGAGCGTACCGCCGTTCTCCTCGGTGTCATAGGCCGGGTTGCGCATCGAATACTCCGCTTCGTCGTAACCGCCCGTCTTCGAGCCCCCGACCAGACCGCTGCCCAGCTTGTAGGTGCCCATCGCCGCGCCGCCGTTCCAGTGCAGGCCGGTCGTCATCCACGTCTTGGTCTTTCCGTCACGCGTGACGTATTCCTTGGTGGGGTAGCCGGCCAGTTCCGATTCGGGCATGCTGTTCACGGTCGAGATGCGCGTGAACTCGGCCTTCGAGTCGGCTGCCACCACGTTGTTGTCGTCGTCGAGCGCGATCGTCACGCGCAGGGCGTTCATCCCCGCAATGCCGAACGTGAGCTCGGGCGCCGCGGCCTCGGCAGCCGCGTCGGCCAGTACGGCGAGTTTGCCGTCGGCCGTCAGCGCATAGCGCGGATAGGCGTCCGGCGTACGCGAAGTCGAGAGGATCACCTTGCCGCTGCGGAAATAGTGGTCGAGGCCGAACACCAGGTCGTTCTTGTTCATCTGTGCGGCATCGCCGAAAGCCGCAAAGTGGGGTATGCCCGACCCGTAAATAAACAGGTAGGTTTCGTTGGCCAGCTGCCGCACCTTGATCTGCCTTGTGGCGAGGCTCGTATCCTCCGTCCCGGCGCTCACAGTCACCGTCGCCTCCCGCATGTCGGTGGGCGAGGTGTTGTCCGAAGCCGCGAGGACGATCGTTCCGGCCTCACGGTCGAGCGTACAGGTGAGCCACTCCACGCCCTCTTCCACTTCGGCCCCGACGGTCGATACGGGCATGTTCGTCTCGAAGGTTACCGTCACCTCGGCAGGCTCCAGGGCCATCATTTCGATGTCCGATTCCGTCGAGAGGGTGAGCGTGGCATCGGGTTTGAGCCCGACCTGCGTGATCGGAAAATCGACGCTTTCGCCCGTCTTGGAGAGCGTTACGCGCAGCGTTCCCGTGCGCTTGTAGTCCGTATTCGCGGAGCAGGTGATCCGCAGCGCCTTTTCGACCGCGCTGTCGGGCGAGGCCGTATGGTAGTCGAGCGTGGCCCAGTCGGTGCCGACCAGTTCGGCATACCAGTCGCTATACATTTTGCCGTAGGGGTTCACCGTCACGATGTATGTGCCGAACGCCAGTCCGTCCGTCGTCCGCCCGTCGGCATCGAACCCGATCGCGGCGGGCGAAATCGAGATGCGCGCCTCCCGGCTCGTGTTGTCCGCATCGGTGCCCGACTCGTAACAGCCTGTGAATGCCGCGGCGGCGATGGCGAGCAGGCCGGATATGAATTTTCTCATAGCTGAATAGTTTTCTGTTGGGTAAATGGATTAAGACCAGCCTTCGGTCTGCCTGAGGTTGCTGTTCTTGTTGATCGCCGAGGTCGAGATCGGGAAGAGGTAGATGTTGGGGTTCGTCGAACCGCCCACGCCGCCCTCGACACCCGTATTGGGCCAGTATTTGAGCGGGCAGTAGGTGTCGATGTAACCCAGGCGGATGTAGGTGAACCACAGGTTGCCCTCCTCGGCGAATTCCCAGCGGTTCTCCGCAGCCAGCGCTTCGAGCACGTCCTGCTGCGTGGCCGAGGTGTAGAAGTCCGCCTTCCCGTAGGCGCGCTGGGCGACCACGTTCAGCTCCCCGAGCGCCTCCTTGTACTGTTTCCTGTAATAGTACAGCTCGGCACGGAACATATAGTACTGCGCATACCGGTAGAGGATCAGGTCATCGTCGTAGAGCAGCGTTCCCGAAGACCAGTCGCCCGTGAACTTGTTGGGCCATCCGACCTTTTCGTACATGTCGCTCACGCCCGTGCGCTCCATATAGGTCACGTCGCTGCGCTGGTCGTTGTTATGCTCCTTGTTTCGTTTCAGTTCGCCGATGAATTCGTCCGCATAACAGAACCACTGGTTGCTCGATACCGGCACGCCGCCCTCGACGTTGCGGTAGGAGGCCTTGACCTGCGTCGAGCCCCAGATGAAACGCTGGATGTAGCTGGCCGAATGCACCTCGTTCGTCGCATCGACATGCAGCGCGAAGGCGATCTCCTTGTTGGCCTTGTTCTTCACGTCGAACACGTCGGCGAACTTGCCGAGCAGCGGCGTGCGCGTAACGGCGTCGAGCGCCTCCCCGGCCATCGTCAGGTAGGAATCGCCGCCTTTCTGTGCGGCGTACATCCACAGCGCGAAGTCGGCCTTCAGCATGTTGATGTTGTCCACCGTGGCATAATAGCAGCCCTGGGCGTTGGAAGTGATGTGCGTGAGCGCGCTTTCGATGTCCTGCGCCACCTGGGCGTAGACCTCGGCCCTGGGCGAACGCGAAGGGTAGATCTCCCGCCCGGTGCTCTCGGTGGGCGTCAGGATGACGGGCGCGTCGCCCCATACGCGGGCGATCCAGTAGTAGACGTATGCCCGGACGAAATAGGCGTTCCCGAGGCAGTAGCTGCGCGTCTGGTCGGACATTTCGACCGACGGCGCGTACTTTATCACCGAGTTGCACTGGTTGATACAGGTGTAGAGGTTCGTCCAGCTTACCGACGACGTGCCTCCGTTGAGCAGGCTGTGCAGTACTTCCAGCATGTCCGAGTCCATCAGCGAACGGTTCGTACCGCGGTCCCACATGGCGGGCCCGACGCGCAGTTCGCCCCAGAAGAACTGGTTCGTGTAATTCTGCCGGAAGGCGTTGCGCAATTCGAAATAGATACCCGTCGTCGCGCCCGTGACATCGCTTTCGTCCACCCACATGTTCGTCGTGTTGAGCTGGTCGGAGTTGACGATATCGAGCTCGCACCCCGCCATCGCCATCGAGGCGGCGCCTATCGCTGCAATATATAGCTTATGGAATTTCATATTCGTATATTCGATTTAGTTGTTGAGAATCATCCCGTTCAGAACGTGGCCTTCAGGCTGAACATCACCTTGCGCGTGGGCGGGTAAATGTTATAATCGGCCGAGCTGGTGTTCACCGCGCTGTACATGCCCGTGCTCGATCCCGAGGAGGCCACCGCCGACTCGGGCGACACGCCCTTGACCTTCGTCCAGTATACCAGCGTGTTGCCCGATACCGAGACCGTCAGGTTGCCCAGCCCGAGCTTGCCGATCCACCGCTTGGGGAAGCTGTACGACAGCGTCACGTCGCGCAGACAGAGGTAATCGCCTTTCTGCACGTTGATGTCCGAGATGCGCGAATAGTTCTTGTTGCCGCCGTCGGCGTCGTTGGCCGACAGGCGCGCCAGCTTGGTGTTGTCGCCCGGCTTCTGCCAGCAGTCGTTCGCATCGTAGATGAGGTTCCAGTTGCAGTTGCCCATCGAGGTTTGCAGGCCGCGCGTATACATGTAGTTGTAGACCGAGTGCCCCAGCGCATAGTCGACGTAGACCGACAGCGAGAGGTTCCTGTACTTGAAGGTATTGTTCATACCGCCGGTGGAGTGGGGCGTCACGTACCCCAGCAGGAACATGTCCTCGTCGTTGATCTGCTCGCTGCCGTCCGCCGTACGCGCCGACCCGGCGCGGTTGAGCCATTCGTAGTCGCCGATGTCCTTGCGGCCGGCGATCGAACGGCCGTCCGAACGGCGGATGCCGTGCGAATTGACGTCGTACAGCGCCGCGTCGGCCTGCGCCTCGGTTTCGATGATGTAGGCGGTCTTGTAGCCGTAGATGCGCCCCATGCGTTCGCCGACAGCCGTGCCGCCGAAACGGAATCCCGTCTCCGACATCGTGTACCCGCCGATACGCCATGCATCCTTGCCCTCGACGTCCTTGTACCTGTACTCGTCGGGGAGCGACAACACCTTGTTCATGTTGAACGAGTAGGTGAAGTCGGTCGTCCAGGTGAAGTTCTTGCTCTGGATGTTCACCGTCGAGAGTTCCACCTCAGCGCCGTAGAAGCGTACCGAACCGACGTTCTGCCGGGCCGAGCCGTAACCCGACGTATCGGGCAGCGTGACGCTGAAGAGCAGGTCGGTGGTCTTCTTGTTGTAATAGTCGGCCATCAGGCGGATGCGGTCGTTGAAGAATCCCATGTCGATGCCGATGTCCAGCTGGTGGGTGGTCTCCCATTTGAGTTTCATGTTGGGCAGCGCCGTGGGCAGGATAGCCCCCGAGCCGTTGTAGATCGACGTTGCGCCGAACCCTCCGTAGGCATCGTAAAGGCCGATGTAGTTGTTACCCGTCAGGCCGTACGAGGCGCGTATCTTGAAGCTGTTGAAATTGCGCACGTTCCAGAATTTCTCCTCCGAGACCACCCAACCGGCCGACGCCGCAGGGAAATATCCCCAGCGGTTTCCCTCGGCGAATTTCGACGAGCCGTCGGCGCGGAACGTGAACATGAAGAGGTACTTCTTCTTGTAGTCGTAGTTCAGGCGCCCGAAATAGGAGGAGAGCGCCTCGTTGGTGTTGGTGTCCGCCCAGCCCGTGGCGTCCGTCCCTGCGGCCAGCGTCGGCACCTTGTCCGAATCGGCGCCCGTGACCGTCAGCGAAAGGCCGTTGACCGTGTTTTTCATGTAGTCAAACCCGACCGTGCCCTCGATCGTATGATCCTGCGCGAAGGTCTTGCGGTAGTTCAGGTAGCCCTGCGTGCTGAAGCGGTTGGTCTGCCCCCACTTCTCGTAGGTGCGGCGCTGGTTGGAGATTGCGTTGCCCGCCAGGCGCTGGTTGTCGATCCTGTAATAGTTGTGGTTGGCAACCTGCATCACGGCGCGCAGCCCGTCGACGATTTCCCATTCGAGGTTGAAATTGGCCGTCATGCGGCGTGCCGTGTAGTTGCTCGTATAGTAACGGTCGAACCATGCGGCCGAGATGGTCGTGTTGTTGGTTCCCTGGGCGGGCGTGCCGTCGTCCAGGTAGTCGCGGTGCGTGGCAGGCATGAACATGCCGCGGCCCACGGTCGTCCAGTAGGTGGCGATACCCGACGAGGGGAGCGTGTTGCCCTTCGTTTCCGAGTAGTCGAACACGGTCGTCGCCTTCAGGTTCCTGAGTATCTTGAACGAGGTGTTGCCGTGGAAGGTGAAACGCGAGAAATCGGTGTTGATGCCGATGCCGCCGTCCTTCGTGTAGCCGGCCGACGCGGCATACTGCACCTTGTCGTTGCCGCCGTTCACGCCGACGTAGTAGTTCATCCAGTACGAGTCGTCGAACCATTGCTTCTGCTGGTCGTTGTCCTGGTAGGCGATCAGTTTCGAGTGGTCGATGGGGTCGACCATCACCTTCCAGCCTGCGGGGACATCGGCCGGCGTATCCACGAATTTGGGCGTCCACACCGAATTGTCGCCGTTGCCGATGCCGGCGGAGTTGGCGCCCGTCAGGATGCCCGAGCCGTAGGCGTAGGTCGAAGGGTATTCGTTCAGCATCGTGCGCATCGTGCGCAGGTAGTCGCCGCCGTTCATCAGGTCGAACCTCACGGCAGGCGAAGTCCATGCGGCCTGCGCCTCGAATGTCACCTGCGGGCCCCGTGCCATGCTGCCCTTCTTGGTCGTGATGAGGATTACGCCGTTCGAGGCGCGGGCGCCGTAGATACCCGCCGAAGCGGCGTCCTTCAGCACCTCGATCGACTCGATATCGTTGGGGTTCAGGCCGGTCATTTCACGGTTCACGCCGTCGATGATGATGATCGGGGCGTTCGACTGGTTGATCGACGAACCGCCGCGGATCAGGAACACGGGGTCGGAACCCGGCTGGTTGTCGGCCGACGATACGCGCACGCCGCCGACACGTCCCTTCAGGGCATCGCCGATGGAGTTGACCGGGGCGCCGGCAAGTTTCTCGCCGTCCACCTTCGAAACTGCGGCCGTGATCGTGCGGCGCGACTGCGTGCCGTAGCCGATCACCACCACGTCGTCCACCATCAGCGCATCCTCTTCGAGCACAACGTCGATCGCCGAGCGGGTACCTACGGGCACCTCCTGTTTCTTGTAGCCTATGAAGCTGAATTCGAGCGTCGCATCGGGGCCCGCCTGGATCGAATAGCGGCCGTCGGCCCCGGATGTCGCGCCGGTTGCGGTTCCCTTCACGATGACGGTGGCGCCGATCACCGGTTCGCCCTTCGCATCCCTGACCGCACCCGTTACGAGGTTGCCCTGCGCCTGCGCGTCCATCCCGCACAACACCAGAGCAATTATACATACACTTTTCAAAAGTGTCGTAAGGACTCTTTTCATAATAGGTTTCTTTCAGTTAAGTAATTAATGATTTGCCGGGCTATTTCTCCCCGAAGGTGATGCCCGACGACGAGCCCCCGTCCTGGAAGCCGACCGCCAGTTCCGCATAGTTCGTCCCGGTGAGTGCCGTGCCGTTCACCGAACCGCCTGCGGCGCTGTCCTCCACGCTTTTCTTGTTCCAGCCCACGAGCGCCCCCGCATGCAGCGCACATGCCACCGCGCCGAAATTCCTGCATCCGGACACGGCGCCCACGTCGTTGCGCCCGATGATGCCCCCGGCCGCCAGCAGCGCCGAAGTGCCCTCGACAGTGGCCTGTACCGCACCGTTGTTGACATTGCCCGTGACGGCCGACTTGTCCTTGGTATTGTAGTCGTAGCCGACGATGCCGCCCGCATAGGAGCTCTTGCCCGCCTGGGCATTGTGCATCCAGACCGCACCGTCGTTGGTGTTGTTGGTCGCATTGCCCGACTTGATGATGCCCGCGATGCCTCCGGCGCCGATATTGGCGTTGCTGGAATTTACCGTCGCCCAGACCTTGCCGCTGTTCGTGCAGCCGTTGGTCACCGCCGTGCCGTCCGTGCCGTCGTAGAAACCCACGATGCCGCCTGCGGCCTCCCAGTTGTTGGCCGTCGCCGTATAGGCCAGGGTGATGTCGCCGCTGTTCGAACAGTCGTCTATCGTGCTGGCGTTGTGCGTACCGACGATACCGCCGATGCGGGTCACCTGCAGTTTGTCGGAGCTGACGGCCGCCCTGTTGGCACATCCCGTGACCTTCGCCCCGCTGTACGTCTGCCCCGCGATGCCGCCGATGCAGAGGTAACCCGCGCCTGCGGCATTGGCCTGCACGAATTTCACCTCGGCTTCGTTCGTGCAATCCCGGATCGCCGCCGCATAGTTCACGCCCGCGATCCCGCCGATGAAGCAGTTGCCGTTCATGTTCGAGACGACGGTGCCTTTATTGGTGCAGTTGTCGATCACCAGCGTCGGGCAGCTGTCCACGATATAGGCGACGATGCCGCCGATGCGGTGGGCTGCCGACGCGCCCGCGTTGTCGAACCGGATCTCGCCCGCATTGGTGCAGTTGCTGATGGTCGTATTGACCGCGGTTTTCATCACCGAGGCCGTAATTCCCGCCACGGCGTTGCCCAGCCCGAGCGAAGTCATCACCGGGCCGTGGTTGTGGCATCCGTCCAGCGTGATCGCCCCGGCCGCGTCGCCCGAGCCGTCGACGATGCCCGCGATACCGGCCACATAGCTCGCCACGCCCGCCGTCGCCACGTTGCTCACCGCGCCGTAGTTCCTGCAGCCGCTCATCTTCCCGTTATACAGGCTGCCGACGATGCCGCCCGTGCGCGACTTGCATCGGGAATCCGCCGTGACGGTCACGGGTACGAAGCTGGTCACGCCGGTGAGCGTATTGTTCGATTGTGCGACGATGCCCGCATAACACCACGTATCGGTGTCGGCGCTGTATTTGAGCTCGATGCGGCTCGTCCCGTCATAGGACGTGCCGTCCTTCGACCCGAAAACCACATCCGAGATCGCCCCCTTGGCATAGGCGAAGAACCCGGCATAACGCCCGTCGGCCGATACGTTGATATTGTAGATACGGTGGCCGTTGCCGTTGAACGTCCCCGTGAAATTCTCGATCGGCGTCCACGGGACATTCCGCATGTCGATGTCGGCCTGGAGGTCGACGATGGCACCGCCGTTGTCGTCGGCGCACTCCTGCGCGAAGTTCACCATGTCTTCATAGGTGGCGATCCTCAGCCGGAAGAAAAGCTCGGTCGCGGCTCCGACGCAGTTCCCCGCAAAGGCCACTTCCTGCGTTTCGAACAGGTTTTTGACGAAGACGCTCCCGTCCGTACAGGAGATCGTCGCCTTCAGCCCGCCGTCCACCTTCGTACCGCTGGCGATCAGGAAATTCACCGTCTGGGCCTGCACCAGCGACATTTCGCCGATCTCCATCGTGAGGATGTCCGACACCGCGGCATCCTCGCCGACAGTCACCGCACCCGTCCGGGGATCGACCACGGCCTCCGATACGGCCAGGTGCCCCTCCACACCGTCGGGGTCGACCGGTTCGAGCGTGATTTTCGAAATGGTCTTCGAAGCCTCCTCGCCGATCGTGAGCGACAGCACCGAAGCCAGCGGCTTGAAGTGCAGGCCGAGGCTGCCCTGGGCGGGTGCGGCATCGGCCGCATAGGCATACATCGGCAGGGTAGCGCCCGTTTGGTCGGCACCGACCGCAAATACGCCGTCGACGGCCTTGAAATAGGCCGTCACTTCGCCGCGTGCGTCCGCGGGCAGCGAGAGGGCCACCGGATGGAACTCGACACCGTTGCCGGCGTCGTAGGTTTCGTACACATAAGACATCCCCTTGTAGCCGACGATGATCTGGTCGCCTTCCTGCCATAGGGGAGCATACGCCTCGCCGTCCCCGGTAGCGGACGGGATCGCATCGATCGTCGCGAGGATCGTCACGGCATCCGCCGAAGGTTCGTCCACGGGGGATACCTTCGGATGCGTGTTGTCCTCCGAACAGCCTGCGATCGCCAGCATTGCTGCTGTGAAAAGAAAAATTTTTCGCATGGTTTTGTTTTGTTGGTTAAGAAATATTTGGTTGGTGGAAATACGGGTTGCAGGGTTTGCCCGGCGCGGGCAAACCTTTCGTCCGGCTGTCGCGCACCGGCTCTGACGGCGGAAAAACACACTTAAAGCCATCGTGCAGGTAAATCATACGATATATTTATATATCAAATTCATGGCACCTCTGCGAATGAGGGTGCGATCGGCGGCTGAAGGCGCCTTCGGGAATGTCGTTTCCATCGGTCGTGTAGTTTAGGCGGTGTTCATAGATACATACAGCCGACCCGCCCAAACCACTTACCGGAAATTGAAAAAATCGGGAGCGGGATCAAACGAAAAAGCGCCGGGATACTATGTATCCCGACGCCTTGGGGTCTGTGCCGCTCCGGCCTATACGCCCCGCATGAAGAGCAGCGAAAGCAGCAGCAACAGTTGTTCCTTGGAGAGTTTCCGGCGCAGTTGCTTGAGCGCCGCATACATATGGTTTTCCACCGTGCGCGGCGAAATGCCCAGCTGCTCTCCGATCTCGCGGTTCGAAAGGTCTTCGATGTAGCTCAGACGGAACACTTCGCGGCATTTGGGCGGCAGCGACTCGATGGCCGCATCGAGGCTGGCGCGCAGGTCGTCGTTGTAGAGTTTCTGCACGACGGGGCTGTTGTCGGGTGCATAGTACGAACTGCCCAGCGCGGCGATGCGCTCCCGGTAGTAGGCGCCGTATTCGCCGGCGCGCCTGTTCTTGTCCAGGTAGTTGAGCGAGCGGTTGTAGACCGATCGCAGCAGGTACTTGTACAGCGAGTTCGAATCGTCGAGCGTCTCCCGCCGCTGCCATACGTTGTAGAACACGTCCTGCACCACGTCCTCGGCCCAGTCGTCTTTCAGGAACAGGCGGGCGTAGGAAACCAGCATGGCATAATATTTCCGGCACAGTTCGTCGAACGCCTTGCGGTCGCCCGCGCGAACCCGTGATATAAGCGAGATTTTCTCCATCGGATAATCAGATTCGGTACAAAAATAAACATTCTCGCCGAACGAAACAATGTCCGGTGCCTTTTTTAATTTTTTTGTAATCCGGTTAGGTGGTTTCCCGCGATCGGTTGTATTTAATATGACACGACCAAACTACACGACCGATGAGAAAAAACCTTACCCTCGCATTTTTTGCCCTTTTCTGTGCCCTGACCGCCGCCGCACAACTGCATAACGACGATGTCCACGTCCATGAGGCCGTCAGCCGCCAGAACTACCGCCAATACCTCCGCATACCCGACATCGGCGGCTATATCACGCTCAAATGCGATTTCCACGTCCATTCCGACATCTCCGACGGACAGGTGTGGCCCGTCGGCCGGGTCAACGAAGCGTGGAACGACGGACTGGACGCGATCGCCATGACCGACCACATCGAGGTGCACAAGAACGCCGACATCATCCGTTGCGGCCTCAATAAACCCTACGAACTGGCCAAGGCACGCGGCGACATGATCGGGATGATCGTGATCCCCGGTGCGGAAATCACCCGCAAGAAGCCGTTGGGGCACATCTGCACGCTCTTTATCCAGGATGCCGACAAACTCGACGTCGAGGACGAGATGCAGGCCGTCGAGGAGGCCTGCCGCCAGGGCGCCTTCCTGCTGTGGAACCATCCCGGCTACCCCGACCGGAAAAGCGACATCTATCCCGTCCACGAACGCCTGATCGCCCAGGGCAAACTCCGCGGCGTCGAGGTGTTCAACAAGACCGAATCCTATCCCCGCGCATTCGACTACGCGGTTCAGTACGGCCTCGTGCCGTTCGCCAACAGCGACATACATTATATGAGCGGGAGCATCTATCCCGTGCGCGGCAGCCGTCCGATGACCCTGGTCTTCGCCACCGCCCGCACGGCCGGGGCGATCCACGAAGCACTCCTCGCCGGGCGGGCCCTGGCCTGCTTCGACGGCAACCTGATGGGGCGCGGGGAGTACATCGGCCAGATGATAGACGCTGCGCTCGAAATCCGCGAGATCCGCCAGGTCAACAAGACCAAACGCACGTTCGAGATCGCCAACAAGTCCGACCTGCGTTTCGCCGTCCGTCCGGCCTCCTACGACTATCCCATGCCCGTCTATGCGGGGCAGGTGCTGCGCATCGACATCAGGCAGGGCGAGCAGGTCGAATTCACGAACTGCATCCTCGGCAAGGGCAGGTATTACACCCGCATATTCTGGGAATAGGGCGCAGGGCATACGCCGCCGGGGCTCAGCGCTGCGACGGGCCGCGGCAACCGATACGGTATTTTGTTACAGAAGCTATATTTAAACCACGAATGCAATGAAGAAAGCTATTCAATTCGGAGCCGGGAACATCGGCCGCGGATTTATCGGCGCCGTGCTGGAACAGGCGGGCTACCATGTGGTATTCGCCGATGTGAACGAACAGGTCGTCGCGAGGATCAACTCGGACAGGGCCTATACGGTTCAGATCATGGACACGGTCTGCGAGCAGATGCGCATTACCGACATTTCGGCAATGGACTCCCGGAGCCCGGAACTTGCCGCCCAGATCGCCGGGGCGGAACTCGTCACCACGGCGGTGGGGCTGACCGTGCTGCCCCGCATCGCCGGAGCCATCGCGGCGGGTATCGCCGCACGCAGGGATGCAGGCGTCACCGAGCCGCTCAATGTCATCGCCTGTGAAAACGGCGTCCGCGCCACCACACAGCTCCGGGAGGCTGTCCTCAAGCACCTCGACGAGGCCCAGCGTGACTGGTGCGAGCAGTACGTCGGCTTCCCCGACTGCTCGGTCGACCGCATCGTGCCGCCGGTCAAGAGCGAGAACCCGATCGACGTGGTCGTCGAACGCTTCTTCGAATGGAACGTCGAGCGCGCCGCATTCAAGGGCGCCGTGCCCGAAATCCCCGGCATGAATCCGGCCGACAACCTGATCGCCTATATCGAGCGCAAGCTCTTCACGCTCAATACCGGCCACGCCATCACGGCTTACCTGGGACGGATGAAAGGCTACATGACCATCTGCCAGAGCATCTCCGACGAACATATCCATACCATCGTGAAAGCCGCCATGCGCGAAAGCGGACGGGGGCTGGTGGCGCTCTACGGCTTCGACCGCGACGCCCACTTCGCCTATATCGACAAGATCATCGGGCGCTTCCGCAACCCCTACCTCTGCGACGACGTGACCCGCGTGGGACGCGAGCCGCTGCGCAAGCTTTCGGCAGGCGACCGCCTCGTCAGGCCCATCCTCACGGCCCGCCGCTACGGTATCGGCACGCCCGACCTGCTGCTGGGCGTCGGCGCCGCGCTGCATTACGACAACCCCGAGGACGTGCAGAGCGTGGAAATGCGCCGTCTGGTCGAAAAAGAGGGTGTCAAGGCCGCCCTGGCCCGCATCGCCTCCCTTCCCGACACCGACCCGCTGCTGCCGCTCGCCGCACAGGCCTACGACGAAGTGGAACGTATCATCGCCAAAATCCCCGAAGCACAATGAAAAGACCGAGCCCCCTTCTCCTGCTCCTGGCCGTATGCTGCGCCGCCGTGCTGCCCGCGTGCGCCCAGGCCCCGATACCGCACGCCGTGCGGATCGGGTCGATCGAAGAACTGCAAGCCTATTTCACCTATGACCCCGGCCGTGACATCATCGTCAGCGGACACCGCGGGGGCATGATGCCCGGCTATCCCGAAAACTGCATCGAATCGTGCGAAAAGACGCTGTCGATGATGCCGACCTTCTTCGAGGTCGACTTCAGCTTCACCCGCGACAGCGTCATGGTACTGATGCACGACCTGACGATCGACCGCACGACCACCGGCAAGGGGCGCGTGGCCGACTATACCTACGAAGAGCTGCAACAGTTCTGCCTCGTAGACCGCGACCGCAACGTCACCCCCTACAAGATCCCGCGCCTGAAAGACCTGCTGGAATGGGGCAAGGACAAGGTCGTCTTCAATTTCGACAACAAGTACATCAACACCAAGGGCGTGAGCGACGAGGTGCGCCGCGCCAGCCTCGACTACTATATCAAGCAGTTGCAGCCGGGCGGCGACTGGTCGATGTACCACAACATCATGCTGAGCGTCCGCTCCGTCGAAGAGGCGCTCTACTACTGGGAGCACGGCATCCGCAACGTCATGTTCTGCGTCGAGATCAGCTCGATGGAACATTTCAGGGCTTACGACGCATCGCCCATCCCCTGGAAATACATCATGGCCTATATCCGCCTGGCCGTAAACCCCGACCTGCAACCGGTCTACGACCTGCTGCACGCCGAGGGTGTCATGACGATGACCTCGATCACCGGCTCGTCCGACAAGGTGAAAAACCCCTACGACCGCCGTGTGGCCTACCTGCGCGAGCTGGTCGCCGAACCCGACATCATCGAGACCGACTACCCGTCGGAATTCATCGGCCTGCCGTGGTCGCGCGATGCGATCCACGCCCTGCAGGAAGCTGCGATGCGCAGCCACCGCACCAACCTGAAGTAAAACCCGAACCAACCTGAATAAATGTCTGCAAAACAACTCAATCCGGCCTATGACGGCATGACCGACCAACAGGTCAAGCGTTTTAAATACTGGGAATTCCGCACCATGGCGATGTGCATCTTCGGCTATGCGCTCTTCTATTTCGTGCGTAAGAACCTGAGCATCGCCATGCCTTATCTCAACGAGGAGATGGGCATCTCGAAATCCGACCTCGGCCTGTTCCTCACGCTCCACGGACTGATCTACGGGCTCTCCAAATTCTTCAACGGCATCTGGGGCGACCGCAGCAACGCACGCTATTTCCTGGTGACGGGGCTCGTCTTCTGCGGCATCTGCAACCTGCTTTTCGGGTTCAGTTCGTCGGTGCTGGCGCTGGGTATCTTCTGGGTACTCAACGGCTGGTTCCAGGGCATGGGCGTCCCGCCCTGCACGCGGCTGATGACCCACTGGATCGTCCCCGAGCGGCTCGCCACCAAGATGTCGGTCTGGAACACCTCCCACTCGATCGGCGCCGGCCTGGCCATCATCTTCTGCGGCTATGTCGTCAGCCTGAACTGGGGCGCATGGTTCGACGCCTCGTCGATCCTCTCGCAGCACTGGCGCTGGTGTTTCCTGCTCCCGGCGACGATCGCCATCCTGGGCGCCGCCGTCGTCTGGGCTTTCGTGCGCGACACCCCCTCGTCGGTAGGGCTGCCCGAACTGAAGACCGGCAAGGCGGCCCCGGCCGACGCCAAACCGCATACCAAGGCCGAGCAAAAAGCCGAACACAAGGCGTTCCTGCGCCGCAAGGTCTTCCTGAACCCGACGATCTGGATCATCGCCGTGGGCAATTTCTTCGTCTACATCGTGCGCTTCGCCGTGCTGGACTGGGGACCCACGATGCTCAAGGAGCACCTCCACATGGACATCAGCCACGCCGGATGGACGGTCGCGGCATTCGAAATCGCCGGCATCGCGGGTATGCTCGCCGCAGGCTGGGCCACCGACCGTTTCTTCGGCGGCCGCGCGCCCCGCACCTGCGTGATCTGCATGCTGATGACCGCGCTCTGCCTCGTGGGGCTCTATACCCTCAATGAACATACGCCGCTGGCCGTTGCCATCGCCATCCTGATGTCGGCCGGATTCTTCATCTACGGCCCGCAGGCACTCGTCGGCATCGCCGCGGCGAACATCGCCACCAAGCGCGCCGCCGCCACGGCAGGCGGTTTCTGCGGCCTGTTCGGCTACGGCAGTACGATCGTCTCGGGCTGGGGGATGGGTATACTGGTGCAGTACACCGACTGGAGCGTAGCGCTCTACACGCTGGTCGGCATGGCGCTTGTCGGCACGGCGGTCTTCGCCGCCGCATGGAAAGCCAAGCCGAACGGCTACGACGACTGACGCAGTTTTAGGTTAATGATAATTGTGTGTAGAGAAACCCCCGCAGACTTCCTTGACTGCGGGGGTTTCGTTTGCAGCCGCTTTCCGGGCGGATCGCACGGCCGGCTGCGGCACTCTTTCCGCCGGGAGGTTATTCCACCGTCACCGACTTGGCCAGGTTGCGCGGCTGGTCGACGTTGCGGCCCTTGTTGACGGCGATGTAATATGCCAGCAGCTGCAACGGCACCGACACGACGATCGGCATCAGGCAGTCGGTGACCACCGGCACCTCGATCGTATAGTCGGCACTGCGGCGCACATGCGTGTCGTCGCGGGCGATCACGGCGATGATCTTGCCGCCCCGGGCGCGGATCTCCTCGATGTTGCTGGCCGTTTTCTCGTAGGTGTTGTCCGGCGTGGCGATCGCCACGGTCGGCATCTCGTTGTCGATAAGCGCGATGGCGCCGTGTTTCATCTCGGCGGCGGGGTAGCCCTCGGCGTGGATATAGGAGATCTCCTTCAATTTGAGCGCCCCCTCGAGCGCCGTGGGGTAGTTGTAACCGCGCCCCAGGTAGATGAAGTTGTGCGCATAGGTAAATATCTTCGAGAGGTCGGCGATCTGGTCGCCCAGCCCGAGCACGTCCTCCAGCACGGCGGGCAGTTCCAGCAGTCCCTTCGCCACTTCGCGGTAATACTCTTCCGTCACGGTGCCCTTTTCGCGGCCTACGGCCAGCGCCAGCATCGCCATGACGGTCACCTGCCCCGTGAAGGCCTTGGTCGAAGCCACGCCGATCTCGGGCCCCACATGGATGTATGCCCCCGAGTCGGTCGCCCGGGCGATGGACGATCCCACGACGTTGCAGATGCCGAAGACGAATGCCCCGGCCTTGCGGGCCAGCTCCACGGCGGCCAGCGTGTCGGCCGTCTCGCCCGACTGCGACACAGCGATCACGATGTCGTCGGCATTGATGATCGGGTTGCGGTAGCGGAATTCCGAAGCATACTCCACCTCCACGGGGATCCGGCATATATTCTCGATCAGGTGCTCGCCGATCAGCGCCGCATGCCACGATGTCCCGCACGCCACGAATACGATGCGGCGGGCCGCGAGGAATTTCCCGCGGTTGTCGATCACGCCCGACAGCTTCACCTCGTACGTGTCGGGGCTTATGCGCCCGCGGATACAGTCTACGATGGTCTTGGGCTGCTCGTATATCTCCTTGAGCATGAAATGCGGGTAGCCGCCCTTTTCCAGCTGCGAGATGCTCATCTGCAGCTTCTTGATATCGACTCGGCCCTCGTGGTTGTCGAGCGTGACGATCTTGAGGGGCTTATGGCGGTTGATGACGGCAATCTCGCCGTCGTTCACATAGACGAAATCCTGCGTGTATTCGATGACCGAAGCGGCGTCCGAGCTGAGGAAAAATTCCCCCTCGCCGATGCCGATGGCCATCGGGCTGCTCTGGCGCGCGGCGATGATCTCGTCGCGGTTGCCCTTCTCGATCACGGCGATGGCATAGGCGCCCACGACCTGCCGCAGGGCCTGCTGCACGGCTTCGAGCAGCGTGCAGCCGCCCGTGGTGCGGATGTACTCGATCAGGTTCACGAGCACCTCGGAATCGGTGCTGCTGCGGAACGTGTAGCCGTTCTCCTCGAGCGCGTCCTTGAGCACCCGGTAATTCTCGATGATGCCGTTGTGTATCAGTGCGATGTTCTCCGATTCGGAGTAGTGCGGATGGGCATTCACGTCGTTCGGCACGCCGTGCGTCGCCCAGCGCGTATGCGCGATGCCGATGCTACCGCCCAGCTCCTTGCCCTCGAGGAAATGCTCCAGGTCGGAGACCTTGCCCTTACACTTGTATACGTTGAGCGCACCGTCCTTGCCGACCATGGCGACCCCCGCGCTGTCGTATCCGCGGTATTCGAGCCGGTGCAAACCCTTCAACAGAACCGGGCAGGCCTCGCGCCCCCCGACATATCCTACAATCCCACACATTCGTTCTCAAAATTTTTATCCGGCCAAAAATAAGAAAAAATTTTAAAAACATATTCCCTGTGGGAATAAAAAAGGACATTCAGGCATAACTTTGCGTCATTTGCCGCAAACGGGCAACTGCCTCCGGAGCGCAAAAAACGGGATGCGGATCGAATGTCCGCACCCCGTAATACCGGTTGCCTGCCGTCGCAGCGCCGTGCCGCCCGGCCTATCGGATATATTTGAGCATCTCCCCGACGAGCACCTCGTTGCCCGCGGCCTGCGAGACGCCGCGGTTGCGCCTGAAATTGCAGACGACGCCCCCGGCTTCCCGCACGATCAGGTTCGCGGCACAGACGTCCCACTCGTGCAAATCCAGCTCCCAATAGCCGTCCAGCAGCCCCGCCGCGATGCAGCTCAGGTCATAGGCCGCCGATCCCAGCCGCCGTATGTCGCGCACATAGGGTACGATCCGCGCGACGTTGTCGCTGTTGTTGTCCGGATCGACATCCTTGTCGTAAGGGAAGCCCGTGGCGAGCACCGACGTGGCGAGGGTCTGCTTGGCGGAGACTTGCAGCCGCTTCACCTCGCCTGAGCGGCTCTTCATGTAAGCCCCGCCGCCTTTCGACGCCCAGAACAGCTCCCCCAGGTAGGGTGCATAGACCACCCCGACGACGGTTTCCCCCTGGTGCTGGAGTGCGATCGACACCGAGAAGATCGGCAGCCCCTGGCTGTAATTGGTCGTGCCGTCGAGCGGGTCTATCACCCAGCGGTAATCACTCCCCTCCGTGCCCATTACGCCGCCTTCTTCGCCCAGTATCCCGTGACCGGGATAGCGCCCGAGGATCGCCTGCACGATGTAGGCTTCGCTCTCCTTGTCGGCCCGCGTCACCACGTCGTACGCGTTCGATTTGGTCTCTATCCCCAGGTCGTCGCCCCGGAAATAGGCGAGTTGTATCTCCCCGGCCCCCTTTGCGAGCGGGAAGATGAAATTCAGGAATTCGTCGTACATGGCGCTATTTCTCCGCTGCGAAATACTTGTAAAACAGCGGGATGGTCTCCACGCCCCGGTCGAACTGCTCCAGCCCGTAGCTCTCGTTGGGCGAGTGGATCGCATCCTCCGCGAGCCCGAAGCCGATGAGCAGCGACTTGATGCCCAGGATCGACTCGAACCCGCTGATGATCGGGATCGAACCGCCCGAATAGAAGGGCAGGGGTTTCTTGCCGAAGGTCTCGGCGATGGCCTTCTGGGCAGCCTTGTAGGCCGGCATGTCGGTCGGTGCCACGTAGGGCATGCCGCCGTGCAGCGATTTCACTTTGACCTTCACGCTCTTGGGCGCTATCGACCTGAAATATTTTTCGAACAGCCTGCTGATCTTGCGGTAGTCCTGGTTCGGCACCAGGCGCATCGAAATCTTGGCCGAGGCCTTCGACGGGATCACCGTCTTGGTTCCCTCCTCGGTGTAGCCGCCCCAGATGCCGTTGACGTCGAGCGACGGGCGTACGCCGGTGCGTTCCAGCGTCGTATAGCCCGCTTCACCCTCCACGTCGCCGATCGACAACGATTTCTTATAGCCCGCGAGGCTGAACGGGGCCTTGTTGAACGCCTTGCGCTCGGCAGGCGTCAGTTCGCGCACGTCGTCGTAGAACCCGGGGATCGTCACGCGGCCGTCCTTGTCCACGAGCTGTGCCACGAGGCGCGTCAACACGTTGGCCGGGTTGGCCACGGCGCCGCCGAACAGCCCCGAGTGGAGGTCTTTGTCGGGGCCCGTCACCTCGACCTCCATATAGGCCAGCCCGCGCAGGCCGCAGGTGATCGACGGAGTCTGCATCGAGATCATCGAGGTGTCCGACACCAATATTATATCCGCCTTGAGCATTTTTTTGTTCTGTTCGCAGAACTTGTAGAGGCTCGGGGAGCCGATCTCCTCCTCGCCTTCGAGCATGAATTTCACGTTGCAGGGCAGGCTCTCCGTGGCGCACATCGCCTCGAATGCCTTGGCGTGCATCCACAGCTGCCCCTTGTCGTCGTCGGCACCGCGCCCCCAGATACGGCCGTCCTTGATGACCGGCTCGAAAGGCTCCGTGCGCCACTCCCCGCGCGGGTCTACGGGCATCACGTCGTAGTGGCCGTAAACCAATACGGTCTTGGCCTTGGGATCGACAATCTTCTCGGCATAAACGACCGGGTTGCCCTCCGTCGGGAAGACCTCGGTGCGGTCGGCGCCCGCCTTTGCGAGCGCCGCGGCCAGCCATTCGGCGCACCGCGTCATGTCGGGCTTATGCTCGCTCTGGGCGCTGATCGAAGGAATGCGGAGCAAGTCGAACAACTCGCTGATAAACCGTTCTTTATTGGCTTCTATATAACTTTTTACTTTATCCATCCGGCAAGGGTTTTATTCGGTTTTCTTCAATACGTAATTTTCGGCCAGCGCCCCCGTGACGGGTTGTTTGTCGGCATCGAGCTTGCGCACCTGATTCTCCTCCACCTTGTAGTACTCCGGCTGCCCGTCCATCGGGGTCAGCGTCAGCAGGTTCCCCTTGACCTTGTAGGCGCCCTTCTCGTCGAATTCCGAGTCGCGGTCCAGGTATTTCATGTGCAGGCTGTACGTGCCGTCCTTCTTCAGCGTGAGGCGCATGTCGATCCCCGGGCAGTCCGCCGCCGGGAAAACCCCGGTGTATGTCCCCTGGTAGTCGAGCGAGCTCTCCGCATCGTGCATGTCGACCTTCACGGCATCCGCTTTGACCTTTTCAGATACCGCCTTTTTCTGTTGGTTGCCCCCGCAGGCGACAAGCGTTATCGCAGCCGCGAGGATCATGACTTTATTCTTCATAGTCGTTTCGTTTAAACTGTTTATATTTTACAGATTTCCTTGATTTCCCCGATGAACCGCTGTGCCAGCGCCTCGGCCGCAGCCATCGACTTCGCCTCGGTATAGACCCGGATAATGGGTTCGGTATTCGACTTGCGCAGGTGCACCCAGTTCTCCGGGAAGTCGATTTTCACCCCGTCCGTATCGTTCACATTCTCACCGGCATAACGTTCCTTTATCTCACGCAGCACTTTATCCACGTCGATCGCCGGTGTCAGCTCGATTTTATTCTTCGACGCATAGTATGCCGGATAGGTCGCACGCAACTGCGTCATGGTCATCCCCGTCTGTGCGAGCCATGTCAAAAAGAGTGCCGTTCCCACCAGCGCATCGCGCCCGTAGTGCAGCCCCGGGTAGATCACGCCCCCGTTGCCTTCTCCGCCGATCACGGCGCCTACCTCCTTCATCCTGGCCACGACGTTCACCTCGCCGACGGCCGAAGCATAATATTTGCCGCCGTGCCGCTCCGTCACGTCGCGCAGCGCCCGCGACGAGCTCAGGTTGGAAACGGTGTTCCCGCCCGGGTGCTTCGTGAGAATGTAGTCGGCCACAGCCACCAGCGTGTACTCCTCGACGAACATCGAGCCGTCCTCGCTGACCAGTGCCAGCCGGTCGACATCGGGATCCACGACGATCCCCAGGTCGGCCTTCTCGCGGCAGATCACCCCGGCTATTTCGGTCAGGTTCTCCGGCAGCGGCTCGGGGTTGTGGGCGAATTCGCCCGTGGGGTCGCAGTTCAGCTCCACGACCTCGCACCCCAGCCGTCGCAGCAATTCTGGCATCACGATGCCGCCCACCGAATTCACGGCGTCCACGACGACCTTGTAGCGGCGCGCACGGATGGCCTGGGCATCGACCAGCGGGAGCGCCAGCACCTGCGCGATGTGCCGTTCGTTGAACGGTTCGCGCGAAAGGACGCGCCCGATGCCGTCGACGGTGGGGTATTCGTAATCCTCCTCTTCCGCCATCGCAAGCACCTGTTTCCCCTCGGCGTCGCTGAGGAATTCCCCGTCGGCGTTGAGCAGCTTCAGGGCATTCCACTGGCGGGGGTTGTGCGAGGCGGTGATGATGATGCCGCCGTCGGCCTTGTGCGTGATGACGGCCATCTCGACCCCCGGCGTGGTGCACAGGCCGACGTTTATCACATCCGCACCGCACGCCAGCAGGGTGCCTTCGACCAGGTCGGCGACCATCTCGCCCGAAATCCGGGCGTCGCGGCCGACAACTATGGTAAGTTTTTTGCCCGGATTGCGGCGGGCGGCGAGACGGGCGTAGGCCGTGGTGAACTTCACCACGTCGGGCGGCGTCAGGTTCCCGGCCTGGGCCCCTCCCACGGTGCCCCGGATGCCGGAAATGGATTTAATCAATGTCATATTTCAAGGCTTTGATGCGGAGTTTCCGCTATACATATATTTATGAAAAATTCCCTTCGAAGTTTTGATATTCGAGGTAAATATATTACTTTTATGCCAATTATGAAAATTTAAAAACGACTATTATGAGAACGATTCCAGCTTCCGAATTGATTATCAACGACGACGGTTCCATTTTCCATCTGCACCTGCTTCCGGAGCAGTTGGCCGATACGGTGATCCTCGTCGGGGATCCGGGCCGCGTGGCCCTCGTGGCGGAACATTTCGATACGAAAGAGTGCGAAGTCGCAAACCGTGAATTCAAAACGGTGACCGGCACCTACAAAGGCAAACGCATGACGGTGCTCTCGACGGGCATCGGCATCGGCAACATCGACATCTCGGTCACGGAGCTCGATGCGCTGGCCAACGTCGATTTCGCCACCCGGCAGGAGAAGGCCCAAAAAAGGCAGCTTACACTGGTCAGGCTCGGCACGTCGGGGGCCATCCAGCCCGATATCAAGGTGGGGGAGTTCGTCTTCTCGCGCACGTCGGTAGGCTTCGACGGCCTGCTCAACTACTACAAGGGGCGCAACGAGGTCTGCGACCTGGAGATCGAAAAGGCTTTCATGGAGCATGTCGGCTGGAACGAGCTGCTGCCCAAACCCTATTTCAGCGACGTGACGCGCGAGGGCATCACCATCGCCGCCCCGGGCTTCTATGCGCCGCAGGGCCGCTGGGTTCGCCTCGAACCGCAGGATGCCGAGCTCAACGCGAAAATCGAATCGTTCGGCTACCACGGCCGCCGCATCACCAATTTCGAGATGGAGGGCTCGGCGCTGGCCGGCCTGGCAGCCCTGATGGGACACCGCGCCGCGACCATCTGCACGATCATCGCACAGCGTATCGCCCAGAATGTCGACACCGATTACAAGCCCTTCGTGCGCAAAATGATCTCGACGGCGCTCGACAAATTGGCAGTATTGAAATAAGCAATCCATATAACAGAAAATAAAAGAAAGGAAACAACGTATGAAATTTTCAGTATCAAGCTCGGCCCTGCTTTCGCTTCTGGCTACCACCGGCAAGGTTATCAGCAATAAAAACACGCTGCCCATCCTGGATTACTTCCTCATGGAGCTCAATGGCAACGAACTGAAGGTCACCACTTCCGACCTCGAAACGACGCTCATAGGCTCTATCACGGTCGACAGCGTGGAAAGCGAGGGCACCATCGCGGCTCCCGCCAAACTGATGCTCGACTCGCTGAAGGAGTTTTCCGAGCTGCCGCTGACCATCGACGTCAACGACAAGAACTGGGAGATAACGATCAACTGGAAGAGCGGTTCGCTCTCGATCCCCGGCGCCAGCGCCGTGAGCTATCCCGCCGTGCCGCAGCTGAGCGCCGAGAAGAAGGAGCTCCGGCTGGATGTGGACATGCTCGTGAACGGCATCAACAAGACCATCTTCGCCACGGCCGACGACGAGTTGCGCCCGGTGATGAACGGCATCTACATCAACCTCGCGCCCGGGGCGCTGACGTTCGTGGGAACCGATGCGCACAAACTCGTGAAATACGAGTCCGAAGCCGAAAACGAGGTCAGCGCATCGTTCATCCTGCCCAAGAAACCGGCCAACCTGCTCAAGTCGGTGCTCCTGAAGGAGGACGACGCCATCGAGGTCTGCTTCGACTCGAAGAACGCCATGTTCAAGCTCAAGAGCCACACGCTCGTATGCCGCCTGATCGAGGGCAACTACCCGAACTACAACGCCGTGATCCCGGCCAACAACCCCAACAAGGTGCTCGTCGACCGCATCGAGCTGGTGAACGGCATCAAGCGCGTGGCCGTCTGCTCGAACCCGACCACCAACCTGATCCGCATGGACATCGGCGACAACCGGATCAACCTCACGGCGCAGGACATCGACTTCTCGGTTTCGGCCAACGAGACCATCTCGTGCAGCTACGACGGCGAGCCGATCTCGATCGGTTTCAAATCGACGTTCATGGTCGAGATACTCTCGAACATGGACACCCCGACCGTGGTGGTCGAACTGGCCGACTCGACCCGCGCGGGCGTATTCAAACCCGTCTACGACGACAAGCAGACCAGCGCGACGCTCATGCTGCTCATGCCGATGATGATCAACGCATAACGCCCGACAGATGAAGTTAAACCTCAAGCGCCCGATCGTCTTCTTCGACCTCGAAACCACCGGCGTGGACACGGCCAAAGACCGCATCGTCGAGATCTCGATGGTCAAAGTGATGCCCGACGGCGAGCAGATCGTCAAGACCCGCAAGCTCAACCCCGGGATGCATATCCCGGCGGAAGCCACGGCCATCCACGGCATCACGGACGAAGACGTCAGGGATTGCCCGACCTTCGCGCAGGTCGCCAAATCGCTCGAACAGTTCATCCGCGGCTGCGACTTCGGCGGCTTCAACTCCAACCGCTTCGACCTGCCGGTGCTGGTCGAGGAGTTCCTGCGGGCGGGCGTCGACGTGGATTTCAAACGCCGCCGTTTCGTCGACGTGCAGAACATCTTCCACAAGAAGGAACAGCGCACGCTGGTGGCGGCCTATAAATTCTATTGCGACAAGGATCTGGAGGACGCCCATTCGGCAGAGGCCGATACGCTGGCGACCTACGAAGTGCTCATGGCGCAGCTGGAACGCTACCCCGACCTGGAGAACGACATCGACAAACTGGCCGAGTTCTCGACCCGCGGCGAGGCGGCTGACTACGCCGGGCGCATCCTTTTCAACGAAAAGGGCGAGGAGGTCTTCGGGTTCGGCAAGTACAAGGGGCGCCCCGTCGCCGAGGTCTTCCGCGCGGAGCCGAGCTACTACGCATGGATGATGAACGGGGACTTCCCGCTCTACACCAAGAAGGTCATTACGGAGATCCGTATGCGTGAAAAAACGAAATGACGATGAAGCGATTCTGTGCGACAGCCCTGCTGCTCCTGTGGAGCCTGTGCGCCCTTGCGGTGCAGAAATCCGGGACGATCGTATACATAAACGGCTCGAAATTCTACGTCCACACGGTGCAGCCCGGCGAAACGCTCTACGGGCTTTCGAAGGCCTACGAGGTGGGGGAGAAGGTCATCCTGCAACATAACCCCGCGGCAGCGCAGGGGTTGCGCGCAGGGGAGAGCATCAAGATACCCTTCGTATCGGACGTCCCCCAGCCCAAGTCGGATCGCAAGCTGCGCAAGACTTTCGACATCCATACCGTGACGCAGGGCGAGACGCTCTACGGCATCTCGCGCAAATACGAGATCCCGATCCAGACCGTCATCGAGGACAATCCGAACCTCGACCCGGCGCACCTGCGCCTCGGGGAGCGCATCCTGATCCGCAAGAAGGAGATCGGCTCCGAAGACGAGGCCGGCACGAGGGAGCAGTGGGAGGCTTACCGCAATTCGCTCAACAGCGTGGCCGAGGAGGGCTTCGCCTACCACATCGTGAAGCCGGGCGAAACCTTCTATTCGCTTTCGCGCCGCTTCGGCATCACCGAGGATCGGCTCGGGACGCTCAACGGGGGGCTGAAACCCGCCGATCTGAAAGCCGGGGCGATCATCAAGGTGCCGGGCTCTGCGGAACAGCTCGCAGCAGCCGAAAACGGCCCGCAGGCCGACAGCCTGCAAGGGCGGGACTCGCTCCCGGGAATCTTTGCCGGCAGCAGTCCGAAGCAGGTCGAATTCCGCGCCCTGCGCCGCAGCGCACCGCTCAAGGTGGCACTGATGCTGCCGATGGCCGTCGGCAACGAGCCCAACGGCAACTACCTCGAATTCTACCAGGGCTTCCTGCTGGGGCTGGACAGCGTGCGGACGAAATACGGCAACTCGATAGACCTCACGCTTTACAACACGGCCCGCAATGTGGATGCGATCCGCGAAATCGTCAAAAGCGACGCCTTCGCCGGCACCGGGCTGATCGTCGGCCCCGTATACGAGGAGGGGCTCCATCCCGTCATCCTCTATGCCGAGGAGCACGACGTCCCCGTCGTCTCGCCGCTGGCCAGCATCACGGGGATGAACAGCGACGCCCTGTTCCAGATGGCACCCGACCCGTCGCACAAATGGGACAAGGTCGCCGACCTGGTGAACGGCGACAAACAGGTGACGCTGATTTACAGCGACAGCACGGACAAGGACTTCGAATCCGAGATCCTCGCCCTGCTGGGCGATTCCGACTACCGGAAGTACACCTATACTTATGTGCACCCGTCGAACCGCCCCGCCAACAACCCGGGCGACCTGACGCCGCTGCTGGATAACGGCGAGGACAATGTTTTCGTCGTCATGACCGACGACGAAGTCGAGGTCGAGCGCATCCTCGCGGCCATCGCCTCAGCCGATACGAGCATCACGGGCCGCGGGCGCACGGCTCCGCGCTTCGTCGTGCTGGGCAACACCCGCTGGAACCGCTACGGCAACCTCGACCGCACGGTGTTCTTCAAAGACCGTGTCGTATTCATCTCCACCTACCACGCCAAGCGCGACTCGCAGGCGATCCTCGATTTCGACCGTGCCTATATCCGCGCCTTCGGCGCATTGCCTTCGCTCTACTCCTACCGCGGTTACGACGCCGCCCTGATCTTCTGCCCCGCGATGTACAACGACATCGAATACGACATGGAAGGACGCAGCTATACGCCGCTGCAAACCACCTATGTCTTCGGCCAGGGCGAGCAGCGCGACAACCACGTCAACCGCAACTGGACGCGGGTGAACTACAACAGCGACTTTACGATCACCATCGAATAAAGCGACCCCTATGGCAGCATTGACCAATACGATCCCCGAAAAAACCATCGAGCGGCTGAGCGAATACCGCCGTACGCTCCTGGCCAGCCACAAGCAGGGCATTACGCATATTTTCTCGCACGTATTGGCGGGCATCCACGGCATCACGGCCGTGCAGGTGCGCCGCGACCTGATGCTCATCGGCTTTTCGAGCGATACGAAAAAGGGATACGACGTACAGGTGCTCATCGAGTACATCAGCAAGATACTCGACAGCCCCTCGCAGATGAACATCGCCGTGCTGGGCATGGGACACCTGGGACAGGCCATCACCAAATATTTCAACGGCAAGGGGCTCAAGCTGAAGATCACGGCTGCCTTCGACGTCGATCCCGAGAAGGTCGGCAAGACCATCGACGGCATCCCGTGCTACCACATGGACACCTTCGAGAACATGGTCGTCAACCAGGACATCAGCATCGTCATCGTCTCTTCGCCGACGAAGGTCGCCCCGAGCCTCGTGGTGCCGATCATCAACGCCGGCATCAAGGGCGTGCTCAATTTCACCTCCACGCCGCTGAATTTCCCGCAGGGCATCGTCGTCGAGAACTACGACATCACCACGCTGCTCGAAAAGGTGGCCTATTTCGTCAAGGAAAACGAAGAAAGCAACAGCAGCAACGCATGATGCAACGCGAAGCAAAAAACGCAGCGGAGGGCGGAAAAACAGGCAGCCACGACATACACGGCGACCTTGCGGAACACCGTCCGGTTGCCGGGCGGCCGGACATGCGGGTTTTTTACGGGTTCGATACACTTCCGCATTTCGTCCGTCCGACGGTGACCGTCGGATCGTACGACGGCGTGCACAGCGGGCACCTGGCCCTGTTGCGTACCGTTGCCGGGAGGGCTCGCGCACAGGGGGGCGAGAGCGTCGTACTCACGTTCGAACCCCATCCCCGCGTGACGCTCGGCCGGGCCGACGGCCTGCGGCTGCTGACCTCGCTCGAAGAGAAAATTTACCTGCTCGGACAGCAGGGCATCGACAACCTGATCGTCATCCCGTTCGACAAGGCATTCAGCGCCCTTGCGCCCGACACGTTCATCCGCGACTACCTCGTGGGGCGCATCGGCGCCGAAACGCTGGTCGTGGGCTTCAACCACCGCTTCGGGCGCGACAAGCAGGGCAGTTACGACTACCTGGGCAGCCACGGCTTCGGACTGGAGGTCGTGGAAGTCGGCGAATGCGACGTGGACGCCGAAAAGGTCAGCTCCACCGTCATCCGCCGCCTGGTGGCGCAGGGCGACATGGCCCGTGCAGCCCGCCTGTTGTCGCATCCCTACCTCGTCATCGGGACGGCGGCGGCCGGCCGCATCCGCACCGACGACCCCCTCAAGCTCCTGCCGCCCGCAGGGTCGTACCAAGTCCGCATCGGCGGCCGGCCTGCAAGGCTGACTGTCGACACATCACAAAATCTGATAATCCGCGACGGCTGCCCCGACGGGCGTGCCGTCCTAACCTTTTAAGCACCATGCTGAGTTACGATTGCCAAATCCGCGTGTGGTACAAGCACACCGACCAGATGGGCATCTGCCACCATTCGAACTACATCTGTTACTATGAAGCTGCACGCAGCGAACTGCTCCGCTATCTGGGCATGTCCTTCGCCGAAGTCGAGAAGCGGGGCATCATGATGCCCATCCTCGAGGTGCAGTCCAAATACCACCGCCCGGCCTACTATGACGAGCTGCTCACCGTGCGCATCATGCTCCGCGAGCTGCCCACGGCACGCATCAATTTCTTTTATGAAATCTACAACGGCAAAGGCGAGCTGCTCAATACGGGCATGACGCAACTGGGCTTCATCCACAGCGATACGCGCCGCCCGTGCCGCGTCCCCGACTGGTTCCTGAAACTGGTCGCCGACAAATGGACGGAAGAGTAGAGGCCGCCGCGGCACTTCGATGCTTCTCACAACGGAAAGGCTCCGGATCGTTCCGCTGACACCCCGGCAGCTGGGGCTTTGGCTGCATGACATTCGGGCACTGGGAAAGGAACTGGATTGCCGCTGCACAGCCGGAAGCCCGCGCGGAGACTTCCGCCGGATCGTCGAGGGGCAGTACGCACTCGCCGCCGCCGACCCCGTCAATCACCTCTTCCACACCTTCTGGTTCCTGATCTTACGGGATGGCGGTGTCGTTGCGGGATCGGCCTGCTTCAAAGGGGCGGCGGATGCCGACGGAAGGGTAGAGATCGGCTACGGGCTGGAAAAGGCCTTTGAAAAACAGGGTTACATGACGGAAGCCGTCCGGGCATTGTGCGCATGGGCGAAGCAGCAGCCCGGAGTCCGGCAGATCACCGCCGAGACCGACCCGGATAACCGCGCCTCGCAGCGCGTTCTGCAAAGGGCCGGGTTCCATCCCGCCGAAGCGGACGCAACCCGATGGTGGAGCCTGTGAAACCGGGCTGTCTGCCACCCGGGAAATATAAAAGGCCGTTCGCAAGAACGGCCTTTTATATTTTAGTCGATCCGGAATCGTCAATCCGGAATTCCGGCTTTCCGGGGAACGGGGCCGACTCGTGGCGGGAAAAACTGTTCCCGACGGCCGGCAGGCTCCCGCAAAGTCATTCGAGCATCCCCTTGAGCGTCTTTTTCATCAGGTCGTGGTCGCGGAAGTCGTTACGCAGTTTATAGCTGCCGTCGCGGTCGACCAGCACGTAGGACGGAATGCCGTCGATCCGGAATTTTTCGCAAAGGTATTTCCACTGTGTGTCGTTGAGCCGGTAATGCTTGCCCGCGATTTTGGCGATGCCGGTCTTGTAGGCTACCAGCGGCGAGGTCTCGTTGGCGATGTATATCCACACCAGGTCGTCGCTCTTCAGTTCCCCGCTCTTGAGCGGCTCGTTCGCTTTGATCGAAGCCCGGCAGGGGCCGCACCACGTGTTCCAGAAATCGACGAACACCACCTTGCCCTTGTAGGGCGCAACAATCGCATCGAAGAGCTTGTCGACGGCAACCTCGGGCGTCGTTTCGATACGGACGTCCTTCACCGACTCCAGCTCCTTGCGCACACGCGCCTGCATCGCCTCGCAGGCCTCGGCGTAGAACGGCTCCTTGAGCGAATGCAACAGGTCGAGGTCTTCCTGCGTAAGGGCGTTGTTCTCGGCCTTGGACGGCAGCCCCACGACTTTGGGCAGGTCGTAGACGATGCCGTCCGTCGCATGGACAAGGTCTGCCCACTCGACATCCGTATAGCTGCGGGATACCGCATTTACATAATCGGAGAGGTCTATTCCCATCAGCAATTTCAGGTTATTGATGTCGAAAAGCCCGGCGACGGCCGTATAGTGTTCGGGCTTCAGCAAGGCGAACTCATAATCGGGTTCGACGCGGTAGTCCCACTCATTGTTTACACTGCGGTAATTATGCGCCAAAAAGAATCCGCCCATCGAGATCGCAGTCAGCGCCTCCTGCTGCAACGTGAGCAGGGACAATTCCTTCATCATCCCGGACACCGGGCTGCGCGCGATGCTGTCCGCCAGGCTTTCGTATTTCGACACGACCATCTGCGTATACTCGTCGGCACTCATGCGGTAATCCGCGAAATCGCCCGAATAGAGGTTCATGCGGATACTGCTGCCGCCACTCGCATCCACCTGCGCATTGAGATCCGCATACGTCCCGGTCGTATAGAGCCTGCGCCCGGGCGCAGGCTCGCGCTCCTTGTCGCGGCGCTGCACGACGGCCCGGCCGCCTGCCCCCATATCGACATACATGTCCAGCGTTTCACCGGGGGCAATCCAGCACATCCCGAATACCGGGCCGCACGAAACATAGGCCATGGCCGTGCCGTACTGTTCGAATCGCAGGGTTGCCGTGCCGCTTTCGGGGTCGATGGCCGCCGTATGCTCTTCCTGCCCGTTCAGCAGCGAATTGACATACATGGCGACCTCCTTCGCCATTCCCCTGCGGTACCCCAGCAGGCGGACGTTCACGGTGGTTGTCCCCACCGCGAGTATCGGTTCGGGAACGGGGCCGTCTTCGGGGGCCTTCCGCAGTTCGCGGGGTAACCCCTCGGGATAACGCGGATACTCCTTCTTACCCGTCAGGTCGACCCCGTAGAGTTTGAAGCAGTCGTCGCAGTCCGATTCGATGAAATCGAACGACTTCGTTCCCCGCGGCAGCGGCCCGAATTTCAGCACGAACGACGCTTCGCCCGAGTCGGGCATCCAGAAGAGCGAATCGGGGAGGATACCCTCGCTGCCCTGCAACATATATTTCTGCCCGTCGGCCAGCAGGTAGCTACCCGCGTCGATGCGGATCCAGTTGTGCGGTCGGAAATAGGCATCGACATGCAGCACGGTCGCCGTGTCGCTCAGTTCTATTTTCGGAAAGTCGAGCGTCATGGTGTTGGCAGCTCCGATCAGGGGGTTCTCGACGACACGGTTTGCCGGGGTGCACGACGCAAGGAGCATCCCGACCGCCACCGCACCGGAGGTTAGCAGTTTTCTCATAACTCGGGGTTTTAGGTTATGACAAATATAACCTTTTATTCCTTTGCGCAACTATTTCCGCACAAGTATTTTACGGCCCGTCGGCAAATAAAAGGGGGCTGCACCCTGCGGCGCAGCCCCCTCCTCATTAACCCCTGCCCGTTACTTTTCGATCAGCGAAATCGAGCGCTGGATGAAATCCGTCAGGCTCTTGCCCTTGAGCATCCCGTTGGTCAGCAACGCCAGGTCGATGATCTGCTTCACGAGCTTGTTTTCACCGCCGATCTCGCGCAGCCGCTCGTTGCGCTCATCGCGCAGCGTGACGACCTTCTTCGACAACTCCTCGCGCATGGCCTTTTCCTCTGCGGTAAGCTCTTCCTCCTTCTTGCCCTTGGTAACCTCCTCGAAGCGGTTCTCCTCGGCCACGGCCGCGTCGATCTTCTTGGTGATGGACTTCAGCTTGTCGCCGTAAGCCTTCTCGGCATCGGAGAGGATGTCCGCGACGATGGGGTGGTTGCCGTTCACCGCGATGGTGAAGTTGTCGGGCATCTGCCCGTAGAACTGGCTCATGCCCCCGCCGCCCGCTGCGGCCATCTCCTTCATACGGCGCATGAATTCGTTCTGCGTAATCACCACGGGCGCCTCGTCGGGCGACATGGCCTCGAACGAAATGTTGTAGTGTATCTTTTCGTCCTTGGGCATCTGGCTTTCGAATACCGGGCGCAACAACTCCTGCTGCGCTTCGGTGAGCGACATCTTGATGTTGTCCTCCTTCTGGATGAGCTTGTCGATCACATCGCTGTCCACGCGCACGAAACGCGTCTCCTTGTTTTTCGACTCATACCAGTTGACGTAGTGGTTGTCAAGCTGGCCGTCCATCAGCAGCACGTCGTAGCCCTTGCCCCTGGCGGCTTCGAGGAACGTGTGTTTTTCCACGGGGTCGTCCACATAGAGCAGCACGACGGTCTTGTTCTTGTCGGTCTGGTTCTCCTTTACCTTCTCGAGATACTCCTTGGGCGTGAAATACTTGCCCTCGACGTTCTTCCAGAGCATGAAATCCTGCGCCTTCTCGGCGAACTTCTCGTCGGTGAGGATGCCGTACTGGATAAAGATCTTCAGGTCGTCCCATTTCGACTCGTAATCCGGGCGCATCGTGTTGAACAGCTCCTGCAGCCGGTCTGCGACCTTGCGGGTGATGTAATTCGAGATCTTCTTCACGTTGGCATCGCTCTGCAGGTAGCTCCGCGACACGTTCAGCGGAATGTCCGGCGAGTCGATCACGCCGTGCAGCAGCGTCAGGTATTCGGGCACGATGCCTTCGACCTGGTCGGTCACGTAGACCTGGTTCGAATAGAGCTGTATCTTGTTCTTCTGAATCTCGAAGTTGTTGTGTATCTTCGGGAAATAGAGGATGCCCGTCAGGTGGAACGGGTAGTCGATGTTCAGGTGGATCGAGAACAGCGGCTCGTCGCTCATGGGGTAGAGCTCGTGGTAAAACTCCTTGTATTGCTCCTCGGTAATGTCGGCCGGCTTGCGCGTCCACAGCGGGTCGACGTTGTTGATGACGTTGTCCTTGTCCGTGTCGACGTACTTGCCGTCCTTCCACTCCTTGACCTTGCCGAAGGCAATCGGGATCGGCAGGAAACGGCAGTACTTGCGCAGCAGCCCCTCGACTTTCGAATCCTCGGCATATTCGAGCGCATCCTCCGACAGGTGCAGGACGATGGTCGTACCGCGGTCATGCGCCTCGTCGGTCTCCTCCATTTCGAATTCGGGCGTCCCGGTGCAGCTCCAGCGCACGGTCTTGGCACCCTCCTTCCAGGATTTCGTTATGATCTCCACCTTGTCGGCCACCATGAACGACGAGTAGAAACCCAGTCCGAAATGCCCGATGATCGCCTGGTTCTTGTACTTCTCCATGAACTCCTCGGCTCCCGAGAAAGCGATCTGGTTGATGTATTTGTCGACCTCTTCGGCCGTCATGCCGATGCCGCGGTCGGTTACGGTCAGCGTTTTGGCATCCTTGTCCGCCGAAACGCGGATCGTCAGGTCGCCCAGGTCGCCCTTCATTTCGCCGATCGACGAGAGGGTCTTCAGTTTCTGGGTTGCGTCGACTGCATTGGAGATCAGCTCGCGCAGGAAAATCTCATGGTCTGAATAAAGGAATTTTTTGATCACGGGGAATATGTTCTCCGTCGTCACTCCGATTTTTCCGTTTTTCATAGTTTTATCGTTGTATTATAATTTGATTCGTCTCTGCCCCAGTTTCAACAAACCGTGTGCCAGCCCCCGATTCCTGCCAAACTGTCAGTCGCGCATGACAGCATATGCCGAAAAAAAGTTGCCGCAGCGAGAGTTTTGCCTTATATTTGTACGACGGATTCAAACACACGACCAACTATGGATTTCCTCTCGTTAGCCAAGAAACGGTATGCCTGCCGTAAATATACGGCCCAAAAGGTCGAACAGGCAAAACTCGACACGATCCTCGAAGCCGGCCGCGTGGCTCCCACAGGCGCCAACCGCCAGCCCCAGCGGCTCATCGTCGTGCGTTCCGAAGAAGGCATGGCACGCCTGGCACGCTGCACGCGCGATTTCGGGGCGCCCTGCGCCATCATCGTATGCGCCGATACCGGCCAGGCCTGGGAGCGGAAATACGACGGCAAGGTGATCGGCGACATCGACGCTTCGATCGTCACCGACCACATGATGCTTTGCGCCGCGTCGCTGGGGCTCGACACGCTGTGGATCTGCATGTTCAAACCCGAAGCCGTACGCGCGGAATTCAACCTGCCGGAGCATGTCGAACCGGTGAATATCCTGCTCGTGGGCTACGGCGCCGGCATCCCGGCCGACCCAGGCCGCCATGAGCTGCTGCGCAAACCGCTGTCGGAGACGGTCGTCGAAGAACGATTCTGAGCCTCCGCCCCGCTAAAAACAATCCGGGAGAACACAGCCGGGGTGCTGCGGCAATGCCCGGCGGCCGTCCGCTCGTCCGTCGAGCCGGAGGCTGCCCGCGTCCCGCCCCCATGAACCGGATCGGCTCCGAATTCATCCATGCCGGCATCCGACACCCCGATAATCCCCGAAAAACGGGCGCCGCAAGGTTCATACCGACCTGCGGCGCCCGTTTTCATCGGACACGGTTCCGGATTCCGGAACAACAACTATTTGGCGTACAACCGGAATTTCATGCTCCACGTCCCGCCCGGGGCGATCGACCGGAAACCTTCGGCTTCGGGGTCGGGCATGTTCGGGGCGTTGGTCGTCCACGACTGCGGCTCGGGGCAGCAGTAGGGAACCTTGCCGCCGTTGTTCCAGATCGTCCAGCAGGTCGTCTGCCCGTCCACCTCGTAGCAGGTACGGACGCCCGTGCGCAGGTTCTCGACCAACGCGCCGCGGAACGGCTTGCCGTCCACCTCGATCTCGCGCACCGTGAAAGCCGCCTCGATCGGGTCGCAGTCCGTTACCTGCAACCCTGCGCCGCGCAGCCGGGCAAATTTCTCCGACAACGGCAACTTGCGGCCGGTCGGGATGTTACGTCCGCTCAGCTCAACTTGTTCTCCAATCGCCGCACGCATCACGTAATCGCCTGCCGCACCTCCGGCGAAGGGAATCCGCATCGGCGTATGGAACCCCACGCCGACGGGCATCGGCTCCTTGCTGCGGTTGGCGAACATCACCTCCTGTTCCAGCCCGCCGGCCGTGAGGCGGTATACGATCTTGCACTTGAACTCGTGCGGGAAATCGCGGAATATCGCATCGTTCCCCGCATTCGAATAGTAACGGCATTCGACCAGCACCTCGTCCGCGGTTTCCCACGCCTTCGACACGGCGAAAGGCTGGCTCTTGAGAATGCCGTGGTGATAGTGGCCTCCTTTCGCGTCGGTGATCGGGAAGCGGTAGGTGCGCCCGTCGAACGTGTATTGCCCGTCGGCAATGCGGTTGGGCGGGAAGAGGATCGGCAGTCCGAACACATGCGGGCGCCGCCGGAACTCTTCGACCTCATCCCCGGCGGGTGCACGCAGGATTTCGATGCCGCGCCGCGTGTCGGCCAGCCGCACGAGGTTGGCGCCCATGTCCGGAACCAGCAGGGCCGCGTAGTCCCCTTTCGAAAACTCCACGGCCCGCATTCCATGCCACGCTATGCTGCGCAGCATCTTAGAGCAGCTTTTCGATCTTGGCGACCAGCGCATCCTTCGATGCGGCACCGACCTGCTTGTCCACCAGTTCCCCGCCCTTGAGGAAGATAATGGTGGGGATGTTGCGCACGCCGTATTTCGCCGTGATCTCATCGTTCTCCTCCACGTCGCACTTGGCGATCAGGACGCGGCCCTCATACTCGGTGGCGAGCTCGTCCACGATGGGGGCTACCATGCGGCAGGGACCGCACCATTCGGCCCAGAAGTCGATGACGACGGGCAGCTCTGACGAAAGTACTTCCTGAAAATTCTCCTTTGTGATTGCTAAAGCCATAATTACAAGGTTTTTAATTGTTTGTATAGTTTATGCGATCGAATACTTTATGTCGTTGTCCTCCAAATAGCCTACCAGCGACTGCGTGAGGCTCACCTTATAGCTTTTCGAGAAAAGGCTCAGCGAGACATGCGCGTCGCGGTCGTAGACATTGACCCGGAACAGGGTTTCGCCCCGAGCTTCGCGGACACGTTCCGACAGGTCGCGGATCAGCTCCTGCGTCACCTCCTGCACGGGCAGCTGCACATGCATCTCCTTGATCATCGTGTCGCGCATCTCCGAGAGCTGCACCATCGAGATGATCTTGAATTCCAGCTCCTTGTCATTATAGGGCTTGGGCTGCACGCGGCCGCGGATAAAGAGGAAATAATCCGCAAAGAGGTATTTGCGGAAATTCTCGTAGTCCTTGCCGAACAGCGCGAATTCGTGCGTGCCGTTGTAATCCTCCAGCACGAACTTGCCCCACGGCTTGCCGGTTTTGGTCATCAGGTTCTGCACGCTCACGACCATGCCCGCCACGGCGATCTCCTGTCCCTTGAAGGGATCGAGGTTCTCCAGCTCCGTGAGCTGGGTCTTGCACATGTGGTTGATGATGACCTTATAGTCGTCCAGCGGGTGTGCCGACAGGTAAAGGCCGATCATCTCGCGCTCCTTGGCAAGGGTCTCCAGCTGCGTCCAGTCGGCGCACGCCGGCAGCACGGGGCGCTGGATGTCCACCTGCCCGCCGCCTCCGAACAGGCTTTGCTGGGCGTTGTTCTTCTCGGCCTGGAAACGCTGTCCGTAACGCATCAGCTGTTCGATGAAGGTGATGCTCGTATTGTCGCGTGCATCCGCCCCGAAGAACTTGCCCCGGTGGAAGCCCGATATCGAATCGAACCCGCCGGCATAGGCCAGGTTCTCGAAGCATTTGCGGTTCACGGCCGTGAAGTTCACGCGCTCCATCAGGTCGTATATGTCCTTGAAGCGGCCGTTGGCGTTGCGTTCGGCGATGATGCTCTCCACGGCGGCTTCGCCGACACCCTTCACGGCCCCCAGCCCGAAACGCACGTCGCCGGACTTGTTCGACGAGAAGGTGCGCATCGACTCGTTGATGTCGGGCCCCAGCACCCGGATGCCCATGCGCTTGCACTCGTTCATGTAGAGCGTCAGCTGCTTGATGTCCGCCAGGTTTCGGCTCAGCAGCGCCGCCATGAACTCCGAAGGGTAGTGCGCCTTCAGGTAACCGGTCTGGTAGGCCACGTAGGCATAGCAGGTCGAGTGCGACTTGTTGAAGGCATAGGATGCGAACGCCTCCCAGTCGCCCCATATCTTGTCGCAGATCTTCTCGTCGTGCCCGCGCTCCTTACAGCCGTTGATGAACTTGGGCTTCATCTTGTCCAGCACGTCGCGCTTCTTCTTACCCATGGCCTTACGCAGCGTATCGGCCTCGCCGCCCGTGAACCCGGCGAGCTTCTGCGACAGCAACATGACCTGCTCCTGGTAGACCGTGATGCCGTAGGTGTCGCTCAGGTACTCCTCCATGTCGGCGATCTCGTAGGTCACCGGCTCCTGCCCGTGCTTGCGGGCGATGAAATTGGGGATGTACTCCATCGGGCCCGGACGGTAGAGGGCGTTCATGGCGATCAGGTCTTCGAAACGGTTGGGCTTGAGGTTGCGCAGGTGCTTCTTCATGCCCGGGGACTCGAACTGGAACAGGCCGGTGGTATCGCCGCGTGCAAAGACCTCGTAGGTCTGGGCGTCGTCCAGCGGGATGTCGTCGATGTCCACGTCCACGCCGTGCACCGCCTTGACATTCTCCACGGCGTCCTTGATGATCGACAGCGTACGCAGCCCCAGGAAGTCCATCTTGATCAGGCCGACGCTCTCGACCTCCTTGCCCTCGAATTCAACCACGTTCAGCTCGGCATCCTTGGCAATGGCCATCGGCGCGAACTTCTCGAGGTCGTCCTGGCCGATGATCACGCCGCAGGCGTGCACGCCCGTCTGGCGGATCGAGCCTTCGAGTTTCTCGGCGTACTTGAGCGTATTGCGTATCAGCTGGTTGGGCGACTCGCGCTCGGCTGCCAGTTCGGGAGACTCCTTGTATACGAAATCGAACGGCGTCTCGCCGTGTTTCTTGTCGGGGGTGATCTTGTCGGGCACCAGTTTCGACAGGCGGTCGCTCTCCGAGAGGGCGAGCTTCTGCACACGGGCAACGTCCTTGATGGCCATCTTGGGCGCCATGGTGCCGAACGTCACGATTTGGGCAACGCGCTTCTGGCCGTATTTCTGCACGCAGTAGCGCAATACGTCGGCGCGGCCGTCCTCATCGAAGTCGACGTCGACATCGGGCAGCGAGATACGCTCGGGGTTGAGGAAACGCTCGAACAGCAGGTCGTATTTCAGCGGGTCGATATTGGTGATCTTCAGGCAGTAGGCGACCACCGAACCCGCGGCCGAACCACGGCCGGGGCCCACCGAGACCCCCATTTCGCGGGCGGCGCGGATGTAGTCCCACACGATCAGGAAGTAGCCCGGGAAACCCATCCACTCGATCGTATCCAACTCGTATTTGAGCCGTTGCTCGACCTTCTCGTCCAGCACCTCGCCGTAACGACGGTGCGCGCCCTTGTAGGTGAGGTCTACGAGGTAGCAATATTGCTTGGCGACCATCAGCCTGTCCGACAGCTCCTTGTCATGGGCGACGAGCTGTTCCAGCTCTTCGACCGACGCACAGGCGCCGATCCTGGCCAGCAACTCCGCGTCCTCGATCTTCTTGACGAAGGATTCGCGGAGCTCCGCGAGGTCGATCTTGAAATCCTCCGGCGGCGGAAAATTCGGCATCAGGGGGGCGTGCGTGAGCTTGTAATCCTCGCATTTGGCGGCGATCTCGAGCGTCGTGGCCAGTGCCTCGGGGTGGTCGGGGAACAGCGCGGCCATCTCCTCGGGTGATTTGAGGTACTCCTGGAACGTGTAACGCATACGGTTCGGGTCGTCCAGGTCGCGCCCCGTATTGAGGCATATCAGGTGGTCGTGCGCCACGGCATCCTCCGCGAGGATGAAGTGCACGTCGTTGGAACAGATGTACTTCACGCCGAACTTGGCGGCCAGCTCCAGCAGCGCCTTGTTCACCCGCAGCTGGTTCTCGTAGACGTCCGCATCCTTCTGCGGGTCGCCCGAGGGATGCAGCTGCAATTCGAGGTAATAGTCGTCGCCGAAGACCCCCTTGAACCACTGCACCACGCGCTCGGCCTCCTCCATGTCGTTGTGCATGATGGCCTGGGGCACCTCGCCGCCCAGACATGCCGAGCAGCAGATCAGCCCTTCGTGGTACTGTTCGAGCAGTTGCTTGTCGATGCGCGGCTTGTAATAGAACCCCTCGGTAAACGAGTAGGAGACCATCTTGCAGAGGTTGTGGTAGCCTTCGAGGTTCTTGGCCAGCAGGATCAGGTGGTCGCCGGCCTTCTCGTCCTTGTCCTTCTCGAAACGGTTTTTCACCACGTAGACCTCACAGCCGAGGATCGGCTTCACCCCGGCGTCCGTAGCGGTGTCGTGGAAATTCTTGACACCGTACATGTTGCCGTGGTCGGTGATGGCGATGGCATTCATCCCCAATGCTTTGGCGCGTTTGATGAGCGGCTTGATGGCCGCGGCGCCGTCGAGGATCGAATATTGGGTATGTACGTGCAGATGGACGAATTCAGGCATGGTCGTAACTCTTCAAATTTATCGCACAACAAAGATAGGGATATTTCCGCAGAATTCGTGGCAGGGCTCTTGCATTTTATCAACAAAATTCCTAACTTTAGGTATCCAACAAAAACCGAGAGATTATGCAAGACGAAACCATGGTTGTATTGGCGGAATACAACACCATCACAGAAGCCGAGATCGCGAAATCCATGCTCGACAGCGCAGGGATCTGGTCGATGATCCGCAACGAATATATGTCGGCCATTTACCCCATAGGCACCATGCCCGCACAGGTCGTCGTGCGTCCCGAGGACGCCGAGAAGGCCAGGGCGATGCTTCAGCACAGATAAAAACGGCGCGCCTCACTCCGCGTCAGGCAGGCTGCCGGCGGCAGCGGAGGGCTGTTCGGAACGGCGCGTACCGGCATCGCGTCCGGGAAGGCCATGCATCGAAAAGGGTGTACGTGCAGGTTGCACGTACACCCTTTTCGATTTTACGCGGCACGCAGTCCGGCGCCGCACGGGTCAGGTGAAATTGATCCGGTACTCGTAGGCCGTCCGCTGCGGCACGCCGCGCACGCGGCGGGGCACCCAGTGGCCTTTGCTGGCCTTGATGACGCGGATGACCTCCCGGGAGAGTTTCTCGTCGGGCGACGAGAGCACCTCGCCGATCGTGACCTTCCCGTCCGGTTCGATGTAGAAACGCACATGCACCAGCCCGGCCACGCCGCGCGAGGAAAACCGCTCGTCGTAACGCAGCCGCACCCGTGCCCATTCGTGGAAAGTCTCGTCGGGGTCGCCGCCCATGAACAGCAACGGGTCGGCCTCCTGCCGCTTGGCGATCTTCTCCACCGGAAGGCGCATCGTCAGCCGCCAGGTATAACTTACGAGCAGACCGTCCTTCCGGGCCGGCGTCCACGCTTCGAGGCGCCCCAACGCCTCGGTCACGAGCTGCTTCGTACGCTCCGTCGCGGGCTCGGCATCGCATTTGTCGCGCCCCTGACAGGTATTGTCCAGGAAACGCCACCCGTCCACCCGTCCCGCCGTGTCCACCGTAAAGGCGACCACGACCTGCGGCGAAAGCTCCGACGCCGGGATTTGCTTCTCTATCGCCAATTTCTCGGTTTCGCCCATCAGCCTTGCCATGAAGCGTTTGGCATCGGCGCCCTGGAAACGGGGCGGCTGGGTCTGCTGCGCCGCGGCACCGCACCACAGGGCCAGTGCCGCCAATAAGATCGCTGTACGTTTCATATGCCCTTCGTTTTAAGGTTTATTCGTTCCATATCCGCCACGAAGCCTCGGCCTGCCGGCGGAACATCACCTCGCCGTTGAGTATGCGCGCCCCGCGCTGGCGCCCCAGGTCGAGGAACCGGGTCAGGGGCGGGTTGTATACCAGGTCGAGCAGGTAGTGCCCGGGCGTAAGGTAGCCGTAGGGGATTCGCGGCGCGGCATCGACGGCGGGGTAGGTTCCCACGGGCGATGCGTTGACTATGAGGCGGCTCTGCTCCACGGCCTCGCACGGCAGGTTGTCGTAGGTGTAGTTGCCCTTCGCGGCGTCGCGCGACACGAGGTCGAACGGGATGCCCCGCTCGGCGAGCACATACTGCACGGCCTGCGACGCCCCACCCGTACCCAGTACGAGGGCATGCGAGGGCTGTTCGCCCCCGAGCAGGCAGTCGAAGGCGGCCCGCAGGCCGATGACATCGGTATTGTGTCCCACGAGGCGTGAGTCTGCCGTACGGCGTACGCAGTTCACGGCGCCGACCAGCCGCGCATCGTGCGACAGGTCGTCGAGCAGCGCCATGACCTCGCGTTTGTAGGGGATCGTGACGTTGAAGCCGCACAGGTCGGGAGTCTCCGCCAGCAGGCGCTCCAGCGCCCCGATTTCGGGCAGTTCGTAGAGGGTGTAGGTGCAGTCGGCAATCCCCTCGCGTTCGAATTTCGCCGCGAAATAGGCTGCCGAGGCGGAGTGCCCCAGCGGCCGGCCGATAAGTCCGAAACGCCGCATGGCTATTCCTCCTGTTTTTTGACGACGATGCGCGCCGCGAGTTCGATGCAGTAAATCGCCAGGAATCCCACGATGCAGAGTACGATGGCCTCCGCGAGCAGTGCATCCTGCTGCGTGAGGGCCTCGAAACGGCCGGGCGCGACGTTGCTCTCGACGAGCGGCATGATCTTGCCGTGGCTGTCGGTGTAGGTTTCGACGACCTCTTTCCACGGCCACACCTTGTTGAGCGAGCCGACCATGAAGCCCATCAGCACCGCCACCGTCACATCGTGCCAGTGCTTGAGCAGCCACGACAGCAGGTGCGAAAAGCTGATGATGCCCGCCACGGCGCCCACGACGAAGATCACGATGACCGGGATATTCAGGTCGCCCACGGCCTGCATGATGAACTGATACTTGCCCAGCAGGAGCAGGATGAAGGCGCCCGAAATGCCGGGCAGGATCATGGCGCAGATGGCGATGGCGCCCGACAGCATAATGAACCACCACGTGTCGGGGGTCTCGGTCGGCGTGGCGATGGTGATCCACCATGCGGCGGCCGCGCCGACCAGGCATGCGGCGACAGTCCGGACGTTCCAGTGCCCGATCTGCCTGGCCACGAGCAGCGCCGAGGCGACGATCAGCCCGAAGAAGAACGACCAGATGGCAATCGGGTGGTGCGTGAGCAGGTAAGTCATCAGCCGCGCCAGCGAGAAGATGGCGATCCCGATCCCGATCAGCACGGGCAACAGGAAACGGCCGTTGACGTGGCGCCAGAACTCCTTCAGACGCAACGTGCCGAGCAGCCGCAGGGCGGTGCCGTTCACGCTCTTGATCGACTCGATCAACTCCTCGTAGATGCCCGAAATAAAGGCGATCGTCCCTCCCGATACACCGGGAACCACATCGGCCATGCCCATGGCGCAGCCCTTCGCTGCAAGCAGCAGATATTGTGTAAATTTCATATCATCGGTATTTAGCCCACAAATATAACGAAATTGCGGGAATCTGCTAAACGACAGGTGCACGATTACGGAAAATTCCATAATCGCGCACCTGTTTTTCACGTCGGGGATTCCTCCGGCGGCGTCACCCTTCCACGGGTTCGGGCTTGCGCTCGAAAAATTCGGGCTTGCTGCGGCGGATGAAATCGACGGCCTCGGACAGCCCTTCGGAGAATTTGGCGAAATCCTCCTTGTAGAGGAAAATCTTGTGCCGGTCGTACGAGAAACTCCCGTCGGGGTTCTGCATCTTGCGGCTCTCGGTGATCGTCAGGAAATAGTCGTCGCCGCGCGTGGCACGCACATCGAAGAAATAAGTGCGGCGGCCGGCTTTCACGGCTTTGGAAAGAATCTGGTCTCCATATTCTTCCGCATCCCGGCGGTATGGTTGGTGGGGTGTCATGGCGCAGTAGGTTTGGGTTATTTTAGGTTGAACGAATATAAGCAAAATAAACGTGCAATCCAAAAAAATCCCCTCCTAATCTTCCGGCGCCAGCAGGGATTCCCCCTTGTGCTCCCAATCGGCGAGTATCTCCACGGCGCGGCGGTAGGCCTCGTTCTGCGCCGGGTTCATCACCCGGTAGAATGCCGCCGTATCGAAAAGCCGCTGCGCCACGAGCGCCTTGAGCTGTATGCGCATCAGCGGCGCCGAGGCTGCGAAGCCCTGCTCGTCGAACTCCACACCGCGCTGTCCGCCCAGCCCGGTAAGCCCTTCGAGCATCGCATCGCCGGCCTCGAACCCCTTGTCGAACTCCTCGAACGTGGGGTAGGCCTTCTCCAGTGCGGCACGCTCCCGATCCATATAGGAAATGACGTATTCGTTGACCACGCCGCGGCGGATCAGGTTGGCATAGTAGGCCGAGAACCCGGCCGTATCGGCTCCGACCAGGACGTCGGGGCGGATGCCGCCCCCGCCGTAGACCGTGCGCCCCGTACGCAGAGTGCGGTACTCCGGCGCCCCGGCATCGAGCGAATCGCGCACCGGGTCGTCATAGCGGCGCAGGTGGTCGAGGTAGTATTCGCGGCGCTTGCCCTTCTCGTAGGGCCGCTGGATGACGCGCCCCGAAGGGGTGTGGTAACGGGCCACGGTGATGCGTACGGCCGAGCCGTCCCCCAGTCCGATCTGGCGCTGCACCAGCCCTTTGCCGAAACTCGGGCGGCCGACGACGATGCCCCGATCCCAATCCTGCACGGCACCGGCGACGATCTCGCTCGCCGAAGCCGAATTTTCGTCGATCAGCACCACCAGCCTTCCCCCGAGGTCGTCGCCGTTGACCGGCGCGCTGAACGACATGGGCGGCACGGCACGCCCCTCGGTCGAGACGATCAGGGCGCCGCGCGGCAGGAAGAAACCGGCCATCTCGACCGCCTGGTCGAGCAGCCCGCCGCCGTTGCCGCGCAGGTCGAGGATCAGCGCCCCGGGTTTCCCGAGTTTCCGGTACGCCTCGCGGAACTCCGGCATCGTCGTGCGGCCGAAGCGGTTGACCTTGACATACCCCACGCCGTCGGCAGCCATGTAGGCGGCGTCCACGGTGTTGAGCGGAATCTTGTCCCGCACGATCACGAAATGGAGCGGTTCCGGTTCGCCCTGGCGCACGACGTCGATCTCGACCTTCGAGCCGGTCTTTCCGCGCAGGTACTTGGGGACGTCCGTCTGCTTGAAACCCACGGCATCCAGCGTGTCTATGCGCACGATACGGTCGTTGGGCTGCACCCCGACACGCTCGGCCGGGCCCCCGACGATCGTATTGACTACGATGACCGTGTCCCGCAGGATGTTGAATTCGACGCCGATGCCGCTGAACTCCCCTTCGAAGCTCTCCTGCACGCCCTTCATCTCGTCGGCCCCGATATAGGCCGAATGGGGGTCGAGGTCTTCGAGCATCCCGGTGATGGCGCTCTCGACCAGCGGCTGCATGTCCACCTCGTCGACGTACAACCCGTTCAGGTAACGGTAAACCTGCGTCAGCTTCTGCAACTGCCGCACAGCCCCGGCATCCTGCGCCGCAAGGGGCAGGACGAAAAGAACCGATATAAATGCAAAAAGCTTTCGCATAGTTTATTTTGTAGTTTATTTAAAGTCTTATTTAAGATACTCCGCCAGCTCGCCGAACGGCACTTGCCGCTGTTCGCCCGAGCGCATGTCCTTCACCGTGGCGGCCTTCGCCTCCAACTCCTGCGAGCCGACGATCACCACGTAGGGGATGCCCCGGCGGTTGGCATACTCCATCTGCTTCTTCATCTTGCCGCAGTCGGGGTAAATCTCAGCGGCGACGCCCGCATCGCGCAGCTCACGGAGCAACCCGAGCGCCGCGGCCTGCTCCTCCTGCCCGAGGTTGGTGAAGAATACCCGCGTCGAGAAGTTGACCTCCTCGGGGAAGAGCCCCAGCCCCGTCATTACGTCGTAGATCCGGTCTGCGCCGAACGAAATGCCCACGCCCGACATGTCGGGCATGCCGAAGATGCCGGTCAGGTCGTCATAGCGTCCGCCGCCGCAGATCGAGCCGATGGCGAAGTCGAGCGCCTTGACCTCGAAGATCGCCCCCGTATAGTAGTTCAATCCGCGTGCCAGCGAGAGGTCGAGCTCCACGTCGAGCCCGATCCCCAGACGCTCCACATAGCCCAACACGGTTTCCATTTCCTCGATGCCTTTCAGTCCGGTTTCGGAAACAGCCAGCACCTCACGCAATTTCATGAGTTTTTGCGCATTGTCGCCGCTCAGTTCGAGTATCGGTTGCAGTTTGTCGACCGCCTCCTGCCTCAGCCCGCGCTCCAGCAGCTCGGCCTTCACGTTGTCCAGCCCGATCTTTTCGAGCTTGTCGATGGCGACGGTGATGTCCATCATCAGGTCGGCATGGCCGATCGCCTCGGCGATACCGAACAGGATTTTGCGGTTGTTCATCTTCAGCGCCACGCGGATGCCCAGCGCCCGGAACACGCGCTCGACGATCTCGACCAGTTCGACCTCGCACAGCAGCGAGCGGGTGCCGATCACGTCGACGTCGCACTGGTAGAATTCGCGGTAACGGCCTTTCTGCGGCCGGTCGGCGCGCCATACGGGCTGGATCTGGTAGCGCTTGAAGGGAAATGTCAGTTCGCCCTGGTGCTGTACGACATAGCGTGCGAACGGCACCGTGAGGTCGTAACGGAGCCCCTTCTCGCAGATTTTCGACGCCTGACGCACCTCGTCGCCGGACAGGCCGGCGGCGTAGTCGCCCGAGTTGAGTATCTTGAAGAGGAGCTTGTCGCCCTCGTCGCCGTATTTGCCCAGCAGGGTCGAAAGGTTCTCCATCGAGGGGGTTTCGAGCGGCGCGAAGCCGTAGGTGCGGAACACGCCCCTGATCGTATCGAAAATATACTGGCGGCGCATCATCTCCGCCGGGGAGAAGTCGCGCGTACCTTTGGGTATGGACGGTTTTTGTGCCATCAGAGCGAATGCAGACTTTATACTCCTGCGCCGGAGTTCTATCGTTGGCCGGAGTACCCGGTATTATTCCATCAGCTTCTTGTACCTCACGCGGTGGGGCTGCACGTCGCCGCCCTGCGCCTTCTTCCACTCCTCGTATTCGCTGTACGAACCCTCGTAGAAGACCACCTTCGAGTCGCCCTCGAACGAGAGGATGTGCGTGGCGATGCGGTCGAGGAACCAGCGGTCGTGCGAGATCACCACGGCACAGCCCGCGAAGTTCTCGAGGCCCTCCTCCAACGCACGCAGCGTATTGACGTCGATGTCGTTGGTCGGCTCGTCCAGCAGCAGCACGTTGCCCTCCTCCTTGAGCGCCAGCGCCAGGTGCAGGCGGTTGCGTTCGCCGCCCGAGAGCATGCCGCACTTCTTCTCCTGGTCGGCGCCCGAGAAGTTGAAGCGTGCCACGTAGGCCCGGGCGTTCACCTGCCGGTTGCCGAGCATGATGAGGTCGGCGCCGCCCGAGATCACCTCGTAGACGGTCTTTTCGGGGTCGATCGACTTGTGCTGCTGATCCACATAGGCCAGCTTGACGGTCGGGCCCACGCGGAACGAACCGCTCGTGGGCTCCTCCAGCCCCATGATCATGCGGAAGAGGGTGGTCTTGCCCGTACCGTTGGGCCCGATGACGCCCACGATGCCGGCCGGCGGCAGCGAGAACTCCAGGTGTTCGTACAGCACGCGGTCGCCGAAAGCCTTCGACACGTCGTGCGCCTCGATCACCACGTCGCCCAGGCGCGGGCCGTTGGGGATGAATATTTCGAGCTTCTCCTCCTTCTGCTTCGTGTCCTCGTTCATCATCTTGTCGTAGGCCGACAGACGCGCCTTGGACTTGGCATGGCGCCCCGAGGGGGACATGCGCACCCACTCCAGCTCGCGCTCGAGGGTCTTGCGGCGCTTCGACTCCTGCTTCTCCTCCATGGCCATGCGGGTGGTCTTCTGGTCGAGCCAGCCCGAGTAGTTACCCTTCCAGGGGATGCCCTCGCCGCGATCCAGCTCCAGGATCCAGCCCGCCACGTTGTCGAGGAAATAGCGGTCGTGGGTCACGGCGATCACCGTGCCCTTGTACTGCTGCAGATGTTGTTCGAGCCAGTCGATCGACTCGGCGTCGAGGTGGTTCGTGGGCTCGTCGAGCAGCAGCACGTCGGGCTGCTGCAACAGCAGGCGGCACAGCGCCACGCGGCGGCGCTCACCGCCCGAGAGCACCTTCACCGACTGGTCGGGGTCGGGGCAGCGCAGGGCGTCCATGGCGCGTTCCAGCACGCTGTCCAGCTCCCAGCCGTTGACCTGGTCGATCTGTTCGTACAACTCGCCCTGGCGCTCGATGAGCCGGGCCATCTGCTCGTCGTCCATCGGCTCGCAGAGTTTCATGTTGATCTCTTCGTACTCCTTGAGCAGCGCCACGGTCGCGGCGCAGCCCTCTTCGACCACCTCGCGGACGGTCTTCGAGTCGTCGAGCCGGGGTTCCTGTTCAAGGTATCCCACCGTGTAACCGGGCGAGAAGACCACTTCGCCCTGGAAATTCTTGTCCAGCCCGGCGATGATCTTCATCAGCGTCGACTTACCCGAGCCGTTCAGGCCGATGATGCCGATCTTGGCGCCGTAGAAGAATGAGAGGTAGATGTTGTTGAGAACCTTTTTCTGGTTGGTAAACGTCTTCGAAACGCCCACCATCGAAAAGATGATTTTTTCGTCTGCCATATCGTATTCGTTATTCGGATTTTCCTATCCGGCAAAGATAGTAAAGATTCCGCAATCTTCCGCCATACGCGAAGATTTTTGGGCCGCCGCCCGTTCCCCGGCAGGACGCCCCTCCGAATGCCTCTCTCCGCATCCGCCGCATCCCCGCACGAAACGGCGGCAAAGGGCGGGGCATGCCCCGCCCGCAAACGGCAGGGGAGGCGCCGTATGGCACCTCCCCCGTAACGTCATGCGGACGCCGCGGTCATTTCCCGGTGCGGATGTATTCCAGCGCCCGTTCGAGCTGCGGGTCTACGCCGCTGCGCATCTCGGCCTCGACCTCGGGGGTCTGAAGCACCTCGATATGGGGGACGATGCCTACGCCCTCGTGTATCTTGCCGCGGGCATCTTTCATCACGGCCGTCGAACCGTATACGCTCACTGCCGAATTCTCCCAGGCGCCGCTGTATGCGAACTTGTAATCCCCGTAGAGCGGCCCGGTACCGCCGAACGTGCGTTCGCCCACGACACAGCCGTTCGGAAGCACGGACACGGCCATGCATGTCATCTCGGACATGCTTACCGAATTGAGGTTGGCAAGCACGACGATGGGGGCCTCGACCTTGCGGTGGTTTTCAGCCGGGGAAAGGATGCACGGCACCCACGGGCCGTAGTCGAGCCTGCCCAGCCCTTCTTTTACGCGGGTATAACCGATCAGCAGGTCGGTGTCGAGCATGGGCGCGAGAACCTCCTGCATGTCGGCCAGGTAGCCGCCGCCGTTGTCGCGCACGTCGATGATCACGCCCTTGATGTCGGGCGTTTCGAGGATCATCCGCTGGTAGTTCCTGAGCACCTGTTCCACAGGCCCCCCGGGATCTTTCTGAAGCACACCCTGGAAAGCGAATCCCGAGAAACGCAAATATATGACACCGTCGATCTTATACGATATGGCAGCCATATTGTCGCTGTCGCCCTCGACCTCATACCGTCCCTGCACGAACTCCTCGATTCGCCCGGCCTGCCTGTTGGCCTCGATACATGCCGGAATGATATTCCCGATGATCGCGTCATGGAAATAATCGCGCGCGCTGATATCGAGATAACCGGGTGATACGGCAAACTCATACTCCGATTCCGGGTAAAAGGTGATGGAGAGATGGTGGTCGATAAGCTTTCCGCATATCTGCGTATAAAGCGTCTGCATCGTACCGAACAATTCCGCCGCCTCTTCTTCGGTTTCGGGGTCTGCCCCGTCCAGCGCCTCGAAAAGGGGCAGGTATTCGTCATAGACCCGATCCCAGTCGGTCGGGTCGATATCCCAGAACCCGTAGGAGTTGTTCATCCCGTGCCAGAAAGCCTTGAACACCTGCGACGGCGTCTGGGAAAGCTCTGTTTCGCCGGGATTCATCAGCTCGGGGGCATCCTTGCGGCAGGAAGGAAGTGCGGCAGCCAGGAAAAGCAGCAATGCAAATATGTATATACGTTTCATAATCGTTTATTTATCGGTTTTACCTAAGATGATGCTGCATCCGACCTGCACGACGAATGTCGTGTTGTAGCGCGGTACGCGGAATTTCATATAATCCTTCTGCATGTCAGTCAGCGCATAGTAGCAGCGCCCCTCGGCCTGCAGCTCGACACGGGGCGCTACGCGGTAGCTTATGCCCACGCCCCCGACCAGACCGGCTTCGAAACGGTTGTCACGGCGGGAGTCGAAAGGTACTTTCTCATCGAATTCATAACGGTTCCCCGGGACGACAACCCCATTCTCGTCGCCGTTTTCGTCCGAGAAGAATCGATGCGTCACGCCCTTCCGGTGGCTCGACAGCCAGCCGCCGACGTAACCGCCCGCATTGAGGAACCCGCGCAGGCGCTCCCCGCCGAACGAAAAGCTCGCCATGACGGGCAGTTGCAGGTAGTTGTTGCGCGTATCGGTATGGATCGCATTGTAGGTGTCCGTGCGGTGCATCTTCTGCCCCTTCTGTACGAAGACCAGGTCGGCACGCAGGCCGAACCAGTCGCGGAAATCGTATTGCACGGGAATGCCGACCGTGAAGCCGTCGCGGGCTTCGTAGCGCAGGTCGTACGCATACCCCGTATCCATGTCCAACGTATTGCGGGAATAGCCCGCCGTAAGGCCGACGCGCCACTGTGCCGATGCGGGCACGGAGACCGCCAACGCCAGGCAAAACGCGCAGCACCTGAGCAGGTGCCTTCCGAGATTCCGTGACGGGAGCGCCGCCGCGTCGGTTTCATTGTGTAAAGGTTTCATCATAATAATGTATTTGAAATGACAGGGCAAAAGTAGGAAACGCAGCAAATTATCGGGTCTTAATTTGTCGCTTGTTGTGCTAATATGTCGCAGCGCCGGCAATTCGCCGCCATATTCCATTACCGATCCCTGTTTCCGGTGTGAACCGCTGCCCCGGGAAAGGGCACCGCAGGACATCCCGGCCCGTTCCGCCCCTCCGCAAAAAGGAAAGCCGCCGGGATGAGCGGCGGCCGTAAATAAAAAACGCAGGGACATGGCTTGAGCCGCGTCCCTGCGCCGTGCTTTTGTCCCGGAGGAGATTAATAGTTCTCCTTCTTGGGTTCGAAGTAAGCCTGCGGATGCTTGCAGGCGGGGCAGAGCTTGGGAGCCTCCTCGGCCTCGATGACGAAACCGCAGTTGCGGCACTGCCACCAGATCTTGCCGTCGCGCTTGAAGAAATTACCGTCCGTGAGGCGGCTCAGCAGCTTCAGGTAGCGGCGCTCGTGCTCGGCCTCGACGGTGGAGATCATCTTGAAGGCCGTGGCGATCTCGATGAAGCCCTCCTCCTCGGCGACTTTGGCGAATTCGCGGTAGAGGACGTCCCACTCCTCCTTCTCGCCCTTGGCTGCGGCCAGCAGGTTCTCGGCCGTGGTGCCGATCGGGCCGGTGGGGTAGCTCGCCGTGATCTCCACGTCGCCGCCCTCGAGGAACTTGAAGAAACGCTCGGCGTGCTCCTTCTCCTGCTCGGCAGTCTCGGCGAAGACACCCGCGATCTGCTCGTAGCCTTCCTTCTTGGCCTTGCTCGAGAAGAAGATGTAACGGCTGCGTGCCTGGCTCTCGCCGGCAAACGCCTTCAGCAGATTCTGTTCAGTCCGTGTTCCTTTAATGCTCTTTTCCATAATCCTGTATGTTTAGTGTGTGTGTTTATTTTCGTCTACAAAGATAATAAAATCCCGGACATGACGCCAAAAATCGGCATTGTTTGTTTTTATAGGACTATTCGGATTGCTTATAGTCCCCCGAAAGCACCTCCGCCACGTCTTCCCGGAACAGCGCATAGGCTTCCGGAAGCGCCATCGTGTCCCCGACTTCGGGCGGGACGACGCGGTAGCCCGGCATCGCCACCCAGACGGGCACCGCCTCGAGCGAATAGGACATGCGCCCGTCGGGATGCCGCACGGCTTCGATTTCGGCCACCAACCCGCCGTCGCAGTAGCGCCGCCGCTGGTTGGACACGAAGTTCCCCAGCGAATAGAGCACCACGTGCGACGAATCGGCGTCGAAGGGCTGCACCACGTGCGGGTGGCTGCCCACGACAAGGTCGGTGCCGTGCCTGCGCAGGAATTGTGCCAGGTGCCGCTGCACGGCATTCTCGCGCCGCTCGTATTCGTTGCCCCAGTGGATGCAGACCGCCACGCAGTCGGGCGCCCCGCGCCGTGCCGCAGCCAGGTCGGCCGCCATGCGCGCCGTGTCGATCAGGTTGACCTCCACCCCGGCGGGAACCGGGATGCCGTTGGTGCCGTAGGTATAGTTGAGCAGCGCAAACCGCACGCCGTAGCGCTCCACCCACAGCGGGTTGTTGGCCGCGCGGTCGAGGCTGTCGGTAAAGACGCCGGTATGCAGGATGCCGCAGCGCCGCAGCTCCGCGACGGTCGTATGCACTCCGGCGGCACTGCCGTCGCAGCAGTGGTTGTTGGCCAGCACGGCCACGTCGACCCCCGCATCGCGCAGGGCGTCGGCCAGCGCCACGGGCGAGCGGAAACAGGGGTATCCCGTATAGCGATCCGTGCGGGTGAGCGTCGTTTCGAGGTTCACGACCACCAGGTCGGCGGATCGGAACCGGCCGCGCAGGCAGGCGAACACCCCGCGGTAATCGAACCCGTCCCCGCGTCGCGCCGCCGTAACCTGCGGAAGGTGCTGCATGACATCGCCCGCGAACAACAGCCGGACACGCACCGGGGCGGGTTCGGGCACGGGGCGCTCCACGCCGGCACGTCGGGCCGGGACGCAACACGCCGCCGCCAGCACCAGCCACGGGAGGATATGTCTCAGGCCCGGCTTCATCGTGCAGGTTATTTCCCCTGCCGCTTGGGGTTGGCCGGAAACCAGCCTTTCTCCACGCGCCGGCGCTGTTCGAACAGTTCGCCGATCGACCAGAGCGACGAGGCGCCCCACACGGCCAGCAGGGTGGACCACAGGATATGGCGCACGGCCACCGACGCGGCGATCGCCACGATCCCCATCACGAGGAAAACCCACCAGCAGCGTACGCCCAGATAATATTCGCCCTTGACCACGAGCGGGTGGAACAATCCGATGATAAGGAACGTCGCAATGCCGATCACCAGCCCCGTGAGGTTGTATTCCGTAAGAAATTCCATAGTTCACGATTTTAACAGAGAGGCAAATATACGAAAAATGGGCGGTTCCCGACGCGGGCCGCCCATAATAAATACCGATACCGGGATCATCAGAAATTATACTGCACCATCACGTTCACGCGGTTGGCATGGTTCTTCATGCTGTTCATGTCCTTGCGCGAACCGTAGAGGTACTCGGCGGCCACCTTGCAGCGCGGGGTGAGCGAGTAGAAGATGTTGCCGAAGATATACTGCCCCTGTTTGTACTGGTCGGCCGTATAGTAGCCCTCGCTGCGCTGCACGCGCACCGTCGAGTAGCCGCCCGACACGAACAGGCGCGGCGTGAAGTTGATCTGCCCGGCGGCCTGCACGCCCCACATGGGCATCATGCGCACGAGCGTGGGATCCACCGGGTTGGGCGTGAAGTCGAGCCCCGAACCGGTCAGATCCTGGATATAGGGGGTGATGCCCTTGCCGTAGACGCCGTTCATGAACATGCGGAACCAGTCGCAGCATTTGATCGTGCCGCTCAACTGCACGCCCCACCCGAAGAGCGACGTGGTGGCATCCTTCGATACCTTATACATGTAAGGATTGCGGAGCACGGCCGAAGCGCGGAGGTGGCTGCTGCGGTCGACGCCCCAGGCATATTGCAGGTACATCGGGAAGTCGGGTACGCGCTGGTGGATCGGCTTGAAGTTCTCGCCGTAGGTGGCGCTCACGCTCGGCAGCTCAGCGGCGACGCCGAAGGTCATGTGCCTGCGGGCGAACGACACCTCGTAGCGGATCAGCGTCGCGAAGTTGAAATTATAGGCGTTCGGCCCCTGGAAGTCGATGGTCGTGGGGGCGGCCGACAGGTCGCAGAAGGTCGTCACGTCGCGTCCGAGGGTCAGCCCCTTGAACGACACGTAGGCCGAACGCAGGCGGGGCGTATAGCTTCCCTCGGCACCGCCGCGGAAGTCGGCGTCCATGTAGATTACCACGCGCCCCAGCGCCCGGGTGTTGGTAATGGCCTTCAGGAAGAGGCGCGAGGTCGAGGCGTCCATCATCAGCTTCTGCTTGGAGTTGTAATTGCCCGGAACCGGGATGTCGTAGGGCACGAAGTCGATGTTGTCGACGATGCCGTCGAAATCATAGCCCGCGCGCAGGCTCACGAAGCCGCCTATCGAGAACGAGAAACGGTTGTTCTTCGAGGCGAACACGAACTGGGGCTTCTCGGTCTGCTGGAAGCCGGGGCGGTGCGTGTCGATGTAGTCCTGCGTGGCGTTGCCGACGGCCATGCGGTTGAGTGCCGCAGCCTGCTGCGCGGCACAGCCGCCGCAGTTGTAGATGGTATCCACCTCGTGTACGGAGATGAGGTAGACCGTCGGCGAATAGTCGCCGCCACGGCGTTCGCCCCGGTGGTGCTGGGCGGAAGCGGAAGTCGCAAGGAGCAGGGAGACAATCAGAAGTCGAAATGTTTTCATAAGCCGAATAAAATTTGGTTTTTTGGTTAAACTTGCTTGGTTCGGTATGTTTTGTTTTTGGGACACAGGCAGTTAATTTTCACCCCGGGAATTAGCAAGATATATGCCAAAAGAACCTGCACGGAATTTGATTTCCACCCCCTGCACCCGATTCCCGCGGCCTGCGCGGAGGAGAGGGTGCACCCCTGAAAATCGGGGAGGGAGGCGGTTTGTATGCGGATCCCGCTATCTTTCCGGCAGATAGGATGCCCCCGGGAAGCTGAAAAATAAATTTTCGAATCCCCCCGGCTTTCACTATCTTTGTCCGGCCCGGACAGGCCGCGCCCGGCAGGACACGGGCCGTGTGCGGTCTGCCCGCTCCCCAATACGCTCATAATAAAAAGAAAGTATATGCTGCTCTGGATAATCTCCCTGCTGACGCTTGCGGCCGCGGCCGCCGACGTCATTCATTACCGCCGCATGCGGCGGCGTGCCCCGGGCCTCCGCCACCGGGTATTCATCGTCGCGGCGGCCGCGACCGATGCCCTGCCGGCCGTGATCGCCGTCGCCGGGGCCGTCGCACGCGACAACACCACGGCGTTCATGACGTTCGCCATGTGGGCGTTCTGGGCATGGATGGTGACCGTCCTGCCGCGCATGGCCTGCTATTTTTTCCGATGGACGGGATTGCCGCGGGTCGGCATCGCAGCAGGGGCAGGCGTGGCGGCACTCTTCGTCTGGGGCGCTACGGCAGGGCGTACGACCATCCGCGTGACCCGCACGGAGGTTTGCTCCGAACGCCTCCCGGCCGGGCTGGACGGGTTCCGCATCGCCCAGATCACCGACACGCACCTGGGCACCGTCGTGCGTCCCGAAGCGGAGCTGCGGCGCCTGGTGGACAGCGTCAACAGCCTTCGCCCCGACCTGATCGTCTTCTGCGGCGACCTGGTGAACATCCGCAGCTCGGAGCTCGACGCCCGCGCCCGGCAACTGCTGGGAGGCCTGCGTGCCCCGTACGGCGTCGTTTCGGTCACGGGGAACCACGATGCCGGGCTCTATATCAAGGACACCGTTGCGCAAAGCCCGGCGGCGAGCCTTGCGGAAGTGATCGCCCGCCAGCGTGCAATGGGGTGGAACGTACTGGAGGACACCACGGTTTACCTGCGCCGGGGCGGCGACAGCATCTCGCTCACGGGGCTTTCGTTCGACCCCGCGCTGCGGCACATGCGCCACGACCCCGACCTGCCGCCCGCCGACCTGAGCGGGGCCTACCGCGGCGTCCCCGATTCGCTCTACAACATCACCGCGGTGCATATCCCGCAGCTTTGGGGGCAGATCGCCGACGCGGGCTACGGCGACCTGACGCTCGCCGGGCACGTACACAGCATGCAGATGAAACTGCGCCTCTTCGGCCGGGCATTTTCCCCGGCGCAACTGCTCTACACGCGCTGGAGCGGACGCTACGACGAAGGCGGGCGTACGCTCTATATCAACGACGGCACGGGATACGTGGTTTTCCCGATGCGCCTGGGAGCCTATCCCGAAATCACCCTGATAACCCTGCGAAGATGCGAGTAACCCTCTCCGCCGCGGTCACGGCCGACGGCTACATGGACGACGACAGCCCCCGGCGGCTGATTATCTCGACCCCGGGCGACTGGGAGGAGGTGTATCGCCTGCGGGCGGCCCACGATGCGATCCTCGCCGGCGCCGAGACCCTGCGGCGCGACGACCCGTCGCTGCTCGTCCGCGACCAGGCGGCACGCGCACGGCGCGTGCAGGCCGGGCTGAAGCCCGACATCGCCAAAGTCACGCTCACCCGCTCGGGCGACCTTTCGCCCCGCCTGCGATTCTTCACCGCTGGCGATGCCGACCGCTACGTGTTTTCGCCGGGAGAAATAACTGGGTTGCAAAATATTGCAACAGTCATCTCAACCAGTGAAGCAATTACCGCCAAATACATCGTCACCGAACTCGAAAAGCGCGGCATCGAACGTCTGATGGTCGAGGGCGGGGCGGAGGTGCTGCGCATGTTCCTCGACGAAGGGATGGCCGACACGCTGCGGCTGGCCGTCAACCCGCGGCTGCGGCTCGGCGGGCGGGGCGGGGCAAGCCTCGACGCAGCGCCGCTCCAGAGCATCCCGCACACCTGCGAGCAGGTCGACGGCATGGAGGTGACGACCTATACGCTGCATCCCGACACGACGGGGGAAGACCTGCGTTACCTGCGGATGGCGGTCGACGAAGGCCGCAAATGCACCCCCGGCCCGACGTCCTACTGCGTCGGGGCGGTCGTAGCCACGGCCGACGGCCGGATATTTGCAGGTTACACGCACGAAACTTCCGCAACGCACCACGCCGAGCAGGAGGCCATCGCCAAGGCGCTGGCGGCAGGCGCCGTGCTCCGCGGCGCCGCGATGTACTCCTCGATGGAGCCGTGCTCGCGTCGGGCGAGCGAGCCCGAAAGCTGCACACAGCTCATTATCAGGCATGGTTTCGCCCGGGCGGCCTTCGCACTCTACGAGCCCGACTGTTTCGTCTGCTGCCGCGGAGCGCTGACCCTGCGCGAAGCGGGCGTCGACGTCAGGGCATACCCGGCGCTGGCCGGGGGCGTATGGGAAGCCAACGCGCACCTGAAGCGATGAATCGGGCGTAAATTGTGTCCATAAGGGCCTAAAATTGGCCTCTTTTTCCGGAAAATCGCGCAACATATCGGGATAACTTATATATTTGCCCCATAAACGCATTGATTAATATGAAAATAGCAGTCAGAACCCTCCTTGCGGCGGCGGCACTTGCGACCATCGTCCGGCTGCCTGCGCAGGAGGCCAAGCGTACGCTCTCGCTCGACGAGGCGATCGCCGTGGCGCTCACGGAAAACCCCGCGATGAAAGCAGCCGAGTTCGAGGAGAAGGCCGCCACCCAGGAACGCCGTGCGGCCATCGGCCTGCGTATGCCCAAGATCAGCGTCATGGGCGCATACGCCTATATGTCCAAGGATATAGGATTCGATTTCAACGAGATGAAAGGCCCGGCCAAAGAGCTCGCCGGGCAGATACTCGGCAGCGGGCTCATACCGCCCGAAATGATCCCGTCGATCAACGGGCTGCTCAATCCGCTGATGAACGCCGACTGGTTCCTCAAGGTGCAGGATCAGAGCCTCGGGTTCGTGGGCGGGCAGGTCTCGGTGCCCATCTGGCTGGGCGGCAAGATCAACGCCGCCAACCGCGCCGCCAGGATCAACGAACGCACGGCGGAGGAGCAGGGCAACCAGACCCGCAACGCGCTGATTTCGGAGCTCGTGGAGCGCTACTTCGGGCTGGCACTCGCCATGCAGGTCGTCGAGGTGCGCCGGCAGGTGGTCGACGGCGTACGCCGCCACCTCGAAGATGCCGTCGCGCTCGAAAAGAACGGCATGATCGCCCAGAGCGAACGCCTCTACGTCGAATTCAAGATGGCGGAGGCCGAGCGCGAGCTGGCCAATGCCGAATTGCAGGCTCAAACCATCGCCAGCGCCCTGAACAGCACGCTGGGGCAGGACAACGCGTGGCAACCCGTGACGTCGATGTTCATCGTCGACCGGGTCGAGGACGTGGCCTATTACCAGGATCTGGCGCAAGACCGCAACCCGCTGCTCAACCAGGTCTCGCTCAAGCGCCAGCTGGCCGAAGAGGGCGTGCGCGCGCGGCGCTCCGACTTCCTGCCGCAGGTGGCGGCCATCGGCGGCGGTTCGTTCTACAACTACCAGGTCGCAGGGCTCGTGCCCCGCTGGGCGGTGGGCGTGGGGGTCAACATCAAGATCTTCGACGGCCTGAACCGCGAGTATAAATATTCGGCGGCCAAGCAAACCGTACGCCGGGTCGGCGCCTTGCAGAACAAGGCCGGAAAGGACATCTCGGTACTGGTGGAGAAACTCTACAACCAGATGATGAACTACCGCAACCAGATGACCTCGATCGACGCCTCGCTCGCCTTCGCCGAGGAGTACCTCCGCATGAAGAACGCCGCCTTCCTCGAAGGCATGAGCTCGTCGACCGACCTGATCGACGCCGAGCTGAACCTCGCGGGCGTACGCACCGAACGCCTCCAGGCGGCCTACAATTTCGACCTGCTGCTGGCGCAACTGCTCGAAGCCGCGGGCATCAGCGACGAATTTTCGGCTTACGCCCGCCGCGCCGACGCACGGCCGATCCTGTTCGATAAAAAGTAAAAAATATAGAATCCTATGAAGCGAAGCAACATTATCGGAATCATCGCGGCCGCTGTGGTCATCATCGTCTCGGTCGTACTGATCAGCTGGTACCTCCGGAAAACGACCCCGATGCTGATACAGGGCACGGTGGAGTGCACGACCTACAAAGCCTCGTCGAAAGTCCCGGGGCGCATCGACGACATGAAGGTCAGTCAGGGCGACCGCGTGGAGAAGGGGCAGCTGCTCTACACGCTCTCGACCCCCGAGCTGGAGGCCAAACTCCAGCAGGCCGAGGCCGTGAAAAGCGCCGCCGCTGCACTCGACCAGGCAGCCTTGGCAGGCGCACGCATCCAGCAGATCGAAGCCGCCCTGAACATGTGGGAGAAGGCGCAGGCCGGGCTGGAACTGGCACGCAAGACCTACGACCGCGTGAAGAACCTCTACGACCAGGGGGTAGTCCCCGAACAGAAGTTGGACGAAGCGTCGGCCAACTACAAGGCGATGGAAGCCACGGCGCTGGCCGCCAAGGCGCAGTACGACCTGGCGTCGGACGGAGCCCGCAAGGAGGACAAGGAGGCCGCGGCGGCACGTGTCCGCCAGGCCGAGGGAGCCGTGAGCGAGGTCGAATCCTACATCGGCGACGCAATGGTCTATGCACCCGTGACGGGCGAGGTTTCGACCATCATCGCCGAGCAGGGCGAACTGGTGGGTAGCGGCTATCCCGTCGTGGCCATCCTCGACCTGACCGACCTGTGGGTGACCTTCAACATCAAGGAGACCCTGCTCCCGGGGATCGGCGTCGGCACCCGCATGAGCGGCTATGTCCCGGCGCTGGACTACGACGTCGAGTTCGAGGTGACCTACATCTCCGCACAGGCCGACTTCGCGACATGGGCGGCGACGCGTACGCAGGGAGGGTTTGACATCCGCACCTTCGCCATCAAGGCCAGGCCTGTGTCGCATGTGGAGAATATGCGCCCGGGCATGAGCGTAATCGTGGACTGGGACGAAATCCGGAAATAGGAGGGGACGATGCCGGGATTCCTGCATAATACCTACGCCGTCCTGCGGCGCGAGCTTGTGCGGCTGACGCACCAGCCGATGTATTTCGTGCTGATGCTCGTGCTGCCCGTGGTGTCGTTCGCATTCTTCGCGCTGCTGTTCAACAAGGGCGTGGCCCGCGACATCCCGATCGCCGTGCTGGACAATGACCACACGTCGCTCTCGCGCAAGGTCACGCAGATGATCGACGCGACCCCGACGGCCCTGGTCGCCTACGAAATCCAGGACATGGACGAAGGCGAGCGGCTGATGCGCGAAGGGAAGGTCATGGCCATCGTGCAGATCCCGTCGTTCTTCGAGAAGAATATCCTGAGCAACAGCCAGACGCACATCGAGAATTACGTTTCGGGGACGAACATCACGGTCAACGGACTGCTGTCGAAAGACATCCAGACCGCCGTGACGACCTTCACGGCCGGCATCCAGCTGCAACTGCTCACCAAACAGGGGCTCAGCGAGAAGCAGGCCATGGCGCAGCTGATGCCCGTGCGGTTCAGCCGGCACGTATTGTTCAATCCCTATATCAATTACGGCTATTACCTCTCGCCGAGCTTTATGCCCATGATGCTGCTCATCTTCGTGGTCATGGTGACCGTCTTCACCATCGGCACCGAACTCAAGCACGCCACGGCGCGCGAGTGGATCGACACGGCGAACGGTTCGGTAGGGGCGGCCCTCACGGGGAAAATACTGCCCGTGACGGTCATCATGTTCCTCATGTCGCTGGTGATGCTGCTCATCATCTTCAAGGTCGTGGGCGTGCCGCTCAACGGCAGCCTGACGGTCATACTCCTCGGCACGCTGCTCTTCATCCTGAGCTACCAGGCCATCGCGGTGTTCATCGTGTCGCTGCTCTCGAACCTGCGCCTGTCGCTCTCGATCGGCGGCGGGTACTCGGTACTGGCCTTCACCTTCTCGGGCCTCACGTTCCCGGTCATGGCCATGTGGCCCGCCATGCGGTACCTGAGCAAGCTGTTCCCGTTCACCTACTACACCGACATCTTCGTCGACCAGATGCTGCGGGGCGCCCCGGTCGCCTGTTCGCTGCCCGACATGGGCTATATGTCGCTTTTCATCGTCTTACCGCTCCTGTGCCTGCCGCGCCTGCGGACGATCTGCACGGAGGAAAAATACTGGGGGAGGTTATAACATGGGCAGGTTCATACATCAGATCACATCCTACCGGCAGCAGATGCTGTCGGTCATGCGCAATGAATTCCGCTCGATATTCACCGACGCAGGCGTCGTCCTCATCCTGGTACTCGCGCTGATCATCTACGCCACGGTCTACTCGATGGCCTACGGCGCACAGGTGCTGCGCAACGTGCCGATCGGCGTGGTGGACGAGTGCCGCACACCGACCAGCCGCAGCCTCGCAGCGACGTTCAACGCCGGGCCGAATACGTACGTGGCCTACAACCCGACGAACATGGAGGAGGCCAAGGAGCTCTTCTTCAGCCGCAAGATATACGGCGTGGTCTATATCCCGTCGGACTACGAGGAGAAACTGCTCGGGGGCTCGCAGGCCAATGTGGCGATCTACGTCGATGCCAGCTACTTCCTGATGTACCGCCAGGCTTTCCAGGAACTGGTGACCTCGATCGGCAGCACGGGCGCAATGGTGGAATTCCAGCGCCTGATCGCCAAGGGGGCGGACATCCCGCAGGCAAAGGCCACGACGCAGCCCGTAATCTACCAGTCGCACAACCTGTTCAACCCCTACCTGGGATACGGCACCTTCGTCATGCCGGCGATCATCATGGTCATCATTCAGCAGACGCTGCTCATCGGCATCGGCATGATCGGCGGCACGTGGCGCGAATTCGGGCTCTACCGCAAACTCTGCCCGCCCGACCGCAAACGCATGTCCACGCTGCCCATCGTTCTGGGCAAGGCCACCGTCTACGGGCTGATCTACGGCGTGACGACCTTCTATATCCTGGGCTTGCACTACCGGCTGTTCCATTACCCGATGAACGGCGCCACGAGCACCGTCGTGATCTTCATGCTGGCATACCTGGCCGCCTGCATCTTCCTCGGCATCGCCATCTCGACGCTGTTCCGCTACCGCGAAAATTCGCTGCTGCTGTTGTTGTGGACGTCGATACCGCTGCTGATGCTCAGCGGCGTGTCGTACCCCCGCGAGGGCATTCCCGACTGGCTGTTCAACTTCGGGCAGCTGTTCCCCAGCAGCCACGGTGTCGACGGCTTCATCCGCATCCAGAGCATGGGCGCATCGCTCAGCGAGGTGCTGCCCGAAATCCGGATGCTCTGCATCCTTACACTCATCTACGGCGGGCTGGCCTGCATCGGCATTCACCAGGTGATCGCCCGCGCAGCCAAGGATACGCCCGTCAAAAACCAGAACAGATAATGTATGTCAAATTTCAGATGCCGCTGATCGCCGTCAGCGATGTCGGCCGCTCGAAACGGTTCTACTGCGGGCTGTTCGACCAGCGGGTCGTATTGGATTTCGGGGAGAACGTCACGTTCAGCGGCGGCTTCGCCATACAGGAGAAATTCGCGTGGCTTACGGGCCTCGCGGAAGATTCCGTGCGCAGCCGCCCGAACAACATGGAGCTCTATTTCGAAACGGACGACCTCGACGCATTCATGCAGCGGCTCGGGGAGTGGCCCGACCCCGTCGAACTGCTCCACCCGCCCCACAAATACGGCTGGCAGCAGTGCACCGTACGTTTCTACGATCCCGACGGCCATATCGTCGAAGTAGGCGAGGCGATGGAGGTCGTCATAAGGCGCTGCCTTGCCGAGGGACACACGGCAGAGGCGACCGCCGCGCTCACCCAGCATCCCCTCGAATTCGTGCTCCGCGTCCGGGACGAAGCGGGGAAATAGCCCCGCACACCCCGGCAAACAGCCCCGCACTTTCCGGCCGGCGCCGGCAGCAACGGCAGTGCGACGACACGGAACAGGATCGGCACTCCGGCAAACGCTCCGCCCCCCCCCAAAAAAAAGACACCGGGCAAATGCCTGGTGTCTTATTCATGTCCGGAGCCGAACCCGGCCGCCGCGCTACCTCGGCCCGTGGAACATTCCCGGAGGAGGGCCGCCCGGGCCGCCGGGCCCCATGCGGCGCGATCCCGAAGGTTGTGCCACGCCGTCGTAATCCTTGATGTTTTTCGACCCCTTCTTGCCGAACCGGCGCAGGTTGTAGGTGAACTGCACCATATAGTAGCGGCCGATCACGCTGTTGGTCGAATTCTGCGTCCACCCCGAGCCCGTCGAACGGGCGAAGGCCTTGTTCTGGTTGAAGATGTCGTTCACGCCGACCATGATCTCGCCGCGCTTGTTCTTGAAGACCTTTTTGCCGATCCAGGCGTTGCACAGCAGGTAGGAATCGTCGTAATCGTTCGTAAAACCGATGTACTGCGTATAGGCCACGCTGCCCGTGAAGGTAAAGCCCAGCGGGAAGACGAACTTCATGTTGCCCTGCGCCGTATGGTTGAAATAACGGTTCTTGGAACCCGATTCGCCCAGCGAGTTGGTCGCCTCGTTATAGGTACCGGCCCACGAAAGGGTGAAGTCCACGTTCTCCGAAATGTTGCTGCCCAGCACCGTGCGGAAGTCGTAGCCGATATTCTTGGTGTCGTTGCGCTCGCCGCCCGTGATGAACCCGTCGCTGTCGACCACACCGCCCAGCATGCTCGGGGTCTTGGTGAAATTGACGCCCGCCATCACGTTGAAGTTACTCTTCAGGAACCCGATGGGGAACCCGTAGCTCAGGTGCGTGCGCAGGTTCCAGTAACCGTCGAGGTTGACGGGGGTGGAGTAGTAGTTGGGGGTGTACTGCTCGCCGCCGAGGGTGATCGTACCGGGGTTCGAGACCAGGTGGTTGGCGTTGTAATCCGACGTATTTTGCATCGAGAACATCCACATGAACGTCCGTCCCTTCTCCACGTTGGAGTTCGTATAGTGGAAATTGACCCGGTGGCTGTACGACGGGTTCAGGTTGGGGTTACCCTTGGTGATGTTCTGCGCGTCCGACACGTCGGCCACGTTCTGGAGGTCGGTGATCGAGGGGTTGTCGGTATAGGACGAGACGAACAGGCGCAGCGAATTCTCGCGGTTGATGTTCAGCTGCCCCATCATGAAATAGGTCACGTCGTTATACGAATGCTTGATCTTGTCGGCGGCGTCGCGTACGATCTGCCCGTCGAGCGTGGCATGCTGGTAATAGACGTTCGCCACGAACGTGTTGCGCTCCTTCGAATAACGGAAGCCGGGACCGGCGCTCTGCGTCAGGTAACCGCTCTTGTAAGAGTTGGAAAGCGCCCCGTCGGGGAGAAGCCCTGCGACCGAATAGTCCGGCCCGGTTATGAACGACCTCTTGTCGCGCTCCTGATAATCGTAGCGGATACGGTACTGCACGCTCACCTGGGCATATTTGGCCACGGGTTCCGTATAGGTGAACTGCCCGCGCAGGCCGTAGCTGTTCGAGGGGGCGAGGTTGCGCAGGTAACGCAGACGGGTATAGCCCGTCGTGTCCCAGCCCCACGGGCCGTCGGCCCCGTCGGGGCGGACGGACGAAATCGGCAGGACGTTCGAGAAGGAATTCGAGTTGTTGGTATTGTCCGAATAATTCACATTGCCGTCGAGGGTGATCGTACGGCCGTCCTTCCCGAGCTTGGCACGGTAGACGGCGCTCGTGCGCAGGTTGTAACCGTGACGCAGGCCGTCGTTGAAATTCTCGGTACGGCTGTAACCGCTCTGGCCGAACTGCCAGCCCTGCGTCGTGCTCAGGGGGTCGTTGGACTGGTAGCTGAAACTGGGGCGCACCATCAGGTTCTGATTGTCGGAGATCTTCCACTCCAGGCGGGCGTTGAAACGGTGGTTGTAGGCCTCCGTATTCGAATAGCCGCGCGTCGCGAGGGTGTCCACCGGCATGGGGGATTCATACCACTTGTCCACCGTGGACTGGTTCTTCGTATCGGTATTGTTGAAGAAATAGCTGCCCTGGAACGACACCTGGTCGCGTTTGCCCCATGTGTCGGAGTAGTTGACGCCGATGGCGTTCACCGACGCCACGCCGCTCTGCGGGCGCACCATGTACTGTCCGACACCGCCGCGGCGGCCGCCGCCGGAACCCGATACGCCGAGGATGTCCTCGAACGAGAAATTCTGCTGGTTGATATTATTGAACAGGCCGATGACCGACACGCGGCTGTCGCCGCTGAAGATATTGGCATTACCGCCTATGACATATTTGTTTTTGGCCTCGGTCTTGGTATCGGCATCGTAACCGTAACCGGCATACAGTTTACCGAACTGTCCCTGCCGCATGTTGGCATGGGTGACGATGTTGAGCGCCTTATAACCCTCGCCGTCGTCCATGCCCGAGAATTCGGCGGCGTCGCTCAGTTTGTTGTAGACCTCGATGCGGTCGACAGCCTGTGCCGGCAGCGACTTGATGGCCGTCGTCACGTCCTCGCCGAAGAATTCCTTGCCGTCGACGAAAATCTTTTTGACCGACTCGCCCTGTGCCTCGACCGTACCGTCGCTCACGGTGATGCCCGGCATCTTCTTGAGCAGGCCTTCGACGTCGGCATCGTCGGTGACCTTGAACGCCCCGGCGTTATAGCTTACCGTATCGCCCTTCTGGGAGGTGCGGAGCGCCTTGGCCTCCTTGACGACGGTTTCGATCTGCACGCCCGGCCTGAGTTCGATCTTGCCGATATCCTGTTTGGCGGCCGAGACCTTGAAGGTGGTTTCCGCGCTGTTGTAGCCCAGGAAAGAGACTACGAGTTTATATTCGCCGTATGCGAGCGAGGGGATCGACACGGCGCCCTTATAGCCCGAAGTGGAATACTGTTTCTTGTCGGGGGCAGCGGCCGGGGCGAATTCCAGCACGGCACCCGCGACCGTCTCGCCGGTATCGGCGTCGACCACCGTACCCGTGACCGTCCCCTTCTGGGCAAAGGCGGCGACGGCGAAAAGTGTAAATAAGGTTGAGAGAAGCAGTCGTTTCATCTTTGATTATTCTGAATAGATCCGTTTGTTTTTTGCGCTTGCGAAGATAACTTTTTTATTGCAACTTCGCCCTCTGCCGCGGGCGAATCGACAAAAAAAGGGTGCCAGTCGACCAACCGACACCCCGGCTGCGACAAGCCGTTCGATGACCTAACCTCACTTCCTGCCCTTTGCGGGACGGGGCTTGTCACATTTCCTGCCTTCCTTGCAGGCGCATCCCTTTCCATCCTTCATCTGCGGGCCATGCCCCATGCCGGGCTTCGGGCCCTGCATCTGCTTCCACTGCTCGAACTGCTCGGGCGTAAGGATCTTTTGCATCTTCTCGGCCTTGGCCTTGCGGGCGGCGCGCATCCGTTCGTGCTGCGCCTGCATATCCTTTACTTCCTGCAGGTTGAGTTCGTAGAGCTGCTTAGACTGATCTTCGTTGAGATTCAGCTTTTCGACCATGCGGTCGGTCTTGCGCTGTGCCATCTGTTCGGCCGTGGGGCGTTCCTTTGTCCTCGGGGCACGCCGATCCTGCGCAAAAGCGCTCGTTCCTGCCAGCAGGCAAAGGGTCATTGCAACCGCAAAAATTCTCTTTTTCATAGCATTAAGATTTTTATTATCCGTTCGCCGAAACGGCTTCGGCTCCAGGTGCTGATGCAAAGGTAAAGCCAAATCGGCACGGCGGTGCCGACCCGGGGGCCAAACGACTGAAAGGCAGGGTGAACCGACTATTCGGCGGGTTGAACGGAGGTGAGCCAGGCCTTGAATTCGGGGACGCGGGCCTTGGAAATGACGATGCGTTCGGGGGTTCCGACCGTCAGGTGGAGCGCCAGGCGGCTGCCGAACCACACGGCGATCTCCTTCACGGCGCGGCGCGCCACGATGAACTGGCGGTTGGCGCGGAAGAAATCCGCTTCGGGCAGGATGGCCTGCAGGGTTTCGAGCGTCTTGTCGAGCGGGTAGGAAACTCCCTCGTAGGTACAGGCGGTGACTTTCTCGTTGCTGGTATAGCAATAGGCGATCTGCTCGCGCCGGAGCGGGATGATCCGGTCGCGGACATGCACCAGGAAAGCCTGCTCGTGCCGTGCCGCGGCCATCGTCCGCACCCGGAAGCCGTAATCGCGGCGTTCGCCCCTGGACAGGCGTTCCAGCTTGCCCAGCGCACGCTGCACGTCGGCGTTGTTGATCGGTTTGAGCAGGTAGTCGATGCTGTTGACCCTGAAGGCTTCGAGCGCATACTGGTCATAGGCCGTCGTGAAGACCACCGGAGCGGTAATCTCCACGGCGTCGAAGATGCGGAACGAATCGCCGTCAGCCAGGTGGATGTCCATGAACAACAGGTCGGGCTGGGGGTTCGCACGCAGCCACCCGATGCTCTCCTCGACGCTTTCGAGCGTCCCGATGACCTCCACGCCGGGGGCCACCTGTTTCAGGATGGCCTCCAGGTTCAGCGCGGCGGCGGTTTCGTCCTCGATGATCAGGGCCTTCATCCTATGACGGGTTTTTGCAGCGGCATGCGCACGACGAACTCCTTGTCGGTGTCGATGATCTCGATGTCACGGCCCGTAATCAGGTGCCAGCGGTTGCGCAGGTTTTCCAGTCCGATGCCCGTCGACGGTTCGGGTTCGATCTTCGGCACCTTGGGATTGGCGACCACCAGCCACCCCTGCTCGGTGCGGATCGAGATATGGAACGGCTTGCTGCGGGTTATGGTATTGTGTTTGACGGCGTTGCCGATCAGCGGCTGCAACGACAGCGCCGGGAGTGTCCAGGAGCGGTACTTGTCGTCGACGTCGATGTCGAAGAACAGTTTGTCGGCATAGCGTATTTCGAAGAGGTAGCTGTACGCTTCGATGAATTTCAGTTCCTCGTCGAGCGTCATCAGCGTGCTCTGACCGTTCTGGATGATGTAGCGGAACGTATACGACAGCTGGTCGATGTAGGTCAGCGCCTTGTCGTCGTGCTTCTCGCGCACGAGCATCGCCAGCGAATTGAGCGAATTGAAGAAGAAATGGGGGTTGATCTGCCCGACGAGCATGTTGTAGCGGGTCGTGAGGTTCTCGTTCTTGAGCCGTTCGTTCTCCATGACGACCGCCTGCTGCTTCGAGTTGAGCACGTAGACCCAGCCGTAGAGCATCGACACGGCCACGGCGAACGAACATTTCAGCAGCAGCATGTAGTCGAAGATATGCCCGCTCATGAAATTCAGGACGATCAGCCCCGAATGCCATTCGCGGACGGGGGCGAGGATATAGAGCGCCGCGGCTGCCACGAGGCACCCCATGCAGTGGAGGGCGAAACGCCCCGCCTTGTAATTGCGGCGTGCGGAGGTCAGGATCGAGAGCATGATGAACGATACGACCAGGTAGTAGATCAACTGCAACGTCAGCTCCGAAGTCCTCGACGGCCGGTTGTAGAGCGTGCTGTAATCGAACTCCTCGCCGTTGCGCATACGCAGTTCGTTCATCACCGGATGGGCGCCGTAACGGCGCGGGGCGACCACGTCGACCACCAGCCGGTCGCCGTCCGAAAGATCCATCCGGCGGATGCGCTGCATCGGCACGTAGACGCTGTCGCGGTTTCCGTAGACGATGTACCCGTGGCCGTCGGGGCTGACGTGCAGTACCCCTTCCTCGCTGCGTGTGACGACGCTCGCCCGCGCCGGACGCGGCTGTCCTTCGCCCTTTTGCTCGACGATCAGCAACAGCACATAGGAAAAGTTGACCACCAGGCTGATGGCCAGCGCAACCAGCAGGTTGAGCATCAGGTCGGAATATTTCGATTGCAGGTTCATCGCATCTCCTTACGCCCCGGCGGGGTCATTCATCCTCCTTGAACCACGAGGCATAGAGCATGTAATCGTGCGCCGTGCGGCGGATGATCTCCTCGCGCTGCTCGGGCGTCACCTCCTTGACCTTCTTGGCCGGGACGCCCGCATAGACCGAATTGGGCTCCAGCTTGGCGTTCGACAGCACCAGCGCATTGGCCGCGATGATGCAGCCCGAGGGGACGACGGCATTGTCCAGCAGGGTAGCGCCCATACCGATCAGGCAGTTGTCGCCGATGACGGCGCCGTGGACGATGGCGTTGTGGCCCACCGACACGTCGTTGCCGATGATGGTCTGCGACGGGTGTTTGGCCTTGTCGTAAATCGTATGCAGCACGACGCCGTCCTGGATGTTCGTACGGTCGCCGATGACGATTTTGTTCACGTCGCCGCGCAGCACGGCATTGTACCAGATGGAGCAGTCGCGGCCGATGGTCACGTCGCCCAGGATGACGGCCGTCTCGGCCAGGAACGTATTTTCTCCGATCACGGGTGTGTGTCCCCGCACTTCTTTAATCAATGCCATAATTCCGTAATAAAATTTCTTTGTTTCACATGTATATTTCCCTGCATGACCCGCCACCGTACGGTGGTGCCCCGGACATGGACAGCGCTGCCGGAAGGCAATCTTTTATTCGCCTTTTTTGGCTTCCTGCCACAGGGCCTCCATCTCGCCGAGCGAAAGGTCGTGCAGCGAATTCCCCTGTGCAGCAGCCTGTTCCTCCATGTAATTGAAGCGGCGGATGAACTTCTTGTTCGTACGCTCCAACGCAGATTCGGGATCGACGCCGTAGAGCCGCGCAGCGTTGACCAGCGCAAAGAACAAGTCGCCGAACTCGGCTTCGAGGTTCGCCTTGTCGCCCGAGCGCATCTCGGCCTCGACTTCGGCGGTCTCCTCCTTCACCTTGTCCCACACATCCTCGCGCTTCTGCCAGTCGAAGCCCGTCGCCGCGGCCTTCTCGCCTACGCGGAATGCCTTGACCAGCGCCGGCAGCGAGCGGGGAACGCCGCCCAGCGTACCGCTCTTGCGGTTCTTTTTGCGGAGCTTGAGTGCCTCCCAATTCTCCTTCACCTGGTCGGGCGTATTGGCATGGATGTCGCCGTAAACGTGCGGATGGCGGTATACCAGTTTGTCGCACAAGGCGTTGGCCACATCCGCATAGTCGAACGCCCCGGCTTCCTCACCCAGCTTGGAGTAAAACACCACATGCAGCAGCAGGTCGCCCAGTTCCTCCTTGATCCCCTCCATATTGTGGTCGGTGATGGCATCGGCCAGTTCATACGTCTCTTCGATCGTATTGCTTCGCAACGAGTCGAACGTCTGCTCGCGATCCCACGGGCACTCGCGGCGCAGCGTGGTCATCACGTCGAGCAGGCGGGCCGTAGCCTCCAATCGTTTATCTTCCATTATCCGGTTTGTTTTTTCCGCCGTCATGCAGGGCGCAAACTGCCCGAGGCGCCGGGGCGCCCGGCCGCAGCAGCATGCAGCCTGCACGGCCGCAATTTATCCCCTGCAAAGTTAGCACATTCGGCGGAAAATAGTAACTTTGCATCGAACAAAATTCCGCAACCTCATGAAACTACGCTACCTCGCGTCCATCCTGGGCGCCCTTTGTAGCCTCCTCCACGCCCATGCGCAGCCGCTTCCGGCGCGCCAGACGACCCTTCCCGGCACATACCGCATCTCGGCCGGCACGCAGCTCAGCTACGAGACGCCGCTCGCGCCGCTGGCCGGCTACCTGCGCGAATACATCAACGTCGGAAAGGCCAGCGACAGTATGTCGGCCGACGACGCGATCGTGCTCTCGACAGACCCGACGCTCGGCAGAGAGGCCTACACGCTGGCCGTGAAACCGCAGCGGATCGAGATCACGGGAGGCGACTACGGCGGCGTCTTCAACGGCATCCAGGCACTGCTGCGGCTGTTGCCGCCCGAGGTCTACGCCAAGGCGTGCCCGCTGCCCGTCGAAGTCGCCTGCACGCGGATCGACGACGCCCCGCGCTTCGCGTACCGGGGCATGATGCTGGACGTGGCCCGCACTTGGATCGGAGTGGATGGAGTAAAGCGTTACATAAACCTGCTTTCCTACCACGGAATCAACAAATTACACCTTCACCTGTCGGACGACGAAGGGTGGCGGATCGAGATCAGGTCGCACCCCGAGCTGACCGAAATCGGCGGTTTCCGCGGCGGCGACTCGCCCGTACGCCCCGTCTACGGGAAATGGGACGAGAAATACGGCGGCTTCTACACACAGGACGAAATGCGCGGGCTGATCCGCTATGCCGCCGTGCGCAACATCGAGATTATCCCCGAGATCGACCTGCCCGGGCACAGCCGCAACATCGCCTCGGTACACCCTGAAATCCGCTGCAATTACCCGCCGGACACGCTGTCGACCAACGGCTACGACTACCGTTCGGCATGGTGCGTGGCACGCGAGGAGAACTACGCGCTGCTCGCGGACATCCTGGGCAAACTCTGCGCGCTGTTCCCCTCGGAATACATCCACGTGGGCGGCGACGAGGTCGACATGACCCAATGGAAGCGCTGCCCCGACTGCCGGGCGCTGATGCGGCAGCGGGGCATGGCAGACCCGCACCAACTGGAAGACCTCTTCATGCAACGCATGGCGGCGATCCTCGGCGCCAACGGCAAACGCCCCGCCGTGTGGAACGAAGCGGTGGCGACGGGCGACCTGGCGCACGACAGCCGCGTCTACGGCTGGCAGAGCGTCAAGGCATGCCTCGACGCCACGGCCAAGGGATACGAGACCGTAGTGATGCCGGGCGAATATTTCTATTTCGACATGCGCCAGACCCCGCACGAGGACGGGCACGACTGGGCGGCGGTCTTCGACGCGAAAAAGGTCTTCGGGTTCGACTTCACGGACAAGGGGTTCAGCCCGGAGCAGATGCGCAACGTCGTCGGGTTGCAGGCGGCATTCTTCAGCGAAGCCTACGTCTCGCACGAGCCCGAGAAGCCCAACTACCTCGACTACATGTGTTTCCCGCGTATCTGCGCACTCGCCCGCATCGCCTGGCGCGGCAACGGCGAAGGCTGGGACGCCTATTACAAAGGGCTCGTGGAGAAGCATTACGACCGCATGGCAGCCATGGGCATCCGTTTCCGGCTCTTCCCGCCGAAAGTGAGCTATAAGGAGGGCGCATTCACCGTGACGGCCGACGACGGGTCGGAGATATACTACACGGAAGGCGACGCGCCCGAAGAACACCGTTATACCCGTCCCGTCAAGACCGGCAAACCGCACCTGTACCGCTTCTTCACCCGCTACAAAACGGGGCGCAGCCCCTATGTCGCCGACAAATCCTACTACCGCACGCTCGCACCCGCCGTGGCCATCACCACCTCGATGGGCGAGAGCAGGCAGTTCCCCCTTGCCAATGCCGCGGGTTACAAGGGACTTTCGCGGACAGCGCGCGCCTGCCGGCAGCAGGACTGGGTGCTCTACACCTTCGAGCAGCCGGTGAAATGCCGCGAAATGTACCTCCAGACCGGGAACCGCCAGCTGCCGAAGACCATCATAACCACAGGTTATGCCGAGGTGTCGTACGACGGTGCGACGTATGAGCGGGCGGGCGACCTCGAAAAGGGAAGCATCACCCTGAAGCCGGGGCGCGCGGTGAAAGCCGTGCGGATCGTCTCGACCTGCGACGACAACGGCACGCCCTATGTGACGATCCAGCCGCCGCTGGTAAAGCCGGCATTATAAAGAGACGGCGTGCCACTGAGAAGAAAACGACAAGAGCAGGATCTGGCTGTGAATTTATAATAAAAAGAATGCTATTTTTCCAATCCGATTAAAAGGATCGGGACAGTTAGCACACTATAGAAATTCTCCAAGTACCATTTTACCCGTTCAAAGGAAACTATCGAACAGTGATCTTTGGAAACATATTTCAAAAAGTCTTTTGTCCCACAGACATAGATTCCTACATTAATCATATTTTTGATTTCGGCCCCCGCTTGCAACCTCAGCAAATCACCTCCGATAAACGATCTGTGATTGAATGCCACATCGACACCTATATTATTTTTCCAAAAATCAATTACCAAATCGTTATCCGAATCGTTGAATACTTTTTTCTCCGCTTCCCAACCTTTTTTTAAGAACAGATCTTTAAGAAGAGCGTTTATCGCAGGTTGTCTTCCCTTTTGAATTTTTTTGCCGATATTTTCTTTCTCCCGATTGATTTCGCCAAATTTCAATTCTATATTATTAAAATTCAGCTGATCCAATATACCGTCAATTTCATTCTTGATTGTATATTCCGAGTTTAAAATAATATCAGCATATCTGTGTGCATATTTTTTACATTTCATGTCTATAATATTATACACAAATATATAAAATAGATCAACAGGATGGCAAAGTTGGTTTATTTTATTTTCTAATTTCGACAGGACCAAGTCTCAGTTGCAAAACAGTCTGTTGCAGGCAATCGCAGTTTGACCGGTTAAAATCATGAACGGAGCGGATTGTAAATATAAGCGAAGAAGGGCTCGGAGTCCGACACAACGCCCTCTCTGACGGCGGTGTGTTTTGCCACAATAGATGGCCAGAACGTCAGCTGGAAGGATTTTCGGAGCCGGAGTTCTGCACATGGGTTGCACTGACGGCAAAGAGGAAGAACAAGTATTGCGCGGCATAATAGGTAATCATCACGACATAGATCCGGCAGGGAACGGGCGCGACGAAGCGTCCCCATGCGATCACGCTGTCGGAAAAAACGAACAGCAGGGCCGCGAAGCGGAACCATGCGGCATACGCCCCGCGATACCGGAGCACGCTGTAAAGCATCCCGGCGATGACCGCACCGTAAACGGCGACCCCGATCCGTTCGGCCGGATCCAAGACCCGGGGCACGACCCCGGCGAAGAGCAACGCGAGCAACGCCGCGGGAAGCAGCCATGCGGCAGGACGGGCAGGAAGTCCCCCGGCGCAGAGGAAATAGCGGATATAGGCACCGTGGGCCAGCGCGAAAAACAGCATCTGCGGAATGAACAGTCCCTTCGCACCCGCCGCATCGCCCAGGGCAGACAAGAGGAGTGCAGCCCCGACCGGAAGCAACGTTTTCCGCCGGAGGCAGAAAACCGCCACAGCCAGCAAAAGCACCGGATAGGCCACCTTGTACGGAAGAGCCGCCGCCTTGGTGAAGAACAGGGCGGCGCCTGCGGCAAAAAGCAGGGTAGTCAGGGCCAATATGCGGGAAGTCCGATGCATCGTTTCAGGAAAAATCATTTCAGGAAAAAAGCCGCCCGTCAGAAAACTGGCAGGCGGCTTCGGTTCTTATCCGTCACGACGGGTCATGCACGGACATGGGCGCCGCACTGGCGCTCGAACTGCGCCGTGAGGTTCTGCATGGCCCGTTCGATGGCCTTTTCGTCCAACGTGCGGGTCTTGTCCTCGAGGATAAAGCTCAGGGCATAGGATTTCTTGCCTTCGGGCAGCTTGTCGCCCTCGTAGACGTCGAACAGCGAAACGCTCTTGAGCAACCTGCGCTCCGTAGCGAACGCCACGTCGCGCAGCGCCGAGAAGGTCACCTGCTTGTCCACGAGCAGCGCCAGGTCGCGCTTCACCTCGGGGAACTTCGACAGCTCCTCGGCCACGATCCGGTGCTTTTTGGTCGATTTGACAAGCGCCTCGAAGTTCATCTCCAGATAGAAGACATCCTGTTTGACGCCGAGTTTGCGGCGGATATTCCGGCTGACCGTACCGATCTGCAACAGCTCCCTGCCGTTGAGCGCCATCGTGAGCGCCTCGCTGAAGAGGTCGCTTTGCAGCGTTTCGGTCTTGAGCGCATAGATGTCGATGCCGAAGCGGCGCAGCAGTTTTTCGGCCACGGCGCGCAGCGTGAAGAACGATGCGGCCTGCGGCTGCACGTTCCACGAAGCGGGCACGGCGATGCCCGTCACGGCGATGGCCAGGCGGTACTCTTCGGAATAGGCCGCCAGGGGGTTTTCGTCCGAACGTTTGGCCTCGTCGTAGAAATAGCAGTTGCCGAACTCGTAGAGTTTCAGGTCGCCGTTGCGGCGGTTGGCGTTGAGCTGCACGGCCTCCAGCATGTTGAACAGCAGCGTCTGGCGCATGACGCTGAGGTCGGCGCTCAGCGGGTTGAGGATACGCACGCAGTTTTCCGCCCGGTAGCTCTCCAACCCTTCGTAATAGGCCGCCCTGGTCAGCGAGTTGGACATGATCTCCGTAAATCCGTTGGCCGATAGGTAGTCGGCGGCGAGGTTCATCAGGCGGTTGCGATCGGGTTTGGGCGCATAGGAAAGCGTCGAACGGACGCGCGAGGGTATTTCGACGTTGTTGTAGCCGTAAATACGCAGGATGTCCTCGATCAGGTCGGCCTCGCGCTGCACGTCGACCCGGTAGGGCGGCACGGCCACGCTCAGCACGCCGTCCTTCTCGTCCAGCACCTTCACTTCGAGCGCCGCGAGGATCGCACGGACGGTCTCTTCGGGGATATGCTTGCCGATCAGCGCGTCGATGCGGGCGAACGAGACGTCGAAGCGGAAATCTTCGATCGGCGCGGGGTAGATGTCGGTGATGTCGCTCGAAATCTCGCCCCCGGCCAGTTCCTTCATCAGCAGGGCGGCACGCTTGGCGGCATAGACCTGCAGGTTGGGATCGACACCGCGCTCGAAACGGAACGACGAATCGGTGTTCAGGCCGAAGCGCTTGGCGGTTTTGCGCACCCACACGGGGTTGAAATAGGCGCTCTCGATGAACACGTCGGTCGTGGTGTCGCTGATGCCCGAATCCAGGCCGCCGAAGACGCCGGCGATGCACATCGGACGCTCGGCCGAGCAGATCATCAGGTCGTCCGCCGTGAGCTTGCGCTCCACGCCGTCCAAAGTCACGAAGGGCGTACCTTCGGCGCAGGTGCGCACGACGACCTCGCGGCCCTCGATCTTCGCCGCGTCGAACGCGTGCAGGGGTTGTCCCAGTTCGAAAAGCACGAAATTGGTGATGTCCACCAGGTTGTTCTTGGGGTTGATGCCCGCGGCACGCAGGCAGTTCTGCATCCACTCGGGCGAGGGGGCTATCTTGCAGTTTTTCACGGTCACGCCCGCATAGCGGGGCGCCGCCTCGTGGTTCTCGACGCGGATTTTCACACCGAGGTCGTGGTTGTCCGGGGCGAAAGCCGACACGTCGGGCATCTTCACCGAAACATCTTCCCCCCGGCTGCGCAGATAGGCCGCCAAGTCGCGCGCCACGCCGATGTGCGACGCGGCATCCACACGGTTGGGCGTGAGCCCCACCTCGATCAGGTAGTCGTCCTCGATGCGGAGGTAGTCCCTGGCCGTCGTACCTGCCTCGGCATCGGCGGGAAGCTCCATGATCCCGTCGTGCGAGGCTCCGATGCCCAGTTCGTCCTCGGCACAGAGCATGCCGAGCGACTCCACGCCGCGGATCTTGCTGCGTTTGATCTTGAATTCCTCGTCGCCGCCGCCGGGGTAGAGCACCGTGCCCACCGTGGCGCAGAGCACTTTCAGCCCCGCGCGGCAGTTGGGGGCGCCGCAGACGATCTGCAGCGGCTCGCCCGTGCCGACGTCGACCGTGGTGACATGCAGGTGGTCGGAATCGGGATGATCCTCGCAGGTGAGCACCTCGCCCACCACCACGCCCGCAAGGCCGCCCTTGATGGTCTCGATCTTCTCGAAGCCCTCGACCTCGAGTCCGATGTCGGTCAGTATCCGGGCGACCTCTTCGGCCCCGAGATCGGTGTCGATGTAGCGTTTGAGCCAGTTATACGAAATATTCATATCGTTGAATTTGAGAATTAGCTAAAATCGAACAAAGATAACGATTTTTCGTTATTTTTGTAAAAACGACGGCGATTATGAAGGCGAAAAAATACACGAGGTGCGATTTGGCGATGATGGGGATCAGCACCTACGGGCTGGCGATAAGCGTGTGGGCGTCGTTCGGGGATATTCCGCGGCCGTTGCAGGGCAGCGGATCGCTTGCCGTGGCCGTGGTGTCGGTTTTCGTATTGATCCGCGACAGGCGGGCTGCAAACAAATAATTGGTTATATATAGGTAACGAATTTTTTTACGGAAATATTTGGATTTACGGTTGCGACCCGTTATATTTGCCGAAACGAAACAGGAATTTATGATCCGGAACTTTAACATACAGGCATGGTGGTGGCGCTCGTTGACTCTCGTGGACAATGAGTGCGGCTCAGTGCGTGTATAGTTGAAAGCATAACGAACACACAAGCCCGTTGTTTACGAGAGAGTAAACAACGGGCTTTTTCTTTTGCATCACATTTTACCGAACACAGAAATAGACAAAAAAACCATGGAAACAAAGAAATTCTGCCTGACCGAGCGTCAGATGCCCACACAATGGTACAACATCGTGGCCGACATGCCCAACAAACCGCTGCCGCCGCTGCATCCCGCGACCAAGCAGCCCGTGACGAAGGAGCAGATGAGCGCCATCTTCGCCGAAGAACTGATCGACCAGGAGATGTCGACGGAGCGTTTCATCGACATCCCCGAAGAGGTGCAGGAGATCTACAAGATATGGCGGCCTACGCCGCTGGTGCGCGCCACGGGACTGGAAAAAGCCCTCGGCACCCCGGCGAAGATCTATTTCAAGAACGAAAGCGTATCGCCCGCCGGATCGCACAAGCCCAACACCGCCGTGCCGCAGGCCTACTACAACTACAAGCAGGGCATACGCCACCTGACGACCGAAACGGGCGCCGGGCAGTGGGGCGCGGCCATCGCCTTCGCAGCCAAGCACTTCGGGCTCGACGTGCAGGTTTTCATGGTGAAGGTCAGCTACGAACAGAAACCCTACCGGCGGCTGATGATGAACACGTGGGGCGCCGAGTGCATCGCGTCGCCCAGCACAATCACCGCCTCGGGCCGCGCGGCGCTCGAACGCGACCCCGACTGCTCGGGAAGCCTCGGGCTGGCGATCTCGGAGGCCGTGGAGATGGCTCTGCAACACCCGGAGGACACCCGCTACTGCCTGGGCAGCGTGCTGAACCACGTGATCCTGCACCAGACCGTCATCGGGCAGGAGGCGGTCGCACAGATGGAGATGGCCGGCGCCGAGCCGGACGTGGTGATCGGCTGCTTCGGCGGCGGCAGCAATTTCGCAGGGCTGGGCTTCCCGTTCCTGCGCAGGAACCTTGTCGAAGGCAGGAATATCCGCATCGTGGCCGTCGAGCCGTCGAGCTGCCCGAAACTCACGCGCGGCACGTTCCAGTACGATTTCGGGGATGTGGCCGGGTTCACGCCGCTGCTGCCGATGTATACGCTGGGACACGACTTCCAGCCGTCGGACATCCATGCGGGCGGCCTGCGCTACCACGGGGCGGGTTCGATCGTGAGCCAGCTGTTGAAGGACGGGCTGGTCGAGGCCCGGTCGCTGCCGCAGACCGAGACCCTCGCGGCCGGCATCCTCTTCGCCAAGACCGAGGGAATCATCCCGGCGCCCGAGTCGACCCACGCCATCGCGGCGGCAATCCGCGAGGCGTTGCAGGCCAAGGCGGAGGGGACGCCGCGGACGATCCTGTTCAACCTCTCGGGCAACGGCGTGATCGACCTCTACGCCTACGAGCAGTACCTGGCCGGGGCGCTGCGGGACTACGTGCCGGGCGACGACGAGATCGCAAAGACGGTCAGCCAGTTAAGCAAGATCATCTGACGGACGGAACCATCCGCGACCGAAAAGGATGCCGGCCTTCGGGCGGGCATCCTTTTTCATTTCCCGAGCCGTCCGTGCCGGAATGTATTGCGGACGGGAGGGGAGAGGCGGAAAACGACGCAACGCACATCGTCAGCAGCACTCGGGATGCGGGCTACCGTGACCCGAGCCACAGGAAGACCATGCCGACCAGGATGAGGATGAGGTCGACGGCCTTGGCACGCAGGTTCCGTTCGCGGAAGAGCAGGGCGCCGCAGGCGAACGAAACCACGACCGAGCCGCGGCGCACCATCGACACGACGGAGATCATGGCGTCGGGTTCGCGCAGGGCCATGAGGTAGGCGAAGTCGGCCAGCGACAGGAATACCGAGATCAGCGGGATGGCCCAGCTCCAGTGGAAAGGCGTGGAGGCGTGCCGCTTCGGCCACCATACCACGGCGGTCAGGACGGCCATCATGAAGAATTGGTAAAGGTTGTACCAGCTTTGCACGAAGACCGGGTCGAGGCGCGCCATGATATATTTGTCGTACAGCCCGCTGACGGCACCCATGACGGCGGCCAGGGCGATGCAGAGTATCCAGACGTTGTGCGCGAAATCGACCCCTTCGCGGCGGCTCGAACGGCTCAGCATGAAGAGCGACACGAGTGCCAGTAAGACGCCGGCCCACTGGCAGGCGTTCAGCCGCTCGCCGAAGACGAGCATGGCCCCGACGAGCACCATGACGGGGCGCGTGGCATTGATCGGCCCCACGATGGTGATGGGAAGGTGCTTCATGCCGAAATAGCCGAAGATCCAGGACGTAAGGACGATGACGGATTTGAGCACCACCAGCCCATGGGCATGGAGCGTACCGGGCGACGCCTCCAGCACCGTACCTTCGAACCACCCGAGTCCGCATTCGGCCGAGAGGAGCGCCGGAAGGAAGACGAGTGACGAAAAGAGGGTGTTGAGCAGCAGCACGGGCAGAACGGCATTGCCGGTGAGCGACTTTTTCTTGGCCACGTCGTAGAAACCCAGCAGCGCGGCGGATGTGAATGCAAGGGTCAGCCACATAATGTAAGTTCGGCGGGAATGAGGTTCATGGAATTCGGAGTCGGTAAGACCGGCAACCAAGCAGGGCTTGCATTACGGCGTCTGCGATGTTGTCCGAACGGAGAATTCCCCTGAACCGCCACCGTTTTCAAATGGCGATTCGGGGGAATGTCCTTCCAACGGTTCCGGTATCGGGAAAAACCGATTATTGAATCTCGTCGCTGTAAACGGCGCCGGGCAGGTCGTGGAGGTTGTAACGCGAAGCCATCGACATGCCGTAGGCTCCGGCCGACTTGATCGTAAGCAGGTCGCCGCGGCGGGTCTTGCGCAGGGTGACGTTCTCGTCGAACACGTCGGTCGATTCGCAGGCCGTGCCCACGATGGTATATTTGTCGCGCGCCTCGTCTTCGGAGGTGATGTTCTCGATGTTGTGGTACGAGCCGTAGAGCGCCGGACGGATCAACTCGGTCATCGAGGCATCGACGATCACCAGCTTGCGGCCCGTGGCGGTGGTCTTGTTGAAGAGCACCTTCGTAATCAGCTCGCCGCATTCGGCGACGATCGAGCGGCCGAATTCGAAATGCACTTCGCGGTCGCCGACCGAGAGGTGGTTGTGCACGATCGAGAACAGCGAAGCGAAATTGGGGATCGGTTCGTTCTCGGGCACGTCGTAGTTGACGCCCAGGCCGCCGCCCACGTCGACGAAACGGAACGAACAGCCCAACTTTTCGAGGTTCTCGACGATGACGTTGACTTTGTTGCACATGTTCTCGAAGACGTGCAGCTCGCGGATCTGCGACCCGATATGCAGATGCAGGCCGATTATATTGATATGCTTGAGTGCGCGGATCTCCTTGGCGTGCTCGAGTACCTCTTCATATGAAATGCCGAACTTACTGTCGGCCTGCCCCGTATCGATGCAGTGGTTGGTCTTGGGGTCGATGTCGGGGTTGATGCGCAGCGCCACGTCGGCCACGCGCCCGGCCTCCCCGGCCAGAGCATCGACCAGCTCCAGCTCCTCGATCGACTCGCAGTTGATGGCCAGGATATCCTGCTCGATGGCGTAGCGCAGCTCCTTGTCGCGCTTGCCCACACCCGCATAGACGATGCCCTTGGGGTCGAAGCCCGCCTCGATGGCCTTGCGGAGCTCGTTGCCGCTGGCACAGTCGATACCCAGCCCGTATTCACGGATGATCGCCAACAGGTGGTCGTCGTAGTTGGCCTTGATGGCGTAGTGCACCTTGTAACCGTATTTTTTCGACTCGTAGACGACGCTTTCGAGGGTCTGGCGCAGCAACGCCGTATCATAAAGATAGAAGGGGGTTTCGTAGCCCCGAAGCTTTTGTGCAATTTGTCTGCTTAGCATTTTACCTAACTTTTAACCTGTTGAAGTTGCAAATATAAGCGATTTGGTTTATTTGAGCAAATCCACGATCACGCCCGCAGCGAGCGAGAGACTCGCCAGGCCGTTGAGCGTCCCGAAGGCGATGCCGATATTGCGCTGCCGCGCGGGCGTGACGAGCAGGTGTTCGAGCACCAGCAGCCCCGTGAAAACACCCGCCCCGAGCCAGAGCCACACCGAACCGGGGCAGTAGGTCATGAACCAGCCGAGGGCGGCAATGCTCACCGCATGCAGGCCGCAGCTGACGCCCAGCGCCGAACGCGCCGAAAAACGCGCGGGGATGGAATGCAGGCCGTGCCGACGGTCGAATTCGGCGTCCTGCAACGCGTAGATGATGTCGAAGCCTCCGCACCAGGTCGTCACCAGCAGGGCGAGGATGAACGGTTCGACGACGACGTGCCCGTCGACGACGACGTGCCCGGCCACGGCGATAAAAGCCCCGACGGGGGCGATGCCGAGCGAAAGCCCCAGCACGAGGTGCGCCAGCGGCGTGAAGCGCTTGCAATAGCTGTAAACGAGGATGACGGACAACGCCACGGGCGACAGGATGGCCGCGAGGCGGTTGATCGTCGCGGCGGTGAGGATGAAGAGCAGGGCATTGACGGCCACGAACCACAGCGCATGCCGCGCCGGGATTTTGCCTGCGGGTATTTCGCGCCCGGCCGTACGCGGGTTCTCGGCGTCGATGCGGCGGTCGGCCCAGCGGTTGAACCCCATGGCGGCATTGCGGGCGAAGACCATGCACAGGATGACCTGCACGAGGACGATGTACGGCCAGCGGGGGTTATGCAGCGGGGCGTAACGGAGCCCGTAGACGAAGCCCACCATGGCAAAGGGCATGGCGAAGACCGTATGGGCGAACTTGACGAGCGAAGCGTATTTCAAAACGGCATTCATGTGCGGAAACGGTATTTGAGACCGCAAAGATAGGAAAAATTCCGCTCCGGCGCATTTACGGCCCGAGGGCGGCCACACCTTCCGTAAATCCAAAATATTTCGTATATTTGCACACATTTTTATGCGATTTATGAAAAACATCCGCAACTTCTGCATCATAGCCCACATCGACCACGGCAAGAGCACGCTGGCAGACCGCCTGCTCGAAAAGACCAACACCCTGAACCAGCGCGAAATGCAGGCGCAGGTGCTCGACGACATGGAGCTCGAACGCGAAAAGGGCATCACGATCAAAAGCCACGCGATACAGATGGAATACACCGCCCGCGACGGGCAGCAATATACGCTCAACCTGATCGACACCCCGGGACACGTCGACTTCTCGTACGAAGTGTCGCGCGCCATCGCCTCGTGCGAAGGCGCGTTGTTGGTCGTCGACGCCACGCAGGGCATTCAGGCGCAGACCATATCGAACCTCTACCTGGCCGTGGGGCACGACCTGGAGATCATCCCCGTGCTGAACAAGATCGACATGGATTCGGCCATGATCGACGAGGTGAAAGACCAGGTGATCGACCTGATCGGCTGCAAGGACGAGGATATCCTGCTGGCCTCGGGCAAGACGGGGCTCGGCGTGGAAGAGGTGCTGGAGGCCATCGTGGGGCGCATACCGGCGCCGCAGGGCGACGAGAATGCCCCATTGCAGGCGCTGATCTTCGACTCGGTGTTCAACCCCTTCCGCGGCATCATCGCCTATTACCGCGTATTCAACGGCACGCTCCGCAAGGGCGACCACGTGAAGTTCTTCAATACGGGCAGCCAGTACGACGCCGACGAGGTGGGCGTGCTGAAACTCAAGATGCAGCCCCGCACGGAGATCAGGGCGGGCGACGTGGGGTATATCTGCTCGGGCATCAAGACCTCTTCGGACGTCAAGGTGGGCGACACGATCACCTCGGTGACCGCCCCGGCGAAGGAAGCCATCGCGGGCTTCGAGGACGTGAAGCCGATGGTCTTCGCGGGCGTCTACCCCGTGGAGGCCGACCAGTACGAAGACCTGCGCGCCTCGCTCGAAAAACTGCAGCTCAACGACGCCTCGCTGACGTTCGAGCCCGAAAGCTCGCTGGCGCTCGGCTTCGGGTTCCGCTGCGGGTTCCTCGGGCTGCTGCACATGGAGATCATCCAGGAGCGGCTCTACCGCGAGTTTGACATGGACGTGATCACCACCGTGCCCAACGTCTCGTACCGCATCACCACGACGCAGGGCGACGTGGTGGAGGTGCACAACCCCTCGGGGCTGCCCGAGGTGACGAAGATCGCCAAAATCGAGGAGCCCTATATCCTGGCGCAGATCATCACCAAGGCGGAATTCCTGGGCAACGTCATCAAGCTCTGCATCGACAAGCGCGGCGTGATGAAGAACCAGACCTTCATCACGCAGGATCGCGTGGAGGTGAATTTCGACATGCCCCTCTCGGAGATCGTTTTCGACTTCTACGACAAGCTCAAAAGCATTTCGAAAGGCTATGCCTCCTTCGACTACCACCGCACGGGCTACCAGCCTTCGAAACTCGTCAAGCTGGACATCCTGCTCAACGGCGAGCCGGTCGACGCGCTCTCGTCGCTGACCTATACCGACCATGCCTATGATTTCGGACGCAAAATGTGCGAGAAACTTAAGGAGCTGATCCCGCGCCAGCAGTTCGACATCGCCATACAGGCCGCGATCGGCGCCAAGATCATCGCCCGCGAAACGGTGAAGGCCGTGCGCAAGGACGTGACGGCCAAGTGTTACGGCGGCGACATATCACGCAAGCGCAAGCTGCTCGAAAAACAGAAGAAAGGCAAGAAACGCATGCGCCAGATAGGCAACGTGGAGGTGCCGCAGTCGGCATTCCTCGCCGTTTTGAAAATGGATTAACCGGGAACAGACCATGAAGAAGACCATCATCGACCTTTTCGAGGACTCCGTCGTAAAGTACGGGGCAAAGACATTCCTGCTGGAGAAAAAACACAGGGCATTCGAACCCACGACCTACGCCGAGACCAAGGAGCAGGCGCTCGAGATCGGCGCGGGGCTGGCCGCGGCGGGCATACGCCCCGGGGACAAAGTGGCGATACTCTCGGAGGGGTGCAATGCATGGATCACTTCGGAACTGGGCGTCTTCTATGCCGGGGCGGTCAGCGTGCCGCTGTCGGTGAAACTCGAAGAGTCGAACGACCTGCTGTTCCGTATGCGCCATGCCGAAGTCAGGGCGCTGTTCGTATCGAAATACCAGCTCTCCAAGATCCGGCGCATACGCGCGGAGCTGCCGCAGGTGGAGCATATCATCGTCATCGGGCATATTCCGCTCGAAGCGGGCGAGACGGCGCTCGGGACGCTCCGGCGCATGGGCCGCGACTACCTGGCGGCAAACAGGGAGGAGTTCCTCGCAATCGGCCGTTCGATCCGCAACGACGACTACGCGACGATCACCTACACGTCGGGCACCACGGCCGACCCGAAAGGCGTCGTGCTGACGCACCGCAACTATACGGCCAACGTCGAACAGTCGCTCTCGCGCATCGACATCCCGCCATACTACCGGACGCTCATCATCCTGCCGCTGGATCACTGCTTCGCGCATGTCGTGGGGTTTTATATCATGATCGCATGCGGGGCGACGGTCGCAACCGTGCAGGTGGGCGCCACGCCGATGGAAACGCTGAAGAACATCCCGCAGAACATCCGCGAGGTGCGGCCGCATTTCCTGCTGTCGGTGCCGGCGCTGGCCAAGAATTTCCGCAAGAACATAGAGTCTTCGATCCGCGCCAAGGGGCGTTTCACGGAACGGCTCTTCAATTTCGCGCTCCGCACGGCCTATGTCTACAACAGGGACGGGTACAGCAAGGGACACGGCTGGCGCATAGTGCTCTGGCCGCTGGTAAAACTCTTCGACGCGGCGCTGTTCCGCAAGGTGCGGGAAGCGTTCGGCGGGAGCCTCAGGTTCTTCGTGGGCGGCGGCGCGCTGCTCGACGCGGAGCTGCAGCGGTTCTACTACGCCATCGGCATCCCGATGTTTCAGGGTTACGGCCTCTCGGAAGCGACGCCCGTCATCTCGACCAACTCGCCCAAGTACCACTGGCACCGGTTCGGGTCGTCGGGCAAGATACTGATCCCGCTCGACCTGAAGATCGTCGACGAAACGGGACGGGAGCTTCCCCGCGGACAGAAAGGCGAGATCGTGATCCGCGGCGAGAACGTCATGGCCGGATACTGGAAAAACCCCGAGGCGACGGCCGACACCCTGCGCGACGGATGGTTGCACACGGGCGACATGGGGTATGTCTCGGAAGACGATTTCCTCTATGTGCTGGGGCGTTTCAAGAGCCTGCTGATCGCCAGCGACGGCGAAAAATACAGTCCCGAAGGCATGGAAGAGGCGATCGTGGACAAGTCGCCCTATATCGACCAGATCATCGTACACAATAACCAGAGCCCGTTTACGGGCGCTATCGTCGTGCCGAACCGCGAGGCGTTGCGGCGCGAACTGGACAGCCGCGGGGTAGCGGCCGAAAAACGGGCGGAGACCGCGGCGGCGATCCTCGGCGGCGAAATAGACCGATACCGTGCGGGCGGCATCTTCGGCGGGGAGTTCCCCGAACGGTGGCTGCCGGCGGGGCTGGCGATCGTAGACGAGCCTTTCACCGAACAGAACGGATTGGTAAACAGTACAATGAAGGTCGTACGCAACAAGGTCGAAGAACACTTCCGCGACAGGCTGGAATACCTCTATACACCCGAGGGGCGCGACCTGAAAAATCCGAAAAACCTGGCATCGCTGAAAAAAATTGTCGATTGATGTGAATTTGATACCCGGAAAACTTGAAAAATAAAAAAAAGCGGAGTATATTTGTACTCCGAAATGCGGGAGTAGCTCAGTGGTAGAGCATCAGCTTCCCAAGCTGAGGGTCGCGGGTTCGACCCCCGTTTCCCGCTCAGAAGAGGCCTTTGAAGGGCCTCTTTTTTTTGCGCACGGCGCTACGGCGCTGCATGAGGCTGTCCGACAAGTAGCCTAAAACAAAAATCACCCCCATCCGCAGTATGTTCGGACGGGGGTGAAGCCGTAAATCGGGGACTTGTTACGCTGTCCCGTTCAATGGAAAGACAGTGTCGGCCTGTCAGAAGGTGCGGCCCTGGAAAATATTACCCTCCGAGAGCGGCAGGAGTTCGCCCCGCAGCGTGATGCGCCGCGAGTTGAAATTGGGCGAGATGTCCACGCTGGCCTGGTTGCCCCCGTTGGGCAGGTTGATATAGACCTGTGCGGAAATCCCCGTGCCGATGACGTTCATCGACACCCGGATGTTCCCTTTCTTGTCCACGCTCTGCCTGTAATCCGAGGTGCTGCCCGAGACCGTTACGCCGCCCAGGCCGTTGGGGCCGCTTACGGGGATGTCGAAAGCCACCTGTACGACGGCCTTGTCACCCTGCACGGCGACGAAATTGGTATTGGACGAAACATGCGCCGTCGAACCCGACTTGAAGCTCACCTGGTCGGCTTCGAGTACGAACTCCTTCGCCTCGATAGCCTTCCGGGCCTCTTCGAAAGCGAGCCGGTCACGTGCGTCCTGTTCGGCCTTCATTTGCTTGCGGGCCATTTTCCTGGAATTCGCGTCCTGCGGCTGGGCATAGCCCGTACCGGCGCCGGCAAGCAGGATTGCAACGGTTAAAATCATCAGCTTTTTCATATCCGTTCCGATTTAATCTATTCTATCTCATATACAATAGCGTTGCCGGAGTCGGAATTATTATATAAAAAAACGATTTTATTGCCGGCGACAACAGACAGGAGTGCCGCCGGGGGCTGAAACCGCATGCCGCAAAGCCTCCCCGCCACCCGCTCAACGGCGGCAGCAGGGGCGGCAAGGGCAGCAGCAGGGGTGGCAGAGGCAGGGGCAGGGGCAGCAGCAGGGGCGGCGGCAGAGGCGGCAGCAGGAGCGGCAGAGGCGGTAGCAAGAGCGTCGGCAGGGGTGGCGGATTATGTCCGAAGCGATTATTTGATTATCTTTGCCCGGTCTGCCGGGAGTTTCGGCAGGCGCGAACTACTAAACACAAACAAACGGATGTCAACTATTTCGGCGGCGGCATTTGCGGACACGAAGCCGCATTACGACATACTCGACGGATTGCGCGGAATTGCGGCGCTGACCGTCGTGTGGTTCCATATCTTCGAAGCCTTTGCGACCAGCCACCTGGATCAGAGGATCAACCACGGCTATCTGGCCGTCGATTTCTTCTTCATACTCTCGGGATTCGTAATCGGATACGCCTATGACGACCGGTGGAAAAAGATGACCGTCGCGGAGTTCCTCAAGCGCAGGCTCATCCGCCTGCATCCCATGGTCGTGATCGGGGCCCTGATCGGTGCCGTCATGTTCTATTTCCAGGGCTGCTCCGTGTGGGACGTGACCAAAGTCACGGTGCCGATGCTGCTGGCGGCGACGCTGATGAACGCCTGCCTGATTCCGGCAAGCCCCGGCACGGAAATCCGGGGGCTGAGCGAGATGTACCCGCTCAACGGCCCGAGCTGGTCGCTGTTTTTCGAGTACGCCGGAAATATCCTGTACGCCTTTTTCATCCGCAAACTTTCGACCAGGGCCCTTTCCGTCGTGGTTTTCCTGGCCGGGTGCGGGCTGGCGGCATTCGCCGTCTGGGGGCCGCTGGGCGACATCTGCGTCGGGTTCGCCATGACCGAAGAAAATATGGTCGGCGGTTCGCTGCGCCTGATGTTCGCGTTCTCGGCCGGCCTGCTGCTCTCGCGCGTATTCAAACCCGTGCATATCCGGGGCGCCTTCTGGATATGCAGCCTGTGCGTCGTCGCCCTGCTGTCGGTTCCGCGCATCGGCGGCAGTGAGAATTTGTGGATGAACGGACTGTACGATACGTTCTGCGCCGTCGTCGCCTTCCCCCTGCTGGTTTTTCTCGGGGCGTCGGGCAAGACCACCGACAAAGTCACCGCCCGGGTGTGCAAATTCCTGGGGGACATATCCTATCCCCTCTACATGGTGCACTATCCCTTCATATACCTCTACTACGCCTGGGTCAAGAACGGCGACCTCACGTTCCGGGAGTCGCTGCCAGGTGCCCTGGCACTTTTCTTCGGTTCGGTAATCCTGGCATGGCTGTGCCTGAGACTGTACGACGAACCGGTGCGCAAATTTTTATCGAAGCATCTGCTGCGGAAGGGATAGCCCCGCAAGCGCCCCGGCCGGGAGCCATCCCGCAACGCCGCGGAATTCCCCGCAAAGCCACCGGGTTTTGCGGGGATTATATATGTATATAGGTACACGGCAAACAGGAGTGGGCGGCAGGGAAGGCCCCTCGGGAGGTTTCGAAAAAAAACTTACCGCTTTCGTTTCGAATCCCGGATATTTTTTATAGATTTGTAAAGGCCGCCGCAGGGAAGCCCCGGCATGGGGACGGAATGCGGACAAAAAACGGCAACGACGCATCTATAACAACTCGAATATATGGAACAGTACATTTTGTCATTGGATCAGGGGACGAGCAGTTCCCGTGCGATCGTATTCGACCGGAAAGGGCAGATATGCTCGATGGCACAGCGGGAATTCACGCAGATATTCCCCAAGCCGGGATGGGTGGAACACAACCCGCACGAGATATGGTCGTCGCAGGCTTCGGTGATCGCCGAGGCGATCGCGTCCATCGACATCAACGGCCTGAACATCGCGGGCATCGGCATCACCAACCAGCGGGAGACCACGATCGTGTGGGATTCGGAGACCGAAGAACCGGTCTACAACGCCATCGTCTGGCAGGATCGCCGCACCTCGGAGTACTGCGACCGGCTGAAGGCCGAGGGGCTGACCGAATTCATCCGGGAAAGGACGGGGTTGATCGTCGACGCCTATTTCAGCGCCACGAAGATCAAATGGATTCTGGACAACGTGGCGGGGGCGAGAGAGCGGGCCGAGAAGGGCAAACTGATGTTCGGCACCGTCGACACGTGGCTCATCTGGCGCCTCACGCGCGGCGAGGTGCACGTGACGGACGTGAGCAACGCCTCGCGCACGATGCTCTTCAACATCCATACGCTGCAATGGGACGAGGAGCTGCTGAGGCTGTTCGGCATCCCCGCCTCGATGATGCCCCAGGTGAAGTCGTCGAGCGAGGTGTACGGCACGACGAAGACCACGATCTTCGCCCACAAGGTACCCATCGCGGGCATCGCGGGCGACCAGCAGGCAGCGCTGTTCGGACAGATGTGCGTCGAGCCCGGGTCGGTGAAGAACACCTACGGCACGGGGTGCTTCCTGCTGATGAACAGCGGGGAAAAGCCCATCACATCGTCGAACAACCTGCTGACGACCATCGCATGGAAGATCGGCGACAAGGTCGACTACGCGCTCGAAGGGAGCATCTTCGTCGGCGGGTCGGTCGTGCAGTGGCTGCGCGACGGGCTGGGGATCATCCGTTCGTCGTCGGAGGTCGAAGCCCTGGCCGCCTCGGTGCCCGACACCAACGGCGTCTATTTCGTGCCGGCGCTCACGGGGCTGGCAGCCCCGTACTGGGATCAGTATGCCCGGGGAGCCATCAGCGGCATCAGCCGCGGCACGACGGCCGCGCATATCGCCCGCGCGGCGCTGGAGGGGATCGCCTACCAGACGCTGGACATCGTGGGCGCCATGCAGCGCGACTCGGGCATCACGCTCCGGGAGCTGAAGGTCGACGGCGGCGCGGCACGCAACAATCTGCTGATGCAGTTCCAGTCCGACCTGCTGGACACGCGCGTCATACGCCCGGGCGTGACGGAAACCACGGCGCTGGGTGCGGCTTACCTGGCCGGACTGGCCGTAGGCTACTGGGGGAACATCGACGAAATCCGGCAGCAATGGCAGGCGGAGCACGTATTCGAACCCACGGCCGACCGCTCGCAGATCGGGAAGGCCGTCGCAGGGTGGGAAGACGCCGTACGCAGGGTACTGCGCAACAGCAAAGACTAAAATACCGGGATTATGGAAATCACACTGTTTACCAAGTGCCTGTTCGAATTCATCGGGACACTGGTGCTCGTACTGCTGGGCGACGGGGTCGTCGCATCGACGGTACTGAAACAATCGAAAGGTTTTAACGGCGGATGGGCCGTAATCACGATCGCGTGGGGCCTGGCCGTGATGTGCGGCGTGCTGATCGCGGGCCCCTATTCGGGGGCGCACCTCAACCCCGCGGTCTCGATCGGGCTGGCCGTGGCGGGGTCGTTCCCGTGGGCGTTCGTGCCCGGGTACATCGCAGCACAGTTGCTGGGCGGTTTCTGCGGGGCCGTACTGGTCTATGTCTATTACAAAGACCACTTCGACGCCACGGACGACCCGGCGACCAAGCTCGGCGTATTCTGCACCATGCCTGCGATCATGGACAAGCCGCGCAACCTCTTCTGCGAATTCCTCGGCACGTTCCTGCTGGTGTTCGTAATCCTGGCCATCGGCAACGAACAGAACACCCCCGAAATCGGGATGGGAAGCCTCGGAAGCCTGCCCGTGACGATGCTCATCATGGCCATCGGCATGTCGCTGGGCGGCACGACGGGCTATGCCATCAACCCGGCGCGCGACCTGCCTCCGCGTGTGGCCCACAGCATCCTGCCCATCAGGGGGAAGGGCACGAGCGGGTGGGGTTACAGCTGGGTGCCCGTGGCGGGGCCCGTGCTGGGCGCACTCGCCGCAGGAGCGATCTACGGCTGCATCTACATCTGCAGCTGACCCGGATCGCAAATCCGGACACAAGCCGCCCTTTCCGGGCGGCTTTTTTCATGCGGGGGCACCCCGGGCTCCGTCCGACAAGGTAGGGCGGCGGGTGAAAATCATAACTATTCGGTATTGCCCGCACCGGGAAAGAGGGTTACTTTTGCAACAAAAGAAACTGATGCCGCATGCAAACGCCCAAAGAGGAGATACGCAACAGCCTGCTGGAGTCCGCCGGGAAACTGTTCCTGCGCAAAGGATTCCTGAAGACCTCGATGCGCGAGATCGCACGGGATGCCGGGGTGGGGCTGGCCAACATCTACAACTACTTCAGCAGCAAAGACGAAATATTCCGCACGGTAGTGCAGCCCGTAACCCTCGCTTTCGAGCAGATGGCGCACAGCCACCACGACAGCGGGGGGACGGACGTGCTGGAGATGTATGCGGAACCGTACCTGCGGAAAGTCACCGACGAATACGTCACGCTGATAAACTCGCACCGCAGGAAACTGGAAATACTGCTTTTCAGGGCGCAGGGCTCGTCGCTGGAGGATTTCCGCGAACGGTATACCGACCGCACGACAGCGGCGGTGAAGGAGTGGCTGGCGGGGATGAAACGCCGGCACCCGGCGCTGAACATCGCCGTCTCGGATTTTTCAATCCACCTGCACACGGTGTGGATGTTCACGCTGTTCGAGGAGATCATCATGCACCGGGTAAAGCCGCGGGAGATGAAGCAGGTGATTGCGGAATACATACGATTCGAAACCACGGGATGGAAGGAGCTCATGAAAATTTGAGCTCCTTCCTTTTTTTTGAACAAAATTGAATATCGTTCATTATTGAGCAGACTACCGAAACACAAAAACAGATAAGATGAAAGAGAAAATCGAATTCCAGAGCGTAGTGGCGGAAACACTGCTGATTCCGCTCTACATGCGGGCCAAGGAGAGCCGGCGCAGGGACGCCGTGCTGCACGACCCCGAAGCCGAACGGCTGGTGGCCCGGATCGCGTACGACTACGGCAAGTTCGACAAGGCTTGGATGAGCGCATTGGGCTGCGTGGTGCGCAGCCGCTATTACGACCAACGCGTAGAGTCGTTCATCCGCCTGAACGCACGGCCGGTGGTCGTGAACGTCGGATGCGGGCTCGACACCCGGTTCCAGCGGATCGCCGAACGGCGCAATGCCGTATTCTACGAGTTGGATCTGCCCGAGGTGATGGCCATCCGCGAAAAGCTGCTCCCGGCACCGGCCGGCGACAACTACCTCGCAGGTTCGCTGCTCGACACGGAGTGGCTCGAAGGTCTGCGCACACGACACCCCGACGGGCATTTCATATTCGTATTCGAAGGGGTGCTGATGTACTTCCACGAAGAGCAGGTGCGCACGGTGCTGCGCAATATCGTAAGTCGCTTCCCGGCGGGGGAGGTCTGCTTCGATGTCTGCGGCCCGATGATGGTCAACACGGGGCTGAAGCCCGACTCGCTGCGCAGGAATGCGGCCCAGATACGCAGCGGCCTGGCCGACGGTCATAAGGTGGAGCGGTGGGAGCCCCGCCTGCAACTGATCGAGCAACGCTCCTATATGGAATTCGCACGGCGCCGCTGGGGTCTGACGGGCATCTTTTTCAGGGCGTTCCCGCACCTGGCCCGCAAATTCAGCTCGCTGCTCGCATACAGGATCTCCGCGACGGAATAAAAAAACTGTGACCATGGAAAAACAAAAGACAAAACAGGGGCTGGCCCGGCTCTTCGAGATCGCCGGACAGCGCAAGGGGCTGCTGGTACTGGCCGGCGTGTTGTCGGCCGCAAGCGCAGCCTGTATGCTCGTGCCCTACTGGGCCGTATACCGGATACTGACCGAACTGCTGGAAAATGCCGGGGATACGGGCGGCATCGACGCCGGGCTGCTGGTAAAGTGGGGATGGATCGCGTTCCTGGGGCTCGTCGGCGGGCTCATACTGCTCTACGCCGCACTGATGGCATCGCACGTGGCGGCATTCCGCATCCTCTACGGGCTGCGGGTCAGGCTCTCGGAGCATATCGGCCGCCTGCCGCTGGGCTACATGAACGGCACCTCGACAGGCGCCATCAAGAAGACGATGGAACAAAACATCGAGAAGATCGAAAATTTCATCGCCCACACGATCCCCGACATGGTAAACGTCGTGGCGACGGTCGTGCTGATGTTCGCCATCTTCTTCTCGCTCGACGGATGGCTGGCGGCGGTCGGCCTCGCCGTGATCGCCGTGAGCGTCATCCTGCAATTCTCCAACTTCATGGGTAAAAAGGCCCAGGAGTTCACCCGGATCTACTTCGATGCGCAGGAGCGAATGTCGGCATCGGCGGTGCAGTACGTGCGCGGTATGCCCGTGGTAAAGATATTCGGGCAGAGCGTACGGTCGTTCCGGCAATTCAACGCAGAGATCGAAGCCTACAAGACCTATGCGCTGAAGGTCTGCGACACCTACCAACCGGGGATGGTAGCATTCACCGTGCTGCTCAACTCACTGGTAACCTTCTTCTTCCCGATCGGCATCCTGCTGGTGGGCGGATCGCCGGGCGACATCGCGCTGGCGGCCGTCTGGCTGTTCTTCATCGTCATGGGGCCGGGCGTAGCATCGCCCGTCTACAAACTGATGTACCTGGGCGGAGGCACGCGCGAAATCAACGAGGGCGTAGTGCGCATCGACCGTATTTTCGACCGCCGCCCCGTTCCCGAGCCGGCCGAGCCCCGGGTTCCCACGACCTACGACATAGAGTTCCGCCATGTGGGTTTTTCGTACTCGAACGAAGCCGAAGCGACCCGCACGGAGGCCCTGCGCGACATTTCGTTCACGGCACGGCAGGGAGAGATCACGGCGCTGGTCGGGCCCTCGGGTTCGGGAAAATCGACCGTGGCGAACCTGATCCCGCGCTTTTGGGACGTCGGGCAGGGCGAGATACGGATCGGCGGCATCGACATCCGGGAGATCGCTACGGAACGGCTGATGGACATCGTGTCGTTCGTATTCCAGGAGACGTTCCTCTTCTACGACACACTCTACGAAAACATACGTACGGGGCGCCCGGATGCCACGCACGAAGAGGTCGTTGCGGCGGCGAAGGCGGCACAGTGCCACGAATTCATCGAACGCCTGCCGGACGGCTATGCGACCCGGATCGGCGACAGGGGCGTCTACCTTTCGGGCGGCGAGGCCCAGCGGGTATGCGTGGCGCGTGCGATCCTGAAAAACGCCCCGGTACTGGTACTGGACGAGGCGACGGCATTCGCCGACCCCGAAAACGAGTGGAAGATGCAGCAGGCGCTGCAACACCTGATCAGGGACAAGACGGTCATCATCATCGCCCACAGGCTTTCGTCGATCGTCGCGGCACAGCAGATACTCGTCCTCAGGCAGGGGCAGCTGGTACAATCGGGGCGGCACGAAGTGCTGAGCAAGACCGACGGGGTATACAAAAAGATGTGGGACGCCTATACCGACGCGTTCCGCTGGCAGTTAGACACCAAAGAAAAAAGAGCATAGAATCATGGCAAAGAAGAGTTTCATCAACAAAATCCTGCAAAATACCCGCAAGCCCGAAGGGTTCTTCGGACGACTGGTTCTGCGGGGCATGAACCGGGGGCACGCATCGCTGGCGCGATGGGGCATGGGCTGCATGGAGTGGCAGGCCGATTGGAGCGTACTGGACATCGGATGCGGCGGCGGTGCCAACCTCGCGCAGATTCTCAAACGATGCCCCGCCGGCAAGGCGTACGGCATCGACCTGTCGCAGGAAAGCGTGGCATTCGCCCGCAGGAAGAACCGCAGGCTGCTGGGAACGCGCTGCTTCGTAGAGAGGGGCGACGTCGGGAAACTGCCGTACGGCGACGGGACGTTCGGTGCGGTCACGGCTTTCGAGACGGTTTATTTCTGGGACGACCTTCCCGAAGCGTTCGCCGAGGTGGCGCGTGTGCTCAAGACCGGCGGCAGGTTCCTGCTGTGCAGCGAGATGAGCGACCCGGCGAACGAAATGTGGACGAGCCGCATCGACGGGATGAGGGTATATTCGGCCGAACGGCTGGAAACGCTGCTCGCAGCAGCCGGATTCGCGGATATCGCCGTATACCGGCGGGAAAAGGAGGAGTTGTGCATCGTAGCACGCAAACAGGCCCGAAACGACCAAAACGGAGGAAGGCGATGAATGCAATCAAGAATATTACGGTCGGCCATACGGAGCGTCTCCGCAAACCGGTCGGCTTCACGATGCTCGCCAACCTGGTCAACATCGTGCCGTTCTGCCTCTCGATCGAGGCGGTGAATGTCATTTTCCGGGCCTGCGACGGCAGCGGCACGCCGCTCGACACCGCACGGCTGTGGACGATCTTCGGGATACTGGCCGTCTACATGGCGGCCATGGCACTGGCCGAACGCGCGGCTTACCGCGCCAATTTCCGGGGTGCCTACGAAATGAGCGCCGAAGGGCGCATCTCCCTGGCCGAGCACCTGCGCAAGCTCTCGCTCGGATTCCTGTCGCGCCGCGACCCGGGCGACCTGTCGTCGATGCTCATCACCGATTTCACGATGGCCGAGACGGGCATCTCACACCATCTGCCGCAGTTGATGGGGGCGATGGTGATGCCCGTGCTGGCATTCCTCACGCTGCTGTGGATCGACTGGCGCATGGCTACGGCGATGTTCGTGGCGCTGCCGCTGGCAATCGGCATCCTGTTGGCGAGCACCAGAATCCAACAGAAACTGAGCAGCCGCCAGATCGCCGCGAAAATCGAAGCCGGGAACCGGCTGGAGGAGTACCTGCAAGGCATCCGGGTGATGAAGGCCTACAACATGGTAGGGGGACGGTTCGTCCGCCTGCGCGAGGCTTTCGCGCAGCTGCGCCGCGCCTGCATCCGGCAGGAGGCACTGCTGGGGCCTTTCGTCCTGCTGTCGATCACCGTCGTACGGGCGGGGCTGACGCTGATGGTGCTGTGCGGGACATACCTGCTGCTGGACGGCACGCTATCGCTGCTGATGTTCGTGATGTTTCTGATCGTCGGCTCGCGCGTCTTCGACCCGCTGACTTCGGCACTGACGAATTTCGCGGAGTTCCGCTATTTTTCCATCGCGGGAGGGCGCATACTCAGCCTGATGGAGGAACCCGAAATGACGGGCAACCGCAAAGCCCCCGAAAACGGCGACATCACGCTGGAAGGGGTATCGTTCGCCTACCGCGACAAGGAGGTGCTGCACGACGTATCGCTCACGCTGCCGCAAGGTTCGCTGACGGCGCTCGTAGGCCCGTCGGGAAGCGGAAAAAGCACGCTGATGAAACTCTGCGCACGGTTCTACGACCCGCAACGGGGACACGTGCTGTTCAACGGCGTACGGATGGACGAGATCGAACCCGAATCGCTGATGCGCCACATTTCGATGGTATTCCAGGATGTATACCTGTTCCAGGATACGATCCGCAACAACATCCGCTTCGGCAAGGCCGACGCCACGGACGAGCAGATCGTCGCCGCGGCAAAGAAGGCATGCTGCCACGACTTCATCATGCGGCTGCCCAAAGGGTACGACACGATGGTGGGAGAAGGCGGCTGTACGCTTTCGGGCGGGGAGAAGCAGCGGTTGTCTATCGCCCGTGCGATCCTCAAGGACGCACAGACCATCCTGCTGGACGAGGCTACCGCATCGCTCGACCCCGAAAACGAGGTCGAGGTACAGCGTGCCATCAATACCCTGATCGCAGGGCGCACGGTGATCGTGATCGCCCACCGGCTGAAAACGATCCGCAATGCCGACAACATCGTCGTCCTGGATCAGGGGCGGATCGCCGAGCAGGGGACGCACGACCAACTGGTCGCACACGGAGGGCTCTATGCCCGGCTGTGGGCCATACAGGAGCGGACGGCGGGGTGGAGTATCACCTCTTGACGGTATGCGGCGGGGCGAAAACCCCGAAAAATCGGTATTGCCCCGCCGCAAAAAATCACGTTACTTTGCACAAAACCAAAAAACAGCGAAAATTATGACCGGAATTTTTTATGGCAGCACGACCGGGACGACCGAGGCTGTTGCCGAAGACATCGCAAAACAACTGGGCGTGGCATCCACCGACGTACACAACGTGGCGGACGCATCCGCCGACGAAGCCGACAAATACGACCTGCTGGTCGTGGGCTCCTCGACGTGGGGCTGCGGCGAGTTGCAGGACGACTGGTATTCGTTCCTCGACGCACTGAAGGCCAAAGACCTGGCAGGCAAGAAGGTAGCCATATTCGGCTGCGGCGACAGCGGTTCCTATCCCGATACGTTCTGCGACGCCGTGGGACTGATCTACGACGGGTTGCAGGACACGGGATGCACGTTCGTAGGTTCCTACGCGCCCGCGGGCTACGGTTCGATCGCCTCGCTCATCGTGCGCGACGGCAAGTTCGTCGGGCTGGCCATCGACGAAAGCGACCCGGGCAAAACCGACGAACGGGTGGCGGCATGGTGCGGACAGATTAAAAACGAGTAGCCATGAGCGCCGAGGACTTCAGCCGCTACGGTTCGATGAAACTCTTCATGCACCACATCTATGAGTTTCAGAAAGGGGTACGCAGCCTGGTGCTGTGCACGATGTGCCGCACCTGTGCGTCACTGGTGTGCGACCGGCTCGACCGGCTGGGCATAGCCCATCTGACACAGCCGGTCACGGATAATAAGGTAAACCTTTACTTCGGCAACAGGCTTTGCCTGGACGCGGTGAAGACATTTGTCCACAAACCGCTCAACGAACTCTCGCCCGAAGAGGATTTCATGCTCGGCGCCATGCTCGGATACGACATTACGGGACAATGCGAACGCTATTGCAAACGCAAGGTGCGGACGGCATAGTCCCCCCGAACGACAAAACAAAAAAAATGAAAAAACTAATCGTATATCTGGTAATCGCCGCGGCGGCGCTCATGGCCGCAGGATGCGGCGGCAATTCGAACAACAGGAAACAGGCGGCGGAAACGGCACAGGCCGCAACGGCGCTCGAGGTGGACAACCTGCTCGCCGACGCGGAAAAGCTGACCGGGAAACAAGTCACCGTGGAGGGCGTATGCACGCATATCTGCCGCCACGGGGGCCGCAAAATATTCCTGATGGGTACCGACGACACACAAGTCATCCGGATCGAAGCGGGCGAAAAGATCGGCGCCTTCAAGCCCGAATGCGTGAACAACCTCGTCCGTGTGACGGGCACGCTGGTCGAAGACCGCATCGACGAAGCCTACCTGGCCGAATGGGAGCGGGAGGTCAAAGACCAGCTCGCCGAACAGCACGGGGAGGGCGAGGCCGGATGCAGCGCGGAACAGCAGGCCCGCGGCGAATCGGTGGCGAGCAGCGTCGGGGAACGCATCGCCGGCTTCCGGACACGCATCGCCGACCGCAAAGCCAAGGAAGGCAAGGAATACCTCTCGTTCTACCACGTGGAAGGGGGCAATTACGAAGTCCTGGAATAGGAGGGCATGGGAAAGACCAAATTCATGTCCGCCGTAAGAAAATGGAGCAGGCCGGTTCACCGCGACCTCTCCTTTTTCTTTTCGGGCGTATTGCTGATCTATGCCGCTTCGGGGTTCATGCTCAACCACAAGCGCGATTTCAACTCCGACTATTCGATCCGCAGGCAGGAGGTGACGCTGCCGGAAACACTGCCCCGGACACAACAGCAGTGGACCCGCAGGGATGCCGAAGAGGCGCTCCGCCTGGTGGGCGAGCAGGGAAACTACCTGAAACACTATTTCCCCGAGCAGGGGCAGCTCAAGGTATTCATCCGCGGCGGCAGTTCGCTCACGGCCGACCTCACGACGCGCAAAGCCGTGTACGAGTCGATCCGCAAGCGGCCGCTGCTGAGCAGCATGAACCGGCTGCATTACAACCCGTCGCGCTGGTGGACGGTGTTCTCGGACGTATTCCTCGCGAGCCTGGTGGTGATCGTCGTCTCGGGGCTGGTGATGCTGCGCGGCCCGAAAGGGCTGTGGGGGCGCGGCGGGATAGAACTGCTGGCGGGGATACTCATCCCGGTATTGTTCATGTTTTTCGCCTGACGACGGAAAGCGAACCCCTAAAAAAGGCGGCTGTCGAACGACAGCCGCCTTTTACATGCGATAACCGGGGTGCTACGCCCTCTGGGGTTCCAGCACCAGCAGGGGAATGAACAGGAAAAGCCCGAAGAGCACGATGCCGGCAATGCGGAGCACCCGTTTGCCGGGCGGCACGCGGCGGCGCAGCACGGCATAAACCACGGCCAGCACCGCCCCCAGCCCGAAGGCGAGACAGGAGAAATCGGCAAGGCGCGGCTTCACGTAGCCGTCGAGCGGCGAGGTGAACGACAGGCTGAAGGGAAAAAGGTACTCTGCCCGCCGTTCCCACGTTTGGGCGGCGGATCGAGGCACGTATTCGTCGGCACGCGAGTAATCGCGCGCATTGACCGCCACGAGCCGTTCGGACTCGGGCGCCTGCACCGTCACCGTCCAATAGAACATGTCGCCGATAATCATCATCCCTTCCCGCGCGGGGTCGAACATCCCGACGGGCAGCTCATGCAGCGAATAATCCTCGGCCTCGAGGGCGTAGAAGCGGTTGTCCTTGTCGACCAGAAAGCCGAACAGCCGGTGGTCGGCATATTCCGTGACGAAGATATGGCGGATCCCCAACTCAGCGGGAATATCCGTACGGCGGACGAACGGACGACCTCGCATCTGCTTGAGGTGATAGACCTTAAAATCGTTGTCGACAATAAAATAACCGTTGTCATAGTCCTTGCGGGTCGAGGCATTGCCGGCGATGACGCGTGCGGGGAATGCGAAGCCCTTGTCCTTCATCACACGGGTGAAGGCATCGCTCTTGGCCCGGTCGAGGGTATTGGTAGCCATGTCCACGAACTCGATCCCATCCCCCGTGATGCGGAACACGTCCGTGGGGGATTTGAAATCGACCCGCGCGGGCATCGACTCCAGCAACTGATAGAGCCCGGGCTTGCGGCGGTTGATCTCGGAAGGGGAGCTGCGGAAGATGAAGCCCGAGCGCTCGGCGTCGCGGACATCGACCGCAACGCCCTCGATGCGGGACGGGAAACGCCCTTCGGAGGCAAGCTGGCGGTAGTAGAACATCGGGAGGATGCTGTCGAACTGGTGTTCGGTGTAGGTATTGCCCTTGAAATCGCGCCCGGCGATCTTTCCCTCCCCGTCGTAGGAAATCGACGCGAAACTATGCGTCACGCAGCTGTAAAGGGTGAAGGGCGACCACGACGGCGATGCGAAGAGGAAGGTGTAGAACCACGGCAGCAGCCACGCCAGCAACAGCGTGGCGAGGAGGATGACGGCGGTCTTGATAGTCTTTATCATAAATCCGTTATTTTCGTTTTAATCCTGACACCCCTGCTTGAAACGGTAAACCGAGAGCAGCGGGAAGAACAATACGCACAGCAGCAGCGCGAGCAGCCATGGCAACATGCCGTCGTAGGCCTGCGGGGTTTCCGACAGGAAGAAGAGGCGGCATACGCCCACGGCGACCAGGATGTCGGCGACTCGCCGCCGCCACGTCGGTTCGAGGCATACCCAGGCCGCAAGCGGATAGAGCGCCAGCCCGGCCAGGTACCACGGAAGCGAGGTCAGCAGGATGCGGGAGACCAGCTCCGGGGCGAGCAGGGTGTGGAAGTAGCACCACAGCACGAACGCCTGCACGGCGGACAGCACGGCCAGCGCCGCAAGCCCGACGCCCATCATCAGCAGGATCATCTTCCGCTGCGGGAAAGGCAGGTGCAGGGTGAGTTTCAGACGCTTGTGGGTCATCTCGGGAATGAACTGCACCAGCGCCAGCAATACGCCCAGCAGCACGGGCAGGTATTGGAGGATGTCGATGAAGACGACCTCCTTTTCGAGCATGACTTCCCAGATGTGGGCAGCCCCCTTGAAGGTTATTACGCGCTGAACCCGCAGCAGGGCGTAGGCCGTGAACCCGGCAAGGAACAGGGCCGCCACGAGACAGAACCAGCGCATCTTGATCCACTCTTTGTAAAATATGGCTTTGATCATAGTATCGCGGTTTAATATTTTCCGGTCAGCCCGATAAAGGCGTCTTCGAGGTTCATCGTCTCGGCCTTCAGGTCGCCGCAGGCGATCCCGGCGCGCTGGAGCACGCCCTGCACCGTGGCGGGCGAATCGAACGAATAGAGCTCGGCGCGGCCGTTCAGCACGGCGGGATGGTAAATGCCCGACCCGGCGGGAAGCACCGCCCCCTGCTGCACATCGAACGTATAGCGGCGGAATGTGGCGAGCAGCTCGGCCACGGGCATCTGCACGAGGATGCTCCCGTAGTCCATGATGATGCAGTCGTCGACGAGTTTCTCCATGTCCTGGATGATATGCGACGTGAGGAAAACGGTTTTCTCCTCGCTCTGGGCGTATTCGCGCAGGTATTCCACGAACAGGCGCCGGTAGCCGGGGTCGAGCCCCATCGAGAAGTCGTCGAGTACGAGCAGCTCGGCATCCTGCGCCAGGATGAGCCCGAGCGCCACCTGGGAACGCTGGCCGCAGGACATGCGCGAAATACGCTGCCGCGGCGCCACGCGGAGCTTCTCCATCAGGCCGTAGTAGGCGTCGCGGTTCCAGCGCGGATAGAACTTCGAATAGAAACGTTCGATCTGCTCGATGGTCATGAAGGCGTACTGCACATGCCCTTCGATGAGCAGGGCGATGCGCGCCCGCGTCCGGGGAGACATCGTGCGGATGTCTTCGCCGAAGATCAGGCACTCGCCGGCACGGGGCCGGAGGTAACCGCTCAGGATGTTGATCGTGGTGGTCTTACCGGTGCCGTTCTTACCCAAAAGTCCGAGGATCCGCCCGCGCGGAACCTCGAAACTCAGGTCTTTATAGATCAGCCGCTCCCCGTAATAATGGGTCAGGTTGCGGCATTCGATTACGGAATCCGTCATGGGAAGGTCAGTTCTTGAGCGACGGCGTGGCCTCGGGCGTGAAGTCCGTGGTCGAATTGTTCGTATCCATGTAGTAGGGCGCAGAGGTCGTGCTCACCGCTTTGCGGCGGACGCTCTTGCCGAAGCGGGTTTCATCGCCGTCGATCTTGCCGCAGTAAGTCCAGCCCGCATCGAGCAGCGGCGAGGTGACGATCCAGGCGAACATCTCCTCGATCGAGAGGTTCACCACGTCGACGATCCACGAATTGGGGACTTTCCAGAAGTCGTCGCTCATGGGGAAGGTACCGTAGTCGGGGACGACCATATCGTACTCGACCGTATAGGCGTAGTCCGAGGCGAAGCTCTCGGCGGTCACGCCTTCGCCCAGGCGGCCGATCGCATAGGTATAGAAACCGCGGTTATGCCATGTCCAGAAGTCGTCGGCGAAGAGCGTCGTCACGTTGGGGACGTTGGGGTTGTCCATATCCTCGTCGTCCAGCGAGTTGAAATACTCGAACGTCGCGCCCGAGAGATCCAGCGACAGCGAATTGAACTCGGTGTGGTCGATGGCCGTGTCGGCGATGACGACCGAAGCGCCCGGGGCCACAGGGTAGTCCGTACCCGAACCGGGCAGGATGAGGCCGCCGTCGACGGTGAAATAATCCGACATGATGTCGGGCGTATAGTCGTATTTATCCACCGTCATGAAGGCCGACTTGAAAATCACCAGCCCGTCGGCGTAGAGTGTCCTGTCGGAGTTGTTGGTGATCTTCATATACTGGTCGCCGTAATAGGGCATCCCCTCGGGGGTCTTGGTTCCGGTATAGAAAATCTCCTCGATGACGAAATCGTCGGATTTCATCGCAGCCACGGTCGTCTCGACGGTCAGTGTGTTCGATGCGGCCGACACGGCGACCCCTTCGCGCGAGGCCTCGATATCGCGGTCGGCCGTCTTGCCGTCGACCGTGTAGCTGATCTTTCCCGACACGGCGATGTTATACGCCCCCTCCTCGAGGGTCGCACCGACCTCATAGGCGCCGCTTCCCGCCGATGCGAATTCGGTGACGCGGACTACATCGCCCGTCGCAACCCGGGTGAAGGCCACGTCGACAGAAGATAGCTGCGGATCGGTCAGGCTGATCGGCATGTTCAGTTTGAGGGTGAAATCCACGGGATCGGCCCCGGTTCCGGGTTCGTTGTCCGAGCACGATGCGGCGCCCAGCAGGATGCCCGAAGCCGCGATTGCATAGAAAAGATGTTTGATACTCATAGGTTTAAAAAATTATTTAGGTGAATATTATCCGTTTCAGAACGCAATGCCGCAGGCAACCCGCGCATGGTGCGCCGCCGTGTTGTCGCCGTAAAGCCCGCCCCCGTAATCCGCCGCGAGGAAGAGCGACATCCGGCGGCGCAGCGCGTAATCGGCACGCAGCCCCAGCCGGAATGTAGCGGCATCCTGCCGCAGGCGGTCGTAGTCGTACTGCACCATGCGGACGAGCGGCGCGGCGAGGTCGGCGACAGGGAGCGTGAGGCCGGAATCCAGGCCCGCGGTATAGCCGCCTCCGGCTTCAAGGCGCAGGAGCAGGCTGCGGCGTTGCAGCACGCAGCGGAAATCGACACCGCCGCCCGCACGGGAAAATTCCATCGTCTGGGCAGGGTAGAGGTAGTCCGATGTCCGGCGCCGGTATTCGCCCCACGGGCAGAGGTACCACGCATGGCCCGCCGCCTCCACGCCGAACACCGCCTCGGCGCGCCCCTGCAGGGCGCTGTATTCGAACAACGTCAGGAATCCCAGCGTCCCGCTCCCCTGGGAAGAGTTGTTGTCATCCACGATGCCCTCATCCCCGCGGCGGTAGTCGTAGCGCGCCTTCAGGGCGACGCCCCAGCGCAGGCCGTTTCCCGAGCCCCTCAGCCAGGCGGCCTCGGCATGGAACGACCGGGGAACGACCTTCTGCAACACCAGGTCGGCACTGCCGGGCAGCTCCTTTTCGATGTGCAGGTACTCGTACCCCGCCGCAAGGTGCAGGCCCCCGCGCCCCGCATCGGGCACCAGCGCGAGCGTCAGCCCGTAGCCGCTGCCACGATATCGGGTCTGGGAGTTCGCATTGCCCTCGAACCCGGCGTAATGCGACCCGAGGCCCGAGAGGTGGTAGACGCCCTTCTCGCCGGCGGAATGGGCGTACTGTATCTGGGAACCCGATTGCTTGTAGACGCGGAGTGCGGCCGAAAGCCCCAGGCGGTAGTTCCCCATCCGCACGGAAGCGCCGGCGCCGGCGTCGATGTCGATGGCGACGTTCCGGATCCGGGGATCGGAGTCGCGGTATTCGTGCAGGGCGCGGGCACCGGCCTCCAACGCCCAGGTATACCTGCCGCTGCGGTGCCCGTAACCGCCGCCGAAAGTGTATTCTTCAGAGGTGAGATCCCCGCCGATGGAGTCGGCGACGACATAGGGGAAGACCAGGTCGTAGTCCGACGAGGCGTTCCACACGACGTTGCGTTTGGCACCCCGGAGGTAACCGGCATCGCCCCAGACGGTGCCCTTGCCGGAGATATGTTTGTAGCTCCCGGCCGAGAAGCGGCCGAAATCGCCGCCGTCGCCCTTTTGCTGTTCGAGGGCTTTCTCCTCGCGCCGCATTTCGTAGCCGACCGAAATTTCGGAGAGGGAACCGGCGAAGGCTTCGCTGCGGAGCGCCGGAGTCGCATAGGCCGTAGCCGCGAGTGCCGCGACGGGCGACGCATGTTCGCGCTGGGTGCGGAACAGCGAGGCCGAATCGGTCTGCTGCGCAAAGGCTGCGCCGGTGGCTGCAAGCCCCGTTGCAGCGAACAGTATGGTGCGCAGAATTCCCATCATCGGTCGGCACCGGCGCTCCCGGACACCGCGTTTTCATACCAGAGCAAATCGACTGAGACGGATTCCGCATCGCGGAGCAACGCCGCCCGCGCATCGGCCGTCACCTGCCGCATGTGCGATTCGCCGGTGGATTTGACAATGTATTCGACAGTGCTGCCGCTGCCGATCTTTATCGAATAGATCCCTTTCTGCAACCGGATCGCGAGCACCCCGTCGCGGAAATCGGACGAGGAGACCGAACGCCTGGTATTGGCGTTGGTGAACACCGCCGTAGCCTGGAAGCGCACCATCTGGAGGGAATCGGGCAGGACGGCCGTAAGCGTCGCTTCGGTGAACAGGGCCTCCGTATTCTTTTCCACACAGGAACAGAGCACGGCACAGCACGGGAGCAGGGTGAACAATATCTTCTTCATAGCCTGAAATTAACTTCCATTCCGAAATAGGGGGATGCATGGCGGCGTACGCGCACGCCGTCGATCTTGTAGCTCGGCATGTAATTGAACATCTGCGTAATGAACATGGCCACCATCACCTTCTCGCGGAAGAGCTTTTTGGTGACTTTCAGGTTGGTAGTCATGTAGAAAGGAATGTTTTCCCAACGGAAGGCCGCCTGGTTGTAGGAGCGGACGAGCCACTTGAGGTAAGGATCGGCGGCCGATTCGTCGGTGTAGTCGCGGACGACCCCGTCGGGGCCGAAATAGGCGAACGGGCGGCTGCTCTTGGCGCCGTTGTACTGCCGGTAGTGCCACCGGCACTGGAACGTGAACGAGAAGCCGAGCCCCAGGCGGGGAATGTCGGTGTCGACCATGAAATTGGTATGCCACATCTCCCGAATGTAGTTGCCGTCGGAAGCATAGATCCCGGTGTAGACATACGGCTTGCCGTTGATGACCGTCCCGGGATTTTCGTATACCGGGTCGCTGTTGCCGTATTCGGTGCGGAACCAGGCTCCGGTGACCGTCAGCCGGGTGCGCAGGGACTCGATGCGCTGCGAGGAGAAGGTGAATTCGACGCCCCGCTTGCGGGTGCGGCTGCCGTTGGTCGCCACGCCCGCCGCACGCACCAGCGTGTCGACCGTGTAGGGCATGCCTTCGAGCGAAGGGGGCCCTTCGAGCTGGGAGTCGTCCACGCCGCTGTAATCGTACTGTTTGCGGGTATAGCTCGCATAGCGGTTCGCCGTGCGGAACCCCGACTTCATGTCCTCCTCGAAATAGGTGAGCGAAAAGCGGTTGCCGTCCAACGTCACGTCACCGCGCACCTCCCATTTGAAATTGCGCGCGGCGCCGAGCGAATAGTTCGTCGGGTCGACGACATAGGTCACCATGTTGATGCGGCGGAAAGCCGGGTTGGCGTGGTAATAATTGAGCTGCTGGAAATCGTAGTAGAGCGGTGCGGGGTAGAGCTGATCCATCGTCGGCGTCTTGGTATGCCATCCGACGCCTCCGGAAACGGCGGTTTCGAGCGTACGGCGGCCGAGCTTCAACACCGGGAACGCGAAACGCGCGTTGAAACGGGGATCGAAATAGAACCTGCCGTGCAGGGCGTATTCCCGCGACAGGTTGAGCATGGTGGTGGCGCGCACGCCGGCCATCACTTCGAGCCGCGAGCGGCCGAGGGCGACCGTCGTATTGTCCTCGACGAACAGGCCGAGGTCGTGCTGTGCCGGAATGTCGCTGTAGGCCCGCGGGCGCGTGGCAGCGTCGGACGAAAGGGGGTGCAGCATGTCGTATACCTGCCCGCGCCCGAGGTTCTTGTCCAGCGCCCAGTCGGCTCCCGCAACGATGGTGCTGGAGGTCGCGGCGGTCTTGACCCCGAAGGTGGCCAGTGCCTTGGCATAGGCGTTCAGGGGCTGGCCGTCGACCGTCAGGTCGGCGATGTAGCTCGCTTCGAGGAACTGGGCGTCGTGTTCGCCCGGGGCGAGGCTGTTGGGCACGGCCGTAGGGCGGGTCACCTGCATGAACTTCCGGCGCTCGATGCGGTCGCGCGAGTAATCGACCGAAGCGGTGGCTTCGAAGGAGCGGAAGAAGCCCTCCTTCTTCGAGGTGTAATCGAAACCGACGCTCAGCGCGAAGCGGTTGTATTTGGATTTGAAGTCGTCGAGATTGCCGTTGTTGCTCTCCGGGTCGACTTTCCGGTTGTCGAACGACCCGGTATAGTCGAGGTTCGTACCCAGTGCGAGGGTGTGATCCGGCGAAGCGTCCCAGGTTTTATGGATGCGCAGCGACCCGGTCATGCGCTTGTAGTTTTCGAGTTTGTTGCGCGGGTCGGCCTTGGAGTCGAGCAGGTCGGCGCCGATATTGACCGTGAGGCCGCGGTCGGGAATTTCGAAACCCTTGCCGACGGAGAAGAGTTTACTGTCCATATCCGCCTTGAAACGGGCGGTCAGCGCCTTCCCGCCCCGTTTTCGCTCGATCTTCACCAGACCGCTCGTCAGGTCGCCGTACTCGACCGAGGGGATACCGCGGACGATCTCGACATGCTGGATCTCGTCGGTGGAGATCGACCGCATGTCGACACCCTTGTTTATAAACAGCTTGCGTTCGAGGAGCTGGTCGGCCCCGGGAATATACTGCATGTTGGCGTCGTTGCGCATGGGGGCGCCGTCGATGACGAAAGAGGTACCGAGGGACGAAGTGGCGTAATCGTCATTCGAAATGCCGATTTCGCGCAGATGGATCGTATTGGGCGCCGACAACACCGGCGAGGAGGAGGAGCCGCCCGGAAGCAGTGCAAGCAGGTCGGCGAAACTCGACGGCTGGATGTGCTCCATCGCCTTGCGGTCGATCACCGAGGAGCTGGTGACCCCCTTCGATTCGGAGGCCGTGACGACGACGTCCTGGATGGAGACGGAGGCGATACGAAGGCGCACCGTATGGTACTGGTCGCGCGCCTCAACGGCCGCAACCGACATGTGCCGCGGTTCGTACCCGACGAACGTAATGCCGGCATCGTACATGTCGGCAGGAAGCGTGAAGACGCATTTACCGTCGAGACCCGTCGTCGCGGCGTACATCTTCCCGTCCGCATGGGCTTTCAGCGCGATGGTGGCGTAGGCGAGCGGGGTATGCAGCGAATCGGTGACTTCGAACACCACCTTGCCGCCCGCCGCAGGCTGCGCGCTGGCCGGGCACGAAAGCAGAAGCACGCCGAAAATGGATGTCAGGCAATGTAAGATTCGCGTCATAATTTCTGTTTGCAGAGTGGGACAAAGGTAGGCCTGCCCCGGAAACGGCACAATCGCCAGTTTTAGGTAAATTTCCGGCGGAACTCATCAAAAATAGCGAGCCCGGGCCGGATGGAAGCAGTGGGCGGCAGAAGCGAGGAGGGGAGCTCGCAACGGGTAAAGGAGCACAGGGCGCGGCTGGGTACGGCCGGAAATGGAGAAAGGCACCGGCGGAAGGTACGGCGGGGTGCGTCAGGGTGCGGTAGGGAAACCGGAGGCGGCATCGGCGGAAAGCTCGGCGGGGTGCGGCAGGAAATCGGGGAAAGGCACCGGCAGCCAGCGCCAGCGGCGGGTACTTGCCCGCGGAGGAAGAGCGATGATCCGGCAGCAGAAAAAGCCGCAAAAACATGGAATCCCGGCTAATTTTCGTTAATTTAGCACCCGTATTGCAGCATATGGCTACGACGACGCTACATATCAGGAACATGGTCTGCAACCGGTGCATACTGGTCGTACGGCAGCTGCTCGAAGGGCTGGGGCTGACGCCTCTCCACATCGAGCTGGGCAAGGCCATCGTACAGGAGGAGCTGCCGCCGGAGGCCAAGGCGGCGCTGAAAACGGCATTGGAGGCCGTGGGATTCGAACTGATCGACGACAGGCGCTCGCTGCTGATCGAACGGCTGCGCAACGCAGTGATCGAGTTGGCGCACTACCACGACGACGGCATGCGGACGAACCTGTCGGATTACCTGTCGGAGAAATTCCACAGCGATTACAGTGCCCTGAGCAAGTTGTTCTCGGAGATGACAGGCATCACGCTGGAAAAATATTACATTGCACAGCGGGTCGAACGGGTCAAGGAACTGCTGGTATACAATGAACTGTCCCTCGGCCAGATCGCCGACAAACTCAACTATTCGAGCACGGCGCACCTGAGCGCCCAGTTCAAAAGCGTCACGGGCATAACGCCCAGCGAATTCCGGAAGCGGAGCGACCGGAAACGCCGGCCGCTCGACCAGGTATAGGGGAGCTGGAGACGTATCCTGCCGTGAGGACGCCCGGGGAGCCAGCCCGGCACCCCCGCCCGCGAAAGGCATCCGAAGATATATCCCCGCACATCGCGGGATCCTTGCGGGAGCACGGACGCGGCACGGACGGTGGCGGACAAGGACGGAGTAAGGGCAACACAACGGCAACGAGCTCAACACAAGGGCAACGAGTGCGACGCGAACGGGACAAGGGCCGGATATCCGGGCTGTAGGTCGCAATCCGCACGGCGGAAAATATTCCCGAATCATGTAAATCACATCCATAATTTTATAACGGCGGAAGCCGGGTAAGCCCCTATCTTTGCAGCATAACCAAAGACAGACGACAATGGCAACCGACAAAACCGTGAAAACGATATTCCCCGTGCTCGGCATGAGCTGTGCCGCCTGCGCTGCACGGGTCGAAAAAGTCCTTGCGCACCAACCGGGCGTGTATGCGGCGCATATCAACTATGCGGCGGCGAACGCCGCCGTGGAGTACGACCCGGCGCGTACGGCCCCCGGATCACTGCGCGAAGCCGTCCGCGCAGCGGGCTACGACCTGGTGACCGGCACCGGCGCCGATGCCGCCGCACAGGCGGAGCTGGCGCAGGCGGAACACCTCCGGCAGCTCAAGAGCCGCACCCTGTGGGCGATGCTGCTGGCACTGCCCGTCATGGCGATCGCCATGTTCTTCGAGACCATGCCTTACGCCGTCCCGGCCATGTGGCTGCTCTCGACTCCGGTGGTATTCTGGCTGGGACGCGGGTTCCACATCCGCGCATGGCGGCAACTGCGGCACGGGACGGCCAACATGGACACGCTCGTGGCGGTAAGTACGGGCACGGCCTACCTGTTCAGTGTCTTCAACATGCTGTTCCCGGGATTCTGGCTCGCCCGCGGCATCGAGCCGCACGTGTATTTCGAGGCCGCGAGCATGATCGTCGCCTTCATCCTGCTGGGCAGGCTGCTCGAAGAGCGGGCGAAGGGCGACACGGCTGCGGCAATCAGAAAACTGATGGGATTGCAACCCGAAACCGTAACCCTCGCCGACGCGCAGGGACGGCAGCGAACCGTACCCCTTGCGCAGGTGCAGGCCGGGGATACGGTCGTCGTGAAGCCGGGGGAGCGGATCGCCGTGGACGGCACGGTCGCCGAAGGCAGTTCCTACGTGGACGAAAGTATGCTGAGCGGCGAACCCGCAGCCGTACGCAAGGCTGCCGGGGCGAAAGTATACGCAGGGACGATCAACCAGAGGGGGTCGTTCCTGTTCCGGGCGGAAAGGGTCGGGGCGGAGACCCTGCTGGCCCACATCGTGCGCATGGTGCAGGAGGCACAGGGCAGCAAGGCGCCCGTGCAGAAGCTGGTCGACCGGATTGCGGCGGTATTCGTGCCCGCCGTCATCGCCGTCGCCCTCATCGCCTTTGTGCTTTGGGCCGTATTGGGCGGCGACGACGGGTTCACGCACGGGCTGCTGGCCTTCGTGACCGTGCTGATCGTGGCGTGTCCCTGCGCCCTGGGGCTGGCGACCCCGACGGCCATCATGGTGGGCATCGGCAAGGGTGCCGGGGCAGGAATCCTGATAAAAGATGCCGAGAGCCTCGAAACGGCGAAAAGCATCGGCACCGTCGTACTGGACAAGACCGGGACGCTCACCGAAGGGAAACCCATCGTGACGGATTTGCTGTGGACGGGGGACGAGCAGCGGTTGGGCCGGGTATTTTACAGCATGGAGTCGCGTTCGGAGCATCCGTTGGCCGAAGCCCTCGCGGAGCGGTTGAAAGGGGAAGGCATCCCTATTTCGGATTTCGAGAACCTGCCCGGGCGCGGGGTGAAGGGCGTGGCGGCGGGGCGGACGTACCTGGCAGGCAACAGGCTGCTGCTGGAGGAAAACGGCATCGCCGCGCCATCGCACCTGTTGCGGGAAGCGGATCGGCTGGCCGCGGCGGCGAAGACCGTCGTCTGGTTCGCCGAAGGGGGCGAAGCGGTAGGCATCGCCGCCATCGCCGACCGGATCAGGCCGGGCGCCGCACAAGCCGTCGCGGAGCTCCGCGCCATGGGGCTTGACGTGCGGCTGCTGACAGGCGATAACGAAGCGACGGCACGTGCCATAGCCGCCGAAGCAGGGATAACGGCCTGCGAGGCGGGTGTCCTGCCGGACGGGAAGGCCGCCTATATCCGCCGCCTGCAGGCCGAAGGGCACAGGGTGGCGATGGTCGGCGACGGAATCAACGACAGCGCGGCCTTGGCACAGGCCGACCTGAGTATCGCCATGGGACAGGGGAGCGACATCGCCATGGATGTGGCCAAGATCACGATCATGACCCCCGACCTCGGAAAAATCGCCGACGCGATCCGCCTTTCAGCGGCGACCGTGCGCACAATCCGGCAAAACCTGTTCTGGGCATTCATCTACAACCTGATCGGGGTGCCGGTCGCCGCCGGGGTGCTTTTCCCGCTCAACGGGTTCCTGCTGAACCCGATGCTGGCCGGGGCGGCCATGGCCCTGAGCAGCGTCAGCGTGGTGGCGAACAGCCTGCGACTGAAGGCGAAGGGCGGCAGGGCGCGGAAAAACGACGGAAGAGAACCAATACCTATAAATAATATGGAAAAAACGATGGAAAAGAAGTATCGGATCGAAGGGATGATGTGCGGGCACTGCCGGATGCACGTCGAAAAGGCACTGAACGGAATCGACGGAGTACGTGCGACCGTGGAGCTGGAGCCCCCGGTGGCGACGGTGGAGTTCAGCGGCGGGGAAAAACCGCTGGCGGAATTGCAGCGGGCGCTGGACGGAGCCGGGGAATATAAGATAACGGAAGTGTAATTTGTGCAGGAAAACATAATTTACCTCCGGAAACGGCAGGCGCCGCGGGTTGTGAAAACCTGCGGCGCTTTTTTTTGCCGGAGCCCTGTTTGCCGGGCAATTCCGCCGAGGCGCACTGCGCCGGCGGATACTACGGTTTGCGGGCAAAATCCCGTTTTTAAGGCGAATATTTCATTTAGTCCGCTAAATTTCAGACAAATAAAACAGGAGGTGGATCCGGAGGCAAATCCGGGCATTAAATATTGAGTAATCAGTATATTATATACAAATGACAGTCCCGGCAAATACGCACCGAGGGCAACTAAAACACACAATATCATCGACATGCATGCGGATAATTGGCGACAATTTTGTATCTTTGTACCCAGTGACCAATTCTTCGAATTAAATTTACTTTATTATGTACTCGCCAGATTCCGCCTTTACGGGGCGGCTTCCGGTTGTCGGGCCATACCCGGCAAGGATGACACGCACCCGTAATTATGAATTCGATTTCATGTCGTGTTTCTCAAAACACATCTCCGACTACGAGAAAGCCGGGCGCAAAGGCTCGGCTGCGAACTACCGGTCGTCATACAGGCTGCTGCTGAGTTTCCTCGACGGCCAGCACCTGACGTCGCAACACCTCTCGGCCCGCTGGGTAGAGCGTTACGAACGCTGGCTCCGGGCGCGGGGCGTGACAACCAACACGGTGACGTTCCACCTGCGCAACCTGAGGGCGGTTTACAACCGTTCCGTGAAAAAACGGTTCATACCGGCCTCGTTCCCCAATCCCTTCTTCCACCTGACCGTCAGGCAGACCGTAACGCGCAAACGGGCGCTGTCACGCGAAACCATCAAACGGATATGCACGGCCGACCTCTCGGCGCTGCATCCCAAGTACTCCCTCGCACGCGACATCTTCATGTTCAGTTTCTTCACCCGCGGCATGTCGTTCGTAGATATGGTATATCTGCGCAGCAGCGACATCCATGACGGCGTATTGACCTATGCACGCCATAAAACGGGGCAGATGCTCTCGATGCGCATCGAGCCGCAATTGCAGCACATTATCGACCGTTACAGCAATGCTTCGCCTTATATACTCCCCATACTGGCAAAAGACGACAGCTATGACAATTACCGCCAGCAGCAGCGCGAGCTGAATAAATTTATCCGAAAAATCGGAGTCCTGCTCAATATCCCGGAACCGCTGACATTCTATGTCGCACGACACTCATGGGCAACTCTGGCCCGTGATTGCGGCACACCGCTCACGGTGATCAGCGCCGGGATGGGACACACGTCCGAACGGACGACGCGCATCTATCTCGCACAACTCGACCACAACATCATCGACAAAGCCAATCGAAAAATCATCGACTTGCAGTAAAAGACGGTTTCGTATAATATCCGGATTTTTTGGTTAGGACGAAAGGAAACAGGCAATAAAAAAAATCAAGACCCATTATTACCAATAATGTATCTTGAAATCGTAATAAGTTGTATTATAGACGTTTCAATTCACCTGCAAAAATAGAATTAATTATATTCATAACCAAATTTTTCAGGAGGAAAAAACGCATATCTCAGCGTAAGAGACTGTAAACAAGAATCTTGTATCGTTTTATTTTTATTTTTATTCCGGACAGACCGAAAATGTCCTGACAGCCCCCGCCATGCCTTCGGGAAAGTGTCCAAACAGCGTATTTACCGACTGGTAACCAAGCACATACGCCAAAGGAGACCCATTATTGGTAATAATGGGTCACGAAAAACACATACAAATCACTGGTTACTAACAATTTACATTCGATGTTTTCCGCAAGAATCCTGTGGGCGGTAAAAATACTGCTCGTACTGCACAAGGCGTCGGAAGCAGGGACTCCCCTGATGAAAGGCCGCGAATTGCAGGCTGCATGTGTGGGCCCCGATGCGGACACCTATATATATCGCCGTACTTTACGGGAACTGGCGGCCAAAACGGACTACCTGATTTGCGTATTCCAGTCGGGAAGAACCTTCTACCAATGGAACCCGAACCACCGCCCGACGCTGCACGACCTGATCTGCAGGCTGGACGGAGGCATGCATGAAGTCTCGCACACCTTCTGGACATACGAAAATACACGCACGATGCAGCCCCTCCAGAAAGTGTGCAAGGAGTACGACAACCTCATACAAACCTATTTATCAGAAATATACATAGAAGAATTGGAATCACCCGCCCTGTTCAGGCAAAGCCGGTTCCGGTTGCCGCAGGCAACGCCCCAGGTCACGGGGGACACAGGAACAGGCTCGCTTTAGCCCTCTCTCGTCAGCGAACAAAAACACATTCATGGAAAAACAAACAATCACCGATCATACAGAATCCGGCAAAAATTAAATGGAAACAACGATACCAGCCGATTTCATCCTGTCGCTACTGGCAATCGCCGCCTCGGCATTGGCGGGGTAGCCGTAGCCTGCCACATGTACCGGACACGGCAGATAACACGAATAACGGACTCGCAACGAGACCACACATACCGGAAAAAATTCTAATCACTACAAAAACATTCAAACATGAAACGCCTCTACCTTATTGCCCTCTTTATCATCGTCAGCCTTGCCGCCACGGCACAGGAGAACGGCAATCGCGATGCGCAGAACCGCATCGTGCGCGGCCCCTATGAAACGAACCGCTTTTTCGACAACATCTTCGTCGGCGTCGCCGGCGGTGTAAATATCTATTTCGGCGAACACGACTCCTACGGCAAATTCGGCAAACGCATGGCCCCGGCACTGGACATCCATGTCGGAAAATGGTTCACCCCCTCGATCGGCGCCCGCGTCGGATACTCCGGCCTGCAGGCCAAAGGGTGGACGACCGCAGGCACCAAATACGCAAAGGGTGCCGACGGAAGCATGTTCAAGGAGAAATTCGGCGTATCGTACCTGCATGCCGATGCAATGTGGAACTTCTCGAACGCCGTGAGCGGCTACAAGGAGACCCGCACCTGGAATTTCGTACCCTTCGTCGGAGTGGGTTGGGCGCGTTCCTACGGCAACGACACCCACGACAACGAAATCGGCTTCGACGCAGGTCTGCTGAATGTAGTGCGCCTCTGCGATCTGCTCGACCTGACGCTCGAAGCTCGCTGCCTGCTGGTTAACCAGCGTTTCGACGGCGTGGGCGGCGGCCGTATCGGCGAAGGTATGCTCTCGGTAACGGCAGGGCTGTCGTTCAACCTGAACCGCCGCGGCTTCAAGCGTGCCTCGCAGGCCCAGCCCGTGGACTACACGTCGTACCTGGATCGTATCAAGCGGCTCGAAAACACCAACAACGAACTCGCATCGCAGAATTCGGAACTGAGCGACGAGAACGAGAAGCTGCGCAACATGCCGCCCAAGGTGGTTGCCGAGCAGAAGGTATCCGCATCGCCCGTGGCGCTCTTCTTCAAGATCGGCAAGGCCACGCTCGACAAGAAGGAGCAGACCAACCTCGAATTCTACGTAAGGAACGCCATGAAGGCCGACAAGGACAAGACCTTCACGCTGATCGGCTCCGCAGACAAGGATACCGGCACGAAGGAGATCAACCAGCGTCTGAGCGAACAGCGCATGGAGTACGTCTACAACCTGCTGAAGGACAAGTACGGCATCGACCCGTCCCGTCTGGTCAAGAAGGCCGAAGGCGACACCAACAACCGGTTCGCAGAGCCGGAACTGAACCGCGTCGTGATCGTGGAATAAGTAAAACAATCGGAATTGACAACCCCTAACGGACTTTACCGCATGCCCCAGACCGCAATACCGACCGCAGCGGGCGAAACCGCAGGATCCGGCCGGGCGCCGCACTACCTGCTCGCCTACCTGGAAGAAGGCCGGGTTCGCGTATACGCCTCCGGCAAACCCGGCCTATGGGTCGGACGGCAGCTTCCCGGAGCGGACGAAATGCGCATCGAAGCGGAGCTGCAGCGGCTCCATCGAACCGGACAAAGGACAGGCATAGTCGAAATATGCCTGTCCGCGGGCGGGGAACAGCGCGGCATACGCGTGCTCTGCGTAAGGGCATAGCGCCAGCCCGGAACGGACATGGAATAAAAGCAACCTACACATAATAAAAAAAGACCATGAAAAAACAAACTATGACTTACGAAGCACCGGAGCTGTACCTGATCTCCGTATGCGTGGAAAAAGGATTTGCGGCAAGCAGCGGCATCGAACCGGGAACCGGCGGCGGCGAGCTGGGCGGAACCAGGTCGCTCTCTTACGATGACTACGAATAGCGACGCATCCATTGGAAATTAACGACAAAAACAGAAAACGCACCATGAAAAAATTATTCGTTATAGCAATGCTCGCAACGGTCGGTATGGCCGCGTGCAGCAAGGACGATACGGCTCCGGCCGCCGGCCCGAAAAAGTATGTTCAGGTGACCATCCCCGAGGATATGGTTTCCGGGGAGACCCGTACTTCCATCGACGGCACCACGACCAACTGGGTGGCCGGCGACAAGGTCGCCGTGCTCCTCTACGACGGAGCCGCGACGATGACATGCCAGTTCACGGCCGACAAGTCGGGCCCGACCACGACGTTCTCGGGCGACGTGCCCATCGGTTCCTACTCGCTGGCGGCGGCTTACTACCCGTACGACTGCAACGCCACGTTCGACGCCGTGAACAAGACCTTCAAGCACACCTGGGGGGCGGAATACTGCACGGACAACCTGGCCGCCTATGACTTCATGTATACGAACATCTGGGAGGAGCCGTTCGAAATCAACGAGGCGACGACCGTACTGCCCGTACACTTCACGTTCAAGCCGCTGATGGCCCGCATCAAGATTTCGCTCGGACTGGGTGCGAACGAAACGCCCAAGAAAGTCATCCTGGAGACCGACAGCAACGTAATGCCGACGGCCGGTACGATCGACGCCCTGGGGAACTTCACGGCATCGTCCGCAACCAATTCGATCGCAGTTCCCACGAACCGGAAAGAGTTCGTAGTGGGTCTGCTCCCCGTGGGCATCCACTCGACCATGACCGTGAAGGTGATGACCACCGACGGGCTGACCTACTCGGACAAGTCGTTCACGCTGGCCGGCCTGAAGCGCAACCACCACTATACGATGAGCGTACCCTGCAACAAGAAAACGGTGACGATCACCGTACCCGATGCCATCGACCAGAAATACGGTTCCGACACCTGGAAAGACAACGGCTTCTACTTCGTGGATCCGCAGTACGACCCCGCAGGGCTCTTCGACGGATGGTATTTCTACCGCGCCGAGATCAAGAGCGACAGGAACGGAGACGACAAACTCAAGAAGAACCGCATCCAGTTGCAGGTTCCGGCAGGTCTGAACAACGAAAACAACGGCGCCTTCGTGACGGCCCCGATCCAGTGCGACGGTTCGAAAACCGTGAAGGTATCCTTCGAGGTGGCAACCAACCGCGCATTGGTGAACATAAAGTACAGGATCGGTACGACGAACAACGGCCCGATCACCGAATCGTGGCTCCGCGACAGGAACAACATCCTGAACGGCAACGACAAAGAGTGCAGATCCGGCACGCAGACCCATACGTTTACGGTCACCAACGGACAGCGTATCATGATCAAGATACTGAGCACCGGCGGCGCATACCACGTAGAGTTCGCGAATTTCACCTACACGATCGAATAATTTCGATAAAATAATTTTTCAGATCGGGACGGAGAGAACACCGTCCCGATTTATCTATAAACCGAATCTGATGAAAGCAGCATACATAAAGCCGGAATTGGAGATACTCGTAATTGCGGCGGAAGCAGGGTTCGCGATTTCACAGCCGCACGGCGGCGAACTCGGGCCCAGCTCGGTGAATTATGCGGACGACGAGTACTGAACCAAAAACCGCCAATTCGAACCTGACGTTATGAAACACAAACCTATTTTCCGACTGTCGCTACTCGCGCTTCTGCTGGCCGGTTGCGGAAAGGATACGACAGAACTGCCCGAAGGGCCCGAAACTCCCGCGACAGGAGGCGATGCCATCGTCTGCCGGTTGTCGATCGGCAACGAAGCGCCCGACACCACGGACGAAACCCGCACGGCCTACGGCCCGTTACAGGACGGCTACTACCCGATCTACTGGCGCAACGCCGACCGGGTGGGGATCATCTGCCCGCAGACGACCCCGCAATGGGCGGAAGTCGAAGTCAGCGTCTCCGGGGCGACCGAAAGCGAAGCCGACCTGAGCAACACGGGGATGCAGTGGGGGAGCAGTCCCAGCTACGATTTCTACGCCTTCTATCCGGCAGACGCCGTGCAGACCAACAGCGGCTCGATCGTCGTGACGGGAATCCCGGCCGTACAGACCTACCACAACGGCGAATGCAACATGCAGTACGCCTATATGGCGGCATGCGCCCAAGGGGTGGAACGCGGCGCGGAGGTACCCTTCAGATTCCGCCCGCTGATGACCACGGTTACGATCCAGGTGGGATTCTCGGAGGCCGCGGAGGTACAGAAGCTCGTGCTGTCGAGCGAAAACGGCCCCATAGCGGGCGGCTTCACGTTCGACATCGAAACCGACCGGTGCTCGGTTATCCCGGGCAAGGGATCGAACGTGCTGGCCCTGCACCTGATGTCGGGGGACGTCCCCTATATCCAGCTCAGCGCAGGGTCGAAGGTCGCGGTCACGGCGTTCATGCTGCCGCAGGACATCGAGGGGCTTACGCTCTCCGCCGTCACGACGCAGGGGAAGACCTACAGCTACACGACCCCGGCAACGCTCAAGGCCGGACACCGTTATTCGTTCACGATCGGCGACATGCAGGCGCAGGCGCAACAGACCTCGGAAGGTTATTCCGACTGGATGGCCTACCTGCCCGACAACACCTACCTGTCGCAGGTTTCCATCCCCGGGTCGCACGACGCCTGCACGATCTACGGTTCGCATTACGAGTACAAAGACGGGATGCCCGACGATAGGTACCATTTCAAATGGTTGCAGAACGTCGTATTCGGCTATATGAACACGACCAAGATCATCAAGGCACAGGAGCTATCCATCGAAGAGCAGCTTGCGGCCGGGGTTCGCATGTTCGACCTGCGCCCCTCCTCGTCGAGCTCCTCGGTGCGCGACCTCCCGATCCATCACGGCATAGCCCCGCTGGGCGACCCGACGCTGGGCGGCTACGCCCCGGGCAGCTCCGGCCGCCAGGAGCTTTCGCCCTTCATGCTTTCGCACCTGCTCGACCGTTTCGTGCGATTCCTCGACGAACATCCGGGCGAGACGGTGCTCGTGCACATGAAATACGAGAACACCAGCACCAGCGCCAATAAGACGGGGTGGGACAAAAGCGTGGTCAGCCTGATCAACTCGCATTGCAGCGGGTATGTGGCCGACTTCCGCCCCCTGATGACGCTGGCCGACGCCCGCGGCAAGATACTCTTCATGATCCGCGAGGATTACAAATCGTCGAACAACGGCCGGTATTTCGGCGCCTACCTGAACTGGACGGACGACAAGGTGGTTTTCGACACGACGCTCAGCGGCAACGGCGTGGGGCAGGCCCCGATCCGCGTGAACGACCTCTACAACATCAAGAACGGGGCATCGGACGGCAAGACCAAGTATGCGGCCATCGACGAGTGCATCGCCTATACCTATAATACGGACGACCCGACGCGGTGGTGCATGAATTATGTCAGCTGCTACGACACGGCCCATTGCAGCGTGTCGGGGATCAGCCTGTTCGGCGCCGTGGGCGACTACGACTACTGCGCGAACAAGTACAACAGGTATACGGCCGACAAGATCGACAGCTACGATTTCCGCGGGAACGTCGGCATCGTGCTGATGGACTTCGCAGCGGCATCGCACGCCACGATGACCTTCGGGCAGACCTACTCGAACATGCAGGTCTACGGCGACGACCTGGTCAGGGCCGTGATCTGCAACAACAACAAGTGGAACCTGCGGCGCAACGAATAACCCCCGGAGGCTCCCGCCGCCGGCACGCGCCCCGGCAGGACGCCGGAACGACACCGAAGAAAAACCTCCCGGGCTTCCCGGGAGGTTTTTGCACACACAAACATTAACAATACAAACAACGCAATGGCTGAATAGATCTGTTGTTCTGGATACAAAGGTGGGGGTAATTTCCGGGTTGCACAATCGCCATAAATGAGTATTTTACGTCCGGGCACTCCCAATTTATGGTGAAAGCCCCGGCGGAAGGGCGTGATCTGCAATTTTTTATTTTGAATTTCGAAATAATGCACTATCTTTGCAGACAAATTCCAACGTCCCGGCGCCCGCCGGGGTTCTGAAAATCATTTTGAAATAGAAATATATGCAGGATTTGAAAGCGCTCGAAGGGAAAAGTCTCGTCGAACTGCGTGAAATAGCAAAAGCTATCGGTATCGGGGACACCACATTGAAGAAGCGCGAACTGATTGAGAAAATCGCCGGGAGCTCCGCTTCCGAAGGCGTCCCCGCAGAAAATAAAGAGAAGAGAGGACGGGGCAGAAAAAAGGAAGCTCCCGCAACGGAAATGCAACAGACGGCACCCGCAGCCGAACCTGCCGCCGCAAAGGCGGAAACCGCTCCCGAAACCGTTCCCCAGGCCCCGCGCAGCCGCCGGCCGCGCATCACCAATACGAAGACCGAAAACACCGCTCCGGCACAGCGTCCGCCCGTAACGGTCGCCGAAACCCCCGCCGAGCCGGAGCTCCCGATGGAAAGCGCCCCGGCACCTGCACCAGCGGCAGCGGCAGAAGCCGTACAGGCACCCCGCGAGGAGAAGGCGGAGCCCAAGCGCCGCGGCCGCAAGCCCAAGGCACAGGCACAGGAAGAGGCAGCAGAACCCGCCGCCGCGACACCCCCGGCTGCCCAGGCAGCCCAGGCTACCCCGGCAGCAGCAGCCGATGCGCAATCCTTCGACGGCGAGGTGATCACCAAGGACGATTTCGCCGGGGAGATCGAAGGCGAAGGCGTGCTGGAGATCATGCCCGACGGATACGGGTTCCTGCGTTCGGCCGACTACAACTACCTGAACTCGCCCGACGACATTTACGTTTCGCCGTCGCAGATCAAACTCTTCGGGCTGAAGCCCGGCGACACGGTGAACGGCGCCATACGTCCGCCGAAGGAGGGGGAGAAATATTTTCCGCTGGTACGCGTGAACGAGATCAACGGCCTGGCGCCGGAGTTCATCCGCGACCGCGTACAGTTCGAATTCATGACGCCGCTCTTCCCGAGCGAGAAGTTCTGCCTCACGGGCAACGGCCACAACAACATGTCGACGCGCGTGGTCGACCTCTTTTCGCCCATCGGCAAGGGGCAGCGCGCACTGATCGTAGCACAGCCCAAGACGGGTAAGACGGTGCTCATGCAGTCGATCATCAACGCCATCGCCGACAACCATCCCGAAGTATACATCATCGTGCTGCTGATCGACGAGCGCCCGGAGGAGGTGACCGAGATGGCCCGCAACTCCAAGGCCGAGGTCGTGGCATCGACCTTCGACGAACAGGCGTCGCGCCATGTGAAAGTCGCGGAAATGGTACTCGACAAGGCCAAGCGCATGGTCGAATGCGGACACGACGTGGTGATCTTCCTCGACTCGATCACCCGCCTGGCACGTGCCTACAACTCCGTCCAGCCCGCATCGGGCAAAGTGCTCTCGGGCGGTGTGGACGCCAACGCGCTCCACAAACCCAAGCGTTTCTTCGGTGCAGCCCGCAACACGGAGGAGAAAGGGTCGCTGACGATCATCGCCACGGCACTGATCGACACCGGTTCGAAGATGGACGAGGTGATTTTCGAAGAGTTCAAGGGCACGGGCAACATGGAGCTCCAGCTCGACCGCAAGCTCGCCAACAAACGTGTCTACCCGGCGGTCGATGTCATCGCATCGGGTACGCGCCGCGAAGACCTGCTCCTGCCGCGCGACGTGATGAACCGCACGTGGGTGCTGCGCAAATACCTTTCCGACATGACGCCCGTCGAGGCCATGGAGTTCCTCCAGAAGCAGATGGGAATGACCAACACCAACGAGGAGTTCCTCGCCACGATGAACCATTAAACAACCACAAAACCCACTGATAGAATGAAAAACCTGATTATCCTGCTGTCATGCCTGCTGTTCACCGGCAGCGTATACGGATGGGGACAAAAGGGGCACGACGTCACGGCCTACATCGCAGAGTGCCACCTCACGCCCGAAGCCGCCCAGAAGATCGACAAGGTGCTAAACGGCCATTCGCCCGTGTACTATTGCAACTGGATGGACATTGCCAGCCACACCCCCGAATACAATTACACCAAGACGTGGCACTACCTGAATATCGACGAGGGCCAAACCCTCGAAACGATGCCCCGGAACCCCAAAGGCGACGTGCTGACGGCCGTCACGGCGCTCGTCGCCGAGCTCAAGGCCGGCGGGCTGGCGCCCGAGGCGGAGACCGAGAAACTCAAAATGCTGATCCACCTGGTCGGCGACATGCACTGCCCGATGCACACGGGGCGCCTGTCGGATATCGGCGGCAACCAGCGCCCGGTGCTGATGTTCGGCCGCAAGACGAACCTCCACTCGGCCTGGGACTCGGCGATCCTCGAAGCCGGGCACAAGTGGAGCTACACCGAGTGGCAGGAACAGATCGACCGCCTGACGGACGACGAGGCGGCACTGGTACAGGCCGGGGAGCCGCAGGACTGGCTGAAGGAGACGCATGCGATCTGCGTCGGCATCTACGAAGACAGCCCCGAAGGGACGAAAATATCCTACGATTACGTGGACAAATACACGCCCGTCATCGAGCAGCAGCTCGTCCGGGGCGGTTACCGGCTGGCACGCCTGCTGAACGAGATTTACCGCTGACCGTAGGTGCAAAACAAAAGGGAACGGGCTTGCAGTCGCTGCAAGCCCGTTTTCCGTCCTGCGGCAGTGCGGCAAGGATGTATTTCGGCCGTTTCGGCTGCACAAAAATCCGGGGCTAAGCGCTAAGGGACAAGGCCGGGGTATGCAGGGGAGCACTGCGTGCGGCGCAGGAGCACGACAACCGATCGGGCCGGGTAATTTTATCCGGCAAAATACCCGCGGAAATAAAAGTTATATTAATTTTGCAGGCATGAGATACCTAACCGCCATACTCCTCGGCCTGCTTGCTGCCGGATGCGGCAACAAGGCCGTGGACAACCTGATGTCCCAGGCTTCGATGCTCATAGAGGAGCATCCCGACAGCGCCTTGCTGGCTCTCCGGCAGATAGACCCCTCGGCCATTTCACCGGCGGCCGACGCCCGGCGGCGCCTGCTGCTCGCGCAGACCTACTCCCGCACAGGTGCCGAGGCTGACAAGGATTCGCTGACCGCCCCCGCACTGGATTATTACGAGCGCCACGGCTCCGGGGCCGAGCGTGCCTATGCCTGGTATTTCGACGCAAAGGTACACCACAATGCCGGCGACCTGGGACGGGCGATCAAAGGCTACACGCAGGCGATGCTCTATGCCGAACGCAACCGCGACAAGGCGGGAACCACAAAACTGCTCATGGCACTGTACCACACGCTGGGGCTGCTGTACCTCGAACAGGGATACGACACCGAGGCCGAGGAGGCATTCTCGAAAGCCGTCGCCGCGGCACAGGAGACCGGCAGTGGGGAACTGGAGGGATACAGCCGTTACATGCTCTCGTCGGCACAGTATGCCAACGGCCGCTATGCCGAGGCCATCGAAACACTCTCCCCGCTGGTCGGGGCGCGCGACACGATGGCATTCCGTTTCTTCGCCCAGCAGATCACCCTGCAAAACCTGATATACCACACCTTCGCCGAAGACTGGAGCCCCGGGCAGTTGCTCGAAGAGCGGGCGCGCATCGACATGCACGAACTGCGGACAGCCCCGCTGACACACGGCCCCGCATCGGCCGACGACGAAGACCGCACGCTCTACGACATCGCTTCGGCCATCATTTTTTACCGGGCGGAGCAGCCCGATTCGGCGCAATACTACATAGACCGCTCGCTGGCGCACATCAAACGCTTCAACCAGAACAACATCGGGCTCTACACGATCGCCTCGGCCATACACCACCGTCGCGGGGAGGACGGCAAGGCCTATGCCTGTGCCATGCAGTACATCGGCAAGCGCGATTCGCTCGACAAGGCACGGCAGGGGGTATCGGTGGCCGAGCTGGAAAAGAGATACCGCACGGCCAACGAAACGGCGCTCCGCGAGGCGGGGCTGCGTTACCGAATCTGGATCGCCACGCTGGCATGCCTGTTGCTGGCCGCGGCCGTCACGGGGGCGGTGGTGGGCTACCGGCGCAAACTCCGGCACCGGGACGCGCAGTTGAGCGAATACCTCACGCTGCTGGAATCCTATCGGGAATCGCACGACAGCCTCACCTCGCGGCTCGATGCCTCGAACGAGCGCGAGGCCGCCGTCAAGGCTTCGCTCGAGGGGCGGTTCGCCCTGCTGCGCGACATCGCCGCAACCTATTACACCTATGGCGAAGGGGAACGGCTGGCGAGGAAGGTGAAAGAGCTGGCACTGAGCCCGGCGATGCTCGCGGACATCGTCCGCATGGCAGACCTCTACAACGACCGGGCGGTCACGCGCCTGCGCCGCCAACTGCCGGGGTGGACGCCGCGCAACTACGATTTCGCAGCGCTGGTCGTCGCCGGGTTCTCGGCGCAGGAGATCAGCGTGATGCTCGACATGACGCTGAACGGGGTCTACACGCTCAAATCGAAACTCAAACGCCGGATCGCCGAATCGGGAGCTGCGGACAGGGAGTTTTTCACCCGGTTTTTCGCATAGCAAGGGCGCCCGGCGCGCCGGCAAGAATCCGCGGGATCACACCTACTGTGAATCAACATTTTACGCACAAACAAGCAAGAATTATTCCGTACCGGCAAGCCGCATCGGGGCTTAACTTTGCAGGGAAACCAAATGAAAAAACCAAGCAAAGTTATGAGACGGACATTTCTTTTACTCGTATGCGCCCTGGCGCTTTTTTCCGTGAAACAGACCTGCGGGCAAATTGTGCGGGGAAGGGTGGTCGACCAGGAGCGGCAACCCGTGGTCGGGGTCGCGGTAGTGATGCTCGACACCGACTCGACCTACCTCGCGGCCGCGGCATCGGATGCCGACGGGCGTTTCGCCATCGCATCGGAGGTACGCCCCTACCGGCTGCTGTTCCAGCACCTCGCCTATGAGATGCAAACGCTTACGTCGGAGCACGACGAAGCCGGCGAGGTCGTCCTGCATGAATATACGAATGCGCTCGACGCCGTGGTCGTAGAGGGCGAAAAACCCATCGTGCGGGTCGAAGAGGGGCGGCTGGCCTATGACCTGGAAGCCGTATCGAAAGGCAAGGCGGTGAACAATGCCTACGAAGCCCTCACCCAGCTCCCGGGCGTCAGCGAACAGGACGGCGGGCTGACGCTTGCCGGCGCCGGGGGTGTCACGGTGATCCTGAACGGGAAGCCCTCGACGATGAGCGCCGAGCAGTTGGCATCGCTGCTGCGCTCGACACCCGTCGAACGGATCGAGAAGGCCGAAGTGATGTACAGCACGCCGCCGCAGTACCATGTGCGCGGCGCGGCGATCAACCTCGTCCTGCGGCGCAGCCACGACTACTCGTTTTCGGGGGAAGTACACGCCAACTATACCAACCGGTTTTACAGCAACTGGGATGCCGGGGGCAACTTCGCCTTCTCCTCGCCCGAGTGGTCGGCCGACGTAACCTATTCGGCCGGGCAGGCCAAGACCAAACGGATCATCGACCTCTACTCGCGGCATACGCTCGCGGACGGAGAGCATGAAATCGCCCAGAGGCAGAATATCACCAGCAAAGGGACATGGCACCGGCTGAGGGCTGCCGCAGAATACGCCCCGCAGGGCAAAGGACGCCTGAGCATTGCCTATACGGGCGCATACACCCCGCATACGAGCGGCCTCGTACGTGCCGACGGCAACCTGGTCAACTCGGTCAGCTCGCCCGGGGGCGACAACACGATGCACAACGCTGCGCTGCGCTACACGTCGGCCTCCGGGCTCGACCTCTCGGCAGACTACACGCATTACAGCTCGTGGCAGCTGGCCGCCATGCGGAACAGGTACGCCGACGGCAGCCGGACAGCGTTCGACGTGGTTTCGGGGCAGTCCGTCGACCGGGTAAATGTCAGCGCCGACCAGTCGCACGACCTGGGCAATGGCTGGGGCATGACCTACGGCGGCATCTTCAGCTGGGCGGGCGACCACGACTACCAGCGTTACAGGCTCCACGAGGGCGACATCGCCACCGTCGATACCGATTCGCACCTCGACGAATACACGGGCAACCTCTATGCCGGGGTGAGCAAACAGTTCGCCAAGGGGAGTTTCTCGCTGTCGCTGGCCGGGGAATACTACCGCGCGGGGGACTACGACAACTGGTCGCTCTACCCGCAGGCGACCCTGCTCCTGACACCCGCAGAGAAACATCTCGTACAGATTTCGCTCTCGTCGGACAAGACCTATCCCTCGTACTGGGAGATGCAGCAGTCGACCTCCTACATCGACGGCTATTCGGAGATCCGGGGCACGCCCGGACTGCGGCCGTCGAAAAGCTACAACGGCCAGGCAATGTACATGTATAAGCAGAAGTATATCTTCATGCTGTTCTGGAACGAGATGCCCGACTACTTCAACCAAACCGCCTGGCAGGCCCCGGATCGCCTGGCATTGGTCTACCAGACGCTCAACTGGAACACCAACCGCCAGTGGGGCGCCAACGTCATCGTACCGCTGCGCCTGGGCAAATGGCTCGATTCCCGGCTGACGCTGACCGGGATGCGGATGACCCAGCGCTGCGACGCCTTTCACGACCTGGCGTTCGACCGCTCCAAATGGCTGGGGGTGGTGCGCATGGACAACACGATCCGTCTGAGCCGCAAGCCCGACCTGACGCTCGACCTCTCGGGCTACTATCAGAGCGCGGCCATCCAGGGGACATACGACATCGACCCTTCGTGGAGCGTCAACGCAGGTGCCAAGTGGACGTTCGACAAGAGCCGGGCGAGCCTCTCGGTGCGCTGCAACGACATTTTCGAAAGTTCGCTCCCGTTCGCCAAAGTCCGTTACAAGGGACAGTACCTCGACATGGATTCCGGCACCTACACCCGTTCGGTGACGGTGCATTTCTCCTACCGTTTCGGCACATACAAGGAGAAGCGGCACAAGACGGTCGATACGTCGAGGTTCGGACATTGACCCGGTTCCCGCAGGGCACGAAAAAAGGCCGTCGCAAAGACGGCCCTGTACTCGGAGCGGGAATCGAACCCGCACGACCATTGCTGGTCACAGGATTTTAAGTCCGGCGTGTCTACCTATTCCACCATCCGAGCCACTGCCTTTCGGCGAAAGGCGTCGGCAAAAATACGAAAATTTTACGATTCGCCAAAATCTATATAATTTGTAATCGCCCCCGTCTGGTCAGGGCCGAACCAGCGGATTTCCGCGTCGCGGCGGAACCAGGTAAGCTGCCGTTTGGCATATCGACGCGAATTGCGCTTGATAAGTTCCACGGCCTGGTCGTAGGAGATGCGGCCGTCGAAATAGTCGAAGAACTCCCGGTAGCCGACCGTCTGCAAGGCATTCAGACCGCGGTAGGGGTACACCGCACGCGCCTCGGCTTCGAGGCCGTCGGCAAGCATCTGCCCGACACGGCGGTCGATGCGTCCGTACAACTCCTCGCGCGGCATGTCGATGCCGACCTTCACGATACCGAAACCGCGCTCGCGGCGCCGCCCAGTCCGCAGCCGCGAGTAGGGCTGCCCGGTTTGCAGGCAGACTTCCAGTGCCCGGACGACGCGCGCAGGGTTGCTGCGGTCGACCACCGCATAATAATCCGGATCGAGCGTCCGCAACTGTCCGGCGAGGGCTTCGAGCCCCTCCGTGCGGAGTCGCGCCGCCAATTCGCGGCGCAGGTTTTCATCGGCCTGCGGCAGGTCGTCCATGCCTTCGCACAACGCCTTGACATAAAGCCCCGAGCCCCCGACGGCAACGACGCAGTCATGCCCGGCGAACAGTCTTTCGAGGCAGGCGAGGGCCTGCGTTTCGTACTCGCCGCAACTCAGGTTATCCGCGAGGTCGTGCGATGCTATAAAATGGTGTTCGACGGCTTGCAATTGGTCTGCCGTAGGCTGGGCCGTACCGATCGGCAAGCCGCGGTACATCTGGCGGGAGTCGGTGGAAAGGATGGGTGCACCGTAGTGCAGGGCGATGCGGATGCTCAGATCCGTCTTGCCCGAACCGGTCGGGCCGACAATGACGATGAGCCGCTTAGTACTCGTCGTCATAATTGTCGTCGCCCTCGAAATCGTTGAATTCCCCCATCACCTCGTCGAAAATCGAGCCTTCGCCCGCGGTGGCCGTCTTCGACGGGTCGTACTGGTCGGGGGCATCGGCCCGGGCGTATATCTCGCGCGGATAGGAGCCGTCTTTGGGCATCTCGTACGTCCCGGTCAGTTCGAGGAAGTAGGCCCGGTCGCCGAACATGTCGAAAAGGTAGATCAGCCGGTCGCGGTTGTTGTGGATGATCTGCCCCAGGGTCACGCTCTCCATCGCCGCAGGGGCGCCTTCCGAGCCGTCGTCCATATCCATGAGGGTGAACTCGCGCAGTTTTTCCCAGCGCTCGTCCGCCGTGAAGAACGACGCCATGCACTCCTCGTATTCGAGCGAGCGGAGGATGAAATTATGGAAATCGAGCAACGTCATGTCGTACGGCACTTCGTAATCGCGCACGAAGTTGTCGTTCTCATCGCTCAGCATCCGGAATCGGAAAACCATTGACATAGCTTGTAATTTTTGCATTTCCTACTACAAAGATAGTACAAAAAGGGAAAATGCAAAACAACAGGCTGCGTCACTTCCGACCGAGGTACCGGGTAACAATGTCGATCAGGTAGTGGCTGCCCTGCGGGTTCTCCGCTCCGGGAGCTACGTAGTCGTGGTGGAATTCCCACCAGAAAGCCCCCAGGTAGCCGCCGGCCTTGATCCATTCGATCTTGCTGCGTATCGAAGAGGGGTTGTCGATGGTCACGAATTCCGTTCTGTCCGGCGAGAAATAGTAGGACACCTCGGCTGCCGGGTCGTACTCCTCCGTCCAGCCGTTTGCGAGCCGGGGCAGGAACTCCTTGTAGGTGATATACGAACCGTAGTCGCGCAGCGGCCCGTCGGCTTTCTGCCCGGGCTTCAACCCTTTGTAATAGAACCCGTAGTTGGCCAGCCCGAGGCAGAGCTTCCGCTTGTCGAAGACTTTCCAGTGTTCCAGCTTCGACCGCATACGCTCCATCGAGGTGTTGTGCGAAGGGGTACTGCCCCATACGCCGTCGCACATGTCATAGGACATGATATTTATCCAGTCGACCGCCCCGGCCAGCCTGTCGGCCAGCGCCGGGTCGTACTCGTGGTCGATGCTGAGGGCCGTGGTCAGGTAGTAATAACGCCCGGTGCGTTCCGAGAGTTCGTCGAACCGTTCGCGCAGCAGGGCCATCATGCGGGCATGCAACTCCTTGTCCAGCGTGATCTCCCAGTCCATGTCGATGCCGTCGTAACCGTTCTTTTCGACCAGGCGCACCATATACCCGACAAACTTGGCGATCCGATCCGGATTCTCCAGCAGGGGAAGGAACTCCTGCTGCCCGCCGAAGCACAACAGGATCCTGGCCCCGGCGGCATGCGCCTTTTCGATCATGGACGGCACGAGCGCCATCTTGCCTCCCTGCTTCAGGTAGTCGAACTGCGTGGCATAGGCGTCGACGGCATCCTGCGGCCGGTCGAAATCCAGCCCGGCCCAATCGGGCGTAGCCATCAGGTAGATGAACTGGAAGGCATCGTACCCCGGGTTCGTGAGTTCCGCTTCGCTCAGGAGGCTCTCCACCGAATAGGCGGCATGTATGAAGTCGGGGATTACGGGGGCCGGTTTGCGGGCATACGATGCAGAGCCGGCGACAAATAACGAAACGACTAATAAGGCGAACTTTTTCATGATAAACCATTTGTTTTATATTCAGCCTCAAATATAATATTATTTACTATAAATGCAGTCAAATATAATATTATTTATCAACAAAAAGCACACAGCATGACCTAATTTACAAACAAGATGTCGTAAGGAATTCGATGACATCCCTGTCGTCGGGGTAATCCGTCAGCCCAGGGGACTGTGCATGGCCGAAATCCACGCGGCGGCGGCAGGCAATGCACTCCGAAACAACGCATTGCAGTCCGGCATCGTGCTCTGCGAGCCATGCCCCGACCTCGGCGGGTGATTTGTAAAACGAATAATTGATCCGGCTCAACGCCGCGGGAAAGGCTCGCTCTTCGACGGCCACGGCAGCTCCCAGGTCGCGGAACGGCTGTCCGCCCATCGTCAGGAGGGCTTTCTGCTGGCGGTAAGAGTTCCTGTATTTCACGTTCACCTCCGGCATCCGCAGCTGCAGGTCATAGCCCTCGGGCAGGAAAAGCAGCGACACGCTGCGGCAGCCCAGTCCGGAATAAGCCCAGATGTCGTCGGCCAATGCAGTGAGCTGCGCGGGGGTTTCCCGGCCGCCGAGCACCGCGACCGACTGGCGGTTACCGCGTAGCAGGGCGGGAATGCCCGCATACTGCGCCCGGAAATAGCGGTTGGCATTGTCGCTGCCCGTAGCGATCACGGCATCGGGCGATGTGCTGCCGTCGTAAAATTCCACCGGAACCTGCGGGTCGATTCCGCGCAGCAGCCCGATGACATATTCCATCAGGACGGTATCTTTGGCCGATGGTTTTACGAGGCACCTGTGCCCTGCGGCGAGCACGCACAGCATATCGAAAAATCCAACCAACGGGATATTCCCGGCCATGACGACCAGCACGCGCCGGGGCTCGGCGACAGGAACGGGGTAGGGCGCCAGCCACTCCGCGAGTACGTCGCGCCGGAGCATCACGCCGGCGACGGCCGCTACGGCGCGGCGAATGTCCGCAGGCGTAAACCAGCCGTTTTCCCGGCACGCACGCCCGATTACCTCCCGCGTGCGGGCGTCGTCGCCGAAACCGCGCAGGCGGCACCCGAGCCGGGAAAAGAGTCCGATGGCATTTTTCATGGTGCAAAGATAGCGTTTCGCAGCGGAATATGCACATTTTATCCGAAGTTGTGCTATATTTGCAGAGGGATCATAAACCGGTAAAGACCATGGAAAGGACATTCAAAGAGGCACTCCGCCACCGCCGCAGCTACTACGCATTAGCTCCGGAATCGCCCATAGACGACGCACGGATCGAAGAAATCGTGCGTTTTGCCATAAAACACGTCCCGTCGGCCTTCAATTCGCAGTCGACACGTGCCGTGCTGCTGCTCCACGAGCACCACGACGAATTGTGGAAGATCGTGAAGCGCACCCTGCGGGCAATCGTCCCCGAAGGGGCATTCGCACGCACCGAGGAGAAGATCGAGCACAGCTTCGCAGCCGGGTACGGCACCGTACTTTTCTTCGAGGACACGGATGTCGTCCGCAGCCTGCAACAACAGTTTCCGGGCTATGCGGGGAATTTCCCGGTATGGTCGGAGCAGACGTCGGCCATGCACCAGCTGGCAGTCTGGACGATGCTGGAAGACGCAGGGTTGGGGGCATCGCTCCAACATTACAACCCGCTAATCGACGACGAGGTGCGCAAACGCTGGAGCCTGCCCAGGGAGTGGAAACTCATCGCGCAAATGCCGTTCGGGACACCCGCCGGCGAACCGGGCGAAAGGACGTTCAAACCGCTGGACGAACGCATCAGGGTGTTCAGATAAGGGGACGAAGCCCGGCTTCAGGGCAAAAATTCCGCAGAATAGCCCTGAAAAATTTGGAGATTCGGATTTTTTATATACCTTTGCACTCGCAATTGGGAAACATGCCATGCGGAAATAGCTCAGTTGGTAGAGCACAACCTTGCCAAGGTTGGGGTCGCGAGTTCGAGTCTCGTTTTCCGCTCAAAAACAGACGATTAAATCCTTGCAGCAAGCTAATCAGCGAGTTGTGAGGATTTTCTATTTATGACGGTTAACGAGTTGCTCACTGATCTTCTGCGCCGTATTGCTCAGTATTTCAACTTGAAAAAGAACCCATATTGCAAATATACTAAATAAATCAATACCCGATTCTTTTTCGGGATTCGGAATCATAGTGCAACTCCTCTCGACAATAAAGGTAGAGATTGTCCAGTAAAGACGCATCTTGTTCGGCATTCGGTTCCATGGTGAGAAGATAATCGGCAGTGTATTTACGGATGACGTTTTCGATCTGACCGCCGCTCAAGTCGAACATGCGGGACAGTTCTTCGACTTCGGTGATCTTTAACGACGGCAACATCGTTTGCCAGATAGCACGACGGGTCTCGAACGTCGGGCGACAAAATTTGATTTTATAGAGGAATCGGCGCTCGAAAGCCTGGTCAAGGTTTTGTGTCAAATTGGTGGTAGCGATCAGGATGCCGTCGAGTCGTTCGATCTCCTGCAATAGGATATTCTGCATTGCATTTTCGGTTTGGTCGAGAGAGCCGCCCATCGTCGTACGTCGGCGGCCCAATACAGCATCCGCTTCGTTGAACAACAGAATCGGAGCTGGGTCGCAGTCGCGCACATAGCCGCGATAGCGGTCGAAAATCTCTTTGAGGCGTTTCTCGCTTTCGCCGAACCACATGCTTTTTGTTTCCGAAATATCGACCTGCATAATATCCCGGCCGCTTTGCCGTGCTAATTGATAAACCGACTCGGTTTTCCCCGTGCCGGGCGAACCGTAAAACAGGCAGGCGAAACCCTGACGCATACCGTTTTGCCATAGCCGCTGCCTGACGGCATTGAACCGCTCTGCTTCGAGTAAAAGCCCCAGCCGATCGATTTTCGCCTGCTCCCCGGGATTGAACCAGAGTTTTTTCGGAGTAAGGCTGGAAGCTATAATCAACTCTTTCCGGCTGCGCGGAGACTGTAATTGGATCAGGATTTCGGAAAAGAGAGTTATTTTCGCTTTGTCGGTCAGGCGGAACGCTTCGCGGTTGCCGAACATGCCGCTGTCCGGGGCATTTTCCAGGATGTTTAGGTCGAACAGCTCGCTATAACGGGCCAGCAACGCGTCTTTCTCGCAACGTGCAGCCCATTCGTCATCAAAAAGTACCTCTATATCATGCCAGCCGATATGGTCGTCCCGATTATTTACATAGAGATTGCAGCATTGTGCAAAGACAAGCGTATCCCCCAAATATGGAGAGACTGTGCAATTTCCCGAAAACGGCAGCAAAATTCCAACTGCTGGTTTCGGTCGATTAATTGTTGCAACTCTTCGGCGAGTTCCGTTTGTGACATCTCCTGTTGGGATGTGTAGCTGATTAATTTCCCCAGTCGCACGAAAAATTGGTCGATCGTAAGGCCGCAGATTGGGGGCGGAGTGAATATCTTTCCGGCCTGCAACGCTTCGAGTACCATTTTCGGGATGCGATAGGTATCCGGTTCGGCCGATCCGCTACGCCGTCGGCGAATAAGCTGTCGACGGATTAATTCCTCGAAATCGGCCGCATGGTTCAGCAACTCGACTTTGCGGCAGCCGAGAAACTCGGCAAGCTGCTTCAATACGATCTTTCGGTCGTCCGACAACTCAATCAATACGGCGAACAACATCGTCTGCACGGGCGTCAGATCGAGTCGCCGTCCCAAGCGCTCCAGGAGAGGTGTCGCGTTGCCCCAGAAATCGTCCGATAAGTGCGAACCATTTGCCAACTGCACCACTTCGCAGATATCCTGCATCAAAGTCCGTTCTTCCATAATTCCATTGCTTTTCGGCAAAGTTAGGGGTGTGATATGCGAAAAAATGGCATGGGCAGTTGTGCATGCAACTCTTTTTGTAACTGTTCCAAAGCATAACCGACTATAAAAATTCGGTTTTGCCGCGGCGAATACAAGCGAAACGGTTATTGCCCCGCTGGTTTATGGGCAGGATCGCATCGTAAACGAGCGGCCGCACCCATTCGCCGAGTCGGTTCAGCAATCCGTATTTTCGTTGCCGGCCGATGATGTTGAATTGTCCGTAATGGCGGGTCAGCATATCGTATTCAACCGGAATAATGATTTGCCCGTCCCGGTCGAGTAATCCGTATTTCCCGTTGCGGCGAATTCGTACCAGACCGGTACCGTACCGATCCGCACATTCGCAGTCGAGAGGAATCAGACGTCGGGGATGGATTCGTAACAGAGCATACCCGGCCACATCGCAAACGATTCCCGTCCGGTCGTCGAGCCGTTCCGCATATCGCCACCGGGCCGTTGTGAGATGCACGCCCTGTTCGGTCTGAAAACCCATTTTCCCTCCTTTACAGTAAATATCCAGCATGTCGTTTCTTTTTACTGCAAAATAAAAAAACCGCTGTGCGGAAAAGTTGCACAGCGGAGTGTAAAAACGGATTCGGCCCGACTATTTCACGAGGAAATCTATCCCGTCGATCGTTTGTGAAGCCGTAACGATTTTCGACCGCAGTTCGTCGCCGATGTCGAGCGAGGCGAAATCGGAGCCTTTATCCCGATGGATTGGAATGATTGCTGTACGCGGAGAAACCGTGCGGCAAACGGCGGCCAGCGTATCGGTTGTCGCATGTCCCGATGTATGCACGTATTCAGAGTGCGGAAACCGGGCGACGAATGCCTTCAGATCCGGATTATAGGCTTCGTGCGTCGGAAGAATATAGCCGCGGAACATCGAGTAAATCAATAGGGTTTCATCCGGATTCAGTTCCGGTAGCAACGTGTCGACCCACCGCCGATACTTGGGGCTGGTGCGCAGCAACATCGTGAATCCCGTATCCAACATCCATTTCCGCAGTTTTTCGTTCCGTTCGTCGGAACCGTAAACCTTGTGATCGAATTTGAAAAGCGGGCTTTTCACCCCGGCATGGCCGGCGAATAATTCCAGAATCCGCTGTTGATAGGCATCGCATACGAACGGACGGTTGCGCATTTCCCGATTTGCCTGGTGAAAAGTCGCTAACCGATCCATATCCGTCGAGGAGCAGAGTAGGAAGACGTTTTTGTAGCGTTTCATCAACTCGATGGCCTGTCGTTTCAGGTCGTTCTCGTGGACGATTTTCTTCTCGTTGCGGTCGAGCATCGTTCCCTCGGTAATCAATACGTCGATACCTTGCGGTGCGATGTATTTTTCGAGCGTCGGCAGCAGTCCTTTCCCCAAATAGCCGTGCTGCCGGAAATCGCCCGTATGCAGAATCCGTTTGCCATCGGCCTCGACGAGAAACATATAGGCGTCGGCTGCCGAGTGACTGACGAAATAGGGCGTAATCCGAATATCTTTTCCGACCCGTATACAACGGGCGGGTTCGTAGGTCTTGAATCGCTCGAAGGCTGTCAGATCGGCCTCTCGTCGCTCTTTCTCGCCCGGAACATGCGTCAGGTGTTCCAGCCGGATGCGCATTACGGCTTTGGCTAACGGCCCGATATATTGATCGACCCGCTCCGGCACATGCCGGAATAAATCCACGTGATCGCCGTGGTAGTGCGTGTAGAATACCGCATCGCATCCCTCGCACAGTTGTGCAATGACCCCGGCATTGTCGAACCGGTCTTCCGACGGGCCGTTGCCTTTGGGAAGGTTATGTCCGAGATCGATCAGAATTTTCGACCGGGCAGTCCGGATTTCGGTAATACATCCGCCGATCTGGTCGATGCCGCGGTGGATGGTGATAGTCATAATAGTTTTACAGTAATATGCGGTTTGTATTTCTGTGTTTTGACTATAATCTGTTTATTGCAATTCTCCTGATTAATAAAGTCGATTAGCTCAGAAGTAATTGCCGGGTGTAAATCATCGACTAAAAGTACTCCGTAGATAGTTGATATATTTTTCTGTACCGCTGAATAGAATTTATCAAAATCACGTATTGATGGAATCTCTTTCTGTAAATCATATCTGATTCGATGATGAAAACATAAGTCTTCCATAATCCAAAGATAAAAAAGTAGTTCGGAGATAATACCGACTTTTTTATTGTTATATTTTAACTCGAATATCCATAATTCATCGGCTTTTATAGCCCATAAATCTATCGCACTTTTTCCATATGGGAATAATCCATGTTCTTTATCAACCTTATCTCTGAAAATACCTACGGGCAATTGATGATTACATACATCGAAAGATGTATTGAGGAAAAGGTTTTCGGGATCTAAAAAAGCTCTTTCGAAATATGCTTCGGTTTTTTCTTTGATATTCTCTGTTTTACTATCATTCTGAGGATAATTTAGGAACAGATTTCCGGCTGTGTAAACTGAATCTTTGAAATCCATGATGTCCGCCACATTATTTTCAGAAGGTGCGAACCATAAAAAATGTTCCTGCATTTTTAATACACGATACAAAAACCGCTTATAATGTAAATTTTTTATCTGAGGTATATCCCATGACAATATAACACGCTCAATTTCCCTTTTTCTATTAGCATAGATGCAAAATATCCAACCTTCAAACGCCGATGCGTCTTCTTGCATATTCTTGCATACTGAGAGAGAATCGACTCCTATGTATAGGATCTTTCGGCTTTCATCGAAGTTGATGTCTATTTTTGATGGAAGCCGCTGTATATTCCGTAACGATTGTAGAAAAGTCTTTTTATCCATTTTATTATTTATTTTTAGGTTTCTAAATATAATGAATCAGTCATTACCCTCCAAACTTAGAATATAAAATTTTTATTACTACGGAGCTAACCGAATAATTATGTCGTTTAATGATAATGTACTTGAGTAGTCTGATACGGGGTTTGCTTGGATAATGTATCTTATTGCTGCGCGGAAGACTCCGAACTCACCACCACTTATTCCGGAGGTAACCGTACCGCAATCGAGGCAGTGTACCGAGTGGGAACTCATTCCGCTCATGGGCGAACCACTGAAACTGAAAACAAGCGACCGCCCCTTGCATTTCGGGCATGGTTTGCAAAAAGTGTTCGGATAGTCTATCCATGCCTTAACAAGTATTCCCAGGCAAATTTTTCCGAAACCATAGACCTTAAGCGGCGTTTCGGTAAAGAAGAGCTTAGGGTCGAAGAGAATCTGTTCCCGATGATGCCAGAAGAGAGGAATATGCTCCGAGTAGACCTTCCACCGATGTTTTTCCGCCTTACACCGCTGCGCTTCGCGCGCGTGTCCGAACCAGATGTCGTAAAGACTCTCCGGGATGAGCAGGCGGTTTTGCAAGTCGAAAGTCAGCCTGTTGTCGGTAATCAGCGACCTGTGGATGCAAACCTGCAACTGCTCTTTGTTTTGCAACGTGTATTCACTCCCGTCGTATCGGACGATCGGAACGGCAATCGCTGCCTCAGCCGGTTTTTGCCGGTTCGTTTTTGCAGTCATCTCTTTAATTTAATGATACAAAATCTCAATCGCTTGCCGCGCATCCTCTTCCGTGATGCCGCGCTCGGGATCGATCCGAATAAAATTCGGTCGCTGTTCGGGTAAAATATCCGATTCGTCATCCAGAATGACGTAGCGGTATCCTTCGAGCGTATGCTCAAGCAACCAATGCTTGATCTCGTTGCCTTTGCCGATAAACATTTCGGGATCGTCGAAGTCGGGATTTATTGCCCGGATTTCCTCGGCTGTCATACACCTTTCCGTGATGTCGATCATTCGACCGGGCAAACAGCGTTCGCGCCACATCGCCGCCATACGTTCCGCTCCTTCGAATTTCCACGAGGAGGAAATAACGACCGATGCCCCTGTCGCGTCGATGATCGTGCCCAAATTGGCGACTGATTCGGGATCGAACAGATAACCGTATTTATCCGACAACGGTTTGCCGGCTCTTTTCAGCGCGGCAATATGCCGCCCGGTGTTGAGTACGCCATCGAAATCGAGAAAGATCATACGCTGCTTATGCCGTGAATAGAGAAGGTTCATCTCGTCGATGATCCGCTCTGTTTCATTTCGCACGGCGATCGGCGACAGTACCTCAATATCGATATGCTGTGCCAATACAGCCCGGTAAAACTCGTAAGTAGGAGCGACCCGATATTCGAAATCGGCATAATCGTCCGTCGTTTCGATCTCTTGCTGCGAATCGTGCAGAGGCAGTGTCCGCAAGTATTTCGGCCCGTTGCCGTAGGCGCGGATCCGGATCGTACAGGGTTTGATGTCATCGTAAACGGCCACGCCGAAGGCACCGGACAGATAATCCCCGGGATCGAGATCGGCGGGCGGCGTAAAACGCTTTTCGGTCAACCGAACCGCCTGCATCCGATCGAGTGCGTAGAGTTTGATTTTCGCTTCATACGGTTTGTCGGCATAGAGATACCAGCGGCGTTCGTAGAGCTTGACGAAAAGCGGGCGGAGCATCAACTCAAACGGCGTGTCCCCGTAAAACGGTTGGTAGGCAACGCCGATCTGCCGGTTCTCGCGCATCGCCTCCAAAATATCGGTCAGAAAACTTTTCGATGAGGGGATATTCTCTACCAGTATGCGGTTGCGCAGCGATTGGGTCTCGCGCAGCATGTTGCTAACCGAGAAACTGTCGAGCAACCAATTCGCCATGCTGTCGCGTTGCAGGTCGTCGCTGTTAGCGATGTAGTAGCGGTTCGTTCGCTCGTCGCAGGCGATGCAAATGCCGAATAATTCCTCTATCGCCTCGCGGTGGTTGTGAAATGTTCGTAACGCGAGCCGCTTTTCGTTCGACAGCGTACTGCGCTGCCAGCGTTCATTGATTTCAGCAAACGTAATCGGCCCAGCCCGACGGATCGTGTCGGCCAGCCAAATGTACTTTTTGAAAAGATCCGATGCCATACTTTTTAATTCCTCTGCCAAAGATAGCAAATCGGTATGCCAAATTATTGCATAGGACAAATATATTTAATTTCCAACGCTATATTTATTTCCTTTGTTTTGCCTTGGTTCGATATTTATCCCGATTTTCTGGTAAAACTCCTTTCGTTGCTGTCTAAACCACTCGTCGCCGTCCTTTCCGTTTATGGTGAACCGGAATCCGCCGGGGCCGTCCTTGTCGGGTTTAAGTTGCAGGACAATATCGTTCGCCCGAAACGTATGATTATACCTTATCGAATGCAGCTCGCCCGTATATCTGTAAGGTTGCATTGTAAATAACGTTCTTGTCCCCTCCTTGTCCAGTCCGGCGTTCTTGCAATAGTTTTCCCATTTCAACAGCCCCTTTACATAGGGACACAGCTCATCGACACGCATCAGGGCTTTCACAACCTGCTGTGCTTCTTGTTTAAGGTCGGCGACCTCTTTTTCGTGCCCGGCCTGTATCGTCGCTATTCCCCGTTGCAGGCTCTTAATGTCTTTGTCTTTGGCCTCTATCATGTCCCGTAAGTCCGCGATCTGCTTTTCATACCTCGCGGGCTCGGGGTCGTGGAACAACGCCCCAATTCGTTCGACCGCCTTTGTCGTGGCATCTACCGCCACGCCTTTTATTTTGTCGGTCTTGATCTCGCGCCGGGTCTGCGTGAGTTCCGACCGTGCGGCCTCCCGCTGTGCCTGCAAAGCGGCAATATCGACCGTTAGGGTTTGTCGCTGTTCTTTGAGATTCTCGACCTGCTCGGCAATTTCGTTCTTGCGGACGAATACCTCGCGGTAATATTGTTGTGTAGATATGTGTTTGGCTTCCGATCCCTCGATGCCGCGTTGCAGTCCGTATTTGGCCATCGCTTCAGCATAGGTGGTCTGATAGGCTTTGAGTTTGTCCCTCGCCATCACATCATCGGCACATAGGCGCGGACGGTCTTTCTTTGTTCGGTAAGTTCTCTTTCCGCTTCGGGCATTCTTCACCCGTTCCAACTTGGCTTTCCGCCGCTCTCCCCGGACGATGGGTACGACGGTCGCGTGGATATGGGGCGTTTTCTCGTCCAGATGCAGGACGGGCGACACGACGTTTTCCTTTCCGAAGGTCTTTTGCAGCCAGCCGCAGGAATCCTTGGCCCAAGCATCCAACTGCCCGGCCTGCCGGATACGCTTCATATCTTCGGGGCTTCCGGACATTACGACGCGCAACGCCCGCACTTGGTTCTTTCCGATCTTGCGTTCCAGCCCGGCATTGTCCAGTCGGTGCTGGATCGCTTCGGTGCGGTTGGTCACTCCTTTGGGGAACTCTACTAATTCTTCATTGAGGTAGGTAAGTGTCGTTATGACGTTGGCGGGTGCGATTCTCCGCTCGACGTGTCCCGACATGGCGGCGTCCGTTCCGGCCGCCTTTTCGATATGCAATACGACATAACCCATAGCAGTATGATTTTAGGTGGTTGATAATTCGGTTGTGGTCGGACAGGGATTCGGAGTTGTCCCGGCCGTTCGGGTTGCGGAACTGCCGCCGCAAGGGGTGTCCAGAGGGACGAAGTCCCTTTGGCCTATTGGGGCATTTTCAGCGTTGCGGAGCAATGCGGAAAGAAAATGCCCTAATAGGCTATGCCTTTTGTAAAAAGGCGCGGGCGCGAAGCGGCCGATCTGTGGGAGACTGTGCCGGTGTGGTGTCCGTCAGCAGGAGAAGCCGATGAAAGAGAACCGACGGCCCGTAAGCCCTTCGCCCCTGTGCGCCCTTGGGATTTATGGAGGATCCCGTCGCGCACAGGGGCGAAGGGCTGAATCTATCCTACTGTTATTCCTTATTTCGTTGTGCGAGGCTGTACTTTTCGGAATAGATACCGGCCATCTCGTCGAAACCCTTTGCCAGCATGTCGTCCGTTACTTTGGCATATATCTGTGTCGTTTTGATGTTCGTGTGCCCCAGCATCCGACTGACCACCTCAATACGGATACCTTGCGCCAGCGCGTTGGTCGTGGCGAACGTGTAACGGGCAGTGTGATAGGTTATCGTCTTATCGATGCCGACTTCTGCCGCTATTTTCTTCAACACCCTGTTGCAGTAGGCGATGTCGGGCACGGGCAGCACGAGATTCGTCCCTGCAACTTCGCGCTTGTAGCAGGCGATGATGCGCTTCGTAATGCCGCACAATTTGATTTTGAACGGCGTGCTCGTCTTTTGCCGCGTCTTAACAATCCATAAATCCCCGTCGAAAGAGCGTTGAATCATCTCCTGCGTCAGCCCCTTGACGTCGGCATGGGCCATACCCGTGAAACAGGAGAAGACGAACATATCGCGCACCTTGCCATAACCGTCGAACGTGAATTTGTGGTTCATCAACGCCTGCAACTCCGATTCGATCAGATAGCCGCGTTCTTTGGTCGTCTTTTTCGGATGGTAGTCGGCGAACGGATTGCGGGCAATCATACCTGCATTGTGCGCTTTCGTCACGATCATCTTCAACGGTTTGGTGTAGATGCAAACGCACGAGGGTGTCAAACCCTTCTCACCGCGCAGATAGAGGTCGTAGTCGGTAATGAAAGTTTCGGTCAACTCTTTCAGCGGAATATCCTCCCGATGTAGTTTGTCGGAAAGAAACTGGGCCAGCCGTTTACGTACGTTGTCGTATTTGCGATAGGTGGACTGTGCCCGATCCACACCGACGTGCTGTTTGAAATCGCGGTTGAATTTGTCGAGAGCTTCCAATAGGGTTTCGTACTCCTCGCCCATACCGAGGTAAGCGGACTTTACCCGTTCGGCCGTGACATAGGCGTCACGGTCGGAGATACGTTGATAGTGGTGGAGCAGTTTGGCCTGGATGCGCTCCAACTCGGCATTGACATTCCGGGCCTCGGCACTCTTACCGGCGGCCTTGTTCGCCGCAGAATTCCACAAGGTGAGCGGGATAGTCAGGCGCGACAATATGAAAGTGCTTTTGCCGTTGACCGTAAGCCGGACATAGATCGGGGCACGGCCGTCCTATGCACGTTGTTTGTTGATGTAAAACAAAATCCGAAAGGTACTTCTCAAACTCCCAACAGAAAAGCAAGGAACGGAAAACAGGGTAACTGATTGATAATCAAGAATAATTAACTTTGAGTATCTCCGGTTGTCGGATGGGTAAAATGCCGTTTTGAGCGGATTACGGCAAACAATCCGTCTCTATACCGTTACCCATTTCGGGCAGAGCAAAATACGGCAATCCGATGACCTTTATTGGCTGGATATAACACTGTTTGTCTGCGGTTTACATTGTTCGAATAACTCACAAAGGAAGTAATTTTATCAACTTAAAATGTGAGTGTTATGAACAACGGATTGAAAGTGTCTTTCTACCTCAAACGGGAGAGCAGATTAGAAAAAAGTAGTGCAGGGGAAAAAGGTTGCTTACCCAATTACTGGCAAAATCATCATCGGCAACAGCATTGCCCAGTTCGCTACCAAACTGAAAGTAGAGGAACAGCTTTGGCATGTCAAATCGGGGCGGGCAACCGGTAAGAGCCGTGTTGCCGTCGAACTTAATAGGGTGATTAATAAAATTAATCTCCTGATACATTCCCACTACAAGGATATTTTAGAACGAAACGGAAGAGTAACAGCTACCGATGTCAAAAACGCCTTTCAGGGAATAGCCTCCACACAGAAAACGTTACTTGTGCTATTTGATGAAATGATGCAGGAGTTCCATTCAAGAATAGGCATAGACCGTGCTGCCGGAACTTACAAGGGATACCGGACAACCTATAAGTATCTCGAACAATTTCTCCGTAAAAAATATAAAGTTGGCGATATACCCCTAACCCGCTTGGATTTACTTTTTATCGAAGCTTTTGATTTTTACCTGCGGGTGGAACGTGGTTTGAAGCCTGCTTCAATGGTTACAAACATCATCTATTTGCAGAAGGTGGCACGGATAGCCCTGCACCGGAACTTAATCAGCCGCCCGCCTTTTACCGGATACAAGCCGGAAAAGCCTGAACTGCATACTCGTTCTCTCACAAAGGACGAGTTGGAGCGGTTTATATCAATACCTCTACCTAAATCAAGGCTCTGCTATATCCGTGATTTATTTGTATTCTGCGCCTTTACCGGTATCTCGTATGCCGACCTGAAAAAATTTACATGGAAAGAAGTCATCAGAGAAAAAGACGGCAGCTTATGGATTTCCGCTTTCCGCCAAAAGACAGGTATTCCTTTTAATGTTAAGCTGCTGGATATTCCACTACAGATTATGAAGAAATACAAGGGATGTGCAAAGGGAAACCTTGTATTCCGTGTGCCTACATCGGTAACTGTAAATAACACCCTGAAAAAATAGCGGTGTATTGCGGGATTGAAAAGAGTCTTTGCTGGCACATGAGCAGGCACTCGTTCGCCAGTCAGGTCTGCCTGTCGCAAGGGGTTTCTATCGAGAGCGTAAGCCGGATGCTCGGACACAAAGATATACGGACTACCCAACGCTATGCCCACGTAAATAACGAAAAAATCGGAAAAGACATGAAACAGCTATCATTACGGCTTGCCAGTAAATTCGACTATCCGGTTAATAATCAATTATAAATAATAACGTTTAATCATATATAATCATGGAATACAACAGAAGTACGTTCAGCATATTATTTTACCTGAATACCAGTAAGAAAAAGAAATCGGGCAAATGTCCGGTGATGGGTCGCATTAGTGTGGACGGTAAAAGTACGGCGTTTAGTATAGGGATAGATATTCTACCTGATGAGTGGAATGCATCGGAAGGGTTGGCGACCGGAAAAGCTAATGCTTTCGCAAACAAACAGATAGAGGATTGTAAAAAGAAACTTGATGAGCATTATAAAGCTATGGTTGAAAATCAGGGCTTTGTAACCGCCGAACTGCTTAAAAATGCACTCCGGGGTATCGGAACGGCTCAAAATACCGTTATGCAGGAGTTTGCCGACTTGGTTGAAGAAAAGCGGAAAAGTGTCGGAATCAGGATAGTCGCCAGTTCCTATGGTATTTATCCTGCCGCCTATCGCCATTTCAAGGGATTTTTAAGGCATAAATACAATACCGATATATTCCTTTCAGCATGGTCAATATGGCAATGGTCGAAGAATATGCCTATTACCTGAAAATAGATGCACGTTTGGCAGCACGGACAGCACGGTCAACCATGAAGCCGTTCCGCACTGTGGTAAGGCGGGCGTATAACAAAGGTTTATTACGCAATGACCCTTTCTTCGACTATGTACCCGAAAAGATACTGTCCAATCCCCGGTGGCTTTCCCATGACGAGATAGACCGCCTGATGAAAGTACAGATAAGCAGTTCCGCCCTCAACTTCGTGCGGGATATGTTTTTGTTTTCAACGTTCACCGGCATCTCTTATATAGATTTGAAAAACCTTCGCCATACAGACATCGGACGGCAGGAAGACGGTAGCCTATGGATTATCCTGAACCGGCAGAAGACCGGAACATCTTCGTATATTCCCCTGTTGGACTTTCCGAAAAGTATTATTGACAAATACAGGGGTACTAAGTATTCAGGCGATGACGGCAAAGTTTTTAAGATACGGTCTTCCGCCAGTGTAAACGGGCATTTGAAAGAGTTGGCAAAATTAGCTGGAATAGATAAGACGTTGACCTATCATCAAAGCCGGCACTCGTTCGGAACAGAAATTTGCCTCTCCGGGGGCGTTCCGATAGAAACGCTTAGTAAAATGATGGGACATGTCAGCATCAAGACTACCCAAATCTATGCGGAAGTTACCCGAACTAAAATAGACGAGGATATGACGAAGTTGGCGAAAAGGATAAAAGGGAAGTAAGTATCAACTACCTAAAGATAACTCCTAAAAACACCATTGAAAACAGTCATACTAAAAATCGTTGATAACTTTTTGTATTTAAGAATGAGGATTATATGGCATATGTTAAAAACATTTTGTATCTTTGAAAACTTTAGTCATTTTTGAGCTTATGTTCACAAATTTATTAAAATCAATCTTTAAAAAGTGTTGCAAGCGTGATATGAAAAAAGCATTAGTAGTAGGAATAAACAATTACCCCGGAGCCCCTTTAAATGGGTGTATTAATGATGCCTCTGGTGTATCTACTTTACTTGAGACAAATGGGGATGGTTCTCCTAATTTTGATGTTAAACTTGAGACAGATGTTCCAACCAAAGGGCAGCTAAAAAGTTTAATTGCTGATTTGTTCAAAGGTGATGGAGATCGTGCTCTTTTTTACTTCTCTGGGCATGGTTTTATTAATGAAATAGGTGGCTATATTGTTACTCCTGATTATACAGCATATGATGAAGGAGTTTCAATGGATGATATACTTAATCTTGCGAATCAATCTAAAATACGGAATAAAATCATAATATTAGATTGTTGTCATTCAGGGAAATTAGGTTCCCCTACAATCACAGGTGGACATGCAACTATTGGTGAAGGAGTTTCTATATTAACAGCAAGTAGAGATAATGAACCTTCCATGGAGATTAATGGGCATGGAGTATTTACTAATCTTTTATTGGATGCATTGCAGGGTGGTGCAGCTGATTTAAGAGGTTTTATTACTCCAGGAGGAATTTATGCATATGTGGATCAGGCATTGGGATCATGGCAACAAAGACCTGTATTTAAAACCAATATTACAAGGTTTACACCATTGAGGCAAGTAAATCCACAAGTCCCCATAGAAACATTAAGAAAATTAGTTGATTATTTTCCTACAGCTTCACAAGAATTTAATCTTGACCCGTCTTTTGAAGATACAAATTCTAAAGATATCGAACATAAAGTGATGGAGCCTTATGCAAATCCCATTAATACAGCAAAGTTCAAAGATTTACAGAAGTTACAAAGTATAGGGTTGGTAGTCCCTGTAAACTCACAATATATGTATTTTGCAGCAATGGAATCAAAATCATGCAAGTTAACCGCTTTAGGATACCATTACTGGAGACTTGTTAAGGATAAAAGAATATAAATATTAAAATTGAAAATTATGGCAACAAAAAGAGTATTTATTGCATTTGCAAAAGAAGATGAAGTAACTAAAAATTTATTTTGTGGACAAGCAAAAAATGATACTGTTCCTTATGAATTTACAGATATGTCTGTAAAAGAACCATATAGTGAGCAGTGGAAAACTAAATGCAGAACAAGGATAAAAGGATGTGATGGGATGATTGCTTTAGTTTCCAAAAATACTAAAAATGCAGATGGCGAATTGTGGGAGATTAAGTGTGGCAAAGAAGAAGGGGTAAAGCTAATGGGAATTTATATTGATGGGGCAACATCTGCAAATAAACCAAAAGAACTTGAAGATGTTTTATGCAAAGAATGGACTTGGGATAATGTGAAAAAGTTCATAGAGTCTCTTTAAAAAAGCGAATGGGAATCCCTTCTATTTCTAAATAAAATGTAAAAAACCAAGAAGTACTTTCTTGGTTTTTTCTTGAATATTCGCTAATTAATTTTTTCAAGTGAATTTACCATATTTTTCTATCAATCTTAGTACCTCCGATTCCTTATACAGAATCTTTCCCTTAATCTGAATAAACGGGATTTTGCCTGTATCCCGCCAATCCTGCAAGGTGCGGGAGGAAATGTGGAGCATTCGGCACACGTCACGGTTTGAGAGGAATTTTTCTCCGTTCAGGTGCGGAGTGCGGTTTCTAAGGGCTTGCTGAATGGTATCCAGTAATTTATCCAATCCTATGAAGAAAGAAGCTATTTCCGTTGATTTTCTATCTAAGATTTCCATTATTGTATCCTCTTTTAGTTCCGCATATAGTCGCCCAAAACGGAGATAGTTAATATATCCAGTTTCGTATCATGGCTGATGGCCGTCCGTTTCATGTTGTAGTTGATAAAGAACCCGTCCTCATCTTCCTGTATCTTGTATGTTGCAGGGCTTGCCTGCTTGCTCGTTTCATTCATGTGGATTACGCTAAGTAGATAGCTTTCTCCATTTCGGTATATGATAACTGTCGGATTCAGGTTGATACTCTCCCAGTTGCCGACCAACCTGTCTAAATTGATATTTCTTGTATCCATTGCTGTTATTTCTTAACTTGTGATTGACTGATTAAATTTTCTATATCGGATACCCGATAATAACATTTACGTCCTATCTGCGAATATGGCAGGATACCGTTATCCCTGTAAGATTGTAATGTTCTGGGCGATATTTGCAGAAGCCCGCAAACATCCTCGTTCCCTAACCATTTTTCTTTGTCCTGATTCTCCCCGCATAGATTCTTTATCTGTCGGGCAAAATCTTCAAAACGCTCTTTCATCTGCTCGAACGTTCTGCTTTCGATTGCTGTTATATCCATAAAATTTGTTTTTACTGATTACTGAAATTATCCTCGTTGCAACGATTTTCAGGCAAAGGAAAGCTATTTGTCGATTGGTTTCGGGAAATGGGGTGCAATGGCGGGAAGTGGCTGTATCTGGCGCAAACACTCAATCCCCAACAACATATTTTTTTCTTTTTTTAATTGATATACATCTCATTCATGCAGGGAATAGATAAGACAATACTTTTTAGAAATTTACTCTTTTTGTTCCAAAAAGGAAGAAATTTCTAAAAACCGCTTGCGGCTTGGTGTTGGCGTTCTATTACCGGAATGTACCTTTGTAAATCAAATAAATAAAGAATTTTACTATCTCCTATCTTGAAAATATAATAGGAGATTCTTTACCGATATTGTATAGTTAGAGCCGTCTATCGAGTGGAAACCTAACTTCTCTGCGAATGAACGGCTTTTCTCATTGACGGATTCTATTCCAATATGTTTAAAATCATATTTCAAGGCTATTTCTGATAAGAAACGAACAAAGTGTGTTCCATGCCCTATACGTTCCATACTGAACCCGATTCGGGCTATAATCAGGCAATCGAGTGGGAACAGGCTTTCAACTCTGCGGATACGCAAATAGAGGTCTATCCGGCTGTTCCTCCGGGTGGTTACGATATTATCAGGCGTAAGGCTGACAAGGGAACTGCGGTATCCGAACCGCTTCATCAGGTAGGTATCTATTTCTTTTCGGATTTCTTCGTATTCGTTCATATCGTTGATTTTTACGGTTTATCTTCTTCTTTGTCCTCGCTTGGGCTGCTTCTTTTTCTTGGGTCGTTTGATAGGCTGTTCTTCATTGCCGTTACCCGGTTCGGGAGTGAGGATTCCCAATACAGAGGATAACCCTAAATCGGATTGGCTGTTTTCTTTCTTATTATCCTGACTTACATGTTGTATATTTGAAAGGTTGTTTTCTTGTTTATTTGAAAATTTGTTTTCAATATTGAAAGGTTGTGTATTTTCTCTTTCATCGGGAACAATATTTTGTATTTGGGCGGTCTTTTCCTTAATCTCCCGCTCCTGCATTTTCAGTTGGTCGGTTATGCTTCCGTTCTTCATCGTGTTGTAGTATTCAAAGGATTCGGTTAGAGGGCGGTTGTAACCAAATAACTTATCAAATCCCTGTTCTGTCTGCCTGAATAAGTTTTTCCTGTCAAAACCTCCTTTGATTGCTCCCTTCTTGGTGTTCTTATGGTTGGTTAGTGGGGATAGTTTCTTTTTATTGGACTGGTCTTTACGGCTGACAATCAAATGGCAGTGCATATTCAGTTCATTGTCTGACCTGTCACGATCGAAATGTATCTTGCCATAGAATTTTATATCTTCTGCCGATAATCCTTTATTGAAGTTCTTGGCATATTCAGGAATTACCACCTCCCGAATATACCGCTTCATGGCTTCGGCTTGTTCTGTTTCGGTTGTTCCCATTGCCCGAAGTTCCTTTTCCGAGGGGCTTACATGGATAGCGTAAAACTTGGCATCTGTTTTAAGTAATTGACCGATATTACTGTCTATATCCTTTATTACCTGTGATTTGTAGATATCATCGTCTGTCAGGTTAAAGAACCCTTCTGTATAAATTCCCTGCTCCATACGTTGCATATCTTCATGTTCGAGGTAATTGCATAGCTTTCGGCTACTGCCTGCGTTGTTATATGTGCCTTTGGAGGGTGGCGGGAAATCTATATTCATGGGTTGTTCCTGTTATTCGTTTATCAGGTCGTTAATCTCTGCTCTTAGGTTCTCTTTTCGCTTGCCGTCCATTACTCCGCAAGTGGCAAGCTCCGAATAAAGGGAAATTAGTTTTACGAGTTTGTTGTTATTCCACTCCTGCTTCTTTGATGACGAATTTATAACCCCGGCAAGGTCATTGATTTGTTTAGCCTGATTGTTAATTACATTTGCGTGTTGGTTGAACGTTTCGGTTATCTTTTTCAGAACATTGTCCTGCAACTCCCGTGTGGTGTTTATTTCCGAAGTTATCAGTTCTTTCTGCTCTTTCACGGTACTATCGAAGCGGACGGCTATCGAATGGCTCATGCGTATCATCGGGTTAAGCTGGTCTTCCTCGTATTTTCGGATAAACCGGATTACATCATCCTGTCGTTTGTTAATCTTGGCAAGTTCCGATTTAACGGATTCGGGAGCATCGGCGGGATTGATATGCGCCTTTTCCAGATAGAGAAAAGCGAGTTTTACTATTTCTCCCTTTTTCAACGCGTTTACAGATTTTTTCTACTAAGCGATTGGTTTCGTCATCTATTGCAATCGTCTTAAATATGATATTTCTATTCTGTTTTGCCATAGTTATAACTATTTTATAGCTATTTATATACTTAACTTGCTTAAAATGAATTGTGTATCAATTCAAGTTATAGCAAGTGTTATAACTGTGCTTTATCATAAAGCACTAAAGCCGAAGGCTTTGCCCCGCAGGGCAAGAGGGAAGAACAGGACTTGTCCGGTTCCCTCTTGCTTAATTTAGCGAAACTGACAGAGCCGATAGGCGAGGTCGTTTCTGCTAAATGCGGAGCGTTAGAGAAGAGGCGATGAACCGAGAACCGCCTCTTCCTTTGCTATATTCTGCGTTAAGTGAAAAAAGCAGAATCATTCCTCTTTTTCGTCCTCATTTTTTTCTTTCGAGTGTTTCTTGTCAAACTCTTGATATGTTCCAAAGTCCATATGTTCACGGACGAATGAACGAACATCGTTTACCCGGTAGTAGGTCTTATGACCAACCATAAAGTAAGGAAGTTTCCCGCTTGTCCGGTGGCGTTGGAGCGTCCGGTAGGAAACCTTTAAGAGGAAAGCCAAATCTTGATTATCGAGTAGTTTCTCGTCATCATCAAATACTTCTTTTGTGTTGATAAGAGATTTCAGGTCTTTGCCTATCTCGCTTAATTTTTTGGATAGCTTCTGCATCCACATTTCAAAATCTTCGTTATTGATATACATTTTGCTTCGTTTTTTAAATTAAACATTCTTGTTTTCAATCGATTGATGAAGCAAAGGACGGAAGATTAAAGCATAAAAATAGGGGGGGGGGTGGTATACCCACTCCCCCTAAAATAATTTGCATTTAACTGATAATCAAGTTGATATTTTGTTGTTTTTTTGAATAACCCAAATTTACAAATAGCCCTCATTGTTACTTTTCTTGATAACAGAGGCTTTCAACCTCTCCAGAAATTCAGTTTTCTTATTGGGCTTACGCCGGATAACCGAAGTTTCTTTTTTATAGACATCTCCGAAGTCCACATTGAGGAACTTGCCGAAAGCATTAGCAAAATCACTAAAGAACACCTCCTTATGGTCAATACGTTGGATTGCGTTTTCGATATGGAAGAATCCAGAAACGACTTCCATAGCATCCGTACTGTTTACGACTTCCGGATTTAGGTAAAATGGTGATTTCCATTCGGATTCTATATTAATAAAGAACTTGGGATATTCCATTTGACGGTAAACAAGTTCCTGTTCCATATTCAGGAGCGATAATAACTTATCGAGAAATACAATTTTCAGTTTGCTGTTTTCTGTGGGAATAGATTCCTCAAATGTTTTTATCGTGGCAAATTCTATATGAGTAGCATTTAGTTTGCGGATAAGTTCTTTATTATCATTTGTTTTATTCAGAAAGTTGAACAAATCTTCCATAAATTCTATATAGGCAGAAGACATTTCTTCAACAATGGATTTATCTATCTGATAAGGATGTTTCAGAAGTTGATATATACGTTTATTCGTTATCTTCCAATGTTGCATATTATTCTTGCTTTTTTAGTTCTCTTATTCCCCAAGAAATATATCCAATAGACATTAAAACACTTCCGACAGTGCTAATAAGTTCTATTTCAGGATTATTTAGTAGAAGCAATCCTATTATGATTAGGATACCCTGCCATTTCTGCACTACTTTTTCTTTCATTAATCCAATTGTCTGAATGACTGCGCCTAAAGGAAGAAGAGGTAAGAAATAGACTATCCAAAGAAGCCCCGCTTTTTGTACGATAACATCCAAGTAAGGGATTAACCCTTGAAATTGCGGTTCCGGAATAGTATCGAAAGCCGACATAACTAAACATAAAGCCCCTTTATCAACCGCTAAAATGAATGCTCCGAATATGCCGATAATTCCACCCCAGAAAGCATATTTCCTGCCTTTTCCCTGAACCCTGTTCATAATGCCAACCATTGCTACAATTATTAGCGGGACAGCCATCATAACGATAAAATGCCATATGGTAAAGCTGATTGTTATGAAACCTGTCCACAAGGTCTTGCGCAGTGTGCAACATTTTCATTTCGAGTAAGTCGGGGTGCATGAGAAAGCCCGCCAGTAACATAAGAGGGAACAGCATCACTGACACCGCAAACCCTTTGGATTTGATTGTTTCGATTTTCATACTGAATTAATTTTTATATTATTCGACTTTAATAGTTTTCAACACCTTGTCCGATTTCACTGTAAAAGAATAATCATCAAAAGAGGGGATACCGGACTTTCGCTTGTTCTTCCAACTCATGCCCCAAGGTTCTCTTGCAGAGAATAGCTTAAAATCGAGTTTACCGTTTCCGTTCGTATCAAGGAAGCACCTGATTCCATACTCTCCTTTGGGTATATTTCTAAAAGAAAACTCTATTAATTCTGTTTTCGGACAACTGTCTATTTTGATAATAAGTTCCTGTACTCCTGTCATTGCTTTTTTGCTTGTCTGCTCATCAACAAGAAAGATATAAAGGTTTCCTGCCCGTGTTATTTCACAATTTCCTTTCAATGTGAAATTCTCCTGCCCGTAACTTTTGACGGCTTTCCCTGTAAGAAATATAAGTATGAGGATAACAAACATGATTTTTCGCCTTTGATTTTTCATGATTTATTTGATTATATGATACCTTTTTAGGGCATGAATGATAATGAACACAATAGCCACGATACCGATAACGGAGTGGATAATCTCTAACGATACGGAATCCCTTATCACCGCTAACGCAATAGTTGTTATCAACGTCATAAAGAAGCCAACGGACAGTATTACGGTAACTGTGCTTTTCCGTTTTGAAGAGAAGAATCGCTTATACCATTTCCGGTGCTTATAAGCATGCGGAATTGTGAATATTAACGATACCAAAGCGGCTATCCGGTGTATAAAAGCCCACCACCATGAGGTTGGGTATAATACGGTATTATCGGCGGTTGCCCTCATGTATAAAAGGACAAAACCACTAATGGCGACTAACACGAAAGCACCTAATAGTATATCCGTGCCGATTCTTCTTTTTCTACTTTTAAAGAATGTTGTTTGAATTTCCTTTGCTGTCATGATACTTATATCTGAAAAACTCTGCAAATGAAGGTAATTAGTAAAGGGTAGTCGTCCCACTCATACGAATGGGACATATTGGGTAAAATAAAACAGTCCTACTCGCATGAGCAGGACTGTTCCACTATTGATTATAAAAGGATTAACGGTTTTTGTACTGGCTTGGGGTTAGCCCCGTCTTTTGCTTAAAAATCCGGTTGAAAGAAGATTTGGAATTGAATCCGCAATCATAAGCGACAGCCAGAATCGTTAAATTCTTAAATTGAGGGTCGCTTAATCGTCTTTGCACTTCTTCGACCCGGTAAGTATTTATAAAGTCGTAAAAATTCTGATTGAAAACTGTATTCAATACTTGGGTAATATAATACGGGTAGGTATCTAAAGCGGTGGCAAGGTCTTTCAGGGTTAAATCCATATTGATATACGGTTGCTCGGTTTCCATATAAATTTTCAGTTTGCCGGAAAGAGAAACCGCATCGTCCTGTTTCAGCCCGTAGTTAACGTATGAAGTATCTTCCTTATTCGTTGCAGGCAGTTCTTCCGGCTGTGCCTGATTGTATGGAATAACAGTCTGATTAAAGATAGTACTGTGCTTAATCCCTCTGAATCCTAATACATTTACAAACAGCAAGACGATAACTGCAAATATGCTGTATAACGACAACGGAAAGGAAAAGAACTCGTAGAGAATTACCAATACCAACGCCCCGCTTAACAGGATAATCAAGCCAAAGGCAAGGAATCTCATCCAGTTAAAACTTAGTTTGTCTGTATTGGAAAAGTTAGTCCGCAGAAATTTCTTATATCGGTGGAATAGTCCGATAGCAAGAACAATAAACAAGGTATTGAAACAAAAAGCAAATATTCTGGTTGCAACAGCCGTTTCTTGTGGATATGAGTTGTATAAAAAGAATCCGGTAATGGCGATTAGTATATATCCTGTAATTGTAATATGCTCCCTTTTGAACTCTTTTGAAGAATTGCTTATCAGGGACTTGGTACATAGATACAGGAAAAAACCGTGCAGCCCTGCCAAAATATAACTCGGATAAACAAAGTAACTTGAATAAATTATATTTTCACTTTGTGATGCCGAAATACATAGGATATGAACAGCAAGGTACAGCAACCATGCCGAAAGATGCTTGTCGAGCATGCTTTTATTTTTCTTCGTGAGAACGAGTACCCCGAAGAATAAAGCCTGAAACGCTGCTATTAATGCTATTATTTGAAACATTTACAAATAGTTTGAGCCTGCAAAGTTAAGGATTTTGCCGGGTTCTCGCTTGGAAAAAGGAAGATAGTTTTTTCTCTCTAAATAAATATAGTTTCAGGTTGTATATGATAGTTCAAAAAAATGTTTTTATCTTTGTGACGGAGTTATTTGAAACAATGGAGAAACAAAGCAGACAGAAGAAGTTCGCTCGTTTCTATATCGTTACCCATTGTACTTTTTCCTTTCTTTAAACCCCTGTTGTTTAGCAGATTGCATTTTTAATTGAATGTACTTCTCATAACACATAATTTTAAGGGCTGCAAAATTAATTCGTTATAAGTCCCTTGTCAAGATGAAGAATATCGCAATATAATGAAAAATAATATATTATGCAGGAAAAAGCAAGCAGAGCAACAGGGTAGCCGGTTAACAACTTCGGATAACGATTTGTTAACTTAACGCCTGCGTTTCGTTGCTTCAGGCTGCCCAATCGTCGAAATACAAAATATGACAACAATAGGCATATCGAACTATCCGACAATTAATTAGCCTCAATCTGCTCTCTATAGCGCAAACAACCCCGTTTTCCGCTCTCGAAATCAGCAACTTACAGAAATGAAGTTGCTGATTTTTTTGTTTATCCGCGGCGGGAAAGAGACAAAAGTGCCTTTCCATGGCCCTGGCTCCCATTGCCTCTCCATAAAACTCTCCATTGGAAACATGTTTTCCCTCCTGCGTCAAACGATGCAAAACAATGGCTTTCGAACAAATACCCCGGCAAGGACACGGTCAATAAGCCCCCGTTATGCCCCTTGCGTCCCCGGGACAAACGCAGGAAACCGGAAACAGTGAAATAACCTGTCCGTCTTACGGGTTCATGCGACTCCCCGTCCGGCACGGGTCGAACGTATCGGGATAAAAACTCCCGGCCCGAGGGAGTTTTTTTGGCCGTTTGCGGGGAAAAGGGTATATTTGCAGTGTTTCGCAAACGAAATAACCATACAATGTTGCTGAGTGTGATTGAAACGGCGGAGACCTTGGGATGCTCCGCCCAATATGTGAGGAAACTTTTAAGGGAAGGCCGCCTCGCCGGCCAAAAAATAGGGGACTCATGGATTATAAACGACGATACTTTGGAATCTTTCGACAGGAAGGATCTGCGGACGAAAAAAAATGACGTTCCCGATCGGAAATCCAGGAAGGCGCCAAAACAGGGAGCACTGAATTGCCTCTCCTTTTTCTCCGGGGCAATGGGGCTGGACATCGGACTGGAGCAGGAGGGCATCAACATATTACTGGCCTGCGAAACGGATAACGCATGCCGCCGGACGATCGTCGCCAACGAACCCGGCATCGGCCTGATCGGAGATATAAGGGACTACACGGCCGGGGAGATCCTGGAATATGCAAACCTCAAAGAAAACGGGCAGGTCGACATCATCGTCGGCGGGCCGCCCTGCCAGGCATTCAGCACGGCCGGGAAAAGGCTCGGCTTCCAGGACGAGCGGGGCAATGTCTTTCTGAAATACATAGAAGTCATCCGGGAGATACAACCGCAGTACGCCGTAATAGAAAACGTAAGAGGGTTGTTTTCGTCCGCACTTTCGATAGACATCGACGATGAAATTACCCGCAGCTACGACATCAATTGGGCAAAGACACCGGGGTCGACACTCTTTTATATCAAAAAGAAGCTGGAAGCCGCAGGTTACAACGTAACTTTCAACCTTTACAATTCGGCCAATTTCGGCTCCCCGCAAATTAGGGAGAGGGTGGTCATAACATGCACCAAATCCCCGAACCCGGTTCCGTACCTCCGTCCCACCCATTCGAACGAAGAGGTATTCGGGCTTGAAAGGTGGAGGACTTTCAGGGATGCAGTAGCCGGATTGGATCCGGCCCGGTGCGACCACATCGACTTTTCCGAGAAGCGGCTGAAATACATAAAGATGCTGAAACCGGGGGAAAACTGGCGGAATCTGCCCAAAGAACTCCAGCCGGAAGCCATGGGAAACTCCTACCATCTGGGCGGTGGGAAAACGGGCTTTTACCGAAGGCTGGACTGGGATTCGCCGTCCCCCACGGTAGTCACCCATCCCGCCATGCCCGCAACGGAATTGGCGCACCCGACGGAAAACAGGCCCCTGTCCATACAAGAATACAAAAGGATTCAGGAATTTCCCGACGATTGGGTGATCGAAGGCAGTTTGCTGGACAAATACAAGCAAATCGGCAATGCGGTTCCCGTCGGGCTGGGCAGGGCAATCGGCAGGACAATCGCCGCCCACCGCCAGGGAGTCGAAACGGCGGCACCGGAAGGCTTTCCTTATTCCCGCTACAAGGGCACATCGGATCATGAATTCGAAACCGGAATTTTATCGGGAAAACGAAAAAAAACATCGTCCCAGTTGACGATCGAATTCGATTAATCCGTAATTTTAAAACAAAAAAGCCATGACGGATGCATACAGATTCGACGAATCGAGTACGGAACAGGCAATCGCCTATGCCAAAATATACGCCGGGGAAAATTATTCCCCCGCCATGGAGACCGTCCTGAAAGTCGCCTTCAGCGAAAAACGCAACTTGCCGACGTTCCGCCTGAAGAGTTCGGACACCATACTTCTATCCGGCTACATGAAAAAGTGGGTGGGAGCATACTTGGCCGGATATAACAACAGGCCCTCGGTCAGAACCGGGAATTGCTCCGGGACACATCCGGATCCGATGGCAAAAACGATCCTCAGAGCCAGGATATCCGGGCTCGAGGATAATCTGGCCGATAAAATAGTGGCCGGGCACTCCCTGCTGATGACAATCGAAAACAATATCGGCGAGTTGCTCGAAGAGTACCTGTCCGTAAAATTATCTCCCCTGGGGTGGTATTGCTGCTGGGGGAGTACGATCGACGCGGTAGACTTTTGCAAGGCGGACGGCTCGCTGCTGCAGATAAAGACAAGCGACAATTCCGAAAACAGTTCCAGCAGCAGGGTCAGGCAGGGCACTCCCATCGGAAAATGGTTCCGCAGATTCTCGAGGCGTCCGGGAGTATATAACTGGGAGTCGCTCAACAGGATGCTGGGACGGCCGGGATATGTGTCCGAGCCCGACTTCCGGGCCTTCGCGGAAAAGACCATAGCGGCAAACCCGGCCTGCATATATATAGCCGCCAACCACCTGTTGAACAGGCCCTGAGATATACCGTCCCGCAGGTGGATGCACCCAAAAATTACCCGGAGCGCTTGCCCGGGTAATTTTCATTCCGGATCGCGCGGGCGGGCTATTTCCCCAGCCGGTAAGCGGTGGGGGTCATGCCCGTATGGTTCTTGAAGTATTTCCCGAAAAACGACTGGTTGGGGAAATTCAGGTAGTAGGAGATCTCCTGGATGCTCATCGTGGAGTATTTCAGCAGGTTTTTGGCTTCGAGCACCACATAGTCGTCGATCCACTGCACGGCCGTGCGCCCGCTGGTCTTGCGGATGATCGTCGTGAGGTATTTGGGCGTCAGGTTCAGCTGGCCGGCATAGAAACCGACCGAACGCTGCTGCATGTAATGCCTGGCCAGCACCCCCATGAACTGGTTGAAATACTCCTCGTTGCGGCTGCGCGAAGAGGCTTCCGACGCCCCCGTCTCGACATGCCGGGCGATGATCCGGCAGACCTTGTAGGCCAGTGTCCGGATCATCGAACGTATGATCTCGGCGGAGTAGGGGTCGTTGTGCTGCCGTGCCCCCTCGATGCGGATCCCGTCCAGCGAACGCATGACCCCGTCCCACTCCTCGCCGTCGAGCGGCAGGCTGGGATGCTTCTCGACCTGCAGGAAAAGCTGTGTCAGCAATTTGAGGTCGATATTGATCCGTTGGATGAACTCCTCCTCGCAGAGAATGGCGTGCACGCTGGCGTCCTCCACCGACTCGACCTGCAGGATGCTGCCGGGCAGGTGCACGAAAAGCGTCCTCTCGCCAATCGTGTGGCGCGTCACGCCCGAAGTGGAAACAATCGAACCTTTAGAACAAAAAATGATCGCAAAGGCGTTCAGACGTGTCGGATACCGGAACAGGTCGATGTTGAATTCATCCTTCACATTGACACGCGAAGCGATCAGGCATCCATCGTAATAGAGGTCTTCCGGCCTGCGGCCGCAGATGTCGAGCAATGTGGCGAGCGAGAAGCTCTGAATCTCCTTTTTGTTCATTTTACCGATAATTATGCGGACAAATATACGCAAATCCCGGGAGCTTTTCATTGAATAGTACAAAATCGAACCAATCGACGAATTCATCCGACACGATGGTCTTTTCTTACGACCGCTAAAACGGCAACTTTGCATCGAAAAATACGGAACAGATGAAACAAACGACTTTTTGCGCAATACTGCTGTTAGCGACAGGTTGCACATCACCGAAAAAGACCCATACGGCCGATCCGCTGCGGGTGGGCACCATCGTCGTCACCCCGTCGTCGGACATCGACGCCGCGCTCTACGTCGGCACGATCGAGGAGGAGACCTCGGCCGCCCTGAGTTTCCCCGTTGCCGGTACCGTCGCGCGCACCTACGCAGACGAAGGGCAGCGCGTGCAGCAGGGGCAGTTGCTGGCCGAACTCGATCCGACGTCGGCCCGGCAGACCTTCGATGCCGCGCAGGCAGCACTCGACCAGGCGAAAGATGCCTGTGCGCGCCTCAAACAGCTTTACGACGCCGAGAGCCTGCCCCAGATCAAGTGGGTCGAGGCGCAGACCCGGCTGCGCCAGGCCGAGTCGGCATACGGCATCGCCCGCAAAAACCTCGACGACTGCAAGTTGTACGCACCGTTCACGGGCGTCATCGGCAAACGGCAGGCCGCAGCGGGGGAGACGGTTCTGCCGGGCGTCCCGGCCATGACCCTGCTGCGGATCGGGACGGTGAAAGTCCGCTTCCCGGTACCCGAGCAGGAGATCGCACGCCTGGGCACGGACAGCCGGCTGCGGATAACCGTCGCGGCACTCGGCGACCGTGCTTTCCCGGCCGGGAAGATCGAAAAGGGTGCCGTGGCAAACCCCGCCACACACACCTATGACGTACGCGCCACGCTGTCCAACGCCGACGGCGAGCTGCTCCCGGGCATGGTATGCCGCGTGGAGGCATCGCCGGCAGGGGCGGCCGAAGAGATCGCGCTGCCGGTACGCGCCGTGCAGCAGGCCGGCGACGGAAGCCGCTTCGTATGGAAAGTGAGCGGGGATTCGGTCGTCCGCACGGCTGTCGCCACGGGACGCCTGGTGAACAACGCCGTCACGATCACCGCAGGAATACAAGCGGGCGACCGCATCGTGACCGACGGGATGCAGAAAATCGGCCAGGGAAGTAAAGTCATAGCGGAATGAAAAGCAATATAATATCGTGGTCGATGCGCAATTTCCGCATCGCCTTCCTCATCGTGGGCTGCCTGTTCGCCTTCGGTATTTACGGGCTGGTGCATATTCCCAAGCAGGAGTTCCCGGAATACACGATCCGCCAGGGCGTGGTGGTGGGCGTCTATCCCGGCGCCACGAGCGAAGAGGTCGAGCAGCAGCTCGCCAAGCCGCTCGAACAGTTCCTGATGACTTACAAGGAGGTCAAACGGTCGAAGACCACCTCTACGTCGCAGAACGGCATGTGCTACGTGATGGTCGAACTCGAAGACCACGTGAACGACAAGGACGAAGTGTGGTCGAAGATCAAGCACGGCCTGGCGGCATTCAAGTCGCAGTTGCCTCCGGGCGTTGCGGCCGTGGTCACCAACGACGACTTCGGCGACACTTCGGCGCTGCTCATCACGCTCGAATCCGATACGCGGTCGTACCGCGAACTGAAAGGTTACATGGACGACCTGAGCGACCGCCTGCGCCGCATCGAGTCGGTCTCGAACCTGCGCCCGTACGGCGTGCAGCAGGAGCAGATCTCGATCTACGCCGACCATGAACGGCTGGCGGCCTACGGCATCGGCGAAAAAGTCCTCTCGGCCGCGCTCGCCTCGCAGGGGCTGACCCCAATGGGCGGGTCGGTCGGCAACGCCGAGACCGAAACGCCCATCCACATCGCGCCGGCGCTGGCCGGCGAGCGGGAGGTCGCCGAGCAGATCATCTGGAGCGACCCGCAGGGACACGTGCTGCGCGTGAAGGACGTGGCGCGCGTCGTACGCGAATACGACGACCCGGACAGCTACATCCGCAACAACGGCCACCGCTGCGTCATGCTGTCGATGGAGATGAAGGCCGGCTTCAACATCGTGCAATACGGCCGTGACGTGGACGAAGTGCTGCACGAATTCATTGCGGCCGAGCTCCCCGCGGACGTCGAGGTGCAGCGCATCGCCGACCAGGCCAAGGTCGTGGGCGACTCGGTGCACTCGTTCCTGCGCGACCTGTTCGTCGCCATGGCCATCATCATCCTGGTGATGATGCTCCTCTTCCCGCTGCGGTCGGCCATCGTGGCGGCCATCACCATCCCGCTGTCGACCTTCATCTCGGTGGGGATCATGTACCTGTGCGGCATCCCGCTCAACACGGTGACCCTCGCGGCGCTGGTCGTGGTGCTGGGTATGATCGTCGACAATTCGATCGTGGTGATCGACGGCTACCTCGACTACCTCGGGCGAGGCCACTCGCGCTGGTTCGCGGCGGTCGAGAGCGCCCGGGAGTTCTTCCCGTCGCTGCTGCTGGCCACGGTCTGCATCTGCATGATCTTCTATCCGATCCTCTTCACCATGACGGGCATGATGGGCGACTTCCTGACCTATTTCCCATGGACGATCACGATCAACCTGATGGTCTCGCTGCTGCTGGCCGTGCTGGTCATCCCGTTCCTCGAAATCCTCATCATCCCCGCCGTACAGCCGAAAAAAGAGGGCAAGTCGGTCACAGACCGCGTACACGACCTCTACCGCCGCGTACTGGCGTGGACGTTCCGCCACGGCTGGCTGACGATCTCGATGGGCATCGCCTCGGTCATCGTATCGCTGCTGATCGCCACGCAGCTCAAGCTGCGCATGGTGCCCTTCGCCGACCGCGACCAGTTCGCCGTGGAGATCTACCTGCGCCCCGACGTGCCGCTGGAGCGCACCGCCGCCGTAGCCGACTCGGTCTACCGGGTGCTGCACGACGATGCGCGCGTGAAATCGGTCACCTCGTTCGTCGGGTGCTCCTCGCCGCGCTTCCAGATGAGCTACGCCCCGCAGATGGCAGGCAAGAACTACGCACAGTTCATCGTCAACACCACCTCGGTCGATGACACCGAAGATATCCTCGACCAGTATGCCGACGCATGGGCCGACCGTTTCCCCGAGGCCTATGTCAAATTCAAGCAGCTCGACTACCAGAACGTCCCCTCGCTGGAGTTCCGGTTCTACGGCAGCGACATCGACTCGCTGCGCGCCGCGGCCGACGGCCTGATGGCGCGGATGCGCCGGATGCCCGAGCTGCAATGGGTACACTCCGACTACGAAGACCCCCGTTCGGTCATCGACGTGCGGCTGGATCCCGTCACGGCACCGCAGTTGGGCGTCACGCGGACGCTGGCCGCGGTCAACCTGGCGCTGGCTTCGGGCGACGTCCCGGTCGGATCGGTCTGGGAGGGCGATTACCGGCTGCCCATCGTACTCAAGAACGACACACGGCAGGGCGAACGCTCGCTCTCCGACATCGGGGACACCTACATCTCGTCGCCGGTGCCTTCGGTCAGCGTGCCCCTGCGCCAGATCGCCGACGTGGAGCCCGTCTGGAGCCAGAGCAAGATCGTACACCGCAACGGCATGCGCTGCATAACCGTCACGGCCGACCTCAAACGCGGCGCCAACGCCATGCGGATGACTTCGCGCATCAGCGACATCATCGACCGGGAGCTGGTGCTCCCGGCAGGCGTCACCACGGAACTGGGCGGCGCCCATGAATTCGACTGGGAGACCATCCCGCCCATCGCATCGGGGCTGTCGATCTCGCTGGTGATCATTTTCTTCTTCATCCTCGTCAACTTCCGCAAGTTCGGCATCACGCTGGTGGTCATGGCCTCGATGTCGCTGTGCCTGTTCGGCGCCGTCGTCGGGCTGCGGATCGCCGACTTCACCATCGGCCTCACGTCGGTGCTGGGTTTCATCACGCTGCTGGGCATGATCGTGCGCAACGTCATCCTGATGTACCAGCACGCCGAGGACAAACGCAAGGTCTGCCACTGGTCGGCACGCCTGGCGGCCTACGACGCCGGCAAGCGGCGCATGGTGCCGATCTTCCTCACGACCGCGACCACGGCCGTAGGCGTCGTGCCGATGATGTTCGGCGGCAGTACTTTCTGGGCGCCGGTCGGCGTAACGATCTTCGCCGGCGGCATCGGCTCGCTGATCCTCGTAGTCACGATCCTGCCCGTCCTCTATTCCAAAATTTACAAATGATGAAAAAGACCGTCCTATTCCTCCTGCTGTGCATGGCCGCCGCCCCGGGCCTGTCCCAGACGCTCACGCTCGACGAGTGCCGCGCCGCGGCCGAGGAGCATAACCGCACGCTCAAAAACAGCCGCCTCGGCCTCGATGCCGCCTTGCAGACGCGCCGCGAGGCATTCACCACCTATTTCCCGCAGGTCTCGGCCTCGGGCGGCGTATTCCAGGCCCAGCACGGGCTGGTGCAGGCCGATTTCGCGATCCCCCAGATGGGGTCGCTGCCCCTGTCGCTGGTAAAACGCGGCATCCTGGGTTCCGTCACGGCCGTGCAGCCCCTGTTCGCAGGGCTGAAGATCGTCAGCGGCAACAAACTCGCCCGGCTGGGCGAAGAGGTCGCACAGCTGCAACTGCAAAAGACCGCAGCCGAGGTGCGCGAACGCACCGACACCTACTTCTGGCAAGTGGTATCGCTCAGGGACAACCTTTCGACCATCGAAGCCGTGGAGCGGCAGCTGGCGGAGATACACCGTCAGGTCGCGCTCTCGGTCAAAGCGGGGCTCGTGACCACGAACGACCTGCTGCGCGTGGAACTGCGCAGGCAGGAGGTAGCCTCCGAGCGGCTGAAGGTCGAAAACGGGCTGAAGGTGTCGAAGATGCTGCTCGCACAGCATATCGGCGCCGACTGGCATACGTTCGACATCGCGGCCGCAGCCTTCGGCGAACCGGAGGCCCCGGCAGCCTATTACGTGCCGGTGGACGAGGCGCTCGACCGCCGCGCGGAATACCTGCTCTCGGAAAAGAACGTCGAGGCGCAGAAATACCGCAAACGCATGGAACGCGGCAAACGGCTGCCGACCGTGGCCGTGGGCGCCGGGTACCTCTATTATAACGTGACCGACAAGGACGTGGACGACGGAATGGTCTTCGCACAGGTATCCATCCCCATTTCCGACTGGTGGGGCGGGGCTCATGCCCTGAAAAAGGCCCGCATCGACGAGATGCAGGCCGAGAACGACCGGCTGGAAGCCCGCGAAATGCTCGCCGTGGAGATCGAACGGACATGGAGCGAAGTGCAGGAGGCCCACGCACAGATCCTGCTCATGCAGCATTCGGTGGCATCGGCCACCGAAAACCTGCGGCAGAACCGCAATTTCTACGACGCAGGGACAGCTACCCTCACAGACCTGCTCGACGCCGAGACGCTCTACACCCAGAGCCGCAACAACCTCACCTCGGCCTATGCCGCCTACCACACCTCGCTCGCGAAATACATGCGCGTCACGGGGCGCTAAGAGGCGGCAGCCGGCTCAACGCCCCGCAGACAGGACGAGGAGGCTGCCCGACAAGTCTCCCGAAACAAAATCCACCCCCGGCCGGAGATTGCTCCGACGGGGGTGGAATCGTATAAAAACGGGGTTGTAAGCCAGCTCCTTCGCTTCATCCCGGGGCGGGGAGTCCGGGGCATGCCGGGGCAACCCGCTGCCCGCCAGGCCGTCAGTAGCCCAGTCCCATCTCCTGCCGCACCAGTTCGGCCTCCTGCCAGCCTTTCGCGGTGGCGGAACCGCGCACAACGGTAAAGAGCATGCGCATCGCAGCTTCGCGGTCGCGGTTGCCGACGGAGAAATTCTGCCAGAAGAGTTTTTCCAGCAACCCGTAATACGCCTCGCCGAGCAGGTACCCCTCATCGACGCCCCGCATGAAAACGGCACGCTGGCGCTTGCGGAGCGCACGCCGTTCGGCATGGAGCGCGTCGATCGCCGACGGATAATAGGAAACGTCCTCGGCGAATTCCCAGCCCATCGCATCGAAGGCGTCGTACATGGCGGCGGACATGCGCAGCAGGGCGTCCATCGGGTTCCGGGCGGCCGCACAGACCGAGTCGAAGTATGCGTCCTCCTTTTGCAGCCGGGCGGCCACGCTCTGGCCGACCAGCTCCCACTTCCCCGCGAAGAGACTGCACAACTCCTGTTTGGGGATGCCGATTTCCCTGGCGATGGCGCGCATAGTGAGTTTCTGCATCCCTTCGCGGAGGAAGAGTTCGCAGGCGGCATTCAAGATAGCTTCTTTATTCATAATCGGAAAGTATTAGGTTCGATTCCCAAGTCGTATCACCGTCGCTCCGGAGGCAGGATGGCCGTCCTGCCGGGCGGGCCGTTATTCCCGGGACACGGCGGGCCGTTACATCCGCTTGCGGTAGGTCAGGGCCGCCAGCAGCCCGAACACGGACGCAGAAACGGCCAGCACGGCATAATCGCCCCACAATTCGGCGAACGTCGTACCCTTGAGGTAGACGGCACGCATGATCCCCACGAAATAGCGGGGCGGAAGGAAGCGGGTGATCCACTGCGCCCAGCCGGGCATCGACTCGACGGGGGTCACCAGGCCGCTCATCAGCACGAAGAGCATCACGAAGAAGAACATCACGAACATCGCCTGTTGCATAGTGTCGGAATTGTTGGCGATCACCACGCCGATGCCCGACATCGTAAGGATGAAGAGCGCGGCCGCCAGACAGATGGCGCCGAACGAACCCACGGGCACCAGCCCGTAGACGACCCATGCCAGCAGCATGGCGAACGCGAGCAGCACGAGGCCGATCACCCAGTAAGGCACCAGTTTCGCCAGCGTAAAGGTAAAGCGGCCGACCGGGGTGACGTTGATCTGTTCGATGGTGCCCTTCTCCTTTTCGCCCACGAGGTTCAGCGCAGGCAGGAACCCGCAGATCATGATCAGCAGCATGATCATCAGCGCGGGAATCATGTAGAAACGGTATTCGAGCGTGGGGTTGTAGCGGTTCTGCACCGCGATCGGGTCGGGCCCTGCCGTCAATCCTTTCTCCGCACGCAGTTCGGCGAGGGTCTGCATCACAGTCTGCACCATATACTGCGACCCGAGGCTCCCCTTGAGTGCGTTGACGCCGTTGGCCGAGATGCTGACCTTCCGGGGCGTCCCCGTGGCGACCGAACGCTCGAAACCGTCGGGAATCTCGACGATCACGTCGATGCCGCCCTCTTCGAGCGCCCCGAGCGCCGAGGCGTAACTGTCCGCCACGTCGTACAGCGTATAGTAATCCGAAGCGCCGATCTTCTGCAATATCCGCCGCGAGGCCGCCGTGCGGTCGTGGTCGACCACCGCCACGCCCACATGGCGCACATCCTGCGTCGTGACCCACGGGATGACCAGCATCACCATCAGCGGGAACATGACGGCCATCTTCGGCAGGAACGGGTTGCGAAAGAACTGCCGGAACTCCTTATCGAGTAAAACGAGTAACGTACGCATCGTCATTCGAGTTTATCGTTGAACTTTTTGAGCGCCACGCCGATCAGCACGGCCGTCATGCCCGCCAGGATGAAAAATTCCCGCAGCACGGCCCTAAACGGCAGCCCCTCAATCATCAGCTTGCGCACGGCGTCGATATACCACCGTGCCGGGATGACGCACGACACCCATTGCAGGACGCCGGGCATATTCTCGATGGGGAAGACCATTCCCGAGAGCATGATGACCGGCAGCATGAGCAGCATCCCCGAAACGAGCATCGCCGTGACCTGGGTATCCGCCACCGTCGAGATGAACAGCCCGAGCGCCAGCGCCAGCAGCAGGTAGAGGAGCGACATGCCCACCAGCCCGGCGACCGAACCGGCCACCGGCATTCCGAGCACGAAGCGGGCCAGCAACAGGATCGTCACAAGGTTGAAGCACGAAAGCAGGAAATAGGGGATCATCTTGGCGAAGATGATCCGGATGGGCCGCACGGGCGACACCAGCAGCACCTCCATCGTCCCGGTCTCCTTCTCGCGGACGATCGACACGGAGGTCATCATGGCGCAGATCAGGATGAAGATGAGCCCCATGATCCCCGGAACGAAGTTATAGGCGCTCTTCATCTGCGGATTGTAGAGCAGGCGCGTCTCGGGCGTCGCGGCCCCGGACTGCTGCCCGGCGAGCAGGATGCTCTGCATGTAACCGGCCCCCGCCGAGGCCGTGTTGGGGTTCGAAGCGTCGAAAACCAGCTGGACGGCCTTTTCGCCCAGGGCCGCACGCCCCGCATCGGCCGTCAGCCGGTCGTAGTCGCCGGCAAAGGCCACGACGGCATCCACCCGCCCCGCACGCAATACGCCGTCGGCTTCGGCCTGCGTAACATACCCCCTGAACGTAAAGTAAGGGTTGGCCGCGAGACGTTCCACCTGCTGCCGAACCGCCGCCGTCGGATGGGGAGCCACGACCGCAAAATCTATATTGTTTATCTCCACCGATATGGCGAAGCCGAACAGCAGCAACTGCATCACGGGGATACCCAGTACGATGAGCATCGTGCGGCGGTCGCGCAGGATGTGGAGCATCTCCTTTTTGACGAATGACAAGAACCCTCCCATTATTCGCTGCGTTTTGCACCGCGGGCCAGGATGCGGAACACCTCGTCCATCGACCCGGCGGCAAATTGTCTTTTCAGGCAGGCGGGGGCGCCCAGGGCGCGGATCTGCCCGTCGACCATGATCGACACGCGCGAACAGTATTCCGCCTCGTCCATGTAGTGCGTCGTCACGAAGACCGTAGTCCCTCCGGCCGCGGCTTCGTAGATCAGCTCCCAGAACTGGCGCCTCGTCACGGGGTCGACCCCGCCCGTCGGCTCATCCAGGAAAATCACCTCGGGGCGGTGCAGCGCCGCCACCGAGAAGGCCAGCTTCTGCTTCCAGCCCAAGGGCAGCGAGCCGACCAGCGTACCGGTTTCCGAGCGGAAATCCAACCGGTCGAGCACCTCGACCGCCCGGCGCAGTATCTGCATCCGCGTCAGCCCGTAAATCCCGCCGTAGAGGCGCATGTTCTCCAGCACCGTCAGGTCGTCGTACAGCGAGAAACGCTGGCTCATGTAGCCGATGCGGCGCTTGATCAGCTCGCCCTGGCGCATGACATCGTACCCGGCGACCGTGCCGCTGCCCGAGGTGGGGTAGCTCAGCCCGCAGAGCATACGCATGGCCGTGGTCTTGCCGGCGCCGTTGGCGCCCAGGAAACCGAAAATCTCGCCCCGCCCGACTTCGAACGTAATGCGGTCGACGGCGACGAAATCGCCGAACCGCTTGCTCAGTCCGCTAACGGATATGATCGGGTCATTCATGGTGCATCAGTTTTATGAATACGTCTTCGATCCCGGCCTCGGCCGGCTGTATCTGCACATGCCCGAACCCCTCCGCCCCGAGCTCCCGGGCGAATCGACCGGAGTCGAACTCCTGCGTTGCGACCAAGTGGTGAGCCTCGCCGAAAGGGTAGCACTCCCTGACGCCCGGCGCCCGCCGCGCCCGGACGAGCAGGCCGTACATGTCGTCGCCCGACAGGGCGTACAGCGGATCGCCGTAAGTCCCCACGATGCCCTGCGGCGTGTCGATGCCGAGCACACGCCCCTCGTTGCAGAGGGCTATGCGGTCGCAGCGGCGCGCCTCGTCCATATAAGGCGTCGACACGAGGATCGAAATACCCCGGCGCTTCAACTCGGAGAGCATATCCCAGAACTCGCTGCGCGACACGGCGTCGACACCCGTCGTCGGCTCGTCCAACAAGAGCACCGAAGGACGGTGGACGAGTGCGCAGCACAGGGCGAGTTTCTGTTTCATGCCGCCCGAAAGTTTCCCGGCGCGGCGCGTCCGGAACGGTTCGATCTGGCTGTATATGGGGGCTATCAGCTCGTAGTTGTCCCGGATTTCCACCCCGAACAACGCGGCGAAAAACGCGAGGTTCTCCCCGACCGACAGGTCGGGGTAGAGCGAGAAGCGTCCGGGCATGTAACCCACGCGTTCGCGGATGCGGCGGTAGTCGCGTACGGTGTCGAACCCGTCGACCGCGGCGAATCCTGCGTCGGGGACGAGCAGCGTCGTAAGCAGCCGGAACAACGTGGTCTTGCCCGCGCCGTCGGGGCCGATCAGCCCGAACAACTCCCCGCGCCCGACCCGGAACGACACGCCGTCCAGCGCCGTCACCGTCCCGTAACGCTTCGTCAGCCCGCTGACCTCTATGGCATTCTCAGCAGCCATGGCAACCCGGAATCATAATTTGACTTCGCCGTAAAGGCCGATTTTCAGTTGCCCGTCGTTCTCGACGGCGATCTTCACGGCATAGACCAGGCTGGCGCGCGAGGAACGCGTTTGGATGGTCTTGGGCGTAAATTCGCTCTCCGAAGCAATCCACGTGATGCGGCCGGGATAGTCGACCTGCCGGTCGCCGCCGAAATCGGCCGTGACGGTCACCGCCTGTCCGAGCTCCAGTTCGGAGAGCTGATCCGACGTAAAATAGGCCCGCAGGTAGATCCTGTCCAGGTCGGCGACCTTCATCAGCGGCCGCCCCACGGAGGCCAGTTCCCCGGCCTCGCCGTACTTGGCCAGCACCGTACCCGAAATGGGCGACACGATCCGGCATTTTCCGAGCTGGTCTTCGACCTGCGCGATCTGCACCTCGATGGACGAAGAGTTCTCGTCGATCGAGGCGGCGTTGTTGCGCAGCGTCGAAAGCGTGGCATCCAACTGGCTGCCGAGCACCTTCAGCTGGGCGTCGATGTCGTCGAGCTGCTTGGTCGTGGCGGCACCGTCCTTCAGCAGATTTTCCACGCGGCGGCGTTCGGTCTGCTGCTTGGCGATCTGCTCGCGCAGCGAAGCCACCTGCTTCGCAATGTCGGGGCGGTTCGAGCGGACGGACGCGGCACTGCGTTCGAGCTGCAATTTCCGCAGGTAGAGTTGTACGGAGTCGATCGCCCCGACCTGGCTCCCGGCCGTGAGCAGGTCGCCCTCCTCGGCGTCGAAGCGCAGGATACGCCCGGCCGCCTCGGCCGAGACGACCACCTCGGTGGCCTCGAAAGTCCCCGTGGCGTCGAAATCGCCTTCATGTCCGCATGCCGCCGTCAGCACCAGGACGCCGGCGCAAATAAGAATTCGTTTCATGGTTTATCGGTTTATCGTATGTTTCAATTCGCAGATGGTTTTGGCCAGTTCGATCTCGCGCGCCGAACGTGCCGTGGCGGCCGTCGCCTCGTCGGTGATCTTGCGCAGCAGGTCGTTGGTGTCGATCACGCCGTTGCGGAGCTTCGCCTCGGCGGCTTCGCGCACCGAACGGCGGAGCTGCACGATGCGGTCGTCATCGGCCAGCGCCTTGCGGAGGCGGACGATCTCACCGCTCTCCTCCGTAGTCTGCAAGCGGTTGTTGAACAAGAATATAGCACGCTGCACTTCGACCTGTTGTTGAGCTACACGGAGCTTCCTGACCGAATTGCCGCGCGTGTAGTAAGCACCGAAATTCCACGACATCTTCACGCCGACCATGGCGTTCCACGACCAGTCACTGCTCATCATGCCCTGCATGTAGTTCAGCCCCGGATACCCGTAGTATCCCTGCGCGAAAAGCCCGAAGCGGGGGCGGGTCGCCGATTTGACCTGCGCCTCCTGTGCCGCGAGCTTGTCGATCCGGGCGTCGAACAACGCCAGTTCGGGACGCTCCGGCTCGAAGGAGGCGGGCTCCGCGACGTCGGGACACACGAGGGTCTCGCCGTCCAGCCTGCGGCCGATGAAAACCCCAAGCATACGCCGGTAACTGTCGCGCGTCGCCGCGACCTGCGTCCGCTGCTGGTTGACCGTGAGCAACTCGGCCTCCACGGCGTCGGCGTCGGTCTGCATGGCGACGCCGTTACGCTGCAACGCACGTACCTTGTCGAGGTTGCTGCGCAACAGGCCGAGCGTATAGTCGGTCTGGAGGAGCTGTTCGTCAAGCAGCAGGATGCCAAAATAGAGGTCGTCGACACGCCCCTGCAACGTATGGAAGTCGACATCGGCCGAACGCCGCTGCTCGGCCGCTTCGGCCTCGACGATCCGTTTGTCGGCCGAAGACTGCCCGCCGTCCCAGATCGTCTGTTCCATTTCCAGCTGCAACTTATACTGGTCTTTGTCCATCCCCGGGAAATCGACGCCCTGCCGGGCAAGCATGTCGGTCAGCGCATCGGGGAAATCGGGGACGGCCGTCTGCCACGTGGCCTGCGCCGACAATCCGAACCGGGGCAGGTAGGCGCGGCGGGCATTCGACAAGGTATATTCGGCGGTCTGGCGGATCAGGTCGTACTGCCTGATCTCGGGATAGTGCTCGCGCGCCAACCTGCGGCATTCGTCGAGCGTAAGCTGCGCACGAGCCTGGAAAACGGCCGTGAAGCAGCAGCACAGGATAAGGATTCGTTTCATGGTCGATCAGTGTTTTCTGAGGCGCCGCATGATGATCTCGATATTCTCGCGTTTGCGCTGGGCGACGAAATCGGCCCTGTCCGCCACGACATCCTCGATAAGCGGCTGGATGATGGGGTAGGCGACGAACGGGAAGATGTTGAGCGAAAGGATATCCAGCATCAGGTGCCGCACGTCCACACGTTCGATTTCACCCCGGGCGGCCAGTCCGTCCATTTCGCGCTGGACGTTGCCTACCAGCATACCGATGATCGGCTGTATCTTCTGCCGCATCATGTCGTAACGCTCGGGCTTCGACGAGACTTCATTGACGATGAAACGCGGCAGGTCGGGGTTGGCGGCGATAAAGTCGAAGTGGCGCGAAAGACCCTCCTGGATCCGCTCCAGGAAAGGCAGCGCGGGATCGCCGAAAGCCGCCAGCACCGATTCGCCCATCAGGCGCAGCTTTTCATCGAGGATACGCTCGAAGATATTTTCCTTCGTGCGGAAATAGTAATGCAGCATGGCGTGTGTCACCCCGGCCGCCGCCGCGATCGACGTGGTGCGGGCGCCGTCGAAACCTTTGGCCAGGAACTCCTGCTCGGCAGCCGCCAGAATCGCCTGCTCCTTGGTTTTTGTCGTTTCTGTCATGGTTCTGTTATTTATTAACAATTCGATTTAACAATTTTGTTAGTGCAAATATACGGACATTATCCGTATCTCCAACTATTTTTTCCCGTTTTTTTCAACAACCCTCCCGGACAAGAAAAAAGCAGGCACCGAATACGTCCCACCGCAAAAAGCACTATATTTGCGCCTTGGAGCGGCACGGCGGCAGACCGGACAAAAGGGGCCAACGTACTTTACCACCCGCCCGAAACAACTTCTAATCCATGTATTGCGTCCGTTTTGCCATCCTGTTCCTCCTGTGCCTGCCGGCCACCGGCTGCCAGCCCATCCCCGAAGCCGTCCCGCACGCCGAGGCGATCGTCATGGAACACCCCGACAGTGCCGTGAGGCTGCTGCAGGGAATCCCCGCCCCCGCGAAAAACCTGTCTCGCCGCAACTATGCCCGCTACGCACTCATCTCGACCCAGGCGCGGTGGCTCGCGGGCGAAAACATGATCGGCGACACGCTTTCCGACGTCGCACTCGCCTATTACAGCACCCACACGAAGGATTTTGCACGCGTGCACAAGGCCTATTACTATGCAGCCAAGATCGCCAACCTCCGCCACCAACCCGAAATCGCCATGTCGCTGCTGCTGAACAGCCGTCAGGCGCTGCCCGCGGCGGGGGAGTGGCAAAGGCATTACGTAGTGGAAACGTGGCTGGGTGTCTTCTGCGGCGAGCAACGGCTCTTCGAGGAGAAGATCGGCCACGCTATGCGCGCCTATGCCTACGCCGACAGCCTCGACAGGGACGGCTGGCGCTGCATCTCGCTCGGCGACATCGCACATGCGTACATGGGGCTCGGCAAATACGACAGCATGGAATACTATGCCCTGAAGGCGCTCCGCCTGGCCGAGGAGAAGGGGATCACCGAAAACACCTCCCAGAAATGGGCCATGCTGATCGAAAACGCCCTCCGGCGCGGGGACTATGCCGCCGCCGCGGAGTACTGGAAACGGGGGTACGAATTCGCCCCCGAATGGGCCCGCTTTTCGTGGATCAAGACCAAGGCCGAAATATATAACAAGCAGGGACGCTACGGCATGGCACTGCGCATGATCGACAGCTCGCGGCTGATGTGCGCAGACACGTCCGACCTCACCGCACGGGCGCTGTGGGCGTTCCACGCCTCGGAAGCCTACGAAGGGCTGGGGCAGGCGAAGAAAAGCCTCGAAGCGCTGAAATATTATTGCAGCCTCAGGGATTCGCTCGAAGACGACATACACAGCGCCGATGTGCTCCACATCCGCGAATTGTGGCAGTACGAGCACCTCAAAGCCCGGAACACCGCCCTCGAGGGGCAGAAACAACTCCGCGAACGCCTCGCATACCGGACGATACTGGCCTGCGGCGCGATCCTGCTGCTCGGGGCATGGCTGGGGATGCGCATATGGCACCGGACAAAACTGCGGGAGATCGTCCAGCAAAAGCGCCTCATGAAGCAGGCTAACGAGCTCGACGAAATGCGCCGCAAGGAAGAACAACTGCGCACGGCTTTCTTCCGCCAGCTCAACAGCCGCTTCATCGCGCAGGTGAAGCAGGCCGGGGAGTCGAAGAAATGCCGGATGTCGGATGAAGACTGGAAGACGATCTACACCCACGCCGACGCCGTGTTCGATAATTTCACGGTTCGGCTTCGCCAACGGTTCCCGTCCCTGAACGAGGAGGATATCCGCTATTGCTGCATGGTACGCATGCATCTGTCGCAGGCCGAGATCGCCGGCGTCGTCTGCCTGGAGAAGGACTCGGTAAAAAAACGACTGAAGCGCATCCGCACCGAAAAACTGGCCTCGGCAAAGGGCGCGACGCTGGAAGATGTCCTCTCCAAATTGTAAAATGTCCCCCTCTTGTCCCGCCTCTCGAACATGAAACGAAAAGAGAACCAGCGGGTTGAAAAACAATCCCTCCCCCGCAATATACCCCTATATACCCATTCGGAACAGGTGCCCTGCAATTAACTTTGCACCGAATACGACCGTCATGCCATGATTGCCGTAAAGGAGCGTCCTGCGCTTAGTCCGCCGGATAACGCGAACGGGTAACATTCATCCAAATTTACAATAATATGCAGAAATTCAACTACACCCCGACCAACCCCTTCAGCGGGTCGCTCTCATCGCTGGCCATCGGCGCCGGCATGGTCATCGTACCCCTGGTATATCCTTTCGGCATCCGCATCGGCCGCATGCCCATCCTGGGCGCCACCGCCACGACGGCCATCTTCGTAGTCGGCGGGCTCGCCCTGCTGGCATTCACTGCACGCGAGATCATGCAGGCGCGCAGGCTCATCGCCCAGGGCGGTGAAATCACCGTCGACGGCGAGCGAGTCACGATCCCCGTGGTGAAAAAAGGCGCCGTAACCAACGAGTCGTTCAGGCTCCCGGACGTCGAGTACACCAAATTCGACGCGGAGGAGAACGAGTTCACCATTTCGCTGCCGGCCGACCACTACGTCATCCGCGGTGCATTCTTCGAAAACTCCGATGCCTTCGACACATTCAAGTCCATCTTCAGCAAATAGGGGATACTTCATTAGAGGACAAGGCTTTGCAATGCATGGGATTTCGAAAAGGAAGCCCATCCTTCCGATAAACCATCTCGGGGACGGGTCGCGCCAACCCGCGTATGGGCATACTGCATCCGGAGGTTCGAAGGGCACTGCATCCGCATGGGGATGCTCTCCGCCGTCCCGCACTGCACCCCTGTTCCGGGTTTTCACCGTGTAAAACTTTATTAATTAACTTTATAACCGGAAAGACAATGCGTCACACTTTCAAACTGCTCGCTGCGACCGTCGCGGCAGCAACGATCTGCTCCTGTTCCACGCTCACAGGCTATCCCACGGATGCCGAGGCAAGCTATGCCAAAGCCATCGAAATCGCCAAAAAGAGTGTCGACACCGACAAGTTCAAGGTCTATTCGCTTTCGTTCATGGAAGGTGAAACCCTGTCGGACAACCTGTTCCTCATCTCGGTAAAACTGGTCAACAGGGACAACCAGGCATTTTCGCAGTCCTACTACATGACCGGGCTCGAACCGACCGCCCTGCGCGACGTGCAGCGCACGTTCGAGGCCCCCGAATACGAAACCACCGTCGGCATCGACCTCACGAAGCTCGACGCCGCGCAAATCGCCGCGCAGATCGCACAGGCCAAGGCCATGCTCCCCGAAGGGCACACCTTCAAGTCGGTAGGCCGCTACCAGATCGAGGAGGATGTCCCGGCAGGCAATTCAGCATTCAACCGCAACAAGACATTCGGGCAGCAGCATACGTCGTTCGTCGTCCGCTTCACCGAGGACGGCAAGGAGACCGAAAGCAGCGCGGGCAAAACGTCGTATATCTACTACGAGGCCGAGGTGACCGTGGAACCAGACGGTACGCTTTCGATCGAAGAAAATTAAGTTTTTCGCCCGGGAGCGCGGTTTTCTCCCGATTTTTCCTAAATTTACATGACCGATGCCCCGACAACAGGGCATTGCCATAATGAAAACTACATGAAAACTACCCACCCATTCGTCGCCCCTGTCCTCGGCTCGACCCAGAGCAAGGTCAACATGGAGGCCTATGAGCAGGCCATAGACCAATACAACGAGGGCAATTACCTCGGGGCGTTCTATCAGTTGCTCGACCACCTGAACCCGGAGTTCCGCACCAAATACGGCAATGCCGACGGCACGGAGTTCCATATCCCGCACGGTTCCATCCTGGTGAACATCCGCATCGCGGACGACAGGCTGCATATCAGCGTCGATTTCCTGGTACTCCCCGAAAAGGGACGCGTGGCCATGCTGCGCCAGGTCGCCGACCTGAACATCAACCGGCTGATGCTGGCGCGTTTCCGCAAGGAAGGCGACAAACTGATGATGGAATACGCCTGCCCGCTGTCGCAAAGCCATCCGCACAAACTGTACTTCATACTGCGCAACATCTGCCACGTCGGCGACCGCTACGACGACGAGTTCTGCACGAAGTTCGGCGCCCGGCGCAGCTACCGGCCGCAGGTGACGCCCTATCCGGAAGAGGAGGTGGCGCGCATCCACGAAGCCGTCCGGCAGACATGCCGCGAGACGCTCGACGCGGTGAAGGAATACGAGACGGAACGCAAGTACGGCTATTCGTGGAACGTGATCGACATCGCGCTCTACAAGATCGCCTATTTCGCGCACCCGCAGGGGCAGTTGCTCAACGACCTCGACAAGGCGGTCGACGACATGGACAAGGAGCTTCCCGTGGCTGAACTGGTGGCCAAGGGCAAGGCGTTCCTCGAACGGCTGCTCGCAATGCCGCGCGAGGAGATGGCGCGCGACCTCTACCTGGTCGACACGCTGGTTTCGACCAAGCGCCGTTCCTCGCTCAACAACGTGCAGGAAAACTTCAAGGAGGTGTACCAGGAGGCTACCGAAGCCATCGAATCGGAAAATTTCGAGCGCAGCACCGTGCGCATTCTCTACAAGTTCTACGAAATGTATTACTACAACGACGTGCAGGACGACCTGAACGCCGTCGTGGCGGGGGCGCTCGGCAAGTCGGCCGGAAAAACGATGGAGGAGGCTTCGGAGATCCTGTACGAAGCACTCGAAAAAATCATGGAGGACGACCTCTCGGCGGACGACGGGGATTTCGACGCCGGGGAGCTGGGCATCGCCGGTGCGGCCGCCGCGGAGCAGGTGCAGCAGATGGCCGCCGCCATGCAGGGCCATGTCGCGCAGATGCAGGCCGCGATGCAGGAGGCACTGGCCAAAGGCGACATGGCCGAATACATGCGGCTGGCGCAGGAATTCCAGCAAAAAATGATGGAACAGGCCCTCGGGCAACAAAAATAACCGCTCTAAACCCGTATATCCTATGGAACAGAACAATATTTACAAGACGGTATTCAAAGTGACCCATTCGGGCGGCTCGGGCAGTTGCTTCTACCTCAAGGCCTATGACCTTTTCGTGACGAACTACCACGTGACCGAGGGCTTCCGCACCGTCGCCATCCACGACAACGAGCGCAACCCGTACCTGGCCAAGGTCGTGCTGGCAAACCCGGCGATGGACATCGCCCTGCTGGCGGCCGAAGGGGATTTCTCCTCGCTGCCGGACATTTCGCTCGCCGAGGACGACACGCTGACGATCGGCCGCAAGGTCTACGTCGCAGGGTATCCCTACGGCATGCCCTTCACGATCACCGAAGGTTCGGTGTCGTCGCCCAAGCAGCTGATGGACGGCAAATACTACATCCAGACCGACGCCGCGGTGAACCCCGGCAACTCGGGCGGCCCGATCCTCGACGAAGACAACCGGGTGGTGGGCGTGACGGTGAGCAAGTTCACGCAGGCCGACAACATGGGCTTCGGCATCCGGGTCGAGACGCTGCACGCACTGCTGGATACGATCGGCGACCTCGACCGCACGGTATTCCAGGTGCAGTGCGGCAGCTGCGAGGAGTTGATCGCCCAAGAGGAGGAGTACTGCCCGTCGTGCGGCGACAAGCTGCCCGAAGGCGTCTTCGAAGAACGCGAACAATCGCCTTTGGGCGGGTTCGTCGAATCGGCCATCGAACAGATGGGGGTCAACCCTGTGCTGGCACGCGACGGCTACGACTCGTGGTTATTCCACAAGGGAAGTTCGGAAATTCGCATCTTCGTTTACGACAACAACTACCTGTTCTCCACCTCGCCGATCAATCTGCTGCCCAAAAAGGAGGTGGAACCGGTGCTGGACTACATGCTGAGCGAGGATTTCGGCCCCTATAAACTGGGGATCGAAGGCCGCCAGATCTACATCGCATACCGCATACACCTCTCCGACATCACCGACGAATCGGAGGAGGAGATCCGGAAGAACATCGTCGACCTGGCTTTGCGGGCCGACGCCATGGACAACATGCTGGTGGAACGCTTCGGGTGCGAATTCTCGGAGTATTCGAAGGCGGACGCGCAGTAGGCGCCACCCGCCAAGACAAGGCGATGCCGGGCTTTACTGGAAAGCCCGGCATCGCGCTTCTTGCTCCGGCCCGCACAAACCTGCGCCACAGGCTCCGGAAAGATGCCTGCTGCTCATACGCCGGCGCGCAGAGCCACCATCGCCGGAGGCTTCGCTGCGGGATCCCCGGCAGAAGACAGTGCGCGGCATTCCGCAGGAATCCCGGATACACGGCGCCCGCAGGCGGAGGGCAGCCGAAAAAAGAGCCCCGCAGGCCGTGCTGGCTGCGGGGCCGGAAGGCCTATAGGTTATCCTGTTTGAGATGTTCGGCGAACAGGTCGATGCGATGCAGTTCCTGCGGGATACGGATATTCTGCGGGCAATGCGGCACGCACTGGTTACAGCCGATGCAATGGCTGGCCTGGCGGAGTTTGGGGACGCTGCGGTCGTAGCCCACGAGGAACGCCCGGCGCGCCCGGCGGTAATTTTCGTCCTGCGACGAGGTGGCGACGTTCCCTTCGTTGACGCACTTGTTGTAGTGCAGCAGGATGGCCGGGATGTCCAGCCCGTAGGGACACGGCATGCAATACTTGCAGTCGTTGCAGGGGATCGTGGGGTAGCGGAGCAACAGCTGCGCCGTCTCCTCGAGAAACTCCTTGTCGGCATCGGTCAGCTCGTCGAGCGGCGAGTAGGTACGCAGGTTGTCCTGCAAATGCTCCATGTAGGTCATGCCGCTCAGCACGGTCAGCACCCCGGGGAACGACCCCGCGAAACGGAACGCCCACGAAGCGACGCTCGACGACGGGCGCCGCTGTTTGAGATGGGCGGCGATGTGGTCGTGGACATTCGAAAGGCGCCCGCCCAGCAGCGGCTCCATGATGACGGCCGGGATACCGCGCTTCTCCAGTTCGCCGTACAGGTACTCGGCATCGGTATTGCGCGTGTTGACCTCCTTGGCGTGTTTCCAGTCCACGTAGTTGAGCTGTATCTGCACGAAGTCCCACTTGTAGCGGTCGTGCTGCGCAAGCAGGTGGTCGAACACCGCGATGTCCCCGTGGTAGGAGAACCCGAGGTTGCGGATACGGCCGGCCTCACGCTCGGCAAGCAGGAAATCCAGCATCCCGTTGTCGATGTAGCGGGCTTCGAACTCCTCCATGCCGCTGCCCATGCCCACGCCGTGCAGCAGCAGGTAGTCGATATAATCGACCTGCAGCTCGCGGAACGAATTGCGGTACATGGCCATCGAGGCTTCGCGGCTCCAGGTCGAGGGCGCGAAATTGGACAGTTTGGTAGCTATGAAATACTTGTCGCGGGGATGGCGGCTCAGCGCCACGCCCGTGGCATGTTCGGAATGCCCCCGGCAATAGGCGGGCGAAGTGTCGAAATAGTTCACCCCGTGGGCAATGGCATGGTCGACCAGCGCATTGACCATCTCCTGGTCGATCTCGTCGCCGCTGTCACGGGCGCTGCCGCTGCTGACGGTCGGCCAGCGCATACAGCCGTACCCGAGCAGCGACACCCGTTCGCCCGTCTTGGGGTTGGTACGGTAAGTCATCTGCCCCTGCTGTGCGCCGTCTGCCTCAGAGGCGCTTCCCGCAGAGCGGGGCTTGCAGCCATACAACGCCGCCGTCGTTACGGCGGCACCGGTACCTGCGACTTTCAGGAACTCCCGGCGGCCTATCTTTTTCTTCTCTTTCATACGTTTGAAGCATTAAACGGTACGGTGATTCTGGTGCCCTTCGACATAAATGGCGCTGAACGGACGGCTCGGACAGAGGTTCTCGCAGGCGCCGCAGCCGATGCAGCGGGCCTCGTTCACGACCGGAATACGCGGGGAGTCGGGCTTCCCGGGCTCCTTATGCACCATCTGAATAGCCCCGGCGGGGCAGTGGCGGGCGCAGTTGCCGCACTCCACGCCGTCGGTATTGACGACACAGTTGGCGGCGATCCATACGGCGTGGCCGATCTGCACCGACGACTTGTCCTCCTTGGTGATCGGGCGTATGGCCCCCGTGGGACAGACCTCCGAACACTTCGTACATTCGGGGCGGCAGTAACCCCGTTCGTAGGACATCTCGGGTACCATCAGCGACATCAGCTTGCCCGACGGCCTCAGCACCTGGTTGGGACACACGGCCACGCACAGTTGGCATCCGGTGCAGTGCGCCTCCATATTACGCACGGCGAGCGATCCGGGCGGGGTAATGGGCGTCGTACGCCGGGGGACTTTCTTCTGCTCGATCACGGCCAGACCGCCGTCGACCTTCTTCTCCTGCGCCCTGACCGTCGCACAGGCCATGACCCCGACCAGCGAAAGGAACTTGCGGCGCGAAGCATCGGCCGGTTCCCCCGCCGCAACGGCCGCCTTCAGGGTCGCAGGTTCCACGGCAGCGGGTTTGCGGCCGGCAGCGGGTTTGCGCGAAAAGGAGATCGCTCCCTGGCGGCATTTCCCCAGACAGTCCATGCAGGCCACGCAACGGCTGTAATCGATCCGGTGCGCCTTCGCGTCGATGCACGACGCCTTGCAGTTGCGGGCACAAAGGCCGCAACCGTTACATTTCGAGGCGTCGATACGCGGCTTGAAAACCGCGAAGCGCGACACGAGTCCCAGGATCGTGCCGACAGGACAGACCGTATTGCAATAGGTTCGGCCGTTGCGCCATGCCAGCACGGCCAGCACGATGAACGTCACGGCCGCCACGGCCAGCGTCGCGGCGCCCTTGACCCAGACATCGACCGTGTAGAACGCATAGCTGCCGGCTCGCTCGGCCAGATAGGCCAGCAGGTTGTTGCCCCACAGGTAAAGGGGCGCAAAAAGGTTGGACACGATACGCCCGTAGGCGCTGTACGGCGCCAACAGGTTCGACACGGGCTTGAAATGGGCGGCCAGCGCCACGAGGAACAGTACCAGTATGCCGTAGCGCAGCCACGACAGCGCCCGCGAGTAGCGGAAGCGGTTCTTCCGCCGCCGGGCGGCCGCCCGCGACACAACATCCTGAAAGACGCCCAGCGGGCAGATGACCGAACAGTAGACCCGTCCGAAAAGCAGGGTAAGCAGCACGAGTGCCGCGACCACGCCCGCATTGACGGCCAGGACAGCAGGCAGCAGCTGCACCTTCGCCATCCAGCCGAACCACGCATGGAGCGTCCCCGTGAAATCGAGCAGCAACAGCGTGATCACCGTGAAGAAAACGGCCGCAGCCGTGATTCTGATTTTGCGTAACATCCGTTTTCGTTTATTTTGACAAATTCATTCCCCCGATCCATTTATCGACGGCATCCCGCGAGCCCTTCACGGCACTGCCGCGCACCGGCAGCCCGCCCAGCAGGGTAGCCCCGGGACAGAGCTTTTCGATGTCGTCCTCGCTGCGGCCCATGCGGCTGCCCCCGTGCGTCATGAACGGCGCAACGGTCTTTCCCGACCAGTCGTACGCGGCAAGGAACGTCGCCACGGGCGGCGCGACGGTGCCCCACCAGCAGGGCGAGCCGACGAAAACCACGTCGTATGCGCCGATGTCGGGCAGGCGCCCCTTCAGCGCGGGCCGGTATCCCCGGCCGATCTCGCGCTTGGCCTGGGCCGTAACGGCATCGTATTGCGCAGGGTAGGCGCTCTGAGGGACGATCTCGAAAAGATCCCCGTTCGTAGCCTCGGCAATCTGCCGCGCCATTTCGCGCGTGTTGCCGCTATGTGAGAAATAGGCGACGAGCACCTTTTTGCCGGAGGCCGTCTGGGCCTGCATGTCCATGGCCGGGAATAAAACCGCGACGGCCGCTATTAAAACCGATAATCTCATAATCCGTAATTTTCAATCCGTTTATACGCCGCGCCCCATGGCATAGGCCTCGTCCATCGCGGGCATCCCCTCGATGTCGCCGGCACGCCATGCCCCGACCCCGTAGACCACGCCTTTCTCGCGGGGATCTTCGAGGCAGTCGAGCAGGCCGCGGAAACACTCCACCGTGCGTTCCATCATCGGGACGCTCTCTTCGGCGGCCGTCAGGATGAAATAAAACTCCTTGCCCTTCATCTCCAGGTAGCGGGCGCAGCAGCGGTCGATCAGGGTCTTCATCTGTGCGCTGAGCGTATAGAAATAGACCGGCGTAGCCATCACGATCACGTCCGCTTCGACCATCTTGCCGATCACCCCGGCCGCATCGTCTTTCTGCGGGCAGGGCCCGGCACCGCCGTAGCAGGCACCGCAACCCGTACAATAGCCGATCCTGCGGTCTTTCAGGAAAATCTTTTCGACCTCGTGTCCGGCCTGCTGTGCCCCCGCCATGAAACGGTCGCAGAGCCGGTCGGAATTTCCCCCGCGCCGCGGGCTGGAGGAGAGTATCAATACTTTTTTCGCCATAATCTTCATCTTCATTCATTCCCGGGCGCCACTTCATTCAGGCAGGCAATCGCGTTGAGCGACCGCGGATAGCCCACATAGGGCAGCAGCTGCGTGATGACGGTGAGCAGCGTCCGTTTGTCGTTGCCGACATTCAGGTTGCCGCGGATATGCCCCTTGAGCTGCGGTTCGCAGCCGCCCAGCGTGAGCAGCATCGAAAATGTCAGCAGCTCGCGCGTCCGGGCATCCAACCCGCCGCGGGTGACGAAATCACCGAAGCAATTCATCGACAGGTAATCCTGTATGTGTTTCTGGCCTTCGGGGGCCGCTTCGCGCAGGGCGTCGATATGTCCTGCGCCGAAAATGGCCTTCTGGACGGCCAGTCCCCTTTCGAACCGCGTCCCCGGCGAGGTCGTCGACTGTCCTTCGAGCGGAAGCGCCACGCCGCGCGTCACCAGCACATCGTTGGCGATATGTACGAAATCGAGCACCTTGGCCATCCCCACGTACGGCACCGCCTGGTAGAGGACTTCCTTCGCCTCGACGGGCGTCACGCCGGCGTTGAGCGCCCCTGCGAGCATCGTCCGGAACTCGGCCTGCCCCTGCGCGGCGATACACGATGCGAGGATGCACATCATCCGCGTAGGGGTATCGAGGTCGCCGTAACCGGCGACTTCGCCGAATGCAAAGTTATCAAAAATTTCGATTAATTCGGGATCCGTCGCCCCCAGTCCCGAGGCATCGCCCGAGAAAAGTTCCGCACGGTTGCGGAGCGCCTCAGCGCCCAGCTGCGGAACGACGGCAGCCGCAGGGGCGGTCGCCGCGGCATACTGCGCGTCGTCGACCGGCTCCAGCCACGTGTTGCGGTTCGTCTGCGGGTTGGTCTCGACGGCCAGGTGCGAAAACCAGCTGTCGGGGGCCGCGCCGTGCCAGTGCACCACGCCGGGGCCGATCTCGACCACGTCGCCCGGCAGCAATTCCCGCGCAGGTTCGCCCTTCGCCTGATAATACCCCCGGCCGCTCACGGCGACGAGCAGCTGCCCGCCCGTGTGGCTGTGCCAGTTGTTCCGGCACCCCGGCTCGAACGTGACGTTCGAAACGGGGCAGTTCAGGGCCTGGTCATGCGTCAGCCGCGCAAGATAGGCCTGCCCGGTAAAATACTTCGCAAACATCTCCGGCAGCTTCTCCCCCCGGGGGAAAACCGATCCGTATATCCTCTCCTTCGTTTCCATCCTTCCCGTATCGTTGGTTTGTGCGTAAATTTCCGCCGTCAGCGCCAGCGCCGCGACAAACGCCGCAAGAATTCCTTTTTTCATCCGCAGGCTATTTATCGAGGTCGTACTTCATAGTCCCGAGCCATTCGACCGTCTGCGGATCGCGGTGCGAGAGGAAACAGCTCTGCTTCATGTCGAGCGCGGCGATCCGTGCCATATCCTCCGGCGGGAGGGTGAAATCGAACACGTCGATATTCTCGGCCATACGCTCCTTATGCACCGACTTGGGAATGACCACGATGCCGCGCTGGATCAGCCAGCGCAGGACGACCTGCGCGACCGATTTGCGGTGTTTCGCAGCCAGGTCTGTCAGCACCTCGTTCCCGAACAGGTTGTTGCGCCCCTCGGCAAACGGCGCCCATGCCTCGGCCTGCACGCCGTATCGGGCCATGATGCCGGTCTCCTCCGCCTGCTGGCAGAAGGGATGCGTCTCGACCTGGTTCACGGCGGGCACGACCTCGTTGTGGAGGATCAGGTCGACCAGTCTGTCGGGCTGGAAGTTGCTCACGCCGATCGCACGGACTTTCCCCTCCCTGTAAAGCTCCTCCATCGCCCGCCACGCGCCGTAGACGTCGCCGAAAGGCTGGTGGATCAGGTACAGGTCGAGGTAGTCGAGTTGCAGCCGCTCCAGCGACGCAGCGAATGCCCGCTTGGCGCTTTCGTACCCGGCATCCTGCACCCAGAGTTTCGTCGTGATGAAAAGTTCCCCGCGGGGGATGCCGCTCCGGCGGACGGCCCGCCCCACGGCGCGTTCGTTCATATAGGCGGCTGCCGTGTCGATCGACCGGTAACCGGCCGCCAGGGCTTCCGACACGCACCGTTCGCAAATCGCCTCGTCAACCTGGTAGACGCCGAACCCCAGCACCGGCATCTCCACACCATTGTTTAAAATCTTCGTTTCCATAGTTTTATCGCCTTAACAAATTTTCATATTGCAAAAGTAGGGGATTCCGCACTGCCCGTCATTACCCGGATTACAGTTCGTCATACCATTATTACCGATCTGCCGCAGCAGGTGCGGCAAGCAAAGAAAAAAACACTAACTTTGTGTCAAACAAACCGGAACAACTATGGAAGAGATCGCAAGGCTGGATCATGTGTACCAGTATAACGAACTGATGGGAATCGAAACCCTGCACCCGCTGGTCAGCGTCATCGACATGTCGAAATGCCCGCGCATGCGTCACTCGCGCCGCCTGTACGGGTTCTACTGCATCTTCCTGAAAGATGTCAAATGCGGCGACCTGCGTTACGGGCGCAACTACTACGACTATCAGGAAGGGACGCTCGTTTTCACGGCCCCGGGACAGGTGGTCGGCGTCGAGGATAACGGCGAGGTTTTCCAGCCCAAAGGCTGGGCGCTGCTGTTCCACCCCGACCTGATCCGCGGCACGTCGCTCGGACGCAGCATCGACCGCTACACCTTCTTCTCCTACGAATCCTACGAGGCGCTGCACCTCTCGGAACAGGAGCGGCATATCGTGATCGACTGCCTGCAGAACATCGCGGGCGAATTGCAGCACTCCATCGACAAGCACAGCCGGACGCTGATCGTCTCGAACATCGAACTGCTGCTCAATTACAGCATCCGGTTCTACGAACGGCAGTTCACCACGCGCAGCGACGTCAACAAAGATGCGCTGTCGGGATTCGAACGGCTGCTCAACGACTATTTCCGGGACGACGCGCCGCAGCGCGACGGGGTGCCTTCGGTACGCTGGTGCGCCGAGCAGCTGCACCTTTCGGCCAACTATTTCGGCGACCTGGTGAAAAAGGAGACCGGGAAATCGGCGCAGGAATACATCCAGCTGAAAGTCATCGACATCGCCAAGGAACGCATGTTCGACACGACCAAGTCGATCAGCGAAATCGCCTACGAGCTCGGGTTCAGGTATCCGCAACACTTCACGCGCCTGTTCAAGAAATGCGTGGGGCAGTCGCCCAACGAATACCGGACACAAAACTGACCCGGCGGCACGGCCGGCAAAAGGAGAGGCGGACGGGAAAACCGGAGAGAACGGCGGACTAAACGGTAAAAACAGGCCGGCACAAACAGTTCGCCCGGACAAAACGCAGGCTTCCACCCGGACAAAACGCAGGCTTCCGCATAGCATACGAAAATCCCCGCACACTTTACCAGTGTACGGGGATTTCAAATTCCGGGGCGCTTCGCGGCATATCCGGCCAACCGGTTCCCTGCCCCGGCCAGTCCCGAACTACACCGGATGCCAGCCAGCCGGCAGCAATTTCCACAGCGGTACCACCCGTGCGGCATCAGGCGGCCGGCCCGCTACGCCTCAGGACTTTTTCCCCTGATTGGCGACGGCGGCCATCAGCCGGGCTATCTCGTCGGGGTCGCCCAGGAAATGATCCCCCGCGTAGTTGAGGCCCTCGTCGAACTCGAAGACATAAGGCACGGCGGTCGGGAGGTTGAACTCCGAAATCGCCTCGTCCGAAATGCCTTTCAGGTGCTTGATGATGCCGCGCAGGCTGTTGCCGTGGGCGACGACCAGGATGGCGTCGTGATGCGCCAGCGCCGGCAGGATCTCGCATTTCCAGTAGGGCATAATACGCGCGACGGTGTCGCTGAGCGATTCGGTGCGGGGCAGTTCCGCCTCGGGGACATCGCGGTAACGGGGATCGAAACGCGGGTTGCGCGGGTCTTCCTCGCCCAACGGCGCCGGGGCGACGTCGTAACTGCGGCGCCAGATGTGCACCTGTTCGTCGCCGTACTTTTCGGCGGTCTCCCGTTTGTTGAGCCCCTGCAACATCCCGTAATGCTTTTCATTGAGCCGCCAGCTCTTCGAGACCGGGATCCAGTCCTGATCCAGTTTGTCGAGCACCACGTCGAGCGTCTTGACGGCGCGTTTCAGGTAGGAGGTATAGGCATGCCCGAACAGGAAACCCTCCTTGCGGAGCAGCTCCCCGGCCCTGGCCGCTTCGGCAACGCCTTTCTCGCTCAGATCGACATCCGTCCATCCCGTAAAACGGTTTTCCCTGTTCCATGTGCTCTCGCCGTGGCGGAGCAAAACTACTTTTTTCATCCTATCGCTTTTTCAGGTTCGGCACGCACCTCGTTCACCAATTTGCGGTGCTTGTCGAAATCGTTAATATTCTGCAATGTAGTATGCGCTATATTATCCAACGCTTCACGTGTGAAAAAACCCTGGTGCGAGGTCATGATGACGTTGTTGAACGACAGCAGGCGCGCCAGGATGTCGTCGTCCATGATCCGGTCGGAGGTATCCTCGTAGAAATAGGCGGCCTCCTCTTCGTAAACGTCCAGCCCGGCTGCCCCAATCTTCTTCTCCTTCAGCCCCTCGATCAGCGCCTCGGTATGGATCAGCTGGCCGCGCCCCGTATTGATTAGGATCACGCCGGGCTTCATCTTGCCGATAGCATCGCCGTTGATCATATAGCGCGTCTGGTCGGTCAGCGGGCAGTGCAGCGAAATGATGTCCGCACGGCGGTAAAGCTCGTCGAGCGTCACGTATTCGACCTGCGCCTGCGCGGCGTATTCCGCATCGGGGAAGATGTCGTAAGCCAGCACCTTCATGCCGAACCCCTTGAGTATCCGGATCAGCTCACGGGCGATCTTGCCGGTGCCGATGATGCCCGCCGTCTTGCCGTACATGTCGAACCCCATCAGGCCGTGCAGCGAGAAATTCCCGTCGCGCGTGCGCCAGTAGGCACGGTGGACTTTGCGGTTGAGCGCCAGCATCAGCGCCACGGCATGTTCCGCGACGGCATGGGGCGAATAGGCCGGAACGCGCACGACAGGGATGCCGTAGTCGGCCGCGGCCTTCAGGTCTACGTTGTTGAAGCCGGCGCAACGCAGTGCGATCAGTTTCACGCCCATCGCGGCCAGCTGGCGTATCGTGCCGGCGTCGGCCGTGTCGTTGACGAAGATGCAGACCGCGTCGGCCCCCTGCGCCAGCAGGGCGTTGTTGCCGTTCAGGTGGCTGCGGTGGTAATTGAACTCGAACCCGCAGGACGCATTGGCGCGGTCGAACGACTCGCGGTCGTAGGGTTGGGTTCCGAAGAATGTTATTTTCATAAATGCACTTTTTTTCCTCTTTTATCGTACAGAAAACGGTTTTGCACGGCCGGTTATTATGCGATCGTGACCTCGGGGTCGAGATATACGTCCTGGATGGCGTTGAGCAGCGCCACGCCCTCCTTCATCGGGCGCTGGAACGCCTTGCGGCCGCTGATAAGCCCCATGCCGCCGGCCCGCTTGTTGACGACGGCCGTCATCACGGCCTCCTGCAAATCGGATGCCCCGTGCGACTCGCCGCCGGAATTGATCAGCCCGACGCGCCCCATGTAACCGTTGGCCACCTGGTAGCGGCAAAGGTCGATCGGATGCTCCGTCGTCAGCTTGGTGTAAACCTCGTCGCGTGTCTTGCCGAAGCCGATGGCGCGGAACCCGCCGTTGTTCACCGGCAGCTTCTGTTTCACGATATCGGCCTTGATCGTCACACCCAGGTGGTTCGCCTGCCCCGTCAGGTCGGCCGAAGCATGGTAATCCACCCCGTCCTTCCTGAAACCCTCGTTGCGCAGGTAGCACCACAGGATCGTCGCCATGCCCAGCTCGTGCGCATAGTCGAACGCCCCGGCGATCTCGACCAGCTGGCGGCGGCTCTCCTCCGACCCGAAATAGATCGTAGCCCCCACGGCGGCGGCGCCCATGTTCCAGGCGTCGCGCACGGTGCCGAACATCACCTGGTCATAGGTGTTGGGGTAGGTGAGCAGCTCGTTGTGGTTGAGCTTGACGATGAACGGTATCTTGTGCGCATATCTGCGTGCCACGGCGCCCAGCACGCCGAAGGTCGAAGCCACGGCATTGCAGCCGCCCTCGATGGCCAGCCTGACGATATTCTCCGGATCGAAATAGGCCGGGTTCGGGGCGAACGACGCCCCGGCGGAGTGTTCGATGCCCTGATCCACGGGCAGGATCGAGACATAGCCCGTACCGGCCAGGCGCCCGTGGGCGAGGATCCATTGCAGGCTGCCGAGCGTCCGGATGTTGCGGTCGGACTCCATCCAGACCTTGTCGACCGTATCGGGTGCGGGCAGGTAAAGCTGGCTCTTGTCGATCGTCCGGCACACATGGGAAAGGTAGTATTCGGCCTTCTCCCCGAGAATTTCAATGGTTTTCATAATTTTACGATATTAAGTGATTCGAGTTTATTTACTGCAATTCGGGTTCCAAACACGCCCGGCGCCCCGCGACAAAACGAAAGCCGCCCGGCGGGGCGGCTTATTTCTTGGTGTTGCGGTACTCGGTGGGAGATTCACCCGTATGCTTCTTGAAATAGCGCCCCAGGTAGGACTGGTCGGGGAAATGCAGGCGGTAGGCGATCTCCTGCACCGACAAGTCCGTCGATTGCAGGAGCATCTTGATCTCCAGCAAGACCGACCGGTCGATGAACTCCTTGGCGGTGCTGTGCGCGATCGTACGCACGATGGTCGAAAGGTAACGGGTGGAAATGCAGAGTTTGTCGGCGTAGAACGACACTTCGCGCTCCTGTGAACTGAACTCGTGCACGAGGGCCACGAACCGGTGGAACAGCTCCGTCTGCCGCGTGGTCGACTCGGGCATCTGGCGCTGCATGCCTGCAAAGCGCTGCAACTTGTCGTAAATCTCCATCAGCACGTTCTGCAAGCGGTTACGGATGATCGTGTTGCGGAAAATATTGTTCCGGTCGCGGTAGGTATAGGCCGCCATCTGGAACCAGATGCCCGCCCCCTCGACGATACGCGCCGGGGGATAGGTGATCGGATTCTCACGCAGGGTGCGGAAAAAGGAGGGTTCGAGCCGGAAGCGGAATGCCGCCTCGGAGAAAATATCGAGTGAAAAGGCACAGAACGTCACCCGAAAGTCCTCGGTACGCCCCGTGAGCATCAGCACCGACCCGGGCAGAATGAGTACCAGGGTATTCCGCTTCACGAGTCCTCCGTATTGGTTTACAGTCACATGGGCGCTGCCTTTGCGGCAAAACAAGATAGCCCCTCCCTCGCAGCGGTTCGCGTAGTTGTTGAAATAGGAAAAATCGGATTCCCCGACTACGAATTGTTCTTCGGCGGTGGTAATTAGAGGGTTTATGGCGGACATATGAATTCGTTTTTCGAACAAATTTAGCGCATTTTTCGATATTCTCCTAAAATTTGTTCCGAAAAATACCAACACTGTTCGCAATATAAAGGCACGATCACACCCTTTTTAGGGTACTTTTGCAACGAAAAAAGTTTTTTTAGTTTAAAACAGGAGAAAATATGAAGCAAACATTTGTGAAAGCTGCTATCATGGCAAGCTTCATGGCAGCCGTTTCGTGCGGTCAGGCACCCACGGAGCAAGGCCCCGCGCAATACGGCGTGATGACCATTGCCACCACCAACCGCGAAATCCCGACCAACAAGTCGGCGACGATCCGCGGACGCCAGGACATTCAGATTTACCCGCAGGTTTCGGGTACCATCTCCGAACTGCGTGTTGCCGAGGGAGAGTCGGTATCGAAAGGACAGACGCTTTTCATCATAGACCAGGTACCTTACAAGGCTGCGCTCCAGACCGCAGAAGCCAATGTCGCAGCGGCGAAAGCCAGCGTGGCGACGGCCCAGCTGACGTATGACAGCAAGAAGGAGCTTTTCGCAAAGAACGTCGTGTCGCAGTACGACCTCTCGACGGCCGAAAATACGCTGCTGACGGCCAAGGCGCAGCTCGCACAGGCCGAGGCACAGCGGGTAAACGCCGCAAACAACCTCTCCTATACGGTCGTGAAGGCCCCGTCCAACGGCACGGTAGGCCAGCTGCCGTACCGTGTAGGCTCACTGGTAAGCGCGTCGATCCCGCAGCCGCTGACGACCGTGTCGGACAACTCGGAGATGTATGTGTATTTCTCGATGAGCGGCAACGAGTTGCTCAGCCTGACGCGCAAATACGGCTCGATCGCCAATACGCTCAAGAACATGCCCGACGTACAGTTACAGCTCAACGACGGCTCGCTCTACGACCAGCCGGGGCGCATCGAATCGATGAGCGGCGTCATCGACCCTTCGACGGGCAGCACGCAGCTGCGCGCGGTGTTCCCCAACACGAACGGCCTGCTCCACAGCGGCGCACCCGGCAACCTGATCCTGCCCATCAGCTACACGGACTGCATCGTGGTTCCGCAGGTGGCGACATTCGAGCTGCAGGACAAAGTGTACGTATATAAGATTGTAGACGGCAAGGCCTCCTCGGTCATGATCGACGTGGAAAAGATCAACAACGGCCGGGAGTATATCGTCAAATCGGGCCTCGTTCCGGGTGACGTCATCGTAGCCGAAGGCGTAGGCCTGCTGCGCGAGGGTACCCCCATCGTAGCCAAGACGCAGGGCGCCGCACCCCAGGCCGCACCGGCAGCTGCCGCCCAAACCGAAACCGAAAAAGAGGAATAACCTATGACACTGAAACATTTTATCGAACGACCCGTACTGGCGTCGGTCATATCCATCGTAATCGTAATCGGCGGTCTGATCGGTCTGGCGACGCTGCCCGTGGAGCAGTATCCCGACATCGCACCCCCGACGGTGATGGTGCACGCCTCATATCCGGGTGCCAGCGCCGAGACGATCCAGAAATCGGTCATCGTACCGCTCGAGCAGGCTATCAACGGTGTGGAGGACATGACCTACATGACTTCCAGCGCCGCTCTGGGCAGCGCAAGCGTAACTGTCTATTTCCGCCAGGGCACCGACCCCGACATGGCTGCCGTCAACGTGCAGAACAAAGTATCGCGCGCTACGGGACAGCTGCCTTCCGAAGTCACGCAGATCGGTGTGACGACCATGAAGCGACAGACCTCCATGGTGAAGATTTTCTCGCTTTACAGCCCCGACGACACTTACGACGAAACGTTCCTGTCGAACTACTCGAAGATCAACATCGAACCCCGCATCCTCCGTATCGCGGGTGTCGGCGAGGCCTTCACGCTCGGTGCCGACTACTCGATGCGTATCTGGCTCAAGCCCGATGTGATGGCCCAGTACAAACTCATCCCGTCGGACGTGACGGCGGCGCTCGCCGAGCAGAACATCGAATCGGCGACCGGTTCGCTGGGTGAAAACTCGGAGAACACATTCCAGTATACGATGAAATACCGCGGACGTCTGATGACCCCGGAAGAGTTCGGGGAGATCGTACTCGTGGCTCAGGACGACGGCACGATCCTGCGCCTGAAGGATGTCGCGGACATCGAGCTGGGAAGCGAATCCTACGCCTACAAAGGCTACACCAACGGCCATCCGGGCGTCAGCACGATGGTCTTCCAAACCGCCGGTTCGAACGCCACGCAGGTCGTAAATGAAATCGACGCCCTGCTGGCCGAGATCGAAGCCGAACTCCCGAAAGGCGTCGCCATCGCACACCTGCAGAGTGTGAACGACTTCCTCTACGCTTCGATCAACGAGGTAATCAAGACTCTGATCGAGGCCATCCTCCTGGTGGTGCTCGTAGTCTATGTCTTCCTGCAGGATATCCGTTCGACACTTATCCCCACGGTTTCGATCATCGTATCGCTGGTCGGTACGTTCGCCTTCCTCTCGGTAGCGGGCTTCTCGATCAACCTGCTGACGCTCTTCGCGCTCGTTCTTGCGATCGGTACGGTCGTCGACGACGCCATTATCGTGGTGGAGGCTGTCCAGGCGCGTTTCGACGTGGGATATAAGTCCTCCTATATGGCTACCATCGACGCCATGTCGGGTATCACCTCGGCCATCATCACCTCGACGCTGGTCTTCATGGCCGTGTTCATCCCCGTGTCGATGATGGGCGGTACGTCGGGTGTATTCTACACGCAGTTCGGTATCACGATGGCCGTGGCCGTGGGTATCTCGGCGCTGAACGCCCTGACGCTCTCGCCCGCACTGTGCGCCCTCATCCTGAAACCCTACCTCGACGAAAACGGCGAGATGCGCGACAACTTCGCCGCCCGCTTCCGCAAGGCATTCAACTCGGGATTCAGCACCCTGATCAACAAGTACAAGCACGGCGTGCTGCTCTTCATCAAGCACAAGTGGCTGATGTGGTCGACGCTCGGCCTGGCATTCGCCGCACTGATCCTGCTGATGAACAGCACCAAAACGGGTCTGGTGCCCGACGAAGACCAGGGTACGATCATGGTGAACGTCACCACGGCTCCGGGTACTTCGCTCGCCGAAACGCACGTCGTCATGGAGCAGGTTGCGGATCGCATCCAGGCAATCCCCCAGATCAGGGACTTCATGCAGGTGGCAGGTTACGGCATGATCGCCGGCCAGGGCTCCTCCTACGGTATGTGTATCATCAAGCTTAAGGACTGGGAAGAGCGCCCGGACAAGGCAGATGCGGTGAACGCCGTGATCGGCCAGATATACGGACGCACGGCCGACATCAAGGACGCACAGATTTTCGCCGTGGCACCGCCGATGATCTCGGGTTACGGAACCTCGACCGGCTTCTCCATGCACCTGCAGGACAAGTCGGACGGCAGCCTGACGGACTTCTACAACATCTACCTGCAGTTCATCGGTGCGCTGAACCAGCGCCCGGAGATCGAACGTGCCTACTCGACCTTCAACATCAACTTCCCGCAGTATGTCGTGAGCATCGACGCGGCGAAGGCCAAGCGGGCCGGCATATCGCCGAGCACGATCCTCTCGACGCTTTCGGGTTACTACGGCGGGCAGTACGTTTCGAATGTCAACCGTTTCTCGAAAATGTACTACGTGACGATCCAGTCCGACCCGAAATACCGTCTTAACACCGAGTCGCTCAACAACGTCTTCGTCCGCACCAACGGCGGCGAAATGGCTCCCCTGGGCGAGTTCGTGGATCTGCAAAGGGTATACAGCTCCGAAGTGCTGAACCGTTTCAATATGTACAGCTCGATCGCCGTGAACGGAACGGCAGCCGACGGATATTCGTCGGGCGATGCCATCAAGGCCATCCAGGAGACGGCCGCCCAGGTACTGCCGAAGGGTTACGGCTACGACTTCGACGGTATCACCCGGGAGGAAGCACAGACCGGCAGCAACACGACGATCATCTTCGGAATCTGTATCCTGCTGATTTACCTCATCCTGAGTGCCTTGTACGAGAGCTTCCTGCTTCCGTTCGCCGTCATCCTCTCCGTACCGTGCGGCCTGCTGGGTTCGTTCCTCTTCGCCAAGATGTTGGGACTGGAGAACAACATCTACCTGCAAACGGGTATCATCATGCTGATCGGCCTGCTCTCGAAGACCGCCATTCTGATCACGGAGTATGCCTCCGACCGGCGCCGCGCGGGAATGACCCTGACGCAAGCCGCCGTATCGGCAGCCAAAGTCCGTCTGCGCCCGATCCTGATGACTGTCCTCACCTGCGTATTCGGTATGATCCCGCTGGTGCTCTCGCACGGTGTGGGCGCCAACGGTAACATGACCCTCGGTTCGGGCGTCGTGGGCGGTATGATCGTCGGGACACTGGCCCTGCTGTTCCTCGTACCGACACTGTTCATCGCTTTCCAGACCTTGCAGGAGAAAGTCAAGCCCATAGAGTTCGACCCCGATCCGCAGTGGGCCGTACAGGCGGAACTGGAAGAGTGTAAAAACGAGAAAGAGGAGGAATAACAAGATGAAAAAGCTTATTATCATACTGGCCGCAGCGGCCATGACCGGCTGCGGCATCTACAAGCCCTACACCCGTCCCGAGGTGAAAACCGACGGGCTGTACGGCACGGCCGAGACCGCCGACACGACGACGATCGGCAACCTGGGCTGGGAAGAGATGTTCACCGACCCCTACCTGCGGACGCTCATCCGCCAGGGGCTGGAGAACAATACCGACCTGCAATCGGCGCAATGGAGGGTGAAGGAAGCCGAGGCGACGCTTAAGTCGGCGCGCCTGGCTTACCTGCCGTCGTTCAACTTCGCACCTCAGGGCAGCATGAGCAGCTTCGACTGGGCCACGCCGGGCAAAACGTACAGTATCCCGGTCACGGCAAGCTGGCAGATCGACATCTTCAACGGCCTGACCAACGCCAAACGCAAGTCCAAGGCGCTCTACCTCCAGAGCAAGGAGTACGAACAGGCCGTGAAAACGCAGTTGATCTCGGGCATCGCAAATCTCTATTACACGTTGCTGATGCTCGACGGGCAATACGAGGTTACCGAGCAAACTGCCGGGAAATGGCGCGAGAGTGTCCGCACGATGCGCGCGCTGAAAGAGGCCGGCATGGCCAACGAGGCTGCCGTAGCGCAGTACGAAGGCAACTGCCTCGCCATCGAGGCTTCGCTGCACGACTTGGAATACCAGATCCGCCAGGCCGAGAACAGCCTTTGTTCGATGCTGGCCGAAGGCCCGCACCCCATCGAGCGCGGCCGCCTCGAAAGCCAGCAGTTGCCCGACGACCTGACTGTCGGCATACCGGTGCAGATGCTTTCGAACCGCCCCGACATCCGCAGCGCCGAATACTCGCTGATGCAATCCTATTATGCCACCAGCGAAGCACGCTCGGCCCTCTATCCGTCGATCACGCTGAGCGGGACGTTGGGATGGACGAACAACAGCGGGGCCCGGATCGTCGATCCCGGGAAATTCCTCTGGTCGGCCGCAGCATCACTCCTGCAACCCATCTTCAATGCCAACGCCAACCGCGCCCGCGTGAAAATCGCCAAGGCCCAGCAGGAAGAAACCAAGCTGGCATTCCAGCAGGCTCTGCTCAACGCGGGTGCCGAGGTCAACAACGCCCTCACGCAGTGCCAGTCGGCCCGCGCGAAAACCGACCTGCGGACACAGCAGATCGAGGCATTGGAGCGCGCCGTGGAGAGCACCGAACTGCTTATGAAACACGGCAGCACGACCTACCTCGAAGTGCTGACCGCCCAGCAGTCGCTGCTTTCGGCACAGTTGAACCAGATAGCAGACCGCTTTGACGAGATCCAGGGTATCGTGAACCTCTACCAGGCTTTGGGTGGCGGCCGCGACATCGCAGCGGAGGCGAAATAATGAAAAGGGGAGCGACCAAAGAGGAGATCATCCGCATCACGCAGGAACTCATCACCCGGAACGGCATCCGTGCCGTCCGGGTGGATGAGATCGCGCAAACGCTGGGTATCTCGAAACGCACCCTCTATGAAATGTTCGCTGACAAGGAAGACCTGGTGAGCGCCTGCCTCGATTTCATGTGCCATCAACAGCAGGAGCGCATCACGGCTTACAGGAAACGCCGCAGCAGGAGTTCGCTGCAACGGGCCTTCAAGCTGGTATACGAATACATCGAACACCTGTATACGGTCGAAAGCAGTTTTCTGTCCGACCTGCGCCACAAGGTGGCCTACGCGGAACATTTCGACGAACACCGGGAATTCTGGCGCAACGAACTGGCCGCCCACCTGCGCGGAAGCCGGGAAGAAAAGCTCCTGTTGCCCGAAATCGATGCCGAGAGTTTCGCAGACCGGATTCTGGAAACGATCTTCGAAATGCGGATAAACAACGCGACGCGCGAGGAGTCCTACCTCTTTTGCAGGACGATCCTGCGCGGTGCGGCAACCCGCGAAGGGGTCGAGCGGATCGACAGCCACCGATAATTATTCTGTAACACAACGGAAATCCCCGCAGGGCTCCCTCCTGCGGGGATTTTATTTCCGCGCAGGAGGGCTGCCGGCAGGCAAAGCCCAAAGGCCGGCGTCGGGAGCAGAATCAGAATACGGGGAAGGCTGGAGGGAGGGGGCGGGAATCCGGAGGAGAGGGCAGTCCGTCAAGTCCGATTTTTAACGATTTCACCCCCGTCAGAGTCAGTTCCGACGGGGGTGATTTTCATTTTCAAAGAGTTGTTAGACAACCTCTTTTAGATCATTTAACGCTGACTAATAGAGAAGGGCCTCGTCGGCATCGTCCTGATACCAGTCCACATGCTCCCGGCCGCCCGATGCCGCCCATGCGTTGAAATAGGTATAGACGTCCCGGATATCGCTGCGTTCGAGCGGATAGCGGAACTCACCCGGGATACACAGCGCCCACATCATGTAGTTGTTCTTCACACCGTCGCCCTTGGTGACGAAATAACGGTAGGGATCCGACTCCAGGAAGGTGTTGCCCGATACGACCGCGAATTGCGTCGGCATGCGCCCCGGCATGTGGATCTCCTTCTCGCGGGTGAACGTACCCGAACTCTTCTGGTTCACGACGATGAACGCATTGAGTGCCGATTCGCGGACAGCCGCGGGATCGACCGGCTGCGCGAAGGTCACGGTCGTCGTGTGTTTCACGGTCGGTACGGCCACGCCCTTGGTCGTATTGATGTAAGTCCCTTCGCCCAGTATCTCCTGCGAAGTGTTGAAAAGCGGGATTACGGCCAGCTCGCTGCCCGATTCGGGGCCGGGGCCCGCAAATGCACCGCGGCCGAAGGTCGTATTCGTGGTTTCCACACCGGCGACCTCCGACGCACGTACCTTATCCAGCTGGACGGCAAAGGCATTCAGGTGCGCGGCACCTGCAGCCTTCAGTTCCCAGTTGATGCGGATCAGGCCGACCTTCCCGGTCTCCTTGTCGCTGCGGCGGTCGACGCTTACGACCACCACGACATCGTTCATGTCGTAGTCGCCGATCCACGGCCAGCCATCCTCAAAGCAGTAGGTATAAGGGGCACCCTTGACCTCGATATATTCGGGTTCGGGTTCCGGATCGGGAGTAACGGGCTGCCTGCCGCCGTTGCAGATGGCCTCGGGGATCACGACCGTTTGCTTGGCGCGCATCACGGCGCCGCCGGTGAGACTGCTCTCGTCGATGACATATTTCGCATCGGCCGCATTGTCGTATACGACCTCCATCAGCCCGTCGAACTTCGTCCCGTAATAGCGCGAACTTACGCCCTTTTCGCGGATCATGACCACGGCCATGAGCTGGTCGGATGCCGCCTGACTCACGATACGCACATTGCCGCCCGACTTACCGGCATTATATTCGTCCATGGTGAAGATCGCTCCGGCAGCGGCGTACAACTCCGTATTGCTGTTGAAATAGACCGTCCCGGCATCGAGCCCCGCACCGGATGCAATATAGAATCGGGCACCTTCAGCGGCAATTTCCTCGGCTACGGTATGGCAATTCACATAAAGCGTGCCGCCCCCGCGGGCTTCGAGCTTATCCATCGTGGCCACGCCCTTCTGGAACGTAACCGACTGGTTGGTCACGTAAAAAGTCCCGTCGACATTAACGATACCATTCTCGCAGTTAGACAGTTCGGCGTAGGAGTTGAGCTCCAAATCATCGCTCTCTATCTTGCCGTCGTTATAAAGTTTCGCCCGGTTGGTGATTTCCATGTCATCGGCCTCCAATTCTGCGGTGGCACCGTTGTAGAACGCACAGGAATTATTGATGTCGAACATTCCGTCGACGATAAATTTCCCTTCGTTGACCACGGCCTTGCAGGAAAAGTTGGTTTTCCCGGCAGTGAACTTACCGCCTTCGAAAACGAAAATCGCGGGGTTGGGTGCGTTCTGCTGCATGTTCGCACTTGCTTCACGGATGTATACCTCGCCGCCCGGAAGCACTGCGAGCGTCGCCTGGCCAATCGTAACGGAGGCATCGAGCGTCAGTTTACCCGCCACGTAGAGGATCGGCGAGGGGTTAGGGCTAAAGGTTCCGTTCAGGCTGATATTGCCCGTAACCTCGGCTCCTGCCGGGATATAATACTCCGCAGCGGCAAAAGGAGCCCAGCTCGCCCCCAGGTCGATCTTGCCGGCAGGCGTATTCCGGATGATGGCCCCCTCGGCAAAATCACCCTCGGCCTTCGCTGCAAGCCGCGGGTAGTCGGGCATCGAACTGTCGGCCGCGGCGCGCGTCATGCCGGCCATCCGGAGTGAGGGCGTCCCGGCTGCGGCCTTCATCTGCGCACCGGCGACGTTCACCGACGCTGCGACCGGTTCCATGGAGACGGCCACCGTACCGTCGGGCAGGGTAGTCTGGACATAAATGTTCCCGATCCCGGCCGGGATCGTCACCGCGGTTTCGAACACGGGGCGGGATGGCGTCACCACACCCATCGCCACGATATTGCCGTCCGAGAGGATCGGAGAGGAATAAACACGGATAACGGCATATTGGGGCGCACTGCCCGTAACACTCGGCATGCCGACCGAAATATCCAGGTCACGGGTCGTTTCCCATTTGAAATCAGCGGGAACTGCAGACGAGGGCTCCTGCGGTTCGCCGCTGCCGGTGCCCATGTGTTTTTGGCACGAAAAGGCCAAAAGCGTCGTTGCAATAGCTGCAACAGCGTAAAGTCGTTTCATAAATTGATATTTTTAATCCATCCCATCGTGCGTTGCGCACTTTCTTCGACACAAATATAAACATTAATTTCCAATTTAAAACTTTTTCGCCCTTTTATTCGACAAAAAAGGCCAGCTTCGCAAATATGGCATGCAAAATCCCGGCCGCAAAACCGCCTTTTCAGGGGAGTGGCAAAATGCCTTGGGGCTAATTAAAAGTGCAGGACAGGGGCACAGAATTGCGGAACAGGAACTTAACCTAAATACCGGGCAGGGAAAACCGGCGGAAACCTTGCCGCAATGGGCGGGCACTCCGAGACCGGGTAATTATCGCGGATGCCGGCTCAATGACATGAATGGTTGTTTCTATACTCCCTTGGTGACATATGCTTCATCTTCCTGAAGATACGGTTGAAATGCGGGACATCGTTGAATCCTACGGCATAGCATATTTCCGACACCTGCTTCTGCGAATGTACCAGCAGCTCGCAAGCCGTATTCAAACGATACCGGGTAACGAACTCGGAAAAAGTCATTCCCTTGCACCGCTTGAAATAAGAGCAGAACGCAGAGCGGTTCATGCCGACCTCGGCCGCAATCTCATCCAGAGAGATGGTATGGACGTAATGCGCCATCAGATAAGCGCTGATTTGCTGCATACGCCGCACATCCCGCTCGATGTGCATCGGCTTCCCCGCAAACGTATGGTCGGACGAGGTGAAAATGACAGGCAGCAGGCGGAACATTTCGCACAAACGGCCCAATTCATCCAGGTCGTTCATCCGTGACAATGTTTTGCGAATGATGCGGGAGCTTTCGGAACCGAACTTCCGTGCATCGGTCGGAAACTGGATTCCAGCCAGACGGTTGCGCAATTCAGGAAACACCTCCACACACCGCTCCACCAACGAGTGGCTGAAGGCCACCATCAGATACCGGACGTATCCCCGTTTGTCCGCCGAATCCGGCGCATACTCCCAGCGATGGAGCATGGACGGCGGTATCAACGCCACGTCACCAGCCGCAAAGGGCTGCAACGTATCGCCCGCCATCCGCCTGCCGCACCCGTGAACGACATAATACAGTTCCCACGCATCGTGCCGGTGCAGCTTGGCTTCGACATTTGTTTTTACACATTGGTCTATGAAGAAGAACGAATGATCCTTCACTTCGGGCAATTCATAAGGGATAGCGGTATCTTCCATCATGGCATGTAAATTAACGTTCCTGCAAATCTACGACAAATATATAAAACAATACCACAAATACACAACAATAAAGAGGCGTAACTTTGCAACTGTAAACGACAAGTGTAACCTAAAAACGTATTGTTATGGATTTCTATCAAGTATTGGAGAAAAGGAGAACCATCCGCGACTTTTCCGACAGGGAAGTGCCGGACGAAGTATTGGGAAGGATCTTGGCGGCGGCGTTCAAGGCCCCGACAAACGACCACCTGCGCCAGTTGGAGTTTGTAGTCGTGCGGGGGCAGGAGAACATCTCCCGCATGATCTCGCCCGTTGCCGAAAACACCAAAAATATTCAGCAGGCGGGATTGGAGGCTGCCGCCGGTGTGATGGACAGGGACGAGCACGCCATGTTTACCGACGCACTGCCCAAGCAGCAAAAGATGCTCATGCAGAGCGGATGCCTCGTCCTGCCGTTCTTCCGGCAAAAGGATTGTCCGCTATGCGAACCGGCCGACCAAAGTTCGCTCAATTATTTTGCTTCGGCATGGGCGGCAGTCGAGAACATCCTGCTGGCGGCAACGGCGGAGGGGCTGGCCTGTGCGTTCCGTATCCCCATCGGTAATGAACCGGAACACGTCAAACGACTGGTCAACGCTCCCGAAGGATACGAATTCACCTGCTTTCTTGCCATTGGCCATGCAGCCCCAAACGCCCATCTCAGCAGGCAGAAAGAGATTCGTACGGAGGAGAGGATCCACCAAAACATTTGGTAACCACGGCAAGAATGATATGGTAAAAGCGGCTCGGCTCGACATGCCGGTAACGCATGCGAACGAAAAGTTATCCATCTTTTTGCAAAAAAATCGGGCCGACCGCAAGCATGAGCCGAAAAATTCCTATATTTGCACACAGGAAAACATCCGAAAGCAGAAAATGATTGCCACGACGACATACCACGACACATACGGCGGCTCGCTCCGCAGTATGACCATGGATATGATGTACATGCGCAACCGATTCCGCCGGGTGTAGATTTTCCGTGTATACGAACGACACAATCCGGCTTCAGAGAGGTCGGATTTTTTTTGTAACGACTAAAAAACAGATAGCATGGCTGAGAAAAAATTACGTTTCGAGACATTGCAGATCCACGGAGGGCTGCAACCCGACGACCCAACGGGTGCCCGCGGTGTGGCAATATATCCCACGGCGGCATACCGCTTCAAGAGCTGCGAACACGCCGCCAAACTCTTCGACCTGAGCGAAGGGGGCAACATCTACACCCGGCTGCAAAACCCGACCACGATCGTATACGAGCAACGCATCGCCGCCCTGTACGGGGCCGTGGGGGCGCTGGCCGTCTCGTCGGGCATGTCGGCCATACTCATCGCCGTGCTCTCGCTGGCGGCCGAGGGCGACAACATCGTCGCCTCGCCGTTCCTCTACGGCGGCACCTTCACCCAGTTCCGCATTTCGCTGCGCAGGCTCGGCATCGACTGCCGCATCGCCCGAAGCGAACGCCCCGAGGACTTCGAGGCGCTGATCGACGGACGCACGAAAGCGATTTACGCCGAGAGCATGGGCAACCCCTCCTGCACCGTATCGGACATGGAAGCATTGGGCAAGCTGGCCAAACGCTACGACGTGCCCTTCATCGTGGACAATACGTTCGGTGCCGCGGGCTACCTGTGCAACCCCTTCGAGTGGGGTGCGAACATCGTCGTCGACTCGGCGACCAAGTGGATCAACGGCCACGGCACGGCCATGGGCGGGGTGATCGTCGACGGGGGCAATTATAACTGGGCCAACGGCAAGTTCCCGCAGATCGACGGCCCGTCGGAAGGGTATCACGGACTGAATTTCCACGAGGCATTCGGCGCGGCTGCCTTCATCGTGAAATGCCGCGTGGACGGTGTCCGCGACCTGGGCTGCTGCCCCTCGCCGTTCGACTCCTACCTGATGACGCTCGGGCTGGAAACGCTTTCGCTGCGCGTGCGGCACGAAGTCGAGTCGGCCCGCAGGCTGGCCGAATACTGCCGCAACCATCCCAAAGTGGAGCGTGTCAGCTTCGTGGGCTTCGAGTCGCACCCGAGCTACGCAAACGCGAAGAAGTATTTCCGGTTCGGTTCGTCGGCCGTCTTCACCATCGAACTCAAAGGCACGCTCGACAGCACCGTACGTTTCGTCGAATCGCTCAACCTGGCGGCACACATGGTCATGATCGGCGACTCGGTCACGGTCGTTACGCACCCGGCATCGACCACGCACAAACAGCTCGGCGACGCAGACCTCGCCGCAGCAGGCGTTACGCCGACCATGCTGCGCATCTCCGTCGGGCTGGAGAATACCGACGACCTCATCGACGACTTCGAACAGGCTTTCGCACACATCGGATAATGGAACCCAGCATTTACAAAGCACCCGGGCCGTTCGTGCTCGAAACGGGGCATACGCTGCCCGAGCTGAGGATCGCTTACCACACCTACGGCAAGCCCAATGCGGCGTACGACAACGTCGTGTGGGTATGCCATGCCCTGACTGCCAATTCGGATGTGGCAGACTGGTGGCCGCACACGGTGGAGGCGGGGTGTTTCCTCGACCCGGCACGCCACTTCGTGGTCTGCGCCAACATCCTCGGGTCGCACTACGGCACCACGGGGCCGCTGCACGTGAACCCGGAAACGGGAAGCCCCTATTACAAGGATTTCCCGCCGTTCACGATCCGCGACATCGTCCGCGCACACCGGCTGTTGGCCGGCGCACTCGGCATCGGCCGCATCGACACGCTCGTAGGCAGTTCGGTCGGGGGGTTTCAGGCCATCGAGTGGGCGGTCATGGAGCCGGAGCGCATCGGCAAGCTGATCCTGATCGCCACGGCGGCCAAGGCTTCGCCCTGGACGATCGCCATCGACCAGACCCAGCGCATGGCCATCGAGGCCGACACGACGTTCGGCGAGCCGCGCGACGACGCCGGGATGGCCGGGTTGGCGGCCGCCCGCGCCCTGGGGCTGCTCACGTACCGGGGTTCGCTGGGATACAACCTCACGCAGCAGGACAGGGAGGAACTCCCCGCAGTACACCGCGCATCGACCTACCAGCAATATCAGGGCGAGAAACTCTGCCGGCGCTACAACGCCTACTCGTACTATGCCATACTCAACGCCTTCGACACCCACGACACGGGGCGCGGGCGCGGCGGGGTGGCGGCCGCCCTCGCACGCATCGGGGCCCGCACGACGGTGGTCGGCATCACGACCGACATCGTCTTCACCCCGGCCGAGATGCGCGAACTGCACGGCATGATCGCCGGAAGCACGTACCACGAAATAGACTCCCCGTTCGGGCACGACGGCTTCCTGGTCGAACACGGGCAGTTGAACGACATCCTCTGTCCGTTCATGAACAATCAATAAACAAGCAGCATATGAGCAAAATCAAAATCGGCCTGTTCGGGTTCGGCGTCGTCGGACAGGGAATCTACCAGGTAGTGCAGAAATCGAAGAACGCCCACGCGGAGATCGTGAAGATCTGCGTCCGCGACCCGGAAAAACCGCGCAAGATCGAGGTCGACAAATCCCTCTTCACGACGTCGGTCGACGAGATACTCGACAACCGGGACATCAACCTGATCGTGGAGGTGATCGACCAGGCCGATGCCGCATACAGCATCGTCAAGCGGGCTCTGCTGCGCGGCATCCCGGTCGTCTCGGGCAACAAGACCATGCTGGCGCACCACCTTCCGGAACTGATCGAGATCCAGAAGACGCACAACGTGGCGCTGCTGTACGATGCCTCGTCGTGCGGTTCGATCCCCGTCATCCGCAACCTCGAGGAGTATTACGACAACGACCTGCTGTTAGAGGTGAAGGGCATCCTGAACGGCTCGTCGAACTACATCCTCTCGCGCGTCTTCGACCACGCCGAGAGTTACGACAGCGCCCTGGCGCAGGCGCAGGCGCTCGGCTTCGCCGAAAGCGACCCGTCGTTCGACATCGAAGGCTACGATTCGCTCTTCAAGCTGGTGATCATCACCGTACATGCGCTGGGCACCTACGTCGCCCCGGAAAAGATTTTCACCTACGGCATCTCGACCATCCACGATTCGGACATCCGGTATGCCCGCGAAAAGAACGTGAAGATCAAACTCGTGGCGCAGGTCGTCAAGGTGAGCGACGAACACTTCACGATGTTCGTCATGCCGGAGTTCGTGACGCCCTCGAAATATATTTACAGCGTGGACGACGAATACAACGGCGTAGTGATCCGCGGCGAGTGCTACGACCGGCAGTTCATGTTCGGCAAGGGGGCCGGGAGCCTGCCCACGGCCTCGTCGATCCTGAGCGACATCATGGCCCGCCTGAACAACTACCGCTACGAGTACAAGAAACAGAGCTACATGCAGAAGCCCGACTATACGACGGACATAACCCTGAAAATCTATGCGCGGTACAACCAGACCGACGTACACGGCATCCTGAACTTCTCGAAAGTCCACGAACAGTACATCAGCGAAGAGAGCAATTACGTCATCGGCGACATCCTGCTGAGCGAGCTGCTCGCCAAACGCGACCGGCTCCGGGGAAAGGACGTGTTCCTGGCCAACATCCCGGTCTTCTTCCTGAACCGCGACAACTGAGACGACGCGGGCACAGGGCTCCTGCGGGGAGGGGCGGCACGGCGATCCGCTCCCACCGCATCTTCGAGGGAAGGTTGCACGGCGGCCTGCCTCAGGAGGGTAAACCCACAGTAAAAAGACGATCCCCGGCTCATCCGAGACCGGGGATCGTTCCTTTTCCGCGGCATCCGCCGCCGGCTATGAATCTTTCACGCAGCGCAGCGAGACACCGTTCCCGGCGGGAAACGGAGCGAGCCCGGCTACGATACCGTCAGACGAATAAAGCAAGGCCTTATACATTGCGCCGTTATCTTCCGAGGTACAGTTCATCAGGTACCCCTTCTTTTCCGCAACATACAGACCTGCATCCGAATTCCACATCCCGGCGCTACGGAGCAGGGACGCATCGTATTCGGGGCTGGCGATCATCTGTTCGATCTCGGCGCCCGTGGGGACATGCCAGCCCGGCGGACAAATCCCCCGCACCGGGGTGCCGGATGCGGCGGTCGTACCACCCAGAGCCGTCGTGAAGCTGTAAAGCAGTCCCCGTTCCGCGACATATTCGGCGTCGTTCGATCCTTCCGAACCGCGGCAAGGATACCAGATACCGGTTCCGACCTGGGCACCGTCGGGCAAATAACGCAGGTTCCGGGTCATCCAGACCCGTCCGCCGATCGTCGCGATGGGGTAATCCACACCCCCGTAGGAAAGCGTCCCGGGGTCACCGCCCTCGCCGCCGCCCTCATCACCGCCCTCGCCGCCATCGAGCGAACCTCCGTCGCCCCAGTCGACGACTTCGCCACTCAGTTCCACGTCGATGTCGATATTGGTCACGACGACCGACATGTCATAGCGTTTCCCGCTTTCGAGCTGTGCCGAAGAGAGGGTCTTGCTGCGGCTCTTCCCGTCGTCGGTCGCCACCGTGACCGTCAGGGCAGCCTGCTGCGGCACGAGGATGACGCGGTAGGCGGCACCGGTCGTCACTTCGAACGCCTCGACGTCGGATGCGGCCACCCCGCCCTTGGCCGCGGCGGAGGGCACCGTGTAATCGACGACGGCCGTCGGGACGAGCCCGCCGACCGTAACCCCCGCAACCGACGCGTCGGAATTATTGGTAATGACGATCGTCAGCTGCGACATCACATGATAAAAGAGCATTCCGACAGGCGCCGAGGTTGGTGTAACGTCCTTCTTCACCGCGACCAGCAGGTCGGACGATGCGGCTCCCGAGGTTTGATCCAACGCAACGGAAAACTCCGCGGGCATTCCCTGCCCGGAGTAAGGATGGTAGGCCGTAAGCGTCGATTTTTCATTCGAATCGTTATACCACAGCAAATCCGGGGCCGTAAAGGCCGTACCGTCGTAGGTCATCAGGACATTCTGCACGTAGGTTTCCGAACCTTTGGCAATGCTCAGCCCAATGCGGTCGCCGGTATCGAAATGCAATCCCGTAACACGGGTCTGGATCGTCGGCGCGATTTTCACACAAGGCGTACCTGTGTCGGACTTTGAGCAGCCTGCCGCAAGGGCAGCGGCGGCCAAAGCCGTCAGAAGTGTTGTTTTCATCTCGCGATAATCGTAATAGGGTGTGACTTTTCAGCACAAATTTAAACCTTTTTACGTCATTCACAACACTTTCGAACAGTTTTTACGATCAATTCCGGTAATAGGATCCGTCGAGTCCGAGCGTAAAGCTATCCCGGCGCAGGAGTGTGACGACAGCCACGGCCAGCACCAGCACGGCATTGAAAAAGAAGGGGAAGCGGTCGCTGTGCGTCCCGAAAACGTGACGGAAGAGGTCTACGATAAAAGGGCAGACCATCACGGCCAGGTAATTCACCGACATGACGAACGAAAGGGCCAGCGTAGCGGAACGCGGCGGGGCGATGGTCGCCGCCTTGTCGTAAATGACAGGCTGCATGATCCCGTATCCCAGCCCGGTGCAAAGCGCCCCGAAGGCCAGCATCGCCTTGCCGTGGAAAACCCCGACACACAGCAGCCCCACACAGACCAGCACGAGCGCCACGAGGTTGACGTTCCGCTTCAAAGAGCGGATGATGTTGGCGATGAACAGCCCCGGCAGCATGATCGCAAGGAAAAACAGCGAGATCAGCACCCCGGAAAACGAGCTGTCGATCTTGTAGTCGTCGATCAGAAACGAGGCATAGAATGTCACGACCAGCACGGCGTAGGTGACGAAGAAATAGAACGCCATCAGCCCGGCGAGCTTACGGCGGTCGATCATCTTGTGGCGCAATTGGATGCTCTGTTCCGGTTCGGGGACGGAGCGCTGCCGCTTGAGCAGGAACGACAGCGCGAGCGAAATACCCGGCAGGGTATAGACCAGAAAGGGCAGATGCCAGTCCACATTGGCCAGGTAGCCCGTCACGACGGTCGCCAGCACGAGCGTCAGGTTGTTGATCGACGAGCTGTACCCCAGCTGCCGGACACGGTAATCGCCCGTAAAGTAGTCGACCACGAGCCCCGTGGAGAAGGGGATCACCATGCCGGCGCCGATGCCGAGGATGCAGCTGATGACGATGAGCCACATCATGCTCCGGGCGAAGAGGCATGCCACGCCGCTCAGGAAGAAGATCGACAGCCCGACGGCAAGGATCTTGAGCTTGTCCCTGCCGACGGAGAGCTTGCCGGCAAGCAGGACGAAGGGGATGATCAGCAGCGAGGGCAGCGACGTGAGCATCTGTATTTCGAGGTCGGTGGCCTTCGGGAAGATTTTATTCAGGTCGCCGAGGATCGGCGAGATCGCCAGCCCCGGCAGCGAGGCGATTGCCGACACCGACCATATCGCCAGCAGCACCGCCAGCGTAACCGTACCTTTTCCTGTCTTGATTTTCATTGCCAGTGGATTTACACGCCCACACAGCAAGTGTTATACCAAAACAAGGCGGGCCGGCATGTGCCGGCCCGCCTTGTCGTATCGGATGGTATTTACTTGCCCTGCTGCTTCACACAACGCACCTGAAGGCCGTTGGCACGGGCATAGGGCGCCGAATCATCAATGCCGGCCGAGGTGTCGAGTTTCTCGAACCAGAAATGGAGCGCCGCAGCCTGCGTGCCGGACACGGCGGTCGTCCAGTAAAGGCCTTCCCAGGGCTGTGCCTCCATGGCGTCGGAACGCACCTTGGGCAGCGGATTGTAGATATTCAGAATCTTGCCGTTGTCGTAGCGGCGGCGTCCGGCGCCAAGGAAGAACGATTCGGCGCTTCCGTCGGTCAGCGTCCAGCCGTATTTCGCCTCGTCGCCCACGGCCGGGGTACCGACGATCCTCAGGTCAGCGAACGCGCCCGAGGGAGCTACGCGCCAGCCGTAGGGGCAGGGGTCGTTGACGCTCTTGTCGGCCACATTGTCGTCCGCCGACCACAATCCATCGGAACGGCCGCTCCAGAGCCAGTCGTTATCCGTGTCTGCCACACCCGTAATAAAGACGAGCGGGTTCCGGATGGCATATTCCATCGTACCGGTCTCGGCGCTCGACTCGGACATTTTCAGGTAGACGCGGCTGCCGCTGCCGCTGTACATCGGGGCACCCGAGCCCTCCGAACCCTGGTAGGTATTCGGCCCGATGAACGGGTCTTTGCGTCCCCACTGGTAATATAACCCGTAGGAAGCAAGTATCTTGTCCGTCGTCGAATTGTCGTTGGCCTGGGCTCCGAGGTTGCGGTTCATCAGCGTATAGTCGTTGAAAACGACCGTACCGCCCTCCGCATCGGGGTCGTAATCCGTCGCCCAGATATGCCAGCTCCAGATAAGTTCGTCGTCGGCATTGTAGGCGCCGATCACGGCGTTGCCCTGCTTGATCTTGGTGGCGTCGTCGCTGTCGGCACCGATGTAGAACGACGCCTTGCCGTCCTCGAAGTCCGCATACTGCACGAATCCCGATGCGGTCTGCCATACGACGTCCACATAGGAAGTAGCCAGCAGAGAGCCGTCGCTCTTGCGCGTAGCGTCGATCAGGTAATTGGTTTCGGGCTCCGAGACGATATAACTGTTGGCCACCTCGGCGCTGATGTCCTTCGTCGTCACGATACCGGCGAAGGGCGTCGCCGAAACGAGCGTACCGCCCGGGGTGTAACCCGTAAAGGAGAACGAGCCGGTCTTGACGGCATCCCCGCTCTCGATGTCCTCGGCCGAAGGGGCCTTGACGGAGATCGTCGCGCCTGCAAGGTCGACGACCGCCTCGTCCCAACCGGTGGGTTTGCTCGTCGCGGACAGCGTCTTGATGTTCTGTGCCGTGAAACCGACCGTAGCCGACCCTCCGGCCTGCGCAAAGAACACCGCCGGGGAATCGAGCGTGATCTTGCCCGAATCCTTATCCTTGCTGCATGCCACGGCAAAAGCCGCCGCAGTCACGACCACAGCCATCAGCCTTACGAATCCTTTCATATTACTCAAATTTACCGAATTTCAATTTAAAAAATCTTTGCAAAGATACCAAAAAGCGGGATAAATCCTACAAGGACATCCTAAATTATTCATTTGGGAATAATTATTGCCGCCTACTCCTTAACGAATTATAAATGCAAATAGTATGTCCAAATTGAAAATTGAAACGGGAAGTTCACCCGCCAGAGGGCGTTTCAGCATCACGGTGACCGAGGAGGGCCCCTACCTGGTCTACGGGAGGCCGCCGCTGGCCGAACAGTTCATCATGCCCAATGAGTCCAACGAAAGCTGGTATTTCCAGCAGGGCAGGCTTTTTTCGACCGAGGCGGAACCCACGGCGATCTGCCGCTGCGGCGCATCGCACCGCAAGCCCTACTGCGACGGTTCGCACGAGAAGGCAGACTGGGATCCCCGCCTCACGGCACGTCCGGACGCCCTGCTCGACGATGCCGAGGTGATCGACGGGGGCACGCTCCAGATGACGGACAACGAGAAATACTGCGTCTTCGCACGTTTTTGCCACCCGCACGGTGATGCGTGGACGCTGACCGAGGCATCCGACGACCCCGAAGCCCGCAAGCTGGCCATCCGCGAAGCTTCGATGTGCCCCAGCGGCCGTCTGACGGCGTGGGACAAGGAGACGATGAAACCCTTCGAGTTCCGTTTCGAACCGAGCCTGGGGCTGATCGAGGACATCACGATCGGTGCCAGCGGAGGGCTGTGGATACGGGGCGGGATCCCCATGCGGCGCGAGGGCGGGCACACCTACGAAATCCGGAACCGCGTCGTGGCGTGCCGCTGCGGGCAGTCGGCCAACAAACCCTATTGCGACGGCACCCACGCCTCGATCAAGTGGAAGGACGGCCTGGCAGGCGAACCCGTCGGCGAAACCCTGCCCGAAGAGGTATACTGAGCAGTTCGCCGCACCACACTGCGACAGGCAGGCACGGCACCGCGCAACCGGAACGACGGCAGGGCTGTGCCGGCCGGGGTAACGGGCCTGCTGCACACGGAAAGAGGGACGCATATGCGCCCCTCTTGTATTACAGCATATTGCAAAGCTTACCTACACAAAAACTCGATGTAATCGCAGATGGCTTTCGTACATACGGGACAAAATTCGTCCGTCCGGTGCAGGTTGTTCATCAGGCAGTTCCGCCACGGGCGGTAGACCCCCTTCGCAGCATAGCCGCCGCCCTCGAAAACCCCTACGACCCCCTCGTACTCGGGGGCGTCGGGCGTCGGAACGGGCGTCCCGGCCGGCACCATCGCTTTCCAGAACTTGTCCTTGAAGCCGACGAGCGTCGTCAGATTCGCCTCCCACGGCTCGACATCCCGGGCATACATGTCGTCGTAGGAGGTCGTGCCGACATACTCGTCGCCCAGCCCCAGCAGCAGGTGCCCGAATTCGTGGACGTAAATCTTCCCGGTGCGCGTAGGGTGGTGTGCGGCGCTGATGCCATAGAAGTTGAAGATACCGCCGCCCCCGTATTTCTGGGTGTTGGACAACACATAGATATAGTCATAAGGGACATGCGCCGCGATGTCGCGCAGGCGCTGGAAGTCGTCGACCATCTGGTAACGCTCCGAGCCGAACGTATAGAAAGAGGCCCCGCAGGCCGTGTTGCGCCACACGCGCTCGCCGGGAATCGTCACGCCCGAATCGGCGGACGGCGCCCACACGGCGCGGATATTGAACCGCGAAGCGTACTCCCTGAAAGGCGAATAGCTGAAAAATTCGCGTGCGAATTCACGGCAGGCCGATTCGAATTTCGCCCGCTCCCCGGCGCCATATCCCTCGGGCAGCAGCACGATGTCGACACGATGTGCGGGGTTGCCGTTATATGCTACCTCGAAAGCCTCGTAGCGGGGTGAGAACTGCGCGACGAAGCAGGATGCGGGGTCGATATTCTGGCTGAACCGCTTTTCGAAGCGCCCCCGGGCATTGCGGCCGAAGATCTCGATGCGGCACGGACGCCTGGGATAGGGGAATACGACCGATTCGGGATAGGAACGGCGCACGCTGTCGGCCTCGGCCGTGCTCTGCCACTCGTTGAAGAGCGTACAGAAGCCGCGCGAATAAATCTCCCGTTCAGAAGCGCGGTCGACGATGCGGAAAAACTGGTTCCCATAGCCCGTCGTATCGAGAAGCGACACGTGCGAGCCCGCCCAGTAGGGTTCGGCCTTCAGGGCGTCGAAGAAATACTCTTCCGAGCGGCTGTCGCCGCTGTGGTAATAGTCGAAGCGCATCGTCTCTTCGAGGAAATAGTCCGAGAAGCGCACCTGCGCCGACACGGCCGGGCACGCACCGAGAAACAGCAAGAGGAAAAATCTCTTCATGGCAATCTGCTTTTCAATCCACACCCCGGGAAACGGGCTTCCGGTTCCGGGATGTTGCAATGATACAACTCTATTCGGCATCTAATATACGAAAAAAGGGGTACGGTTTCGACCGTACCCCCGGAAAATCCCCCGAACTGGTTATTTTTTCTCCGGCCGGGCGATCGTCTCGCGCATCGACGTGTCGGCCATGATGTTCTTCATCTTATAGTAGTCCATGATCCCCAGGTTGCCGTTGCGGAACGCTTCGGCCATAGCCAGCGGCACTTCGGCTTCGGCCAGGATCACCTTTGCGCGAGCGTCCTGTGCCTTGGCCTTGTTCTCCTGCTCGAGTGCGACGGCCATGGCGCGGCGCTCCTCGGCCTTGGCCTGGGCGATATTCTTGTCGGCCTGCGCCTGATCCATCTGCAACTGGGCGCCGATATTCTTGCCCACGTCGATGTCCGCGATGTCGATCGAGAGGATTTCGAACGCCGTACCGGCATCGAGGCCCTTTTCGAGCACGACGCGCGAAATGGAATCGGGGTTCTCGAGCACGATCTTGTGCGATGCGGCCGAACCGATCGACGAGACGATGCCCTCGCCGACACGCGCCAGCACGGTCTCCTCACCGGCACCGCCGACCAGCTGCTTGATATTGGCACGCACCGTGACGCGCGCCTTGGCGATCAGCTGGATGCCGTCCTTGGCCACGGCAGCCACGGGAGGCGTGTTGATGACCTTGGGGTTCACCGACATCTGCACGGCCTCGAACACGTCGCGGCCCGCCAGGTCGATGGCCGTAGCCATCTTGAAATCGAGCATGATATTGGCTTTCTGTGCCGATACCAGGGCATGCACCACGCTGGTGACATTGCCGCCCGCAAGGTAATGCGCCTCGAGTTCGTTGGGGTTGAGTTCCAGCCCGGCCTTCGTGCTCTCGATCATCGACGAAACGATCGTCGAGGGCGGCACCTTGCGCCAGCGCATCAGAATGAGTTGCAGCAGGCTGATCCTTACGCCCGACACCAATGCCGAGAACCACAGCCCCACCGGGATGAAATAGAAGATGAGCCAGATCGCAAAAAGGCTCACGAATACGATCAATACGATCAATCCTGCTTGAAAATCCATAATCGAATGCTATTAAGTTAGAAAATTATCCTTGAATTACACCTTTCGGCCCGAGCTCATTCCACGGGCGTTATCCTGACCAGCGAAACCCCGTGGTAGGGTACCAGCGCCCGGAGCGTGCCCGTGCATGTACCCAGGTCTTGCTGCCGCCACAAGTCCCGGACTTCGGCCTTTCCGCCGATCCCGAGTTCCCGCAGGTCGAATTCGAATTCGTAGTTCTGCTCCTGGATGGCTTCCGCCTCGTCCTGATCCCACAGCACGAAATAGGGATCCAACTGGAAAAATCCCAGCGCATACGAACCGTCGCAGAGTTTTTTGTACCACACCTGCCCGTTGGGAACAACCCGTTTGACGGCGGGGGCGACCAGCGGATCCTGGTTCACGGCGATCACTTCGGAATTGGTCAGCAGCCCGAGCGTGAAGTCGTCTATCGCCCGCATGTCGCAACCGATCAGCAGCGGGGCGGAGAGGATGGCCCACAGCGAAATATGGGCATATTGTTCGTCGGGGGTCAGCTCGGATTCGTGGGCATCGGCACCCCAGCCGTGTCCCAGCCGGCCGACCACCAGCATATCAGGGTCGTTGTACCTGCCCGGGGCCGTGGCCTGCGCGCAAACGTCCTGGAAACAGCCGATCGCCGTCACCACGTTCCATTCATCGGTGATGTCGCGGGTCGTACGCCACAGGTTGCCGCCGGCTTCGGCGCCCCAGTTCCACACGTTGGGAGCCCCGTAGCCCACGCAGTAGACGATATCCCGGTCGACCTGATCCAGCGCCTTGCGCATGACCACGTAGGGTTCCTGGATCGTCTTTTCCTCGGAGTCCCTTTCGATTTGCAGGTAGCCGCAATAGTCGTGTTTGAGGTAATCCACGCCCCATTCGGCCCAAGTCCGGGCGTCGGTGAGTTCATGCCGGTAGCTCCCCGGATAATTTCCGCAGGTCGTGGGCCCGGGCGAGGAGTAGATGCCGAATTTGAGTCCCAGGGAGTGGATGTAGTCGCTGAGGCCTTTGAAGTCCGGGAATTTTTCGTTCGGGAGGAGCCTACCGTCGGCCGAACGCGTATCCGCCGGCCATCCGTCGTCGATATTGACATACGTCCATCCGTAGGCCAGGAGTTTTTCGTGCATGGCGCGGGCGGCATCGCGCACCTTCGCGTCGTCGACCGAGAACCCCCAGCAATTCCAGCTGTTCCAGCCCATGGGCGGAGTCAGGGCGATTTGCGGCCCTATTTTCAGCAATATCTCCCGTTCGGCTTTCCCGAGGGCATTCTCCGCTGTCAGCAGCACCCTGAAATCCCCTTCGGCGGGCACACGGCCCGTTATCAGTCCCGTACGGAGATCGAGCTCCAGCCCTTCGGGAAGCCCCTGCGCCCCGTACGCCATCGGGCGTTTGCCGCTGGCCATGACAGGCATCAGGAAGGGATTGCCCGGGCGGGCGCCGTATACGAGCGGATTGTTGATCTGCGGCGTTTCGGGGCTCGCGGGGGTCAGGATATATTTACCCTTGGAGATCGGCCTGGCCCAGACGGGCAGGGGCTCCACCTCCCCGCGCGTGGTGATCTTCACCTCCAGCCAGTCGGCATGGTCGTACATGATCCCGTCGCCGGCCTCCTCGACCAGCAGCAGGACTTTGTCCAAGCCGGACAGGTCGACGTCGAACGCACGGGCAGCATCGCCCTTGCGCATCACGCCGCTGTCCCACAGCACCTTCCGGTCACCGAGGATTTTGAACCGGTGTTTCCCGGCGAACAGGTTTTTATCGTCCGCGCCCACCGCCCCGGTCATGGAGACGGCATCGCCGCCGAGCCCGAACAGCATACGGCTGATCGAATGGGTTCCCACGCCGCGGCCGTAAACGACGCCGCCCACCGTGAGGGGAGTATCCAGCACCGAGCGGTCGGCCTGCGGCAAGCCCCAGTCCTGAATGCAGAACGAGAGATCCAGCTCGTCCAGCCAGACCTCCTTCGTTCCCTGTGCCCGGGAATCGCAAGCCATCCCCACGACGGCCAGCAATGCAAAGAATCTGAGATATCCCATCCCCGTCCGATTATCCGGCTAAGCGTGCCGATCCTTCACGGTCTTTACGATGACGCTGAAATTCTCGAAGCCCACGACTTCGACCTCCCGGCGCGGGTCGACATAGGCCGTCAGCGACTTGGCCTCGTAGACCTTGCCGCCGACCTCGACCGTACCCATCGGAGAAAGGCGCGAAAGGGTCATGCCGCGGTCGCCCACCTGCAATTCCTGGTCGGGGGTCGAGGGCATACTCGACGAGTCGACCCTCTGTTTGAGCGAAAAGCGCTGCCAGGTCTTGGCGCGCAGGGAAATAATCGTGGCGACGAGCGAAAGCAGGAGGATAGCCAGGATGACTACGACCCCGGCTACGGTGCCGTAATCGCGGAAAGCGAGGTAGATGGAACTGCCGTAGCAAACCAGCGCCAGGATGGCGCCGATCGACACGCCGGGCAGCAGCACCAATTCCGCCACCAGGAAAAGCAGTCCCAATACGATCAGGAGTACAATATAGAACATCGTCATAAGGAGTTGTTGAATATTGCACTAAAGATAGGCAATAAATTCAATTATTCCGCAATTTCGGCGACTTTTATTTCCAAAGACGGGTCTGCCTGTATTATTGCGGCGGCCACGCGGTCGGCCACGGCCTTGTCGTCGAACATCCCCACCACGAACAACTGCTGTCCCACGCGCGAGAGTTCGCACCCCTCGGCCGCCTCGGTGATAACGGTCTTGACAACGTCGGGCAATGCCTCCGTACCGGTGATTTCGACCCGGTAGGCAATCTGCTGCGCCTCGGGGTCACGCGAAAGGTTGCGGTAGGCACCGTCCGTCCACACCACGATTTCGGGGCGGACGAAGCCTTTGGATTTCAACAGTTTTTGCGCGGCCTCGGCCTCCTCCCGGGTTGCGAAGCCCCCGGCATAGTAGCACCATTTCTTATCCTCGCCGACCAGATAGGAGAGCGGATACGCCCCCCGGAACGTGGAGACGGCACGCTTGGTATTGAACGTGCCCAGCAGGATACGGTAGATCGTCCCGTGCTCGTAGACCCTGCACTCGGGGATCGGGTGCTGGTAGCTGTATTTTGGCGTCGCGGAGAACGCGATACTGTCGTAGTCGAGGAAATAGCGCTGCGCCACGTCGATACGGGGCAGGCGGAAGTCGATGCCATCCAATTGCGCAGCCACGCCGCGCAGCGAGTCGCGGGCGGAAGTAAGCCCCAGCAGGCCGGCTACGGCCGTTTCGTAGCCCACGAGGACTTTCTTGCGCAGGAAATAATCGGCCACGGCATCCGAAGCGACCTCGCCGCGCAGTGCGGAAAGTTCCCGGGCAGCCCCGGAAAGCCGCTCCTCCTCACGCGCCAGGATGGCATCCTGCCCCAGCTTGTCCATCAGATAGCCATAGGCATACCCCTTGTTGTCGGCGATATAATTCCACGCCTCGGCGAGCGAATCGGCCAGCACGCGGTTGAAACCCTGCAACGTATTGTAGCGGTCGTAAATCTCGCCCGCCTCGGCCTCGGTCTGCGCCGCGGCATAGGCCTCGGCCAGTTCGCGGATCGTCCCGTAGTTGGCGAAATAGCGGTTCACATAGTCCACGGCGTCCAGCTCCATCCCCTGCGCCCTGCGCAGGGCCGCATAATCGGCCTCGGGCAGCTGCTCGCGGAAATAGGGGTTGAAAACCAGGTTGCGCACCTTGAGCGAGTCGGGGATCGCCCCTGCGGGACTTTCCGCGACAGGCTCCGCCGGCTGCTGCGCCGCCCCGTTCAGGTTGGCGAGCACCCACTCCTGCTCGATGGTGTTGATCTTGTCGATCAGGCGCCCCTTGGCATTGCGCACCTCGAATATCCGGCTTTCGAGCTGCAGGATCTCCTGCGAATAGCGCTGCCTGTTCGCGGGGTCTTCGCGCAACTGTTGCCGGGCGCGTTCCACGGCATTGACGATCGAGTCCTCGCGGATCTGCAACTGCGCATCCTGTTCCAGAAGCGACATGTACTCCCGGTTGCCCTCGAGCCCCGCGATACGGGGTTCCACGCGAACCTGCTGCGCACAGAGGTCTCCCGCCGCCAGCAGCGCCGCACATAACACTATATAAACCTTACGAAATACCATCTCGGTTACCTCCACCATTTAATGAAAAAGAGTTGTATGAATCCGAATATTTCCAGACGCCCCAACAGCATCAGCAGCGAATTGGAGAGCTTGAACACCCCGGGCAGCGCCGAAAAATTGTCCATCGAGCCGACCTCGCCGAAACCCGGGCCGACGTTGCCGATCGACGCCACGGCCCCCGAGAAACTCGTCATCAGGTCGACGCCGAACATCGTCCCGAAGACCGTGCCGGCAAGTATCAGCATCAGGTACGCCACGATGAATATCATGACCGAATGAAGCGCCTCCGTTTCCTGAATAACGCCGTCGAGGCGGAGGCGGATGATCGCATTGGGATGCTGCTGCTGCCGCAGGCGGGCGCGCATCATCTTCATGGCCAGCACCAGCCGGTTGGTCTTGATACCGCCCGCGGTAGACCCGGCGCAGGCACACACGATCGAGCCGAAAATCAGCAGGATGACCGCGAATGAAGTCCACTGGTTGGAATCGGCCGTCGCAAACCCGGTCGTCGTCACCACCGACACGAACTGGAACAGCCCGTGGCGGAAAGCCGACGTAAAGGTGGGGTAGATATCCGCGACACGGAGGCTGACGGCGATCAGCAGCCCGCCCGCGAACAGCATACCGAGGTACCAGCGCGTCACTTCCGAACGGAAAATATTGCTGCGCTTGCCCGTCACCGTGGCATAGATCAGTCCGAAATGGATACCCGCCGTGGCCATCGTGAAAATCAGGATCGTGTCGATCATCGGGCTGTTGAAATAGGCGACGCTGGCGTTCTTGGTCGAAAAGCCGCTCGTGGCGCAGGCCGACATGGCGTGGCAAAGCGCATCGAACCAGTTCATGCCCGACATCTTGAGCAGCACGGTCGAAAGCACCGTAAGCCCCACATAGACCACCAGCAGTATCTGGACGATGATCTGCGTGCGGTAGCGGTAATTGTCCTTGGCGAGCGTCGACAGCTCCACATTGGAGAGCGTCAATTTATTGCGACCCAGCGAGGGCAGGATCAGCAGCGCGAACATCACCACACCCATACCGCCGACCCAGGTCGTCGAAAAGCGCCAGAACTGCAACCCGCGGGGCAGCGCCTCGACATCGTTCAGGATCGTCGACCCGGTGGTCGTAAAGCCCGAAACGCTTTCGAACCAGGCGTTCACCAGGCTGAACTCCCCGCCCCAGATCAGGTAGGGGAACATCCCGACCACACAGGCCACCAGCCACGAGCCGACCACCACGCAGAAGCCCTCTTTGTTGGTGATCTGCTCCGTACGTTCCACGAAAATCAGCGGGAAAGCCCCCAGCAGGGCCGTGAGCAACGACGACAGGAGCAGCGGGTAGAACGCCGAGTCCATACCGCTGACGTAGGAGATACCCGCCGACAGGAGCATGAACAGCGCGATGAATATCATCACGACCCCGACATATCGCAATACCACGTCTACTCGCATCGCATCAGGCTTTCGGTTGCTTGGAAATGGTGATCAGCGTCTCGATCTTCTCTTTGAGCTCCAGCATTTCGTCCTTGCAGTCGGCCTTGACGACGAACGGCACGCGGAACGAAAGGTAATCGCCCAGCCCCTTGTTCATGCGCAGGATGGGGTTGACACAGTAGACGGACATGAAATAATAGAGCATCAGCACGATGGCGATCATCACCGCCAGCGAGATCAGCACGGGCGTCACGGCCCGGTAGGCGTTCTTCTTCATCTGCTCGGCACGCGGCGCCAGCGAACTCTGCGTCGAAGTCATATAGTTCTTGATGGCCGACGTAAGGCGCCCGTAGAGCGCCACGTACTCGTCGTTGTACCACTTGACCCCCACGGAATCGGGAGAAACAGGCCCCGGCAGTTCCGGCGCAGCGGTTCCGAAGGCCAGGTAGTTGTCGGTCAGCAGGCGCAGCTCGGTCGTCGCGAAGGCGAGCGAGTCGAGGAACGACTTTTCGAGCGCCTCGTCCTGCGCCACGAGCAGCGTATTCTCCAGCCGTTCGAGGCTTCGGCGGCAAAGGCTGTCGCACGAGCGGTCGCCGAATACCGAAAGGCGGATCAGCGCCACGTTCTGTTCGTGCGCGGCGTCGAGCATCTCCTTGGCCAGCTCGATATTGCGCATGTTGGCCTTGAGAATCTCGCCCGTGTCGCGGCTCAGATGGCTCAACTCCACGAACGAAACCATGCCCGAAAAAAACAGCAGGCATACGATGCTCAGGAAGCCCACCGTCACCCTTTTGCGCAAACCCGTCATACTCCTTATGAATTTTGTAGTGGCAAATATAATGATTTAATCCCGAATTTCACCCATCAGGTCGTGAGAATCGTCCATAGCCCCCAGCCTGACACGGCAAATGGTGTTGACGCGGGCCTTGTCGTAGGGAGCCTTCACCCGGCGGTAGTTGCCCGTAAAGCCGAACATCATGCCCCCGCGCCGCGTGCTTTCGAACAACACGGAATCCTCGCTCCCCACGGCACGGGCGCAGAATGCCGCGTGCAGCTTCGCGCACAGCGCCTCCAGCTGGGCCGCGCGGCGCGTCGCCACCGAAGCCTGCACCTTGCCGGGCATCTCCACGGCCGGCGTACCGGGACGTTCCGAGAAGGGGAAAATATGCAGGAAGGCCGGTTCCAGCCCGGCAAGGAAGTCGTAGGTCGTGCGGAAATCCTCCTCCGTCTCACCGGGGAAACCGACGATCACGTCGATGCCGATGAAGGCATCGGGCATCAGCGCGCGTACGGCGGCGATCCGTTCGGCGAAGCGCGCCGTGGTATAACGGCGGCGCATCAGCCCCAGGATCTTGTCCGACCCGCTCTGCAGGGGGATGTGGAAATGATGCTGGAACTTCGGCGAAGCGGCGCAGAAGGCGATGATCTCGTCCGTCAAAAGGTTCGGTTCGATGGAGGAGATACGGTAACGCTCGATCCCGTCCACGCCGTCCAGCGCCCGCAGCAGGTCGATGAACTTCTCGCCCGTCGTCCGGCCGAAATCCCCCGTGTTGACGCCCGTCAGGACGATCTCCTTCTGTCCGGCCGCCGCGATCCGGCGCGCCTCGGCGACCAGGTCGGCGACCGGCATGTTCCGGCTGCCGCCGCGGGCGTAGTGGATCGTACAGTATGCGCACTTGTAGTCGCAGCCGTCCTGCACCTTGAGGAAGGCCCGCGTGCGGTCGCCGCTCGAAAAGGCCGCAAAGAACGAAGTGAGCGAATCGGCATCGCAACTGTAAACCTGCGCACGGCCCTTGCCCGACAGTTCGAGCACACGTTTATATAAATCGCCCTTGTCGTTGTTGCCCAGTACAATATCCACACCTTCGATTGCCGCGATCTCCTGCGGTTTGAGCTGTGCGTAACACCCCGTCACGGCGATGATGGCATCGGGGTTGCGGCGGTGCAGCTTGCGGATCAGGTTACGGCATTTCTTATCGGCATGTTCGGTCACCGAACAGCTGTTGATGACGCAGATATCGGCCTCGGCATCGGGCGCCACGCGGACGAAACCGCCCTGCTCGAACTCCCGGGCGAGGGTGGAGCTCTCCGAAAAGTTGAGTTTGCAACCCAGGGTATGAAAATTGACTCGGCGTTGTTGCATAAAAAATGTGTGTTTTGCAGGGCGAAATTACGAAAACCGTACGAAAAGGGGCGTCTTTTCCGATAAAAAAACGTAAATTTGCGCGCAATTAAAGAGAATCGAGAGCACGAGGATGGAATTTTTCAGCGACCTGATCCAATACGGCTACCTGTCGAATGCGCTGGCGGCATGTGTCCTCTCGGGCATAACCTGCGGCGTGGTAGGCACCTACGTCGTATGCCGGAGGATGGTTTTCCTCGCGGGCGGCATCACGCACGCCTCGTTCGGCGGGCTGGGCATAGCTTTCTACGCGGGAGCCAACCCCATAGCCGGGGCGATGGTCTTCGCCGTGCTTTCGGCGCTGGGCATCGAGTGGGCCGGGAGCCGGGGGCGCATCCGCGAGGATTCGGCCATCGGCATCATCTGGTCGGTGGGCATGGCCGTCGGGGCGCTCTTCATGAGCCTCAGGCCGGGTTACACCTCGGGCGACCTTTCGGCCTACCTGTTCGGCAGCATCGTCACCGTGACGCACGGCGACGTCGTGGCGCTCGCCATCCTGACCGCGGCCATCATGGCCGGGGCCCTGCTGTGGCTGCGCCCCGTGATGTACATGGCTTTCGACCGCGACTTCGCCCGCAGCCGCGGCATCCCGACGCGCGTGATCTCCTACGCCATGGCGGCGCTGGTCGCCGTCACGATCGTCCTCTCGATCCGCATCATGGGCATCGTGCTGCTCATCTCGCTGCTCACCCTGCCCGTGGCCATCGTCAACGCCCTCTCCAAATCCTACCGCACCATCGCGCTCGGCGCCCCACTGGTCGCCGTGGCCGGCAATGTGGCCGGACTGGTCGCAAGCTACAATTTCGAAGTTCCGCCCGGGGCGGCCATAATATTTACCCTCACCCTTACGCTTATTATAGTAAAACTATTACCTTTGCGTCAGAAAAAAGCCGGAGCCGCCGCATGAAAACCATCCACAAACTCGTACTGAAAGCCTACCTGGGGCCGATGGTGCTCACGTTCTTCATCGTGATGTTCGTCCTGATGATGAACATCGTGTGGCGCTACATCGACGAGCTGGTCGGAAAGGGGTTGAGCGCCGGCATCATCATCGAGCTGATGACCTATTTCATGGCCAACATGATCCCGCTGGGGCTGCCGCTGGCCATGCTGCTGGCCGCGATCATGACCATGGGCAACCTGGGCGAGAACTACGAGCTGCTGGCGATGAAATCTGCCGGCATGTCGCTCGTCCGCATCACCAAGCCGCTCATCATCCTGGTGAGCGTGATCGCCGTGGGCAGTTTCTTCATCGGCAACAACCTCGTGCCGTATGCCAACAAGAAGGTGTACAGCATCATCTACGATATCCGCCAGCAGAAACAGAGCCTCGAATTCCAGGACGGCCTGTTCTTCAACGGCATCGACAACATGTCGATCCGCGTGAGCCGGCAGGAACCCGAAACGCACCTGCTGCGCGACGTGCTGATCTACGACAACCGCATCGCCGACGGCAACATGAACACCATCGTGGCCGACTCGGGCTACATCCGCCTGTCGGACGACAAGCGGTTCCTGCTCGTGACGCTTTTCAACGGCGAGATGTACGAGCAGACCCGCAACAGCCAGTGGTTCACCCAGAGCAGGCTGCGCCACCACATCTTCGACAAGCAGGATCAGACGATCCCCATGGAAGGCTTCGCCATGCAGCGCAGCGACGCCAACCAATTTTCGAACAGCCAGACCAAGAACATCAACGAGTTGCAGCAGGATATCGACTCGCTGGAAATCCTGGTGAACAACGCCACGACCCGTTCGTACGAACCGCTGCTCAAGGAACAGATATTCTCACGCGACAACTCCGTGCTGCCGCAGCCCGACAGCCTGCGCAAAGACAAGAGCGGCTTCGGCAGCCTCGAAGCGATGGACTCCCTCTCGGCACTCAAACTCCGCGACAAGGCGCGGATATGGAACCAGGCGCGGACGCTGGCCAAAAGTTCGCGCAACATGTTCTCGTTCGACGAGTCGGCCGCCAAGGAGGCGCTCAACCAACTGTACCGCAGCAAGGTCGAGTGGCACAAGAAAATATCGCTCCCCGTGTCGATCATGATCTTCTTCCTGATCGGGGCTCCGCTGGGCGCCATCATCCGCAAGGGCGGCCTGGGACTTCCAGTCGTGGTGTCGATCATCTTCTTCGTGATCTACTACATCATCAGCCTCTCGGGCGAGAAACTGGCCAAGGAGGGCAGCTGGGAAGCCGTATACGGCATCTGGCTCTCGACGTTCATCCTCACGCCGATCGCCGTATACCTGACCTACAAGGCCACCAACGACTCGGCATTGCTCGACACGGACTGGTATGCCGGAAGACTCAAGGCATTGAACGAGCGCATGCGACCTGCGATCAACAAATTGAAAAACGCGATAAAACTCAAACGAAATGGCAAAAAGCACGATTCTGAATAGTGTAGAAGAGGTTATTGAAGATTTCCGCAACGGCAGGATAGTGATCGTCGTCGACGACGAAGACCGCGAGAACGAAGGCGACTTCATCGTCGCGGCGGAGAAAATCACGCCCGAAATCGTGAACTTCATGCTCAAGGAGGGACGCGGCGTGCTCTGCGCCCCGCTGTCGGAGGAGCGGTGCGCCGAACTGGGGCTCAACATGATGGAAGAGAACAACACCTCGCTGCTGGGCACGCCCTTCACCGTGACGGTCGACCTGCTCGGCAACGGCTGCACCACGGGCGTCTCGATCCACGACCGCGCCGCCACCATACGCGCCCTGGCCGACCCCGCGACCCGGGCCACCGACCTCGGCCGCCCGGGGCACATCAACCCGCTGCGTGCCCGCCAGAAAGGCGTGCTGCGCCGTCCGGGGCATACCGAGGCCGCGATAGACCTCGCCCGGCTGGCCGGCCTGCAGCCCGCAGGCGCACTGATCGAGATCATGAACGAGGACGGCACGATGGCGCGCCTGCCGCAACTGACGGAGATCGCCCGGAAGTTCGGCCTCAAGATCATTTCGATCGCATCGCTCATCGAATACCGGCTGCGCGAAGAATCCATCGTCGAGAAGGGCGAGACCGTCGACCTGCCGACCGCATGGGGCGACTTCCGCATCACGCCGTTCCGGCAGAAGAGCAACGGGCTGGAGCACGTGGCGCTCACCAAAGGCGAGTGGACGGAAGACGAACCGGTGCTGACACGCGTGCATTCGTCGTGCGCCACGGGCGACATCTTCGGCTCGTGCCGCTGCGACTGCGGCGACCAGCTGCACGAGGCGATGCGCATGATCGAACGGGAGGGCAAGGGTGCCATCATCTACCTCCAGCAGGAGGGACGCGGCATCGGCCTTTGCAATAAAATCAAAGCTTACAAGCTCCAGGATGAAGGGCTCGACACGGTCGACGCCAACGTCCGGCTGGGCTTCGGCGTCGACGAACGCGACTACGGCGTCGGGGCGAGCATCATCCGCGAAATGGGCATCAAGCACATGCGGCTGATGACCAACAACCCGCTCAAGCGCGCAGGGCTGGAGGGCTACGGGCTGAAGATCGACCAGATCGTGCCTATCGTCATCGCCCCCAATGAGCACAACCTGCGCTACCTGAAGACCAAGGAGCAGCGTATGCACCACACGCTGGGGCTGGACAAGCAATAAACCCGTGCGATGAAACAGGCCGCGCCCGGCGACGGGATGCAGGCCGGAAAAACGTCAGACAACGATGAACCCGAAAGAACTGCGTATCGTATTCATGGGCACGCCCGAATTCGCCGTGCCGTCGCTCCGGGCGCTGGTCGCCGGGGGCTATAACGTCGTGGGCGTGGTCACCACGCCCGACAAACCCGCCGGCCGCGGGCAGAAACTCCACCGGAGCGACGTGAAACTGGCCGCACTCGAACTGGGGCTGCCGGTATTGCAGCCCGAGAAACTCAAGGCCCCGGAATTCGTCGCGGCGATGCAGGCACTGCGGCCCGACCTGGGGATCGTCATCGCATTCCGGATGCTGCCCGAGGTAATCTGGGCCATGCCGCGCCTGGGGACGTTCAACCTCCACGCCTCGCTGCTGCCGCAATACCGCGGTGCGGCGCCCATCAACTGGGCGGTCATCAACGGGGAGACGGAAACGGGCGTCACGACCTTCCTGCTGAACCAAGAGATCGACAAAGGCGCCATCATCGGACAGGTTCGCGTGCCGATCCTGCCCGAAGACAACGTGGGTTCGCTCTACGACAAACTGATGCACAGGGGCACGTCGCTGGTGACCGAAACCGTCGACAGGATCGCCGCAGGCGACATCAGTCCCATCGAACAGCAGCACGTCGACGAATCGGCACTGCACCCGGCGCCCAAGATATTCAAGGAGGACTGCCTCATCGACTGGTCGTGGGACGGACGCAGGATCGTGAATTTCGTACGCGGGCTGTCGCCCTATCCGGCAGCCTGGACGGAACTATACAGGGAAGGCTCGCAGATGCCGCAGGCGGCCAAGATATATTCGGCCGCTTTCGAACCCGCCGCCCACGGCGAAAAACCCGGCAGCATCGAAAGCGACGGCCGCACGCTGCTCCGCGTAGCCTGCGCCGACGGCTGGATCACCCTCGGGGAAATCCAGATAGCCGGGAAGAAACGCCTCGCCGTACGCGAACTGCTGCTCGGCCTGCGCGACATAGGGCGGTACAGGTTCCGGGAATAAAGGGCGAGGGCAGGGACGCCCGCCAGCCTGCAATGCCCGGCTGCAGACGCCCCGCTCCGACAAAGACATTACGAAACTCCCCGGCTCGTGAATCGAGCCGGGGAGTTTCATTGCGCGACAACCGCCATGCGCCCGAACCATCCCGGGACAACAACTGCCGGAAGCCATTGCACGAGCCAGGGATTCGCAGCCGAAGCATACGCAATGCGCCCCTTCGCGACGGCTATTCGATCACGATATCCGCCGTAAGGAAATAGTGGTCGCTGGGATACTTGCCGCCGACACAGTCTTTTACAAATGCGGAGGAGACGACCCGGATACCCGTGCCTTTCAGGAAAATGTAGTCGATACGCCCGGGCGTCCCCTTCTTCGGCTTATAGGCATCGCCCTCGAACCGGTGGAACGACATATGCTCCGCATCTTCGCCATTGGCCTCGACGAACGCATCGACCCAGCCGGCACCGACAAGCACCCCGGCAACGGGGTTCGAAGGCCTGGAATTGAAATCCCCGGCCAGCACCTGCGGCACACCGGCAGGATACTGCGACGTTTCCTCCTCCACGGCCCGCACCTGCGCAAGCCGCGCCTCGTGCGAAATATGGTCGAGGTGCAGGGACAACACCCGGAACTCGCGCCCCGAACGGCGATCCCTGAGCCGCACCCAATTGACATGGCGCGGGCGGGCCGTGCCCCACGACGAGGAGCCGCCCACGAGCGGGGTGTCCGACAGCCAGTAAACCCCGGCGCCCGTCATTTCGTAGCGCCTCTTCGAGAACATCACGAGGTTCTTGGCGATACCGTGGTACTCCCGGTCGGGAAGGGCATCCGTCTCGGGGCCCGGGTAGCCGAAGACGAAATACCCCGGGAACATCCGGCACATGTCCTCGTACTGGCCGACGGTCACCTCCTGCAGGCAATAGATATCCGCTTTGCAGCGCTTCATCACCCGCTCGCAAACATATTTACGCGCAGACCAGCCGTTTCCGCCCTCCTCATCCTGCGGCAGGGCCACCCGGATATTGCACGACGCCACGCGGTGTAGGCCGCGCCCCCGGGCGGCGGCCACACCGCACAGCAACAGCGCGGCACACACGATCAGAATCCGTTTCATACCGATCCTCCTTAAATTGCAACGCCTCCAACGGGTGTTTAGAAATGCACATGGAAGCATAATAAAAACAAACAGAAACTATAAAACACACAATAATACAAAAAAAAAAGAAATAATAAAGCATAAAATAAACATAAAAAGAACAAAATAATTTTACCTTTGCATTACCGGCCCGCCGGAATGGAGCCGGAACCAACCGCAAAAAAACACGATCCACACCTAACAAACCATGAAGGAAACATACGTCATAGGCATCGACTACGGCACGGATTCCGTGCGCGCCCTTCTGGCGGATGCCGCGACAGGCGAAACAATCGCCGACTCGGTATTCAGCTATCCGCGCTGGGGCAGGCAGGAATACTGCTCCCCGGCGGAGGCACGCTTCCGCCAGCATCCGCAAGATTACCTCGACGGCCTGCGCCACGTGATAGGCGAAGTGGTGGCCGCACGGCCCGACGCGGCGCCGCATATCAGGGCGGTTTCGGTCGACACGACGGCCAGCACGCCGTGCCTGGTAGACCGCACGTGCACGCCGCTGGCGCTGCGCCCCGAATACGCCGACGATCCGGACGCGATGTTCGTCCTGTGGAAAGACCACACGGCGCAGCGGGAATCGGAAGAAATCACCGCCCTGTGCGCCAGCAGCGAGATCAATTATGCCCGCCATTCGGGCAACCATTACTCGGCCGAATGCTTCTGGGCCAAATGCCTGCACCTGCTGCGCGGCAGCCGGCGGCTCCGCCGCGACGCATATGCCATGGTCGAGCTCTGCGACTGGATACCCGCCGTGCTCACCGGAGCGGACGATCCCTCCGCGATACGCGCAAGCCATTGCGCCGCAGGGTCGAAACAGATGTGGGCCGAGGCCTGGGGAGGATTCCCTCCGGAGACGTTTTTCGAAGCACTCGACCCCGCGTTGCTACCCATCGTGCGCAACATCAGCAAGACGAACCGCACGTGCGACCACGCTGCCGGGACGATCACGCCCGCGTGGGCGCAGGCGCTCGGACTGCCCGCGGGGGTCGCAGTAGGGGTGGGCAACATCGACGCCCATGCGGGAGCCGTAGGTGCCGGAATCCGCTGCGGCACGGTCGTACTCAACCTCGGCACCTCGGCCTGCCACATGGCGCTGATGCCTTCGGATGAGATGGGCGGACGCCTCGTCGAAGGGATATTCGGACAGGTGGACAGCTCGATCGTACCCGGCATGGTCGGGTTCGAAGCCGGGTTATCCGCCTTCGGGGATGTCTATGCGTGGTTCAGGAACCTGCTGTGCTGGCCCCTGGAAGAGTTGCTCGTGCAGGCGGGGGCGCCCGACGCGCAGGCCCGGCAGCGGCTGGCCGAAGAGTGCCGCGACAAAATCATGGGCAGGCTCGCCGAAGAGGCTGAGCGGCTGGAGCTCCGGGCGGACATGCCGCTGGCGACGGACTGGCTCAACGGCCGCCGCAACCCGTACCCCGCACCGGAGCTGACCGGGACGCTCACGGGGCTGCGGCTCTCGACGACGGCGCCCGAAATATACTACGCATTGGCCGAAGCGACGGCGTTCGCCACGAAGGCGATCCTCGACCACCTCGCAGCGAACGGCGTGGCGATCGAGCGCCTCACGGGGATCGGCGGCATATCGCAGAAATCGCCCTTCGTCATGCAGCTGCTGGCCGACGTAACCGGCCGGGAAATCTCGGTCATCGACTGCAAACAGGCCTGCGCCATGGGTTCGGTGGTCTACGCCACGGTCATCGCGGGCTGCTACGGCTCGGTGGAGGAGGCGCAGCGGGCGCTCTGCAACTTCCCTGCACGGCGCTATGCGCCCCGTGAAGGGCGCCACCCGCTGCTCATGCAGCGATACGAACGCTACAAAGCCCAGGGAGGGCTCCCGCAACGCTAACCGACACGCAAACACATACAACCGACGACACGCATGAACCTGCTGAACAACCCGGAAAAACGGAAATGGATGATCGTGGTGACGATCTTCATCGCCATCATCTGCAATTACCTCGACCGCCAGCTGCTTTCGATCCTCAAGCCGACGATCAAAGCGGCCTTCGACATGAACGACGACGGCTATGCCTTCATCGTCAACATCTTCCTGATATGCTACGCCGTCATGTATCCCATATCGGGCATCCTGGTCGACCGGTTCGGCCCGAAAAAGGTGATGTTTCTGGGCATCCTGGCATGGTCGGCGGCCTGCATCGGAGGCGGCCTTTCGACCAATATGGAACAGTTCGCATTTTTCCGCGGGCTGCTGGGGCTGGCCGAGCCCACGATCTTCGCCGGGCAGATCGTCGCCGTGACCGTCTGGTTCGAAAAACGCCAGCGCGCCACGGCCAACAGCCTCTGTACGGCGGGCGGGTCGATCGGCACGGTCGTGGCCCCGATCGTCATTGCATGGCTCTCGACGATCTTTCCGTGGAACGACGTCTTCGTCCTGGCCGGGGCCATCGGCATCCTGATCGCCATCATTTGGATGGCCGTCTACGCCGACCCGCCCAAAGAGATACTCGACGTCACGCTCAGCGAAAGCGCCGCCAACCGGCACCACGGCAAAGCCTTCACGTGGGGCGGGCTCTGGAAGACGCGCACGCTGTGGGGCGTGCTGCTCATCCGTTTCGTCAGCGACCCGGTCTGGTATTTCTGTCTCTTCTGGCTGCCCGGTTACCTGCAGGAGGATTCGGGACTGACGCTCATCCAGGTGGGGTGGGTCGGCTGGATCCCGTTCCTGTTCGGCGCCGTGGGCGGCGTATTGACCTCGGCATGGTCGGACAAAATGGTAGGAAGGGGCATGGATCCGCTGCGCGCGCGCAAATGCATGATGACGCTGGTGGCCGTCGCGGCGCCCCTGTGCATCTTCACGCCCTATTTCAACGCCCTGCCGCCGTACTGGAACGTCGCGGCCATCATCGCCTCGTTCAGCCTGATCGCCATCATGTGCCTGAGCTGGCTCTACACGATCTGCGTGGTGATCGCCGAGGCATTCCCCGTACGCAACGTAGCCAGCGTAGTCGGCATCACGGCAGGCTTCGGGGCCGTGGGCGGGGCGATCTTCAACTACTACGTCGGGCAGCTGCTGAGCACCATGGGGCCGTCGCTTTTCCTCGTAATGGGCATCCTGCACTGGATCGCCGTCGTGATACTCTGGAAAATGACACGCCCCGAAATCCCGCAGGAAAAACAAGCTGTACAAAAATAAAAACCGAAACCATGGAAAAGAAAATTACGACCGTCCGCGAACCCGCCCGCGACATCCCCGTACGCGCATCGGCGGACATACTCATCGTCGGCGGGGGCCCGGCGGGGCTCATGGCCGCACAGGCCGCAGCGGGCGAGGGACTGAAGGTAATGCTGGTCGAAAGCCGCGGCTACTTGGGCGGGAACCTCACGATCGGGCTCCCGATCCTGGGATTCCTGGGGCAGAAGGGCAACCAGATCATCGAGGGGCTCCCGCAGCGGTTTATCGACCGGCTGCAGGAGCGGGGCGCCGCGAGCGGACACCGACCCTGCAAACTCCACGTAAGCCTGACGATCATCGACCCGGAGGAGAGCAAGACCCTCGCACAGCAGTTGATGGAGGAGGCCGGCGTCGAGGTACTGATGTATGTTTTCTGCACCGACGTCATCAGGGAGGGCAACGAAGTAAAGGGGGTGGTCATCGAAAGCAAGGCCGGGCGCGAGGCAATCCTCGCCCGCACCGTGATCGACTGTACGGGCGACGCCGACGTGGCCTTCCGTGCCGGCGTCGAGTGCCGCAAAGGCGATGCCGAGGGCGGCATGCAGCCCCCGACGCTGATGTTCTCGATGCGCGGTGTCGCCACGCAACGCCTGCGCGACGCGATCGCAGAGCACCCGGACATCTACGACATGGACATCATGCCTGCGGAGTCGTTCCGCAACGAGAAGTTCATCACCGTGGGGCTTCGCAACCAGATCGCCAAGGCACGCGAGGCGGGGATCGACCTCCCGGTGGCCCGCACGATCCTTATCACGGGCATGTCCGAGGACGAAATATGGGTCAACATGTCGCGTGTGAACGGCGTAGACCCGACCGATCCCGGGAGTTACACCCGTGGGGAGATCGAAGCCAGGAAGCAGGTTTACCGAATCCGGAAATACCTGCGGCAGTTCGTCCCGGGTTTCGAAAACGCGTGGATGGATCGGGTGGCACCGTTCATGGGTATCCGCGAGAGCCGCGTCACGGTCGGGAAATACGTCCTCACGGCCGAGGATATCCTGGCCTGCCGACACTTCGACGACGCCATTGCCGTAGCCAGCTATCCCGTCGACCTGCACCATCCCAAAGGCGGGGACTGCACGCTGGAATACTGCGGCGACTGCTACGACATCCCGTACCGGGTGCTTGTGCCCGAAAAGGTCGAAAACCTGCTCGTTGCAGGCCGCTGCGCCTCGTTCACCCACGAAGCGATGGCCTCGACACGCGTGATGTCGACCTGCATGGCCCTCGGCGAAGCCGCCGGACGCGCCGCACGCATCGCCCTGCGGGACGGAGTGAAACCGTCGCAGGCCGACGTGGCGAAGCTGCGCAGCGAATTGAAACGAACCGGAGCCTACCTCCGATGACGGTGCGGATCATGCGGTTTACGAAACTGCTGCTCGGCCTCGTTCTGGCGGCCTGTGCAGGGCCCCTGTCCGGACAGAACGCCCGCCAGGAGATTTATGCCAACCCCGACAAAGCCGGCGGGGTATACTATGCCTACACGTACGACAATCCGGCCCGGACTCCCGCGCCCGAAGGTTACAAACCTTTCTACATCAGCCACTACGGCCGCCACGGCTCACGCTGGCTGCTCAGGGCGTCGGAATATACGGAGGTGTTGGAAACTTTCGGCAAGGCCGCCCGCGAGGGCGCTTTGTCGGAGTTCGGGCAGGATGTCTTACGCCGCGTGGAACGGGCCTGCTCGGACGGGGAAGGCAGGGCTGGCGACCTCACGCCGCTGGGGGCCGAACAGCATTACGGGATTGCGGAACGGATGTTCGAATCCTACCCGGAGGTCTTCCGGGGCAACGCACGTGTCGACGCACAATCGACCGTCGTGGTACGCTGTGTGCTGAGCATGGCGGCATTCTGCGACCGGCTGCGGAGGATGAACCCGGAACTGGAAATCACGCGGACGGCCAACAACCGCACGACCCGCTACCTGAACTTTTTCAGCACGGCGGCAAACCCCGGGCTCGCCCCGGAGTACCTGAACCTGTTGAAAAGCGAGAGCTGGATACAGGCCGAAGAGAGGTTCCGGGAGAGCCGGATGCATCCGGAGCGCCTGATGGCCAGGTTATTCGCAGGCGGGAAAGCTCCGGCGGACATCGACCCGCGGGAGCTGATGCAACAGCTCTGGGCTCTGGCCGTAAACGAACAGGACACCCGCAGCGGAATCACGTTCCGCGACCTGTTCACCCCCGAAGAACTGTATGCCGTCTGGGAGTGCGTCAACTACCGTTTCTACCACCAGCGAGGCCCCGGGGCGCTCAACCGGGGATATGCCCTGCGCTATGCGACGGCGCTGCTCGAAGAGATCATCGCCCGCGCCGACAGTGCGCTCGTGCGGGGCGTGCCCTCGGCCGACCTGCGCTTCGGGCACGACGGCAACCTCATGCCTCTGACCTGCCTGATGGCTTTCGACGGCTGCACGGCCGAGGTTTCCGACCCGGATCTGATCGCGGACGCATGGCGCGATTACCGTATTTCACCGATGGCGGCCAACATCCAGATGATCTTTTACCGGAAAGAGGGGACAGCCGACATCCTGGTCAGGATACTCCACAACGAACATGAAATGTACTTTCCGCTCGCTTCCGCAAGGCCGCCGTACTACAAATGGGATGACCTGCGGACCTTCTACCGCCGAAGGATCGCCCAAGCGAAAGCGACGGCCGCGGAACCGCCGTCAGCAGGCGCGCCCCAGGCTCCCGGAGCATAACCGGCTGTTGGGCTTCCGATCCGGGAGGCGCGGCATATTCAACGAAAAGGGGGGCTTTGTAAAGCCTCCCTTTCCCGTAGCGCGTTGCGTTATTCTTACACTCCGATTTTCAGATCAGCCCTTAAAACCCGTCCGCTCAGGGTCGATAAAGAAATCGTAATTACCTGAGCTTCGGACAACCGGGAGTTTCCGTCTGAAAAATCGAGTCGTAAAAACCCGTCCTGCAACAATTCCATATCTGCGGCAGTCAGTTCATCGGCATGTTTACGGATATGGGTCAATCCACCCTTTGCATGATCTTTCAATGTCGGCGCAAAAGAGTAAGCCGTGAAATAGCACAAGTCATTCAACGTACTTCCGGCGGGATGCCCCTCGCCCCATGAAATACTGCTCCTGATCTCGATCCCGGTAAAATTTTCCGCATAGCTTACGTAGTTTCCTACGGTATATCCGAAATCTACCGTGATATAATCGCTGAAATCATCGTTGTGCTTAACAGCCAGCTCCTTGAACTTAGCGACCTCCGAAGCATTTTCCGACGTTATACCATATTTCTTACCGGAGAAATACAACTCCAGGGTCGTTGCATTCAGTTGCCGGACATACATTTTTTCGACCTCCAAATAAGCGTCGACCAGATACTCCTTATAAATCCGGTATGTTCCGGTGTCGTTATTATTTTCAGAGGAGTCGCACCCGGAAAACAAAGGGATCATCAGGATATTACAATATAATAACCATTTCATATGAATCATCTTTGGTATTGAATAAGTTTTTTATCCTTCCACAAACGATTCCGGATTATTGTGCGACTAACTCCGTAATAGCCGTTCCATTACAACCTCCCGGGCCATAATGAAAATCAGGTTTAAATGCCAGCCATAAAATTCAACCATTATCACTCCAAATATAATAAAAAAATAAACAATATTCCATTCCGCCCGAAAAATAGGGGATTTAGGCTCTGTCACGGACAGACAGAACAACCGCGGAATCAATGTAAAAGGGGGCTTTGCAAAGCCCCCTTTTACATTGCCGGCCGGAACCGGACTATCCCTTGATAGCTATGCCTTTGCCGAGTTTTTTCTCGATCTCCTCCTTCGGAAGAGGACGGGTGCAGAAGAACCAGTCGTAGCATTTTACCCCTTCGGGCTGGTCGTCCATATCCTCGCCCTGCATCGGGACGATCACCTCGTCGCCCGGACGCCAGTCGGCCGGCATGGCGACCCCGAATGCGTCGATGGACTGCAAACCCACCAGGACACGCTTTATCTCCTCGAAATTGCGTCCCAGAGCCAGCGGATAGTAGATCATCGCGCGCAGTTTGCCCTCGGGATCGACGAAGAATACGGCACGCACGGCTGCCGTCTGGCTTTCACCGGGCTGGATCATGCCGTAAAGGTTCGCCACCTTCATCGACACGTCGTCGATGATCGGGAATTCGACCTTGATATCCTTCATGCCCCGGTATTCGATCTTCTCACGGATCGTACGCAGCCATGCGATATGGCTGTTGCGGCTGTCGACCGACAATCCGATCAGTTCGCAGTTCAAAGCCCTGAATTCGGCCGTACGGGCGCCGAACGTGAGTACCTCGGACGTGCATATCGGCGTAAAGTCGGCGGGGTGGCTGAACAGGATCACCCATTTGCCCTTGTAATCGGCGGGAAAGCTGATCTTTCCCCGTGTTGTCATCGCTTCGAATGCCGGGACGGGTTCACCCAGGCGCGGCAGTTGCTGTTCGTTCTTTTCCATAATCCGAAATATTAGTTTTATGCCGGGGCCCGCAAAGTCGGTGCCGATGGATGCGAACCGGGGATCTTTCTACTAAATTACGGTTTTCACAGGAATATTCCTAATCCGGAACCCTCTGGTTTACGCGGGAATACGGAAGCGTATACACAAACGGCGCTTTTGGGTAGGGCCCGGCTTTCCCGGACGATCGCGGCGTCCGGAAAGGACATCGCACCGATGGAGGCCCAAAGCCGGAATACGGGGACAGGCTCAGCCAACGGGGTTGGAAAGCGGGTGACGGGAAAAACACGGCGGACAGGCAGAAGGGGACGAGGCACAAGGTACAAGGTTAAGAAACGAATCCAGGGAACACACGTCGGGCGGAACGGGGCGCGAAAAACGGAAGGCCCCTTGTCAAATACAAGAGCGGCAGGCACATGGCCTGCCGCTCTTTCCTTCGGGAACCCACCGGAACCCGGATCCGTCAGCGTACCTTGCGGATGATCTCGCCGCCGTGGCGGATCGCCTCCTCGTTGGCGGGAAGCATCTTCCACGCACGTTCGGGCAGCGACTTCTTGAGGCCGACCATCACGTTCTCCATCTCGACGACGGGGCGCACCTTGAGGTACCCGCCCAGAATCATCGTATTGAACAGCTTGGCCTGTCCCATCCGGGCGCATTCGGCCGTGGCGTCGATCGCGTAGACCTCGATGTCCTCGCGCACGGGATGGCGCGTGATACCGTTCGTATCGTAGATCAGGATGCCGCCGGGCCTGACCATCGGCTCGAATTTCTCCATCGACTGCTGGTTCAGGATGATGGCCGTATCGAACTGGTGGGCGATCGGCGAAGAAATCTTCCTGTCCGAAAGGATTACCGTCACGTTGGCCGTGCCGCCGCGCATCTCGGGGCCGTACGAGGGCATCCACGTGACTTCGAAGTCCTGCATTACGCCCGAGTAGGCCAGTATCTTACCCATCGAGAGGACGCCCTGGCCCCCGAACCCTGCGATAATTAAAGTCTCTTTCATAGCATCCCTTATTTTACGTCCTTGATATCGCCCAGCGGATAGTAGGGCAGCATGTTCTGTTCGAGCCACTCGTTCGAGGCCACGGGCGAGAGTTTCCAGCCGCTGTTGCAGGTCGAAACGACTTCCACGAGCGAAAAGCCCTTGCCGGCCATCGAATTTTCGAACGCCTTGCGGATCGCGCGCTTGCACTTGCGCACGTTGGCGGGCGTATGCACGCTCTGGCGCGTGATGAAGGTGGCACCGTCGAGGTGCGCCATCATCTCGGCGATCTTGTAGGGGTAACCGTTCAGGCGCGGGTCGCGGCCGTAGGGCGTCGTCGCGGTCTTCATACCCAGCAGGGTAGTCGGGGCCATCTGGCCGCCCGTCATGCCGTAAATGGCGTTGTTGATATAGATCGCCACGACGTTCTCGCCGCGTGCGGCCGCGTGGATCGACTCCGCCGTGCCGATGGCCGACAGGTCGCCGTCGCCCTGGTAGGTGAAGACCAGGTTGCCGGGATAGAGCCTCTTCACGGCCGTAGCTACGGCCAGGGCGCGTCCGTGGGCGGCCTCGATCCAGTCGATGTCGATATAATTGTATGCGAATACGGAGCAGCCCACGGGCGAAACGCCTACGGTCTTTTCCGCGAAGCCCATCTCCTCGATGACCTCGGCGATCAGTTTATGTACCGTACCATGACTGCAGCCGGGGCAGTAGTGCATGACGTTGTCGGTAATGAGCTTCGGTTTCGCGTAAACCAGGTTTTCGTTTTTGATTTCAACCTCTGCCATAGCCTTTACTTTTTAATCAGTTTTTCCTTGAGCGCCGCGAGCACTTCGTCGGGCGCAAACATCATACCGCCCTGACGGCCGAAATGCTCGACGGGAGCTACGCCGTTCACGGCCAGCCGCACGTCCTCGACCATCTGGCCGGCATTGAGCTCGGCGGAAAGGAAGCCTTTGACACCGCGCGCGGCCAGTTCGGCAAGCGGCTTCTTGGGGAAAGGATAGAGCGTGATCGGCCGCAGCAGGCCGACCTTCAGCCCTTCGGCGCGCGCCATCTCGACCGTGGCCGAGCAGATACGGGCCGACGAACCGAACGCCACGATCACGTAATCCGCATCGTCGCAGCCGATCTCCTCATAACGCACCTCGTTCTCTTCGAGCGCCTTGTATTTCTCCTGCAGGCGCTTGTTGATGATCTCCATCTTCTCGGACTGCAACTCCAGCGACGTCACGATATTGCGCTTGCGGTCGGCAGGCTTGCCGTAGGCAGCCCACGAGCGGCACTCGGCAGCGATCTCTTCGTCGGTCTTGCGGGGGCGCTGCGGCGCGAGCACCACCTTCTCCATCATCTGCCCGATCGCTCCGTCGGCGAGGATCATCGCCGGGTTGCGGTATTTGAACGCGAGGTCGAACGCCTCGGCCACATGGTCGTGCATCTCCTGCACCGAATTGGGCGCCAGTACGATCATGTGGAAATCGCCGTGGCCGCCGCCTTTGCAGGCCTGGAAATAGTCGCCCTGCGAAGGCTGGATCGTACCCAGTCCCGGGCCGCCGCGCTGGCAGTTGATCACCAGGCAGGGCAGTTCCGCCCCCGCCAGGTAGCTCAGCCCCTCGGACATCAGGCTGATGCCGGGGCTCGACGACGAGGTCATCACCCGTTTGCCGGTCGATGCGCCGCCGTAGACCATGTTGATCGACGAGATCTCCGATTCGGCCTGCAGCACGACCATGCCCGTGGTCTCCCACGGCTTGAGTTCCATCAGTGTCTCCATCACTTCCGACTGGGGAGTGATCGGGTACCCGAAATATCCGTCGCAACCGTAGCGAATCGCCGCATGGGCTATCACTTCGTTGCCTTTCATCAGTTTTACCTCTTTCTCTGCCATAGCTACTCGAATTTTTGACGATAAACCGTGATGACGCTATCGGGGCAAATCACCGCACACGAAGCACACCCCGTGCAGGCGTCGGGATTTACCATCCGGGATATGGGATAGCCCTTACTGTTCACCTCTGCCGACAATTCCAGCACGTCGCACGGACACGAAGCCACACAGACCCCGCACCCTTTGCACCGTTCCTTGTCGACAACGATTGTTCCTTTTATTTTAGCCATAAGCCGTAGTATTGTTAAGTTCCTTACAAATATATGAAAAAATACCGGAAATTCTAAACGAATGCAACAAATCTTATCATGAAAAACGGATAAATGAAAGCAGTACGCCCGGAATAACCTGCCCGAACGCACTGCGTACAAAATATTTCCGCCATTTTATTCCGCCTTCGGATCGGAGCCGTATTTATTTTCGCCCGGCACCCCGGGACGGCACCACCAGTAAAACAAGAAAATAAGATACACCCCCTGCAAAATGGCAAGGCCCAGATCGGCATCCGTCAGCCATGCCGCCCCGCCGGGTTTGAGGGAGAAGTGGCTGACGACCCGGCCGGCGATGCTGACGGCCAGATATCCGCCCGCCCACCATCCGCTGCGCCCGCAATCGTGCAGGCGGCGCACCATAACGGCCAGGTAGGGCATCACAAACGGCAGTCCGACAAGGCAAACGACGTAACGCCTGCTTGTGGCGCCGACCGTACAGAGTGAGCTAACACCCAGGATAACGGCCAGCAAAAGGAAGAGCACGAGAAAGAGTCCCAGCACGAAATACCAGAACTCGGGCATCGACGCCCGCCCCCGGAAATCGGCATAATGGCGCAGGCATTTGACAAACCATTTCATCGCAAAGGGTTTTTAAGGGGATCACCATGCAAGATAACGATTTTCCGCCGATCCGCAAAACGAAAAGGCTGCCCGAATGGTTCAGGCAGCCTTTTCAGCTTGTTCGAAAACACGCCGGACAGGCGGTTCCCGAGGGTTGAATGACTTATCGCCCCCCCGAGCGTCGCGGGGCGGTTACTCTTCGAACGAGTGGATCACCACGCCCGAGCGGAGTTTCGGCTCGAACCACGTCGTCTTCGGGGGCATGATGTTGCCCGTGTCGGCGATGTTGATGAGCTGTTGCATCGAAACGGGGTAGAGGGCGAACGCCGCCTTCATCTCGCCGCTGTCGACACGGCGTTTGAGCTCGCCCAGGCCGCGGATTCCGCCCACGAAGTCGATCCGCTTCGACGTGCGCAGGTCTTTGATGTCCAGTATTTTATCCAGCACGAGGTTCGACAGCACCGTCACGTCCAGCACACCGATCGGGTCGTTGTCGTCGTATGTCCCGGGCTTGGCCGTCAGGCTGTACCAGTGTCCGCCGAGATACATCGAGAAATTATGCAGCCCCGTCGGACGGTACTCCTCCGTGCCCTTGTCCTCGACCGTGAAACTTTCGGCGAGCTTTTCGAGCAACTGCTCCGGCGTCAGACCGTTCAAGTCTTTCACGACACGGTTGTAGTCGATGATCCGAAGCTGCCCCGCGGGGAAAGTCACGGCGAGGAAATAGCAATACTCCTCGTTGCCCGTATGGCCGGGGTTCTTTGCCTGGCACTCCTGTCCCACGCGCGCCGCGGCGGCTGTGCGGTGATGCCCGTCGGCGACATAGAGCGCCGGGATGCCCGCGAAAATCTCCGTGATACGGTCGTTGGTCTTCTTGTCGCGGATAACCCACAGCTTATGGCCGAAGCCGTCGGCAGCCGTGAAATCGTACTCCGGGTCGTTGTTCTTCACCACGTCGGCCACGATGGCGTCGATCTCGGCGTTGTCGGGATAGGCGAAGAACACCGGTTCGATATTGGCCTGCTGGTTGCGGACGTGGATCATGCGGTCTTCCTCCTTGTCGGGACGCGTCAGTTCGTGTTTCTTGATCGCCCCCGAGAGGTAATCCTCGTAATGGCAGCACATGGTCAGTCCGTATTGCGTGCGGCCGTCCATCGTCTGCGCATAGATGTAATAATACTCCCCGGGATCCTGTTCGAGCCAGCCCTTCTCACGCCATGCACGGAAATTCTCGACCGCCTTGTCGTAAACCTCCTGCGAATGTTCGTCGGCAATAGGCTCGAAATCTATTTCGGGCTTGATGATGTGCAGCAACGAGCGTTCGGTGGCCTCGGCCTTGGCCTCGGCGGAATTCAACACGTCATAGGGGCGCGACGCCACTTCGGACGCATACTGTTTCGGGGGACGTATCCCGCAAAAAGGTTTGATTTTCACCATATGAATTAATGTATTAAAGCGAAAAAGGCGGGCGCAGCCTTCGCTCCCGCCTTTCACGCGCCGTTATCCGCTATTTGTTCACCTGGAACCGCGTATTGCCGTTCCTGAAAAAATCGACGATTTGGGTGGCTGCGGCCAGACCCGCGTTGATATTGGCCTCGGCGGTCTCGGCCCCCATCTTTTTGGCGGTGGCAAACACCCGCTTGCCGAATTTCTCGTCCAGCTCGGCCTGGTTCCCGGCAGCGATGTCGGTAATGTATTTCAGGTCTTCGCGTTCGGTCAGCGCACGCACGACACCCTGTTCGTCGATCACCTCCTTGCGGGCGGTGTTGACCAGCGTGGCACCCTTGGGCATCGACATCAGCAGTTCGTAGCCGATCGAGCCGCGGGTTTGCTCCGTAGCCGGGATGTGCAGCGACAGGAAATCGGCCTGCCTGTACAAATCTTCGAGGGAATCCACCTTCTTCACACCGTCGGCTTCGAACACCGCCGCATCCGTGATGAAGGGGTCGTAGGCGATGACGTTCATGCCCAGCGCCTTACCCTTGCGCCCCACGAGTTTGCCCACATTGCCGTAGGCGTGGATGCCGAGGGTCTTGCCCTGTATCTCCGAACCCGTACCGGGCGTAAAGCGGTTGCGCGACATGAAGACCATCATGGCGAGCGCCAGCTCGGCCACGGCGTTGGAGTTCTGCCCCGGGGTATTCATCACCACGATACCGCGCGCCGTGGCGGCCGCGAGATCCACGTTGTCGTAACCCGCACCGGCACGAACCACGATTTTGAGGTTCTTCGCCGCCCCGATGACTTCGGCCGTCACCTTGTCGCTGCGGACAATGAGCGCATCGACATCGGCCACGGCGGCCAGCAATTGGGCCTTGTCGGTATATTTTTCAAGCAGGGCCAGTTCATAGCCCGCGTCCTCGACGATCCTGCGGATGCCGTCGACAGCCTCCTTGGCAAAAGGCTTTTCGGTCGCAACTAATATTTTCATACCTGTACTTTCTATCAGATGAATAAAATCGATGTCCGTGGCCGCCTTTTTCTTCGGAGTGAACGTAAAGAAATGCGCCATGGCCGTCCGTTATTTCGCGTGTTTGGCGGCGAACTCCTGCATGCACTCTACGAGCACCTCGACGCTCTCCTTCGGAAGTGCGTTGTAGCACGATGCGCGGAAGCCGCCCACCAGGCGGTGGCCCTTGATGCCCACGATACCGCGTCCCTTGGTGAATTCCATGAACTCGAGAGCCAGTTCCTCATAGCCGTCGGCCATCACGAAGCAGATGTTCATCAGCGAGCGATCCTGCTTGTCGACCGTACCGCGGAACAGCGGGTTGCGGTCGATCTCGTCGTACAGCAGGGCGGCCTTCTCCTTGTTGCGTCGGTAGATTTCGGGTACGCCGCCGATCGACTTGAGCCAGCGGAGGGTCTCCATGAGCACGTAGATCGGGAATACGGGAGGCGTGTTGAACATCGAGCCGTTCTCGACATGGGTGCGGAACGCAACCATCGTCGGCAGGTCGCGCACGACACGGTCGAGCATGTCTTCGCGGATGATGGCGAACGCCACGCCGGCCGGGGCGAGGTTCTTCTGCGCACCGCCGTAAATCATGGCGTATTTCGTAACATCGACCGGGCGGGAAAGGATGTCCGACGACATGTCGGCGATCAGGGGCACGGGCGAAGCGAGGTCTTCGTGGTACTCGGTGCCGTAGATCGTATTGTTGGAGGTGATATGCACATAGTCCAGGTCGGCGGGGATCGCGAAACCCTTGGGGATGTAGGTGAAATTGCGGTCTTCGGACGAAGCGAGCAGCTCGACCTCGCCGTAACGCTTGGCTTCCTTGATGGCCTTCTTGGCCCAGACACCGGTATTCACATAGCCGGCCTTCCTGCCCAGGAAGTTGGCGGGCACTTCGTAGAAGAACGTGCTGGCACCGCCGCCGATATAGAAGATCTTGTAGTTGTCGGGGATGTCGAGCATCTCACGGAAGAGCGCGTCGGCCTCGGCCATCACGTTCTCGAAATCCTTCGTCCGGTGCGAAATCGAAAGCAGGGAAAGGCCCGAACCGTTGAAATCTACGATAGCTTTTGCTGCGTTCTGGATGACTTCGTCTGCGAGGATCGAGGGTCCCGCGTTGAAATTGTGCTTTTTCATAATATTCGGATGTGAATTTAGTGTTTCGGACTCCAGCCTGTTAGTTTACTAACACAAATATAGGTAAAATATTCCGGAGAATACAACAGTTGTGCAAAACTTGTTCAAAGAAATTTCACTCGGCGTCCCGAACGCTCGGCATTTTGAATTGTTTTTATTACTTTTGCCCAAACTTAACATCCTCCGCAAATGGTAAAATCCATGACGGGCTTCGGCAAGGGCGAAGCCACGCTGCAAAATAAGAAGATCACGGTCGAAATCCGCTCGCTCAACTCCAAACAGCTCGACCTCGGGCTGCGGCTTCCGGCCGTTTACCGCCAGTCGGAATACGAAATCCGCAATATCATCACCCGCACGGTACAGCGCGGCAAGGTCGATGTCTTCGTGACCGTCGAATCGCAGACCGTGGAGACCCCGGCGCGTATTAATAAAGAGGTATTCGCCGCCTATGCCGGGCAACTGCGCGACGCGGCGCGAAACGCCCAACTCAACTATGCGGGGATCGGATGGGACAGCGCCGCCCTGCAGGCCATCATGCGCCTGCCGGAGGTCGTATCGACCGAAGCGGAGAGCATCTCCGACGAGGAACACGCGGCGCTGGTCGCCGCCACCGAAGCCGCCGTGGCGCAGCTCGACGCGTTCCGCCTGCAGGAAGGCGCGATCCTGATCGCCGACCTGCTGAGCCGCGTGGACAAGATCGAAGGCTACAAACAGGAGGTCGTGCCTTTCGAAAAGGCCCGTACGGAGACGGTCAGGGCCCGCCTGCTGGAAAACCTCGAAAAGCTGCAGGTCGACGTCGACCGCAACCGGCTGGAGCAGGAGATGATCTTCTACCTCGAAAAACTCGACATCACCGAGGAGAAGGTGCGCCTGGCCAACCACTGCAGGTATTTCCGCGAGGTGGCCGCCCAAGAGGAGGGCGCAGGCCGCAAACTGGGCTTCATCGCACAGGAGATGGGCCGCGAAATCAACACGATGGGCTCGAAGGCCAACGAATCGAACATCCAGATACTCGTAGTTAAGATGAAGGACGAGCTGGAGAAGATCAAAGAACAGGTACTGAACATATTATAATGGGCAAGGTTATCATATTCTCCGCCCCGAGCGGTTCCGGGAAGACGACCATCGTACGCGAATTGCTGAAGCGTTTCCCGCAGTTCGAATTTTCGGTATCGGCGACCAGTCGCGCACCCCGAGGCTGCGAGCGCCACGGCTGCGACTACCACTTCATGACGCACGAAGAGTTCATGCGTGCCGTCGCGGAAAACCGTTTCGTGGAGTGGGAAGAGGTCTACCAGGGCACTTGCTACGGCACGCTGCGCTCGGAAGTGGAACGCATCTGGGCCAAGGGTAACATCATCGTCTTCGACGTGGACGTCATCGGGGGTATCAACCTCAAACGCATCTTCGGCGACGACGCCTGCTCGATATTCGTCATGCCGCCCTCGATCGGGGAGCTGCGCCGCAGGCTCGTATGCCGCGGCACGGACGCCCCGGAGGTGATAGACCGCCGTGTGGCGAAAGCCGAATTCGAACTGACGAAAGCCCCCGAATTCGACCACATCGTCGTAAACGACTCGCTCGACGAGGCGATCCGCGAAACGACCGCGATCATCGACCAATTCATCGCACGGCAGCCATGAAACGCGTCATGCTCTATTTCGGGTCGTTCAACCCCATCCATAAAGGGCACATCGCCCTGGCGGAATACGCCGTGGAAAAAGGACTGTGCGACGAGCTGGTGCTCGTCGTTTCGCCCCAGAGCCCCTATAAACAGGCCGAAGAGCTGGCCCCCGAGATGGATCGGTTCGAAATGGCCGAGACGGCCTGCGCGGCGTCGCGCTATCCCGACCGGATAAAACCCTCGGTCGTCGAATTCCTGTTGCCCAAGCCGTCGTATACGATCGACACGCTGCGCTACCTGGCCGAGAACCACGGCGCGGATATGGAGTTCTCGATCCTCATGGGCGCCGACCAGATAGAACGGCTCGACGGCTGGAAAGAGTACGACCGCATCCTCGAATACCCGGTATACGTCTATCCCCGCCGCGGCGAAAGGGTGGACAGGTTCCCCGGCCGCATCACGGTGCTGGAAGACGCCCCGCTGCAGGATTTTTCCGCGACCCAAATCCGCGGGCGCATCGGGCGGGGCGAGGATGTCTCGCAGATGCTCGACAAGGGCGTCGCCGAACATATCCGCCGCAAGGGGCTGTGGAACCCGACGGCCCGCAAATCGGCCCTGACGGCACAGATCGCCGCCGATCCGGAAAACACGGCGCTCTATATGGAACGGGGCAAGCTCCACTACCGCCTCAACGAGTGGGGCGCAGCCCTCAACGACTTCAACCGCGTACTGCAAGCAGACGACAGCCACGCCGAGGCGCGGCAGTATGCGCAGATGGTACGGGAAATACTGGAATTCAGATATAAGGACATATACAACCCCTGACAATGACACGCCTGAAGATTGCCCTCATGGCGGGCGGAGATTCGCCCGAACGGGGGATCGCGCTCCAGAGCGCCGCACAGATCGAAGCGGCGCTCGACCATACGAAATACGACATCACGGTCATCGACCTCCACCACCGCGACTGGCACTACACGGCCCCCGACGGACGCGAGTGGCAGGTCGACAAGAACGATTTTTCGCTCACGGTGGAAGGCGAGCGCAAAGCATTCGACTACGCCCTGATCATCATCCACGGCACGCCCGGCGAGGACGGCAAGCTGCAAGGCTACCTCGACATGATGGGCGTCCCTTATTCGTCGTGCTCGATGACCTCGTCGGTCATCACCTTTGACAAGATCACCACCAAGCGCACCGTAGCGGGACGGGGCATCAACCTCGCCCGCGAGATTTTCCTCTGCAAGGGCGAAACGGCCGACCCGGACAGGGTGGTCGCGGAGTTCGGACTGCCGCTCTTCATCAAGCCCAACGCCAGCGGCAGCTCGTTCGGCGTGACGAAAGTCCATACGCGCGACGAGGTGCTGCCCGCCATCGAGGCGGCCTTCGCCCAAAGCGACGAGGTGCTGATCGAAGAGTGCATCGCAGGCCGTGAAATGGGCTGCGGCATGATGGTGGCCGGAGGCAGGGAATACCTGTTCCCGATCACGGAGATCGTATCGAAAAAGGATTTCTTCGACTACCAGGCCAAATACACCGAAGGCTATTCGGACGAGATAACCCCCGCCGACATCGCCCCGGAAATTGCGGAGGAACTGCACCGCATGACCCGCATCGCTTACAGGGCATGCCGCTGCTCGGGTGTCGTACGCGTCGATTTCATCGTCACGCCCGAGGGCAAACCCTACCTGATCGAAATCAACTCCATCCCCGGCATGAGCGCCGGGAGCATCGTCCCCAAGCAGGCACGGGCCATGGGCATGTCGCTGGGAGAGATGTTCGACCTGATTATCGCCGACACCTGCCGCAAATGATCGAAATCGACGACAAAATCGTGAGCGCAGACCTGCTGCGCGAATGTTTCGCCTGCGACATCGCGCAGTGCAAGGGTATCTGCTGCGTCGAGGGGAATGCCGGGGCGCCGCTCGAAGCGGAGGAGGTCGGCATACTTGAACGCGAATATACGGCCTACAAGCCCTATATGACGCCCGAGGGCATCGAGGCCGTCGAGCGGCAGGGCTTCATGGTCATCGACGAAGACGGCGACCTGACTACGCCGCTGGTCGGCGACGCGGAATGCGCCTACACCTACTCGGAGAACGGCATCACGCTCTGCGCCATCGAAAAGGCGTGGCTGGAGGGCAAGACCGCCTTCCGCAAACCGATCTCATGCCACCTCTATCCGATCCGCGTCGTGCGGTTTTCGAACGGCACGGCAGGGCTCAACTACCACCGCTGGTCGGTCTGCGCCCCGGCGCGCGAATGCGGCCGCAGGCTGGGAATCCCGGTCTACAAGGCGTTGCGCGAACCGATCGTGCGCCGTTTCGGCGAGGAATTTTACAAGGCGCTGGAAGCCGCCGAAGAATTTATCCGACAACAATAAAATACACATGAAAAAATACTGCCTCACATGTATGGCCGCCGTTGCGGCACTCTCGGCATCGGCCGCAGCACCGCAGGCCGAACGCAAAACCGATTCGCTGCACATCGCATCCCTCTCGCCCAGGGAGGCTGCGACCATAGACTCCATCGTCGCAATGCGCCTGCGGCTCCAGCCCAAGCAGATCGAGTCGATTTTCGACACCAACGACGTGGTGGCCATCGACACGCTCGATTCGGGCAACGACGCCATACAGGTGGTGCTCTACAGCAACAATACGTGGAAATACGTCCGCAACCGCGAGGTCGCCAAGGACAGCACCATCTTCGAGAAATACTGGGATACGACGACGCTCTTCCCCTACAAGGAGGTGGACATGTCGTCGATGCCCAAATCGGTGGTCATCGACCTGGTGGACTCGGTCACGAGCTACCACTGCCCCTACCAGGGTTCGGTGCACCCGCGCGGCAAATACGGCCCGCGCCGCCGGCGCCAGCATCAGGGCGTCGACCTGCCGCTCAAGGTGGGCGACCCGGTCTACGCCACGTTCTGCGGCCGCGTGCGTATTTCGGAATATAACAAGGGCGGCTACGGCAACCTGGTCATCATCCGCCACGACAACGGGCTGGAGACCTACTACGGGCACCTTTCGGAGCGCATGGTCGAGCCCAACCAGTGGGTCGAGGCCGGGCAGATCATCGGTCTGGGCGGCTCGACGGGGCGCAGCACGGGGCCGCACCTGCATTTCGAGACCCGCTATTACGGGCAGTCGTTCGACCCCGAGCGGCTCATCGACTTCAAGAACGGACTGCTGTGCCGCGAGACCTTCCTGCTGAAAAAATCGTTCTTCAGCATCTACTCGAACGCCGGGCAGGACTTCGACGACGAAATCGCCAACGAAGAGCAGGACAAGAAGGAAGCGGCCGAAAAGGCAGCCATGAAGTACCACCGCATCAAGTCGGGCGACACGCTGGGTGCCATCGCCCGCAAGTACGGTACGACCGTGACAAACATCTGCCGACTGAACGGCATCAAGTCGACCACGACGCTGCGCATCGGACGCTCGCTGCGGGTACGATAAGAAGCATATTATGCATTATGCAAAATGGCAGGAGCCGGAAGCGATGCTTCCGGCTCCTGCCGATATTTTTGCCGGACAATGCCGGACATAAGGCGCGGGGCGCGGAGTTCCCGGGACAGCTCACGCCCCGGCGTATGCCCCTCCCGCGGGAATCTATTTCTTGTCCTGGATGGCGTCGATGGCGTCGATCACAGCTCCCCGGAAACGCTTGCGCTCCAGCTCCGCCACACCGACGATGGTCGTGCCGCCGGGCGAGCAGACGGCATCCTTCATCACGGCGGGATGCTGCCCCGTGGCGAGTTGCAGCTTTCCCGTACCGACGACCATCTGGCTGGCCATGCGGTAGGCATCGGCACGCACGATGCCGTGCTTGACGGCAGCGTCGGCCAGCGCCTCGATGAACATCGCCACGAAGGCCGGGCCGCAACCGCAGATCGTCCCCGCAATGCCGAGCTGGGCGGTATCCACCGTCACCACGAGCCCCACATGCGACAGCAACGCCTGCACCGACTGCCACTCGGCTTCGGACAGCGAATGGCGGCGTTCGCAGACGACGATACCCTCGCAGACCGCCACGGGCGTATTGGGAATCGTGCTGAGGTGATGCGTCCCGGGCGCGAGGATCTCCTCGTAGCGGTCGAACGTCATCCCGGCGGCTACCGAGACGACGACCTTGCCTGCCAGCATCCCTTTGACGGGGGCCAGCACGGCTTCGACCTGGTACGGTTTCACCGCCACGACCACCACGTCGGCGAACCCCGCGACTCCTGCGGCATCGTCGAAAGCGAGGAACCCGTGGGGTTCCGTATTACGGTGCAGCTTCGCCCGGTCGCGGGCGCATGCGCCGATCTGCCCGGGCTGCAAGGCCCCTGATGCGGCAAGTCCCGCGGCCAGGGCCTGCGCCATGTTTCCGAATCCGATAAATCCTACCTTCATATCATCATTGTTTGGAATAATCTCTCTCCCCGAATATCAACGACCCGACGCGCACCATCGTCGAGCCGCACTCGACGGCAATGGGGTAGTCGTGCGACATGCCCATCGACAGGGTGTTGAACCGCGCCCCGAAATTGGGCTGCAACAGGTCGAAACAGCGTTTCAGTTCCCTGAAATCGCGGCGTATCACCTCCCCGTCGTCGGTATTGGTCGCAATGCCCATCACGCCGCGTACGCAGATGTTCGGCATCTGCGCGAACGGCGCCGTGCGGAGATAGTGCATCAGGTCGTCCAGTTCCCAGCCCGATTTGCTCTCCTCGTCGGCGACGCGGATTTCGAGCAGTATCTCGATCGTGCGGCCGCATTTGGCGGCTTCGCGCTGGATAGTCCCGGCCAGCCGCGCGCTGTCGACCGAATGGATCAGCGACACGAACGGGGCGATATACTTCACCTTGTTGGTCTGCAGGTGGCCGATCATGTGCCACTCGATATCCTTGGGCAGCACGTCGTATTTTTCACGCAGCTCCTGCGGACGGCTCTCGCCGAAAATGCGGTGCCCGGCATCGTAGGCCTCGCGGATCGCCCCGGCGGGGTGGGTCTTCGACACGGCGACCAGCGTGACATCCTCGGGCAGCGTGCCGCGCACGAAGGACAATTGGTATGCTATCGACATAATCTGTTCGGTTTTGGTGTGTAAAAATACGCAAAATTCGTACAAGACGAAACAAGCCCGGAAAAATTCCGGGCCTGCATACCGTTTTATCCGTCCGCTATCCCGTCCCGGACGGGTTATCGGGCCAATACGATTTCGGAGCAGGGGACGGCTCCGTCCAAGACCCGCTCCGAGCCGGACTCCATGTCGTAGACCCGGATCCGGTTGCCGCCGTCGCCGGTGTCGCAGAGCATGAATATCTCCTCGGTCTTCCCGCCGTCATGACGAACGGCGATCGAGCGGACGGTGGCCTGCACCGTCGCCAGCGTCCTGTCGAACTCCATCGACACGGGATTATACAGACGCAGTTCGGTCACACCGTCCTTCGACACGGCATAGCCGCCGACGGCGTAATAGATCTCGCCGTCCTGCCCTTTGTCCAGCACTCCGAACGGCACCATCGCGTCGGCCTGTTCGGCATCGCCCGTTTTTACGGCGAATCCCCCGCCGTCGATGAGGCCGGTAAGCACCAGCGGGATACAGGTATCCGGGGCAGTGCGTGCCGCGAGCAGGAGATAACCGCCGTAGACGGTCACGAAAGGATTTTCGCCCAGCATCTCGGGCGCAATGTCCGAAGGCAGCATCCACGACGGGGGCACAGGTGCGACGTTGGTACGGGTCATATTCAGCTCCATCAGCACGAGCCGCCCGTCCTCACAGCGCAGGAACGCTGCGGAATTGCCGAGCGTACCCGCCACGGCGACATTGTCGTAGCCCGAATCCCGGAAATAACGCATCGTGAGGTCGTAGAACGCCGCGGCGCCGATATTGCCGCCGGGCGCCAGGCCATAGATACGGTTCGAGCCGGGCGTGTTCACCACGCACCGCATCCCCTCGGGGACACCCAGGGTTTCGATGCGCGTCAGCCCGCCGTTCGCCATGTCGATGCGGTCGACCGCCGTTTCGCCCGTAAGGCATTGTGCGACGCCGTAGAGCGACGGCTCCTCGGGCGGGCGGCCGTCGGATACGGATATTTTACCCAGCGTCATGGCCTTGCCGCGGCGGAAGAGCTTCACCTCGGTCGTAGAGGCGGGGTAGCCCCCGGGGGCCAGGAACGTGATGTCCGATTCGGTACGTTCCGTCACGACGGCCCAGACACCGTCGGCATATCCTTCCGGGAGAGCCGCCTGCGACAGGGGCCACGCGATCCGCAGCATGATGTCGTCGTCGGCCTCGAAGCCGCGCGCCGCAACGGTCACCTCGTCGCCGGGCACGAAAAGCTGCGATGACGGGGGCATCACCACGTCGGTGACGAACGGCGCACCATCGCCCTCGTCCGTGGTACATGCCAGCAGGAAAAGCCCGAAAAAGGATAAAAACAATAGTTTCTTCATATAACCTACTATATAACAATTACATACCTCCGCACCGGGGGGGGGTATCCGCCGGAATGCAATGCGCTTGCATACGTCGTAAAGATATGACATAAAGCCCTAATATCCAAATAAAATGCGACATATCGTACCCGCTGCGTTTTGCCGTTTAGGATTTGTTTCGTACATTTGGGATCAAAACCGGAAAACCTATGAGAAAACTCCAGTATTGCCTCGCGGCGGCAGCCCTCTTCACCTATGGCGCAGCCGCAGCCTGTACCAATTTCATCGTAACCAAAGGGGCATCAACCGACGGCTCGGCCATGGTCTCCTATGCCGCCGATTCGCACGCGCTCTACGGCGCCCTGTACCACACCCCCGGCGGGAAATTCAGGGCCGGGGCCATGCTGCCCGTCTACGAGTGGGACACGGGACGCTACCTGACGGACATCCCGCAGGCGGGCGAAACCTATTCGACCGTCGGCAACATGAACGAACATTCGCTCATCATCGGCGAAACGACCTACGGAGGCCGCCCGGAGCTGGAGGACTCGACCGGACTGATCGACTACGGGTCGCTGATCTACATCACGCTCCAGCGCGCCAAGACCGCCCGCGAGGCGATCCTCACGATCGCCGAGCTGGCGAACACCTACGGATATGCCTCGAGCGGCGAGTCGTTCTCGATCGTCGACCCCGAAGAGGCGTGGATCATGGAGCTGATCGGCAAGGGCTACAAGGACGACGGCAAGGGCGGCAATGCCCGCAAGGGCATCGTATGGGTGGCCCGCCGCATCCCCGACGGCTATGTCTCGGCGCACGCCAACCAGGCGCGTATCACGACCTTCCCGAAGGACGACCCCGAGAACTGCCTCTATTCGCCCGACGTGGCGGCGTTCGCCCGCGAGATGGGTTACTACGACGGCACGGACGAGGATTTCAGTTTCTGCGAAGCCTATGCCCCGGCCGATTTCGGCGCGCTGCGAGGCTGCGAGGCCCGCGTGTGGGCATTCTTCCGCACGGTGGCCGACGGAATGGACAAATACGTGGACTATGCGATGGGGCACAATGCCGAAAACCGCATGCCCCTGTGGGTGAAACCCCGCACGAAGGTGTCGCCCAAGGTAGTCTTCGACTGCATGCGCGACCACTACGAAGGCACGCCGATGGACATGACCACCGACATAGGCGCCGGGGGCAGCGCATGCCCCTACCGCTGGCGTCCGATGTATTTCGAGGTCGACGGCGTGGAATACTGCAACGAACGTGCGACGGCCACGCAGCAGACCGGCTTCTGGTTCGTGGCGCAGGCACGCCCCGACGTGCCCGACAACATGGGCATCCTCTGGTTCGGCGTGGACGATGCGGCCACGTCGTGCCTGACGCCCATCTACTGCTGCACGCAGGGCGTCCCCGAGTGCCTGAGCGAAGGCAACGGCTCGATGCTCGAATATTCGCCGACGTCGGCGTTCTGGCTCTTCAACCGCGTTTCGAACTTCGCCTACATGCGTTACGACATGATCGCGGGCGACATCCGCAAGGTCGTGGACAAATGGGAAAACGAGGCGCTCCGCCTGGTGCGCGACGTCGATGCCGAGGCGATGACGCTCTCGCCCAAGGCCCGCGGCAAATTCCTCTCGGAGTTCAGCATCGCCACGGCGCAGCAGTTGTTCGACCGCTGGTCGAAGCTCGACAAGTACCTGCTGGTGAAATACATGGACGGCAACGTGAAAAGCGAACATGCGGGCGTGCTGGAATACCTCGACGGCAAGGGCGGCCCGGCGCATTTCGTGGACAACGGCAACGGCAAACAGATCCCCGACAAGATCCAGTTCCCGGGTTACGGCGAGAAGTGGAAACGTGCCGTGGCCAAAGACAACGGAGAAATACTCAAAGTGATAAAATAGAGCTATGAAATACGATATCATCGTCGTGGGAAGCGGCCCGGGCGGCTATGTGGCCGCAATCCGGGCTTCGCAGCTGGGACGGAAGGTCGCACTCGTGGAGCGTGCCGAGGCGGGCGGCGTATGCCTCAACTGGGGCTGCATCCCGACCAAGGCGCTGCTGAAAAGCGCACAGATCTACACCTATTGCAAATCGGCGGAGCATTACGGGCTCACCCTCGCGGGCGAGGTGTGCCCCGACCCGGAAAAGATCGTGGCGCGCTCGCGCGGCGTGGCCGAAACCATGTCCAAGGGCGTGGCCTTCCTGCTGAAGAAAAACAACATAGACCTCATACAGGGCTTCGGGCGCCTGACGGCGGCAGGCAGGCTCGAGGTCGACGGCACGCACTACGAAGCCGACCATATCATCCTCGCCACGGGAGCGCGCCCGCGCGAAATGGCGTTCATGCCCATTGACGGCCGGCACGTGATTTCGTCGCGCCAGGCGCTGACGCTCACCCGGCTGCCCGAAACGATGGTCGTCGTAGGCTCGGGCGCCATCGGCAGCGAGTTCGCGTGGTTCTACGCCGCGCTGGGCGTGAAGGTCACCGTGGTGGAGTACATGCCCCGCATGATGCCGCTCGAGGACGAGGAGGTGTCGAAGGCGATGGAGCGCGCATTCCGCAAACTGCGGGCGGCGGTGATGACCTCGACGACCGTGAAATCGGTCAGGGTCAACGCCGAAGGGCGCTGCGAGGTCGAGACCGAGGGCAAAAAGGGCCCCGAAACCCTGACGGCGGACATCGTGCTCTCGGCCGTGGGGATCAAGTCCAACATTGAGGGGATCGGCCTCGAAGAGCTGGGCATCGCCGTGGAGCGCGACAAAGTGCTCGTCGACCGGTTCTACCGCACCAATGTTCCGGGCGTATACGCCATCGGCGACATCGTGGGCGGCCCGGCGCTGGCGCACGTGGCCTCGGCCGAGGGTATCTGCTGCGTAGAGGCCATCTGCGGGCTGGATCCCGCACCGGTGGATTATTCGGCCATCCCGTCGTGCGTATTCACCTCGCCCGAGGTGGCTTCGGTCGGCATGACCGAGCAGCAGGCGCAGGAGAGGGGCATCGCCTATAAGGTAGGGCGTTTCCCGTTCACGGCATCGGGCAAGGCGACCGCCGCGGGCGACCGCGACGGCTTCGTGAAGCTCCTCTTCGGCGAGGACGACACCCTGCTGGGGGCGCACATGGTCGGACAGAACGTCACCGAGATGATCGCCGAGCCGACGCTGGCACGCATGCTGGGCGCCACGGCACACCGGATCGCCCGCACGATACACGCCCACCCGACGATGAACGAAGGGGTCATGGAGGCGGCCGAGGCGGCATTGGGGGAGGCCATACACCTCTGAGCCCGCCGGGAATAAATCGCACAGGGCGCATAGTCAGGGAGCACCCGGCGACCTCCGCCAGCCCCTTGAAAACAGCAGGCCACGGATCACCAAGCACCATCGGTCGATCTACGGCCGGGAAGTGCAGGCTGCGACCCGTGCCTTTTTGCCATCCCAGTTTATTGTGCCGATAAAACACAATGGCTGAATACGAATTCACAAATCCGTACGTTAGATAAATACTATCACAAACCTGCCGGAGAGTTTATATTGAAAGGTCACTTACGGGTATATATCGACTCGAATCGGCCATGCATTTGCGGTAGTTTCTGTTTCCCCATTCGTTTTCCGGATGGGGAAACACATTTTCTACCCCCCCCCTTCGCCGGCAAAAAACGACCCGCACACCTGTCAGGTGTGCGGGTCTGGAATCGGTCACTTTCGGGTATATAACCAACTCAAATCAGCCAATGCGAACACATCGCCATCATGTTATTCCACTTCGTCCATGGTGATTTCATACCCGGACGGAACGAAAGTCCAGTCCTGCGGACGGTTACCGTTGTCGCAGGTAACGTTGGTCTCGCCCCAGGCACCGTCGGCGATCGCTTTGAACAGCGGCAGCGGATCGGCTTGGCTTCTCGTACGCAGGTTGAAATGCATGATCGAACCGTAACCGGCTTCGGCCAATTCATAGGCTTTATCCCCATAATAAGATACATCGCTACCGATGGAACCAAGATTAATCGACAGCGGAGCGAAGCGATCCTTGGTCACACCGGAAATTCCGATATAGGTATTGTAACCGAAATTGGCATAGGCATGATTGATCTGGGCACCAGCCGCCGCATTGATCTGCGAAGAACCGTAATTGCCCCACTGGAATACGGTGATGAGCTTTCCGGCGGGCATCAGGTTGCGCAGCTTGGTGATGATGCTGCCGAATGAACCGTTGATGAGCGAGGACGAGTAGTTGGAGTATTCGTCGTCGAACCCGATTCCGTCCAAACCGTATTTCTCAACGGCATGGGCCAGGATCTTGGCGAACTGCGTGGTCTGGGTTGCGTTCATGTTGGCGACACCGATGCCCTGCCAGTCGCCCAGCACGGTCAGCACCACCTTGATGCCTTTGGCCTGCAACCCCTGGACATACGTCGCGGCGCCGCCGTTTTCGAGCAGGTTGGTCATCTTGTCGTTCAGGTAGAGCGTAGGCTCGACAACGCCGTTCACCGTCCGCTTGTGGATGTTCGATGCGAAGAACTCCACGATGTCGGCATAGGGCTTGCCATTAGGAAGTTTGTAATCCCCGGCGTTGAGCGGGTTCACGTCGTTGGTCTCGACATAGATCGTGACCGTCGGAGTCTTGTCCCCGTAAGCACGTGTTTTGACGACGGGCTCCTGAGCCTTGTCCATCGTCGGTTCCTCTGCCTGCTGGCAGGAGAACATCATACCGGCGCCCATCACGAGGGCTGCCATCAGTTTAAAAGTCTTTTTCATAATTCAAGTGAAATTAGTAATAAAATAAGGTTGTTTGTCGCTCCGGTTAAAGAGCCGTGAGAGAGTGATTAGGGAAGTTCGATATGTCGCATCGACCGATTTTATTGCCAATCCTTTTTCCATTTGCCGTATCCGCCTATCCATTCGCCTGCTTCATTGGGTAGTGTGCCAAGTCTATAATTATCAAATAGATAAGAATATCCGTTTCTGCTTCCGAGAAGATATCTATTTTCCGAGTCCATAACCGTACAACACTGCGCAAACATCATATCCCAATAGGTTTCGTAATTGTCCTGCAAATTGGTGTGCAAGTCGTCGAAAACGATAATATTGTTGGGTTTGTAATTCGGCACCCAGTCAAGCATATCCGTGTAAAGTATTTGATCTATGGCTGACCCTATCTCCAAGGATGAGGTTGGATAGATCGGGAAATTGATACATCCGTACCGCTCCTTGGGCAGGTTGGCAATCGGCTTCTGCGTATAGTCGGATACATACGCCAGTTCGGGATGCCACGGATCGAGCAACTGCGGGGCTTCGCTCTCGCGGTTGTAGCCCGACCAGGCATAGTCGATATAGTCCCCGACGGCTATGCCGCCCGTCGCCTGTGTATCCCAGAAGGTAGAGGTCGGCTCCTCGTAAACCGTGACTGTCAGCAGTTTCTCTCTGCCGAGCGCCTCGCGCAATGCCTTGATGAGTTTCGGGTAAGAGGCGGTGTTCATGGCCGGCATCCCCTCCTTGCCGTATCCGGCGTTGCGATCCCACAGGTTGATGCCGTCGACACCGAACTCTTCGACCACGGTTTTCACCTGCGCTACGAAATCGACAATCTGTTCGTCGGTCAGGTTGCAGAATCCGAGCCCTTTCCCGCTGCCTTCGATCGAGATGCAGACCTTGCTGCCATGCTCCTGCAGCGGACGGATGTATTTCACGGCATGGTCGAGGACATAGCGCATGTCGTTTCCGAGGTTCAGCAGCGCACGGCCGGTAGCCGCATCGTAATCGAGCATCACGGTGCGCAGGTTGATGATGTTGCCTACGGCATCGTACCAGGCCACGGTCGTTCCGCGGGCCAGTTTCTTCCGCATGATGTAGTCCTGCGCCAACAGCGGCTGAAAATCGTTCGTGTTGATGTAGAACACGAAGAACAGGTCATGGCCGTCGTGCAGCGCATACTCGTCCGTATAGGGCTGGCGAACCGAGACGTTGTAGTAAAGCGTCTTGTTCGCGTCCGGTGCATCCTGCCCGGCGACCGTAAGCGGCAAGACGTATTCTCCGGCAGCGAGCCCCGCCGCCGTGAATTTGACACGTTTCAGTGCCGAGCGCTGCGCCTCGGACGAGAGGTCGAGCACCTTACCGTCGGGGAATTCGTAATTCGCTTCCGGAAGCAGGGTTCGTTCGACCCCATCGGCAGCGTTGTAATCGTCGAGCAGGGTTGCGTCGACCCATGCGTCGAGCGAAAAACCGTCGGAGGCCGGTTTTGTCTGTTGGAAATAGAAATTCCTCATCACGAACCCGCCGCCGCCTTCGGTCAGCAGCACGTCTATCGTCTTTTCCGAAGAATTACCGCTGCGCAGCATCCCGGATACGGTTTCCAACGGTTCCTTATCGGGGAGTTTTCCGCCTTCCCGTTCCACGGTATCGGCTTCGCAGGCCGTAAGGCCCGCGAATACCGCCGTACAAAGAAGCGTCACCATCCCTGTTTGCAAATTAAAAATCGTCTTCATAATCACTCGTTGTTTTCGTTAAGTTTCGGAATCTCGATGCCCTGAGGCCAGATAATATCGTACTTGGCTACGCCGTCGTTGCCGTACATCGAGTAGTCCTTGACCGTATTTCCCGAAGCGTCGTTGCACTTCCAATAGCCAAGAAGCGTCGGGTCGTCCTGCGGATTCTCGATTTCGTACATGTTCTCCCAAATCTGTTCGGGCGTCCGGGCCACCGACCAGACGCGGGCCTCGGCGACCTTGCCGTTCAGAGGACGGTAATCGTCGTAGGAGCGGCCGAGGAAGAACTGATAGGCCTCGCCCAGCTTGTTGTAACCCGTGTCGTCGGTCTCGTACTGGGGCTTTTCGTTTTCCGGGGCCGTATTCCACAGGTCGTAGAGCGCCCGCATGGCCAGGTTGATCTGGTTCTTCTTGCTCTGCGCCGAGATGCCGACCTCGGTCGCTTCGCTCTGAAGTCGGCCATCGACATAGATGCGTGCGGTACGCGCCGCCTGGTCATATGTACAGGCGACATGGTACCAGCGGCCTTTGTCGAGGTTCTTCGTCGCGTCGCGCCCGGGAATCTTCCCGAAGGACGATCCGGCACCCGAACCGTCGAACTGCAACTGCTGACGCTCGAAGTTCGTATCGCCGATGCGCAGCAGCAGATACTGTTCGACACCCATGACGGACGAGATGCTGACGGGGTTGCCCGAAGCATTGCTCGTCATGAAGTCGTCGATATAAATCAACGCCTCATAAGTTACAGCCGTCAGACCGTTCCAGGCCTTGCTGCTTTCGGAATACTTGTCGAGGGTCGGGAATTCGATCCAGTTGTCGGTGAGCTGCGCTGCGACCGTAATGGCCGAAGAGCGTTTGACGACATAATAGGCTACGTCGGAACCGCGAAGCACGTCCATCGAAGCATGGCCGATGCGCACGGGGAGGAGATAGGTTTCGTCGATGGGGAGTGCGCCGGCCTGCTCCTCGCCTTGGCCCATCAGCTCCTTGAGCTTCAGGGTTACGACGTCCGAGGTCGTTTTCCCTGCGGGAATCGTGACACTCCCGGCCGACAGTTCATAATACTTGGCATCGAGCATCGTCCACTCCGTACCGTAGCGGGCATTGTACGTCCCGACGAGCGACGGGTCGACCGTGAGCGTCACCGCCACATCCTGTCCCGCAGGATAGGTCAGCTCCGCCTGCAAGGCGCAGTCGTAGGTCGGTTTATTGTTGCCGAAGGTCGTAAGCTGCACCTCGTTCGTTTCAGCGACGTCGAGATAAACGACGTTCCCAAACTTGTGGTCGTCGGCCTCATAATTATCGCAGGCCGCGAAAAACACGAGCCCCGCGACGGCTGCAATCAGATATTTTCCGTATTTTTTCATGGCGTTCACTATTTAGCGGGATTTAACGTCTGGATCGCCTTGCGGATCGTCTGGTAGTTCATCTCCGCATGGTAATAGTCCTCAGCGATGTTATAAGCTGCAAGACCGCCCAGCGGGCCGAACTCGATGACGCGGCGCGACATCTCCTCGACGGCCGCGAACTCCGTGCGATCCTCATCCAGCAGGGGTGCGCTGATCTCGGCCGCCAGCAGCAGCTTCTCCGGCGCGATACCGGCATACCCCGTGGCATTCATCACCCGGAGCCTCACCTCCTGCACATTTTCGAGTTTCTCCGTATCGAGGGCGACAAAATCGACCCTGGGACGGTCGGCAGCAGCCAGCGACAGCGGGTTGCCCTCGAAGACGAGGAGCTGGCCCTCGGATTTCGCCGCAGCGAATTTCTCGACGATGCGGGCCGTGGCGTCCGTCGCCAGCGGGTCGGTCGTAAACGAGTAGCCGTCCATGCCGTTGGCGGCGACGGCGGCGACAACCCGATCCAGATAGGCATCGAGCGCCTGCATATCGGCGAACTCTTCCGCGCGTGCGGCATAATCGACCTGGTAAAGCACCTTCGTCCCTTTCTCGCGCATGACGTCCATATCTTCGGCGTCGAACTTCGAGAAGTTGTCGGCGTTGGTCAGCGTCACGATGTCCAGCGAATCCGGAAGGCAGCGCATGAAATCCTGCTCGCTCGATGCCTTTTCGGGCGAGTTGTGCAGGCGGGCATAAACAATGAAGTGCTCCGATTGTTTATAGGCCCTCAGCGCTGCGGTGTATTCGGCCCATAGTGCCGGATCCTGCTCCCAGGGCTTCTCGACCTTGCTGTCCACCGTTTCCATCTCCGTCCAGTCGTTGCAGGCCGCAAACGTTGCGACGGCGGCACAAAGGACGAAGAAACGTATCATTCGGTTTGGTTTCATATTCATAGCGATTACTTGTTATACGGTTTGCAATCCCACCATACGCGGGTTCCCATGACATCGCCCGAACGGTCGCCGTTCTGCTGCTCCGCACCGAGTGTCTGGATTGCCGCCTGGAGGTTTGCGTTGTTCTGCTGGTACTCCTCGACGGGATACGGCAGACGGCGGGCACCCTGTTCCACATTCACGGTGCCGCCCGATTTGTCGGTAGGCACGGGCAACAGCTTGGGATACCCCGTGCGGCGGTGTTCCGACCACGCCTCGACGCCCAGCGGGAAGATGGCGATCCACTTCTGCACGATGATGCGTTCGAGGTTGCGTTCTTTCACGGCCTCCGCATCGGTAGATGCCACAGCCGTTTCCCAGGGAACGGTGATCTCGCTCCGGGCCGATGCGCTGTAATTGCCCAGCGGGTCGGTATAAGGCGCGGGCTTCTTCGTGGCGTCGGCCAGGTAGGCGTCGGCCCCCGATGCTCCCCGCTCCTCGAACGAAAGCCGGACAGCCTGTTCATAGAGCGTCTTCGCCGTCTCGGCCGATCCCCAGCGCAATTCGTATTCCGCACGCAGGAAGGTCGCTTCCGCAGCGTTGAACCACAGGTAGGGCGTCGCAGAGGCCACGATCATGTTCGAATATTTCGACATGGCCGTCGATTTCCCCGCCACGTCGATACCGATCCGGATACCCACGTATACGTCGGTATCGTTGGGCAGGAACATCTTTTCCAGACGCGGGTCTTTGTAGCCGTCCATGTAGCTGATGATGTCGGCTCCGACACGGTGGTCGCCCCAGTCGTTGTAGATGAGCGTCGTGCGGTTCTCGGCAGCGTGCATCGCCGCATTGTCGGCATTGACCGTGATGATGCCGCCGGCGATTGCCTCGGCGGCTTTGGCCTGGGCAATGCCAGGCTTCACGTAGGAAAGACGCATCGCCATCCGCAGCTTGAGCGAATTGGCATATTTGAGCCACTGCGCGATATTGCCGTAATAGACGCCGTCGTAGCGGCTCCATGCTTCGGCTGGGAGCGTCGTATTGCGGCCCAGTATCTCGATGGCCTCGTCCAGCTCCTCGAACATCTTCGTATAGACCGCCTCCTGCGAGTCGTACTCCACATAGATCGACTCGTTGCTTTCCAGCTTCGTGTAGGGGATCGGGCCGTAGGAATCGGTCACACGGTGCATGATGGCCACACGCAACAGGCGGGCGAAAGCGATGGCCACTTCGTCTTCCGTGCCGTTGATGATGCCCTTATAGGGGGTATAGGTCTCGGTGATGACGTTGGCGAAAGGCCATTTACGCCAGTCGGCCGAGGGATTATAGGTCTCGAACTTGGTCTGCCATGTATCGACCGTAGCACCGATGTAACCGCCGAACGGCCCGCCCGAAAGCGATTCGTTGAACTGGTACATATGCTCCTGCACCGGAATCACAAGACTTTGCAGCGCCTTGAATTTCGTCCCGGTCTTGTAATTCAGGGCATCCATCTGGTCATCCGTAACCTGATTGGGATTGCGGTTGATCTCTTCGAAATCACCGGTGCAGGCGGCCAATCCGAACAGCGCGACCGACAGCAACACCGGCTGCCATCTCATATTGATCTTTCTCATAGTTTCTGCGCTTTAGAATTGGAATTTGACATTGAAACCGAGGTTGCGCATCGAGGGCATCATGAAGTAGTCGATGCCCTGGTAGTTCAGCCCCGTCGAAGCGACGGCTTCGGGGTCGAACGGCGCTTTGCAGTAGACCATCCACAGGTTACGCCCTACGAACGACACCGTGAGCCCCATTTTGTCGCGGAACCACTTGCGCGGGAAAGTGTAACCCAGCGACAACTCCTGCAAGCGGACATTCGTCGCGGAATAGAGATAATATTGCGGCAGACCGGACTGCGAGCCGATGGCCTGATACCACTTCTGCGCATCGACCATCTCACGGCCGTTGATCAACACACCGCCCGCGTCGCGTGCAGCGGCCGATGCCTCGGAAACACCGTACAGGTCGAGGTTGGCCTGCGTCGCGGAATAGCAGACGCCGCCCAGGCGGGCCGTGAACAGGATGCCGAGGTTGATGCCTTTATAGCTGAAATCGTTGCGCCATGCGAGGTTGTGGTTCGGGAAAACCGATCCGAGATAGATGTCCTCGCCTTCGTCGGTCATCAGCAGGTTGCCGTTCTTGTCCACCTCGACATAACCGTTGTCGTTGAAACGCAGATCGGACGTCGTGTAAAGGTCGCCCAGCGTACCGCCTTCTTTGAGGATGTATTTCGCCTTGCCCAGCCCTTTGATGTCCAACTTGGTCAGATTCAACGCTTCGCCCGTGACGGGATTCACGGCACTGGCCGCCAGTTCGATGATCTCGTTCTTGTTCCACGAATAGGTGAAGTTCGTCGCCCAGCGGAAGTCCCGCCACTGGTTGTCGTACCCGAGCGAGAGTTCGACACCCGTGTTGCGGACATGCCCGGTTTGCAGGTAGATGGTCGTATAGGACGACGAGGGCGGCAGCGACGGGTCGAAGGTCTGGTTTTTCGTATCGGCCCGGTACCACGAAGCCGAAAGGTTGATGTGCTGCCACAGACGGGCATCCAGACCGACCTCATAGGTAATGGTACGCTCCGGCTTCAGGTCGCCGATGGGATAGTGCGTCTTGTCTTTCCACACTTTGTTCGTAGCGTCGTATTCGTAGGTCGGAACCGTCAGGTGACGCGGGAACGGCATACCTACCGAGGCGATCGAACCGCGGATCTTCAGGTAGCTGAACGCCTTGCCCAAATCCCAGGTAGAAGAAGGCACCCACGACAGGCCTGCCGACGGGTAGAAGAACGAAGACTCGGGCGAATTGGCCAGTTGCGAAGCCCAGTCGTTACGCCCCGTCACCGTGAGGTAAAGCATCTGTTTCCAACCTACTTCGACCGAGGCGAAGATGGATTGGGTCTGGTCGTGCCAGCCGGTTTTTTCCGCACGTTTTTTCGTGTCATCGAGGTCGAAGACGTTAAATACGTTCGGAAGGCCGTTTTCCTGGATCGGGCCGCGGTACGACAGTTCGTCGGTCTTGATATTGTTGATCGAGGCGCCGATATTCGCGTTCAGAGACCAATCCTCGCCGAAAGTCTTGTCGATGTTCACCATCAGGTCGGCGTAGGTCTGCGTGTCGTAAGCGCGGGCCTCGGTATAATGGCCGTTCTTGCCGCCGTCGGTGATGGTCGTATTCGACGAGGCATAGAGTTTCTGCGTGTAGAGCGAATTCGAATTGTCGAGGCGTACGCGCCCGGCGACATTCAGCCACGGGAGGATGTCGTAGCTGGCCGAAAACGACAGCATATAACGCTTCTTGTCCGTGTTGCGCAGGTTGCGGTAGTTGATCCAGTAGGGATTCTGCATGCGCAAGTCACCGCCTTCCATGTCCGTACTCCAGAACTGCTCCATGAGTTTCGTCCCTTCGTTGTAACGCTCGAAGCGACGGTAAAGGTCAAAATTCTCGCCCCGCGGAAACAGGTAGGCCGGAACCAGCGGGTTCGAATAAACGCCCTGGTTGGTCATGTTCTGGTCTTTCTGATAGATGTAGCTGGCGCTCGCATCGAGCTTGAGCCGGTCTTTCAGAAAGTACGAAGTGTTGCGGAACGTGAAATTGTAACGGTCGTACTCGTTGTTGGGGATGATTCCGTCCGAATTGACCGAAGCTGCCGAAAAATAGGTCTGGTTCTTGTCCGTACCGCCCGAAACCGTAACGGCGTTGGTATAGACATGCCCCGTCTCGAAATAGTCGTTCGGCGTATAACCGTAGCGGGCCTCCCGACGCAATTTCTCACCCCAGCTGTAAATGCTCGAGCCGCTGCGCTGGCCGTTCAGCCCCGTACCGTAACGGTTCTGGAAATCAGGCAGCACGAAAGGGTTTAAGAATTCCGTATTGCTCGAAAACGTAGCTTTCAACCTTCCGGCCTGGCCTTTCTTCGTCGTAATCATCACGGCTCCGTTCGCGGCTTCCGAACCGTAGAGAGCCGCAGCTGCGGCACCCGTCAGCACCGACATCGACTCGATATCCTCGGGGTTGATGTCGGCGATGGACTCCGTCGCACCGCGCGAATCGAACTCCGTTCCGCCGCCACCGCCGAAGTTATACATCGGAATGCCGTCGATGACGTAGAGTGCGTTCGACGACTGGCTGATGGATTTGTTACCGCGCAAGGTCACCTTCGATGCGCCGCCGACCCCCGATGACGAGGTGTTGATCGTGACGCCCGCCACCTTACCCGTCAGCGAGTTGATGAAGTTTGCATCCTTGACGGTCGTGATGTCCTCGGCCTTGACCTGCTGTACGTTGTAGGCTACGGCCTTCTCCGAACGCTTAATACCAAGAGCAGTGACCACGACCGACTCGATTTCGGAGGCAGTCTCTTCAAGCGTAACATCGAAAGCAGTCCGGCTGCCCACGACGAAAGACACAGGATTATAACCGATAAAACTGATTTCCAGCTGTCTGTCCGCTGCGGGGGGGGGTACCTGAAGCGCAAACGCACCATCGGCGTCGGAGCTGACGCCAACCGTAGTCCCTTGAATGAGGACGCTGGCCCCAACGATCGGATTGCCGTTCGCATCCCTGATTTTTCCGGTCACGGAAACCGGATTCCCCGCATCGTTCTTTTTGGTCAGGATAATGTAGGATTCATCGATCCGGTAAGCGATTTCCGTGCCGGCGAACAGTTGTGCCAACACATCCTGGATCGTTTTTTGGACAGCGTTGATACTGACTTTGTTTTTGGTATCGACGCCTTTGTTGATAAACAAGTAACGAGTTTGATTTTCAATCTCTTTCATGACTTGCGAAATGGGAGCGTTTTCCATTTTGATGGAAACCCGGGCATTCTGTGCGGACGCCGTAAGTACGCTTCCCAGCAAAGAGATTGTCAATACGAACCCAAACAGTCTTCGAAACTTGTTGAAGAATACTGTTTTATTCATATCTTTGCAAAGTTTAGATAATAGGTTAATTAGTATCTCAGAAAGCTCGATTCAATCTATTATCCGGCCTGCGGATCTCTACCTCCGCAGGCTTTTTTTGTTGAACGAGCAGCATAAGTGGCTGACTACGTTTTCATAGGCAATATTCGTTTTTAAGGTTAGACAATCAGGTTTTCACGTCAGTATATCGTCACTACGTTCGTATCCGAATCTTTCCTGTAAGAGAAATCGGCGGTATATTGCAAAATGTGAAGGGCTTTGTCGATGCCGTCGTTCACACGGATTTTACCGCTGACGTTCTTGATGTTCGGAAGAGTCGTAAGGGTGATGTCGATCTTCACGTCGAACGCCCGCTCGAACTTCTCCATCAGTTCGTCGAAAGGCAGGCCCGAAATGCTGATAAGGCCTTCGGTCCAGCACAGTATTTCCGGATCGGTTATCGGTTCGATGAAAAGATGACCGTTCGAGAGATTGGCAATATCATTGGGTTTCAGGATAAGGTCTTTTTGTATAGGGTCGAGCCGGTTTGTAATTTGCACCCGCCCCCGGAGCAATGCGGTCGAAAAGCGTTGGTGCCTTTCATCGGCGATTACATTGAATTTCGTACCCAACACCCGAATATCGGATGCGAAAGTTTCTACGACGAACGGACGATCCTCGTCGTGTTCGACATCGAACACCGCCTCGCCGGAAAGCTTCACTTTGCGGAGATTTTTCTTGAACACGGTAGGGTATTCGATCCTCGCGCCGGAATTGAGCTGAACGCTCGAACCGTCCGGGAGCGTGAACTTCAGGCGTTGGCCGTAAGGAACCTGCAACGTATTGATTTGCCCGGCAAGCATATCATAGGTGCGCTCCTTACTGATATATCCCCCGACGAACAGCCCGATGGCGAGCATGGCGGCGGCCTGTACGGTAATACGGACTACCGACCTCCAGTGCGCGACGATCCAGCTTGCCGGCCGGATCTCCTCGCCGTACAGCTCCATCATGTCGATCTGCATGTGCACCTCATCCGCACAACGCTGGAATTCCTCCGGATTTTCGGCATGCCACCGTGCTACCTGTTCCAGCTCACCTGGGGTCGCTTCGCCGCGCAGGGCTTTGTATATTACCTCTTGATCCATTATCTTGCAATTAAATTATATACCGGCTTCATTGCTTTCTCTTTTTAAACGCATGAGCGAACCGAGTTTACAGCCTTTTTCACAAATAAATATATTTAATAATAATGTAAAATTATTTAATTAGTCAACATCCTGACAACAAGCGGTTTGAGCATCTGCTTTCGCTTCCCGGAGCCTTATTTTTCCCTGAAAAATAGTTTCATTCCTTTTTTGGCAGGCGCTTTCAAAACATCCAAAACGACAAACCGGGGATGAATCCTCGAATTGCATTTTCGGGAATAATTACTATCTTTGGAAACAGTATCGAAAGATTGGGATGGGGAAGCCGACGAAAATATTGACAGCCGAAGAGTTCGACAAGCTGTTCAACGACAAGGAGCGTTTTATCCGAATCGCATACTCCTATATAAATGACATGGAGATGGCAACGGATATTACGACCGACGGCTTCATGTATTTGTGGGAACACCGGGAACACCTTGACTTTGACGTGAATATCAAAGGCTATATTTACAATTACGTCAAGACTCGCTGTATTTCGCACCTGCGCAAGCGCAAATCCATACTCAAAGCCCAAAGCGAACTTTATAAAAAGGAACAATGGCGGATCGAATCGAGCATCAATACATTATCCAACGAAGAACAGATCGGCAAACTGTTCCAATCCGAAATAATCGAGATTTACCGGCGCGAACTGGCCAAGATGCCGTCTCTTACCCGTAATGTATTTTTGGCAAGCCGTCTGGAAGATATGACTTACCATCAAATTGCGGAAAAATTCAACCTGACCGTCCGGCAGGTTACTTCGGAGATTCAGCGGGCGAGCTTTTTACTGCGAACGCCGTTGAAAGACTATCTGGTGGGCATTGTAATTATGTTTATGCTGCTGCATAAATAATTAAGGAGAAAGCCGCAGGTCAGGTATCCCGGAGCGTCACCACGAACCGTGCACCCCCGGTATAGGTCGTGTCGAGCCTGATCGTTCCGCCCAATTTCTCCGCGATCAGCCGGCAGAGGCTCAAGCCCAGTCCAAGCCCCTGCGCAAAAGGATCGACCTTGTAGAAGCGATCGAAAACCCTTTCCGCCAGCCCGGGTTCCACGCCGCAGCCGGTGTCGGTGACCGACAAGGTCAGCGTACCGGGCCCCGTCAGGCCGCATTCGACCGTCACGGATCCCTGTTCGGTGAATTTGACGGCATTCTTCAGCAACTCGCGTACGAGCAGCGACACGTAACTCCGGTGCAACGGGAATACGATCTCCGGGGCCGCGAGTTCCAGCCGGTATTCAACGCCCTCCTTTACGGGCAGGTGTTCCATTTCGGCGCGGATAATCTTACTGATGTCGAGCAGCTTCCGGGGCATTTCGGCACTCGTATTATCCAGCTGCGACACTTCGAGCATATCGTTGATCAGCGAAGTAAAGAGCTGCGTATTGTCGCGGATGATCTGCGCGAATTCCCGGCGTTCCTCCTCCGAAAGATCCTCCCCGGCGATCAGCTCGGCAAAGCCGCTTATGGCATTGAGCGGCGTGCGTATTTCGTGGCTCATCGACCCCATGAAGTCCCGCTTGAGCCGCTCGCTCTCCTGCGCGCGCTGCGACTCGACCGACAGGTTGTGCTGCAGGTGCTTGATGCGCAGCAGGTTCCGCCACAGGTAGACAACGGCGATGATGGCCAGCAGCAGGATCGTCAGGGCGAAGTAGAGCGAGTTCTGCCTTTTCTGAGCCAGCAGCAATGCTTTGTCCCGCTCGGCCTTGTCCAGCCCATACTGCACTTCCAGTTCGCCAACTTTTTCGGCATACCTGTGCGACGAGAGCGAATCGCGCAGGCCGACCACTTCGTTATAAACCCCGCATGCCTCCTTGTAGCGCCCCATGCGTTCGAGGATCTTGGCCTTGTTAGCGGATATCGCCACCAACTGCGACGTGACACCGCCCGGGCGCAACTGCACCGTCAGCGAATCGAGGTAAGCCAGCGCCCTGGGGTAATCGCCCCGGCGGTTGTAATACTCTGCGCTGATCGTATAGAATCCCTGCCTGTTGGTCAGCAGGTTGCCCGCATCCGCCGCCGCGGAGTCCGCGAAACGGCGGTAACGCTCGTAATACGCCTGCAGATTGCGCTCGTCGAGCAGCGGCGAGGTGCACATCGAATAGTAACAGACCAAGTAGGACATCTCCTTGGAAATATAGGGCCTGCGCCGTACGATCTCCGGATCGCGGTAATAATCGTCGAGCATCGCAAGGTAACCGTCGGCCGCATGTACCAGCCCGCTTTGGTCTTCCAAACTGCTGTAAGCCGCGATCAGGCAGGTGATCAGATTGGCATGGAAATTCCGGCGTGCCGTGGGACGCATCCGCCCCAGCAGGGCGAGTTCGTCGTTCCAGAATGGCAGGCCGCGCTCCATCTGCAGGTTTCCTTCGGCCGAGACCAGCCTGAAGGCGGCTATGCCTTTCAGGAAGAGCCGCGACGCCTCTTCGTATACATCGCCCGGGGGCAATGTCCGTACCGAGTCGATGTATTCACGGCACAGCCGCGCGGACTCCTCCGCCCCGGCAACCTGTATCCTGCGTGCCAGCTCCACCATGCGGTAATAAGCCCCGAGCCCCTCCATGCCGCTGCCCCGCATCAGCGGCTCCGCCTGCGCCAGCACCCGGGCGAGCGAATCCCCGGCACCGGGCGAGGAGATGTAGTGCGCAGCGAGCGAACCCAGCGACGCCCCGACGGCAAATCCGTCACCGACGGCGGCCGCCTCGTCGAACAGCTTGCGGCTGTAATACAATTCGTCTTCCGAGGAGTCGTTCAGGTCTTTCAGGTTCAGCAGAATATCGACACGTTTGCGGGCATCCGGCTCCGCCTGGTAAGCAGATTCCAGCGAATCTACGAGATGCGCCGGAGGTGTCGCGGAAGAAGTGACCATCCATCCGACAGCCAACAGCGTCCACAGGGATTTTTTCATATAAGTTGGAATTGGCGATCAAATATAGGCATTTAAATCCAATATCAAAACAAAAAGGGAGATTCGCAATGAAATCTCCCTCAGTTCAAACCCATTCCGCCTTTCACTTGAACCACTCCTGCAGGTGGTCTTTGGCGTAGAAATAATACACCGCAAAACCCAGCCAGCTGGTGAGCAGCACCACGATCGAAGCGATCACCTTTCCCGCGGTCGAAATGTTTTTCTTGAAGATGTCCATCACGCACCATATTGCGCAGAAGACACCGATAAGCCAAATAATAGTCCCAATCATAGTCGATAATATTTATTAAAAATCAGTAAAATACCTTCCGTTCGAAAAGTTCCGGCGGATAGACCACATCGCTCAGGAAAAGCCCCTGCGCAGGGGCGCCGCCGCTCGAGCGCGACAGGTCGCGGCTTTCGACGATCTCGCGGAACTGCTGCGGGCTATAACGCCCGCGCCCCACGTCGACCAGCGTCCCGACCAGCGACCTCACCATGTTGCGCAGGAAACGGTCGGCACGGATCGTAAAGCAGAGCACGCCCTGCCCGTCGACCGTCCATGCCGCGTGCATGACGCGGCAGATATTGGTCTTGTTGTTCGAATTGAGCTTGGCGAACGACGTAAAATCGTCGTAGCGCAGCAGCCAGGCCGCCGCCTCGTTCATCCGCCCGACATCCAGCGGCACGTAATACTGCCACGTCGTGCCCCGCGTAAAAGGGTTCTTGCGCGGCTCGATGTAGTAGCGGTATTCGCGCTCGCGCGCCGCGAAACGCGCGTGCGCGCCGTCGTCCACGGGCGTCATGCTTCCCACGGCAATGTCGCCCGGCAGCAGGAAATTCAGCTTGTAGACCGTATGCGCCGGGTCGGGCACGGGCGACAGGCAATCGAAATGCGCCACATAATAGGAGGCGTTGACACCCGTATCGGTGCGTCCCGCTCCGGTCACCTCGACAGGTTCCCGCAGCAGGGTAGCGAGCGCCCTCTCGAGCGTCTGCTGCACCGACGGCATGTCGGGCTGCCGCTGCCAGCCGCAATAGGCGGCCCCGTTGTACCTGAGTTCCAGAAAATAGCGCATCGCGATCGGAGTGGTTTGCGCAAAAATACAAAAAAATCGGTTAGCGCCGCGGTTTTATCGCCAGTTTTACGGGATGGATCATATTCTCGGGCCGGAGCACCTCGTCCAGTTCGTCGCGGTTGAGGATGCCGTGTTCGAGCACCAGTTCGTAGACGCCGCGCCCGGTTTCCAGCGCCTCCTTGGCGATCTTCGTGGAGTTCTTGTAGCCGATGATCGGGTTGAGCGCCGTCACCACGCCGATGCTGTTGCGGACATATTGCAGGCACCTCTCCTCGTTGGCCGTGATGCCGTCGACGCAGCGGATGCGCAGCGTGTCGAAGCCGTTGATCAGCAGTTCGGCAGACTCGAAACAGCACTGCGCCATCACCGGCTCCATGGCGTTGAGCTCCATCTGCGCCGCCTCGTCGGCCATCGTCACGCACAGCTCGTTACCGATGACCTTGAAGGCGATCTGGTTCATCACCTCGGGGATCACGGGGTTGACCTTGCCGGGCATGATCGACGAACCGGGCTGGCGTGCCGGGAGGTTGAACTCGCCCAGCCCGCAGCGGGGCCCCGACGACAGCAGCCGCAGGTCGTTGCAGATCTTGTTCATCTTCGATGCGATGCGCTTCATCGCGGAGGAGTAACCGACCATGCAGACCGTGTCGGACGTCGCCCCGACGAGGTCTTCGGCCAGCGTCACGTCCCAGCCGGTGATCTCCCGGATGGCCGCCGTACAGCGCTCGGCATAGCCCGGCTCGGCGCAGATGCCCGTGCCGATGGCCGTGGCGCCCATGTTGATCGACAGGAACTCCTGCGCCGCATGGTCGAGGTTGTCGACCTCGCCCCGCAGGACGCTCGCAAAACCGTGGAACGTCTGCCCGAGGGTCATGGGTACGGCGTCCTGCAACTGCGTGCGCCCCATCTTGAGCACGCGGGCGAACTCGTCGCCCTTGCGCCCGAAGGCTGCGATCAGCGCTTCGAGGTGCCGGCGCAGTTCGAGGTGCGTGGCGTAAAGCCCGAGGTGGATGGCCGAAGGGTAGGCGTCGTTGGTCGACTGCGAACAGTTGACGTGGTCGTTGGGCGAGCAGTACTGGTATTCGCCGCGCGCGTGCCCCATGATCTCCAGCGCACGGTTGGCGATGACCTCATTGGCGTTCATGTTGGTCGTGGTGCCCGCGCCGCCCTGGATCATGTCCACGGGGAAGAACTCGTGGAACCTGCCCGCCATGATTTCGCGGCAGGCCTGCGATATGGCTCCGAAAAGTTCGTCGGAGAGAAGCCCCATCGCGTGGTTGGCGATGGCGGCACCCAGTTTGACGATGGCCAGCCCCTCGATGAAACGCGGGTATTCGCACAGGCGGAATTTGCTGATGGCGAAATTCTCCAGTCCGCGCATGGTCTGCACGCCGTACAGTACGTTGTCCGGCACCTCTACGCAACCGAGCAGGTCGCATTCGGTGCGTGTTTTCTTTGATTCGTTTTTCATATCCCTTACAATATAAAAATATTTCGACTTATTTCTATTTCACATTAAAAGCTAAAAGCAGCAGAAAGTTAACAATTATTTCTCAAATAAAGAAGTATTTCGCATTTTCATGCCAAAATCGCCGGCCTCCCAAAAAAACGGCCGGCACGGCCGGGGCCGGAAACAGGGAATACAGAGGAGGAACGAGACGGGACAAGAAGGGACGAGAAGGGGCGGGGAAGGGCGGGGGCGAGGAGGGCGGATGCCAAGAAAGGGAATACCGGGGCAGGGCAGATACAGAAGAGGGTAGTCTGTCATGAGTAGGGTGGATACCGGGCGGATGTCCGGGAAAAGGCCGGGGCGGGAAACGATGCAGGGGCGGGCAGCAGGTAATCCGATGGCCGCGATGGGGCGAGAGAGGAGCGGCGTGCCGAAGGGAACGGACATGGCGGAGGAGGGCAGCGACTCGGCGTGCCGAGGAAACAGGGCATGGCGGAGGAGGACAGCAGGAGAGGAGGAGAGGACGGGGCGGAGGTATGCCGTACGGGCGCCGATTTCCCCGGAAAATAAACCGCACGGCCACAACCGCCAAATAAATTTGGCAGTCGGCGCAGCTTGTATTATCTTTGCCTCACAATAAATTCCCGCCCGGACAGGCAGCCCCGGCAGCGTGCAGGCAAAGTCTGCACCTGCGCCCGGCTCCGCAGCCCCCGTACGGGATTTGCACGACTTTATAATCCGGAAAAATATGAAAGCAGCTATCATAGGTTACGGCAAGATGGGGCGCGAGATCGAGAAGATACTCCTCGAACGCGGCCACAGCGTAGCGCTCGTGATCGACACGGACAATGCGGCCGACCTGAACGCCGCCAACCTCGCACAGGCAGACGTGGCGCTGGAATTCACCATACCCACGACCGCCTACGGCAATATCCGCACCTGCATTGAGAACGCCATCCCCGTGGTGAGCGGCACGACGGGCTGGACGGATCGTCTGCCGGAGCTCCAGGAGCTGTGCCGCGAAAAGGGCGGGGCGCTGTTCTACGCCTCGAACTACTGCCTGGGCGTAAACCTGATGTTCCGCCTCAACCGCTATCTGGCGGAGATGATCGGCCGCGTGGGCGGCTACGGCGTACGCATCGCGGAGATACACCATACCCAGAAGAAGGATGCGCCGAGCGGTACGGCCATCACGCTGGCCGAGGGCGTCATTGCCGGCCTGCCCGCCAAGACGGAATGGGTGAACTATGCCCCGGGGATCGAACACGCCGCGAACCGCATCGGGAGCCCGGCCGAAGCGACGCCCCGCCAGGTGGTGATCGACTCCGTACGCGAGGGCATGGTACCGGGCATACACACCGTGACCTACGAGTCGGAGGACGATATTCTCGAGCTCAAACATACGATTAAGAACCGCCGCACGTTAGCAATGGGGGCCGTAATAGCCGCCGAGTTCCTTTGCGGCAAACAGGGCGTCTACTCGATGGACGACCTGCTGAAATAAGATAAGATTAGGACATGGGAAAGATCAAGGCATTCTTCCGTAACAAATGGGTCGGCTTCACGCTCGCCTCGCTGCTCTACACGCTGTGGTTCGTCGTATGGACGGGCAACCTCTGGCTGCTGCTGGGGCTGGTGGTGATCTTCGACCTCTACATTTCGAAGTTCTTCTACCGCTACGTGTGGTGCCACAACGTACGCCTCTGCCAGCGGAGCAAGACCTACAAGACCGTCTACGAATGGGTCAACGCCATCATCTTCGCCACGGTGGTGGCGTCGCTGGTGCACATCTTCATCTTCCAGATGTACGTCATCCCCACCTCGTCGATGGAAAAGTCGCTGCTGATCGGCGACTACCTCTACGTGAGCAAGGTGACCTACGGCCCGCAGATGCCCAACACGCCGCTGTCGTTCCCGTTCGTACACCACACGATGCCTTTCTCGCAGACGAAAAAATCGTTTTCCGAGGCGGTCAAGTGGCCGTACCACCGGCTCAAGGGATTGCGCAGGATCAAACGCAACGACGTGGTGGTCTTCAATTTCCCGGCGGGCGACACCGTACTGCTCGAAAACCAGGCCGTGACCTACTACGACGTGCTGCGCGGCTACGAAGAGTCGTTCGGCAAGGAGGAGGGACGCAAGCGCCTCGCGGAGAAGTACACCATCGTCAGCCGCCCGGTGGACAAGCGCGAGAACTACATCAAGCGCTGCGTCGCCATCGCGGGCGATTCGCTCGAAGTGCGCGACGGGCAGGTGTGGGTCAACGGATCGCCGCAGGAGCCGTTCCCCGGCATCCAGTACCAGTATGTCGTACAGGTCACTTCGCCCCTGACGCAATATGCCCTCGACAACCTCGGCATCACCGAATACACGGGCAACGGCTCGATGTACTACATGTTCCTCACGGACGAGGCGGCCGAAAAGGTCAGGGCGCTCGGCAACGTGCTCTCCGTGCGCCGTTATATCTACACGCCCAACACGGACGTTTTCCCGCAGTGGGCGGAACCGCGCTGGAGCCAGGACAACTACGGGCCGATCTGGATTCCGCAGAAGGGCGCCACGGTGCAGCTTACGGCCGAAAACCTGCCCCTGTACCGCCGCATCATCGAAACCTACGAAGGGCATGAGCTCGAAGAACGCGACGGGCGCATCTACATCGACGGCGCCGAGGCCGGCAGTTACACGTTCGGCATGGATTACTACTGGATGATGGGCGACAACCGCCACAACTCGGCCGACTCGCGCTTCTGGGGCTTCGTGCCCGAAGACCACATCGTCGGCAAGGCTTCGTTCGTATGGCTGTCGCTCGACGCGAACAAATCGTTCCCGTCGAATATCCGCTGGGAGCGCCTCTTCAAGAAAGTACGCTAAAGGGTGGAAGCAGGGGACAGCTATCTGACGATCGCGGCGCCCGCCGAGGCGGCATCGAGGGAGCGGAGCAGCAAATTCCTCGCCTATGCCTATCCCGTGCAGGACGAGGGACAGATACGCGAAATACTCGACGCCCTGCGCAAGAGATACTACGACGCCACACACCATTGCTATGCGTGGAGGCTCGGGCCCGGGGGTGAGCATTTCCGCGCCAATGACGACGGAGAGCCTTCGGGGACGGCCGGGCGGCCGATCCTCGGACAGTTGCTCGCGAACTCGCTGACGGACTGCCTGGTGGTGGTCGTTCGCTATTTCGGCGGCACGAAACTGGGCGTCCCGGGGCTGATCGCAGCCTACCGGGAGTCGGCGGCCGCGGCGATCGGGGCCGCCCGGATCGTGGAGCGCACCGTCGACCGCACCGTCCGCGTGGATTTCCCCTACATCGTCCTGAACAACATCATGCGCGTCGTGAAGGAGCAGCAGCCGAAAATCGTATCGCAGGAGTTCGACAACCTGTGCACGATGGTCTTCGCCATCCGCGAAAGCCGTGCGGCGGAACTGATTGAAAAACTGAAAAAAGCCGGGGGCTCCGTCCCCGAAGAGCAATAAATGGCACACGAAAAATCCATCTATATCAAAGGTGCGCGGGTGCACAACCTCAAGAATATCGAGGTGGAGATCCCGCACGAAAAGCTGGTCGTCGTCACGGGCCTGTCGGGCTCGGGAAAATCGACGCTGGCCTTCGACACGATCTTCGCCGAAGGGCAGCGCCGCTATGTCGAGAGCCTCTCGGCCTATGCGCGCCAGTTCCTCGGGAAAATCAGCAAGCCCGACGTGGACATCATCACGGGCATCGCGCCGGCGATCGCCATCGAGCAGAAGGTCAACACGCGCAATCCCCGTTCGACGGTAGGTACCACGACCGAAATATACGACTACCTGAAGCTGCTCTACGCCCGCATCGGGCACACTTTTTCGCCCGTGTCGGGGCAGGAGGTGCGCTGTTACAGCGTGGACGACGTGGCGGCCTACATCCAGCAGCAGGGCGAGGGCGGCCGCGTCGTGATCGCGGCGCCGCTCACGCTGGGCAGGGGGCAGGGGATCATCGAGAAGCTCACGCTGCTGCTCTCCGACGGCCTGATGCGCGTCTGGACGAAGGGCGAAACGCGGCTCATCGAGGATATCCTGCCCCAGGTCGACGAAAAGACCCGGGCGGAGGAGATCCTCGTGGTCATAGACCGGGCACGCATCGCCGCGGACGACGATACGCAGACCCGCATGCGGGACTCCGTAGCCCGGGCGTTTTCCTACGGCGAGGGGATCTGCACGGTCATCACCGACAAGGGCGCCACGGAGTTCTCGTCGCGCTTCGAAGCCGACGGCATCCAGTTCGAGCACCCCTCGGAACACCTTTTCAGTTTCAACAACCCGCTGGGGGCATGTCCCCGGTGCGAGGGGTACGGCAAGGTGATCGGCATCGACGAAGACCTGGTGATCCCCGACAAGAGCAAGACCATCTACGAGGACGCCGTGGCCTGCTGGCGCGGCGAGACGATGCGCAAGTGGAAGGAGCAGCTGGTGGAGAACGCCTACAAGTTCGATTTTCCGATCCATACGCCGTTCCATGAACTGACGCAGGAGCAGAAACGCCTGTTGTGGCGCGGCAACGAATATTTCCACGGGCTGGACGACTTTTTCGCCTACATCGACTCGGAACGCCGCAAGATCCAGTTCCGCGTGATGAAAGCCCGCTATACGGGCAAGACCCCCTGCCCCGAATGCGGCGGCAGCCGCCTGCGCAGGGAGGCGCTCTACGTGAAGGTGGGCGGCAAGACCGTCGCCGACCTGGTGGTGATGCCGGTCGACGAACTGATCGCGTTCTTCGCCGGGCTGGAACTGGACGGGCACGACACGAAGACCGCGGCGCGAATCCTCGTGGAAATCCGCAACCGCCTGCAATACCTGGCCGACGTGGGGCTGGGCTACCTGACGCTCGACCGCCTTTCGTCGACCCTATCGGGCGGCGAAAGCCAGCGCATCAACCTCTCGACGTCGCTGGGCAGCAACCTCACGGGGTCGCTCTACATCCTCGACGAGCCTTCGATCGGCCTGCACCCGCGCGACACGAACCGCCTGATCAAGGTCTTGCAGCAATTGCGCGACCTGGGCAACACGGTGATCGTCGTGGAGCACGAGGAGGAGGTGATCCGCGCCGCCGACTACATCGTCGACATCGGCCCCAAGGCGGGCTACAACGGCGGCGAGGTGGTCTTCAGCGGCACGCTGCCCCAACTGCTCAAAAGCAGGAAGAGCCTCACGGCCGACTACCTGACCGGGCGCCGCGCGATAGCACCCCCCGCCACCGAACGCGGCTGGAGCAACTCGATCCTCATCGAAGGGGCGCGTGAGAACAACCTGCGCAACATCGACGTGCGGATTCCGCTGGGCGTCATGACCTGCATCACGGGCGTGAGCGGCAGCGGCAAGTCGTCGCTGGCCAAGGGCATCCTTTACCCGGCGCTGCGGCGCCTGCTCTTCGACACGGGCGTCAAGCCCGGCGACTTCGACGGCATCGGCGGCGACGTGCAGCTGCTCAGGTCGGTCGAGATGATCGACCAGAACCCGATCGGCAAGTCATCGCGGTCGAACCCCGTGACCTATATCAAGGCCTATGACGAGATCCGCAAGCTGTTCGCCGACCAGCCCTACGCCCAGCATACGGGACTGGGGGCGTCGTCCTTCTCGTTCAACATCGCGGGAGGCCGCTGCGAAGAGTGCCAGGGCGAGGGGGTCATCAAGGTCTCGATGCAGTTCATGGCCGACGTCGAACTGGTGTGCGAGGCCTGCGGCGGCAAGCGTTTCCGCGACGAGATACTCGAAGTGAAATACCGCGGCAAGTCGATCTTCGACGTGCTGGAGATGACCGTCGACGACGCCATTGCGTTTTTCGGCGAGGACAGAAAGGACTCGACCTGCAAACGCATCGTCGAACGGCTCAAACCGTTGCAGGACGTGGGGCTGGGTTACATCAAGCTCGGGCAGTCGTCGTCGACCCTTTCGGGCGGCGAGAGCCAGCGCGTGAAGCTGGCATCGTTCCTGACCAAGGACAGCGCCCAGGGCGGCGTGATGTTCATCTTCGACGAGCCGACGACGGGGCTGCATTTCCACGACATCAACAAGCTGCTGGCGGCATTCAACGCCCTGATCGAACGGGGGCATACGATCGTCATCGTGGAGCACAACATGGACGTCATCAAATGCGCCGACTGGGTCGTCGACCTCGGGCCCGAGGCCGGCACGGGCGGCGGCAGGGTCGTATTCGAGGGCACGCCCCGCAACCTGGAACAATGCCCGGCGAGTTACACGGGAAAATACCTCCGCCTGCGTACGAAATTATAACGAACACCGCCCCTGTAAAGGCGGAAATTCCCCGACAAGCAACAACAATGGAATTCTTCACATACCGACTCCCCAACGGCATCAGGGGCATCCACCGCCAGGTGAAAAGCAACGTGGCGCACTGTGCGCTGGTCATCAACGCCGGCAGCCGCGACGAGCATCCCGACCAGTACGGGCTGGCGCATCTGACCGAACATGCGTTTTTCAAAGGCACGCAGCGCCGCCGTGCCTGGCAGGTCAACTGCCGGCTGGAAAACCTCGGCGGCGAGCTCAACGCCTTCACCACCAAGGAGGACACGACCATACACGCCACGACGCTGCGCGGCGACTTCCCCAGGGCGGCCGAACTGATCGCCGACGTAGCCTTCCGCTCGACCTTCCCCGAGCGGGAACTGGAACGCGAAAAGGAGGTGATCGCGGACGAGATAAACACCTACAAGGATTCGCCTGCCGACCTGATCTACGATACGTTCGAGGACATGCTCTTCGCAGGGTCGGAGCTGGGGCACAACATCCTGGGGCGCAAGAATGCGCTCGCACGCTACGACGGGGAGGCGATACGCGCCTTCACGGGCCGCACGCACACCACCGACCAGATGGTATTCTCGTCGATCGGGAACTTCTCGGCCAAAACCGCCGAAGCCGTCGCGGCACGTTATTTCGCCGGGCAGGCGGCTTCGGCACGCGGCTTCGGCAGGGTAGCCCCGGCACCCTGCGCGGCCTTCGAAAAGACGGTCGTGAAGCACACGCACCAGACGCACTGCATCATCGGCAACCGCGCCTACGGCATCGGCGAGGAAAAGCGGCTGCCGCTGGCTCTGCTGATTAACATCCTCGGCGGGCCGTGCGCCAACTCGCTGCTCAACGTCGTGGTGCGCGAGAAGAACGGGCTGTCGTACAACATCGAAGCCAGCTACACGCCGTACAGCGACTCGGGCATCGTGGCGATCTACTTCAGCTCCGAAAACGGCAATACGGCGCAGTGCATCGACCTGATCGAAGGGGAACTGCACAGGCTGCGCACGACGCCGCTCACCGCACGCCAGCTGTCGATGGCGAAAAAACAGTTCATCGCACAGCTGGCCATATCGAGCGAGAGCAACGAAGGATACATGCTGGGGGCCGGAAAAAGTTTCCTGACGCACGACGACGTGGATACCATGGAACAGGTCTACGCCAAAGTGCGCGCACTGACCGCCGCGCAGCTCACCGAGGTCGCCGAAGAGGTTTTCTCCGGCATGTCGCGACTCATCTATAAATAGAGATATGGAAAAGGAGATCGTATTCGTCCTGCTCGACGATTTCGCAGACTGGGAGGCGGCATTCCTCGCCCCGGCGCTGCGGGCGGGCACGATGCCGGGACGCCCGGCATCCTACGGCGTGAAATACATGACCCCCGACGGCCGTCCCGTCCGGTCGATCGGCGGGTTGCGGGTCGCGGCCGACTGCGACGCCTCGGCGCTGCCCGAAGCGTGCGCAGGGCTGATCCTCGTCGGGGGTATGCAGTGGCAGTCGGAGGCAGCGCAACGGATCGTGCCGCTCGTGGGCGGGGCGCTGGCACGCGGGATCGTCGTCGGCGCCATCTGCAATGCCGTGTCGTTCATGGCCGCACACGGCTTCCTGAACGGTGTCCGGCACACGGGCAACACCCTCGGAATGCTGCAAAAGTGGGGCGGGGCGAACTACACGGGCGAGGAGCTCTACGAGGAGCGCCAGGCCGTGCGCGACGGCAACGTCGTAACGGCCAACGGCACCGGACAACTGGAATTCACCCGCGAGTGCCTGCTCGCCCTCTCGGCCGACACCCCCGAGGCCATCGAAGTGTCGTACAAGTTCAACAAGGAGGGATTTTGCGGCAGATAATGGACGCGCTCGAACAATACATCCACGACCACACCTCGCCCGAAGAGGAGTTGCTGCACGAGCTCGACCGTGCGACCAACCTGCGGGTCGTACAGCCCCGCATGTTGTCGGGCCATATACAGGGGCGCCTGCTGGAGATGCTCGTGCGGATGCTCCGGCCGCGGCGCATCCTCGAGATCGGCACCTTCACGGGGTATTCCGCGCTCTCGATGGCCGCAGGGCTCGAAGAGGGCGGGGAACTGCACACCATCGAGGTGGAGGACGAGCTGGAAGAACTGGCGCAATCCTTTTTCGACCGCAGCCCGCACGGCGCGAAGATCCGGCTGCACATCGGTTCGGCACTCGACATCGCCCCGGCGCTGAGCATGGAATTCGACCTGGTATTCATCGACGGGGATAAACGCGAGTATCCGGACTACTACCGGATGCTGATGGGGGACGGCGGCACCGCCCCCCTGGTTCACAGCGGCTCGGTGCTGGTCGCGGACAACATCCTCTGGTCGGGCAAGGTCGTGCAGCCCATAGCCCGCAGCGACCGCCACACGCAGGCCGTGGTGGAGTTCAACCGCATGGTCTCCGAAGACCCGCGGATCGAAAACGTGATCATCCCCCTGCGCGACGGGCTGAACCTGATACGGGTAAAATAAGCCGGGAAATAGAAATTTCGGGCGTAAATGTGTTCAAAGTAGGAATTTTTTTCTTAACTTGACATAACCAAAAACGCCCCACCATGAAAAAACCCTCCCTGTTGTCGCTCATAGCGGCATTTGCGTGCGTCGCTCTGTACGCCCAAACCCCCGATTACCGGTTCGGAAAAGTTTCGGCCGAAGAACTCCGCATGACGAGCTACGACAAAGACCCCGATGCCGCCGCCGTCTACCTCTACGAGGAGAACAGCCTCTTCTACCAGATCGACAGGGAAATCGGCCTCACGAGCGATTACCGAGCCCGTATCAAGATCCTCAAATCCGACGGGACGGATCAGGCCAATGTGAGCATCCCCTACACGGACGAATATTCCGTCAGGGAGAGCGTGTTCGGAATAGATGCCGTTGCCTACAACCTGGTCGACGGCAAGATCGTGAAGACCCCGCTCAAAAAACAGTACATCTTCACCGAGCAGGTCGGCGAGAACCACAAACTCGTCAAATTCTCGATCCCCGAAGTGCGCGAAGGCACCGTCATCGAGTACAAATTCCGCAAGACGTCGAAGAATCCCACCTACATCCCGTCGTTCCGCTTCCAGCACGACATACCCGTAGCTCGCTGCCACATGCAGGCCCTGATCCCCGAATTCTTCAAGTTCAACCTCAACCTCAAAGGCTACATCAAGGTCAATATCGAAGACGGGAGCACGAACGGTTCGGTCGGCAGCGGTTCGGACATGATCTCATTCAACGTCCGCGAAATCAAGGCCGATGCCACGGACATCCCGGCGCTCAAACGCGAGGCGTACGTCTGGTGCCTGAACGATTTTCGGTCGATGCTCGAATTCGAGCTGTCGCAGATCGCCTTCCCGGGCATCCCCATACGCAGTTACACCTCCACATGGGAGAACGTGAACGATATGCTGAAGAAAAGTTCGTTCGACACCCATTGCCGCATCGGCAACCCGTTCAAGGACGAGGTCGCCGCGATAAAGGCCGGGGAAGGCAGCCCCGGGGAGAAAATCCACGCGGTGCTGCGCCTCGTACAGTCCAAAATGAAATGGAACGAAAAGTACCGCCTCTTCTCGCAGGGGCCGCGGGCCGCAGCAGGCAAGGGCACCGGGTCGAGCGCGGACATCAACTTCGTGCTGATGGCCGCCCTGAAGGACGCCGGGTTCCAGGTCACCCCCATCCTGCTCAGCCCCCGCCATATGGGGCGCATCCCCTATACGCATCCTACGATCGACGGCATCAACGCCTTCGTAGTGCGCGTGTTGCTCGACGAAGGGAAATACGCCTACGTCGACGGTACGAACCCCAACTCGGACATCGACCTGCTGCCCACCGAACTGCTCGTCGACCGCGCGCGGGTCTACGGGGTCAACGGCGACAACGGCTGGTGCGACCTCACGGGAATCGCCAAGAACGCCTCGGTCATCAACATGATCCTCAAGCTCGACACCGAAGGCACGGTCAGCGGCGAATTCATCGAACAGCATATCAACCAACCAGCACTCCAGGCCAATACGGCCTATACCGAGGCAAAATCGAAGGAGGAGTACATCGAAAGCCTGGAGAAGGAACACGGCATCCAGATCGAAGAACTGCACCTCGAAGGAACGGGCACGAAAAAACTCGTCCGGAAATACAGGATGTCCAGCCAGCCTTCGGGCACGGACGAATTCCTGTACGTGAACGCGACGATCATCCCCTTCATGTCGACGAACAGGCTCAATGCGCAGTCCCGCACGCTGCCCATCGAGTTCTCGCACCCGATGGTCTATTCGATCCGCTGCTCGCTGGAGCTGCCGGAAGGGTATACGGTCGAAGAAATGCCCCAAAACATCAATATATTCGCCTATGAAAAGGGCGCAAACTGCAAATACATCGCCCAGGCCGTAGGCAAATTCATACAGTTCAACTTCCAGTACTCCATGGAACGGATCATCTACCTGCCGTCGGAATTCGACAACCTCAACTCTTTCTTCGGCATGGTCGCAGACCTGAGCAACAGCCAGTTCGTAATCCGCAAAAACACCCCGCAGTCATGATGCGCAGCATGTTTGCCGCCCTGCTGGGCGTGGCCTGCGCCTGTATGGCACGGGCACAAGTGCCCGGCATCCCGGATTCGCTGCTGAAAAACAGCGACGCCGTGGCCCGGCTCATGTCCGTGGATTTCGTCTACAATACCCCGACCTCGGCCTCGGCCAAGTTTATCGAAGAGACTACCATACTGAACAATACGGCCACCGACAAGGGCTCCTTCACCTGTTATGTCAGCCCGACGAGCAGCCTGAAAAACTTTTCGGGGACGCTCTGCGACGCACAGGGGCGCACGCTGCGCAAGTTCAAGCGCTCAGACCTGAAATACACCGAATTTTCGGGCGGGAGCCTCGCCTCGGACATTGCGACCTACTACCTGGAGGTCTACGCCCCGTCGTACCCCTACACGGTACGTTACGAATATGAAATGGCCTACAAGAACGGGCTCTTCAACTTCCCGACATTCATCCCGGTGGGTTCGAAGGGCACGGCCCTCGAAAAGGGAGTCTACACGGTCTCCGTCCCCGCCGGGATGCAGTTCCGCTACAAAGGCCTCCACATCGGCGCCCCCGCGAAGGAGTCTGCCGACGGCCGCGACGTCTATCGCTGGGTGCTGGAGAACGTACCGGCCATAAAACCGGAACCCGCGTCGCCCCCGATCCTGGATCTCGTGCCGTTGGTATTCGCCGTACCCGAGGAGTTCGAATATGAAAAGACACGGGGCAGCATGCGCGACTGGGCATCGTACGGTGCATGGCAATGCGGACTGTTGGAAGGACGCGCCCGGCTCCCGGAAGCGCTTCGGGCCGAGGTGCACCGCCGCACGGACGGCCTGGCGACCGACCGCGAGAAAGTCCGCGCCCTGTACGATTACTTGGGAGAATCGACCCGTTACGTCAGCATCCAGCTCGGCATCGGCGGCCAGCAGCCGGCAACGGCCGAAGAGGTTTTCAAGACTAAATTCGGCGACTGCAAAGCCCTCTCCAACTACATGCACGCCATGCTCGGAGAGTGCGGCATCGAATCGGATTATGCCATCATCCACACCAGCCGCCGGAGGATGTCGCCCGATTTCGCATCGCCCGACCAGGCCGACCATGCCATCCTGCGCGTACCCTTCGCACGGGATACGCTATGGCTCGAATGTACGAACACCGAGGTACCGTTCGGCTACATACACCGGAAAATCGCCGGGCACGACGCAATCGTCTTCCGCAACGGCACGGGCGAATTGGTCACGCTGCCGCAGTATGCCGACTCGCTGAACAGGATGGTACAGGAGGTCGAAATCACGATCTCGGAGGATGGGTCGGCCGAGGGACACATCACCGAACGGTACGAGGCGGGACAGTATGAACAGTTGATGGAATTCCCGAAAATGGATGAGCGGAAACGCACCGATTACCTGCTCGGCGAGCTGAAAATCCCGATGGTGAAGGTGACCGGGATCACCTGCGACGAACGCAAGGAAGCGCTGCCGTCGATCGAGGTAGGCTACGCGATCGGGTCGCCCAAATATTTCAACATCACGGGTAACCGCTGCTTCGTGCCCCAGACGCCGTTCACGAACCTGCCGCAGTACCGCGACAAGGAGCGGCACCACGACATTTACCTCGGGATGGGCTATTCGGACACCACCACCGTCAGGATCCGGGTACCCGAAAACATGCAGGTCGAAGCCCACCCCAAACCATGCAGCGTCACGGAGCCGTTCGGCAGCTACTCGCTGAAAGTCGAAGTCGAAAAGGGGCTGATAACCATCGAACAGCGCACACGCATACACGCCGGAACCTATCCCCGCGGAATGTTCGGCCAATACCGCGATTTCGTGACGGGACGTGCCAAGGCATTCAACGCCAACATCGTGCTGAAAAAACAGTAGCAAGAAATACGGGTTTGTTTCTGTTTCCCGCTCCGCCGCATATCGGGGAGCGGGATTTTTTCGTACCTTTCGGGAAAAATCAGCAACGATGGAACTGAGCGAATTGCAGCAACGGGTAGACGCATGGATCAGGCAGTACGGCGTGCGCTACTTCAGCGAGTTGACGAATATGGCCGTGCTCACCGAAGAGGTGGGGGAGCTGGCACGCATCATGGCACGTAAATACGGCGACCAGTCGTTCAAGGAAGGGGAGAAATGCAACCTCGCCGACGAAATGGCCGATGTACTATGGGTACTGGTATGCCTTGCGAACCAGACGGGTGTAGACCTCACGGCAGCAGTGGAAGCGAATTTCGCCAAGAAAACCTCACGCGACAAAGAGCGGCACCTGCACAATCCGAAGCTCTGATCCCGAAAAGCCGCCTGCCCCCGCAAACGGCCGAAGGGGTCGCCCCGAAATGTCAGCCACAAAAAATAGGACGATCCGACCCCGGAGAGCAGCACCCGGAGAGCAGCACCCGGAGAGCAGCACCGAACCCTTCGCGGGAAACAGCCGCAACGGGTCGCCCCGAAATGTCAGCCACAAAAAATAGGACGATCCGCCCCCGGAGAGCAGCACCCGGAGAGCAGCACCGAACCCTTCGCGGGAAACAGCCGCAACGGGTCGCCCCGAAATGTCAGCCACAAAAAATAGGACGATCCGACTCCGGAGAATAGCCCCCGGCGAGCCGCACCGAACTCTTCACGGGAAACAGCCGCAACGGGTCGCCCCGAAGTGTCAGCCACAAAAAATAGGACGATTCGATCCCGGAGAATAGCCCCCGGCGAGCAGCACCCGGCGAGCCGCACCGAACCCTTCACGGAAAACCACCGCAACGGGTCGCCCAGAAGTGTCAGCCACAAAAAATAGGACGATTCGACTCCGGAGAATAGCCCCCGGCGAGCCGCACCGAACCCTTTGCGGGAAACCGCCGCAACGGGTCGCCCAGAAGTGTCAGCCACAAAAAATAGGACGATCCGACCCCGGAGAACCAATCCCGGGTGACGGTTCCGGAGAACCGACCTGAAAACTGCCCGCCCCGTCAGGGGCCGATCCGAAACCACAACTGCACCGCACCGCGGCACAAAACACCCCGCACAGGGCCAAGGCCTCCGTACGGGGTGTCCGCTTATGGTAAATCGGTAAACCGGCTGTTGTCAGCCGTGCGCCGGCGGGCGTCGGCCTGGGCGGAGACCAGAAAGCGGTTTGACGGCAGTCTGAGGCGGCGATCCGGTATAACGGAGACCGGGAAGCGGTCTGACGGCGGGCGAGCGTCGGCATCGGGTGGCAAACCTGAGTATCGGAGGCCGGGCAGCCGGCGGGCGTCGGCCTGGGGTGGCGATCCGGAATAACGGAGGACGGAAAGCGGTCTGCCGGCGGTCTGAGGCGGCGATCCGGGGTGCCGGATACCGGACACCGGCCAACTGCCAACGGGCGTCGGCAGGGTGTTCGACTATCGGGAAACGTGGGGTTCGGCTTCGGAAATCTTCAGCGGGACGGCCCGCATGACCACCTGGCGCTGGGCATCGGAAAGCTCTCCGTAAGGCTTCCCGAACTGCCGCTGCGCCAAGTGGGTACGGATATCGTCGAATGCCTGCGCAATGCGGTTCTGAACATCGAGATAACTGTCGAACGGGGTGTCGCTCGCCGTCTGCAACGATACGATCCCCTGGCTCACGGGGTATTCCATCTTCCCGCCGCCCGGTAGGTCGAATTCCGTCACCACCTTCTCGGCCAGCCCGGGGTCGTCGGACACATTGCGTACAAACGCCCCGACGCGCGCCGTGAGCTCACGGGGGTCGATGAGCTCCAATACGTCAGCCGTCCCGACCATCATCTTCCCGTTCCCGTTTAGCAGCACCAGAAAAACATTGCGCTCCTTGACCCGGATCTCAGACCGTACCGTAGAGCTATCTTCCGCCGCGGCATTGCCGGGCACGACCGCCAGCACGTCGGCAACCACATTTACGCCCGGGGAAGAAGCGGAGCGGGGCGGCAGCATGCGCATAACCATGCGCTCATCGGTTCCGTTATACATGACCCGCAGGATATTGGCAGCACGCAAGGCTTGTTTTATGTCGGTCACAACGTCCATCTTCGCCTCTTTCCCTGCTATAATCCAGGCACCGACATCGGCGGGCGAACGGTCGCCGCGCCAAGCCACGAGCTTCGGCTCCAGCTCGGCAACGGATACGGGGCCTCCGTTCAGCAGGATATTGCCGTCGGGCAATACCTGTATCAGGGCGGTATTCAGCGATGTTTCCATAACATTTTCCATCTCGCGGCTCCAGCCGAGGCCGGAATCGCCGGCCAGGAAACGATACCATTTACCGAAGGAAAGCATGGAAGCATTGCTGAAACCGGCATCGAAGCACTCGAAGTTCCGGCCGGCAGGGTTCACGACCAGGCTGTCGCAGCGTATTTCCGTAAGCACATCTTTCAAGGCCGGGTCGGGCGTTTCATCCCGGAAGCGGGCTTGTACGTTACCGGCGAATATCATTGTCCGGACATCCGACGGATAGGCCCTGTCAGAGCGGAGCACCTCCAGTTGCCCCGCGGCACCGAAGGTCACGGTCTTGCCGACGAGGGCAGCAGGGCTGCCGGATGCGTCGGACGTCAGGAGCACCTGCATGTCCGCACGGTCGGACTCGGGAAGTTTGGCGCGTTCGGCCGCGACATAGCCCGCCAGTCGGTCGATGGATACGGGACGCCCGTTGAACGTCACCGTCCCGTCGGCGGAGATATGGATACGGGAGGCAGTGCCCGGCTCGGAAGATCCGGAGGTCTTGGTCGTAAAGCTGCAAAGCATCATCATCCCGGCCACCACGGGGATGGCCGCACCGAAGCGCACGAATGCGAACCGGCGCCTTGTGAATTGTGTCATCATGGCAAATCGTTTTTTTGTGAGTGAATGATTCAACCCGCAGGCTATATCCGGATTATAACCGAAGAGTTGACGGAAAATGATCGTCCTGTATTCCGTGAGGCCGTACCCCGCATCGAGCACGTCGCGGTCGGCCTCCCACTCCTGCACCTCCGAAAGCCAGCGCCCGGCGATCCAGACAAAGGGATTGAACCAGAAGACGCTGCACACCAGTTCGAGCGCGATGCGTTCGGCGGAGTGGCGGTGGCGCACATGGCTCGCCTCGTGGCAGACCACGATCTCGCGGCGGCGGCCTTCGTAACCCTCGCCCAGAAATACCGTCCGCAGAAACGAAAAGGGCGTCCCGACGCGAGGATTCTCCGCCACGGCATATGCGCCGCAATCGGTGATCCGCGAACGGCGGCGCAGACGTCTGATCCCGAGGATGCGCACGGCGAGGATCGCAAGCGACACCGCGACGGTCAGCAGGTACAATGCGGCCACGGCGATGCGTGCCACGCGTCCCCAGTCGGTGGCAGGGGCCGTTGTGCGCACGACGGCGGCCGGCTGACCTGCCTCCGCGACGAAAGGTTCTTCGGCAGGCGGGACGGCCTGTGAGGCAACCAGCGGCAGCGGATCGGCCTCCGTACGGGCGGGGTAGAGGGGGATATCGAGCGCGGGGATCGCCGCCGAAAGCAGCATTGCCGCCACGAGGTAACGGCGACAAGCCGCGAAAGAGACTTTGCGGACGAGCAGCAGCCGGTAGAATGCCAGCAGCATACCGCTGCAAAAGAGCACTTCGAGCAGGTACAGGGCGGGGGATTTCATCACTTGCGGTTTTTGAGCATGTCCAGAATGGCGTCGGTCTCCTCCAGCGAAATGGCCTTGTGTTCGGAGAAGAACGACACCAGCCGGCTGACGGAACCGCCGAAAAAATTATTCAGCACGGTGTCCATATAGCGGCGCGCATAGTCGTCCTTCGAGACGACGGGGTAGTATTCATGGGTCTTGCCATAGGCCTTGTGTGCGACGAAGCCCTTTTTTTCGAGAATGCGGACGATGGTCGAAACGGTATTGTAGGCGGGTTTGGGTTCGTCCATCTCGTCGAGGATGCCGTGTACGACGGCGGCGCCCCTGTTCCACAATACCTGCATGATCTCCAGTTCGGCACGGGTCAGTTCCTGTGGTCGGTTCTTTACTATTCCTGTCATAACTACACTTTTAGTTGATTTACCTGCAACGAAGATAAAACTAATATTTTAGTTATACAACTATTTTTTTAATTATTTTGCCGGAAAATAAAAAAACTGCCCGCAATGCAATGCGGACAGGGTATCGGGCGAAGGGCAGCCCCGGGGCTATTCAGCCAACTCGACGCAGATCGCACCGTATTTACCCGCCAGCCCGTAGATTTGCACGGCCTCGACGGGCAGCATGTAGAAATAGCGCATGGGCACTGCGGCATCCACCGAAAAAGCGCCGGTATGGCAGATTTTCAGCCACGCCCCGATCGTCGAGGGCCGGCCGCAGAAGACCACCAGGGGTATCCGGTCGGGGTATACATCCCCGATGACAACCCCCTGGTCGGTATCGTACCGTGCCATTGTCCCGCGGTCGGTATGGACTTCGAGCGTGCGCAGGAACAGCCCGTCGATAAACTGGAAGACGCTGCCCGGGACACGTACGCCGTCGAGCACATAGACGGCTTTAGGGGACAATCGGCGCCACAGCTCCTCGGGCACCTTGAACATGGACACATCGCCGCCGCTGCGGCGTACTGAATCGTACTCGTCCCGCAAGGTATAGGTCGCAATGTGCTTCGGCACCGTGCGCCATGTTCGCGCGGCTTCGTCATAGACAGCGTTTGACCAGGTATATCCCGCGACATTGCCCAGCAGGTGCGGACGGGCGCCCTTTTTCCGGTCGCGCTCGATAAAAAATTTCAGCAGCCGCACCTTTTCACGCCGGGTAGAGTCGGAAAGTTTCATGCGGCGATCCCGGATCTTGACCTTGCGGACGTTCCACAAGGTCACGGCGTCGTAAGCCACGGCCTCCGAAGTGCGTTTCCGATTGAGTTTATAGGCAAAGGGGCGGCCTGCGGCGGCAAAACCGGCCGTAACGGCGGGGGAGGGCTCATCGGCAAGCTCCTCGCGCTGCGCCTGGTCGAAGCGCAGCTCCGCCTCGTGCTTCTGCGGCTCCTGCGCCGACACGCCATGTACGGCCATCGCAGCGCCCAACAGGGCGACCAGCCGGATAAACAGGTTTTTCATGCTACTGTCTCTTTATACTACTAAAATTTTAGTAAAAATAAAACTAAAAATTTAGAAATACAAATTTTCGGGGCAAATAACGGCCTGAGATTAGTTGGAAACGGCCATGAAAAAGCCCCGGCAAAATTGCCGGGGCCTTATGCAGCAGGGTAGCGCGGCTACTCCAGCTTGAGGTCTTTCTTGATGCCCTCGATCTTGGCGTCGAGCTCGGCCTGCACCCGGTCGAAATCGGCAACCGACGCCAGGGGAGCCTTCACACCGAAATAGAACTTGATCTTAGGCTCCGTGCCCGACGGACGCACCGACACGGCCGTGCCGTCCTCGGTGAACCACTGGAGCACGTTGCTGCGATCCTGCACGATGGGGGTCATGGCGCCGCTCTTCACGTCGGTCGTTTCGAGCGTAAGAAAATCGTTGATCTTCACAACGGGCGATCCCAGGATCGTCTTGGGCGGGTTCGCGCGGAATTCGACCATCATCTTCTGGATCAGTTCGGCACCCTCCTTGCCCTTGCGGACGACCGACACGAGTCCCTCGCGGTAGAAACCGTATTTCACGTAAAGCTCCTGCAGCCACTCGTAGAGCGTCAGACCCATCGTATCCATGGCCCATGCGGCGGCTTCGGCAGCCAGCGAGCAGGCCGACACGGCATCCTTGTCACGCACGTAATCGCCGGCAAGGTAGCCGAACGACTCTTCGCCGCCGCCAATATACTTGGCCTTGCCCTCGTTCTCGCGGATGATCTTGGCGATATACTTGAACCCCGTGAGGCAGTCGTAGCATTTCACCTTGAAATGGTCGGCCACGGCATTGGCCATCTGCGAGGTGACGATGGTCTTCACGACGTACTGGTTCCCGTCCAGCTCGCCGCGCTCGGCCCAGCGGGTCAGCTGGTAGCTCATCAGCAGCACCAACGTCTGGTTACCGTTCAGCAGCACGTACTCGCCCTTCTTGTTGCGCAGCGCGACGCCGATACGGTCGGAGTCGGGGTCGGTAGCCAGAACGAGGTCTGCCCCCTCCCTGGCCGCGAGGTCGATGGCCATCGACATGGTCTTGCGCTCCTCGGGGTTGGGCGACTCGACGGTGGGGAAGTTCCCGTCGATGACGGCCTGCTCCTTTACCATGATGATGTTCGTGAAGCCGAATTTACGCAGCGACGCGGGCACCAGGCGGACGCCTGCGCCGTGCATCGGGGAGTAGACGATCTTCATGTCGCGGTGCTTCTTCACGCTTTCGGGCGAGAGCGACAATTCGTGCACCTTATTTAAATAGATCTCGTCGAATTTCTCGTCGAGGATCGTGATGTTTTCGGGATTCTTACCCGTGAGTATCATGTCCACGTCGGTGATCTTCTCCACTTCGGCGATGATATTCTTGTCGTGCGGCTCGGTGACCTGCGCGCCGTCCGTCCAGTAGGCCTTGTAACCGTTGTACTCCTTGGGGTTGTGCGAGGCGGTCACGACCACACCCGAATGGCATTTCAGCTCGCGGATGGCGAAGCTCAGCTCGGGCGTCGGGCGCAACGAATCGAACAGGAAAACGGTGAATCCGTTCGAGGCGAAAATATCGGCCACATGCTCGGCGAACATGCGTGAATTATTGCGGCTGTCGTGGCCGATCGCAACCCGGATCTGCTCGCCCGCGAAGTTCTTCTTGAGATAGTTCGAAAGCCCCTGTGTAGCAGCCCCCACCGTGTAGACGTTCATGCGGTTGGTACCCACGCCCATGATGCCGCGCAAGCCGCCCGTACCGAATTCGAGGTCTTTGTAGAAACTCTCGGTGAGTTCTTTCATATCATTATCAATCAGGTATTTAACCTGCTTCTTGGTAGCTTCGTCGTAGTGGCCGTCAAGCCATGCCTGCGCTTTTTTCAGCACCAATTGTTCCAGTTCGTTAGCCATAAGTTTATTGGTTTTATTTATAATTTGATTATAGGACTGCCTAAAAAATTGATATGCAAATATACGAAATTTATTTCTATTATTCAATATCAGGGAGTTAAAATTGGATGTCTGGAAACCGTTGTTTTTCTATATATAAAAAAAGTGAAAATACAACACCTTTTCGGAAATCTTTTTGCAAAATTATTCACAACTTTGTCACATCAAAAACAGTGCAACCCTTATCATGTTAAACAACACGCAGACATATAGCGATATGTGGCAGAACTGCCTTGACCGAATCAAGGCACAGACCTCCGAAGAGGAGTTCGTGAAGTGGTTCCAGCCGATCGTACCGCTCGAATTCGACGGCACCAACCTGCGCCTGCGTGTTCCCAACGAGAGCTACGTACACCAGATCGAAAAGAACTACATCCCGTTCCTGCGCCCGATCATCTCGCAGCTCTACGGACAGCAGACCCGGCTGCACTATGCCGTGCCGCGTTCGACACCCCCAGCCGTACCCGTTACCGCCGATGCCGACACCACGGCCATCTCGCGTTTCAACACGCAGACCAACACCGCAAATATAAAGAATCCCTTCGTAATTCCGGGACTCAAGAAGATAATCATAGACCCGCAGCTGAATCCGGGGCTCACGTTCGCGACCTTCATCGAGGGCGAATGCAACCGCCTGGCACGTTCGGCGGGCATGTCCGTCGCCGTAAACCCGGGCAACAACCCCTTCAACCCCCTATATATATATGGGGATTCGGGACTGGGCAAGACGCACATCGTACAGGCCATCGGCCACGAGGTACGCCAGCGCCATCCCGAGTTGCAGGTGCTGTATGTCTCAATGAACAAATTCCAGGCGCAGTTCCAGACCGCGTACAAGAACGGCGAAATCCCCGATTTCATCCATTTCTACCAGATGATCGACGTACTGATCATCGACGACATCCAGGAACTGACCGGGAAGACGGGCACGCAGAATGCGTTCTTCAACATCTTCAACCATCTGCAACTGGCGGGCAAACAGCTGATTCTCACCTCGGACAAGCCGCCCGTGGAGCTGAAAGACATCGAACAGCGCCTGCTGACGCGCTTCAAGTGGGGATTGTCGGCACAGCTCAACACGCCCGACTACGACACGAAGCTCAAGATCATCCGCGTAAAGGCGCAGAAGTTCGGGGCGCAGATTTCGGACGACGTGGTGGCCTACCTGGCGGACAACATCTCGGCCAACGTGCGTGAGATCGAGGGGGCGCTCTCGTCGCTGGTGGCCAACGCCTCGTTCCTCGGGCGCAAGATCACCACGTCGCTGGCCAAGGAGATCCTGAAGGTCTACGTGCAGCTCTACCAGAAGGAGATCACGCTCGACCACATCATCGAAGTGGTGTGCGAATACCTGAACCTCGATTTCGCACGCTTCAACTCCACGGAGCGGACGCGCGAGATCGCCCAGGCACGGCAGATCGCCATGTACCTCGCCAAACAGCACACCAAGGCGCCGCTCACGACCATCGGGGCCGCCATCGGAGGCCGCAACCACGCCACGGTGCTCCACTCGTGCAAGGCCGTATCGAACCTGATCGAAACCGACAAGGCGTTCCGCCGGCAGGTCGAGGAGATCGAAAAGAAAGTACTTGCGCATTAGGGTAAACACACCGTATCGACAAACAGGAGGTCGTGACATTATCCGTCACGACTTTTTTTGTATATTGCAAGGCCGGCGGCAGTCGTCTCGGCCTTTAAAACAGGAATGGAATGGATTATCACGCAAAAATGATCGCCCCGTGCGGCCTCGATTGCAGCGTTTGCATCGGGGCCCTGCGGGAAGAGAGCCCCTGCACCGGATGTTGGGGCCCCGACGACACGAAACCGGAATTCTGTTCTTCGCAGTGTAAGATCGCAACCTGCACGATCCGCAAAACGCTACCCGGCGGTTTCTGCGATGAATGTCCGCAATACCCCTGCACAGAAACGATGGAGCGGGAAAACCGGTATACGAACGATTATCCGCTGAGCGAATCGCCGATGGAGAACCTGGCGTTCATCCGCAAAGAGGGAATGACGGCATTCCTGGATCGCGAACGGACAAAATGGAGCTGTCCGTCGTGCGGCGGCACGTTCTGCGTCCACACGGGACGCTGCGCCGCCTGCGGAGCAGACCATACGCACCGGCAATCCCGGGAGGAACAGCTTTGAAATCATTGAATACGCAATACATGGATCAACCCAAACTTGAGCGCCTGCTGCGGCTGATGAAGCTGCTCACGGCGAACACCACCTACAACGTCGACCAGCTGGCCGAACGGCTCCAGATGTCGCGCCGCACCATCTACCGCTACATAGACACCTTCCGCGAGGCGGGTTTCGTCATCAAAAAGGCGGGCGACTGCATCCGCCTCGACAAGGAATCGCCGCACTTCCGCGACATCTCTCAACTCGTGCATTTCACCGAAGAAGAGGCCGTGATCCTCAAGAGCGCCATCGAAAACATCGACGACACGAACCTGCTGAAACAGAATCTCAAACGCAAGCTCTACTCGGTTTACGACAACAAGACGCTGGTCGACACGGTCGTGCGCGGCAAGAACGCCCCGAACATCCGGACGCTCATCGAGGCCATCGACCGGCAACAGCAGGCCGTACTGCACAGCTACCAGTCGCCGCACGGCGGGGAAGTCCGCGACCGCCGCGTGGAGCCCTTCGCCTTTACGACCAACTACGTACAGGTGTGGTGCTACGATCCGGAGGCCGGGGCATGCAAGCTATTCAAAACCTCGCGCATCGGGTCGGTGGAGCTTACCGGGGAGGCATGGAAGCACGAAGCGGAGCACCGCGAAGGTTTCATCGACGTTTTCCGCATGCACGGCGGCGCACGCCACCGGGTGCAGCTGGAGCTGGGACTGCTGGCTTACAACCTGTTGTGCGAGGAATACCCGCTGGCCGAACGCGACGTCCGGCCAGCGGGCAAGGGGCGCTGGCTGCTCGACACCCAGGTAGCCGGGTTCGCCGGGGTAGGACGCTTCGCCGTCGGGCTGCTGGACGACATCCGCATCGTCGACTCGCCGGAACTGACCGCCTATCTCCGCGATTATATCGCGGCAAACAAGTTGCAATAAGTTTTTTTGTTATATTTGTATTACACACAAAACATCGAACATCATGAAAATAAACACGATCACAACGCTGGGAATGCTCTGTATGGCATTAGCGGCAGGTTCCTGCTGCCGCCAGGCACCCGAAACGACAGGGACGCTGCCGACAGCAGCGGCCGTCGTACTGCAGGATTACGGGGCGGAACCGACCGTCCTGAACATCGAAAGCTACACGCTCGGGAACGAGGACTTCAGAACGGTGCTATGGACGGGCAATAACCTGCAAGTCACGCTGATGACGATTCCCGTAGGCGGGGACGTAGGGTTGGAGCAGCACATGGGCATCGACCAGTTCCTGCGCATCGAGGAGGGTATGGCACAGGTGCTGATGGGCGACAGCCAGGACAAGCTCGACTTCGTACGCGACGTGGAGGACGACTATGCGATCTTCGTCCCGGCCGGGAAGTGGCACAACATCGTCAACAAAGGCGACAAGCCGCTGAAACTCTATTCGATCTACGCCCCGGCGGAGCACCCCCACGGCACGGTGCACAAGACCCAGCAGGAAGCCATGGAGGCCGAACACGCCCACTGACCCCGGGGATTCCGGCAAAAAAACGCATGTTTTTTGGTGAAACATGCGTTTTTTTAATTCTGTGTCACAAGTTGTCACTACAGAGCCGTTCCTTTGTACCGTGAACCTAAAAGAAAACGATTATGGGAACAGCTTACAAAATCAGGTGCAGACACTGCGGAGCGCAGTTCGAGCACCACATGCAACCGGGCTACGGCGTACTGCCGGTGTGCGTGGGATGCGGCGAATATGTCGAAACCGAAACGGCGATCCGCTGCCCGGCGTGCCACAAGAAACTCAACACCACGCAGGAAGAGTTCAACGAACAGATCGAGGTGACCTACATGTGGGATTGAACGGCACGCGGCGTACGCGGCAGAGCAACAAAAAAGTAGGCCCGGAAGGGTGAAAATCCGCGGAAAATTCCTATCTTTACCCAAAATAGGCACTGCCCGGGCCTTGCCCCGGAAACGGGGCACAGCGCAGGGTCTGCACTATTTTTGCGAAAACGAACCTTTTTTTTCGGAAACATATGACACAGTTACAGGCGGGGGATATGGCCCCGGATTTCAAGTCCACGACCCAGGACGGTGCGGCGCTGACGCTGGCCGACCTGAAGGGACAACGCACGATACTCTATTTCTACCCCAAGGACAACACCTCGGGGTGCACGCTCGAAGCCAAGAGCCTGCGCGACGGCAGGGCAGAACTCGCCCGCATGGGATTCCGGATCATCGGCGTAAGCCCCGACAGCGAAAAATCGCATCGGAACTTCTGTGCCAAGCACGACCTGAATTTCACGCTGCTCGCCGACACCGACCACAGCGTCTGCGAAGCTTACGGGGTCTGGGCCGAAAAGTCGATGTACGGCCGCAAATACATGGGCGTACTGCGCACGACGTTCGTCATCGACGCCGAGGGGCGGATCGAAAAGGTCTTCACCAAGGTCGACACCGCAAACCACTACCGGCAAATCCTGGACGCTTACAAATAGGACGGCACCAACCGACGACAGGCATGAAATTCTTTGCGGGCATACTACTTGCGGCAGGCAGCCTCTTGGGCACCTTGCAGCTTCCGGCACAAGGGCGGCCGGCAGCACTCGGGCATGAGCTTGCGCAAAGCCCCGCACGGGAATCCGCGGCGGAGCCGGGGCGGAAACAGCCGGCGCAATTCGCAACAGGCCTCCCGGGCGTGCCCGCGACAGAACTTCCGGCCGAGTTTTCGGCCAAGGCGCATGCCGCCGCAAGTTCGCTGCGGATGCTTCCCCCGGAAGAGTTCGGGCTCCAGTGGCTGCAGGAGGAGGTGAACCCCTACCTGCGCGCACGCCGCAAACTCCACCGCACTATGCAAGAACGGGCTGCGCAACAGGAGGAGTCCCTGATCCGGTCCCGGCAGAAATACCCGCACGACCTGAACAGGCGAACCGGGCTTTGGGGAATAGGCAACACGTCGGTCAACAACTGGAGCCCCTTCCAGGATCGGTTGCTGGACGCCCGGATAATCAGCTTCCCGATGCCGCGCGGCACGAAAGCCGACAAGCGCACCGACCAGATGAAAGCCCTGGACAGGATGCGGCAACAAAGACGATAAAAAATTCAAATAACAAGGAACTACACAAAAATGGCAGAAAAAGTACAGGTAAATGCGGATAAGCTCAAAGTGCTTAACGCAGTGATGGAAAAAATAGAAAAGGACTTCGGCAAGGGCTCGATCATGCGCATGAACTCGCAGGAGGTGAACGACGTACCGGTCATCCCGACGGGTTCGATCACGCTCGACATGGCGTTGGGTGTGGGCGGCTATCCCAAAGGCCGCGTCGTGGAGATCTACGGCCCCGAGTCGTCGGGTAAGACGACCCTGGCGATCCACGCCATCGCCGAGGCGCAGAAAGCAGGGGGCATCGCGGCGTTCATCGACGCCGAGCACGCTTTCGACAGCTTCTACGCACAGAAACTGGGCGTGGACGTCGACAACCTGCTCATATCGCAGCCCGACAACGGCGAGCAGGCGCTCGAAATCGCCGATTCGCTGATCCGGTCGAGCGCGATCGACATCATCGTCATCGACTCGGTGGCGGCGCTGACCCCCAAGGCCGAGATCGAAGGCGAGATGGGCGACTCGAAGATGGGCCTCCAGGCCCGCCTGATGTCGCAGGCGCTGCGCAAGCTGACGTCGAGCATCTCGAAGACCAAGACGGTCTGCATCTTCATCAACCAGCTGCGCGACAAAATCGGTGTCGTCTACGGTAATCCCGAGACCACGACGGGCGGCAATGCTCTGAAATTCTACGCCAGCGTGCGCATCGACATCCGCCGCATGTCGGTCATCAAGGACGGCGAGGAACAGTTGGGAACACGCACCAAGGTGAAGGTCGTGAAGAACAAGGTGGCGCCTCCGTTCAAACGTGCGGAATTCGACATCATGTTCGGCGAGGGTATCTCGAAGATCGGCGAGATCGTCGACCTGGGCGTCGACTACGGCGTGGTCAAGAAAGCCGGCTCGTGGTTCTCGTACGGCGACCGCAAGATCGGCCAGGGACGCGACGCCGTGAAGGAGCTGCTGAAAAACGACGACGGGCTCCGCAACGAAATCGAGGCCAAGGTACGCGAGGCCATGAAGGCACCTAAACAATAAGGTATGGATTATACTGCCGAGGATGAAGTTATAATCAAGGAAAAGTGGGACGACCTGCTCCTCTCGTGCACCAAGATATGTAAGAACGACGAGGACTGGAATTTCATAAAAAGGGCATTTTTCCTGGCCAAGGAGGCACATCAGGGGGTAAGGCGCCGCTCCGGCGAGCCATACCTCCTGCATCCTATTGCAGTAGCCAAGATCGTCATCGAGGAGATCGGACTGGGCGTGAAATCGGTCGTGGCGGCATTGCTGCACGACGTCGTGGAAGACACGGAATACACCGTGGAAGACATGGAACGCATCTTCGGGCCGAAAATCGCCTCGATGGTCGACGGGCTGACCAAGATGTCGGGCGTGTTCAACGCCGAAACCTCGGAACAGGCCGAATATTTCCGCAAGGTGTTGCTGACCCTCTCGGACGACGTGCGGGTCATCCTCATCAAAATCGCCGACCGCCTGCACAACATGCGCACGCTGGGAGCGATGCCGATGAACAAACAGATCAAGATCACGGGCGAAACGATCTACCTCTTCGCACCGCTGGCATACCGGCTGGGGCTTTATTCGATCAAAAGCGAACTGGAAGACCTCTGCATGAAGTACCGGTTCCCGCAGCAATACGCCGAGATCACACAGAAGCTCAATGAAACCGAGGCGTCGCGCCAGGAGTTCATCAGCAAGTTCAACGCCCCGATCATCGCGGGGCTCAACCGCGACAACATCAACTACGAAATCTCGGGGCGGGTAAAGAGCGTCTACTCGATATGGAGCAAGATGCAGCGCAAACAGATCCCCTTCGAGGAGATATACGACCTGTTTGCCATCCGCATCGTGTTCAAGCCGCTGCCGTTCCCCTCGGAAAAGACCCAATGCTGGCAGGTATACTCCACCATCACGGACATCTACACCCCGAAACCCGACCGGCTGCGCGACTGGATCTCGATGCCCAAGGCCAACGGCTACGAGGCGCTGCATTCGACCGTGATGGGGCCCGACGGCGTATGGGTCGAGGTACAGATCCGCACCCAGCGCATGGAGGACATCGCCGAAAGGGGATTCGCCGCGCACTGGAAATACAAGCATGCGACCATCTCGCAGGACGAGGACGAATTCGACAAGTGGCTCAAACAGATCCGCTCGGCGCTGAACAGCCCCACGGAGAACGCGGTAGACTTCCTGGACAACTTCAAGTTATCGCTGTATACCTCGGAAATAGTGGTGTTTACACCCAAGGGAGAGGCCCGGAAAATGCCGTTCGGCGCCACGGCGCTCGATTTCGCATACGACATCCACTCGAAGATCGGAAACAGCGCCATCAGCGCCAAGATCAACCACAAGCTCGAACCGATCACCACGCAGATCAACAGTGGCGACCAGATCGAGATCATCACGGCCGACAATGCGCGTCCCAAGCCCGAATGGCTGGAGATCGTGACTACGGCCAAAGCCAAGCAGTCGATCAAGAGCTTCCTCAAACGCGAGCGGCAGAACAACATCGAGCGGGGTATGCACATGCTCGACGAAAAGATGAAGTCGCTCAATATCAAGCTCAGCGGCCGCGTCCTGCGCAAAATAGTACCCATCTACGAGAGTAACAACAAGGAGGAACTGTACAGCAAGATCGGAGCGGGGATCGTCAACCTCGACAACCTCGAAAAAGTCCTGAAGGTCAACTCCAAAAGCAAAATCCTCAAATTCTGGACGCTGTTCATCAACAAAAAGGAGGAGGAAGACGGCGACGACACGGCCGCCCCGGGCGAAACCGCCCCGGAAAAGGAACCGGCGGCAGAACCCCAGTTCGAAATCGCCGAATGCTGCAAGCCGATCCCCGGAGATAAGGTCGTGGGGTACCGCGACCCGGCGACGGGCAACATCATCGTACACAAAGCCAACTGCGACGAGCTGGACAGGCTCGCAGCGCAATTCGGCAAGAACATCGTCAAGGACGAAATCAAATGGTCGCAGCACAAGGCCATGTCGTACCTGGTCACCATCGAGCTGCGCGGCATCGACCGCATGGGCATCCTGCTCGACCTGGCGAAGGTCGTGAGCGGCGATTTCAGCATCAACATCCGCGAGGTCAGCATCCACAGCCACGACGGCATCTTCGAGGGCAGCATAAGCCTCTATGTGAAGGATGCGGAGGGCCTGCACGACGTGATGGACAAACTGCGCAAGATAAAAGGTATTGAAAGTGTCAAACGAACCCTGAGTTGATATGGAAAACTTCTCGACCGTCCTATGGATCGTAGTGATCGCAGCGGCCATGACATTCAACGTGGTATCGCAGAGCCGCAAACAGGCGAAGAAACAGGCCCGGCAGGCCGGCGACAGGCACGCCGGCAGCGAGGCATGGCCGTCATGGGATCCGGCAGCGGCCCCGCAACCTGCACCTCGGAAAGACGCCCCCGTCCGGCAGGAGGTGCAGCCGGCCGTGGCGTCGGCGGCAACCCCGACGATGGCGCCGTCGGCCGGATTCGAAGACGCGGCCCCGGAGGGCGGTTCCGGGCACGCTGCGCACCTCAGCGGGCGCGGCAACGCGCCAAAAGACCGTCTGACAGCCGCGGAGCATCTCCACGCTGCGTATGACGACGCGCAGGAGGATGTTTCAGCCGAAATAACCGAGGATTTCGACCTGCGCAGGGCCGTCATCTATTCGGAGATACTCAAGCCGAAATTCGACGAATAACGGCCGGAAGGAGGAGTTGCCCATGACACCCGAGGAGACAAAATGGCGGGCGAGCGTTTACGCCCCCGAAAAATTAAGGCGGAAGCTGAAGCTGCAATACTGGCTGCTCGGCGCCTGGAGCCTCCTGGCAGGAGCATGGGTCGTATCGTTATGTACGGGGACGGACACATTCGGCTGGACGGCCGCCGTGGCTCTGTTCGCCGGTTATGCCAACATACTGCTCGGCATCGTCAACCACAGGCGGCTCCTGGCCGGGAAAAAGCCGTTTTAGAATGGTGAACGGTAAACGACAGAAAGAACGCAAAAAAACGGAAATCTAAAAAAACGAAGTTATGTCATCCATCTTTACACGCATCATTGCCGGCGAGATCCCTTCGTATAAGGTCGCCGAAGACGAAAACTATTACGCATTCCTCGACATCAACCCGCTGACCAAAGGGCACACGCTGGTGGTACCCAAAATGGAAGTGGACTACATTTTCGACCTCGACGACAAGACATTGGCCGGCATGATGCTCTTCGCCAAAAAGGTCGCGGCCAAAATCAGACAGGAAATAGCCTGCAAGAGGGTCGCAGTGGTCGTTTTAGGGCTCGAAGTACCGCATGCACACATCCATCTGATCCCCATACAGAGCGAAAACGACGTGGATTTCCACCGCGAAAAGCTCAAATTGACGCCGGAAGAGTTCCGGGAAATTGCAGCAAAACTCTTCGGATAAGGAGCTGTTTACAAAAATATAATTACTTATATTATAAGCGGATAGTGGGTTATTAACACTATCCGCATTCTTTTTATTTAACATAATATTTGCGGAGAGCAGGAGTTTGTCGAAAAAGCACTTGCTGTTACCGGGAATACCGGGGAAAATCGAATTTTTTATTGAAAAAGGGTAGTATATTTACAAATGTAAATATCAAAAGGGAGGGTATTTTCCAATTGTAATTACAAATGTAAATCAACAACAAGCGTAATCCCTGTTGATTTATATTTTTGTAAAAACAGTAGGGGAGTGCAGACAAAGCCTGTCCGCAATGCAAAGTATATGAGTTAAATTATTAAACAACTAAATACATATCCATTAAATACCAATGAATTATACGATTTATATTCAGATTAAGTTAAATACCGTCAGAGTAGATACAGAGCAGTTATGCAAAGTAGTCCCACAGGAAAAAATATGATATATAATACACTAATAACCAATAATATAAATATATTTACATAAACTAAAAATACAGAATAATATATCCGGGCGAATTTAACGATATTATTTCTTTTACAGATGTAAACATTATCAACAATTATTAACATTTTACAAATGTAGATTTCACTTGCTTTACAAAAGAAAAAACTTTATATTTGTAAAAAATTACGCTGATGAGGGAAAAATTGCTCGATTTGATGAAAAACGAAGGATTGAAGCCGAGCCAGCTTGCAGAGCAGCTCGAGATCAATCCCGCCGGAATATCCCACATTCTCGCCGGACGCAACAAACCGGGCTTCGATTTGCTGCAAAAGATTCTCAGGAGGTTTCCCCGGATCAACCCGGATTGGCTGTTGCTCGATTCCGACAAAATGTATCGGGATGAATATCCGGCAGCCTCGTCTGCCCGCCCGGACTCCCGGACAACGGCAGTGCAAACGGCGCCCCTCGGTTCTGGCAACGACCTTTTCGCGCCAGCACAGCCGGGCGGACTTCCGGCGGATGAAAAACAAATGCAGGATAAAGCGGCCGACGGACATGACGGATCTGCGGCGCAGTTCCCGCAGGCGTTGTTCGGCAAAGCGAATGTCAAACGGGTCATCGTGCTCTATGATGACCAGACCTTCGAAAGCTATACGCCATCAGCAAAGCGTTAAAATAATCCATGCGGGCAGATGCCCGGAATATTCGATTCTCAGAAAGATAAAATCGGGAAGATAAAATTCGGACAGACCCGGTTTCCGCTTCGAAGCGGGCGTGTTGGTGCTTACCAGGATTATCCGCGGTATTTACTTATTAAATAGGTGAGAAAGTAATTCCTCTCGAGACAATCGGGCTACCACCCAATAATTTAACATAATAATTATATTAATTCAGTTAAAACCACATAACGGCACAATCGCCGAAATGCGTATCCCCCTGAAACGGCATATAGCATTACGCCACAAACCCTGAGCCGCCTCTATGAAGGTGGAAACGTGCACCGTTAACGGGTTACCGGCTCTGCAACGTAATAGCGATCCCGGCGTTTCAAATATCGCCTGCGCAGGAATCAAGCTACGCTTCGGTCGTGTTCCAAACCCCTTGCAGGATATACGCGCACAAGCACGCCGGAGAAACGGAAGCATAATTTCTATCCGACTATATACCAATACCTTAACTAAATAGAAAAACGGCATACGGCAATCGTATGTCATTTCCGTGTTTTTTTCGTATTTTTGTACTGTAAAAACGAAACGAATGGCTGGAAATGACTGCTGCATAAAACGTTCGGCAATTATCCTCGGGGCTTTCATGCTTTTTTTCGCGCTGTGGTATTTCAATATTGCCGTACGGCCGTTCGAAGACAGCATCGGCAGTTCGCGGACGCTCCATTATACACTGAATTACCTGTTGGCGGGGCTTATTCCGACCGGGGCATTGTTCCTGCTGCACGCACACCGGGACATCGCCTCGTCGATGGGCCTGTCGCACGGGTTCGGCACAGGGCTGCTCTTCGCCGTAACGGCGACGCTGCCGATGATCGCCGGGTATGCCGTCATCGGCGAGTTCGACGGGGAACTCTCTGCCGACGAAGCATTTACATGGATATTCATTGCCGGGATGTTCGAAGAGCTGGTATACAGGGGATTCGTCTTCGGACAGCTCTTCAGGTACGCCCGCTGGGGGTTTCTGCCCGCGGCACTGGCATTCGGATCGTTGCATCTCTACCAAGGGCACGACCCGGCATCGGCACTGACGGCCTTCGGGGTTACGGCACTGGGCAGCATTTTTTTCAGCTGGCTCTATGTCGAATGGAACTACAACCTCTGGAGCGTAATCTGGCTGCACACTCTGATGAACCTGCCCTGGATAGTGTTCCGCGTAAGTACGAGCGGCGCCGTCGGCGACATAGGGGCCAACGCGTTGCGGCTCTGCACCATAATTCTGGCAATCGGCCTGACTGTTGCATACAAGAGGAAACAGGGACTACCCTACCGAATACAGATCAATACATTAATTACCAATAAGATACAAAATGCGTAAAATCTACATCGCCCTACTCATAGCCATCGTGTGCGGCGGCTGCACATCTCGCCGCCAGACGGACGGCGAGCCGCTGTACGTCTCGATCCTGCCGCTCCGGAGCCTCGTACAGGGAATCGTCGGCGACGATTTCGACATCGAGGTACTCGTACCGCCGGGAGCGAGCCCCGAAACCTTCGAGCCGACACCCCGACAGTTCGTCGGCCTGAACAAAGCCCGCATGGTCTTCAATGTCGGGCTTATCGACTTCGAAAACACGCTGTTGGCAAAGGTCGAAGACCAGGAGAAGGTCGTCAACCTCAGCCGCGGCATCGAACTGATCGCCGGTACCTGCTCGCACGGGAGCCACGGCCATACGCATACGCACGGCATCGACCCGCATGTCTGGACATCGCCCCGGGCACTGCAGAAGATGGCGGAAAACGCCTATGAGGCGATCCGGAAAGCCTATCCCGACTCGGTAAAGTACGAAACGAATTACAGGCTGCTGCAACAGGAACTGAAGGTACTGGACGAACGGACGGCGGCACGGATCGCCGCAAGCGACGTGGAATATTTTATCATCTACCACCCCGCCCTCACCTACTACGCCCGGGACTACGGGTTGCGGCAGATTGCCATCGAAGCCGACGGGAAGGAACCGTCGGCAAAACAACTGACGCAGATCATCCGGCAGGCGCGCGAAGACGGCGTGCGGCGCATCCTCTATCAAAGCCAGTTCCCGGCATCGGCCGTGGAGGTCATTGCCCGCGACATCGACGCCCAGTATGTGGAGGTAGACCCGCTGCGTGAGGACGTGATCGCAAACATCGGGGAGATAACCGGCATAATCACACAGAGATGAACCTGGTGACATTACACCACGTCGGCGTAGCGTACGACGGGTACGAGGCGCTGAAAAATGTCGACCTCACGATCGCACAGGATGATTTCCTGGGAATAATAGGCCCCAACGGAGGCGGGAAAACGACCCTCGTGAAAGCGATCCTCGGCACGGTACCCCACACCGGCGAGGTCGTGCTCGCCCCGGAGTTGTTCCGCGGCAAGGAGCGGCTGATCGGATATATGCCCCAGATCAGCAATTTCGACCGGACATTCCCGATCTCGGTGCTGGAGGTGGTATTGTCGGGGCTGCAAGGACACCGGGGCTTCGTTTCCCGGTACACGAAGGAAGACCGGGCAAAAGCCCTCGGGCTGCTCGAAACATCGGGGATCGGGGAGACGGCACGCAGCCCCATCGGCGAGGTTTCGGGCGGGCAGATGCAGCGGGCGCTGCTGTGCAGGGCGGTGATTTCAGACCCGAAGCTGCTGATACTGGACGAGCCTGCGAATTTCGTGGACAACAAATTCGAAAACGAGCTTTACCGGACGCTGCGCGAACTGAACGGCCGGATGGCGATCGTCATGGTATCGCACGACATCGGCACGATCACCAGCGTGGTGAAGGAGATCGTCTGCGTGAACCGCCGTGTGCACCGCCACCATTCGAACGTCATCACCGAGGAGCAGTTGCGCAATTACGACTGCCCTATTCAGATCGTATCCCACGGGCATATCCCGCACACCGTGCTGGAGCACCATCCGGGCGACTGCTGCTGCGATCACGACTGATCCGGGGCGGGACAGCGCTCACACCTGCCTGCGGCTGGGGCGCGATGCCGGCAAGGCCGGCTCCGCCAGCCGCCGCCCAAATGTACCCGCCGCAGACCGGTTACACGGTCTTCGCATTCCCAGGCAGGGTGATGAATTTCGTCAGGAAAGCCCCGAAAAGGTAAAGTCCGGCCAAAATCCACACGACGCCCTCGCCGCCGACCAGCCGGTAGAACACCCCGACGATGGCGGGGCCGACGAAAACCGGAAGCCCCGCACCGAGGTTCAGCACGGAAACGGCTGCCCCCTTATCCTTTTTGACAAGCGAGGGCATCAGGGCCGACAGCGGGACATATCCGGCAAGCAGGGCGCCCCAGAGCACGCCGGCAGCCATCACCACCCAGAAATTGCCCGCCGAAAACTGCGGCGAATAATAGAACAGCAGCGTGGTGATGCCGCAGCCCACGCCGCCGAACCAGATAATGGTGTTGCGCCACCCTACTTTGTCGCCGACAAAGCCGAAAATGAGATTGAAGACGATGTTGGCCGTGAAAATCGTGCCCCAGATCCGGAGCCACTCGGTCGTCGTGAACCCATAATCGGCCATATACATCGGAAGGAAAACGGGAAAAGCGAATTGCGCCGTGGTGTTGATTACACGGACGATGCCGCCCAGGAGCACCTTCGGTTCCTCCTTCATGATGGTGATACCCTTCAGCAACTCCTTCATCTTCTCACGGGTACCGCCCGCAACGGCAAGCCGCTTCTGCGACTTGTTCATCACCAAGGCGAAAAACGCCCCCAGCAAAGCCCAGAATACGGATGTCCACAGCGTATTGATATTGCCGATGCGCTCGATGGCCCAACTGGAATAATAGGCCCCGAGGACGTTCAGCCCTCCCGTAAATACGAACCAGAACCAGCCGACAGCCTTTCCGAGGCCGTCTTTGGGGGCGGCATAGGCGATCCAGACCAGAAAAGAGTAGGCGAACAGCGGATAACCGAACCCGCGCAGGGCATAGGTCACGAGCATCAGCGGGTAATGCAGCCCGGGCAGTGACAAACCGACGAAGCCGCAGGTGCCCAGCAGGTAGAGCACGAGCCCGGCGAACATCGTCCGTTTGACGCCATACGCCTCGGCCAGGACGCCCGAGAACCACGCAGAAATGGCGATGGTCACGCCGTACATGGTGAAAAGCCCGGCGGATTGTTCCAGGGACAATCCCCGGCCGATGAGGTACGGGCTCAGCCACCCCTGTTCGATGCCATCGCCCATCATGAAAATAAGAATTCCCAAATACGCCCAGGCAAGGGGTCTGGGCAAGCCGATCTTGTCAAAAATTGTCCGGTTCATAGTAAGTATGGGTTTACGCTGGTCTGGGGTTTCGTCGATATTCCGGCGTCATCGCCGTTGCGCCCTACCCTTTCCGGTAAGCTCCGGATGAAAATAGCCGCGGCACATTGAGATGACAAAAGAACAACAAACGAAATATTAGTTTTCTTTTTACAACCCAACAAATATACTTATTTTTCATAAAAAAGCAAAAATAGGAAAATAAAACACAACAATAAAAAGCGATTCATAAACCGGGGTGTTTGATTTCAGTTTGGATTGCACCGCGGGTAACGGGGATGAGCGGCTCGGAAAATCGTTCGGGGAGCTTGGAAGACAGGAACCGGGGATGGACGGAAGACGGGAAATCGCAGACGGAAGAAAACAGATGCAGCATGGAACCGGCATGAAAAGGGAACGCGCGAGGAGGCGAGGGAGAATAACGGGAAAAGGATAAGGGTGGGTCAGAAGCGGCACAGGAGAATACAACGGGGAGAATAGCAGGGAAAGTAGCGGAATAAGCGAGAGATGGAGCGAGTAGCGTCAAACGGGAAAGGTTACGGAAGAGGGGGGGGGCAAGACGGAAAAGGGATAAGCGGGAAAAGAAGCTGAGAGAAATACAAACCAACGAAAGAAAAAACCGGAGGATATGAATAAAAAAAAGAAAGTAAGCCGGGGAAAAAGATCGGGAAAATGTTTCGGAAAGAAATAGCAGGATGAGTAACGAGAAAGCGTGGAAGACGAGGAAGCGGGCAAGAGTGCCGGAAGGACAGTCAGGGGAAAACAGACGGGAAGACTGCCCAAAGGACTGCCGGAAAGTTTCTCAGGAGACCGTCAAGAGGATCGCCAAGAAAACAGGCAGGAAAGAGTGCCGGAAGGACTGCCCGGGGAAATAGCCGGGAAAGCTGACGGGAGAACTTCCTATGCCGGATGAAGGCAAAAAAAGCGGTTCCGCCATGCAGAACCGCCCGTATTCGGAACGAACAGGCTTTACTTTTTCGCCTCGTTGATCTTGCTGAGCTTCTCGAAGAGTTTTTCGAACTCACCGACCATCTCGGCACGCAGCGCAGCATAGTGCTTGCGGACAAGCGAAGGGTTATGCGGCTCGGCGGGATTGTTCGCCTTGGTGAAAAGGTCGTTGCGGATAGCCACGGCCTCCTGCATCACCTCGAAAATCTCCGTCTCTTTCGAAGGCTGGAAACAAATTGCCATATCGCAGTCGAAAACCACCTCTTCCAGACGATAGTCGATCTCCTTTTTCAGGTACCTTAAATTTGCCATATTATCGTGTATTTAAAAATTTCCTGGACAAAGGTACGAAAAAGCTTTGGATTACCAAAGGTTTATCGGGCGGGGACGATTATTAAAAACTTTTATTATCATTTGCAGCGGTTCGGAAAAAGGCCAACCGGGACTCCCGAGATCGGATCATCAGAAACCGGAGAAAAACCACTGCGGCTGGCAGCGGAGCCGCATCGGCATAGATTGCACCCGCCGCCGATGCGCACCTACGAAAAAAGGATTCCCTTCTTTAGGGAATCCTTTTTATCGGCGGATACCGGGCTACATCCTTTCGAGTTCCCGATAGGTCTTTTTGCCGGCTTTGGCGGCGGCCTTGGCGGCCTGTGCCTCCTTCCTGGCGATCTTGCGCGCGGCACGTTCCTGTTCGCGGGCGATGCGTCGGGCTTCACGGAGTTCCTTCTTCGAATAGTGGCCGGCATCCTTCAACGCTTCACCTGCATCGCGCCGGGCTTCGCGAAGGTCTTTCCGGTAATCGGTATCCCCGGGCATCTCGACGATGATACCCGTTATCGACTCGTCGACAACCTCGCATCCGCACGGCTCACAGGCCTGCTCGGCAGGCCGGGGTGCGATTTTGGGCTTGGGGATCATCGTGCGCTGCTCGACAATGCTGCCCGCACCGTAATTGATTGTCAGTTCGACGCGGCGAAGCGGCGGCAGGATATGCTTTATCATATACTCCCAGGCCGCAGGTATCTTTTTCAGTGCCAGTTCCTTGGCATCGGACGACTGTTTCCCGTCGAGGATCCCGAGCACGGCCTGTTTGTCGGGTACGGGCGACTGGGCGACCAGCGCACGGCACATCTCCCAATCCTCGGCGACGGAATTCAGCGTGACGTCGTACTTCTTCGAAAAACCATACTTCTTGTCAACGTAACTCTTGAAATCCCGGGCACGGTTCCGAGCGAGGGTCTCGTTGAACGCCCGGGGCCCGTCGGGCGAAGAATAGCCCGTGATTTCGACCGATTTGACATTCATCAGCGTATCGCGCATGAGGTTGTCCACAAAGGCGTTCAGCCCGTCGAGTTCGCGCGAATTGCCGTCGAGCGCCGCGGAAAGGCTGGCCAGGTTGATCTGGTAACGGATCGAATAATCCGTGTCGCCCTGACGCTTCACAAGGAACCTGCGGACGATGTAATCGCCGTCGGTGGCCTCCGACAGCATCACGGTGTCGGCCGCAGGCGCCGGCACCGCGCTCCCGGCCCGGGCCGTCGCTCCGGCAGCGGCACACAACGCAAGGGATAGAGCGAATGTTGTAAAGATTGTTTTCACGCAATAATGGTGTTGGTTAATTCATGCCACCCTATTCGCAAGATTCGTACCACGCTAAATGCCCCGGTGCGGAACAGGATCAGGATTTTTCGTTATATTTGTAAAACCTTATTTACCATAAATCTATCCCGACATGCAAATGGATCTCCTCGACAATCCCAAAATCAAGCAGATAAAACCCCGCTATCTGCTGCTCGCACTCATCCCCGCAGTGCTGTTGTTAATCGCATTCATAAGCTGCACGACGATCGACAGCGGTTCGGTCGGCATCCGCTTCAAGAAATGGTCGTCGGACGCCAGCCAATACGGAGGCGTTCTCGGAACGTGCAAAGGCTGGGTGTGGTACAACCCCATCACGCAAAAGATCTTCGAATACCCGATCTACGTCCAGCGCAAAACCTACGAACCGTTCCGCGTCAACGCCAAGGACGCCTCGGAATTCACGATGGATCCGACGATCGCCTACCGGCTCGACCCGGACAAGGCCACGGCCGTATTCACCAAATACCGCAAGACCCTCGGGGAGATCGAAGACGGTTACATCCGCACCTGCATCTACGAGGCATACCGTACGTGTGCCAACCAGTATACGTCGGACTACCTGATGTCGCACCGCGGGGAATTCGAATCGGAGGTGCGCAAACGCCTGGAGGTGAGCCTCTCGTCGGAAGGATTCCTGGTGGAGGAATTCACGTCGCAGATCACCCCTCCGCAATCGCTCGCCGAAGCCATCAACGCCAAGAACGAGGCCGTACAGAATGCGCTGAAGGCGGAAAACAAGGTCAAGGAGGCCGAGGCGAACGCCAAGATCGAAATCGCCAAGGCACAAGGCGAGGCACAGGCACTGCGCATCAAAGGCGACGGCGAAGCCTATTACAACCGCGTCGTGGCACAATCGCTGAGCCCGCTGCTCGTGCAGCAGGACGCCATCGACAAATGGGATGGCAAACTCCCGACATACAGCGGCGGCGGCGCATTACCGTTCATCAACATCGGGAAATGACCCTGAACTGCCTGCCGGGAAATAATCCCGGAAGCGGTACATGAGGGGAGGGCGTATACCCTCCCCTTTTTATATATAAAGGTATGGATCGCATTCGCATGGGGGGGGGAAAATGCCCTTGCCCAAACAAATACGTCTTTTTAACGAACATTTCAGACCGGAATCATATCCCTCTACGCCAAAATTGCTACTTTTGTCAAACAATGGGAAATTACCGGACATATCTGAAACACACTTCTGCGGAACATTCGCTCCGTAAGGCCGGTCATTTTACCCCCCCCCACGGGACTGGGCACATAGTACACTAACAACCAACGTATTACACCCATATTCAGGGATGCTCTCAAAAGAGCATCCCTTTCTTGCGTTTACCTGTCACTTCCCTTTTAACAATAATCCTACAAAATGAAAAGAAAAAGCTATGAGATGCCCTCCGTCGAGGAGGTGCTCGTGCTCGTCGAACAAGGTTTCGCAGCGAGCCAGGTAGAAAAACCGGATGACGACACCAATGAATACTGATGTGTCCGTTCGGGAAACTTATGTGTATGACTAAAAAAATAAGACGATGAAAATTAACAAATTATCGTATTTATTGCTTGGGGCAGCCCTGTGCGGCTGTACGACGGACACGACAGAAGAGTCGGGAGCGAAGCAAACCGATGCGGACTTCATCGTACGCGCCACCGTCGGGGACGACGGACAGACCAGGGCCGATATGACGGAGGACGGGCTGAGGTTCTCGTTCAGCGCCGAGGATGCCGACCGGATCGGCCTGTACCTGAACTATCCGGCCAACGACTGGACGGATCAGAACCTCTGTTTCGAAGCCGTGAACTCGCAGACAAAAGGCTGGGTGGATTTCAAGCAGGTGTCTTCCTCGACATTTGCCATCCAGGAAGGGCTGAATGTTTACGCCTACTACCCGTACGAAGAAAACGAAGCCCAGGTATCGGGGACAACGGACGGCACGGCCGATTCGCGTGCGGCCGTGTCGAGCAACTGGGCGGGTACGCGCAACCTCGAAGTCCCGGCCGAACAGCAGCAGGTTGCCGGCGACGACTTTTCGAACCTGGCAAAATACTATGCACTGGCGGCTGTGCCCACCACGGTGGTCAACGATACGGACAATACACCCACGGTAAAACTGAGTTTCTCGGGGATATTCGCGCTGCTCCGCATCCGACTGGTGAACGATACGGACAACGACGTAACGATCGGCCGGGTCGATTTCGAGGCAGCCCGGGATCAGCCCCTGACGGGGCTCTATACGGCAGACCTGACGGCGAACCCCCAATTCGGGAATACGGACTACAAGACCACGGCCGTAGCGGGCAGAACGGACAACAAGGTATCGGTGACGCTCGCCGCCCCGGCGACCATCGCGGCCGGAGGAGACACCTATATTTACGCCGTAGTACATCCGCTGCAGATCAGCTACTGCGTGATTACGGCATGGACGACCGACGGCTACAAATTCGTGGAGCGCAAAACCTTCAACGACAATACCACGGTATCGTTGCAGCGCGACATCCGCAGGACGTTCAGATGCACAATGTCGGACAGCAACAAGCTCCCGGTGGACGCCCCGTCCCAGGATGCAGAGGGGTATTACGAGATCGACTCCTACGAGGACATGCTGTGGGTTTCGGAGAATGCCACCGACGCTTCGAAGAAATATAAAATGACGAAGGACATCGACATGACGGGCAAAATCTACACCCCGATCGGATTCGGCACCAATTACACCGAAGGCGCCAAGGCACAGGAGTTCGCAGGCGAATTCGACGGCGGAGGCCATACGATCAGCAACGTCACGGTCAATCCGTCGTACCACACCTGCGTGGGAATTTTCGGGGCTACGAAATCGGGCGCCGTGATCAAAAACCTGAAGGTCGCCAACCTCACCTACGAGAGCGACCTGCCGTCGGAGAAGGCAGGCCAGCGGAAATGGATCGGCGGACTGATCGGGTATGCCCTTCCCGGAACGACGGTTTCGGACGTGGCACTCACGAACATCAGTCTGACAGCAAACGGGAGCAAAGAAAGTGCCTCCACCTCCTACCGCATTGGCGGCGTGATAGGCCTGATGGAACTGGGATCGGCGGAGGTTTCACTCTACAAGAACATCACGGCCGACGGCGTGACGCTGACGGGCGGCTACGCACTGGGCGGTTTCGCGGGGACGATGCAGCAAAACGCCCGTATCGAGGAGTGCTCGGTGAAGAACGTCACCATCCGGCATAAGAACCAGATACTGTACGGGGAGACGAGCTATCCGGCTACCGGAGGGTATGTTTATGCCTCTTCGTATTTCGCGGGCGACGTGAACCAGGGAACGATCGACATCACCTGCTCCGGGGAGCTGGTCAGCGGAACAAATTCGCGCGAAGACCTCGACGGGCTCGGGTCGATGTACGAGTCGACGTGGGACATACAGCCCTATGTCGGCGAATTGTGCATCAGTACGCTGACCCTGAACGGCGAGGCGCTGAGCCGCAAGGTGGAGGTCGCAACACCGGAGGAACTGGCCGCAACGCTGGCATCGCGCGGCGGCGAGATCGCTGTGACCGCCGACCTCGACCTGACGGCCGCGCAAGCAGTGCAGGTCAACTACCCCACCGTGCTTACGCTCGGCCAAGGGACGAAGATAACGGTCTCATCCAACAAGCTGGACAACTACTCGGATCTCACGGTTTCGGGCCCCGGCACCATCACCGGCCAATACGGCCTGATCCGGAATTACGCAGGGGCCAACCTGACCATCGACGGGGGCGCGACGCTCGAAACGACCAATAACCAGCAGGGGTCGGGCATCCTGAACAACGGCGGCAAGGTCGTACTCGGGGACTGCACCGTCCATGCGGCTTTTTACGCCGTTGCCAACCAGGGCGGCGGCTCGCTGATTGTCAATAACGGGAAGTTCTCCTCGACGGCACACAACGGCAACGGCCAGTGGGCATATTGCATCCGCACGTTGGGCGAAGGGACGGAAACCGTCATCAACTACGCCGAGGTATCGGGCGTACAAGGAGCCGTGACGGTCGACTCGGGCGGCAAGGTGACGATCAACGACGGTATTTTCTCGACCTACGACCTGTCAGGCACGGGCAACAATTTCCACGGGCTGGCCGTACTGGCCGACGGACATGCGGTCGTGAACGGCGGTAAATTTTACAGCGAAGGGCACGACTACTGCGTACGCCTGGGCGACGACGGTGCGGCAGCGGCTTCCGACCCGAGCACGGTCGAGCTGAAAGGCGGCTATTTCGGCGACATGGGGCTCGACAAGATCAACGGCGGCACGACGATCACCCCGGCAGCAGGTTACAAATTCGAACAACTGGCTGAACCGATTGTCGAGCAGTCCACGACCGTCCCCGGAAGAACCAACACCTACAAATACCGGATCGTGGCCCAATGACGGGCATGGTCATCACGAAACGCCTGCGGCGGCCGGGAAACCCGGACGGCAGACGATGCTGAAAGGGCAGCTCCCGCGGGGAGCTGCCCTTTTCGAAATCATATCTCAGCTTTCGCAGCCCGGCAACGGGTTACATCCGCTCCGGGACGTCGATGCCGAGCAGGTTCATGCCGCGGCGGATGACACGCGCCACCTGCCCGGCCAGCCGGAGGCGCATCGTGCGGGTCGCAGCATCCTCTTCGCGGAGGATCGAATGGTCATGGTAGTATCCGTTGAACTGCTTGGCCAGCTCGTAGACATAGGCGCCGATGACCGAGGGGGCGAAATTTTCGCCCGCGGCGGCCACGACCGACGGATATTCCGTGAGCGTCTTCACCAGGTCGATCTCCTCGGGCAGGTAATCGGCCTGCACGGCGGCGGAAAAGTCGATCCCGGCTTCGGTAGCCTTGCGTAGGATCGAGCAGATACGCGCATGGGTATATTGGATGAACGGCCCCGTATTGCCGTTGAAGTCGATGGATTCGCGCGGGTCGAAAAGCATGGTCTTCCTGGGGTCGACCTTGAGGATGAAATACTTGAGCGCCCCCAGCCCGACCATCGTCGACACGGCATTGGCTTCTTCTTCGGAGCAGCCGTCCAGCTTGCCCAGCTCGGCCGACATCTCGCGTGCGGTAGCGACCATGCCGGCGATCAGGTCGTCGGCGTCGACCACCGTGCCCTCGCGCGACTTCATCTTGCCCTCGGGCAGTTCCACCATGCCGTAGGAGAGGTGCGTGATATGGTCGCTCCAGTCGGCATACCCCAGTTTCTTGAGCACCAGCTTGAGCACCTGGAAGTGGTAGTTCTGTTCGTTGCCCACGACATAGATCATGTCGTCGAGTTTGTTATCCTCGAAGCGGCGGTAGGCCGTACCCAGATCCTGCGTCATGTAGACCGAAGTCCCGTCGCCGCGCAGCAGCAGTTTCTCGTCCAGCCCGTCGGCCGTGAGGTCGATCCAGACCGAATTGTCGGGACGGCGGTAGAAAACACCCTTGCGGAGCCCCTCCTCGACGAGGCTCTTGCCCAGCAGGTAGGTCTGCGATTCGTAGTAAACCTTGTCGAAATCGACGCCCAGCGCCTTGTAGGTCACGTCGAAGCCCTCGTACACCCAGCCGTTCATGGTTTCCCAGAGCGAGTAGACCTCGGGATCGCGGGCCTCCCACTTGCGTAGCATCTCCTGTGCCTCGAGCATCACGGGGGCGTTCTTTTTCGCCTCCTCCTCGCTCTGCCCCTGTGCCATGAGCTCCTTGATTTGCGCTTTGTAGTGCTTGTCGAATTCGACGTAGTATTTGCCTACGAGGTGGTCGCCCTTCATGCCCGACGTGGCGGGCGTTTCGCCGTTGCCGTAGAGTTTCCACGCCAGCATCGACTTGCAGATATGGATGCCGCGGTCGTTCACCAGGTTGGCCTTGATGACGTTATGGCCGTTGGCCTTGAGTATTTGCGCCACGGAGTAGCCCAGCAGGTTGTTGCGGATATGCCCCAGGTGCAGGGGTTTGTTGGTATTGGGCGACGAATATTCGATCATGACCGTGCGCCCGGTGGCCAGGGCCTGCCCGAAATCGGCATCGGCAGCGACCTCGTCAAAACGCGCCGCCCAGAAAGCGCCGTCGAGCACGAGGTTCAGGAAACCCTTGATGACATTGAAAGACTTGATTTCGGGGACGTTGGCCGTCATATAACCGCCGATCTCGGTCGCAGTGGCTTCGGGCGACTTGCGGCTTCGTCGCAGCAGCGGGAAGGTCACGAGCGTATAATCGCCCTCGAATTCCTTGCGGGTCTTCTGAATCTGCAACTGTTCGCCGTCGAGCGTACCGTAAAGCGCCTCCACCGAGCGGCGGACGGCATCCGAAATAAAGTTCTCAATATTCATATCGTGAAAGAATTTGTCCGCAAATTTAGTATTTTTTCAGGGAATATTCAATCCCCGGCCCCATATTATTCGGACAGGATGCAATACCCTGCCCCGGCACCGGCGGGCGCACAAATAAATTTGGCATTACACACGCCATGCATTATCTTTGCAGACAAACAAACCGGACACCCCAATGGAGTTCCTCATCATTCTATTATTAATCATCCTGAACGGCTTCTTCGCCATGTCGGAGATCGCCATGATCTCCGCGCGCCGCTCCAATCTGGAGATGCAGGCGCGGCAGGGCGACGCCGGGGCGCGGCAGGCGCAGAAGCTTATCGAAGACCCGGACAAATTCCTTTCGACCATCCAGATCGGCATCACGCTGATAGGCATCCTCACGGGTATCTACTCGGGCGATGCGCTGGCCACGAAATTCGGCCGGGAGCTCGCCGCACTCGGCATTTCCCTGCGCACGGCCACGGTCGTGGCGCAGATCACGATCGTCATCGTCGTAACCTACCTGACCCTCATATTCGGGGAGCTCGTGCCCAAACGCATCGGCATGAACTCGGCGGAAAAGATCGCCAAGCTGGCAGCACGGCCCATGCGCCTGCTCTCGCTGCTGGCCTCGCCGTTCGTATGGCTCCTGTCGCGCAGCACCGCAGGCGTGACCCGCCTGCTGGGGCTCCGCAAATCGGATTCGAAGGTCACCGAGGAGGAGATACGCTCCATCATCCAGGAAGGCGCGGAGGACGGCGAAGTGCAGGAGGTCGAGCAGAAGATCATGGGCCGCGTATTTTCGCTGGGCGACAGGACGGTCGAGTCGATCATGACCTTCCGCAGCGAACTGGTATGGATCGACACCGCGATGACGCCGGAACAGATCCGCGAACGGGTCAACCGGGAACCCCACAACCGCTATCCCGTCGGCGAAGGGAGCCTCGACAAGCTCGCAGGCGTCGTCTACCTGAAAGACCTGTTCCGGCATATCGACGAACCCGGATTCGACATCCGCAACCACCTTTCTCCCGCCAAGTTCTTCCACGAGGGATTCGAGGTATACAGCGCGCTGGAGCAGCTCCGCAGCGAGCAGCTCGGCTACGGCATCGTGTGCGACGAGTTCGGCGTAACGCGCGGCATCGTCACCCTGAAGGACATCTTCGAGGCGCTGGTCGGCGAGATCCCCGACAGCTACGAGGAACCCGACATCGTACGGCGCGAGGACGGCAGTGTACTCATCGACGGGCAGTGTCCGTTTTACGATTTCCTGGCCTTTTTCGGCGAGGAGAACGCCATTCCCCGCAATGCCTACAATACGATCAGCGGACTGGTTCTCGACCAGCTGAAACACATTCCCGCCGCGGGGGAGAAGCTCCGCTGGAACAGTTTCGACCTCGAGATCGTCGACATGGACGGCGTCCGCATCGACAAAATACTCGTAACACACGACCAAGCGGGCGAATCATGAAAATTGCCGACATAGAACTCGGGGAAAAACCCCTGCTGCTGGCGCCGATGGAGGACGTGACCGACCCGTCGTTCCGCTACATGTGCAAGCGTTTCGGCGCCGACGTGGTCTACACGGAATTCATCTCCTCCGACGGGCTGATACGCGACGCGGCCAAGTCGCTCAAAAAGCTCGAAATCGACGACGCGGAGCGTCCGGTGGGCATCCAGCTCTACGGACATCTGGTCGAACCGATGGTCGAGGCGGCGCGCATGGCCGAAGCGGCCGGCCCGGACATCATCGACATCAACTTCGGCTGCCCCGTGAAGAAGATCGCGGGGCGGGGCGCCGGGTCGGGCATGATGCGTAACGTGCCGCTGATGGTCGAAATGACGCGGCGGATCGTGGAGGCGGTCGGAAAACCCGTGACCGTGAAAACCCGCCTGGGCTGGGACGACGAGTCGAAGAACATCGAGGAGATAGCCCTGCGCCTGCAGGACGTCGGCATCGCGGCGCTCACGATACACGGCCGCACTCGGGCCCAGATGTACCGCGGCGAAGCCGACTGGACGCTGATCGGCAAGGTGAAGAACAATCCGCAGATACAAATCCCGATCATCGGCAACGGCGATGTGGATTCGGGGCCGAAAGCGGCCGAAATGTTCGACCGCTATGGCGTGGACGGCGTGATGATCGGCCGCGCGACCTACGGGCGCCCGTGGATATTCCGCGAGGTGAAACACTACCTTGCCACGGGCGAAGTGCTGCCCCAGCCATCGGTCTGCGAGCGGGTGGAGATCGCCAAGGAGCACCTGCGAAAATCGTTGGAAATCAAAGGTGAATACGTAGGCATCCTCGAAATGCGCCGCCACCTGTCCAACTATTTCAAGGGGCTGCCCGATTTCAAGCCTACGCGCCTGAAGCTGGTCACGCTGCTCGACATCCCCGAACTGTTCGCCACGCTCGACTCGATCGCCGAGCGCTGGGGCGATTTCGACGTGAGCGGCACAGTGCCCGCACCGCTGTCGCACGACCTGTAATTGATCGGGTTCACACGAAGGCCGATTCCGGTCGGTGGCCGAGACGGAGATGGAACGGGGTTTTGCCCGTTCTGTGCGAAACAGCAAAAAAATACGCCTGATCCCAAACGGGATCAGGCATTTACACACTCATAGCGCAACCATTACTTCAGCACACGCTCGACATAGGCTTTGTAATCCTTTACGACGGGCTCGTAATCCTCGTCCTCGAAGAGCGGCGACGAGATCAGGAAATCGGCCGACGAACGGTTGATCGCCGTCGGGACATTGTAGAGCGTCGCCAGGCGTAACAACGCCTTGACGTCGACGTCGTGCGGCTGCGCCGACATGGGATCCCAGAAGAAGATCAGGGCGTTGATCTTGCCGTCGGCGATCAGCGACCCCAACTGCTGGTCACCGCCCAGCGGGCCGGATTTGAGCAGCGTGATTTTCAGGTCGGGCAATTCCCGGATCCCATCCGCGGATTCGTCTTCCTCGCGGTGATCCCGCAGTGTCTTTTCGACCATCTTGCCGGTCGTACCCGTACAAACGAGATGATGGCGGCTCAGGTTCCTGCTGTTCCAGTCGACCCATTCGGCCAGGTCGCGTTTCATATTGTCGTGGGCAACCAGTGCCAGCACTTTCGTCATTTTAGCCATAGCGATATTTTTATCCGTTGAACAAAGATAATACAAACACGGGGATTACGGATAAAAACATACGAATTTAATCGGGATACGACACAACAAAAAAGCCCCGCTCGGGCGGGACTCAGGGGTTATTCGGTTTCGGCCGGAAGCTTGAATTCGGTAAACCCGGCTTTCACGAGAATGTTGTACCACGCAAAGCACTTCTTTATGTCGGAAACGTGTACCCGGTCACGGTCATAGTCGGGAAGCACCTCGGCGAAACAGGCTTTCAGTTTTTCGGGCGACTCCTTGGGGCTGACGGCCTCGCGGCCGCCCGTATGGGCATAGATCTTGGTGAACACATCGGCCAAGGGAATGTCGTCCCCCTCGGTGAACATCGAGATCTCGGTCAGCGAACTTACTTTCGACGTCGCCGAAGCGTTCATCCGCCTGCCGTCGAGCAACGATTCGACGATCACACCGTGCGTGGACTGCGCTACATACTTATAAAGTCCGGGCTGGCCCGAGATGGCCAGGATTTCTTTCAATTCCATATTGTTATATAGTGTGTAAATTAATTCGCTTCGGGGTTGGGCATCGGCTCCGGGTCGGTCTCTTCCTGCACGGTATATTCGTATACCTCGGAGAACGTATACACGCCGTAGGCAGAGACGGCAAGTATCTGGAAAGTCACTTTCGTGCCGGCCTTCTCCTTGCCGATCGTACCCGAATAGCGTTTTTCCGTATCCGTCTTGTTGGTACTCAGCCATGCACCCTCTTCCTTCACCTTCGTCTCGTCGTCGTTGAGGGCACGCAGGATGCTGATGCCGGTAAAACCGTATTCACTCGTGACGGTCGCCGTTACGCGGACGTCATCGCCGGCATGGACATCATCAAGGCCGGGGCTGCAAGAGACATTCGAAATTACGGGCGCAACCTTATACTCGGGGCCGAGTTCCTTGTTGCAAGCCGCCAGGCAGCATGCCGCCACGGCCATGATAAGCAGTTTTTTCATTTTATAGGCAGATTAATTGTTTTTCACATGCACATCCATCTGCGGGAAGGGGAAGTTGATCCCCTTTTCGGGCAGTTGTTTGTAGAATTTTTCGTTGTTTTCGAAGAACACGTTCCAGTAATCGCCGTTCTTCACCCAGGCTCGCGCAGAGAGATTGACCGAGCTGTCGGCAAGGGCCGCGACCCACACCACGGGCGCAGGGTCGCCCAGCACGCGGTTGTCGGCGGCAAGGATGGCGAGGATCGCCGCACGCGCCGTATCCACGTCGTCGCCGTACGAAATGCCGATCGTCCAGTCCACACGGCGGGTATCGGACGTGGAATAATTGTCGATGATGGCCGTGGCGATCGAGTTGTTCGGAATGTAAATTGTCTGGTTGTCGGCCGTAGTGATGACCGTCGAGAAGAGCTTGATCTCGCGCACGGTGCCCGACTGCCCCTGTGCCGAGATGTAGTCGCCGACACGGTAAGGTTTCATGAGCAGGATCATCACGCCGCCCGCGAAGTTCTGTGCCGTTCCGCTCAGGGCCATACCGATGGCCAGCGTGGCGGCGGAGAAGACGGCGATGAGCGACGTGACGTTGACGCCCAGCGTCGAGACGACGATCAGCACCAGCAGCAGCGTGAAGATTACGCGCACGGTGTTGCGCATGAACGACCGCAGCGAAATATCGACACGGCGGTGTTCCAGCGCCAGGTCGAGCAGCCTGACGATGCGCCGCAGGATCCAGCGGCCGACGAAATAGATCGCCAGCGCGAGGAGGATTTTCAGCAGTATCCAGACCGACTCGGAGAGGAGGTTCTGCAATACGGTCTCGAAATCGAGGTTCGCAATTTTATGGACGGTCTCCGCGAAATGGGCTTTCTGCACACTGTCGGGCAGCATCAGCGGCGCGGGCGTCTCGGTTCCTAAAAAAAGAGGCCACATAAACCGGGAATAAAGTTTGTCTGCAAAAATAACCAAAAAAAAGAGAAGTTTACTAACTTTGTCTACGAATTTACGGAAAAGAAAAAAAGGAAAAACGCTACACGATGCAAAACAACGTCGAAATCATCCAGATAAACATCTCCGGCGAGGACAAGCCGGGCATGACCTCTTCGCTCACCGAAATACTCGCGCGCTACGACGCCTTCATCCTCGACATAGGCCAGGCCAACATCCACCAGTCGCTGACGCTGGGCATCCTGTTCAAGACCACGTCGGACAAGTCGGGCAACATCATGAAGGAGCTGTTGTTCAAGGCATCGGAGCTGGGCGTGATGATCCGTTTCACCCCCATTTCGGAACAGAACTACGACAACTGGGTCGGCCGGCAGGGCAAGAACCGCTACATCATCACCCTCTTGGGACGTACGGTCACGGCACGCCATATCGCCGAAGTGACGCGCGTGGTGGCACAGCACGGGCTGAATATCGACGCCATAAAGCGCCTGACGGGCCGCATCCCGCTCAGCGAGGACGACCGTGCGGCCAAATCGTGCATCGAACTTTCGGTGCGCGGGTCGCTCACCGACGAGGAGCGCAGCACGATGCAGGAGGGGTTCATGAACCTGTCGGAAATCGGCCTCGACGTCTCGTTCCAGAAAGACGACATCTACCGCCGCAGCCGCCGCCTGATCTGCTTCGACATGGATTCGACGCTGATCGAGACCGAGGTGATCGACGAACTGGCCGAGCGCGCCGGCGTAGGCGATGCGGTGCGCGAGATCACGGCACGCGCCATGCGGGGCGAGATCGACTTCCGCGAAAGTTTTACCGAGCGCGTGGCCCTGCTCAAGGGGCTCGACGTCTCGGTCATGGAGGAGATAGCCCGTAACCTGCCCATCACCGAAGGGCTGGAGCGCATGATGACGATCCTCAAGCGCGTGGGCTATAAAACGGCGATCCTCTCGGGCGGGTTCACCTATTTCGGCAACTACCTGCGCCAGAAATACGGATTCGACTACGTATATGCCAACGAGCTGGAGATCGAGCAGGGCAAGCTCACGGGGCGCTATGTCGGCGAGGTGGTCGACGGGCGCCGCAAGGCCGAGCTGCTGCGCCTGCTGTGCCAGTTCGAGGAGATCAACATCGCCCAGTCGGTGGCGGTCGGCGACGGCGCCAACGACCTGCCGATGCTCAACCTCGCGGGCCTGGGCATCGCATTCCATGCCAAACCCAAGGTGAAGGCCACGGCCCGCCAGTCCATTTCGACCATCGGCCTGGACGGCATCCTCTATTTCCTCGGCCTGAAGGATTCACGCATCGAACAATAACCCCATGCGACGGTTGGTGCTGCTCGGTGTGGCCCTGCTCGCGGCGGGGTGCTACGACTCCCGGTTCGGGGAGCGCGGCGACGACGCCACGCCCGAGCCCGTCACGGCGACCATCCGGCAGCTGCGCGAGAAATTCGCCGGGACGACCTTCCCCGTCACGGGGGACATCGTGGTGTCGGGGCGCGTGACCACCAGCGATTACGACGAGAATTTCTACCGCACGTTCTGCATCGAAGAGGACGGAGCGGGGATCGAAGTCATGGCGGGCATAGACCACCTGCACAACGATTTCCCGGAGGGCTGCCATGTCACGCTCAGGCTCAGGGGCCTGGCGCTGGGCGAAAGCCACGGGGTATTGCAGGCCGGGCGGATGCCCGCCGCAGGAAGCGGTTTCACGACCGATTACATAGGGTCGAAAGCGGCGCTGGACGCGGCGGTGACCCGCAACGGGGAGGCGCTGGAACCCATAGCCCCTACCCTGCTGTCGCCCGGCGAACTGACGCCGGAGCGATGCGCACGCTGGTACGGATCGGGGCTCTGGGCTACACTCCCGAAGACCTTACGCCCGGGACATGGGCCGGATACAAGCGTTTCACGGACGACACAGGCGCGGCGGTCTACACTTATGTGCGCAGCTACGCCCGGTTTGCGGACGACGAGGTGCCCGTCGGCCGCTGTACGCTCACGGGAATCCTGCAATACGACGCCACCGGGGAAGGGCGTTACATCCTCAAACTGCGCGATGAAAACGATTGTACCCGTTAACCGGCTCCCGGCGATATCCCGCACGGCACTCCGGACGGCCGTGTCCGTCGTGCTGGCGTTGGCTGTCCTCGCCGGGTGCGACAAGGCATCGGGGCTGGAATTCGACGACGACCCACCGGCGGGGACGGCCACGATCGCTGCGCTCAAATCGCGGTGCACGGGAGAGCAGGCCGCCGTCACGGAGGACATTACGGTCGAAGGCGTGGTGACGGGCAACGACCTCTACGGAGAATTCTACAAAACACTGGTCGTCGAAGACACGAGCGGCGGAATTTCGATAGCCGTGGACGCCACGGAACTCTACGTCGACTACCCGGTCGGCACGACGGTCACGATCCATTGCAACGGGCTATTCCTGTGCGACTACGGCGGCAAGGTAATGCTCGGCACGCGCCCCACGGGCGAATATGCCGGGCCGGGGAGGATACCTCCGGCGGAGGCGGCGCTGTACCTGCGGCAGAAGCAGGCGGAAACCAGGCCCCTACGACCTCGGACGCTCACGTTCGGGGAGGTAGACATGCGGCATACCGACACCTACGTGCATTTCGAAGGAGTGCGGTTCGTGCAGCAGGGCAACTGGTGCGACCCCGATCCCGAGACCGGACGCCCCGCGACGACGGAGCGGCAGATAGCGGATGCCTCGGGACGGGAATTCACCGTCCGCACGGCGGGCACATGCACCTATGCAACGGAGCCCGTACCGCAGGGCACAGGCTCCGTATATGGGATAATCGACTATTTCAACGGAAAATACACGCTCCGCATCGCCAACCGCGAGGTGGATTTCGCTACGGTTGCAGCGCGTCCCACAGCATGTCCTTCAAGCGGGGGATATTCAGCCCCGAAACCGACGAGATAAACACCGACGGGACGCCTTCGGGCAGGTGGGATTTCATCTCTTCGATCAGTTCGTCGTCCAGCATGTCGCATTTGGTGATGGCCAGCAGCCGCTGTTTGTCGAGCAGTTCGGGGTTGTACTGCGTAAGCTCGCCCAGCAGAACCGCGTAATCGCGTTTGAGGTCGTCGCTGTCGGCCGGGATCATGAACAGCAGCACCGAGTTGCGCTCGATGTGGCGCAGGAAGCGCGTGCCCAGGCCGCGGCCCTCGTGCGCCCCCTCGATGATACCCGGAATATCGGCCATGACGAACGACTTGTGGTCACGCACCTCGACGATGCCCAGGTTGGGTTCGAGCGTGGTGAAAGCATAGTTGGCGATCTTGGGTTTGGCAGCCGAGACCACCGAGAGCAAGGTGCTCTTGCCCGCATTGGGGAACCCGACCAGCCCGACGTCGGCCAAGACCTTCAGTTCGAGGATGAAGGTGCCTTCGTCGCCCTCCTCGCCCGGCTGCGCATAGCGCGGCGTCTGGTTCGTGGCGCTCTTGAAATGCCAGTTTCCGAGGCCGCCCCGGCCGCCTTTGAGCAGTACGAGCTGTTCGCCGTCGGCCGTCACCTCGCCGACATCTTCGGTGAGCGTGGTGCCGTCCTCCTGTTCGACCACACGCCGGGCGACCGTGCCCAGCGGCACGGGGATGACGATGTCCCGGGCGTCCCGGCCCGACGAGCGGGCTCCCGAGCCGCACTGCCCGTCCTCGGCGAACTGGTGGCGCTGGTATTTGAGGTGGATAAGCGTCCAGTACTGGCTGTCGCCCTGCAGGACGATGCTGCCGCCCTTGCCGCCGTCGCCGCCGTCGGGGCCGCCGAAAGCCACGAATTTTTCACGGCGGAAATGCGCCGAGCCGGCCCCTCCGTGTCCCGAACGGGCAAATATTTTCACGTAATCTACAAAGTTCGAACCTGCCATACCTTGATTATTTAGGTTGCAAAGATAGTGCAAGCCGAGAGCAAAAGCAAGTTTACTTGCATTTTGCCGAAGCGCCGCCTGTCTAAAACAAGGTTAAAGATAGTGCAAGCCGAGAGCAAAAGCAAGTTTACTTGCATTTTGCCGAGGCGCCGCCTGTCTAAAACAGGGTTAAAGATAGTGCAAGCCGGGGCGATGCCGGATTTATTTGGAAATGCCCGGGCATCAAAAAAGCCCGTGTCGGGGACACGGGCCTTGAAGTAGCCGGGTGGAGGCTATTTCTTACGCGTCAGCACGATGTCGGACACACCGAGGTAGTAACGTGCATAAGCCCCCTGCTTGGGATGCCACTGGAACAGCGACGGCGTCCAGGTTTTTCCGGAGATCACGGTCGACCCCACACGCAGTTCGTCGCCGGCGACCGTGACGGGAAGCTCGCATTCGCAATCGGAGAAGCTCTTGTCATCGGCACCGCCGAGCAGGTAAACCGGGCCGAGTTCATCGGTAGTGAACCAGCTCAGGACATTGAACTTGGTTGTAGCTTCGACGACGATCGAACCGTCCTCCAGGAGTTTGAGGAACCACTTGGGGCCGAAGCCTTCGAGCGCACGGGCTACGGAAAAGCCCTCTTCGATCAGCTGTTCGTAGGTTCGGGCACTGCCCTCTTTCTCGAAGTCCCCGAGGCCAAGGCAGACGAGATAGTTTTCTTTGCGGTATTTTCGCGAGCCGACCTGTGCCATGATTTCGACATCGAACGTCCACTCCTCGGTCGTGAAGAAAAACCCGCCCGTAGCAGGATCAAATCCCGTAGCGTATTTGACGCTCTGCTTGCCGACCCACTCACCGACGAGGGCGTCGAACTCGGCCGACTGGATCATTCCGGAAGTATCCTCTGCGAGCGTGGTCACCTTGATCTGGGCTGCATCGGATGCGGTGTACTTCGGGTCGGTGGAGAGCGCCTTGACGGTGACCGTATATTCCGTACCCGGATTCAGGCCGCTGAAACGGGCGGAAGTTTCGGACGTGGTCGCTTCAGTGCCGCCATTGAGCGAATAAGCATATACATTTGCATGCTCGACGGCCTGCCAGGTCACGGAGAAAGCGGTCTCCTCGACCGAACTCTGAGCGAGGACGGGTGCGGCGAGCTGCGTCCCGTTGTTATCCCCGTCGTCACCGGAATCGGAATCGCTGCAAGCGGCAAAACCCAGCAACAGGGAAGCACACATTAAAATTCTGCTGATCTTTTTCATTGTTGTTCGTATTTATCGGTTATGAAATTCTTACGTGATCTTTTATTCAGCCTTTTCGGTCTTCTGTGTCGCCTCGATCCAGAAATCGGAGCCGCTCTTACTGATGCCCAACACACAGACCGAATAGGAGGTTCCGGCTGCCAGCCCGGTCTTACGGATGGTCTGCGTCCCGGTATACTCGTCCTTGGTGGGCATCACCTCCTTCTTGAACGCCTCCAGTCCCCCGGCCATTAATACTTGCATGGGCAACGAAGAGGTCTTCAGGACATAGACATAATATTTCTCGATGGCGGCATCGGGCGTACAGACGACATCGAACCCGTCGGAAGCGACATTCTCGAACGTTACCGTCACTTCGCCCGACGCATCGGGAAGGGTCGTGGCAGGAGCCGATACGAGGACGGTCGTGAGCAGGTCGCCCGGGGCGTACCACCCTACTGCGTAGACGACATAGTCGGTTTCGGGTTTCAGCCCGGTGAACTCGAAGGGATGGTCACCCTGTACGAGTTGTGTGGCCAGGTACTCCTCGAAACTAACGCCCGCAATCAGGGCCGAAGCGCTGAGTTTGCGGCGCACCGACCCGATAAATTCCTCCGTCGAAGCGTATTTGTCGAAGTCGGACTTCAGGGCATAACCACAGTAGTAGGTTCGCGTCTTGCTTTTGGGAGATACGGATACGGAAATGCTGTTCATCCCGGTCTCGGCAGCCGAAAGCGTAAAGGGATTCTGTTCCATGGCGGCGGCGACCGTCAGCTCGGCGAATTCGGAATCGAGGAACTGCACCTGCCCGGAAACGGCTTTCACACGCACGGTAGCCGGCATACCGGATTCCAGCCCGGTCACGACTGCCGACAGACCCGTAACGGTCAGCTCCTCGCCGCCATCGACCGTATATACATAGGATGCCGCATCGGGAACGGCTTCCCACACGACCGTCGCGGAATTCTCCGTGGCGTCGCCCGCCGAAAGGACAGGAGCCGCCAGTTGCGTGGCCGGCAGGGTTGTCAGGGTGATTTGGGCGAATTCCGAATCCAGGTACTGCTCCTGCCCCGCGACAGCCTTTACCTTGACAGTATAGCTGCGACCGGGCTCCAGTCCGTCGAAGCGCACCGAAGGCTGTGTTACGGTCGTCTCGGCGCCACCGTCGAGCGTACAGGCGTAAGACACGGCGTTCTCTACGGCGTCCCATGTCACGGCTACCGAAACCTGCGTCACGGCGTCTTCCGCCAGGACGGGGATCGCCAAAGCAACGGGATCCACGGGTTTTTCGTCATCCGAGCAACCTGCAAAAGCGGCCCCGAGGACAAAAAAAGCTGAGAAAAGTAGTTTTTTCTTCATAGCTGAAAATGTTTAGAAAAATTTGCTGCAAAAGTTCATTAACCTACTGATTCAAAGCCCATACAGCCCGAAAAAAGATTGCCAGGAAAGGCTGTAAAACGAACAAATCAGTTTTTGTAAATATCGCTACGAATCGTCCATAAAGTTCTCATACCACGCCAAAAAGGCGAATAAGGCCGATAATCGGGAAAAACAAGGCGATGAACGGGAATGACACAATGTGATATTTTTTTACTATTTTTGCCTGCAACGTCACCCCTTCTTCACACACACGAAAACACATGGGCTATCTCGAACAGGCTGTGCGTTCACGGTGGGCCGTCCCGATGACGGCTTTCCTGATCCAACTGAGCCAATACTGGAATACGCTGGTAACAGTCACCTGGTGGTCGAAACGGGCGACCGTATCGGTCGTCTGGTTCTGCGTCCTGTGGCTGGCGACCATCCTGCTGCTGGAAATATTCCTGAGCAGGCGGTTCCCCTTCCTGGTGCGGTGCCTGATGGGCACACTCGTCATCGCGGGAGTCATCCTCACGGCCATGCTGGTCATCACGCTGCAGTCCGAAAAACCGTGGCTCACGCTGGGCTACGACGAGGTCGGGTATCTGATCATCACGTATACGATATGTCTGCTGATCGGCAGTATCGTACTGATGATCAACAAGGAGCACCGGCATGAAAAGGAAATCGAGATGCTCAGGATCGAGAATCTCAGCAGCCAGTACAACGCCATTGCGAACCAGATAAGCCCCCATTTCTTTTTCAATGCACTGAGCAACCTCTCGTCGCTCGTACGCGGCGACAAGAAACAGGAAAGCCTCGAATACATCGGCAACCTGTCGGGGATATTCCGGTACATCATCCGCTTCAAGGAATCGTCGCTGACGACCCTGGGCGAGGAGCTGAATTTCATAAATTCGTACAAGCAACTGATGGACGTGCGCTTCGCCAAAAGCTACACCTGCGAGGTCGACATCCCGCAGCAGGCGCTGAACATGCGCATGCCCAGCCTCTCGCTGCTGCCGCTGTTCGAAAATATCGTCAAACACAATATCATCGACAGCGAACACCACATGCGGATTACGATCTCGTTCAACGACAACAATGAACTGGTGATCGCCAACCCGGTCTATCCGAAGCTCACGCCGCCCGAATCGAACGGCATAGGGCTGACCAACCTGAGCAACAGGTACAGGCTGCTGCTGGGTAAGGAAATACGCATCGAGAAAGCCGAGGGGGGGGGTGACGGAGTATTCCGGGTCTTCCTGCCGATGGTCAAGATGAACATAAAGCATACGAGATGAGGGTACTGATCATAGAAGACGAAATGGGGGCCCTCGACGACCTGAGGAGCATCCTCGCGGAATCGGCCCCGGACATCCGGATAGCGGGCACGACGGAGAGTGTCATGCAAAGCGTCGCATGGCTGGAAAAGAACCCCGCCCCGGATCTGATTTTCATGGACATCCATCTGTCCGACGGTTCGGCTTTCGAGATATTCAAGCGGACGGCCGTCGAGGCGCCCGTGATCTTCACGACCGCCTACGACGAGTACGCCATCCATGCCTTCAGGGTCAATGCCGTGGACTATCTGCTCAAACCGCTCGCCATCGACGAGGTGAAACGCGCACTGGAAAAATACCGGAAGCTCAGCCGGCCGCAGGTACTCCCGGATATCGAGAAGTTGTATGAAATGATTTCCTGCCAGCGGACGAATTCCCGCAGGAACATCCTGGTGGCCTACAAGGACAAACTGCTGCCGATCCCGACGGAGAAAATCGCCTTTTTCTATTCGACCAAGGAGACGTCGAGGGTATACCTCGCCGATGGCAGCAACTATGCCTACAACAGGACGCTGGAGAGCATCTGCGACGACATGGATCCCCGGGCATTCTGCCGGGTCAACAAACAATACGTCGTCGCCAGGGAGCACATCACAAGCATCGTCGTATGGTCGAACAGCCGCCTGCTGGTTTCGATGGATACCGAGACGCCCGAGCCCGTATTCCTGAGCAAGAACCGGGCTGCGGAGTTCAAAAAATGGATCACGGGATAAGTTCCCGGAAAAACATTACAAGTGTGCGAGGTATCCGTAGCGCACCAGCTCCTCCCCGCCGCGGACAAGGTGGGTCTGGCCGTCGGCCAGCACGTAGAGGCGGTCGGCGATATCCGTCACATGGCGGTGCATATGGTCGGTCAGGAGAATGCCTTTCGAAGATTTTTCCTGCCGGATCAGCGCCTTGAGCGTCGACACATGCAGCGGGGCAACCTGTGAAAAAGGTTCGTCGAGCATGACGAATTGCGTCGGACTGCGCAGAATCAGGTAGGATTCCAGAATACGCCGCTCGCCGCCCGACAGGGCGCGGATCTTCGTACCGCGCAGTTTGCCGAACAACGGGAACCATGCCAGCAGGTCGTCCCACGGCAACCCGAAATCGCGCAGCACCCGGTCGACGGTCAGCCAGCCCGGGATAAAACCCTGCTGCGCGAGGTAACGCACCTCGTCGGCCCGGAAACGGTCATGCCATACCCCGTCGATGCGCATCGACCGGAAATCCGCCCGCAGCGAACCGCACAGTATCTTCATCAGGCAGCTCTTGCCGCACCCATTGCGGCCGAGCACCGCCGTAACACCGCCCGTTTCGACGGCGAGGTACACTCCCGAAAGGATGCGCCGGTCGCCGAACGACAACTCCACGGAGTCGATCTCGAGGATATGTTTCTCAGAGGGGTTCATAAAGGAAGGCGGCCGTCAGTTTCAATAACACATAACACAGGATAAAGTCCACGCCGCAACTCACGCCCAGCAGTTCGCGGCGCCGCACGCCGAGGTTGCGGTAGTAGAAAAACTCGTCACCGTAACGCTGGACGATCCAGACATAGAGATAAAGCGGATAGACCGCCGCCTTGCCTAACAGACACCACGGGATGATTGTCGGGCCGTGGTTGGAGACCACCCATGCGAACCCGATACTCACGGCCATGCAAAAAAAGAACATGGCCGAATAATAAAAGCGGAGTATGAGCAGCAATTTCCGGATCATCGCCCAAATATACGAAAAAAGCGGGTGGTTTTAAGACCACCCGTTTTAATTCCCCAATTATACTGCAAGTAGCGAACCGTGTCCTGACTGAACGTAGACAGAGACTTGTAACCTTCGTACTTGGGGAAAGCGTTCTGCCCAAAAGCAACATGTACCGAAAAGATTATCGACGAAAACAATATAATCCACCGCATATTTAAACACCATAAAGATACCGTATACCAGAAGCAATAAAAGATCCGAGCGCCTCTTTATAACTATCCTTCCAGGGGACGATCGTCAGCCCGTCCCTTTTCAGGGTCGGGATATAAGGCTGCAAGTCCTCGTATAGCATCGAATATTTGTCGAGCTCCGACATCACACTGTATACTACAACGCTGTATTTACTTGAATACTCTCCGGATTCCTTCCATTCCTTATATGCTTTTTCATACGGTTGCAGCCAAAAACGAATATATCCGACCTCGGCCCTTCCGCCAGGAGTGGTGCAACGAATTTCGACATCACAAATTGGCAGTTCAAATACATCGAAAAAATCGGATAGCGGAACATCGTTATATACACCGACAACTTTAAGGCCCCAATTATATTGCAGGTAGCGAACCGTGTCCTGATTGAACGTAGACCAAGAACGGTAACCGTCATATTCCTGCGGATAGGGATTCTGAGAATAGGCATGCAGCCCCGAAACAAGTATCGAAAACAATATAAACCACCGCATATTAAACACCATAAAGATACCGTATACCAGAAGCAATAAAAGATCCGAGCGCCTCTTTATAACTATCCTTCCAGGGGACGATCGTCAGCCCGTCCCTTTTCAGGGTCGGGATATAAGGCTGCAAGTCCTCGTATAGCATCGAATATTTGTCGAGCTCCGACATCACACTGTATACTACAACGCTGTATTTACTTGAATACTCTCCGGATTCCTTCCATTCCTTATATGCTTTTTCATACGGTTGCAGCCAAAAACGAATATATCCGACCTCGGCCCTTCCGCCAGGAGTGGTGCAACGAATTTCGACATCACAAATTGGCAGTTCAAATACATCGAAAAAATCGGATAGCGGAACATCGTTATATACACCGACAACTTTAAGGCCCCAATTATATTGCAGGTAGCGAACCGTGTCCTGATTGAACGTAGACCAAGAACGGTAACCGTCATATTCCTGCGGATAGGGATTCTGAGAATAGACACATGTGCCCGAAATAAGCATCAACGATAACAATAAAATCTTTTTCATAATTATTTACATTTATAAGTTATTACTTGTACCGGAAGCGATGCGGTTTCTTTCTGCGCGGTGGTTTTATGCTGATGGAAATAGGAGTCTGTCCCGGACTGGGAAAGTATGGCAATACCCGTATTGTGTTTTTCCAATAAATATGCAATGGCATAAAGTCTGGCGTTGTAATAATCATATCCCTGATCCAGCAAACACTTTTCCGCATCCTGATAAAGCCGCATGAACCCTAAAAACGCCCCCGAATTATAAAAATTATGGGCCCTCGTTTCATCATAAACATACAATACATATATATTTATTGCTGTTACAACATATACGCTCCGCAATGAACTGTCATGAAGTTCTCGGAATTGGATCAAGCTAATCACATCCGTCGAAGAGCAAGCAGTATTCCGCGGATGGTTGTGAATAAACACCACATTGGATGCATTCGGTATCCAAGCGGCCTGCACACTATTCGTTTGACCATCCGTATACGGCATAATCAGTTGCAGGGCCCCGTCTGCATCGCGGTACCCGGTAGTGCCGTGTTCGACGGAACTGCCGGCTACGGCATTCAGGAATTCGGAAAATTGCGCAAGTCCCGTAACTTCGTTATACAAAGAACTCGTCGCAACAGAATTATCACCCGCCAGGGGCGCCAGGTTTTCACAATCGACCTCCTTAATGCAGATACACGGATGTTTCCCGCAGACAGGACAGCGCAAATCGAGGAGTGGTTCCTGATCTGGCAACGGATTGACCAATCCCGGCAGCAGATCAGTACCACCGATATTCTGTTCGTCGTCTCCTCCCACCGGAATATCCGAACCCGAATTCCCCGAAGTGGCGGTATTGCCATTGATAGTCCCACCTGTCCCTCCGGAACCGCCCCCAGTATCTCCAGCTTCTCCGGTTCCTCCAGCATTACCGGAGTTGCCGGCATCATTATTTCCACCGCCGGGAAAACCGCCCCCCCAAATGATTTACATCCTCGATACCATCGATACACGGGCCGCGCGTACCATCGACATCGACGGTGGCATATCCGACTCCATCGATATAATCGACGTAATACAGCGTTCCCCGGGAGTCGTAGAAACAGGTTTTACCGCCAAAATCCCAATCGTCCGTCTACGAGTCGGGCCGACGATCCGTCGGTTGATATAGACGCCCGCCAACAGATTCCGCAGCCGCCAGGAGCGTTCGAATTCGGACATCCGGGTATCGCAGATAAAAACGGATGCGAGCAGTGTGCCCTCATAATAGCGGGCGGCAGCCACAACGGCGCCGTCAAGGGTGGTATACAGCTCCAATCCGCAGTAATCGCCGCGATCCTCGCAATTGGCAAACAGGTTGCTCAGATCGCCGTCATAGAACGTCGCATAAATCTCGTCGGGAACGAGATAACGCATATAAGTCGAGAGGGAATCCGTCTGCATGGATTTCACGACAAGGAGTTTACCGTAGGCGCGCACCCCGTAAAACGTCCCGTCGGCGCGGCGGCGTTTAATCAGGAATTCGCTTCCGGTCTGCGCAGGAACGTCGACACAGGCGATACGCTTGTTCGACGACTGTTCGGCACCCTCCCAGTCGGGAAGCACATTTTCCACGACAAAAGGGCCCGTCGGCACGGCATCCGACGCACGAGTGACATCCGACGGCAGTTTTTTTTCGAAGAAAGCCCGGGCTTCATCGACAGAAAGTCTGGATGCACGTTGCGGGGAGGAACCGGAAGAAGCCTCGTGCGGTTCCCGTACGCAAGCGAACAATCCGGCAGCAATGACACACACTAAAAAGTAACGGCAACTTTTTTGCATTCGGAGACGAGATTTCAAGGTTAACTAATTCAAGCAGAGAGCCGGATAACGGACGCAACAATCAGAGAACAAAGGATATAATCATAGGCGGGCGGGTTATGGATGGTGTTGTCTAATATACGATAAAAAATCAAGATTTCAAAATAAAAAGCGGAGCGATCGTTTTGTCGCTCCGCTTCATGATCCGAGGCCGGGACGTTACAGCGCCAGCGGCTCGCAGGGAATCCCCCAGGCTTCGGCAACGGGCCGGTAGACCACTTTGCCCTGCACGATGTTGAGCCCCAGTTCCAGTTCGCGGTTTTCCTTGCAGGCACGGCGCCAGCCCTTGTCGGCGAGCTGGACGACGTAGGGAAGCGTAGCGTTGGTGAGCGCAAGCGTCGAGGAATAAGGCACGGCGCCGGGAATATTGGCCACGCAGTAGTGCAGGATGCCATCGACATAGTAGACGGGGTCTTCGTGCGTCGTGGGACGCGAGGTTTCGAAGCAGCCGCCCTGGTCGATGGCCACGTCGACCATCACCGAGCCGGGCTCCATCTCCCGGAGCATGTCGCGTGTGACGAGCTTCGGAGCCTTGGCGCCGGGGATCAACACCGAGCCGATCACCAGGTCGGCATGTTTAAGCTCTTCGCGGATGTTGTATTCCGAAGACATGAGGGTTTTGACGTTCTTGGGCATCACGTCGGCCAGGTAGGTGAGGCGCTGCAACGAAATGTCGCAGATCGTCACGTCGGCACCCGTCCCCGCGGCTGTCCGCGCGGCTGCCGTACCGACCACACCGGCGCCGATGACGAAGACCCTGGCGGGCTTCACCCCCGGGACGCCGCCCAGCAGCTTGCCTTTGCCGCCGCGGGGTTTTTCGAGGAAATAGCGCCCTTCCTGCGTGGACATACGGCCTGCGACCTCGGACATCGGGATCAGCAGCGGCAGCGAGCGGTCGGCACGTTCGACGGTCTCATAGGCGCAGCATACCGCCCCGCTGTCGATCATGGCGCGGGTAAGGGGTTCGCTGCTGGCGAAATGGAAGAACGTGAAGACCAGCTGGTCTTTGCGGATCAGCTTGTACTCGGGGGCGATGGGCTCCTTGACTTTGACGATCATTTCGGCACGGGCATAGACATCCCCGATCGTGGGAAGTATCTCGGCCCCTACCGCCGTATAGGCATCATCGGCAAAACCGCTGTTCACACCGGCCGTAGCCTGCACATAAACCGTGTGGCCCCGTTTGACGAGCTCCTGGGCGCCTGCGGGGGTAAGGGCAACGCGATTCTCGTTGTTCTTGATCTCTTTGGGAATACCGATAATCATAAGGCTTGAAGTTTTTTAGGTTTTTTGCCTTTTAATTTACGGATTTTATCCGGAACAGCAAAATATTCCGGCGATTTTTCACTTCCGGGTCAAAATTTATAAGAGATCGTAAGATAGAACGAACGCGGATAGGCATAGGTATAGCGCGTGGCGTGGGGTGCGAAATAGAGGGCGTCGCCCGAACGGATACGCCGGACGCGCAGCGACTCGTAACCGCTGTAAACCGTATCGGCATCGCCCAGCAGGTTGCGCAGCATGAGCGAAGCAGTCAGCCGCGAACGGCCGAAATAGAAGGATTTGAAAAGCGAGGCGTCGAACGTGAAGGCGTCGCCGAGGCGCTCCTGGTGCGTGAAGGCATCGAACATCTCCCGCGTGATGCCGCCCTGCCGCGCGATGCGCGCCGTACGGCGCAGGGGCACAGGCTCGACGTAACGCAGCCCCGCATATCCCGCCGAGGCGCGGAAACCCCATCCCCGGGGGCCGAAATATGAGAGTTCGGCGCAAGCCGTAAGCTGGGGTGCAGCACCGAGCGTACAACCGCCCATGTGGCTTTCGGCACGGGTGTCGACGGCCGAATTGTCGACGTCGGAGATGACCGTGACGCGCGGGTTGCGGATATATTTGTACCGCCCGCCCGAACCGGCGAGCGAAAGGCTCCAGCGGTATGCCAGGCGGAGGTCGGCAGCGGCCTCCACGCCGCAGGCCATGCGTCCGATGCCCGTAACGGCCATGTCGCTGTAAACACCCGCCATGTCGTCGTAATAACGGCGGGACTGGATGCCGTCGAGCGTGGCGACGGCGAAGGCCGTAATGCGGAGCGAAAGCCGTTCGCCGGTACGGGTGAAATTGAGCTCGGCGGCGTAGAAACGCCCGGCAGCGGGGTCGTCGACCGTACGGTTGTTATACAACGGCTGGTAGAACAGGTCGGCGGCATCGGGCACCGCAGCCCCGGCTGCGGCCGATGCTTCGAGGTAGCTGCGGGGCGAGAAAGCCCACCCCACCAGTGCCTTGACCGTATAGGGCGTAAACCCCATCCGCCGCGAGCGCCCGAGGGACTGTGTCCCGGGGAAGAGCTCTTTCTCATAATACCCGCGGCGCAGCACGACGGCATCGCCCAGCGCGAGGGCGACGTCGGCACGAAGGCGGTCGGAACGGTACTCGGCCGACAGGCGGACGGTGGCCTCGCGCGTCGAAAGCGCATAATCGTAGCCGAAACGGTCGCCCTCGCGGACGGTGCGGCCGGGATGGCGCAGGTCGTTTTGCAGGAGGTTGCCGTAGGTGTCGTCGTCCACGAGGTACTGGTCGATGTCGGTGATATGATCCGCCCCCAGCAGGTCGCGCATCTGTTTGTAGCTGCGCGTGCGGGTATGGCGGTAGGAAAAGCCGTAGCGGAGCGTCAGCCGCTCGTCCGGCGCGGTCGTAAATAGGGCGTCGAAACCGAGGTTGCGGATACGTTCGGCGCGGTCTTCGAGCGTATAGACGGCATGTCCGCCCGCCATGCGGTTGCGGGCGATCAGCTCGTCCCAGCAGACCTGCGTATAGCGCGCGTCGTTCGACCGCCATGCCAGTTCGGTTTCCCGGTCGCCCGTATAGCCGGGCAGGTAACGGTAATTGTCGGGCATGGGCGTACGGGCGTCGTACCACCCCAGGGCGCTGTATTTCCGCACCCCGTATTCGGCCCCGGCAGCCATGTCGAGCCAGGTCGCGGGCGACAGCCGCACGCAGTACGTAGCGGCGGCCAGCGGCACGAACTCGCGCCGCACGCGCGAATTGCGGACTTTGCCGTCCTGGAAACCCCAGGCCGGATTGTAGAGGTTGTCGCCCGTAAGGCGGAAAGCCTCTTCGACCGAAGAAAGGCGTGTGCCCCGTACCGACGGCGGGACAATGAGGAGGAATCCCAGCGTATGGCCCTCGCCCAAATGCCTGGAGGCACGGAATCCCGCCGTCAGGGCATTCGTGAAGACGCCTTCGACGTGCATGTCGCGCCCCGTGCGGGCCTCGACGGCGGCAGCGACATCCCAGCCCCGTCCCGCAGGCCGCGCATAGGCGAGTTTCGCCCCGGCCAGGTAGTTGCGGTCGGTGAAACTGACGGAGGCATGGCAGGAGGGTTCGGCCAGCGCCCCGGGGAACCGGAAGGTACGCACGCCGCCGGCACCGCCGATGGCCTCGGGCAATGCCGCGATCCCGGCACGGCGCTCTTCCCGAGCCCCGAGCAGCCGCAGCGAACCGAAATAGCGGGACGAAATCCCCAACCCGGAAAAGGAGGCCGCCTCCGAGGAGTAATGCTGCCCGCGGCGGCCGAGCGCGATGTAGGGCAGATTGAAGGCCGAAATGCTGCCGTAGAGGTCGGGCATGGTCTGGATTGCCCGGTAGAAAAGCGAGGAGTCGGTAAGCACGATGGGCGTACGCTGCTCATAACCAGTGCCATAGGGATAGTATTCGTCGTCGGGTAGCTGGGCCGCAGCTCCGCACACGACGAACAGGAAAACCACGGTAAGAGCGTATTTGCGGAGCATGCACAGGGACTTTTCAGAATACAAATATAACTATTTTAACCATGTTTTAATATCAACATTAAAAACTGCCGGAGTACGCCGGCTGCAACGGTTATAACGGCCGAAGATTTTTTACATTTTCCGGAAACATTCAATCTACTGATTTACATGACATTAATCCGAATTACACACGGGGGGGGGCGAATGCCGTCCGCAAATTTGGAAAATCGGAAAACAAGCCCCATATTTGTGAAACCTCAAAGTGTCCTGACATGCAAAAAGCCCTCGCTCTCCTGCTGTCGGCAGTCATGCTGCTGTGTCTGCATCCGGCTGCCGCGCAACAACCCAACACCCTGACCGGGACGGTCACCGATTCGGCTTCCGGCAAAGCCGTCGGCTATGCCACCGTCTCGCTCCAGCGCGACTCGGCCACGGTCGTGAACGCCGTAGCCGCCGATACCGACGGCCGCTTCTCGCTCAAAGCCCCCGAAACGGGCGACTACCAGCTCTGCATCACGATGGTAGGCTACACGCCCTACAAACAGGCCGTGGAAGTGCCCGCATCGGGCAAGGCGCTCGGCAAGATCGCCATCACGCAGGGCGTCGAGGTCGGCGACGTGGTGATCGAAGTCCAGAAACCGCTCGTAATGGCCGACGCCGAGAAGACCACCTACTCGGTCGAGGACGACCCGCAGGCTTCGACGAGCACACTCGACGAAATCATCCGCAAGGTTCCGCAACTCTCGCTCGACGGCGACGGCAACGTCCTGCTCAACGGACAGAGCAATTACAAGATATTGCTCAACGGGCGCAATTCGGCAACGATGAGCAACAATTTCAAGGACGTGATCCAGAGCATGCCCGCCTCGCAGATCAGCCGCATAGAGGTCATCACCAACCCCTCGACCAAGTACGAAGCCGAAGGCGTGGGCGGCATCATCAACCTCATCACCCAACGCAAGAAGCAGTTCCACGGATACAACGGCAGCGTCGGCGCGAGCGTCACGGTGTTGGAGAACCCGGCCTACAACGGCAACGCCAGCCTCTCGATCCAGGCCGGGAAGTTCGCGGCGAGCATCATGGGCTATGCAGGCTACTACGACGGGGGCCGTACCCCCTCGGAATCGGAGTCGTGGCAGGAAAATTACGACTCGGAGAACCGCTACAACCGCAGTTACTCCGAAAACAAGGGCAGCTCGCGTTACGGCAACGTCGGACTGGACATGAGCTACCAGCCCGACACGCTCAACCTGATCACGCTCAACGGGTGGCTGTGGCTCGGCCCCAGCCGCTACAAATCGCTGGGCACGAACGCGATCCTCGACCCCGAGATGAACCCGCTGCTGGAATACGGCAGCCGCAGCATCCAGAAATGGAACTACATGGGCGGCAGCGTCTCGCTCAATTACGAACACACCTTCGGCAAGGAGGGGCATACGCTGACCATATCGGATGAAGTCGAGATCGACCCGGACAAAGGCCATACAGACCGGATATACAACGACGGATACAATTACAGGGCGTTGCAGGATGCGGACAACCGCATGACGGGCAACACCGTGCAGGTAGACTACGCCAACCCGCTGTCGGAGCACCACAAGATCGAGGCGGGGCTGAAACACATCTACCGCAACAGCACCTCCGACACCGACAACAAGCAGAGCGACGAATACGGCACATTCCCGATTGAAAAAATAAAATTCACGGGCATGGATTACCGCCAGCACGTGCTGGGCATCTACGCCGGATACGGATTCACCTACACCAAATGGTCGGGACGCCTCGGTGCGCGCATGGAACGGACATGGAACGACGCCGACGTGGAGGAGACCGCCAAAGGCACCTACTCGTTTTCGAACCGCCAGTTTAACGTGGTGCCCTACCTGAGCCTGACATTCATCCCCAAGGTGAGCCACAACATTTCGCTCTCCTACACGCAGCGGCTCCAGCGCCCGGGCATCTACATGCTTTCGCCGGCCGAGGACGACACCGACCCCACGCGGCTGTCGTACGGCAACCCGGGACTGGAAGCGGCCGTATACCACACGATCAACCTCCAGTACGGCCACTATGCCGCAAAATGGAGCATGACCTTCGCACTCAACACGTTCCTGTCGAACAACAACATGTCGTCGTACTCCTTCTCGGACGGGGACGGCATCACGAACACCACCTACAGCAACGACGTCCGTTCGCGCAGCTACGGATTCAACGGTTCGTTCTCGTACCGCCCGTCGGAGAAGGTCAACCTCTCGCTGAGCTACAACGGCAGGTATTCGCAGAACGATTTCGACGCCATGGACATCCACACCGACCAGTTCACGTTCAGCCAGAACCTCAACCTCGACTTCGCGCTCTGGAAGGAGGCGCGGCTTATGCTGGGTGAGAATTATTCGACGGGGTATGCGTGGCTCGGCGGCAAATCGGAAAGCTACTACTACTATTACATGGGCATCAAACAGCAGTTCCTCAAGAAGAAGCTCGACCTGAGCATCATGTGCAACAACCCCTTCGAGAAATACCGCAGGAACAGGAACACCTCGGACACGCCGACCTTCGGCGGCTGGAGCGAATACAGGTATGCGTGCCGCAGCCTCTATTTCCGCGTCAGCTACCGCTTCGGCAAACAGAACGTCGGGGTGAAACGCACTGCCAAGTCGATCCGCAACGACGACATGAGCAGCGGCGCACAGGGCGGTGGCGGCGGAAGCACCGGCGGCGCTCAGGGCGGAGGAGGGATGTAATCCCCCGCCGGCGATCCTGCCCGATACGCCGGGCGCCGGCATCACCGCGTGGGCCATCATCGCAGGAGTCATCGCGGAAATCATTCCAGGAATCATCGCGGAAATCATCGCGGCATTTACGCGGCCGTCTTTCCCCTGCTGCAAGGGACGACGCATACGGCTTCCGGGCGCGGCATCCATATCGACGAAAAGGAGCTGCCGAACAAGCAGCCAGAAACAGAAATCACCCCTGCCGGAGTTTGTTCCGGCGGGGGTGAAATCGTAAAATCGGACTTGCCGGACAGCCCCTTTGTTATTTGCAGCCTGCCGTGCAGCGCCCTGCCGGGAACACCCGGAGCGGTCATCGGTTACCCGATCCATGCGGATGGGGCCCGGATCATCGACCGCATGGATTTCATAGCCCGGCAAAAATATGAATAAAATGATTATTTTACTCATATTTTTTAATTACATTGTGAACAATATAAAACACATGCTTCACAATCCTTTCATTAATCCTTTAAAATTTACCGCCATGAAAAAACTTTTTTTACTCCGGAAAAGCCTGTTCATAGCTTTTGCGGCAGCGACCTGCGGACTCTTTTCTATAATAGGATGTGCAGCGCAAAAACCGGCAGCCGGACGGCAAGGCGAAGCGGCCGGAGGGGAGATCCGCCACGCACAAGCGTCGAAGGCACTGGAAGAGGGACGGTTCGTGATCGAGGCGAATGAATTTTACCTCCCGGAGGACAAATCCCCGGTCAAGTCATCCACGGGCAACTACATATCCATGGAGGGCAAACGGGGCGTTATCAGTTTCACCCCCGACCTCTTTCCGAAAACACCGCTGGGCAACCTGACCATAACGGACGACACGACGGAAATAACGCTGGAAAAGCGGAAAAAGAACGGAGACATGCAGTTCTGCATGAGGATGACCGGGCCGGCGAATTCCCAGGACAGGAAGGTAATAATAACGCTGTACAAGGACACGGACAAATGCCATGTACAGGTTTCGAACGAACTTCTGGCATATCCCGTGGTCAAGTTCACGGGAGTGGTAAGGCCAGCGGGAGAATAACCGCGGCACCACCCGCAACGGCAACGGCCCCGCAAAGACGGGGCCGTTATCGTGAACCGTGCATCCGTGGCGGGATTTGCCGCGTTCGCAGGCGGGTCAGACGGTCTTGAGCACTTCGAGCAGCAAATCCCAGAACTTGGGAACCGTGGCGATTTCGAGCCTCTCGTCGGGCGAATGCACGCCGCGCAACGTCGGGCCGAAGGAAACCATCTCCAGTTCGGGGTATTTCTCGAGGAACAGGCCGCATTCCAATCCGGCATGGATCGCACGCACCTTGGGCTCCGCACCGAACAGGCGTTCGTAGGCGCCGACGGTCTTTTCGAGCAGTACGGACTGCGGGTTGGGCGCCCAGCCCGGATAACCGTCGGAATGGGCGACGTCGGCACCGGCCAGGGCGAATACCGATTCGACCATCTGCATGACATAGGTCTTGGCGCTCTCGACCGACGACCGCTGCGACGAGGTGACGACAATGCGGTCGTCGCCCTCGAATTTCACCGAAGCGAGGTTGGTCGAGGTCTCGACCAGCCCCGGCATGGCGAACGACATGGCGATCACGCCGTTGGGAACGCCCACCAGCGAGTAGACCAGCCCGAACTGCGTCCGGGCATCGAGCACCTGGTCGACCTCGGGCATCTCGTTGAGCGTAATCTTGAAATTGGGCTCGCGGAAACGGAATTCGGCTTTCAGGTCGGCGGCAAAGAGGTCGTAGCGTTTGACGAACTCGGACTTGAACCGTGTCGGGATGCCGAAGATGGCGTACGCCTCGCGCGGGATCGCATTGCGCAGGTTGCCGCCGTTGAAATAGCTCAGCTTCAGTTCGAACGACTGCATGCCGTCCCACAAGAGGCGTGCGACGGTCTTGTTGGAATTGACGCGTCCCTTGTCGATGTCATCGCCCGAGTGCCCGCCCTGCAGGTCGGAGACGTCGACGCGGAAGAAGGAGTAGTTCTTCGGCGCCTCCTCCATCGCATACCGGAACGTGGCGATGGTGTCGATGCCGCCGGCACAGCCGATGAAGATCTCGCCCTCGTCCTCCGAGTCGAGGTTGATGAGGTATTTGCCCGTGAGCATCTCCTCGCCCAGTTCGAAAGCCCCCGTAAGGCCGGTCTCCTCGTCGACCGTAAAGAGCGCCTCGACGGGCCCGTGCTGCACCGCGGGGTCGATCATGACGGCCAGTGCGGCAGCCATGCCGATGCCGCAGTCGGCACCCAGCGTCGTACCTTCGGCCCTGACCCACCCGCCGTCGATGTGCGTGCGGATCGGGTCGTTGTCGAAATCGAACTCCACGTCGGAGTTCTTCTCGCAGACCATGTCCATGTGGGACTGGAGGATAACCGCCGGGCGATCCTCGAAGCCCGGCGTGGCGGGTTTGCGCATCACCACGTTGCCGATGGCATCCTTCTTATACTCGATGTTGTGCTTCCGGGCGAAATCGACCAGGAATTCGATGATCTTGCCCTCCTTCTTCGAGGGGCGCGGAACCTGTGTGATGGCATCGAACTGCTCCCACACGATCCGGGGTTCAAGGTTTACTATTTCAGACATAATCTCCTAATATAATTTACAGGCACATCGTCGGGTTGCCGCCGGCTGTAACGCCGGGCGCACGCCCCTCGATTTCCGCCCATTCCATGACAATATTTATAACGGCAAAAAGACGCTTCGAAGATGGGGCATCTGCAAGAATTCTTCCGGCCGAAGATTTTATAGTACAAATATAACAAAAACAGCGTAATTCACGGTATCCCGCGTCCGGTTTTTTGCATTTCCGGCTGGCTGCGACGGCCGAAATTTGCTTTTGCACTCCGCTTCCACTATCTTTACGGGAAAATACGGAACTCTATGACGGATTTCAGGATAGGACACGGATACGACGTACACGCGCTGGCCGACGGGCTGCCCTTGGTGCTGGGCGGGATCGAAATTCCGCACACGAAAGGATTCGTGGCACATTCGGACGGCGACGTGGCGATACACGCCGTATGCGACGCACTGCTGGGCGCCGCAGCGCTGGGCGACATCGGGATGCACTTCCCCGACACGTCGGACGACTTCAAGGGCATCGACTCGAAAATACTGCTCCGAAGGGTTGCGGCGCTGCTGCGCGAAAAAGGATATGAGATCGGGAATGTCGATTGTACGATCCGGATGCAACGGCCCAAATTGCGGCCGCATATCGACGCCATGCGCACCGCGATGGCCGGTGCAATGGGCGTAGGCGATGACCGGGTATCGGTCAAAGCTACGACCACAGAGCATCTCGGTTTCGAGGGGCGCGAAGAGGGGGTTTCCGTCTCCGCCGTGGCACTGATATACAAAATGCAGGCCAAACCGGGATCGGGGAGCCAAGGTTTTTCCGATCCGCAGGCAGCCCGTTAAACCGACAACCCGGAGTTAAGATGAGAAAAGAACTGATGACCCTGGCCTGCGTACTGGCCGCAGCCGGGAGTGCGGCACAGAATGCCGACGAATTCCGCAACCCGCCCGCAGCGTACCGCCCCGTGCCGCTCTGGTTCTGGAACAACACCCCGATCGAACGGACGCAGGCCGCGGAACAATTCCGCACTTTCACGCAACGCGACGGGTACGGCGGATGCGCCATCCTCCCGTTCGGCGGGCATTTCGCACCGGAATACCTCTCGGACGAGTATTTCGCACTTTACGGGGAGATCGTCCGCGAAGCCCGCGAGGCGGGGCTCGTCCTGTCGCTCTACGACGAGTACGGGTTCCCGAGCGGCAGCATGGGCGCCATCAACGGCGACGGCACGCCGCGCTTCATGCAGCGTCATCCGGAGGCGACGATAAAACGGCTCGACAAATTCGAATACCCGCTGGCGGCAGGCACGGAGTGCGACATAGAACTGCCGCGCGATGGGCGCCTGATGGCGCTCGTGGCGATGGACAGCCTCACGCGGGAGGTACGCCCCCTGTCCGGACGCATTTCCGGCGGGCGCATACGCTGGATACCGCCCCAGGGGGCATGGAAACTGCTCTGCTTCATGTGCGTAAAGGACGGCGACCCGAATGTGGACTACCTCGACCCGGATGCCGTACGGCTCTTCGTGGAGGATACCCACCAGCGTTATTACGACCGGTTCCCGGAGGCGTTCGGAGAGGTCATTACCGAAACATTCTGCGACGAACCGACACTCTACCGGGCACAGGGGCGTATCTGGACGGAGCGCTTCAACGAGCGTTTCGAAGCCGCACACGGATTTTCGCCAGAAGCGCTCTACCCCGCCCTGTGGTACGACACAGGCCCCGGGACTGCCGCCGCCCGCAACTACCTGTTCGGGTTCCGGGCGCGGCTCTATGCCGAAGGGTTCATGAAGACGATCCACGACTGGGCGGCAGCGCACGGCATACGCTCCACCGGACACCAGGATCAGGAGGAGGTGCTCAACCCCGTAAGCGTCGCGGGCGACCTGATGCTCTGCGGCAAGTACATGGACGTGCCCGGCATCGACAAAATCGGCGGCGACCGCCCCGCGGAACTTTTCTACAAGGTGGTATCCTCATCGGCAGCCAACTGGGACAAGCGGCTGGTCATGTCGGAAACATTCGGGGCGATGGGCAACATCCCCGTCCGGGAACTCTATACCATCGCAATGGAGCAATATACCAAAGGCATCAACCAGCTTATCCCCCATGCCGTATGGTATAACGACGCAGACGTGACGTTCCTGCCCGAACTCTCCTACCGAAACCCGCTCTATAACGAGGCGCTGCCCGCATTCAACCGCTTCCTCGCCCGGCTGAACTACCTGTTGCAGCCCGAGGGGCGCACGGTGGCGGACATCGCCATGCTCTACCCCATCGAGACGTTGCAGGCGGGGCATTACCTCGACGGCCCGGAGGGTTATTACGCCGGAGGCGTGAAGCTTCCCGGCACGGATTACATCCGCGTGGCGGCGATGCTCAGCGACACGCTCGCACGCGATTTCACCTACCTGCATCCCGAGGTACTGGCGCGTTGCCCCGCAGGCAGGGGGATGCTCCACCTCGACAACAAGGTCAACCACCAGCACTACCGGGTGCTGATCCTGCCCGGCGTGAAATGTATCTCGCCGGAGTGCCTCCGTACCGTGGAACGGTTCCGCCGTGCCGGGGGACGGGTGATCTTCACCACGGCGCTGCCCGAAACATCCACCCGCTTCGAGGTACCGGCAACGCAGGTCGCAGCCCGCGTGCAGGAGATGCTCACGGCACGTAAAAACCCGGCGTTATTCCTGCCCGAACCCGACACGGAATCGTTGCGCAAGGCATTGGAGGCTGATTTCATACCGGACGTCACGGTTTCCGGTGCTCCCGGCCTGCGCTACATCCACCGGATATGCGGCGGCCGCCATATCTACTATTTCGCCAATATCGGCACCGAAACGGCCGAAGCCGGGATCCTGCTGCGCGACGCCGTAAAACTGCGCAGTTTCGACCCGCATACGGGCGACAACGCCCCGTTCGCCGCCGAGGTATCGGCGCAGGGGACGCGGCTGCAACTGACGCTTCCGGGAGCCCGGTCGCTGTTCCTCGTATCGGAATAGCCGGCGGGGAAGGCGCAAAAAAGCCCGCAATGCGGGCCTTACGGAAAAGCAGGGCTCGCGGAAACGGGATGGCACCCGCCCAGGCAGGAAGTGCGCCGGACAGGAAGTGCGCCGAAAGCGGGAGTCACTTCGGAATTCCGGACGGCGGGAACCCGGCGCACGGGAACCATGGAAAACAGAAATTACGGCCGGCACCTATGGAGGTGCCGGCCGTTCGGTTTGCCGCCCGCGAAGAAGCCGCCGCTCAGTCCAGCCGCCGGAACTTGGGGTCGCCGATCCGTTTGTCCCAGAGCCATCCGACATAGCGCATGACAAGGTCGGGAGCCGCCAGCGTCAGCACCGTTTCGCCGGTGGCGGTCGAAACCTCGAAGCCGGCATGGTAGGCCGTATCGCCGTCGGCAAACCCGAAGGAGATACGCCAGCCCCACGCCAGGCGCTCGGCCCGGTAATCGGACAGGGACGGCGAGTCGAAATTGAGCACGTAGAGATACTGCGTGATGCCGCGCTCGGTCGGCAGGTGCACCCCGACGTGGTCGATGAACATCCCGAAGAAGTAATAATCGGTATAGATGCTGCGGATCATGCCGCCCGGTACCTCCTGCATACTGTTGGGGAAAAACAGGTAGTCGCGCGACTGTACCAGCGAGTCGATCTTCTGCGCATAGAGCTTCGCCCGGTAGGCACGGCGTTCGGGCCGCGTCATGCCGCGCGTGGACTCCTCGTAGACGGTCGTATGCTCGACGACCTGCACAGGAGGCTGCTGGACAGGCACCACGGTCGTCTGGGGCACGCTGTCGACGGCGGAAGTGCCCAGCGTGAACTGGGGCTGCGCGGACTGCGCCACAGCACCCGACGCCCCGAAAACAAGGGCGCAAAGACACAGTACCCGGACTACCACCCGCCCCGCAGGAGCAAAAGCCCCCGCCGGGGCGGGGGCTCGCAGTTCGGGAAGGATTTGCGTTGCGGCATCCCGCCGCGACGGGAAGGACGGGAAGGGGGCGCCGCATCCCGTCCGGCGATACATCCCGGAACTCATGGTCAATAAAGCTGTGAAATGGTGCCCGAGTACTCCACGGGGTTATACCACGGGTTGGTGATGGTCAGGTTGGCACCGCCCGTACGGGAGAAGATCTCGAAGGTGAAGGTATAGGTCGACGCCGAGAAAAGCGAGGTGGAGAAGGTTACCATCCAGCCCTCATGGGTCTGCTCGGTGGTATAGCCCTGCACGCTGGGAACCGTGTAGTTGATGATGGTCGTGTAATAAGGCGGCACATAGCCCTTGACGTAAGGCAGGCAGATGTCGATCGTGCCGTCCCAGACGCCCACGTTGAAGGCCGGGTTGATGATCTGGCGCATGGGGCCGGCCGGCTGCCGCTGCATGGTCTGGGGGTTGAACTGGAAGTTACGCGAAAGGATGACCGAATCCATCGTTTTCTCGAAATCTGCGATACGTTCCGCACGTCTCTTCTCACGCACCTCGCGGCGTTCTTCCTTGGGCGACAGAATCTTTTTCTGTCCGATCACGGTGGCGCAGACTGCGCACAGCAGCACGCTCACGACGATAATGACTGTTTTTTTCATAGCACATAAAAGGTTTATACGGCCATGAAAAATGCAAATACGGTGCCTAACTGCCTAAAGTCGTGACTAAAGACCCAGTTTTTTCAGAAATTCGCCCGTATAGCTGCGTGGGGCGCAGGCTATTTCGTGCGGAGTGCCCGCCGCGACGATCTCGCCGCCGGCCGCCCCGCCTTCGGGGCCGATGTCGATGATGTAGTCGGCGACCTTGATTACGTCGAGGTTGTGTTCGATGACGATGACCGTATTGCCGCGGTCGACGAGTTTGTTCAGCACGTCGAGCAGCAGGCGGATGTCCTCGAAATGGAGCCCCGTCGTAGGTTCGTCGAGGATGTAGAGCGTACGCCCCGTATCGCGCTTGGACAGCTCGGAGGAGAGCTTGATACGCTGGCTCTCGCCGCCCGAGAGCG